>OBXZ01000001.1_pt1 | contig 433873 bp, 413 predicted proteins | sample 1538171 | NCBI WGS metagenome assembly OBXZ01 (sample SAMEA2580161, study PRJEB22360) | human gut metagenome | biome: human gut; feature: human-associated habitat; material: faeces | place: Denmark | collected 2008/2010
TTAATTATCTTTCACCTTGTGATTTTGAGAAGTCACTTCACACCGATTAGCAATGTAAATATCCCCCTCTTTTTTACTTTTTTTATATCAAATTATTGACAAAGTCCCTAAATTCGCCCTTGCAGAGGGAAAGGGTAAAGGAGAGTTCTACACGCCAAAGTGTATTGTAAACTTGATTGCTGAAATGCTTGAGCCCTATGATGGAATACTGTATGACCCTTGTTGCGGTTCGGGTGGTATGTTTGTACAGTCTATCAAGTTCGTAGAAGCTCATAGTGGTAATAAAAAGAAAGTGTCTATTTACGGTCAAGAATACACAAATACCACATTCAAATTAGCAAAAATGAATTTAGCTATCCGTGGTATCTCTGCTAACCTTGGAGAAATGGCTGCTAATACATTTACCAATGACCAGCACAAAGATCTTAAGGCAGATTTCATTATGGCAAACCCTCCTTTCAATCAAAAGCAGTGGAGATCTGCTGATGAATTAGTAGATGACCCTCGTTGGAATGGATATGAGGTTCCGCCGACAAGCAATGCAAACTATGGCTGGATACTGAATATTGTTTCCAAACTTTCACAAAACGGTGTGGCAGGTTTCCTGCTTGCAAATGGAGCATTATCCGATGACGGTACAGAGCTGAAAATTAGACAGCAACTTATTGAAAATCATTTAGTAGAAGCGATTATTATTCTTCCAAGAAATCTTTTCTATACTACTGATATCAGCGTTACCCTTTGGGTACTCAATAAGAATAAAAAAGCTCGTGTTGTAGAGCAGAACGGAAAGCTCAAACGCTATCGTGACCGAGAAGATGAAATACTCTTTATGGATTTACGACAGATGGGCAGTCCTTATGAGAAGAAGTACATTGAATTGACAGAGGAAGATAGAGCTAAAGTTACAAGTGTATATCATAACTGGCAGCAGGAAGGCTATGAGGAAACTTATGAGAATGTGCCGGAGTTTTGCTATTCTGCTTCCTTTGATGAAGTAAAGGAAAAAGGATTTACTCTTGTACCGAGCAGATATATTGAGTTTATCAACCGTGATGAAAACATCGACTTTGATACAAAAATGAAGTCGTTGCAGGGAGAACTCAAAGAACTTTTTGTTCAAGAGGAAAAATCAAAATCAGATTTGCTTGCTGTATTTAAGGAGTTGGGATATGAAATCGTGTTATAAATTGGGCGAATTGATACGAAATGTTGATGTTAAAAATAAGGATCTACATTGTAATAATTTACGAGGTCTTAGTATGACAAAAGAATTTAGACCATCAACTTCAAATATTGTTGGCACAGACCTTTCAAAATATAAAATTGTGGCGCAAAAACAATTTGCTTGCGATTTTATGTCTACAATTCGAGTTCATAAAATGCCTATAGCCTTTAATACAGGAAAGGAAGAAATTCTTGTTTCTCCTGCTTATGCTGTATTTGAAGTTGTTGATGAAAAGATAATCCTGCCAGAATACTTGATGATGTGGTTTAGCAGAACGGAATTTGACAGATATGCAGACTTTAGAAGTGATGCGGCAATTAGAGGCGGTTTCGGATGGAATGAATTGTGCGAAACCTCAATTTCTATTCCGTGTATCACCGACCAATATAAAATTGTATTTGAATATCAGGCGATTACAGAAAGAATTGCTTTGAAGAAAAAGATAAATGATAATTTAGAAGCTACGGTGCAAGCAATCTTCAAATCAGAATTTATTGACTACGAAAGAGCCAACTATTCCGATTACATAGAATTTGAGTTTTGAAAATATCCTGCCACTTGGAACTTGGTTGACTTGGATACCGCTGTTGATGTTCGTGATGGCACACACGACTCGCCAAGCCCAACTGAATCTGGTAAATATCTTATCACTTCTCGCCATCTGCTCCCATACGCTGTTGACCGTAGTGATGCGTATTTTATTAGTGAAGCCGATTTCAAGAAAGCCAATGAGAGAAGCAAAGTCGAATATGGGGATATTCTATTTAGTATGATTGGAACAATCGGTATTATTTCATTCATAACAGACAAAGAAGTTGACTTTGCGATAAAGAATGTAGGTTTGTTCCGTACCTCTCAAAATCCTACAATACGGTATTTCATTCTCTCGTATTTGAAAAGCAAAATCGTAGAGAACTATATAGCTTCCTATATGTCAGGAAGTACACAATCATATGTGAGTTTGAATGTGCTTAGAAAAATACCACTTATTCTGCCGACAGAAGATGTACTTCAACATTTTGAGAAGCAAGTAGCACCGCTATATGCAAGTATGATTGAAAACACCCACGAAATCAGCAAACTCAATGACCTAAAAGATGTGATAACCACATCACTGTCAAGCCGCTAAATTATCATTTAAAGGATAGAGGTGAAATACAGTGCCTAAATTGCCCAAAGATTGCTCTGCTCGTGTTATTGGATCAGAAGCTCGAAAATTGGTACATTATATATTCTCTTCGCAGCGATGGGAATATAGAGAATGCACAGGTAATGATACTGGTTTGGATTGTATAATAGAACTTATTGAGAACGAGCGCTGGACTAATAAAAAATTGGAAGGTCAAATTAAAGGAACGTTAAATCCTAAAAAATTACAATCAGAAAATTGCTTTTCTTTTGCACTTGATATAAAAACAATTAACTATGGATTGAGCAGTTCCATTGCTTTTGTATTATTTTATGTGGATATAGAATCAGAAAAGGTATATTATTTGCCTATACAGGATTATTTTATTGCTAATCCTATACTATTTAATCAACTCGAAAAAAACGAATCGACAATGAATCTGCATATTCCACTTGATAACTTGGTTTGTAATGAAGATTTTGAACTGCAGCAAATTGCAAAAAGTACATATATAGATGGTCCTTCACGAAATTTAAGAAAAGCACAGTAAATGATTAATCAAAAGGATATGGAACAGTTATGGACACATATAAATTTTACTACGATGAGTCAGAACACAGTAGAAAAATCAACTATAATACTGTAACTGCTCCAAATTATTATGACAATTTTGTTACGGTTGTAGTTGGCTTGTCGAAAGAAAATGAAAAAGAGGTTTTCAAGAAATATGAGAACTTTGAAAATAAATATGCTGACCGCAAAGATAGAAACGGCGAATTAAAAAGTACAACTTTGAAGCAAAAGAAGTTTGAACGTGGATTTGCTTCGCTCGATAAAGCCAACATACAATTTATAATGGACTTTTTATCCATTTTTGATGAAAATACCAAGCTGTATTTTTCTGTTGCAAGTAAGATAGAATATTTGTTTTTGCAGCTTTTTATAGGCTATCAAAATAATTTCATTATAGATGCAGATGCAGTTAAGTATTCCATTACAAAGGCACTCGTTGTGTATCGTCCACAGAATGTTATCAAAAGTGTTTACGATAATCCGGAAAAATTTGTAGAGGAATTGAAAATCTTTTTTAGAGAACGAATTGAATATAACCACTCAAATATGAAGCTGAAAAAGCAGGAGAATGAAGCCTTTGAAAATATACTGTATATTTTGGACGACATTTCAGCTATTCCGAAACTACAATGGGATTATCATATGTCATTTAGTGGCTTTGCAAAATACTTGCAGGAAGAACAGATAAAAAATTATGCCTTAGTTTTAGATAAAGAGGGAGAGCAGAACGAATCCAGTAGGACAATGCAGGCTGCGTGTAAAATGGGACTGTCTAATGTAACAGAGAAAAATTCAAAAGATAGTTGTGGCTTGCGTATGGCGGATATGATGGCAGGTATTATTTCAAAGCTGTTAAAAGCCTTGTGTGATGAATTGCACTATCATTCCTTTGTGGAGGGAACGGAGAAAAAGCTGTTAAATGCAAAATGGTTTCGGCTAAATGAAGCTCAACTGGAATTATATAAAAAGTTATATAAGATAATTTGTGAATGGGATAACGCTTGGTATAAGTCGTATGCAGGAATTTATTCCGATGACTTAGTATGTTTTATAGGACTACTTGGCTATATGACCCATTTTGAAAATTTAAAACAGCTTGTCAATGAGAAACTTGAGATGCAGGGCGAATATTTTAATAGTTATGTTTGTCGGCAGTTATCTGATTATTTTAAACGCAGGCGAAGTAAATTACCTATAGACCTTATTGATAAAAATGATGAGGAGTATTTTCTAAACCACCGTGGAGCGAAAGTTTATTTTGATATTTCGAAGCAACCTATTCTTCAAATTGCCGAAGACAGTCAAACGGAAATGGTTTTATCTGTTGGAATGGATAAATCGGGTAGTCCGTTGATTACGATTTCAAATGATGGTAATCCGATTTGTTATCGATTGCCGGAAGAATTGAGCGATTGGGCGTATACGGCTATTGGAAAGGCGAATATGGGAGAGAATTTATTCCCGTCACAAGTTGTATTTACTAAAGAGAAGAACAGATATTTTGCTGATGTTTTATAAAACACAGAGCGTATAAAAGGAGTGAACGCAATGACAAATTTTAATGAACACGCATTGGAAATGTCAATAATGGAGTTGTTCAAAGACGAGGGGTACACCTATGTCAGTGGCGACCAGATACACAGAGAAAGGACAGAGGTTCTGCTTACGGACGACCTGAAGCAATACCTCTATAATCGGTATGCGAAAGACGGTATTACACCCAGTGAGGTGGATAGTGTCATTCTAATGCTACGTAATATTTCCGGTACGATTTATGAAGCAAACAAAGCTGTATTTAAGTTGCTCTGCGATGGATTTATTCTTAACCGTGAGGATAGAACACAGAAAGACCTCTATATTGAACTTATTGATTTCGACACTCCCGAAAACAATATTTTCAAAGTGGTTAATCAGTTTGAAATTGAAGGCGTAAATAATCAGTTGCGTATTCCTGATGGCATTGTGTTTGTAAATGGTATTCCTGTTGTTGTTTTTGAATTTAAGAGTGCGGTACAAGAGAATACGACCATAATGGACGCATATAAGCAGCTTACAATCCGTTACCGTAGAGATATTCCGGAGATTTTTAAATACAATGCGTTTGTTGTTATCAGTGACGGAGCAAATAATAAATATGGTTCTTTTTTCAGCCCGTATGATTTCTTCTATGCGTGGAGGAAGATAAACTCAGACGATAAAGAACTGGACGGTATCAATTCTCTTGTAACAATGATAAAAGGACTTTTCCGAAAAGACCGTTTGCTTAAAGTTATCAAAGATTTTATTTATTTTCCGGATAACTCAGATAAGGATTTGAAGATAGTGTGCCGTTATCCGCAGTTCTTTGCAGCAAATAAATTGTATGAGAATATCAAGGCTCATCTTCGCCCTGAAGGAGATGGTAAAGGTGGTACATACTTCGGAGCGACAGGGTGCGGAAAGAGTTATACGATGCTTTTCCTTACTCGTATGCTGATGAAAAGCAAATACTTTTCTTCCCCGACTATTCTCATTATCACAGACAGAACAGACCTTGACGACCAGCTTTCAAAGCAGTTTGTCGGTTCAAAAAAATATATCGGAGATGAAACTGTTGTAAGCATTGAGTCCCGTGAGAAACTTCGTGAGGAACTTCAGGGACGAGAGAGTGGCGGTGTTTATCTGACTACTATTCAGAAATTTACAGAGGATTTGCAGCTTCTTACAGACAGAACAAATGTTATTTGTATTTCTGATGAAGCACATAGAAGCCAAATCAATCTCGACCAAAAGGTTAAGATTACAGAGTCAGGTGTTCAGAGAACCTATGGCTTTGCCAAGTATCTGCACGACTCTTTACCAAATGCAACTTATGTTGGATTTACTGGAACTCCGGTTGATGGAACAATCGAAGTCTTTGGCGGTGTTGTAGACGCATATACAATGACGGAAGCTGTTAAGGACGGTATTACAGTTAATCTTGTTTACGATGGTCGTGCAGCTAAGGTTATGCTTAATCAGGACAAGGTAAGACAGATTGAGGAATACTATGCACAGTGTGAGCTTGAGGGGGTAAATGAACATCAAGTAGAAGAAAGTCAGAAAGCAGTTGCCAAAATGGAAGTTATTATTGGCGACCCTGACAGACTTCGTGCTGTTGCGGAGGACTTTATCAAACATTATGAAACCCGTGTGGCGGAAGGTGCAACCGTAGCAGGCAAAGCAATGTTTGTATGTTCCAACCGAAATATAGCATATAATTTCTATAAGATAGTAAAGGAACTCAGACCGGAATGGACAGAAAAGAAGATTTGTGATGACGGTGTTGTTCTGAGTGAGAAAGATAAAAAAGAGTTGAAGCCAATGGAAAAAATCAAGTTGGTTATGACTCGTAATAAAGATGACGAAAAAGACCTCTTTGATATGCTTGGCACAAAAGAGGATAGGAAAGAATTTGACCGTCAGTTTAAAAATCCGAAGTCAAACTTTAAGATTGCCATTGTTGTAGATATGTGGCTGACTGGTTTTGATGTGCCGGAGCTTGATACGATTTACATTGATAAGCCTATTCAGCAGCATACCCTTATTCAGACGATTTCCCGTGTAAATCGTGTATGCGAGGGCAAAGATAAAGGTTTGATTGTTGACTATATAGGTATCAAAAAAAACATGAACACTGCCCTCAAGAAATATACGAATTTTGAGAGCGAAGAATTTGAAGGTGTGGAGCAGTCTATCACGATTGTAAAAGACCAGTTAGAAGTTCTTGGTCAGATGTTCTATAACTTTAACAGCAGTGATTTCTTTAACGGTTCGCCTACTGAACAGCTTGCCTGCCTGAACCGTGCGGTTGAGTATGTGCAGTTGTCTGAAGAACTGGAAAGAAGATTTATGGCAGCAGTCAAGAGAATGAAACAGGCATTTAACCTTTGTAGTTCAAGTGAGAAATTCTCTGATGAAGATAAGGATTATATCCATTTTTATTGTGCTGTCCGTTCTATCCTTTTCAAGTTGACAAAAGGCGACGCACCGGATATTGAGCAGATGAACGCTCGTGTCCGCAAAATGCTTGAGGGTGCAATTCAGTCTGATGGCATTGAGGAATTGTTTGAAACTGGAAAGCATATATCGGTTGATATTTTCAGTGATAAATATATGGATAAGATAAATGCTATTCAGTTGCCGAATACGAAAATCAAGATACTTCAAAGACTCCTTTCTCAGGCAATTGACGAGTTTAAGAAAGTCAATAAAATTATGGGTGTGGAATTTGCAGACAGACTCAAAAAAGTTGTTGATGAGTATAATAACCGTCGTCGTGATGAAGCGTATGCCAACGAAGTCCTTGATGATGTTGCGGAGCAGCTTGCACAGCTGTTGTCTGAACTGAAAATAGAAAAGAACTCCTTCAAGAATATGGGTATAGATTATGAGGAAAAGGCTTTCTATGATATTTTGAAAGCAGTTTCCAAGAAGTATGAGTTTGAATATCCAGACGGTAAAATGATTGAACTTTCCAAAAGGATAAAGCTGATTGTTGATGATAAGTCACGCTATATCGATTGGTCTGCCCGTGATGATATTAAGGCAAACTTGCAAGTGGATTTGATATTGCTGCTTGATGAGTTCGGCTATCCGCCAGTAACCATTGATGATGTTTACAAGGAAGTTCTTGAGCAGGCAGAGAATTTTAAGAAATATGCGAATTAAAAACTGATTGTAGTGGGAGAAATTTTCAGAAGATAGAACTTAGAAGAGGAAGGAATGGGGTTATGTCAAAATTAAATGTTGACCAAAAAACAATAAAAGATTTATTTCAGAGTAAAAAATCGGACTTTTTAATACCAGATTATCAAAGACCTTATGCTTGGGGCGAAGCTGAATGCAGAACGCTTTGGGACGATATATTTTCATTTGCTATTCCTGATGAAGGAAAGACAGAATTTGATAGTAATAGCGAGTATTTCCTCGGTCCGATTGTAACTTTCAGAAATGAGGATAAATTAGAGGTTATTGATGGACAGCAGAGATTGACAACTCTTATGTTGCTTTTAAGAGCGTTCTATTCTAAGTTCGGTCATATGCAGGACAAGGCTTCTATATCAACAAAGCAGAATATTGAAAAGTGTTTATGGAAAACTGATGAATTTGGCGAGCCTGATATGTCACAGCTCAAGATAGATTCTGAGGTTGCTACTGATAATGATAAAGAAGAATTTTTTGAAATATTAAGAACAGGAATTGTCAATAAAGAAATGAAAAGCAAATATGCTTGCAACTTCAGATTCTTTCAGAATAATATTGATGAATTTTTGTCCAAATATCCTACTTACTTTGCTTATTTACCTACCCGTATTATGAATAACTGTATTCTCCTTCCGATTGAAGCTGAGTCGCAGGATACAGCGTTGCGTATTTTTTCAACGCTTAATGATAGAGGAAAGCCGCTGTCTGATGCGGATATTTTTAAGGCACAGTTTTATAAGCATTTTTCTAAATTGGGTAAAAAAGAAGAATTTATTGCTCAATGGAAACAGCTCGAAGAACTTTGTGAGAGAATATTCCATCCGATTTCTGGTACACCGATGGACGAATTGTTTACACGATATATGTATTTTGTTCGTGCAAAAATGGGGATTGTATCATCTACAACAGAAGCTTTAAGAAAATTTTATGAGAAAAATTCTTATGCCCTTTTGAAAGACACTAATACATTAACGGAATTGATTGTATTGGCTGAATTTTGGGAAGATGTTTCCAATCAAGATACCGAAAGATTTTCAAATAGAGTTTTGAAGCAATTTTTTGTATTGAACTATGCTCCGAACGGAATGTGGACATATTTTGTATCTGTATATTTTATGCAAAATAAAGATGATGAAGGTTTGCTTGATGATGAGAAGTTCTATACATTCTTGCAAAAGATAACTGGATTTATATGGACGTATGCTATTACAAATCCGGGTGTAAATGCACTTAGAACACCAGTGTATGCTGAGATGGTAAATATCGTAAATGATAAGCCTGTTGAATTTTCAAAATATAAGTTCGATGCAGATACTATAAGAAGTATGTTTGATAATTTCAGCTTCAATAATGCACGTCCAATTACAAAAGCAATGATAGCTTGGTGGGCATATCAGAATGATAAACAGCCACTACTTTCACTGGAAACTACTTTTGAGATTGAACATATTTATGCTCGGAATAGAAACGAGAAAGAAAATTCATTAACAGATGCTCGAAATGTAGAGTCATTGGGCAATAAAGCATTACTTGAGAAAAGAATCAACATTCGTGCTTCTGATTATCGTTTTGCTGATAAGAAGAAGTATTATGAGGGATTTACGAACAGTAAGGGTCAGGTAAAAGAGGGAACAGGAGTTGTTGAACTTCTTGACCTGACAGCTACATCGACTGACTTTACCGAGAAAGATATTATTGACCGATATAAAAAGATGATTGATTGCTTTATCAATTACTTACAGAAGAAGGGCTTGCTGAAATAAGAGCATAGAATGCGAAAAATATATTTTATTTGAATTAAATATAGAAAATGACAGATGCATATTCCCAAACACAATATCAAATGCAATCATTGATGCCAATGAAGAACTGAAAGATTTGGAAGGTAAACTAACTGAAACACTTGAAACCATAAGGTTGTTGACTCTGGAATGTGATAAGTTGGATTATGTATTGTCTGCAAGTTCAGGTTCACTATGTGGAATAATTGACATTTTTCTTGTGGGTAAACCAGTAGAGTCTCCATTAGGTGATATAACAGATAAATTGTTTGCAAAAAGGACAATAGGCTTTGCAAAAATATGAGGATATACGAGGGACAAAAATTCTTTATCTTCAGCAATAAAATTTTTGGAAAGGAAATTTGAAATACCATATGACCAAAGTGTTGGTGGAGGAATATTTCGTGAGTTGATTGATTTGACTCCATCAAACCATCATTTTAAATCGTTGGGACATAATCCAACACTTTTAGGTTTGCTTTTTTCCATCCTTAATCAGTTTACAAATACTTCAGATTTCGTATCAAATAGAGAATTGATTTCGTTAAATAATTCAGATGGGAAATTTGAACTTCAAGGAAAAACATACCAAGCAAACTATTTTGTGGTATTGCAAATTGGATTGGTTATTTGATTTCAGATGTATCTGGTTCGTCAAGTAGTAAAGGCAGAGGAATGGGAATACCATCTCCAATATGGGCTTGGAGTAATGATGTAATTGCAATTAAAGCAAAACTAAATATTCCGGTGACTGAATTTGATAAATCCGTAAATGAACTTGCTTTGAAGTTATTTGAAAAGGGATACGATGTAAGATTTCAAACTACTCAGGCAATACCTGTTTTTATCAATGAAATGGTCGTAAGATTGTTATATTCAATAAGACGTCTGATTGGGTATTATATATTTGTACCGAAAAAAGATAGAAGCTGGGTGTTACTTTGGAAATCGTGCGAACCATTTTCAAATGCAACTGTAAAACGTATGCTGACAGTTGCACATGGGACATTTTGTATAATAGATATTGGCGATGCAACAATTAGAGAATTTGAAAAAGGAATAGAAAGTTTCAATGTTGTCGAATTTTTTATGCGACTGAATATAGGAAGCAAAACGAGGAATACAGCGTACTAAAGCAAATAATGAAGCAATATTCATGAAAAGAGAAATAGAGATTATAAATGCTGTTGAAGAAGCACTATTATATAGCTATAAATAGATAGTTTCAAAGGGAAATATATGTTTAGGTAACATTTATTTGATTATTATCCTAATATAACTTATCAATTGTTAAATAAGCTAATGTTTCATAATATTGTTGATATTAAAAAATGATTTTTGAATTTGTGAAAAATGCAAATTATTGTACTTTTTCCTTATTTAACATATGTTTGATAATCAGTATAATGTATTATAGTAGTCAGCAGATACTAACATTAGTATCTGCTTTACTTAAAAGTAAAGGTTAGCAATAGCTAACTGACAAAATTCATTTTATCAAATAATACTTTAACTAATTTAATATATATAACTACTAGGAAACCTTGAGAAGACTTCATTTAATGTCATTTATATTATAAAGATTATTTTCCATAGAATATACAAGGTTATGAAGTTGATGGGCTGAATGTATATAATCATTATGTTTATGAAGTTCCAATTGAACATTAACGGGAAGAGATAGAAAGAATTTCCTTGTACTATTACTGTTTTGTATCAAACTTTGCAAATTATCATACTTCAAAATAACCACCTCAGTAATTATTATAGATATTAAGTGTCATAAAATGCGTATATAACTTAGATTATTTTAATTATAATCTAGAACAGAGAGGGGAATGTTATTGATATATTGTGGTGGAGAAATTCAAGTAGAGTAAGATTTACCTGTACAGAAAATAAACCGGAATTATATTCTAATCCAAAGAAACATTTTCCATCCTTTATAAAAGGTTGTGTAATGTTTGTGATAGTGGCTATTATTGACGTATTGTTACTTACAATTATCTAGAAAAGTGATAGCCTTGAGTTATAACTACCCATAAAAAATACTATATATAAATATCAAATTAATTATTGACAATGTGTTAATAAGAATTATAATATATGTATGAAATGACATATAGATATATCATTTTAGTGATAAGAGTATATTTGAAATTAATTTTAGGAGTGATGAAATTATGTTAAAGGAAAAAGTAGCAGTTGTTACAGGTGGTACAAGAGGTATAGGTTATGCAATTGTTAAAAAGTTCCTAGAAAATGGTGCAATAGTTGTACTGTTTGGTTCTAGACAGGAAACAGTAGAAAAAGCTGTTACTTCTCTAAAAGCAGAAAATTCAGCTTGGGAAGTTAGTGGTGCATGGCCAAATCTAAAGGATGTAAAAGCTGTTGAAACAGAGATCAACAGTATCAAAGAGAAGTATGGCAAGATTGATATTCTGGTTAATAATGCAGGTGTCTCTGATAGTACACCACTTGATAAATACACATCAGAGCAATTTGCAAACATTATGCAGTTAAATGTCAATTCAATTATGAATGGTATTTTACCAACTATAAAAATAATGAAAGAACAAGGATATGGTTGTATCCTAAATACAAGTTCAATGGTTAGCCTTTGTGGTCAGCGTTCCGGTATTGGTTACCCAACAAGTAAGTCTGCTGTAAATGGCTTAACATGGTCTTTAGCCAGAGAACTTGGACCTTTCAACATTAGAGTTAATGCAGTTGCTCCGGGTATCACAAATACTGATATGGTGGCTTCATTACCAAGAGAAATGATTGAACCACTAAAGGCAGCAATTCCACTTCGTAGAGTAGGTGAACCGGAAGATATTGCAAATGCTTTCTTGTTCTTAGCAAGTGATATGGCTTCATATGTAACCGGTGAAATTTTATCAGTAGATGGTGCTATGAGAACTTAATAAATTTTAAATAGTGAAAATTTAGCCTGAGAAGATACATTTAAGTATTTCCTCAGGCTTTTGCTATGCCTATTTTAAAATTGATTTCCTTGTTATTCCTCAATAATAGGAATTATCATATTTTCAAAGGCATTTCTCATTTTTGGGTGACGAATAAGAAAATGTATTGAAGGAGTTTTATTTTTTGAAACCAATACATACTTACCTTGATGTATATAAATTTGAATATTTCTAAATGGAAATTTGTGATTTTCTATTGCCTTATAATTAGCATTATTCTTTTCAAATTCCCTAATCAGTTGTAAATGTTCTTTATAATCTTCCCATGTGTAATAAATATCTTTTTCAAAGAACATACCTGAAAGTGGTAATGCAATAGGAAACTTCTCAAATTCTTCCTTTGATAGTATTGGTATTTCTTCTGTAATGCAACTATGTTGCAAAATAGCATTTATCATTTCTTTTTGTAAAGAAACATAATCCATAATTTTATTCTGCGTTTCTTTATCAACATTATTATTGTTCAAGATACTTGACAACAATTTATCCGAAATTGTATGTAACGATAATGAAGACAAAATACAGTAACGATTTCCTTTTACTTTAGAGTCTGAATATAAGAACTTTTCATATTCTTTATGTGAGTACTTGCTGTACACTTTCATTAATGGGGTAGCTTTGGAAAGTAAGCATTTTGCATATTCCTTGTAGTGAGCAACTTCATTTTTATTTTTTGTAAGGTAATACTTACCCTTATTATGGTAACCGGTAATTGCCTCACCAACTAAAGCAACAGTACCTGATACCTTGATTAAATGAGAAAAAGCACCTTCTGTTTGTCCTTTTAAGTAGTATGAAGATATTTGTCCTGTCATATACATAGGTATCCAACTTTCTAAACCAAGCATCATATCTTCAAATGAACGGTCTATATTATGAATTTGATTAAAGTGAAGTCCTTTCTTTAGCATCAATGCCATACCAAACATCCATTTTTTTGGGAACTCAGGGTCTTTGGCCATTTCATTCATTGGCATATCACTGTACATAGTTACAGGCTCTTTAGATTTAGATAATACAGTTGCTTTTAGAAATTCAAGTTCACTTTCCATCATTTCTTTTAATCCATAGTAACTTTTTGAAGTAGGTAGCTGAAATGGTACAGTAGGCACTTTTAATTTGTCAAAATTAATTGCTCTTATGTATTCATCTAAATTAAATTCATCAATTTTCTCAAGAAAACCTGATATATCATCTTTCTTTACTTTTACTGAATCGTTATCAGAAAGCCACTTTGCAAGTAATAAAGTATAATTATTAGGATTGTTTAACTTTGAACTGTCACAATTAATTAGTTTGGAAACTTGAATTTTATCTGAGTTACTATTATATCTACGAACAATAAAACCTACTACATTGTTTATGAATTCTTGTGGATTAGCTGGTTGTCTTTGTCCATTCTTAATTCTCGAAATATATGATGGATCAAAATTCATAAACTTTGATAATTCAGATATATTTACCGATAAAGTGTTAAGTAAAATATTGAAATTAGATTGCAAGTTTTTTGTATCAATAACAGTATTTTTAACCAAAGGTAAAAATTCACTTGTTACCGACTCAATAGTAAGAGATTTAATATCCTTAATCTTACTGATTTCAACTATGCCTTTAACTAAATTTGTGAAATTATCAGAATTAGATTCCGGTACTCTGTCACCTGATTTATATCTGCTAATCGTTGCAGTAGAAAGGCCTGAAGTATCAGATAAATCTTTAGCAGTACAATCAAGTAATTCTAAATATTCAATAAGTTTGTCCTTAAATTCCATATTGCTACTTCCTTTAATTTTATATATTTATTATACAACTATAATACTTATATTCAATACCCTAGTTTCCATTTTGTCAATGCCTATTTGGAAATAATTCTATTACTTATAAATATATTTGTTATAATCTAATTAAAGATAACATATTTATTGATTATTTATTTAAGAAGTTACTTTCAATTTGTTTATCATATGAATATTTTTGATATTCTAAAGATAAAAAATTGAAATAATCAATATTATTTTTAAAGAAAGGCAGGAATTTATTATGAAAAAAACTTTTAAGACAAAATGGTTAGCTATGTTTTTATCTTTGCTAATGGTTACATCATTAGTGCCTATGTCCGTTTATGCAGAAGATAATGATGATCATTCTGTTAGGAACATTGACATTACAAATGTAACCTTTGATTACAAAGCAGGAATGTCACCGGTTGCAACTGCTAAGATAGCTAACAGTGATGCTCACTATGAAATTGAGTGGGAGTGCTGGAGTGAAATAAGAGAAATAGATGAAACGACATCTTGTTCTGCGGCTTATTGGTACTCAAATCCTTCTTATATGCAATTCCTTAAGGAAGATGAAAAGATTTACAACTTTAAAGACAAAATACAGTATTATTATTCAATACAGTTTAGAGCAAAAGACGGGTACACATTTCCTTCTGAAAATGAAATTTCCGTGACTATTAATGGTGAAAAGATTTCCTCGGAATATTATGATATTTATGATAGTAATATATTTGGCGTAAGTGATTTTAAAGATATTAGACTTGCCCAAATTAGTAAAGTAGGAATTGGTGGAACAACTCTTTCATATCAAGTTGGTGATACACCAAAAGCAACTTCTTTTAAAAACTATGATAACTATTATGATTACAATATTGAATATGAATATTGGGAAGAGATGGAAAGTAAAGATGATGGTTCAGTTGTACCGGTAGCCTATTGGTATTCTGATGAAGAAAAAAATAATGCTTTGCCTGATGATAAAAAGATAACTAAATTTGAAGAGGGCAAGACATATATGTACAGTATAGCCCTGAAAACTAATAACGGTCGTACATTTGCAGGTTCATCAAATTTCACATTTGTATTTGACGGTAATGTTATAAAGCCGGAAAATTATACTATTGGTGAAGACAACACAACTTTATTTGCATTTGCTCTAAAAACAATTAAACCTGTTAAGATAAAGTATATTGATAAGATTGAAGTCAATAATGCAAAGTTAAGCTTTAATGTTGGGGATAAACCTGTATTTACAGGTGAAGTTCCTAGTGATGCACCTTATTATATTGATAATGAAGGTTGGTTCACATATAAGGGTGGTATTACTTCTTCTGAATATTGGAACGGTAGATATGGTGATTTTGAAGGTAGTTGGGGTAAGTTAATAACTTCTTTTGAAGCTAACACTAAGTACAGCTATAATGTCTATGTAAAATTAACTGATGAAGGCTATAATTCAGGTTATCGCTTTAATGAAAATACAAATATTGTTGTTAATGGTGTTACCTATAAATTTAATAATGAAACAACAAGTCTAGGTTTAAATGGCGAAACCATATGGTATTATAACCTACTTGATATGACACCTAATAATGATAATCCTTGTATCAATGGTCATACAAAAGTAAGAACTGTAACAAAAGCTACAATCAATAAGAACGGCAAAATAGTAACTACTTGTTCAGTATGCAAAAAGACACTTTCAACAGCGATTATTCCTAAAATATCAAGTATTAAACTTTCAAGTAATACCTTTACTTATAACGGTAAAACTATCAAACCGTCAGTTATAATTAAAGATTCTAAGGGTAAGAAAATCAATAATTCTAATTATACTGTTGCATACAGTAAAGGTCTTAAAAATGTTGGTAATTACAAGGTTACAATAAAGTTTAAAGGTAATTATAGTGGAACAGTTAACAAAACTTTTACTATTATTCCTAAATCAACAACCTTAACTAATTTATCTTCAAGTAAAAGGAAAGTAAAAGTTAAGTGGAAAAAGCAAGTTTCTCAAACTAACGGTTATCAGTTGCAATATAGTTTGAACTCTAACTTTAAGAGTGCAAAATTATTAAATGTAACTAATAATAAAGTAACTACTAAATTAATTTCTAATTTGAAATCTAAGAAGAAGTATTATGTTCGTATTAGAACTTACAAGAATGTTAAAGTCAACGGTAAGTCAACAAAGCTTTATTCTAAATGGAGCAAATCCTTAAATGTGAAAGTTAAATAATTTACTTAAGTCACCTATCATGTTGGTAGGTGACTTATTTATATAGATAAATTTGACAACGAAATATATTTATTATATACTATCCTCATAAACTATTTGGAGGGTGTTATGAAAAGGACATTATCAATTTTACTATCAATTATAACTTTGCTAAGTGTGTTCATTTTACCAACCAGTGTAAGTGCTGATGAAAATTTTGATGAAGTTGACACTAAGAATGCTATTGCAGTAACTGTTAATGAAACACAGTACAAAGAGAGTGATTTAACTTTCACTAAAGAAGAACCTATGAGGACTTATAAGATTACTGCTGAAGAAGCCGGTGTTTACAGATTTTATGCTAACTCATCAGAAATTGTGGGTATGAAAGCATATTTGTTTAAACCTAATAATCTAAATCCTACTGAATATATAAAGTCTAGTTCACTTAATAAAGAAACCAGAAAGGGTGGATTTGATATTACATATTATCTGGCAAAAAATGAAACTGTTTATCTTAAAGTAGCACTTAGAGATGTTTATTATTATGCCGGAAGAAAATTTGATTTTGTCATAGATAAGAAAAAAGACTTAATAGCCAAGAACGGTTGTATTTATGAGAGTAGATTTGATAGATATTTTGTTGTTGATAATTATATAAATAAATATCAAAGCCTTACTATTGATAACAAAATTAATAATTTACCGGTTGCAGGTGTAGATGAAGATGCCTTCAAAGATTGTAGATTTATTACATCAGTAAATATTCCTTCAGAATGTAAAACATTGCATACATACTGCTTTGATGGTTGTTATAACTTGAAATCTGTTAAACTTGCAGAAGGTGTAGAAGAATTAAAATATTATGCATTTCAAGGTACACAGATTGAAACTATTTATCTACCAAAGTCTATTGAATCACCGAATGCCTTAGAAGCCATGCTTAACTTAAAGACTATTACAGTTGCTAAGGATAATCCTTATTATACAGCAGTTAATGGTGTGCTATTTACTAAAGATAAAAAGAAACTTGTTCGTTATCCTGCTCGTGGGCCAAGAACTTATACTATTCCTAACGGTGTAGAAACTGTTTGTGACTCAGCTTTTAAAGATAGTTATGTTGAAAAGGTTTATTTTCCAAATACAGTGAAAAATATGATTGGTGATGTTTTTCATTATTGTGAAAGGCTTAAATATGTTAAACTAAATGAGGGTATTACTTCTATTGGTTCTTCTGCTTTTCAGGGTTGTGAAAGTTTAAGTTATATTAATATTCCATCAACTGTAAAAGATATTGGACTTTGTGCAATTAATGATGCAGGGATTAGAAGTATTGAAATTCCTGAAAATGTATTTAAAATCGACGGTTACAGTATATAAACTGTAAATATTTAGATGCTATTGTGTTTAAAGGTAAAAGAACAGAAATTTCTACTGATGCTTTCAGAAAGATAGATGTAAAAACTGTTTATGGACCTAAAGGTTCTACTGCTGAAAAATATGCTGAAGAAAAGGGCATTAATTTTGTTTCTACAACACTTGAAGATGGGGAAAAATGCACTAAGCATCATTATATAGAGACTGAATGTACAAAAATTCCTGATTGTATGAACTACGGTATATTTAAAACTAAATGTGCTATTTGTGGCAAAGCAGGTTCTAATAAAAAAGAACCATCATTAAATCATAATTTTGCAGATGAGGTTTGTAAATTTTGTGGCGTATCAACTACTAAATATGTAAATGTTGATTTTAATAAAACATACAGTGAAGTTGTTCCTATACCGGTTTCAGCTAAAGTAATTGAAAGAGATATAATCTTCAATGCTAATAAAGATGGTCAGTATTTCTTTAATATCAGTAACTTAAGTGATAAAGTTCTAATTGACGCAACAATTATGAAAAATGATATTAGAAATATCCATTATGTAACAGTATGTGCCAATAAGAGTTTCAAGAAGTCATATATGTTGAGTAAAGGTGACCAATTAAAACTTAGAATTAGAGGATTGAATAGTACAGGTGAATATTATAATCAAAGCACCTATAAATACTATGAACCAATTAAGTTTAATTACAAAATTACTTGTGACCATATTTATAAGAATACAGCAGTAAAACCTACTTATGTTTCAGGTGGCTATACACTACATAAATGTTCTACTTGTGGATATAGTTATAAAGATAAGAAAACTGCTAAACTAAAGTTACAAAAACCAAACGGCTTAACTGTAAAAGGTGGTAAAAAGTCATTAACTGTTAGTTATAAGAAGGTTGCTAAGGCTACCGGTTATCAAATTCAGTATAGCCTATACAGTAATTTTAAATCAGTTAAAACTATAAAATTAACAAAGAACAGTATAACTAAAAAAACTATTACAAAACTTAAAAGAAATAAAAAGTATTTTGTAAGAATTCGTTCGTATGTAGTACAGAATAAAAAAACTACTTATTCTTCTTGGACTAAATCTAAAAAAGCTAAAACAAAATAATGAACAACCGATAAAACAAAAAAACTCCCGACAATCCTTTGATTGTCGGGAGTTCTCTTTTATTATAATAGTTTAATTTGATAACACCAACAGTAATTTTTAAGAGTTAAAAAGTCAGCTTTCTTTTAATAATTTACGAAAGTTTTTTTGACTAACCTAGTGTAACCTGCTCAGCGATTGGAGCATTAGGGTTAGTGTCAGGATTATCAGTATAGAATGTAAGGTAAGCGCCACCTATAACGGCAGAGTCATCAATTACAATCCACATTTCGTTATCTACAAAACCTTTGTAATCGATAGTTTGATTAGTTGCATTATCGGATATTATTAGATTGTATGTACCCACACCCCTGTAAGTGAAGGTATAATCAAACCATCCGTTTTCGCCCTTGGTAAAAGGATCACCCGGCCATACTTCTTGGTAGTTGCCTGAATCTACTCCTTTAAGATTTGAACCCCATGCCCAAACATAAGGTGTCCATGTAAATGAACCATTGTGTTTAGCATGAAGTGTAATTTCAAGGCTTGAAGGTAAATAGTAATAGTTAACTTCTGCTTTACCAAAAGGAATATAGCCTGAAACTCTTGGCATTCTGCTAGTATCTACTTTATAGCCAACAATCTTTAATGATTTTGAATCATATGTGCTACCGACTCTGCCTGTATATACTACTGAGTCAGTAAGTTTCTTCTGAACACCATTATCGTCAGTATAATAATGATTTACTGTTACCTCACCTGATGAAACAGGTATCTTAACAAGTGACTTTGCTAGCATAGTTGTATCCTTAATGTCAAACCTATAATCGTAATTAAGGTCAAGAACTTTCTCATCAACTGTCGGTGTTTTAAGTTTTGTACAATACTTTTGTAGAAGTGCTAAATCCTTTGCATTTACTTTGCCGTCACCATTGAAGTCTGCATTCCGTATTGATTTAGGAGTATAGTCTGTATAGTAGTATGTAACTTCTTTAAAAGATGAATCAAACTTTCCTTCTGCATCACCTTTTATTCGGCTTACTACATAAGTATCAGGCACTCCTACACTTGGAATTGTTGCATAACTTGAACCAACAGGTCCTTGAAGAACTACAGAATCCTCAAGCTTTTCACCTGTTCCTTCATAAACATAATTAACCTTAACTTTACCGTTTGAAGAATGAATACCTGTTGATTCATAACTTGCTTTATCAACAGCAACAATAGCTGAGTAAGCCGGAACTGTGAATGTTGAACCTGTTACTTCACCAAGTGAATCAAGACCGGCTGATTCACCGTTAGCAACAATAACCCAATCTGTTACAGATGTGTCAGCAAGAGTTACATCAGCCGGAGCATTTGCATTGTTATAAATAACAGCCATCTTATTCCATTCACCTTCAACATCATTCGATACTGTAAATGAAATCTGATTTGTAGTTGCACTAATCCTATTTGTGAAAACAAAATTATTTGCGTAAGAGGTATCCATAGCAGTAAGAGGGGAGAATGCAGACTTAATTTGCATCATACCATTATAGTAAGATACTAAATCAGCATTATCAACAATATTTTGCCATTTAATCATATTAGTCTGAGCATCTGATTTGTAACTGTTTGTGTCCCCACCTTTTGATCGAGCCATTTCTTCACCTGCAAGTGAAAATGATATACCCTGTGATGTGTAGATAATTGCACCTGCAAGTTTATTCATTCTTATAGCATCAGAATTTCTAACACCATAACTTGCAAGACCTGTTGAACCAAGTATCTTGTCATAAAGGGTTGCATTATCGTGACTGGAATCATAAGTTATACATTGTGAAGGACCTTGAGCTTTCCACTTGTTTGTACCTGAACTGTTAGCTCGAACACCATAGCTTATATCCTTTGCAGATGTCTTTGCACCTTGAATAAAACCTGTGTCCTTGATGTCTTTTGCATATCCTTTTATACCGTTACTCATAGTATCATTGAAGATACCAATTCTGTCGCTAAGTCTTTTTGAATTAGCTTGAGTTGCAGGATAGAATTTTGTACCTGTGCATGTATTTGTAGGGTGATATGATTCACCATTCATCCAGCCTTCACCCCACATAGTGATTCTTGGATCAATTTTATCGAGAGCTTCTCTTGCCATATTCATTGTTTCTACATCCATTAAACCCATAAGGTTAAAGTTGAAACCGTCAATATGGTATTCATTTACCCAATACTTTAGGGAATCAATTATGTACTGTCTGTACATATCACGCTCTGTTGCACATTCGTCACCATAACCTGAACCATTAGAGAATGAACCTGTTGTCTTCTTTCTGTAATAATAGTCAGGAACTGTTTTTTGAAAACAAGAATCTGTTGAATAAGTGTGATTGTAAACAACATCCATTACAACAGATATTCCTGCGTCATGAAGAGCTTTTATCATCTCTTTACATTCTTTAATTCTTACCCTACCGTCATATGGGTTTGAAGAATATGATCCTTCGGGAACATTGTAATTTTGTGGATCATAGCCCAAGTTATATTGAGTATTATCTCCGGCTTCATTTACAGATTGGAAGTCATTGAATGGGTTAAGTTGAACTGTTGTTACCCCAAGATTTTTAAGGTAATCAATACATGTTGAAACCTTACCTTTACCGTTAAGAGTAGTACCTGTTTCTGTGAAAGCAAGGTACTTACCTCTATTAGCATCACTTATACCTGAGGATTTGTCATAAGAGAAGTCTTTGATATGAAGTTCCCACACTGAAGACTGTGTTGATTTATCAAGAAGAATATGACTATCCTTTGACCAACCATCAGGATTAGTATCATTAAGGTCAACAATCATTGAACGATTGCCGTTTACGCCAACTGCTTTTGAATAAGCATCCTGTGTTTCATAAGTTTTTGTTACATCAGAACCCATGTGTGTTGTATCAGTGGTTGTGATTGTGTATGTGTAGTACAAATCTTTCCATTCACCTATAAGTGTAATTGTCCACACACCATTCCACTCACCATTAACCAGCATTTTTTCAAGTGTAAATGTTCCAATTTTAGATGCACCTTTTTCATCATCAGAACCGGTTGTATAAATATTAACTTTTACATCGGTTGCTGTAGGTGACCATACTTTGAAAGTTGTTGCATCTTTTGTGTATGTTATACCTAGATCATCAACGGTGTAAGCATACTCTGCATCAATGTTCTCGGCAGCTTTTGTGTAAGAATTGTCTCTTGCATAGTCAGATGAAACAGGCGAGATTTCACCATCTTTTGCTGCAAAGCTTGATACAACTGCTGTTGACACTAGCATACACATCGCAAGTATCACTGAAACAATCTTTTTTGTAGTTTTCATAGAAATATCCTCCTTTATAATTTATTTCACGAACCATTTTACGTCTTTAATATATCATATATTTGAACAGAATACAAGTAAAATTTACATGCATATACAAAATATTTTTAATATTATATATAAAAATAGAAATTAAAGTACAAAAATCTTATTAAAATTTTATAAATAAATAGTTTTCAGGCAGTAGAAACGGTCAGAACTATCATTTTGAAAAAGGCACATATACTTTATCAAATGGTACCATGACTAAGATTTCAGATTAATATTTTATTCATTAAAACTTTATATACAAAAGTAAAACAGGTGATAATAAAATTTATCACCTGTTAATTATGTAGTATTTGTTTTGATTGAAACTTACACATCACACAACACAAAAGTCAAATGATGTTGTGAACTTATTGTTATTACAATCCAAGTCTAAGTGACCGTCATATTTCTTCAAAGTTTCTTCAACAGAAGAAAGTCCCAAACCATGATTACTCTTATCATCTTTAGAAGTGACAATTTTATTGTCCTTAATAGCTACCTCAGTTTTAGTAGGATTGGTAACTGTAATAAACAGATAATCCTTTTTCTTATAAACATCAATGTTTATTTCCTTGGCAATATTATCATCAACTTTTTCTACTGCTTCAATAGCATTGTCAAGAATGTTACCGAAAATAATGCATAAATCAGTATTGCTGATTTTAGTTTGAGGGATAAGGCCGGTAAATTTAATTGTAATACCCTTGTCCTTAACTTTCATAGCTTTATCAGACAAGATAGCATTTATAATTGAATTACCTGTTTGATAAAGTGTGTAGTCAATATCAAGCAATTCATCACAATCTGCCACATATTTTTTAGCACCGTCAGTATCTTTGTTGTTAAGTAATGACATTAAGCCTATTTTCATATTTTTATAGTTATGACGGAACTTTCTTAGTTCATTGTCGGTTTTTTCTACTTGTTCATAGTGCTTAACCTGTTCAGTTAATCTAACATCCATAATGTTGCTTAGGTTTTCATAATATGACTTTTTCTTGATATTTCTAATTAGCATAAAAATTAAAAGCCCTGAACCAAAGATTATTAGGTATAGGAAGAATGAATATGCTAGGATTAATTCTTGACGTTGACCTGAAAGATATTCATTAATGAAAGTATAAAAACAAAATAATGCCCATAGAAAAACTAATAAAATTACCTTAACTTTTGTTGATAATAATTTCATTATTCCTAAAATATCTGTCTTATTTCTCAATTTTATAACTAATAATATGGAGACTATCATAGTTAAACAATAAGCCTCTTCTTCTATAGGAATTTGAAAGAAATTCATTATGAAATAAATAAAACCAAATATAAAATAAGACAAAACAATTGTCAACAATGATGTGTATAAGACTACTGTTTTTTTGAAATCTTTTGCTAAAAGGACAGGCAGTAATAAATATAATATCCCTGTTCCAAAAAAATATTTTTCATCAAACTTGCCTACAAGCAAATAAAAACATATTGCGAAAGTAACTATCGGTACAATAATAAATCTCTTAGTAAATTTAACATTCATTACATAATGTAATACAAACCATATAATTGTGGAAATGCAAGTGATTTCAACAAAACAATTTAAAAACATAAATTACTCCTTTAAATAATTGTAGTAAGCCTCTTTAAAATCGGCTGTGTATTTTCTGCTGATAGGTATCTCATAGTCATAACCGGTAACATTTAGGGAAGAAAAGTCCCTTCTTGTAATATACCTAAAGCTTACGATAAATGACTTATGTACCCTAAAAAAGTCGGTATGAGGTAACGACTCAAAGATAGAGGATAAAGGTGTTTTAGTTTCAATAATATTATTGTTAGATATGTGAATAGATGTAATTCTATTTTGTGACTCAATAAAAACTATTTCATCTGTATCAATGGTTATATAACTTCCGTTAGATTTTACAGAAATACTTTTGCCTGTATTCATACGCTTTCTGTAGTCATCAAGTGCATTGTAAAGTCCATCCCAAAGAGTGCTTTTTAATACAAATCTATATGTATCCACAGAATAAGCGTCAATAGATATTTCACCGTAATTAGTAAGAAAGATAATACAAGCAAATTCATTAATCCCATTACGCAACTGTCTTGCAGTTTCCAGACCATCAATTTTATCCATTTGGTAGTCAAGGATAATAATATCATATTTTATATTAGAATTAATCAAATTACTGCCAACGGTATATTCATCTACTACCGGCTCTAAATTGTGGTTATTTGAATATTCATAAATTTTACTTTTTAATTGGGACAAAAATAATGTCTCATCATCACATATTGCTATTCTCATACTTTACCTCATATTTATCTTTTGGCTATATTATACCATCTTTTCCCTAACAAATAAAGAGGTCAATTGTGCATTTGCGTCAATTTTTTATACCTGTTGTACCAAAAGTTAAGAAATTACTATTAAAAGGATTATACTGTAGATGTCATCAAGACAAACCATTTAATAATTTTTGTTTTATACTGTGAAGTATCATTTATACTTTATAGTGTAATAAAAAATTTAGGGGAAAGGAGGTTACATATATGTCAATGTTTAAAAGCAAGGTTGCTAAGGTAGCAGTTATATTTATGGCAGTGGCTATGACTATTGTACCATTAAATGCATTTGCTGAAAGTCAAATAAAAAGACCTACTTATCAGAACAAAACTGTTTATTGTTCTTTGGATTGTACTTTTTATATTGGCAAAGATGATGTAGCTACTGCTACAACTGAGTGGGCTGGCAAAAAAGGATATACTGTAAAAACAGTCTTATGGCAGTGTCAAGATAGTGATGAGAATTACAAAAAACTTGGATCTGCTATTAGTCCTAAAACTGCAGTAGTTGCTAATGGAATAAAAGGTGTATGGAAATTCATGTCAAAACATTATGGTCGTGTAGGTAACAATGACGATAAGAATACAAGGTTGGCTGTTATTAAAGATTGGTAACTGAAAATAATTATTGGGTATGCAAAAATTAGTGTAACACAGTTATATGAACTTTGCATACTCTCCTTTAAAGGAGATGTTAAGTTTATGAAATTAATTATGTCAAGAATAAAGAATTCTCCCTTGCTTTCATGCCTTTTGGTTTTCGGGTTAGTAACATCTATCCTTTTAATATCAATAGGCACTAGCTTTGTATCAAGTTTATTTTATGGAGAAAAGACAATAGATAACAATGCCCCACCTAACGGTGAAGTTTACGCACTTGATGGAAATTTGAAAAAAGATTGTAACAATGAAATATTTAATCGATTGTTTTCAGGAATTGATAATGATACCGGACTATATTTAAATAATTTGTTACTTCATATTGATGGTTCTGAGGTTAATAGTTACTATAGTGCTAGTGCTGAATATTTTAAAAATAATGATTTATGGCATTATCCTTTAGTATCAGGAAAATATTTTACTGCAGATGATGTTAAGAATGGGAACAAAGTGGTTTTGATTGGTTCGTCATTAGATGAATATTCCTATAAGAAAAATAATGAAAAATATATAAAAATTGAAGAAGAAGAATATAGAGTTGTCGGCACAATCGGCTTTGCAAATCAAAAATCAAGATGGGATGGCAGAATTATAATGCCATGTACATCCCTTCCAAAAAATTATTTTGAAGAATTTAACGATAATAAGTATTTGGGAATTTCGTTTATAATGTATAGCAATTTAGGTGACTATTTAAAGTCAGAAGAATTTATTAAAAGTCAAGGTAAAAGTATTCTTAAGGACTTTTCATTTGAAGATTTGGGACAAATTCAAAGTAATAGTGATCAAGTCCTTAGTCTGGCAGCTGAAAATCCTGATAAGATTTTACTTATTGCTGCTATTGGCTACTTAGTTACACTTGTTTTCGCAATTAATATCACTATCTTCTGGATTGAAAAGAGGAAGTATGAAATTAGTGTACGAAAGGCGTTTGGATTTACAAATGGCTCAATTATGAAAATGATTTTTATAGAAATGATTGGTTTTGCAATTATTTCTTTTGTAATAGCAATTATTATGCAGTTTGTTTTAAGTGTTGTAGTTGGTAGTATTGCTAATTATACTCTACAACTATATTTACCTAATCTTGTAATAGGTCTTGTGGTGGTTCTTGTTACTGCGCTTGTCACAACACTGATACCTGTAATTAAAGCAATTAAGGTAGAACCTGCTGAAGCATTAAAGGCAAAAGAGGGGTGAGTAATATATGAAAGAAATTTTAAAAAGTATTACCAAGAGAACTCTGTTCAATATTCTGATATTTCTTCAAGTATTGTTTTCTATTTTGTACTTTTTTATTACTACTATATCTATGCAAGCTGTTGTTAACAGTAATATATCAGCTAAAAATGAACTGGATTCTAATCCTAAGAGAACATTACATATGGAAATTCAAAATGAGGATAGCAAAAACTTCAGTAAGTTTAAAGAAGAATTGCTAAATGCTAATTTAGTTGATGGTTTAACAGGATGGCGAAATAGCGATTTAACTCCTGATACTCATGTTATTGGTGAAAAAGGAGATAGTTTCGATAATGTTCAACTTGCTAAAGGCAGTGAAAAGCTAAAGAAAATTAATGTTGCAACCGGTAGATATTTTACCGATGCAGACTTTAAGAAAGAAAATGCAACCGGTAGCAAATCTAAGCCGTTTTCAATGATATTAGGTAGTGAGTTCGCTAACAACCAAAACTTAAAGGTGGGGGACAGCTATCATGATGTTAATGATAAATATTATAAAGTAGTAGGAATTCTTGAACCTAACAGCAAATGGTTTAGGCAAACTGTTTCTGAAGGAAATATTATGGTAATGGATAATGCAGTAATGGTTGCCTATGTTAATGATCCTGAAAACCCATTAATGCATTATTATTCAATCCTTAATGACAATGTAAATAGTGATGATGCAATTTATAAGATAAATAAAATTGCCAAGAAATACAACATTGTGGTAGAAGCAAAAACTATTTCAACAGAATTAAATGAAACATATTCCGAAAGTGTAAGTCAGGACATTAGTTGGGTGATTTTCTCATTAATTATTCTTGTATTTGTCACAATAGGTACATCTATTCTTATTGTATCTCATATGTATATGAGAAAGAACGAAATTGGCATTCGTATGGCATGTGGTTATTCATTTAAAAAGGTACTGTTACTGTTATGGGGTGAATTCCTTGTAGTTTCTATTTTAGCCTTCCTTTCAGCTCTACTTATTGCGTATATTAGTTATTCCGGTGGTAAAGAAATAATGTTTTCTGCATACTATTTTTCTAGTTTCCACTTATCTTATGGCATAGTGCTGATAGGTATAGGGGTATTTTTACTTATGTGTATACCATCACTTCTTGTTCTTGTGTTTAAGTTGAGAAAAGTACAACCAAAGGATTTAATAGGAGGAAAATAATATGAAAATACTTGAGTTAAAGAATATTACTAAAATTTACGGTAAAGGTGACTCCGAAACAAAAGCACTTGCCGGTGTTGACCTAACTATAGAAAAAGGTGACTTCTGTGCAATTATGGGACCTTCCGGTTCAGGTAAATCCACACTACTGAATATTCTTGGTTGTATGGATACACCGACTTCCGGTGAATATATCCTGAAAGGTCAAGATGTCAGTAAGATGAAGAATAAGCAGTTAAGTAAGCTAAGAAACCAGGTTATCAGCTTTGTTTTTCAGTACTTTGCTTTAATGGATGAATACACAGTATTCGACAACATTATGCTACCACTTAACTGTCAGAAGTATCCTTATAAAGAAAAGAAGGATAGAGTAAACTACTATATGAAACGACTAGGCATAGAGAAATATGCTAAGAAAAAGCCTACTCAGTTGTCAGGTGGTCAGCAACAAAGAGTTGCTATAGCAAGAGCCTTAGTGTCAAATGCAGATATTATCCTAGCTGACGAACCTACAGGTGCATTGGATAGCACTACAGGTGAAGAACTAATGGAACTGTTGCAAGAAATCAACGAGTCAGGCAAAACACTTATCCTTGTTACCCATAATGAAAAGGTTGCAGAAAAGTGTAACTATGTTATCTATATAGAAGATGGCAAAATTGTAGATAAATTATCTTGATCGTAGATATGTTATCTTGTTTGTAAATAAGTTGTCTTGTTTGTAGATATGTTGTCTTGTTTGTAGATATGTTATCTTGATTTATCCTTATTCCTAAGTCTCATACATAAAGAGAAAGCATCAGTTTTTAGAACTGATGTTTTTTTCTATTAATAGTAAAAAAATCTTTCAAATCACAACAAAAATGTTGTTATGTGTGCTATAATATATTTTGTATAAAGTCTATTTCTATTTTCTCTGCATATACAGTAATAGGAGCTGATATGGTGAGAAGAAAAGGTTATATTTTTGTACTGTCCACAACACTGATACTTTGTTTTATTGTTATGATATTTACAGCAGTAAGCCAAAGTTCGGTTATGACTAATACAACTGAATGTAAGAAAAATTCAGTAATAGTAATTGATTGTGGTCATGGTGGGGAAGACCCCGGAGCAGTTGGAGTAAATAATGTTTATGAAAGTGATGTTAATTTATCATTTGGTTTAAAGTTTAATGATATTCTTAAACTAAATGGTTATGATACTGTCTTAACTCGTAATGACAAAAATGATATTGCAGATAAATCGCTTGATACAATAGTTAAAAGAAAAAAGTCCGATATGTACAAAAGACTTGACATTTATAACAGTAGTCTTAAGAATGTAGCTATTAGTATTCATCAAAATATTTTTCCGGCAAAGTCTTGCTCAGGCACTCAAGTTTTTTATTCAAAACAAAATCCACTTTCTAAAGTTCTTGCAGACAATATTACAACTTCTGTTGTATCAAATTTGCAAAATGATAACGAAAGAATTAGCAAAGAATCCAACGGTATTTTTTTATTAGATAATGCAAAAGTACCGGCAATAATCGTGGAATGTGGTTTCTTATCAAACGAAAATGAAACATATTTACTATGTGACAAAGAATATCAAAAGAAATTTTCTTATTGCCTTTTTCAAGGATTAATGAATTCAAATTTATAAAGGAATGTAACTATGGCAAAAATTAAAAGTGTTTATATATGTTCAGAGTGTGGTTATGAATCACCTAAATGGTATGGCAAATGCCCATCATGTGGTGAATGGAACACTATGAATGAAGAATTAGTTGACAAAAAGGCCTCTACAGTTCAGAAAAGTATTACTAAGTCCTCATACTCAAAGCCTGTAACTATCAACACCATTGATACTAATGATGAAGAAAGATATAACACAGGTTCAGAAGAACTAGACAGAGTTCTCGGTGGCGGTATTGTTAAAGGTAGCCTTGTACTACTTGGTGGTGATCCCGGTATCGGTAAGTCAACAATATTACTTCAAATTTGTGAAAAGCTAGGTCAATCACTAAAGATACTTTATGTGTCAGGTGAAGAGTCAAAAAGACAACTTAAACTTAGAGCACAAAGACTAGGTGTAAATAATGGAAATATTTACATTATGACCGAAACTGATGTTGAGATTGTTGCAGAACAAATTAAGATTGAAAAGCCTGATCTAGTTATGATTGACTCAATCCAAACTATGAATTTGACAACATTAAATTCTTCCCCTGGTTCAGTAACTCAAGTTAGAGAATGTACAAATCTACTTATGCACACTGCAAAGGACCTTGATATTCCTACTATTGTTGTTGGCCATGTGAACAAGGAAGGTTCTATTGCAGGTCCTAAAGTTTTGGAACATATTGTTGATGCAGTTCTTTATTTTGAAGGTGATAAACAAATGTCATACAGAATTTTAAGAGCAGTTAAAAACAGATATGGTTCTACTAATGAAATCGGTGTATTTCAAATGACAGATAAAGGACTTTCAGAAGTGGAAAATCCATCAATGATGTTGCTTTCAGGCAGACCACACAATGTTTCAGGTACTTGTGTTGCTTGTACTATGGAAGGTACGAGACCAATCTTAGCAGAAATTCAAGCACTTGTTACTACTTCCGGTTATGGCACACCGAGAAGAATGTCAACAGGCTATGACTATAACAGACTAGCACTTATTATTGCAGTTCTTGAAAAGAGAGCAGGTTTCTATTTTTCTAATAGTGATACATATATTAATGTAGTTGGTGGTTTACGACTTGATGAACCGGCTGTTGATTTGTCAGTTGCTATGGCATTAATCAGTAGCTTAAAGGATGTTCCGATTCCTGAAAATGCACTTGCATTCGGTGAAATTGGTCTTGGTGGGGAAATTCGTTCTGTAGCAAATGCTCAAGCTAGAATTAACGAGGCATCAAGATTAGGCTTTACAAAAATCATTATTCCATATCACAATTTAAAGAATGTAAGTTCTGATACTGCTACAATCTATGGAGTAAAAAACATTAGAGAAGCCTATGAGGCAATGCTTGATGAGTAATTTTAAACCTAATTTACCACAAGATAATGCAAAAATAGTTGTTATGTCAACTAATAATAAAGAATTGGTAAATAGGGTAGAGGAGTTAGGTATAAAAGTCCTATCTTCTGAGAATTTAAGTAAACTGTTGATATTTGAACAATATCATACTGATTTACAATTTTTACATTATAATAAAGATACAGTATTTGTACTTAATGAATGTACAAGCCTTAAAGAAAATCTAAAAAAGTATTTTCCAAATGTAATTGAAATTAGCAAAAATATTGATAAAGATTATCCAAATAATGTAATGCTAAATTGTGTTGTACTAAACGATAAGCTAATTTGTAATTCGAAAACTATTGCAGATGAAGTCTTACAAATGGCTATTAAGGATAATCTGAAAATCATAAATGCAAATCAAGGTTACACAAAATGCTCAACTTGTATTGTAAATGAAAATGCTATAATCACATCAGATAAATCTATTTACAAGTCATGTAGAAATGAAATGGATGTATTACTAATAAGGCAAGGCTACATAGAATTACCGGGAACAGATTATGGATTTATTGGTGGCAGTTCATTTAAATACAATAGAAACACATTGGTGTTTACAGGAAATATAAAACTGCATCCGGATTATGAAAGCATAAAATCTTTTGCACAAAATCATAATGTGGAATTGCTCAGCTTAACTGAAAACACTATGATTGATATTGGCAGTATAATTCCAATAGATTGATAGGTTCATTATAGATACAGTATTTTGCAAAATCGTAGTATTTATGGGATTAGTCCTTAATTATATAGTGATAGCCTCTATTCTTATTTAGGACTCCCCTAAATTATACAAAATATTCATTTTGTATAATTTAGTATATAAATAGATACCTATCCCTCTCATTTAAATATTCAAAATTTAAAATTAAAGAAGGTGAAAATTTGGCAGTTAATTTTAAAGATGAAGCACCGGATATTGTAAAAGAATTTCTTTTCTATTTACAAACAATTAAAGAAAAATCTCCACGAACTATAAATGAATATTATTTAGATTTAAGAATGTTCCTAAGATTTATTAAAGTTCTTCGTGGTGATGTTAAATGCGATTTTGATGAAATTAAAATTGAAGACATTGATATTGATTTTCTAAAAGAAATCACTTTAACCGATATTTACGAATTTATGAATTATCTGATAAGTGATAGAAATATGAAAGCAGCAGGTAGATCACGAAAATCCTCTACCCTACGGACTTTCTTTAATTATTTAACAGTTAAAAAGCATTTGTTAGATTATGACCCAACAAAAGAACTTGAAATGCCAAAACAGAAAAAGGCTTTGCCAAAGTATTTAACTCTTGAACAAAGTCTTGAATTACTTAAAGCAGTTGAAGGTAAACATAAAGAAAGAGATTATGCAATTATAACTATTTTCTTAAATTGTGGTTTGCGATTATCTGAACTTGTAGGACTTAATGTAACTGATATTCGCAACGACAATACTATTAGAGTTCTTGGTAAAGGTAACAAAGAAAGAATTGTTTATCTTAATAATGCTTGTATAAATGCTATTAATGATTACCTAAAGGTTAGACCTGCTGATGGTTTAAAAGATAAAAGGGCATTGTTTATCTCCTCTCAATTAAAAAGAATGAGTCCTAAAACCGTACAAGCTATGGTGTATAAATATCTTGAAAAGATTGGACTGGATAGTCAGGGTTATAGTTGTCATAAGCTAAGACATACTGCTGCAACACTTATGTATCAGCATGGTAATGTGGATATTAGAGTACTGAAAGATATTTTAGGTCATGAAAATTTGGGTACAACCGAAATATACACTCACCTATCTAATAAGCAACTTGAAGATGCATCAAAGAGTAATCCATTAGCAAATGTAAAACCAAAGAAAGACAAGGAAAAGTAAAATGAAAATTTATTTAGCAAGTCCATTCTTTAACGAAAAAGAATTAGAGAATGTTAAGATAGCAGAAAAGATACTTACAGAAAGAGGTTTTTCTCTCTTCTCCCCTAGACTTAATGAAGTCAGAACTGATGAAAATACTCAGCAGTCTTGGTGGTCAAAAGAAACATTTATGAATGATAAGAAGTTCATTGATTGGGCTGATGTTGTTGTAATGCTTTATTATGGTGGTTACAGTGACAGTGGTACAGCATGGGAATGTGGTTATGCTTATGGTACTAATACACCGGTAGTTGTTGTACAACTTGGTGAAGATTCCAACCTTATGGTTCATGAAGGTTGTCACAGTAACATTACTTTAGAAGAATTGAAAACATATGATTTTGAAATGTTACCTACAAAGCCTTATAAAGGAAAAATGTTTTAATTATATAAAAAGCCTTGGATTATTTCCAAGGCTTTAATACTATGATTTTATTTAAGTGATAATACAGAATCTAAATCTTTTACTGTCATTACAGTAGTCTTTGTAAAAGCAACCACTAAGTGTTACCAAAATTAATGTTAAAGCTAACACTAATATTATTCTACCTTTTTTTCATAACAACCTCACTTTTTTATTTCATTCTTGGTGAAAAATAATCTTATCACCTTTCTTTATACTATCAAGTCCAGCCTTTGCAACTCTTTTCCTGTACACATAATCAATCACTACAGTAATAGACTTTTTATCATTACCATTGTATGTATATTCTCCACCAAACAAGCTATCTCCATCATTAGTATCAGTATCAATACTTAAAAGTCCGGGCTCTCCATTACCATCAATGCTAATAATTACAAGATTATCTTTGCCTTTGTATGTAGCTTTATATCCTCCTCTGCCATCAAGTTGCTTTTTATTGTCACAAGTAAAGGAAAACTTTCCATCATCACTCTTCCATACTTTACTATACTTTTTATCGTATTCATCTGCACCGTAAGGACCGGGAACAGCACCAACATCAGAAGTTGTGGTATCATTATCATTAAATGCATAGTATATACCTTTATTTTTTGCCCATTTTTCAGCTACAGTACCCTTATAACAATAAACAAGAACATTTCCTGAATTATCTGTTCCGAAATCAGCATCAATTTTCTTGATATTTTTGCCAAAATAAATTTGATAATTACCATATAACATTTGATTTATAGGTTCAAAATTTTCAATATTATCAACAACTATATAAAAATCTTCGCCATCTTCATTATTATAGTAATCATAAAAATTTATGTATAATAAAGTTTTCATATCTTTAGTATATATAATATTATCTATATAAGTATAATATGGATTGTTTTTATCAATTTTAACTGATGCAAAGTCATTTTCATACTTGCCGGTAAATCCGGTTGTATCTGCATCGTAAGAAACCCAAAGTACACCGCTAGTAACATATTTTACTGTTGATGGAATTGTGATTTTACAGTCTTTAATACCTGCAAAAGCTCCATAAATTTGATTTTTACCATTATACTTTTCATCACTGATAAATTCTCCTAGCATAATAACAGGTTTATTGTCTAAAGTTTTAGGTATTTTAATTGTATTATTATGGCCTAAGTAACGATTGATACAAACACCATCAAGATAGTTGGTAATTAAATAATCACCACATACACGAGAATTCTTTTTATAGTATTCTTGTGATTTTTCATCTTCCAAATTGCTAACCAATCCAAAACTGTTCATATCTTTACAACCGGTTTTACTGTTGCTTATGTAATTAGAATAACCTTCTTCATTCTTATAAGCACTATTATAATCCTTAAAAGAACAACCGGTAAAAAGAATTGCTAATATTATAAAACTAACAAATAATAAATTTCTTTTCATAACAGACACCTCCGTATCTTTAGCTATATTATATGCCAATGAATAATAAAATCAATTGTCATATTATACAAATGTTGGATAAAATAATTATTAATTTGAACAAATTAATTGCTATAAATAATAGAATAATACCTCTATCTATTAATAATACTTTTGAAAATCTTAAAGTGTTGCAAAATTTATAATTATTTTGAAAAAATAGAAAAGCCACAACTAATTGTTGCGACTTTTCAAAGGTGTAAGTATATATACAAATAATGTAATATTTATAATCCTTGTTCAAACACATAAAGGTACAAATCCTCTAAGGTAGGTTTTACTATAGTAGATTTATGATTTTTGTGAGGGTTATCTGTAACCAATCTGACGATAATTTTATCATCATTGTGATACAGGTTAGACACTCTATAGTTATTTTGAAAATATTTTAGTTCTTCCCTATTAATTTCAACTTCTACTACCTTGTTTTCAATCTCACTTACAAGATTTGGGCAAGTATCATGTGACACAAGCTTACCTTGTTTTAATAGGACTATTTCCTTGGCAATAAACTCAATATCAGATACAACATGAGTAGATATTAACACTATCTTATCTTCTGCAATTTCACTTACAAAGTTTCTTATTCTTATTCTTTCCTTTGGGTCAAGACCTGCTGTTGGTTCATCAAGAATTAGAATCTTTGGGTCATTTAAAAGTGCTTGAGCAATCAAAGCTCTTTGTTTCATACCACCAGAAAATCCACCTAGCTTTTTATGAGCTGAGTTAGTAAGATTAACTGTTTCAAGAAGTGAAGTGATTTTTTCCTTTGCTTCTTTTTTCTTCAGGCCTTTTAGAGCTGACATATACCATAAAAATCTATTTAAAGTAAAGTCATCATAAAGTCCTTGCTGTTGTGGCATATAGCCTAAAACACTTCTATATCCTTTTCCTAGTTTCTTAATATCTTCACCATCATAAAGTACCTTGCCACTATCGGAATTAAGATTATCTGTAATGATATTCATTAAGGTAGACTTACCGGCACCATTAGGTCCTAGTAGTCCATATACACCGGAAGTAAGTGTAACGCTAAAGTTGTCAAGTGCTTTTACAGTACCTTTTTTATATGTTTTGCTTATATTTTTTATTTCAAGTTTTGGCATATTATTCCTCCATAAATATCTTGTGACTTATCAAATTACAAGTGATTAAAATTAAGATTATTACCACTTACTAGAAATTGAAATTTTGCAAATGATAAAAAGAAAAGCTATTAAGAATATTAATATCATTTATAGGCAAAAGCAAAGGAACAACAAAAACTAGCGTTGTAATTATAATTGAGATAATAGTATTTTTAGTAAATAGAGAAATTCCTGATATTATCACTGTTATTACGAGTGAAACCAATAGTCTGATTGCAAATGTAATAATTATCACATTTAAAATTGATAAACCATCTGAAATATTAGATAGTTCTTCAATACTACAAGCAGCTGCACCTAATTCATTTATGCCATAGCTAGTTATAATCCTTATAAAATACGGAACATAAATTAATAAGTTTAACAAAGCAGTAACAATACAAGAACAAACTATCTTTTTAAAAACAAGTGATTTAAAGCCAAGCTTTGTTGATGAAAGCAAATGAATTGACTTACGCTCATATTCAACAGTAAAAATAGGAATAATACATATTACCATCAATACATATAAAGCCAAACAATATGTATTACTTAAATTGCCTTCTAACCCTAGCAAAGCACAATAACCATTGTAATTAACAACACTTACAGATTTATCAGCCTTAGATTGATTAATTAAATAATCATAATATGGTATAACATACTTTTTGAAGTTTGAATAATCCTCATCTATTGTAGAATAGGTAGAGAATAAATCCTCATATTTTTCTTTGGTAATCAAACCATTATCGTAGTCAGACATACATTTATCCATTGACTTTTTGTTATCTTCATACTTTTTAATTTGATTCTCAATTTTACTTTTTGTGTTACTATTAAAGTCACCGGCATAATATGAGAAATAATATTTTTGGTATTTTTCGTCATTGCTTAATACTATAGGCGATGAAATAGTAATGTATAACTGAGTAAGAATAACCACAAGGATTATTATACCAACCTTATTGCTTACAAAAGTCTTGTATAATTCATGTACAATTACATTGGTACTACCACGAGATATTTTAAGTTTTGATAGAAAACTGTTATTGCTTTTATTATATGCAGTAATCTTTTTGCGACTGTAAATTAATATATTTAATGCAACAAGTCCTAAAAGCAACACAAGTAGTACTATCCAAAAACAAGTCACATAATTAATTGGTTCTCCAAAAATATTGATATTTCTATAATGTGAAATAACATTTTTTGTATCAACAAAGCTAATCAAATTAATATACTTAAAGCACATTAAAGAAGTATTATCACCAATAAATAAATTTAGACAATATGAAACTATTAAAATACATAGAAAAGCTATGTAGCTTATAGTTTTGCTTTTTCCAACCATAGAAAGAACATTAACGATTGTGTAAATAAGATACATAACTAGAACTTTAGTGATAAAGTGTAACATTAGATACTGCAATACATTAATTCTTAATGTGCAATTAGAAAAACTATCTACCGATTGAATAGGTCTGAAAAGGTCTCCAAATCCATATGTGTAACCGGCTATTATGTAATTAACACCATAAAACATTAGACATATTACAGCAGTAGTAATAAAACCTACTACCATTTTGGATATAGCTGATTTGTTTCTGCCATATCTACAGGTACTTTGAAGGCTATTTATATTAATATTTCTTTCAGAACCAATTAAAGCATCACAAACAATACATAAAAGCAAAATAACAATCAAATCCGTTAGCATAAAATCTGTAGCCATATTCACGCCTTCAGAATTGCTATAAGCTGTTTCAATATTAGAAAGTGGTTTATAATCCTCAGCAGTTTTTACAGCATTTTTATAAGAAAAAGAACTGCTATCTTCAAATATAGAAACACCTGTGATGTTATCGGACTTTTCAATTATTTTGTTTATGTATGCTTTATAGTCTGATACAATCTTTAACTGATTTTCAGCATTATCAAGTAATGTCCTTTCTGAATAGCTGTCATCAGTATAATGGGTCACATCATCTTTCTCTAAAGCTTTTAGCTTGTTGTGAACAAAATTAATTTTGTCATTATTGTTATTATATTTTGCAATATCATTATTTAAGCTAATTTTTGCATTAGCAGAGATAAAGTCAATATCGTTACCTTTAATTTGCTTATTGTAAATGAAAAATCCATTTAAAAGTAGCAATACAACAAATAGTATTAGAAATATTTTTTTTGAAAATATTTTGTATAATTCAGATTTAATCATAACTTTTTACTTGTTTGTCTTTTGCCAAATTGCAATTTGCTTATTGGCTTCATCAACAATTTTCTGCACTCCTGCTTTTTCCAAATCTTCATTGAACTTTTTGCTTAATTCAGCATAGTCACCTTTGCCTACAAACAAATTACTTTTATATTTAGTTATTACTTTATTTGTAGCAATAATTTCAGATTTTACTTTGTTGTAGTCAAAAATAAAACTATAAATTGGTGATAATACAGTATCTTTTGAATTATCAGTATAAGGATAATCCGCATTTGTTGGCAATATTTTAGAGTTACTGAAAATACAATTAGGATTATAGTAATTATCACCTTCACTGTTAGATAACTTCACTGTACCATCATCATTTTTAGTATAGTTTACTCCTTCAATTCCATAATTTAAAAGAGTAGCTAATTCTTTATTAGTATTAAGTAAAGATATTAAATCATAAGCATAATTAGCATTTTTGCTCCATTTAGCAATACCTAATCCACTTATATTACCACAAGAATATAATTTGTCATTGATTGGTATAGTAATAGTTCCATCAATAGAATTTGTAGTAACCTTATCACTTGAAGTATAAGCAGGAACAATTGATAGCTTACATTTATCAAAACTACCCATACTATAGGTTGACTTAATTGACTTTGTTATATATTCATCTTGATAAATATTTATAGCCTTTGCAGAATCACTATCAAACTTTACTCCTACACAAGGTGTTATTAAGTCATAATATAATTCTGCATAATATGGAGGCAGTGATAACTCTAGTCCAGCAGACATTGTATTCGCTTGAGGATCAATAAATATTTTTTTGCTTGAAAGTTTACTATTATTAAGAATTTCCCATCGTTCAGACTCTAAGTCTTTTTCAGTTAGTCCACTGGATTTTAACTGAGATGTTTTCACATTCCAGCCTCTGCCTGTGCCATTTAAAATATCAGGAACTACATATATTTTGCCATTACGCTTAGCAGCAGTAAAAGATTTATCATCAATAATATTCTTAATAGAAGTATCCTTATTTATATAATCGTCCAAAGGTGTTAAAAAATTGTTTAAATAAAAATAATCATAATCGTTATAATAATCACTATCATCGCCAGTATCAAATCTTATAATATCAACCTGCTCATTTTTGCTCTTCATATCTAGAACGCCATTGTGATATTTTTTATTGTATGATGTAGCTTCTTCTTCACCTTTTTTGTAAGAAGGTGAATTATCAATTAGCTTAATATCAAGATAATACTTCTTACCTAATTCAGCAAGTTTAAGGTTAAACTGGTTCAACACCTTCTGGTACTCACCGTCAAAAAAATGAGTATTAGTGACTAATACTAGCTTTGTCATATTCTTTGATGGCACAAATTTTGTAGCCTTCTTGCTAGTATTATTGCTAGTAGTGTTTTTATCACTTGTAGAACAAGCAGAAAGTGAAAACATAGTAGCAATAACTAAAATAAATGATAATAATGTTGTAAAAAATCTTTTCATAAATATGCTCCTTAAATTTGTTTTGCCGAAATAATATTTTATTCTACCTTGTAGTAGTTAGATTTGCCATTGTAAAAATCATCTTTTGTCATATAAAAATATTCACCCTCATTGACAGTGCCATTTTTACATTTTATATTATCCTTTGTGCTATTGATTAAAAATCCATCCTTAGTAGCATCTACAACAAAATCAGAAAATGATTCTTCATCCTTTATTGGCAAAGAAGTGATTTTATTGTTTTTCTCTAGCTTAAGTTTATAGTCTTTACAATTATGCACAATGTTTCCTCGTTTATCTTTATAGGTAACAACATACTCTGTCTTTTTCGGTTTAGGATTTTTTAAGGACATAGAATAAAGCTCATTAGCCGGGTCATCATTCTTATAGAAATAAATCGTATCATCAAAATATTTGAAAAAATAAAAATTAATCAATTTATCCTTATAAATGCCAGAGATTGAATTATCCTTTAAATTCATTTTTTTCAAAATTAAATCAGTTTTGTATTCGTTAGTAATATTACCGTCCTTAGTATTACTGCTATAATCAACGAAATATAAATAGTTATCCAATATAGAAATAAATCCATACTGACTATTATCTTTTTCTGATATTATTTTTTCTGTATTATCCTCTAGGTTAATACAACTTAAGATCGCCTTCTTCTTTTCATTTCCTGTTTTACTATCTAAAACTTTTGCATAGTATTCCACATATAGTTTATTGTTAATTGCAAAACAGTTAAAAGGCAATGCGGAACTGTCTGATGATGAATTGTACTTTTTACAATAAGTCATCAGTTTAGAATAATTTGAGCCATCCAAATTTCTCACTGATAATTTGAAATCCGTATCAAAAATGTAAATTTTATCGTTGTAAACACCGAATATTTCTTCATTAGTATATGCGTAACATTCCTTCTCATCTGTATGGTTACAGTCAGGTTTGTTACAAAGGAATGCACTTTTATGACTATTATAATCATAAAATTTCAAGAAACCATTTTCATTATTGCAAAATACACCTTTATCAGTTATAACTCGTGTTTTATCGAATTCTCCTATTTTGTTTGTTGTTTCTTTAGATGTATCATCTCCACAGCCCGTAAGAACTAATGAACAAGAAATCACACATACAAGAAAAAAGCTAACTAATTTTTTCAATATAACCCACCTCTAAAAATTATTAAAATTTTAATTTGTAATATTAGACTATAAAACTAACCACTGTTGAAATTATATCACTTTTTGTCATATTCTGTTAAGTACTTTATTATATTTACATTAATTATATAAAATAGAAAAGTCACAACTAATTGTTGTGACTTTCCAAAGGTGTGTAAGTTATAACAAATAAAAATCCAGTAATTTTTATAAGTAGTATTTAATTGTACTTATTATTACTTGTTTCTATTTGAAATATATTTCTTTAGTGATTCAGGTTCTTTTGGTTGACCTGAGAAATTGTATGATGCAGTATTGCAAGAAACCTTTACTGCGTGTAAAGACATTTTCTTAAGTACTTTAATAATCTTTTCTTTCATTTTTTTCATCTCCTTTTTTCAAACTTTCGATAATAATCAGCACATCCACACATATTATTGTAGGATATACAATGATTAATATGTTGTTTTGATAAATAGTTAACAAGATGATTGGCAATATAGCGTTTATACATAGAGAAATGATTGAAAGTATCTTTTGCTTTTTATAATTTAATATTGATTTTCCTTTGCTTTTTACCGGACTCATTAATAGGAATAATATAAAGGATAAAAGCAAAGTTATAATAGCGATTAATATAATTGTTCTATTAGGGAAAGCTAGCATAATATCAGCAGAAAATAGAACTAACAAATAATATGCAACTGTTACTATAAAACACTTTAAATAAGAGTTTGCGTGATAACCACCACTAAATACTCTTATGCTTGAGAAAAAAATAATAAAAATTACTGTTTCTACAAATTTTCCCGTTAAAAGTCCAATTAACAATAGACTAATTGTTTCAATTACAGATGATACTAACAGTTCAAAACCATAAATATATATATCATGTGGGATTTCATCACTATCATTACAAACAGAAAGTGCTATTCTTTCGGAAAGTCTATGTAACATATACACATCACCTACGAAAAGAGTAGCACATTTTCACACACTATGTATTAACTTGGTAAAAATCAGAGGCTTTCTGGTAAACTTCTATTATCCAAAATCACAGTAATTATAAATTCTTTATTTCTTTCTTTTATAATTACATCTCCATTATATTTATGAGCAATGCTATTAATTATTGTGATTCCTTTACCATGATTATCTTTATCTTTCTTATCGGTTTTTAGTGAAGGATTATTAAATAATACTGAATCAAGTATATTGTTTCTACATTTTATGACGGAATAAGAACCTTCATACCCTGTAGAAAAATTAATTTCATTGTTTTTTACTTTGTTCTTAGATAAATATGAAATTGCATTATCAAGAATATTACCGATTAATGAAATAATATCAGAACTGTTTTTAAACATTTTTAAGTCATTAGTAATGCTTAGTTTAACGGGTATTCCATAGCTTTTAGCTTTTTCAATTTCAACATTTAGTACTGCGTTTAATAAATAATTTTCAGTATTTACTATTGTTCCTATAGATGTGTACTTATTAGTTAAGCTATGGCAGATATTATGTGCTTCATCATAATTTTCTTCTTCAATTAATGCATCAATACAGGAAATATTATTCTTCATATCATGTTTTAACAATTTAATAGTTTCAATTTGGCTATTAGAACTGATTATATTTTGTTTATATAAATTAGCTTTTTGTTCTGATAATAATAGTTTAGTTTTAATTTCATTATCCTTATTTATTCTGGCTATCATAAACCAAACTATTCCTGCAATTACAATCATACTGACACAAATAATTGAAAGTAAGATAATTATGTTAGATTGGAAATTTGTAAGTATCATTACATACATAGTTATGTACAAAATCATCATAGCTAATAGTGGTATAGCCACAAATGCAATCACATTAGAAACTTTCTTCAAGCTATATGCTTTAGCTTTAGTTCGCCACATTATAAATAGAACTACCATTGTGCTTAGATTAGCAAGAATAACAAATAAATATCTAAACAAGCTTGACTTTGTAATTAATTCTTCAAAAGTTACACCGGAAATTATGGACGATGAATAAACAAAACCATATGATATGATAGTATTTATTAACGATACTATAAATGGAAGTATTAGCTTAATTGCCAATTCACCTTTAAGGCAAGTAATACAATATATTTCATATAATATAATTCCTATAAACATATCAAGCATAACAATGTTAGGGTGATTGTATGTAAAATATGTTAGAACTGCAAAATTAAGTGCAATAAATATTGATAAAAGAATTATATTATTTCTTGTTGAAAACTTACCACCTAAGAATAACAGAAAGAATCCCACAAAATAAATAGACTGTAATAAATTAACGGTTATTTCAAAAACATAATTAAACATCCCTATCACCTATCCAGTTAAAAAATTCAGTTTTCACTGCTTCTTTGTATTTCTTGTTAAGAGGAACACTAACATTGTTTTTTAATAAAATACTGTCACTGGCTATGTATTGAATATAATTATTATTAACAACATAACCAATGTGTGGTCTAACAAACCCGTAATCACAAATCTTTTTGAATTCTTTATTAATATTACTTCTTACTTTATAATCACCGTTTTCAGTATGGAAAATCACATAATTATTAATTTTATCCAGGAAAATAATATCATCAACATTAACAGCTACATCTTTTCTACCTGCATGTAAAAAGATAGTATTGTCATCTATTCTTAAAGAATCATTAATATGTTTTATACATTCAGCTACATCAGTTTCCATACTGCTTTTTCTGATAAAAGTATAAGGATAACTTTTTAGTGCTTCAAAAACAAGTTCATCATGACTTGTAACAAATACAAATAAAGGTACTTGAGAATTACCTTTTAATTTATTTATTTTTTCAGCAGTTTCAATACCATTACAGAAAGGCATTTCAATATCAAGAAAAATTAAATGAAACTGTGAATAGTTAGATAAAATATCCATACCGTTTGAATATTTCTGTAATGTATATTCCATTTTTGACTGATTACAAGTCTTAGCTATAATATTGGACAACTTATTTACAAATACCATATCGTCATCCACAACTGCAATTTTTAGCATTAATTCACCCCTACTTTAATATAACAGATTATACGATTTATTTCAAGAAAGTTAAGAAATTATACTTTTAAGAAATTATTAACTAGCAAAAAACCACAACCATATGATGCTGTGGTTTTTAGGAAGGTGTTTATTATAAAAATCTAGTTATAAGTAATTTTATTACAATCCCTGTTCAAAGACATAAAGGTATAGGTCTTCAAGGGTTGGTTTTACAATTTTAGAATAGTGATTTTCAGGAGGGTTATCTGTCACTAATCTAACAACAATCTTTCCACCATTATGATATAGGTTAGAAACTCTGTAATTATCTTGATAATACTTTAGTTCTTCCCTATCAATTTCAACTTCAACCACCTTGTTTTCAATTTCACTTACAAGGTTTGGACAAGTATCATGTGACACAAGTTTACCTTGCTTTAGTAGGATAATTTCCTTGGCAATAAATTCAATGTCAGATACCACATGAGTTGAAATCAAAACGATTTTATCTTCAGCTATTTCACTAATAAAGTTACGGATTCTAATTCTTTCCTTTGGGTCAAGACCGGCAGTAGGTTCATCAAGAATCAGAATCTTTGGGTCATTAAGTAACGCTTGAGCAATCAATGCTCTTTGTTTCATACCACCGGAAAAACCACCTAGCTTTTTGTGTGCTGAATCGGTTAAATTAACAGTATCAAGAAGTGAAGTGATTTTGTCTTTTGCTTCTTTTTTCTTAAGGCCTTTAAGTGCTGACATATACCACAAGAATCTATTGAGAGTAAAGTCATCATAAAGACCTTGTTGTTGAGGTATATAACCAAGTACATGATTTATTGAATACATTTTTAGATATTTCATCACACTCAATATCACTATAATTACAAAATACTAAAGATATATATTTATCCTGAACGGAAGTAAGAATATTTTTATAATTCCACCTTATATATCCACTTAATTGAGAAACAATGGACTCCCTACGGTTGTCTTCAATTTCTATGTTTTCCGTTTTGACATATATAATAGATACTACATATGAATTGTTAGGTAAATACCCTTTTTTCATTAATATAGGAACATATAAATCTTCTTGTATTGGACACAAAAAAGCATTACTTAAGGCAGCACTAATCTAAATTCTGTTTTGCTGTTGTTTGGTTATTTCAAAGCATATAATTCTCATAATCTCAGCCATATGTACAGACCATGGAACTTCAAACACAGGAAAATCATTTTCATTTGCAAAGTCAATAATATCCTGGTCGATAGATTTAACATATGGTCCAATATTAATAACTATACCACTCGCACCTTTATGGTACACATCTTTTACAAGTTCAAATAGTGATTAGTCTTCATTTAAGCCAATGCCTGTTGTGAAAACTAGTTCTTGTCCCTGTAGAAAAACTGAAATAATATCACTATCGACCATATGAGTCCAAGTGACTTCTCTATCAAGTCCATTCTCACCAGCAACTAATTTCATATCTAAATGTTCTACTAGCTTTGTTATCATTCTTATTGTAATAGCCACAATATCTCCTTTATACTATCAATGAAATACCTGATATAATTAGCAAGATGTATGTCAAATTGAGAAATACCTTCTGTGAAACTCTCTTTAAAAGTTTTTTACCAATCCACGTAGCAACGATTAGTGGAATTATACTTAGTAAAATTAATTTTATGTTATCATAATTAAAAGCGTGAGCTTGTATTTGAGATACTAGAAGAATTGAATTAAGTACAATCCATACCGGAGCAACCGTAGCACGAAATTCCTCTTTATCTTTTAGTACCTGTGTTGCATATACCACAAGCAATGCTCCACCAGACACAAACATACCATGAATTATGCCAGCTATAATTAGAATTGCAATTAGAAATGCTTGTGGTAGTTTATGTTCCTTATGAAATAACAGATTTTTTCCAGCAATAACAATAATGATTATTCCATAGATAATAAGCAATGAATTTGATGAAATAACTTTGCATAATAATATTCCAACTGCCATACCTATGAGCATAAAAACACAAATTTTCAGCAGTTCTTTTTTATTAATCCTCTTATAACTGGAAATAGCAATTAACAATCCAGATAATAATGCCATCACATTAGGTACAACCTTGGCATTATCAACACCAAGCAAAAACATAGATGCAGGCATAGCAAGAACAGTACCGGCAAATCCAGTAATTGCTTGTATAACATTAGCAATAAACAACACAATAAGAAAAATAATATCTTTCATAACTTCTCCTTAATTTGTATTGTCTATATATCAAAATAAGTACAAAACTATTATATCACGAAAATTATAAAAATCTATAGTAATTATTAGAATAAGTCCAGCATATTATCAAGGTAGATTTTTTCTCTAACATGGATATGATATTCTGGTTTTGTCATATAGTACAAGAGAAATTCGAGAATCAATGCACTTCCCAAAGAACGGCCTTCTATTTTAAAATTAGAAAAACCCATTGGCATATAAACATCCTTGATATTATCAACACCTATAAATGCTGGATTAGTCATTGTTTTTGAAAAGCTATAGCCATTTTGTGAATCAGGTGCTACACAGATATGGTCAGGACAATCATAACCTAGTATTTGCTTACTTACAGTTTCATAGCAATTCTTTCTATCATAGCAACCATAGAAACAACATTCATTACACAGAAATTCTAATTTATTCTTTTGCGGTTGAGTTAATGTTTCTAGTTTATCAAAGCTTTTATTTAGGCGAAAATCTGGAACAACATATTTGAAATCTTTAAGATTTATCTCATCTACTAATTGATTAAATTCTGTTAGTACCTTGGTAGTTGAAGATACTAGGTAAAGATTTGGATAATAGCTTTTTATATAATCAACCAACAAGTCAGAATGAACAATTACACCATTGGTCACCTTATTGTTGTCATTAAATAACTTGCACAATTCATTACATTTCTTGTCAGTTAAATGCTCTTGTTTTATTAGTGAATTGCTAAAAGTTAACCTTGCAGAAATACCGTATTTATTCATTAACTTTAAAACATCTTGTTGATTATGTTCACCTAAACTGATTCTACCTCCACTCCAAATGCAACCTTTTGGTGCACCATAAATTGAGCCTATCTCACACCAATCATAGAAATATTCCCTATGTTCACGATATAGTGGCAAAAACACCTTGTAAAACTCATAAAATTCAAATAACCCTGGAAGATGATAATATGCAATTCCAGACTTCATAATACATCTGCTCCCCTTATAATTTATAAACTTATTTTAGCATAATGTATTTACTTTGTCGAATATCTAAAAGCAAAAATCCACAGTAACAAAAGTATTACTGTGGATATGAAAATTATTTGATTATAGATTATTTTACAAAACCATTCTTATTTAGATATGAGATAATTTCATTAGTTTCACTTGCATTTACATACAGACCATCATGTACAGTTGCATTTTTGCAGATTGCTTAACAAATTTCATTGAATTTTCAAAATGCTCATTATCCATAGCAGTTGATTGTGTAAATGTGTAAACTTCTTTTCCAGACAAATCGTAATTTTCAAGGAAAGTACCAATATTTTAACACACACATTTTGACATACTGTGTTGCAGGAAAAGTGGGAAAAAGCGGCTGCCGTTTCCGACAGCCACCCTTGGGTTAAATATTTGATTTTACTTTACGCTATGCTTTTTCTTTCTGCCATAAACGGTTGTTGCGGTTACTGCACCGCCGCTGATAAACAGCAGTGCGATCCATAAGGCAAGATTGCTGTTGTCGCCGGTCTGAGGCGAAGTAGTTGCATTGTTACCCGGTTTATTGTTGCTACCGTTGTTATCACTTGGCAGCTTCGCCGTTACGATTTGAGCCTCGGTGATTTCCTGTGTTGCTTTGGCGTCCTTGTAATACTTCTTGCAACCGGAGCAATACCAATACTCGATGTTGCCTTCTTCTGCAGCGGTGGCAGCCTTTGCGTCAATGTGTTTCAGGTCGGTGTGGTTGTTCGGGTCAAGGCTGCCGTAGCTTTCTTTGCAAATCTCACAGACCGCCTTAGCTATGCAGGTTGCTTTGCCACCGGTGTGATTGCTGATTTTTTCACCGCAGTAGTCGCAGAGGTGATTGTTATCTGCGTCTTTGTGGTCGGAAATGGTCTTGCCGCAAATATCGCAGATATGGTTTTTATCTGTATCTTCATGCAGACACACATATCCGCACTCGCTGCACACGCCGTCTGCCCATTCGTGATTTTCATTCGGTACACTTACGGTATTGCAGCAGTTCCATTTTTTCTCGTGGGTAGTGGTTGTCTGTGTCCACTGTTCCGTGCCGGTATGATTGACGGGGTTGGTTTCGCCGTAAGACTGGCCGCAATGGGTGCAAACGGCTTTTTCGGTGCAGGTTGCCGTACCGCCGGAGTGCTCCGCATAGCCATCCTTTCCCGCGTTATCCGTCACATCGCAGTTTTCATTGGCACATTCATGCCAGTGATGCGTTGCATCGGACGTCCAATCGGACTTCCAGCTATGGCCCGTAGCTGGAATCGGCTCTATTTTTGTTGCGTCGCACTTGGTGCAGCTATATGTCTTTTTGCCCGCTTTTGTGCAGGTAGGCGCTGTTGTTATCGTACCGTTGTCCCAAGTATGAGGGCCTACGTCATCCTTTTTATCGCAACGGGAACACTGCTTCCAGTGCTCGTTATCATCATGTGTCCAACTGGTAGTAAAATCATGTCCCAGAACATCGCCATATTCCGCACCGCAAACTGCGCATTTTGCTTTTTCGGTGCAGGTCGCTTTGCCGCCGGAGTGCTCCGCGTAGCCTTTCTTTCCCGTGTTATCCGTCACATCGCAGTTTTCATTGGCACATTCATGCCAGTGATGCGTTGCATCGGACGTCCAATCGGACTTCCAGCTATGGCCCGTAGCTGGAATCGGCTCTATTTTTGTTGCGTCGCACTTGGTGCAGCTATATGTCTTTTTGCCCGCTTTTGTGCAGGTAGGCGCTGTTGTTATCGTACCGTTGTCCCAAGTATGAGGGCCTACGTCATCCTTTTTATCGCAACGGGAACACTGCTTCCAGTGCTCGTTATCATCATGTGTCCAACTGGTAGTAAAATTATGTCCCAGAGCATCGCCATATTCCGCACCGCAAACTGTGCATGTTGCTCTTTGGGTGCAGGTGGCCGTACCGCCGGTGTGCGCACCGTATCCGTCCTTTGCGGAATCATTATTCTTCACATCGCAGTTGGCATTCAGGCACTCATGCCAATGATGCGTCGCATTGTGCTGCCACGCCTGATCCCAGCTGTGACCGTTCGCCTGAATCGGCTCGTTTTTTGTCGCGCCGCATTCGTCACAGGTATATATTCTTTCGCCCTCCGTCAGGCAGGTAGACGGTACGGTCACCTTGCCATTGTCCCAAACATGAGGGTTCTCGTCATTCTTTGCATCACAGCGGGCGCATTTCTTCCAGTGGGTATCCCCGTCATGATGCCATACGGATGCGGAGAAATCGTGACCCAAAGCCACGATCGTGCCGCCGCAGACCGAGCAGGCAACGGGCTCCGTGCAGGAGAGCTGTGTGGTGTTGCCGGAGTGGTCGCACACCGTCCATATCGCCGTCGCCCCGGCATTCTCAAGCATCGGCTTCGTATAATCAAACCCTGTCCAGCCGCTGAAAATATATCCTGTTTTGACGGGGTTTTCAGTCGGAAGCGTTGCCTTCTGTCCGCGCAAAACTCTCTGCGCATCCATCGCGCTGCCGCCGTCGGTGTCGAAGGTCAGATAACGGCATGCGCTGTCATGGATAACCGCTCCGCCGTATGTCACCCTTCCGTAATAAATGCCACCGATCACATTGCCTCTTTTCAGATTGACCCTGCCGTTAAAGGTTCCGCCTTTTATGGTTCCGCCGTCATTGATCACAGCGCCGTCAAATATGCCGCCGAAAATGAAGCCTTTATTCGTCACCTCGGCGCCAATACCGACTCTGTCCGCCGCGGTAAAACCGCCGGTTTCTCCGATGATAAGCTCCCGGACAAATTTGCCGCCGTACACAAGCAGTTCGCCGGACGACATCTTGATATCGCCGATGGCTCCCCGTGTGCCGCAGTCGGTTACGGTCAGCGTGCCGCCGTTTGCATAAAGTGTCGGTTTGTTCGTTCCGCCCACGCCGCGGATGACGTATCCGTTCAGGCAGATCTGCACCCCGTCGGGCATAAAATAATCGGAGTTGGATTTCAGAAGCACATTGCCCGTCAGATAGTAGTTTCCTGCCGCGGTCGGGAGAGAATCCGTCTTTGTCCAAGGTGTCCACATGAGCGGAGAATGCACCGTATGCCCCTCCGCCGCATTTTCTCCGCCGCAGACGCAGTGAGAGTGGATCTGACTTTCGATCACGACCTTGCGTGAATCGGTGCTGAGTGTGCTGAGATCGTCGCCGGGCTTATATGTGGTGTCCCCGCCGTTCTTGTCGGTGGCGGTGATCTTTGTAAAGCCGCTTATGGTTCCGAAGGTGGGACCGCGCATCACGATATCCTTGGACTCAAGCTCCACCAGACTGCTTTCGAAAGTCGGTTTTGCATACTTGTAGCCGGAGAATGCGTATTGATTACTTTTTGCCTTGAATATGCTGTTTTTAACGGAAAAAGTCGTGTCTACGCCGTCTAAGCATATTGTTCTTCCCACTTTCAAAACATCCGCCTCTGCATAAATCACACTGTCTGTGCAGGTGGTTCCGCCTTGGCCCTGCAAAACTGCGTAGAAGTTGGCAAGGTGAGCATCTAAAGACGAATAGATTCCCGCATTAATATACGAGTTTTCGATCGAGATTCTACCGGTGGCATAAACACACCCGCCCTGCATCGCTTTCTGCACATTTTCTTGGCGGTCTTTGCCGACGATAAGATTCAGCGCCGCGTTTTTTATCTTTAGGTCGGACACACGGATCGCAACGTTGTCGCCGGCATTTTGCATACCGCCGATCACCGTGATGTCTAACGAACAGTTACGGATTTCACATTTTCCCATTGAAATGGCATAAGCGTACTTATACCCGCCCGTCGTTCCGGGAAGCGTGACCGTCAGGCTGTCCTCACGGCTGTTTCCCTTGATGAGAAATGAACTGCTTGAGGCGGAGATCGCACAAATGCTCGTCTTCTTATCACTTTCGTCTGCCCATTTGATCTCGTTTTTTCCTTTAAGGATCAGCGTGTCAATGCCGCTGCGAATGTCTATGGCTTTTTCTTCGGTCGTCACGCTGATTGTGGCGTTTTCGAGCGTCAGCGTTTTGGCGGACGCGTCAAAAACAACGCTGCCAGAAATGCCCTCACCCGTGATGCTTCCGCCAGCTGCGGGCACGGCAATTCCGTTGACCTTTGCAGAGACCTCATCCGCTGCCAGCACTGCCGTCGGCATAAGGCATAGAACCATGCAAAGTGTGAGCAGTATACTGATTAATCGTTTTTTCATGTTGTTACCTCCGTATCTCCGTCCATCGACAGCTTAAAATCGTATTTCATTTCCAGCATGGCAAATAGCTTATACATAACCTCTGTGGCAATAGCCTTGATATCCAGTGTCTGAATAAAGGCAAGCACTTTGGCCTGCTCCTCCTCCGGCACCTTGTACACTCTCAGTTCCGCCGTGAGAAAGCGGCTGATTTTTCGCTCCAGCGGGAAATGGATGTCACATTTACGTGCCATATAGCTGCGCATCAGCCCCGCCGTGCCGATGTCCATTTCATAAAAATCGCTGTCGGTGTAATCGGGGAAATTCCCGCCGAAAATCTCTTTTAATTCCGCCGTGGTATGCACATAGATATATTCCGCCGTATCCGGGGCGGTATAGGCTTCGATATAAATTTCCCGCAGATTCTCGTTCAGCTCGGTGAGGGTGAGCTGGATCGCCGTATCCACCGCATAGGCATACACCGACGGCAGCTTGCTGCCCGCAATGCTCCTTGCCACACCGAACTGACCGCCGAACATCGTCTCGGTTAAGTCCAGCAAAATTTTATCCTTGGTGGGAAACAGATTCAAATAGCTTCCTCTTGCAACGCCCGCTTCGTCAACAATCTGACTGACAGAGGTGTTTTTATACCCCTGCTCCAAAAAAAGGCGAACGCATGCGGTTAGGATTTTTTTCTTTGTTTCTCCGCTGCTTCTTCGCAAATAAATCACCTCTCTATAAAAGTTTTAGTATCCGTACTAATAATATCATATTGAGAAAGAAAAAACAAGTGGTATTTGATGCTTTTCAGCGTTGAATTGTGGCATTTTCGTAAACGCTGCCTTCTTCCATTACTCACGTAACTTTATGACTTCTTGATTACTTTCCGAAAAAGAAAAGCCACCGTCGCTTGACAGCAGCCTTTCCGATTGTTTGTTATGCGTAAATCAGTTCGCTTGAAACAACCTCCATAGCAGCATTGCGGATGCTATTCATCTTCTGCACCCACAGCATTTGGTTTTCTGCTTTGAGTGCTTCCGTTACGCCTTCCTTTTCGGCAAGTTGTTTTACCAGACGAGAGAACATTTTCTCTGCCTGCTCGATTATGTCGGCAAGGTAATCGTTCAGCTTGCCTCTTATCAGAAGTCCGAAATAGAGATGTCTTTTGTACCTGCGGATATACCGCAAATGCCGTTGTCTCCATATGCCGACAGATCTGCCCTCCGGCTCGTCCTCTCCTGCAATCAGATAGTAGTCCCCGACAAACTCATAACGCAAGGCTGTCCTTTCGTCTGTAATGAATTTCTCCATTGTGTCGTCCTCCAAACAGAGATTTTTACTTCAAAATCCATTCCACTGTCACTAAACAGTATGTTTTGAAGTTTTGTCCTTATCTGGTTTCACTCATCTCTTGAACAATAGCAAACTCTGGTTCAAGAACGTCATATTTCTTTTTATCACAGGAAAAAACCGGTTCATCACGATTTTTTGTGGGATGGTGAACGGACAGAAGGAATAGAAAGATAGCGAATCAAGGTAAAGAAGAAGTCATCATCACGGTAACCGCAGCCGATTCGTTTAGCGACCTTGATCTTGTTGTTGAAGCCTTCGAGCTTTGAGTTCCCGCTGTATAGTTTCGGGGCGATTTTGGGCGTTTTCCTTCGATATGAATGGCTTTGTTTTAGCGGCGGTATTCTTTACCGTCAACCATTCAAAAGCCGATGTTTGTCACTTCCGGGTAACAAAAAAGCGCCGTATTGCTACGACGCTTTTGTCTTGCTCGGAAGATGGAGCAAGGGAACGCTATTCAATTATCTGTTGTACTTTTTCTTCCTGCTTACAACCGTTGTGCCAATGGCTACCCCTCCGCTGATGAACAACAGGGCAATACACAGTGCAAGGTTGCTGGAATCGCCAGTCTGTGGACTCTTATCGGATGTTCCCAGTTTGGTACTGGCAGGTTTTTTCTCAAGAGCAGCAATCGCATCTTCGATAGCCTTTGCCATCTTGTCTACTTCAGATTGCTCCGTAATATTTTTACCACGGACAACAGCTTTGACAGCGGTTTCCACACCGGAGAAATCCTTGTAGTCATCCTTGTTCAGTGCATTTGCTTTGGCAATGGCTGCATCTACCTTTGTGTAATCAGCATCCTTGTATTGCAGGGCAGCAATGGCATCTTCAATAGCTTTCGCCATCTTGTCTACTTCAGATTGCTCCGTAATATTTTTACCACGGACAACAGCTTTGACAGCGGTTTCCACACCGGAGAAATCCTTGTAGTCATCCTTGTTCAGTGCATTTGCTTTGGCAATGGCTGCATCTACCTTTGTGTAATCAGCATCCTTGTATTGCAGGGCAGTAATGGCATCTTCGATAGCTTTCGCCATTGCATCCACTTCGGTCTGCTCCGTAAGGTTCTTACCACGGGTCACAGCATTTACAGCGGCTTCCACGCCGGTGAAGTCCTTGTAGTCATCCTTCTTCAAAGCGTTTGCTTTGGCAATGGCTGCATCAACCTTTGTGTAATCAGCATACTTGTATTGCAGGGCAGTAATGGCATCTTCGATAGCTTTCGCCATTGCATCCACTTCGCTCTGTTCAGTGATGTTCTTGTCACGGGCAACAGCTTTGACAGCGGCTTCCACGCCGGTGAAATCCTTGTAATCATTCTTGTTTAGCGCATTTGCTTTGGCAATGGCTGCATCAACCATTGTGTAATCAGCATCCTTGTATTGCAGGGCAGCAATGGCATCTTCAATAGCCTTCGCCATAGCGTCAACTTTTGACTGCTCTGCGGCACTTAACGAAGTATCAACACTGTCTATTGCTTGTTTCAAAACAGATAATGTTTCATCAGTATAAACGGAAATATCCTGTGGAACTTTATCTAATGCAACATTAACTGCCGTGTAATCAGCCAACCTGTTTGTTAAATCCCAACTAAAAGTCGGATGTTCTATTCCTTCTACCCATACAACTCCCTGTGAGGCATTGTTTTGCAACGAAACGAGAATATCATTATCTGTAAAATCAGTTATCGCCTTTGCACAAGGTGTCGGATCAAAGCTTGTATCAATAGCAAGACTACCCTTGTCTAATTTCGTAATGACATGATACCCATTATCACTTTCTTTATAAAAACAGTCAGCAACTGTTGGGGTTCCTGTCAGATGAGCAATTACAGCAGTATATTCCTTTTCCGCACTTGATAAGTCGCTGCTTACCATCATGCAGTTATTGATTTTAACATTTTCTTCTACATTATTGTTGTAACCAACAGCCAATAACCCTCCAACTGTAGACTCCGGATCTTCGCTAACGATTGAGCCATTAAACCAGCAGTCTGAAATCACAGAAGTTTTGTTAGCATTTAACCATTCGCCGACCAATCCTCCGACACTATCACTAGATTCGGATTTTCTGCTAATGATGTTTGCGTCAGAACCACATCCAACAATTTGTGTACCTTGCATGCATGATCCTGCAATTCCGCCTATGCTTCGCCAACCATTGACACTTTCTACAGTGCCGGATGTATAACAGTTTATGATCTTGCCGTTTTCTACCAATGCAGCTATGATGCCTACATGCATACTGTAATCATTGGCGCTCAAATCCGCATCTACAACATTCAGATTCTTGATTACACCGCCCTGCACATAGCCAAAAAGCGAGTCGAAAGAATCGTTGCCTATCCCATGACGGTTCAAGTTGTATATCGTATGTCCTTGTCCGTCAAATGTTCCTTTAAAGAAATAACCGTCGTCTACATTTCTGTTTGTAATCGGTGTCCAAGGATAATCTCCAAGGTCTAAGTCGTAGTCTAAATATATAATCTTATTATCAAATGTGTTACCTGTAGATGCACCAGTATCAATTCCAATATTTGTGAGTTCTGCAAGTCCCGCCAACTGCTCTGCTGTTTTGATATGAAATTCTGTATCAGTTTCATTATACCAGCTTGTATCAGATGTTCCGTCCCAAACATCTACCTCATTTTCCGCAGCAAAGGCTACGGTCGGTATCAATCCAGCTACCATTACAAGACAGATAAAGACTGCCAACATTTTTTTCTTCATAACAGTTCCTCCATTTTTTAATTGCCCACTATTTACTTTCTCCGGCAGCGGACACGCCGAGAAAAGATGTGTTTACGGGTGGTGGTTAGGACTTCAATATCAAACCACCATCCTTCCGGCAAACGCAAAAAGCCGAAGCCAAGGCATAATGCGCCCTGTCTCCGGCAATTGGTTCGTTATAAATTGTATAAAATAAGACTTGACATGCTGAAAAAACGGCGCTATGCTCCTGCCAAGCCGAGCCGAGCCGACAATGATTGTCACATTTCCGTTTGCCATAGTCAAGTCCTCCTTCAATAATTTCTAAGGCAAAAGGATATGAATTCCCCTACCACATAGTTATACAAAAATATTTTAGCAGATTTTCACAAAAATTTCAAGTAGTTTTCAGAATATTGCTATCATCTTTTTTTCAAAGCATTGCCTTCTTCCATTACTCACGGAACTTTATGACTTACTGAATAGTACCCGAAAAGGAAAAGCCACCGTCTGTGACAGCGACTTTTCTTGCTTAGTATTAACAGTATATAAGCTCACTGGAAACGATTTCCATAGCAGCGCTACGGATGTTGTTCATTCTCTGCACCCACAGCGTTTGGTTTTCCGCTTTGAGGGCTTCCGTTACGCCCTCTTTTTCGGAAAGCTGTTTTACCAGCCGAGAAAACAATGCTTCTGCCTGCTGATGGATTTTTGTACAGTCGGTGTTGCAAAATCTCTGCCTTGTGCTGTTCGGATAAAACTCTTTGCCGCATTGTTCGTACACGCGCTTCGGGTACTTATGACCGTCATTCGCCGCCCAGCGTTCCTCCTTGGTTTTAGCTCTATGCGCAGCATTGCTCTCACGCTGCCGGTTTTTCTTGCGCTTGGCTTTTTTCACCACTTCTTGCTCGGCTTTCCGTACTTTTAATTAGTTAATTGTATTCCATAAACTTTTCAATTGATTTTACACGATTAATGTAATCATCTGTAATGTCAGGTTTAAAGAAACTAAATGTTTCATCATAACTATAAACTTCCTTAAAAATACTTTCAGGACTATCCTTAGTAGCTAGTTTTTATATACATCTGTAGGATTTTTCTCAGCCTCTTCTTGAGAACAAATTAATGCCTTTGAAATAGCAATTGCAGCTTTTGGGTTCTCTTTTAGCCACTGACTTCTACCTACAAATAAGAAACCTGATGATAGACTACTGTCATTTGACGAATCAATAATTATATTTCCAAGACCGGCATTCTCAAAAACTGCTAAATTTGATATAGTTGAAACAACTGCATCAGCATCTCCTAAAGCCAGTAATGCTTGAGCATCTAAAATTAAATTTAACTGGTTGATTTTACTTATATCAACATTATTTTTCTTTGTAACATCTAAGAAGTATTTTTATGATATTGTTCCTAGTGCTACTACAACATTTTTGCCTTCAAGGTCAGAGATACTCTTTATTCCACTGTCATTTCTAGCTAAAATACCAAAGTTTAATTGTGATGTTGATAGTGCAAAACATTTTAAGTCAAATCCATTACTTACAGCAGTAATTAGTGGAAATTCTGCATATACTGCAACATCAATTTCATTTGCTGCAAAAGCTTCATTTACTGCAGGTCCTGCTTGAGCAAAACCTTTAAGTTCAACAGTATATCCTTCTTTCTTAAGTTTATCTTGTAGATAACCAAGTTTATAAGAATACTGTGCATTATCGAGTAAAGAACTTTCAGCATCTTGTCCTGTTATACCAATTCTAATTACTTTAGTACCGGAAGTGGTTTGCTTGAAGTATCTGAGCCACATCCTTGTGTTGGTTAAATCATATTCGTTATTACCTATAAATTCAATAGGAATAATATTATAAATTTTTCTATATGAAACTTATCATAATTTTTTGTATATACTATATTTATAAATAAAAAAGTTGGCTCATTATGAACCAACTTAATATAACATTCTTTATTTTTTTTGATATTAGCTAATAAATATATTCTATCAATGCAGTGTTCAAAGAACTTTTCATATGCACCACATAAACAGTTTAATGACGGTTCACCATTTATAAATGGCTCTCTCCATCTTCTGCAACCACTACGACATAAATACAAATATTTGCATTTTTACATTTATCATTTACAGGTAAAGAACAACTTACAAAGTTCTTTGCTTTATCTGACTTAATTAAATTATTGAAATCATCATCAATTGTTCCAAGTTTCCACTCATCTGTACAGTAAAAGTCACAAGGATAAACATTGCCGTTACCATCAACAACAAAGTAACAATTACATTTACCTGACATACCACAGGATTCAGGCATATATCCGGCTGCCATTTGTTCCCAATTAGAGAACATTCTTATATCAATATTACCACCATGTACATAACCATCATATCAAATATCAAATAGCTCACAGAGAAATTCTCCATATGTATTAGCATCTAAAGACCATTCTGACTTTGTATCACTATCATCAAGACAAGGTATATATTGTTGAAACTGAAAGCCTTTTTAGCAGATAACTTTTTGTAAAAGCAATAACTAGAATTGATATTACAAGCTGATGATGCAGGCTTAATTAAAATACTTGTTGCAGGCATAACCATTCCTCTTTTCTACTTATTATTGCAATTATAAGTTATTGCAAATACTTATACAATTAGAATATTTTTATAAATTTTTCATAGTCTCTTTGCATAAATAAAAAATATGTGAAAGTTAATTACAAAATCAACAATATATCATAATGTTATTGTATAATCTAAATATAATATTTTGTAGATATGTTGGTGTTTTGTATGAAACGCATATTATTAATCCTAATTACTTTATTATTAATACTAACAAGTTGCTTTAGTGCTAATTGTGTTACAAGGACAAGTTATAAATTACTAAATAACAGTAAGTTATATTACTTTGCTGACAGTAAGAATGACTATATTGTTAGTGTAAAGGATAGAACTGCTGTTGTTAATAAAATAGGTTATGGCTATAGCACAATTAAAACGAATGCTGAAATTACTAAGTGTAATTATGCCGGTAGTTATTTTCATTTCTTTTCCGATAGTATAAACGGTAAATTAGGTGTTGTAAGGTTTAATTATAATAGTGGTAAGTATGAAACTATAATTATGAATGATGGGACGAAAACCAGGTGGACACTTTGTTCTGTAGATAAAAGTAATAACTATTATTTTGTGGATTTTAATAATAGGTCTTTGTTACATAAATTTAATTCTAAAGGTAATCCGGTAAATACATATAAATTTAATAGTAACATTAATCAAATTGATACTACAAACGGTACTTATCAATTTGTATTAACCTCTTATGGACTGTGTTATATTAAAGGTAATACTATTTATTCAACATCAAATGATTACAACATATTCCCTATGTCAATGGTTAATGATGAATATTATTGTGGTAACGGAAAAGTGTATTCATTATTTAATACCAATGAATATGGTAGTTACAAAGATAACAGGACTGCTTTATTGTCAAATGGAATTGCAAAAGCAAGTGGTAATAAAATAGTATATTCTGATTTTAGTAGTTCAACTAATAAAGAATATTCTTTTAATTTTAATATTGAATATTTGTATGGTTATAAGGATAGAATTATCGTAACCAAAGGAAGCAATATTTATATTGTAAAAACCGATGAATTAAAAAGTAAAAAAGCAAATACTACTAGGACAATTGAAAATAATAATACTAAAACATATGGTATTTATACTAATGCATATACTATAGGTGATAAATACATTACCGGTGTAAGCCCCAATACAACTATTGCAACATTTAAGAAAAATGTTAGTTATGATGGTTATGATATTGCTTTCATTAAGAATGGCAGTGTAGTTTCAAGTGGTAAAATCGGTACAGGAATGATTGTTAGATTTACAGGAAATAATGAAGTTGTAGAGAGAACTTTCATAATTAAAGGTGACGTTAATTGTACAGGTACAGTGAACAGTAAAGATACTGATACATATATGAACTTTCTACTTGGATTAGAAGGTTTAACTGATGAAGCAATGATAGCTTGTGATATAAATAATGATGGTGTACTGGATAACAGTGACCTAGTGTTAATGGCAAAATTAAGAGAATAAAAAAGACCAATGCATAACAATACATTGGTTACAAAACATAAATTAAGGCTTTGACAAATTGTCAAAGCCTTAAAATTTATATATGAATTTTATTAGTCGCTATTTCTTACAAAGATTTGAACAAGAAGATTTAAAATTTTAAAGTATAGATAAATGATTGTATAAGCCAAACCAAAAGCAGCCATCCATTCATAACTTTTATCCATCTTTCTTTCAATACATTCTTCAATACCATCAAAGTCAGCTACTAGGAATATTGCTGCAATAATAAAGACAATTGAAGAAATGATACTTACTACAGGATTTGCAAGAATTCCATCAATACCCATTGCAACAATATTTAGACCTGGAATAAAGTGCATAACAATTAGAAAAATGCTACCGATAATAATTGAACCAAATAGTATAAACATAAACTTTCTGAATTTTGCAGTTACTTTAATAATTCTAGTAGTATATAGAATTAGCATTGCTAGTTCATATTCTGTATCGACATCAAAATTGAAAGTTATTTTAGAATTCTTATAAGTTAATATTTTTGATTTGTTGTTAAAAGTTATTTTTATTGGGTTTTAATATACTCCAACTTTGCAAGTAATATTAAATTTCATTTTTTGATTATATACTCCCTCCATTTAATTAAAATTTTTAATCTTATCAATAACTGAACTACAATCTTCAATTTTTAATCTATCATTTAATTTACTTGTTATAATATCGAAGTTGTCTTTATTAACGATTTCTTCTAAAATAGATATGGCAGATAATCGAATATGATAATCATTGTCATTTAATAATAGGAAAATCTCATCAATAACATTTTCACCAAACAAATACAAGCAATATAGACAACTTAAAATACAATCTTTTGACTTATTACAGCTTTTAATTTTATATACATATTCTTTAAAGTCATTAGAAATTTCTAAACTATAAACAACATCACCTAATGACATAATTGCATAACTTTTTGCTAAATTGTTTGTTTCTGTTCTAATTGCATTTTGAAGTAATTGAACAGTATTTGCATCACTAAAGACAGACAATGAATCATATACTTCTGTTCTGACATAGTCATTTTTATCTTTAGATAGTCTGCTTAATATTTCAAAACCAAATTCATCAATAGATTTTACCATCAAGGACGCTACTAAGCCTTTTACAAAAGAATTTGAGTCATATGACAATTTCTTTAATAATGATTTTTGCTCATGGGTAAATTCATTAAATTCTTCATAGCTAAGAAACAATTCAATTTTATCTTTTACTACCATATATATTCATATCCTTGTTTTTATAATAATACAAATATATTATACTAAACTGAAAATAGAAAAAATATTAGCATTATATATAACAATATACCAAATTATTTTTACATATTAAACAAAAAGTTCATACAAATCTATGAACTTAATTTTATTTATTTAGTTTTCTTTTTATAATATGTGTTACAAAGTTAAATACAAATATAGCAAATAAACCTATGATAACACCTAAAATTATTGCAGCAAAAACATCACTTGGAAAATGAACAAATAAGTATAGTCTTGAAAAAGTAATTAGAGTTGCTAGAATGATTGCTATAATTCCGAATTTCTTATCAGCATATGTGATTATTACTGCACTAATAGTTGATGCTAAAGTGTGACCTGATGGAAAAGAATAATCTGTAGGATTGCTGACTAATAAAGGAAAATTACTTTCAATCCAACAAGGTCTAGGTCTTGCTACCAGTGGTTTTAACAGTAAATTGCCGATTAATAAACTCATTATTAATCCTATAGAAAGGATAATTCCATATTTGCGATATTTCTTAGATATTAAAAATGCAATTGCAACTATTATCCATATTGCACCACTACTACCCAGTGCAGTTATCTTAGGCATAATAAAATCTAAGAAGTTACATTGTAAATTGTTATGTATCCAATGTAATATTGCAAAGTCTATATTTTGTATTGTATCTAACATTATTTCACCTTATTTCAATTATTATTTTGCTAAGTTAATTTGTGTTGAAAGAAGTGGCACTCCATCTTTTACAAGTTCTAAACTGTCTAGTAACTTTTCTGTGGAGGCAACAATATACTTGCAGTCTGTCGAGAATGAACGATTTTCATTCTGATACATTTTGTGATAGAAAGATAGATTAAAACAATAAGTTTTGTATTTATTTTGTGGTTCTTTTAGCCCAATAACAAAGTTATGAAATATAGGTTGTAAAAGCATTTCATATTTCATATGTTGTGCCATACCACCGGTAAAGAATGCATTATGTGCAAATGTAAAACAATCTGCAATATAATGTACTGCTGTACCTAATAAGAACCATTGATATGGTGTTGATATTGTAGTGCAAGAAAGTTTTTCAACAATTCTGTCAATGTGTTTCTTGCAATTTGGAGCATTGTGACCATGAAGTAATTTGTGCTTTATTGAACCTCTAATATATGTAAATGGATTATAGTCTGGTTCAACACATCCAATAAGAAACCACTTTTCTTTTAAAGGTGATAACTTTATTTTCTTAATATTAAGTAGGTATTTACCCAATAATAGATGATCGTCAGTTTTCAATTTAACTCAACATCCTTTCTGAAACTCTTTAGGTCATTAAGTATAAGTGACTTATTATGATTAATAGGTTTCCATTCAGATTTAGTAAATGGAGCAATTACAGAAATCGGAATATATGTAATCATAAATATCGGAAATGTAAATGCGTACAGAACTTTCTTTATGTTACTACAACAAATTTTCTTCCATTCTGTTATTGTTGTGATAGCATCAATAAAGAACATTGTTAAATACAAATTCAATGCACTTTGTCCAAGTGATAATAAGATTGTTGATACGCCATCACTTTTAATTATACTAACTACTATAGCAAATATATTAACTATTATGCTAACCTATAAAAGAACATTAGCCGGTGTAATATTCATCAACATATCAATGACTGAGAATTTACCTTTTAATGTGTACTTAAAAAGTCTTTTGCCATACTAACCTAGGATTTGTAAATAGCCTTTAGACCATCATAGTATTTGTGTTACTGATTGTTTGAAACTAGAAAGAAATAGGAATATACAAAAATTGATAAGCATAACAAACAAAGAATACAAGCATAATGGAATAGTTAATCATATTGATTGTATCTATAATATCACCTACCTTAATAAAATAATATATACTGTACAAAAATTCTACTAGTAGTTTTTGTAAGTTCTTTATTTTCTTTTTCTTTCATTTACTTATACGCAAATAAATTAAATAGGTTGGTATTAAATTATATTTTTTACCCAATTATAAAAGTGATATTTGAAATTGTCCACTTAATATGTTAAAATTTAGTAATATAATTTTTGCTTACAAGAAAGTATGGATAATGATTATGAATGATGCAAAAATATTTTTACTTGATGATAAACAAGAAATTATTAATATGATTGAGCCTGCTTTAAGAAAAGAAGGCTATGAAAATATATTTTCTGCAAATAACATTACTACTGCTGAAAAGCAGTTAAAGAAATAACACCTAATATTATGATTCTAGTTATGTTACCTGATGGTGACGGTTTTGACTTTATGAAAGAAATTCGTAAATCATCTGATATTCCTGTTATCTTTCTTACTGCTAAAGATGAAGAGATTATGACAAAATTATTGGACTTGGTTTAGGTGCAGATGATTACATAACAAAACCCTTCTTAATGAAAGAACTCTGCAGTCATCGAATACTTTTTACATATATGTGGTGTTTTGTATGCACTGTCTGCTACTATTGTTTTTACTTTTGGAAACCTTTCAGTTACTTCTTCATACACATCATCAAAAGCTACACTGTCATGAACATTGCCGGGCGTAACTTCTACTCCTAATATATATCCGTTTTTATCATCATCGAAAGGTGCTTTACCATGTGCTTCTCTGTCGGCGTTAATTTCTTTTAACAGTTCATCGGCATATCTTTTTGCAGCTACAGGCACTTCTGTTTACTCTCCTTTTCTAACATCTTCATCACCATCTTTATTATACCACCATAAACAACAAAAGCCCAGCTTTCGCTGGACTTTTTCGACATGCTGAAAGGTCTGTATTTCTACAGACCTTTAATTATTTATTCACCTAAAATTTTTCTAATTTTAGCAAGTGTATCAATAGTAGTTTTTAAATCTTCTCCATCAATATTAGCGATAATCTTGCTATAAGCACTTACTAAACTTTCTTTCTGGCCATGCATCTCAGAAACTGCCTTAGTTGTAGGAGTGATATATGTTCTTTCTTTTTTATCATCGGTATGCCATTCTACATAACCTTTTTGCTGAAGCTTTTTTACTGCTTTGGAAATATCCGTAATAGACATATGCATATATTCAGCTAAATCTGAAAGATAAACACCATCTTCAATTTCTGAATTTTCCATACAATGCTTTATGCTATATAAAAATAGATAATCAGCTTTTTCAAAAGTTTTGAATATATTGTCAATATTAATACTTCTTAGAAAGAAATCTTCTTGGATACTACTCAATTACATCTGTCCTCTCTTTTTACATAATCTTTATTTGTTACAAGGCTCTTGTATGCAGGTCTGATAATCTTATCAGTAGTTACAAGTTCCTCAATACGGTGAGCACTCCAACCAACTATTCTTGCAATTGCAAACAACGGTGTGTATAGTTCCTTAGGAATACCCAGCATATCGTAAACAAAGCCACTGTAGAAGTCAACATTAGGACTAACACCTTTGTAAATCTTTCTCTTTTCAGCAATAACCTTTGGTGCTAATTTTTCAATGTTGTTATATAAAGTCATATCATCATTGCGATGCTTTTCTTCTGCAAGCTGTTCAACAAATCTCTTAAATACTTTTTCTCTTGGGTCAGATAATGAATAAACTGCATGACCCATACCATAGATAAGACCTTGCTTATCAAATGTTTCTTTATTAAGAATCTTTTTTAGATAATTTTTAATTTCATCTTCATCATAGAAATCAGATACATGATGACGAATATCATCAATCATATTCATAACCATAATGTTAGCACCACCATGCTTCTTACCTTTTAGTGATGACATAGCAGCAGCAATAGCTGAATATGTATCTGAACCTGAAGAAGTAACAACTCTTGTTGTAAAGGTTGAGTTATTACCACCACCATGTTCCATATGAAGTAGTAAAGCAATATCAAGAACTCTTGCTTCAAGTTCTGTATATTTTTGATCCGGTCTAATCATACGAAGAAAGTTCTCAGCAATAGAAAGTTCAGGATCAGGTCTATGAATATACATACTACCGTTATTTTCGTAGTGGTTATATGCGTGATACGCATATGCTGCCATCATTGGGAATGTACTAATAAGCATCATACATTGTCTTAATACATTAGAAAGTTCAAGGTTGTCCTTATCTTTATCATATGATGCTAAAGTAAGAATACTTCTAGTCATTGAGTTCATAATGTCAGCAGTAGGAGCTTTCATAATTACATCACGAGTAAAGTTAGTTGGTAGTTCCATACCGTCAGAAAGAGCAATTTTGAATTTGCTTAACTGACTGTCTGTTGGAAGTTCACCAAATAATAGAAGATATGCACCCTCTTCAAAAATAAACTTCTTACCTGTTGAGCCATTTACAATATCTTGAACATTATATCCACGATAAAGAAGTTCACCATCACAAGGTGTCTTTACTCCATCAATAAATTTAAAGGCAGTAATTTGAGATATATTTGTAAGTCCTGTTAAAACACCTTGACCGTTTTCATCTCTTAAGCCTTTTTTTACACCATACTCTGCATATAAGCCTTTGTTGATTGAGTCATGAGTAACACACAAATCAACATTACTTTTTGCATAATTAAGTAGCTTATCCATAAATAACTCCCTTCGTATAAAGAACTATGAGTTAAGTTCCTTTTCTACATTGTCATTAATTTTGTGTATTATAGATTTAAGTACAGAAATTTCATCTTTTGTGATTTCCTTTTGAATTACATTTTTACAATTACAATACACTTTATCAACTTTATCTATTATATCCATTGCTCTTTTTTCAATAATAATATGCATTATTCTGTGGTCTTTACTGTCCTCAGCAAGACGAATATAACCATTCTCTCTTAGGTTATCCAAAGAATGAGAAATATGAGCTTTGGATAAATGAAATATCTTCATTATTTCCTTTGAAGTATCCACATATGGGTGATTATATAAGAACACCAATATATCAACCTCAATAGGTTTTAATTCACAATCGGCTAAAACCGGTTCCATTTTTTTATTAATTAATTTTTTAATCTGTCTAGCAACAGACAACAGTTCATTTGCTTCCATATAATACCTCTTAGTTCGGTAACGAACTATTAAGAAGTATAACACTAATTTGTATAAAAGTCAAGTAAATCAAGGTTTGTACACATAATTTTCACTAAACATTCACTATAATATAATTAATTTTGTACAAATATAAAAATACCGACTACTTTTCTGTAGTCGGTAATAAGATTATTAAGAAATTAAGGTTTTAATGAGCCATAGTGATAACTGGCAGTAGCACCACCATCACACATAAAGTCTGTACCTGTAATGAAAGCACCTTTATCACTCTCGTAAGTAATTCAGCTACATTTGCTACTTCTTCAGCAGTACCCGGACGACCTGCAGGACATTTAGCAAACATATTCTTGTAAAAATCACCTCATTTCTTTCATAATAGACCTTCATAAATAATTCATTTCTATACTCTAAGTATAAATTTATTTATAAGAAAAATCAATTTGATAATTTATATAGAATAATAAGAAATACTTATATGAAATTAAATTTGTCACTTAAGTATTTCTTATAAATTATTTATTCTATGATTTGTATTTGACTAACTTATATGGAGATTATATGACTCCACCTCCGGAAAATGAACGAGGAGGTCATTCTGATACTTTAGGAAAAATAATATTTGATTTAAACAAGAGTTATTTAGATTATAAAAAAGAATTATTAAATACATAAGAATTCTTTAATTAGGTGATAGCTTATATTATATACACTATCACTTTTTTGTTTTGAAAATAATTGACTTTTAAAGAAATATAGTATATAATTCAAGATGTTCACGAAACTATTAAAAAGGTGATTTTATGAACTTAAATATTAATGATTTAGATATTTTAAAGTGTATTTACGAAAATAAAGATTGTACCCAAAGAAAATTAGCTAAAATCAGTGGCTTTTCTTTAGGTAAAGTTAATAAGGCTATAACAAATTTAAAAAATGAAAAATACATTATAGAAGAACTTTGTATATCAAATTTCGGTGAGAAATTTATTACTAACAGTAAACCGAAATCAGCTATAATTTTAGCTGCCGGTTATGGTATGAGAATGGTGCCACTTAATACAGAGTATCCAAAGGGACTTATTGAGGTATATGGTGAACCATTGATTGAAAGAATAATAAAGCAACTACATAAAGCTGATATTCACGACATTAATATTGTAGTTGGCTTTATGAAAGAAAGTTATGAATACTTAATCGACAAATATAATGTTAATTTAATTGTAAATACTGAATATTCAGAGAAAAATAATTTGTATTCTTTGTATCTTGCAAAAAATAAAATAGATAACACATATATTGTCCCTTGTGATATATGGTGTAAGGATAATCCTTTTTCTAAATGTGAATTATATCCTTGGTATATGGTTACTGATGAAATGAATTGCAATAACAATTATAAGGTTAACCGTAACAGAGAATTCGTTAGAATAAATGAAGATGAATTAGGAAATAAAGAAATAGGAATTAGTTATATTTGTGGTGAGTCAAAAGAAACAGTAAAGAAAAATTTATTATTAATGGCTAACGAAAATAAATTTAATAATTATTTTTGGGAAGAAACACTTGTTAATGGAAACAAATTAATTGTTAATGCAAAAATAGTAAATAGTGATTCAACTTTTGAAATTAATACATATGAACAGTTGAGAGAAATTGATACAAAATCAAATCAACTACATTCTGATGCAATTAAAATTATTATGACAACCTTTGACTGTGATAATAAGGATATAAAAAATATCTCAATTCTAAAAAAAGGTATGACAAACCGTTCTTTTCTGTTTGAAGTAAATAATGAAAAATATATTATGAGGATACCAGGAGAAGGTACAGATTTACTAATTAACAGAAAGAATGAATTTTCAGTTTATAAAGTTATAGAAAATCTAGGATTTTGTGATGAACCTATATATTTTAACGAAAATAATGGGTACAAAATAACAAAATTCTTAGATAATGTGAGATGCTGTGATTCTTATAAGGAAGAAGATTTAACAGCATGTATGAATTTACTGAAAAAATTACATAATTGCAAGTTGAAGGTTAACCATACATTTGATTTGTTTGAAATGATTAACTTTTATGAGAATTTAAGAACCAGCAATTCAATTTATCGAGATTATAAGGAAACAAAGGAAAATGTATTTTCTTTGTTGGATTTTATAAATAAGTATAAGTGTGATTATGTTTTATCACATATAGATGCAAACTGTGACAACTTCCTCTTTTATAAAGATAATGAGGGAAAAGAAAGGTTACAACTTACCGATTGGGAATATGCAGGAATGCAAGACCCACATGTTGATATTGCTATGTTTTGTATTTATTCTATGTATGATAGAGAAAATATTGATAGATTAATTGACATATATTTTGACGGTAAGGTAGATAAAATCACTAAAGCAAAAATTTATTGTTATATATCTGTTTGTGGTTTACTATGGAGTAATTGGTGTGAATATAAACGAGAATTAGGTGTGGAATTTGGAGAATACTCTATAGCTCAATATAGATATGCAAAGGTGTATTACAAAATTGCAAAAGAAGAAATATTATCAATAGAGAATAAGGAGAATGACAATGTACAATGTGGATAATGCAATAATTATGGCAGGCGGTGTATCCAGTCGATTTGCTCCTTTATCCTATGAAAAGCCAAAAGCCTTAATTACCGTTAACGGTGAAGTGCTGATTGAAAGACAGATTAGACAATTAAGAGAAGTTGGAATTAATGAAATAGTTGTTGTTGTAGGATATAAAAAAGAACAGTTTTATTATTTGAAAGAAAAATTCGGTGTTATCATTGTAGAAAATCCGGAATACAATACAAGAAATAATAATGCAAGTATATATGTGGCACAAAAATACATTCACAATTCATATATATGTTCAGCTGACAATTATTTTACCCAAAACCAATTTACTAAAATGGTAGAGGAGTCATTTTATTCTGTGGTATATTCAAATGGAAAGACTGATGAATGGTGTGTGGATATAGATAACAATGAATATATAACTGGTGTAAAAATCGGTGGAGAAAATTCTTGGTATATGCTTGGTCATGTCTTTTGGAGTGAGAGTTTTTCGGAAAAATTTTTAGGAATTTTAAATGATGAATATAATTTACCTCAAACAAAAAATCTGCTTTGGGAATCTATTTATATTAATCATATTGATGAACTGAAAATGAAAGTAAAAAAGTATGATGATAATTATATTTTTGAATTTGATACACTAGATGAATTAAGAAAGTTTGATAAATCATATATAAATGATACAAAATCAAAAATCTTGAAAAAAATAGCAAAACAAAATAATTGTATTGAAAAGGATATAGTAGATGTTTCTGTAATTAAAGATGAAAAAGGAATTAATGCTATTGGTTTTCAGTATAAAATAAATAATGAAAAATATAGTTACTATTATAGTGATGTAACAGAGGGTAATAACAATGAACAGAATTAAGAACTATTTAAAAAATATAGAATTACCTGTAATTCTATTTCCTACAGCAATAGTTTTGCTATTGTTTGTAACATTCATAATTTTCCCTAATCAATCTACAAATGTTGTATCCGGCATTAGAGGCTTTTTAAGTGATAAATTTGGTATTTATTATTTGATTTTAGGGTTAGGCATATTTTTATTAACTATAGGAATTGCCTTTTCAAAGTTTGGCAAAATCAAACTTGGTAAAAAATCAGATAAGCCTATATTCTCAAATTTTAAATGGGGTGCAATGATTTTTACCTCTACTTTAGCAGCAGATATTCTGTTTTATTCATTAAGCGAATGGGCTATGTATGCTAATGAAAAGTTTATTACAGATAAAGACTCAATTCAGTTGTGGTCATCAACATATCCATTGTTCCATTGGGGACCGATAGCGTGGAGCTTTTATATTGTATTAGCAGTTGCTTTTGGCTTTATGATTCACATTAGAGGAAGAAAAAAGCAGAGATTTTCTGAGGCTTGTCGTCCTTTATTTGGTGATTTAGTTGATGGTGTGCTGGGTAAAGTAATAGATATAGTTTGTATTGTTGCACTTATTTGTGGAACAGCTACTACATTTTCTGTTACAACTCCGTTATTATCTCAAGGTATAAGCAGGGTAACAGGACTACCAAGTTCAACAGGAATGGTAATTATGATACTTGCTTTAATTGCAGTAGTTTATACAATTACAGTTCTATTTGGTATCAAGGGTATCTCTAAGTTAGCATCATTTTGTGTATATTTATTTTTTGCACTTTTAGTATATGTTTTAGTTTGTGGTGGGCAGATTGTATATATCTTTGAAACAGGTATCAATGGTTTAGGAAATATGATTCAAAACTTTATTGGTATGGCTACATATACTGACCCATTAAGAAAAAACAGTTTCCCACAAAATTGGACTTTATACTATTGGGCTTATTGGATGGCTTGGTGTGTGGCAACACCATTCTTTATTGCTACAATTTCTAAGGGTAGAACAATCAAGAATGTTATTATCGGTGGATATTGTTGTGGCCTTTCCGGTACATATTTATCATTCATAATTTTGGGAAACTTTGGATTAGGTCAACAAATGCATAACGGTTCAGGTTTAGCTGATGTTATTTACAATGCTGATTCTTCTATTAATTATTCAGCAATTCTGGATGTGTTTAACGGATTGCCAATTCCTGAACTTGGTATTATTGTTTTAGTTATTAGTATGATAGCTTTTTATGCAACAACTTTTGATACATTAACACTTGTAGTGTCTAATTATTCCTATAAGAAAATCGGTGAAAAAGAAGAACAAGGTAAATTTTTGAGAGTATTTTGGTCTATTTTATTTATTATGTTCCCAATTGCATTAATATTTTCAAAAGGAACTTTAGCTAATTTACAGTCAGTGTCAATTATTGCTGCCTTTCCAATCGGTATTATAATTATTCTTGTTACAATTTCTTTCTTTAAAGACGCAAAACTTTTCTTGAAAGAACAGGGTTATGAGGATAAGACTATTTCAGCAAAATAAAGGAGTATTTATGAAAGTCAGCATAGTTGTTGCAACATATAACGGAGAAAAATATTTAGAAGAACAATTAAACAGTTTTGTTAATCAAATAATTATGCCTGATGAGATAGTTATTAGTGACGACAACTCAACTGATTCTACTATTGCAGGAAATATTCTAGGTGGATGTTGCCTTGCAATTAAAAATCACTATTTGAAAGAGATGTTTGATTTTTGTCCTTATACATATCACGATAATTGGTTGAGTTATTGTATGCTTGCTTTAGGAGATGCTGTTGCAATTAATAAATCATTATTTGCATATAGATTACATGGAAATAATACAGTGGGTTGTAATAATTTGTTATCAAATCGAAAAGGTATTTACAAAAATTTTATTAAATTTAAAAATAGGGTTAAGAATTGTAAGAAAATATATGTTGATGAAGTAGAAAGAGCTATTTACTTAAAAAATTTTGCAGATAAGCATAATGTTACAAATAGAGCTTTGGATTATCAACAAAATTTAGTAAGAAAAAAGTAGAGGCTGCTACAAAATCTAAAATTTCTGGAATAAAAATGCTAAATACAATTATGAGTGAACTAGGTCAAAAATATACAAATGACTATATATTTCAATCATTATATATTGTTTTAAATAGCAAAAAAAGAAAAGAAATAAAGATTTACAGAAATATGTTGATATATTTATAAAAATTTAAATCTCAAATTGCAATAACAAGTTGCAATAGTTAGCAAAGTTTTTTTGAGAGTCTGTGAAAAAAAGTCTGTCAATAATTGAATAAAGATATTCATTTAAGGTCTTCTATGATAAAATATAATTACATAGGAGGCCTTAAATTATGGCAAACAGAAAAAAAGAAGTTTACAACCCAAAACCAATGACAGAAGGAAAAAGAAACATCATTCAGGGACTGTTGCAGGAGTATGATATTGAAACTGCTGCTGATATTCAGGATGCACTAAAGGATCTTCTTTCCGGAACCCTTAAAGAACTGATGGAAACAGAAATGGATGACCATTTAGGATATGACCGTTATGAGCGTTCTGACAAAAAGAACTATAGAAACGGCACAAAACAGAAACGAGTACGCAGCAAATATGGAGAATTCGAAGTAGATGTTCCACAGGACAGAAACAGTTCTTTTGATTCCAAAGTTTTACCAAAACGACAGAAAGATATTTCAGCAATTGATGACAAGATTATTTCAATGTATGCAAAAGGAATGACTACACGACAGATATCTGAAACAATCGAAGATATTTATGGATTTGAAGTTAGCGAAGGCATGGTATCTAATATCACAGATAAGTTATTACCTCAAATTGAGGAGTGGCAAAATCGTCCACTTGACTCTGTGTATCCTATCGTCTTTATTGACGCTGTTCATTTTTCTGTTCGTGATGAAGGGGTTATTAAGAAACTCGCCGCATATGTTGTTTTGGGAATCAATGAGGATGGAAAAAAGAGGTTCTTACTATAGTTGTAGGCGAAAATGAGAGTAGCAAATATTGGCTCAGCGTTCTTAATAGTCTAAAGAATCGAGGCGTCCAAGACATCTTAATTCTATGCTCAGATGGACTTACAGGTATTAAAGATGCTATTTCCACTGCATTCCCAATGACAGAGCAACAACGATGTATTGTTCATATGGTTCGCAATACACTGAAATATGTAGCTAATAAGGATATGAAGGTTTTTGCAAAGGACTTGAAAACCATTTATACCAGCCCGGATGAGAAGAATGCTTTAAAACAGCTTAAATTAGTGACTGAAAAATGGGAGTCTTTATATCCACATGCAATGAATCGTTGGAAAGAAAATTGGGATGCTGTTTCACCAATATTTAAGTTTTCAAAAGATGTTCGTACGGCTTTCTACACAACGAATGCACTTAATGCATCATATCGACGCCTAAATCGACAGAGGAGTGTTTTTACAAGTTCACAGGCATTATTAAAAGCATTGTATTTAGCTACTTTCGAGGCGACAAAAAATGGACTATGCCGATCAGGAACTGGGGAAAAGTACGAGGCGAATTAACAATTATGTATCCGGACAGGATGCCGGAATAGAAAAAAGTTATAAAAAATCAACCTAGATTTCCCGGGCTTTGTTGACATACCGGTAAAAATCTGTTATTTATAAAACAAGGTCAAAGCCACTAAAAATAGCGGCTTTGACCAAGCTAATTATCATAGAAAATCTTCTTTAAACCAGTGTGCAATATTCAGGTTTGCTGATTTATACAACATAATATTTACTTGTTGCTTTTGTTCATCATTTAATTCATCAAATCGTTTTAATAACAGCTTTCTTGAGTGTTTGAAATATTTTCTTTCACTCTTTGGGAACTTCTTCTGTTCCTCTTTTCGTACTCTTTCAAATGCCCATATTATCTGCCTTATCCAATGGTATTTATCCACTACCTGCGTTGCATTTTTAAGCCAAGTTTCGGATACTTTAAAATATGTTTTCCACATATCACTTACAAATAACTCAACTTCCATCCTGTTTTCTTTAGGAAACTCCTTAAAATACTTGATTAAATCGTACATTTTTCTCGTTGGAAGTATATCTAATACAACCCTGTTTTCAGGGTCAGTAATAATACAGTTGTATTTTTCACCACCGGTATTACCCTTAAATTCATCTATTGCTACAGTTCTCGGTAATTCATTTAATGAGTAGAATATCATATCAAATATACGCATAACCTTGGTTACACTAGTATTATTTTCTCTTGCTATTTGAGTAAACGAAGTTGTATTCCTTAATAGTTCGATTATATATATGATAAATCTTGTTGTATATCTTTGGTATTTAGCAAGAAAATTATTATCTTCAGCAAACCTTTTTCCGCATTTACAACGGTATCTTCTTTTCCTTAGATGTATATATATGAACTTACCAAAGCTTGGAATATCCTTAATTACTTGCACTCTGTAGTCATGAACACAATCTGTTACACAACCACAATTAGGACACTTATGAGGTTTTCTTTCCAATTCACAATGAATATGGACCTCTTTTTCATTGCTTTCAATATTATTTATTATTATGCCTTGCAATCCTGTTATTTTTTCGGTAAAATAAGTGTAGAGCATATTTTTGACCTCCGTTCTGGTTTTTTGTCAATTCTATTTTAACGGATTTTTCAAATTTATGCTCTACTTTTTTATATTTTTTTCGTAGGCTCTATTTTTCTTACCCCAACATTTATTATAGAGCCTAAAAAAACAGAGATTATGAAATTAATCATAATCTCTGAAAATTGCTTAATTAAAATTAGTCTTTTGGTAACTTAAAGTCATCAGAAAAGTCAAAAGTAGCAAAGTAGTCACCTGGAGTTTCTGCTCTTCTAATTAACTTATGTGAGCCATCTTCCTTTAGTAGTACCTCTGCACTTCTTAGCTTACCGTTGTAGTTGTAGCCCATTGAGAAACCATGAGCACCGGCATCATGAATATAGATAATGTCACCCATATCAATCTTTGGTAACATTCTGTCAATAGCGAATTTATCGTTATTTTCGCATAGGCCACCTGTAACATCATACTTATGGTCGCAAGGTTCATTTTCTTTACCAAGAACAGTAATATGGTGATAAGAACCATACATTGCAGGACGCATTAGGTTTGCTGCACAAGCATCAAGACCAATATATTCCTTATAAATATGCTTTTCATGAATTGCAGTAGCAACCAAAGCACCGTATGGTGCAAGCATATATCTTCCAAGTTCTGTGTAGATTTCTACATCGCCCATTCCCTCAGGAACAAGGATTTCTTCAAATTTTTTTCTAACACCTTCACCGATAATAGCAATGTCGTTCTTTGGCTGTTCAGGTTTATAATCAACACCAACACCACCTGAAAGGTTGATAAACTTAATATGTACACCTGTTTTCTTGTGTAGTCTAACTGCTAGGTTAAATAGAATACCGGCTAGTTCAGGATAATATTCATTTGAAACGGTATTTGATGCTAAAAATGCGTGAATACCAAATTCTTCAGCACCGGCCTTTTTAAGTTCAGTAAATGCTTCAACCATTTGTTCTTCACTCATACCATACTTTGAGTCACCGGGAGTATCCATAACCTGAACTTTTTCTTCACTATCAGCTAGTTTAAAAACACCACCCGGATTATATCTGCAACAAATTGTCTTTGGAACACCACAAACCTTTTTGATAAATTCAACATGAGTTAAATCATCAAGGTTAATGTTAGCACCTAGTTCATAAGCCTTTTTCATATCTTGTACAGGTGTAACATTTGAACTAAACATAATGTCACTACCTGTGATACCACAAGCCTCACATAGTTCAAGTTCTGTATAAGAAGAGCAGTCCATACCACAACCCTCTTCTTGTAAAATCTTCATTAGATATGGGTTAGGAGTAGCTTTTACTGCAAAATATTCCTTATAACCTTTGTTCCAACTAAAAGCCTTGTTAAGTGCTCTAGCATTTTCTCTAATACCCTTTTCGTCATAAATGTGGAATGGTGTAGGAATGTCCTTAATAATATCCTTAGCCTGTTCCAAAGTAATAAATGGCTTCTTCTCCATTTTTATTCCTCCTCTGAATCTTTTAAGTATTCCTCAACACTTTCATTAATAACACCGATTATTGACTCGGCACCTTCCCCTGTTTGTGCTGAAAATGGAAATAATCTTATATCATCAAACTCTTTTAGAGTTTCCCCAATCATAGCTAAATTCTTATTAACTTCTGATTTCTTTAGCTTATCCAGCTTTGTAAGAACTACAATATATGGCAAACCACTATTGTGTAAAAAACTAATCATACCAATATCATCTTGAGTTGGTTTATGTCGCATATCAAGTAACTGAACAACTAGGCAAAAGGCTCTTTCTTGGTCAAAATAGCCTTCCATTAGTTCTGCCCATCTTTGTTTTTCTGCTTTACTTACCTTTGCATAACCATAACCCGGTAAATCTACAAGATGAAAATCATCAACATCAAAAAAGTTAATTGTTGCAGTTTTACCTGGCTTTGAGCTAATTCTGGCCAAAGCCTTTCTACCACAAAGTTTATTGATAAGTGATGACTTACCAACATTACTTTTGCCGGAAAAAATAACTTCTGGTTTAGTTGACTGAGGTAACTGATTGCTTGTACCACAAGCAAATTCAAATTCTGCACTATTAAAAGTCATAATTACCTCCTACTGTCTAATTGCATTAACTAGACCATCTTTAACAGATGTACCAGTACTTTTTGCAAATGATTTATTATAATTGCAAATTGCAATTTCTAAAACCTCTGTTATATGTTTAACAGGTTTAAATTCAACCTTTTCTTTAACTACATCATCAACTTCTTCAAGGTCTTTAATGTTGTCATAAGGAATGATAACAGTTTTCATACCATTTCTATAGGCTGCCATACTTTTCTCTCTAAGTCCACCTATTGGAAGGACTTTACCTCTTAAAGTAATTTCACCTGTCATAGCAACATCACTTCTTACAGGCATATTAGTTAATGCTGAGAAAATAGCAGTTGCCATTGTTACACCGGCTGATGGTCCATCTTTTGGAACTGCACCTTCCGGAGCATGAAGATGGATGTCATTTTTTCTATAGAAATCATTATTAATTATGTACTTTTCACTCATAGTACGGATACAAGTAATAGCAATTTTAGCTGATTCTTGCATTACTTCACCTAATGAACCTGTTAGCTGAATATTACCCTTACCAGGCATTAATGCCACTTCAATAGGTAACAATGTACCACCAACAGAAGTCCAAGCCAATCCGTTTACAACGCCAACTTCATTGCGTTTACTCTTAGTGTCATCAGTAAATTTATAAGCACCTAAGAATTCTTGAACATTCTTATCTGTGATAGAAACTGAGTCAACTTCTTCCATAAGTATTTTAACTGCTGATTTTCTCATTAAGGAAGCAATTGTTCTTTCTAATGAACGAACACCTGCTTCTCTTGTATAGTAATCAATTAATGAATAAATACCCTTAGACGAAATTTTGAATTGTGTTTTATCAAGGCCATTTAATTCAAGTTGTTTCTTAATTAAATGCTTTTTAGCTATATTAAGTTTTTCTTCTCTTGTATAAGATGGAAGTTCAATAATATCCATTCTATCCCTTAATGGTGCAGGGATAAGTGACAAGTCATTTGCAGTTGTGATAAACATTACATTTGATAAATCAAAAGGAATTTCTAAGTAATGGTCAACAAATGTACTGTTCTGTTCACTGTCAAGAACTTCAAGTAAAGCTGATGTTGGGTCGCCTTTGTAGTCTTGTCCAAGCTTATCAACTTCATCAAGAATAATCAAAGGATTCATACTCTTTGCACTTCTCATTGCATTGATAATTCTACCCGGCATAGAACCTATATATGTCTTTCTATGACCTCTGATTTCTGCTTCATCATGAATACCACCAAGGGCAATTCTTGCACTATTCTTGCCAATAGCTTTAGCAATAGACTGTGCAATAGAAGTTTTACCAACACCGGGAGGTCCAACCAAACAAATAATCTGTGAATTGTTCTTACGGTTAAGAATTTTAACTGCAAGTTGTTCAATAATTCTATCTTTAACCTTATTTAAACCATAATGTTCTTTATCTAAAGACTTTCTTACTTTATGTATTTCAAGTTTATCAGTTGTAAACTTATTCCATGGCAAATCAAGACAAGTATCAAGATATGTACGAATAACAGTAGCTTCTTGATTTGAATAACCCATTTTCTGAAGTTTAGCACATTCTTTTAATAAGGTCTTTTCAATTTCTTCATCAAGGTGTAAATCTAAAATTTTCTTTTTATATTCTTCAGATTCAGATTCAGGATTGTCCTGTTCACCAAGTTCTTCTTGAATTACTGCTAACTGTTCCCTTAGAAAATAATCTCTTTGGTTTTTTTCTATATTCTGTCTGGCTTTTTCTACAATGTCATTTTCAATTTCAATAACATTGATTTCTTCCAACAGTAATTCAATTAAGGCTTCCAGCCTTGCTTCAATATCAAAGATATTTAGAATTGTCTGTTTATTTGTATAGTCGGTAATAATATTACTAGCTATATAATCAGCAATTTCAGAGGCATCTTTACAAAGACTTAGTTTATAAAGATAATCAGTTGAAAAACTAGGTGTAATAGATATATATTGTTCAAATACATTTTTTGCTGCTCTTACTAAAGCATCACCTTTTTCACTGTCGGTAATTTCACTTCTAGGAACTTCTTCTACTTTAGCAAATAAGCAATTTGTATCTGTTGTAATCTCTTTTAAAATACCACGATATTTACCTTGAATAGTAACTCTGATAATATCTTCTTGTTGGTTTACTATTTGGGTAATGTTGCAAATAACACCAACTTTGTAAACATCATCAAGTTTTGGTCTATTCACAGAAGTTAGCTTTTGTGTGGTTACAAAAATTTCTTGGTTATTAAGCATAGCAGCTTCTACGGCAGCTTTACTACGCTTTCGACCTACATCAAAATGTAAAATCATATCCGGAAATACAACTAATCCCTTTAGTGGTAGAACCGGTAATTCAACAATATTAGGTGTATCGTTCATATAATCACTCAATTCAAAAATAGCTGTACCCAAAGAGTACAGCTATTTCGTATGTTTATTTAAGCTGTCGGATTGGATTCTTCATCCATAATTATTGGTTGCTTTTTCTTAGTTCTGCGTCTTGTAATCTTTGGTTTAGCCTTACCGTTTACAACATCAGCGTTAATAACAATCTTCTTTATTGTTTCGTCAGATGGAGTTGTAAACATCAAATCAGTAAGAACATTTTCAAGAATACCACGCAAACCTCTTGCACCGGTATTTTGCTCCTTAGCAATCTTAGCTACTGCAAGTAGAGCATCATCAGTAAATTCAAGATCAACATCATCCAGTTCAAACAGCTTCTTGTACTGGTTGACAATTGAATTCTTAGGTTCAGTTAAAATTCTGACTAGGGCATTTTCGTCAAGACCTGAAAGTGATGTAATAACAGGAATACGACCAACAAGTTCAGGAATAATACCAAACTTAACAAGGTCATGAGCTACAACATCTTTCATCCAATCTGTACTGTCAAGTTCTTTACGGCTTCTAATTGTGCCACCAAAGCCAAGTACTGAGGAGTTCATTCTCTTCTCAACAATTTTTTCCAGTCCCTCAAAAGCACCACCACAAATAAATAAAATGTTCTTAGTATTTATCTGTATAAATTCCTGTTGAGGATGCTTTCTGCCACCCTGAGGTGGAACATTAGAAACAGTGCCTTCAATAATTTTAAGTAAAGCCTGCTGAACACCTTCACCACTAACATCTCTGGTGATTGATGGATTTTCAGACTTACGAGAAATCTTATCAATTTCATCAATATAGATAATGCCACGCTCAGCCTTTTCTATATCGTAATCAGCAGCTTGAATAAGTTTTAGAAGAATGTTCTCAACATCTTCACCAACATATCCGGCTTCTGTTAATGTGGTTGCATCAGCAATAGCAAAAGGAACATCAAGTGTTTTTGCTAAGGTTTGTGCAAGAAGTGTTTTTCCCACACCGGTTGGACCAAGTAAAAGCACATTACTCTTAGCAAATTCTACATCATCATCAAGGGAAAATACTCTCTTGTAATGGTTATAAACTGCTACACTCAAAGTAACCTTTGCTCTATCTTGACCAATAACATACTGATCTAGCACATCCTTAATTTCCTGTGGTTTAAGAAGCTGTGGAATTTCAATATCTTTCTTTTGGTTTTTAACAGGTTCAAGACCATCTTCTAATATTTGCATACACAAATCAACACATTGGTCGCAAATATATACACCATTGCCAGATATTATTCTACCAACCATATCTTGTGGTTTACCACAGAAAGAACAGTAAATTTCTTTTTCGTCCTTTGGCATTAACTAATTCCCCTTTTATCTGTTTGTGATAACCTTGTCAATTAGACCATATTCAAGTGCTTCTTGAGCAGTCATAAAGTTATCTCTTTCAGTATCCTTTGCAATTACATCATATGGTTGACCAGTATTGGCAGCAAGAATTTCGTTTAACTTCTTCTTTGTGTCGATAATGTGCTGAGTATGAATAAGCATATCAGTTGCCTGACCCTGAGCGCCACCACTTGGCTGGTGAATCATAATATCACTGTTAGGTAGAGCATATCTCTTGCCCTTTGCACCTGCTGATAGTAGGAAAGCACCCATTGATGCAGCCATACCCATACAAATTGTTGATACATCACACTTAATGTAATTCATTGTATCGTAAATTGACATACCGTCAGTAACAGAACCACCGGGACTATTAATATATAAGCTAATATCCTTTGTTGGATCCTGTCCTTCTAGGTATAGAAGTTGGGCTACAACCAAACTTGCAGTCTGGTTGTTTACCTCTTCTGTTAACATAATAATTCTATCGTTTAAAAGTCTTGAAAAAATATCATAGGAGCGTTCGCCTCTATTTGTTTGTTCAACGACATATGGTACTAATGCCATTCTAATCAATCCTTTCAATTATAATAATAGGTTAGATAGACCAAATTTATTCAATTAGTCTTCTTTTTTATCTTCAGCAGCCTTCTTACTTTCAGCCTTAACACTGTTTACTGCAAGGTCCATAGCCTTCTGAGTCTTTAGGTCAGCTGATAGTGCTTCATCGTTGATTGCTTTCTTAACATCTTCAACCTTCATATTGTACTGATCAGCTAGTCTTGTGTATTCTGCATCTAGGTCAGCTTCTGTTACTTCGATAGCTTCCTTTTCAGCAATCTTTTCAAGAGCAAGTCTTAGCTTAACTCTCTTTTCAGCGTCAGGTCTGTACATTTCCTTAATAGTGTCAGGAGTTGCACCCATATACTTCATATATGTGTTAAAGTCCATACCCTGGCTTCTTAGACGCATATCGAATTCCTGAATCATTTCGTTAACTGCATTATCATACATCTGTTCAGGAATTTCACCTTCAACAGCATCACATAGCTTTGTGATAACCTGATCTTCGATATCCTTCTTCTGTTCATCTTCTAGACGTTTCTTAACAGTTTCCTTAACTTCTTCCTTATATTCGTCAAGAGTTTCCTTTTCACTTACATCCTTAACAAATTCATCGTCAAGTTCTGGAAGTTCTTTTCTCTTGATTTCGTGTAGGTTAATCTTGAATTCAGCATCTGCACCCTTTAGTTCTTCAGCCTGATAATCTTCAGGGAACTTAACTGTGATAGTGAATTCTTCACCTGACTTGTGACCAACAATCTGTTCTTCAAAACCTGGGATAAAGTTGCCTGAACCAATTGCTAGGTTGTAGTTTTCAGCCTTACCACCTTCAAATGGAACGCCGTCCTTCATACCTTCAAAGTCGATAACAACCATATCGCCATTTTCAACAGCACCGTCTTCAACAGTTACCATACGGCTATTTCTGTCACGAACTTTTTCGATTTCTTCATCAATAAGTTTCTTTGTAACTCTTGTTGACTTCTTCTTAACTGTGATACCCTTGTAATCGTTAATGTCAATTTCAGGGTATGTGATTACTGTAGCCTTGAAAGTAAAGCCATCTTTTTCGGAAGCATCCATAGCTTCAAGGGATTCAACTGCAATAACATTTAGTTCTGCTTCCTTAGCAGCTGCATCAAGAGCTTCTGGGTAACAATCCTGCATTGCATCTTCAAAGAATACACCTTCGCCATACATCTTTTCGATCATATGCTTAGGAGCTTTACCTTTTCTAAAGCCAGGAACATTGATGTTCTTAACCTGCTTCTTGTATGCTTTATTACAAGCTTTTGCAAAAGTTTCAGCATCAACAGATACTTCTACTTCGTATGTGTTTTCTTTAGTTTTTGTTGAATTATTAAGACTCATTGTATATTTCCTCCTGTTTATGACTAAATAACTAGACAATTATAACATATGCTTTTGATAATTTCCATAGTTTTTATCAAATTATTTTGCAATTAGCACGGGGGTAAATGCTACACTGTCACTTGATATTAACTTTAGTTTAATATCTTCATAGTCACCATTAAAAGCGTACTTTGTAATTTTACGACCATGTAAGTGACCATAGTAACATTTTTTTATATTGTAGTTATGTAGTATATCAAATATTTCTTGACAACACTGATTTCCGAATACCGGTGGATAATGAAGAAAAACAATTGTTTCTAAATCGTTATCAACACTATCAAGTGATAATTTTAATCTACCAAGTTCTCGGTTAAGGACTTTCTCATCCTCAGCACTGTCAACTTCTAAATTCCATCCACGAGTACCACAGATGTTATAGTTACCTACCTTGTAAGAATTATTAAAAAGAATCTTAATTTTGTTAAAATTATTTTCTTCAAGGTAGTTATCTACTTTCTTCTTAGTTCCCCACCATAAATCGTGGTTTCCTTTTAAGAAAATTTTGTTACCCTTAAGTTTATTGTTTATAAACTCAAAGTCTTTGTAACATTCATCAAGCTTAAGAGCCCAACAAATGTCACCGGCTACAATAACTGTATCTTCATCTTTTACAATGCTGTTCCAGTTATTAAGCAATCTCTCTATATGATTGTCCCAACCTTCAAATATATCCATAGGTTTATCAACACCGATAGATAAATGAAGGTCAGCAATACAAAATAAAGACATATTAGATACCTAATGTATTCTTAACATATTCAGGCATCTTATCAGCATCTGTTACATTATTAAATCTAACTTCTAGATTCTTTAGTTCAGCAATTGGCTTTGGTACTTCAGCACCTGTAATCTTATTAAGTTCATCAACCATTGTGAACTCATCATCACAGATAGCTTCAGGAGCTACTGCTTCAAGTACAGAATGAGAGAACTTATATGGACTGGCAGTAGAAGCAATAACAACAGGTGTTTTATCTCCTGTCTTTTCTACATACTGGTTATATACATTAATAGCAACTGATGTATGAGTATCGCATAGATACTTTTCTTCATCAAATAGTTCTTTAATTGTAGCCTTTGTGTTAGTATCGTCACAGAAACCACCAAAGAACTTAGAAGTAATTTCTTTCTTAACTTCATCAGTTACTTCATACTTACCTTCAGTCTTAAGCTGATTCATCCACTTTGCAACCAGTTCATCATTATTACCTGAGAACTTGTAAAGTAGTCTTTCAAGGTTACTTGAAACAAGAATATCCATTGATGGAGAAGCAGTTGCGTAGAACTGTCTGTTCTTGTCGTAAACACCTGTATTGATAAAATCAGTAAGAACATTATTTTGGTTAGATGCACAAATAAACTTGTTAACAGGCATACCCATACAATATGCATAGTAAGCAGCTAGAATGTTACCAAAGTTACCTGTTGGAACAACAATGTTGATTTTGTCACCCATATTAATTTTCTTACTGTTTACTAAATCACAATAAGCAGAAATATAGTAAACAATTTGAGGAAGTAATCTACCCCAGTTGATTGAGTTAGCTGAACTGAATAGCATATCATTCTTATGTAGTAGTTCAACAATCTCATCAGTAGTGAAAATCTTTTTAACACCTGTCTGAGCATCATCAAAGTTACCCTTGATTGCACAAACATTTACATTACTACCCTTCTGGGTGTTCATCTGACGCTTCTGCATTGGAGAAACACCGTCTTCAGGATAGAATACAATCATTTTAGTGTGGTCAACATCCTTGAAACCTTCAAGAGCAGCCTTACCTGTATCACCTGATGTAGCAACAAGAATAACAGCAGTTTTTCCATCATAAGTTTTCTTTAATGACTTAGTTAGGAAATGTGGAAGAATCTGAAGTGCCATATCCTTAAATGCACATGTTGGACCATGCCATAGTTCCATAATGTTGATTTCGTTACCGTTGTATTTCTTAGCAACTAGAGGAGCAGGACATTCTGAACCAAACTTCTCAACTGTATATGCCTTGTCAACACAATCAGCAATTTCTTCTTCTGTGAAATCTGTTAGAAAATCAGAGAACACAATCTTTGCTCTTTCGTTGTAAGAAAGACCTAGTAAAGATTTGAAAGTTTCTTCTGTGTACTTAGGTAATTCCTGAGGAACAAAAAGACCACCGTCTTTACTGATACCCTGGGCAATAGCCTGAGCAGCAGAAACAACTTCTTTATTATTTTCAGTACTGTTATATAACATTTTTATCTTCCTTTCAGTACATATTTCCGATTTTACATTCTACACTATATTGTGCTAAATGTCAAAGTTTATCGTAAAATTTCATGCCATTTTCAAAAAAAATCTTGTTAACAACTGATTTTTTGAAGTTATTTTCTATAAAAGAATTATACAGCTTATTAAAATCACTTGACGAAGAAAAACCATCAACAAGGTCTGAACCATCCATATCCGTACCGATACATAGGTTATCTTCACCACCAAGACTTAGAAAATGGTATGCATGATTAAGAATATCTTTTATACTGTAATTGTCACTATCACTTAAAAAATATTTATGAAAGTTAAGTCCTACAACACCGTTTTTACTTTTAATATATTCAAATTGTTCATCTGTAATATTCCTTTTGTTACTACAAATTTTTCTTGAATTTGAATGTGTAGCAAGTATATATTTTGGGTTACTTGATGCTATATCATAGAATAAATTGTCACTTGTATGAGATACATCAATAGCAATATTATTCTTAATATATTCATCAATTACCTTTTTGCCGAAAGTAGTAGCACCTATAGGATTTTTTGCAAGAACACCATCACCGATACAATTACTTTCGTTCCAAGTTAGTGTAGCAACTTTTACACCATACTTTTTTAGAAATTGTATATTTTCAATATTATTTTCTAAAATTGAAGAATTTTCTACAGTTAGGTGCAATGACTTATTTGCATTTATATCATTAAAAGGAATTTTAAGTCTTTTACATTCTGAAATAAGTTTTTCTGCACTTGCAATAAAATACTCTATAAGAGGTTTATCTATAAACTGTAACGGTAATTCATTTCTGTCATCAGGTGTCCATACTGCCATACATTGATGCCATTTATGCTCTTTCATTAAATCAGAAATTTTGAATTCATAAATATCGGCATCAAGCAGTAAATCATTCATCATACTTTTATATAAGGTATCACAATGAAAATCAAAAACTTCCATAACTACCTCCTTGCATAAATGCATTTTTTATATGATTAATACTTACAACCTTTTTAGAATTATGGATAACTTCTATTATATCAAATCTTATGTTCTTATTTGTTGGATATTCTTTAAGATATACATAAGCAGTTTTCATCAGCTTATTTTGTTTTTGCTTTGTAACTGCTAATACCGGTGCATAGAGAGAATTTTCTTTTCTGGTTTTTACTTCAACAAAAACAAAATAATTCTTATTTTCTGCTACAATATCAATTTCACCATACTTAGTGTTGTAGTTCTTAGCTACAATGTTATATCCATTTTTCTTTAAATATTTTCGGGATGCTTTTTCTCCAATATCACCGACTTGTCTTTTATCAGTTATTTGCATTTTTATAAATTTTCTTTAAAAAGCTTTTTCTGTGAATTTCACAAGGTCCATACTTTAAAATCATTTCTCTATGTAACTTTGTGCCATATCCTTTATGTTTAGCAAAACCATATTCGGGATACAATTCATCATACTTTAAACAAAGTCTGTCTCTGGCTACTTTTGCTAGGATTGAGGCAGCAGCAATTGACATAGAATTTGCATCACCTTTTACAATACATTCTGCCGGAATATTAAGTGGTGGAAGTCTATTGCCGTCTATCATAGCATAATCAGCCTTAACATCAAGGCCTTCAACTGCCCTTTGCATTGCAAGCATAGTAGCATTAAGAATATTAAGTTCTTCAATTTCTTCAACTGTAGCAAAAGCTATTGAATAAGAAACACATTCATCAATAATTACATCAAAAAGTTTTTCTCTCTTTTTTTCTGTAAGTTTCTTAGAGTCATTGACACCATCAATAATATGACCTTTAGGCAGAATTACTGCTGCTGCACAAACAGGTCCGGCTAATGGTCCTCTACCTGCTTCATCAACTCCACAAATATTTGTATAGCCATTTTCTAAGGCTTCATTTTCATATTTTAGCCATTCCATAATTAATTCTCCGGTAATTCAAATGTGCATTTACCAAGTTTAGCACTTCTATATTCATCAAGTAGCATAATAGCAGCTCTTTCAGTATCAATTTCGCCACCTGAAATCAGCATACCTCTTTTTCTGCCGATAAGTTCAAGAAGTTCATAACTTTCAATATCTTCAATCGGTTCATTTTGTAGTTTAAATCTTTCTACAAATATTGGATTTTTCTCAACCTTTAGGAAATCCAATAATCTCATAGCTAAAAGTTCAGTATCCATAATTTGGTCTTTAACTGCACCTGTAAAAGCCAGTCTTTCACCAACAATTTTGTCTTCGAACTTTGGCCACAATACCCCCGGAGTATCTAGAACTTCAAAGCCTTTGTTAATAGTAAACCACTGATTACCTCTTGTTACACCCGGTTTATCCTCAGCCTTAGCCTTTCTGTTCTTAGAAATTCTATTGATGAAAGTTGATTTACCGACATTAGGAATACCAACAATCATAACTCTAACTGTAGGATTTAAAAGTCCTTTGTTTTTTTGCTTTTCAATCTTTTCCTTAAGAACCTCATTAACAGAAGATACAAACTTGTTGATACCTCTACCTGTTTTGCAATCAATTGGAATAGCTACAATGCCGGTATTTTTAAAATAATTAATCCACTTTTGGGTAGATGATGGGTCTGCCATATCACATTTGTTCATCAAAACAACTCTAGGCTTATTTTGAATAATTGAATCAAGGTCAGGGTTACGGCTACTTACCGGTATTCTTGCATCAATAATTTCAGCAACAGCATCAACTAGTTTAAGTGATGCTTGAATTTGTCTTTTAGTTTTGGTCATATGACCCGGAAACCATTGTATATTTTGCATTTCACTCATATATATCATTCCTTATTAATTTCTAGCAATACACATTTAGTATATCATAAATATTCTATAATTACAAACAAGAAAAGAGAACTATAAAATTATAGTCCTCTACTTATCTTCTTCATTATTATCTTTTTCAGTTTTAGTATCTTTATTTTCTTTACCGGCTTTACCTACATTATAGACTATATAAATAATAAGTACAACACCTAAAGTTACTAATACACCCATAACGAATAGTGACTTTGGTTCACTATTATCTGTATAGGCGTTATCCATAGGAGAAGTTGTTGATGCACTTTCTTTACTGTCACCACCAACATAGTTAACCTTTGGAACTTTTACAGAATCAGCCTTTCCATTTACAGAATTGTTTGAGCCATAGGTTTTGCTACTTGTGCTATTACTTCTACCGGAACTCTTGCTACTATTGCTTTTAATTCTTTTAGAAGTGATTTTATTTTTTTCAATTTTAATTTCAGCACCATAAACTGAACCTATTGACAATTTATTGCCATTATTATCTACAGGATCAGAAATAGCTAAACCAAAATCAGTTATACCGGTATCAACTGACTTAAATTTAAAGGAAATAATTTTTGCTTTACCGTTAAACTTATAGCCATAAGAACATAGTACTATTGCATTTACTTTGCCGTTAGAATTCTTTTTCTTAACATCAAATGCTTTATCGGGTGAATCTACTTTTCTAAATTCTACAGACTCAGAATCATAAGTAATTGACACACTAAATGCAGATAAATTAGCATTACCGTTAACAATTAAATCAACGTTGAAAAGTCTGTTTTTATATACAGAATCACAAGACAAAGAAAAGTCAATTTTAGAACTTGCATTTGTATTGAGCGTTGTGATGGGTACAATCAGCAACAACAAAGACGTTAGTAAAAATATTGAAAATATTTTCTTGTACTTATATATTTTCATAAAATCAAATCTCTCTAAATGATTTATATACTACAGTAATTATACAAGTTGTAGAAAGATTAGTCAAGAAATATGAAGTTCTATGTTAAATAGAAAATCCCATATCAGTTAGCATTGCTTTATCTTCGTCAATATTATTTCCGGAAGTAGTTAGCATATCGCCGGTAATAGTAGCATTAACACCGGAAGTAAATGCTTTTTCACCGGAATTACTCATTAAAGTTCTACCTGCTGCAAGTCTGATATATGCAGTAGGATTAATAAATCTAAACATTGCAACAGTACGCAAGATTTCTTCCTCAGTAAGTGTTGGTAAATCTTCGTAACAAGTACCCTTAATAGGAATAAGTGAATTAAGAGGAATTGACTCAACATCAAGTTCAGCTAAAGTAAGAGCCATATCAATTCTATCTTCAAAGGTTTCACCCATTCCGATAATACCACCTGAACATACAGTTAAACCAACTTTATGAGCAGTTTTGATACCATTGATTTTATCATCAAAAGTGTGAGTTGTGCATACATTAGGGAAGTTTCTTCTGGATGTTTCAATATTTTCATGATACATACTTACACCACTGCCTTTTAACTTCTTAAAAGTTTCTTCAGTTACAAGACCATGAGATGCACAAAGACAAATATCATATTTATCATGCATTTCTTTATAGGCTTTACAAGCCTTTTCTAAGTCCTCGCCTTCAAGGGTTCTACCTGCTGTAACAATAGAATATCTATGCACACCTTTGTTGTAGTGATATTCACAGTCCTTAACAATTTCTTCAGGTTCAAGGAATTTGTATCTTTCAACACTTGTGTGATGATGGGCACTTTGTGCACAGAACTTGCAGTTCTCACTACAACCACCACTACGACCATTGATGATAGAACATAGGTCTATATGATTACCACATAGCTTTTCTCTGATTTCATCAGCACCACTGCATAGTTCATCTAAATCTACAGTCTTGAAAAATGAAAGGTCATCTTCCCTAGTTAATCTCTTGCCATTTATAATATCATTAGATAACTTCTTAATATCCATTATTGTCAACCTCTTTTCTATAAGAAATTATAATTGATATTTTGTGTAATGTCAACCTATATTATAGTTATTGTTAACATTATTAATTGAATAAATCTGTAAATAAACTAATAAACTTTTGGAAGAAAGTTTGTTCTTCTTTAGTTTTCTTATCTTCTTTTACTTCTTCTTTCTTGATTTCAGAAGTTTTAATTACAAACTGTACTGAACTAACATTAGTATTCTTACTTGAAGTAAATGAATACACCTCCATATTTCCACCTTGGAAAAAAAGAACCACTAATGACTAGCCCATTAGTGGTTCTTAAAATATGTATTGTTAAATAATTATTTAACCTTTACTTTACACTTTAGAGTGATACCGTTTGCCTTTACAGTAATAGTAGCATTACCCTTTTTCTTAGCAACTACTTTACCCTTAGCATTTACAGTAGCAACCTTAGTATTAGATGACTTAAAAGTTACCTTGCCGATTTTGCCCTGTACTTTTAGAGTATAGTTCTTTTTAGCCTTTAGGTTAAGCGTAGTTCTGTTAAGTGTTGGGTTCTTAACTGTTACTTTGAAAGTTCTAGATACTCTATTATTTGTAACTGTAATTACTGCAACACCTTTCTTTACACCTGTTACTACACCGGTTGAAGAAACCTTAGCTACTCTAGTATTGTTACTCTTATAAGTTGTCTTACCCTTACCATTCTTTACAGCAGCCTTAACAGTAGTTCTGCCCTTTACATATACTGATCCTTTAGTTCTAGCCAGAGAAACTGTTGTTTTCTTAACTACAGGCTTAGTTGGTGTAGTTGTAGATGGCTTTGTAGTAGTTGGAGTTGTAGTAGTAGGTGTAGTTTCTGTTGGAGTTGTTTCTGTAGGTGTTGTTTCAGTTGGAACTTCTTTCTTAACTAATGAGTTAATAGCAAGTGTTAGGTGCTTAACCTGTTCATTAATAGAAGCCTGATTTCTGGCATTAGCCAGTAAATCAACAGACTCATCAAGTTCTGTCTTAAGGTCTTTCCAAGAGTCAACTGTGTAATCATTTTCATTTAGAGCATTAGCCTGATCAACAAGTTTCTGTAGTTCAGTCTTATCTAGTTCATCAGTTGACTGTGCAGGTAGGTTATCGGCAGTAATCTGGAAGTTTACTGTATAATCTTCGTAACCTAGAGCATAGATAGTAAGTTTCCAATAGCCTGTACCGTCTGTATTTTCAGGTAGCTTAAATCTATAAGAATCTGTTAAACCTAGCTGAATACCCATTACTTTATGCATCCAGTTATCGGAAGCAAACTTTGTACCGAATGATACAAGCTTATTAGAGTATGAGTTATCATCACCGTAGTAATCCCAACGAACTGCATACATCTTTGAACCTAAAGCACCGTATCCGTCACCCTTAAAGTCAACTCTAATGTATTCACCATATGAACCAACATCATCACCGTCTTTAACTTCAATGTTTACATTTTCTGCTTTCTTTAGGTCAGCACCTTCAATACCGGAAGTTGTACCTACATTTCTCTGAGAGAATGAATATGTACCGTCAGTATTCTTTTCAGCATACTTTAGACCATTTGTATTTTCGTCAAGGTTAGCAGTTAAACTGTATGACTGTAGGTTCATTTCAGTAAAGCCACCCTTAACCTCTTCACCTGACTTTACAACTGTATATTTACTTTCAAAGTCGGCTAAATCATCATTCTTAACTGCAACAGGAATGTACTTCATACCTGTAACATCATAACTAGTCATAGTGTAAGCAACACCATCATATGTAAATTTACCTCTTGAAAAGTCAGTAATCTTTGTACCATCTGTTAATACTAAAACATTGTTATTATCTTCTTTAGTCCAATAAGAAACTGCAAATTCTTTTTCATTTTCATTTGCATCCTTAGCAAAAATATCTGCTGAACATTGGAAACTACCTCTGTGTAGTCCATGGTTAGTTGTTGCTCTTGATACTACATCAAAAGCACCCTTATCGTATTCATTATGCGAATCCAGAACATCAGAAGATGCAGTCCAGTTATTATCTGCTACATATACACCCTCAGACTTCCAATATTCATCCCATGTTAATCCGGCAAATACATAAGTATAGTCCTTAGCATTAACATCACTGTTAGTTGTTTCAGCAAAAATACTCATCTGACCAACACTAACAGTCATCATACCAGCCATAGCAATAGCTGATGCTTTCTTTAGAAATGTAGATTTTTCCATTTCTTAATCCTCCTTGAATATATTTTGTTAGCAATTGCTAACTTCTATTCAAAAAAATAGTTATAACCTATAACTATTTTTTATTGACTAATTAAAAACTTTCATTTTAGTTGAAGTTAATATTTTAATTACCTTAGTTGATACAATACCAATTACAAAACCTGTCACTACACCTGAAATTAATAATATAGAAAAATAATAAGCAATACTTAAATTATTTAAAACTATTGATGCAGCAATAAGTTGTCCTAGGTTATGCAAAACACCACCAACCACACTTACACCAACAGTAGAAAATAACTTGAATTTTTTACAAATTATCATTCCCATTAAACTAAGAATACCACCTGAGAAACTATATATTAATGAAAACACATTACCAAAGAGAATTCCCATTAATAATATTCTAATTAGGGATATTCCGATAGTTTCTTTAAAACCAAGAACATATAAGGAAGTAACTACAACAATATTTGCAATTGCAAGTTTAATTCCCGGTATTCCAAAATTAATAGGAATAATTGCTTCAATATAACTAAAAATCATTGCAAGTGCAATAAACATTCCTATCTTTGCAGTTTTCTTTACCAAAAAATCACTTCCTACTTTACTATTGCATCTAAATCATCATTATTACTTTTAATTTCATCATCAGTAATTTCTACAACTAATTTGTGTGGTAGGCAAATTAAGCTTTCATTTGTTTTTGAAATATCACCTTTATCAACACAATATTTATCAGGACAATCAGCCTCTTCCATATGGACTTTGCCATCCTTAATAACTACTTTGTTATGTCCAAAATCAGTTTTTATATCAATTTCTTTATTTTCACTTAAACTATAAGTTCCATATGTTGAGCCATTCTCTGTTATAATAACTGTTTTGCCACTTTTATTATTAAAATTAAAAATTAAAAATACAATACCGGCAACAACAAGTAAACTAACAACAAGAATAATATCTCTCTTTTTCATATCAAACACCAATAAAATATAGTACAACTAAGAGAATTACTGCTCTGAGAAGTACATACCAAATCTCATTACCTCTTACTTTTTCTGAGACACCTGTATTTTGCTTAGGACAAACTGAAATACATTCACCACATTGGAAGCACTCACCACTAACATTCCATTTACCTCTCTCAGGAATATCGATATTAGCAGGACAAATATTTTTACAAGCTTTACAGCCTTTGATACAATTTTCTCTTTTTCTTGTTACAGCAGTAAAAGGTAATGACGGTAGTAGTGAGAAAACTGCTCCCATAGGACAAAGAAATCTGCAAAAAAATCTCTTAATAAAGAACATTCCCACCATAATAACTGCTAATGCAATTATGCCAACTGTATATCCGTCAAATCTAAAGTTAAATGAAACTATCATTGAGAATACATCCCATGGACTTTTGCCTTGCAGATAGGATGAATAAGCTAAGAAATACATAATAACTATAAATAGCAGTACTACATATTTTAAATAGCTTAGTACTTTAGAAAGTTTATCATTGAGTTTAAATGTTTTTTTCTTCATCTTCTTACAGATAAAAAGGTAAAGTTTATGTAACAAATCACCCATTGTACCAAAAGCACAAGCATATCCACAGAAAAATCTGCCAAATACTATTGTATAAACACATAGTGCAATCAGTACGGCTAAAAAGGAATTAAGTGCAACACTTGAGCCTAAACCTATTTGAGTAAAGATATATTTTACACCATTAAAGGCACTTGTAAATGTAGACGGAAACAATAGAAAGAATAAAATCTGAATTGCTAATCTAACATACATATAAAGTTGTTTTTTCTTTTTCGGTGTTAGTTTTATACTTTTCATAAATTATATTACTTCCATTACTTTAATGCTTTGTTAAGTGCAATAGTAGCTGCATTCTTGATACCTGTTGAACTAAATGTTGCACCACTTACTGTATCAACATCTGTTGATTGTTTGTCAAGCATTGTATTAATAATATTCTTTGCTGAAGCTAAATAACTTGAGTCTTCTTTATCGGCAGATATAACATTAATTTCTGTTATAATGTCATTCTTAACAGTTAAGCTGACTCTGATATTACCACCAAAACCTTTAGCCTCACCGTCATATGTGCCATCTTTATATTTAGAAGATGTTGTAGTTTCCTCTACTTTTGACTCTTTACCGTTATTTTTATTAATTTTAGTTTTAATATCTTCAATGTAATTATCATCATATTCAACTTGTTTCTCTAATGATGATACTTTTGTATTTAATTCTTTTATTATGTTATCTTTAGCATTAATATCAACAAAAAAGTTATAACCAACAATAACACAAACACATAAAAGAAAGTTAAATAATTTAAACCAAAAATTCACTTTAATCTCCCTTAACTTCTGCAATTAAAAGTGCTTTATTAACAGCTTCAACAATTGCTTTTGATGAACAAGTTGCACCACTAACTGTATCAACATCAGTAGAATTTTTATTAAGAATTTGTTTAACAACACTTGGGTATTTTGTTGTACCTCTTACTGCTCTATTCAAATACCAGTCATTTGCAGTATCGTAGTTATCACCAACACCCATAACTTCATCAATAGAAGTTATAACATCATCAAAAATAGAAATCTTTAATGACAAGGTGTATTCCTCAAAAGCACCGTTTTCACTAGGGTAACAAACAACTTGTGCCATATATGTACCGTTTTCATACTTAAGTTTTACTGTTGGGTTACTAGGTAAAGTAGTTGAAGTTGAATTATTTGTAGTAGTGGTAATAGTGGTTGTAGGAACTGTTGTTATTTGCTTTACATAGGCCTTTTGTAAAGCATTTGAAACAGCCTCTATTATGCCATTAGAACTAAAAGTTGCACCACTTACTGTATCTACATCAGCAGTTTGTTTAGTGATAATACTTGAAGTTAATTTTCTTGCCTTTGAAAAGAACTGTTCATCATCTTCTGTGCTAAGAATATTTATCTTATAGATTTTGCCATTCTTAATAACAACAGAAACTTTTATATCTCCTTTATAACCCTCACCAACACCAATATATGTGCCATCTTTGAAAGTAGCATTATTCATATTAGGAACACTTGGCTTTGTAGGAGATTTCTTTGGTGTTGTTGTGGTTGCTATATTATTAGTATTTTTATTGTTATTTGCATAACTTTTTGAATTATCTTTATTGACAACTGCTTTTGAAAGTGCATTAGAAACTGCTTCAATAAGTCCATTAGAACTATATGTAGCACCTGAAACAGTATCTACATTTGTATTTTGCTTAGCATAGATTGATTTTAACAATCCTTTTGCTTTTGCAATATACTCATCACCATCACCGGTTTTTACAATATCTATATTTGTTATTTTACCATTCTTAATAGTTACTTTTACAGTAAGGCTGCCATTAAAACCAACACCTGTTCCGTAATATGTACCGTCTTTATACTTTTGATTACTATTTAAAGTTAAAGGTAAAACACTCTTTACCTTTTCACTGTTTGAAGTAGAATTATTATTTCCACTTTCACTTGGTAAAGGTGATGTTGTTATATCATTACTACCGGTAGAGTTAGTAGTAGTTGAATTTGTTGTAGAATTTTCAATATTAATGGTTTCTCTTTTATTTACAGAATCAGCACTAAAACTACCATTTGTAAAGCTATTTACTGCAAAAGCAACACAAACCACTAACACTAACAATGGAAGAATATATTTAATTTTAGAAATATTTTTAAATATATTTTTCATTATTTATTAACCACCTTAATATCTAAATCGGAAGAAAATATATCTTTAATACCATCAGAAATAATTAACTTATTGTCACTTGTATAAAGGATAAAATCAAAGTTATAATTTGATTTTTTATAAAAATCAATTGCTTTATCTTTACCCATAACAAACAGTGATGTTGAAAGTGCATCAGCTAAAGTACCATCACTTGAAATAATAGTAACTGATGTAAGTCCATTGTTTGCAGGATAACCATTTGACGGGTCTAAGATATGATGATAGATTTTACCATTCTTAGTGAAATTTCTTTCATATCCACCGGAAGTAATAACTGCTTTATCTGATGTTTGTAACACACCTAAATATTCATCTTCACCAATTGGATTTTGTATTCCGACTTTCCACAGTGAACCATCAGGCTTTTTACCTAAAACTTGAACATTACCACCTAAAGTTACCATACCACTTTTGATATTATTCTCTTTAAAAATATCAATAATCTTTGATGAGGTATATCCCTTGGCAATAGCACCTAAATCAATTTTCATATTACTATCTTTAAAAGATACTTCATTTTTTCTTTCATCAATTTTAATATTATCAATATCCATATGATTAAGTAATGGTTTTATTTCATTATCTTTAGGTACATAATAATTCTTTGTGGTAAATCCCCAAAGTTCCATTAATGGATAAATTGTTGGATTAAATGCACTATTAGTTTCTTTAGAAATTTTTACTGACTCTTTAATAAGTGACATTGTGTCGGCAGACACAACTTGCTTTTTATTTTTATTTAATTTACTGATTTCACTTATTGACTTACCTGTTGATAAAATGCTATCTAGTTTATTAACTTCCTTTTCTGCTTTAGCAACAGCCTTTTCACCATTATCTCCATAAGCATCGACTTCCATATAAGTATCCATAGCAAAAAATTCTTTTGATGCCGGAATAGTATCGTTAACTGTAGTTGTAGATGTAGTTTTTGAAGTATTCACTTCATTTTCATTACTGCAACCAACAAGAATAATTATTAAAATTAATGCACTAAAAGCCTTAATAAATCTCATAAAACCTCTCACTTATCTCCTTAGTTAGCAATAGCTAAATCAAGTTAGCATATCCTAACCTTTTAGTATTATAGCAAAGCACTTTTATTTTTTCAACAGTAGTTTTTCTAATATTTCATATTTTGTTAAAATAGCTCATAAATTTTTCATATCATAAAAGTATTTATGAATAATCTGCATTATAATGATTAATAAGTAATCTTTTTATATATAAAAAGGTGCAGTTAATTTAACTGCACCTTAAAAATTGGATTATTTTGCAAAGGATTATAAAGAATTCTTAATATCTTCTACAATCTGTTCAGGAGTAATTCTATTTTCTCTTAGAATATCTTCCGGATTATATCTGTCTAAAAATTCCTTCTTGTAACCATAATTAATAGTATTCACATTAGTATTACCGTAGAAACGAGAAATCTTCTCACCAAAACCACCATCAAGAACACCATCTTCAATAGTGATAACAAGCTTATGGTTATCCTTTAAACTTTCTAATAGTTCATCATCTGTACCTGTAATAAAGTATGGGTTAATAAGTGTTGCATTAATGTTACTATCAGCTAACATTTCCTTTACCCTTTCACCAATACCAAAGAAAGAACCTAAAGCAATAATTGCAACATCATTACCCTCTGATACAACTTCATACTTATTAAGTTTGCTAAAGTCCTTAGTCTGAGGTTTACCTGCCTCAAACACATCATATGGTACTCTAATAGCTACAGGGTGTTCATTCTGTGTAGTAGCATAATCAACCATAGCTTTGTAATCTTCTAAAGTTGTAGGAGCTAAATAAACTAGGTTTGGAATGTTAGATAACATAGGTATATCATAAATGCCTAGGTGAGTAACATCATTCATACCATAGATAGATGCACAGAAAACAAGGAATGTTACAGGACTGTTATTGATACAAACATCCTGAGAAATTTGGTCATATGTTCTCTGGACAAATGTACTATACACACCATAAACTGCATTGCCACCACCTGTTGCAATACCGGAAGCAAGTGCTACTGCATGTTCTTCAGCAATACCAACATCAACAAACTGCTTACCGGCTAAATCTCTCTTATCCTTAGTAAAGCCCATTACTGCAGGTGTAGCTGATGTGATAGTTACAAGTGTCTTGTCCTCTTTCATCTTATCAAGTAGTATTTCACAAGTAATTTCACCATAATCTTTAGCATCACCAAAGTCAATAGTAGACTTGCCTGTTTTAGGGTCAAATGGCATACACCAATGCCATGCCTCTTTATTCTTTTCAGCTAAAGCATATCCCTTACCTTTTTTTGTAACAATATGAACTACAGTAGGCTTTGTAATATCTTTAACTTCTTTTAAAGCTGAAATCATTTCTTCAATATTGTTACCATCAGCAACAAATTTATAGTCAAGTCCCATAGACTTAAATAGGTTACATTCGGCTTTACCGTTAGTTTCACGAAGTAACTTTAGATTCTGATATAAACCACCATGATTCTCAGCAATAGACATATCGTTATCGTTTACAATAATAATAATATTGCTTTCAAGTTCTGAGGCAAAGTCAAGTCCTTCAAGTGCTTCACCACCACTTAATGAACCGTCACCAATAACTGCAACTACATTGTAGTTTTTGCCTTTTACATCTCTGGCCTTAGCAAGTCCACAAGCTAAGCTAACAGAAGTTGAAGTATGACCGATTTCAAAGAAATCATGGTCACTTTCTTTTGGATTACTATAGCCGGAAATATCGTCAAAGTTTTCTTCATATAAATAAGAATTCTGTCTGCCTGTCAGCATTTTGTGACAATAAGTTTGGTGAGAAACATCAAATACAAACTGATCTATTGGTGAATTGAAAACATAATGCATAGCAATAGTTGCTTCAACCATACCAAAATTAGGTCCAAAGTGTCCACCGTGAATACTAAGTCTGTGTAATAAAGCATCTCTCATTTCTGATGCAAGTACATTTAGACTATCAATATCCATTTTCTTAACATCAGCAGGTCCATTTAGTTTTTCTAAATACATCAACAATTCTCCTTTTCATCATCCCAATTTAGAACACCTGTTTTTACAGCATCTTCATACTTTGAGATTTTGTAATTTAATCTTTTTAAGGTAACATCGATCTGTTTCCTCTGTTCAAGTAAAGAATCTCTTTGTTTTTCTAATAAATGAAGTCTATCAGGAATTGTGCTGTCCCCTTGTTTAAAAAGCTTCACATATTCAATCATTGCTTCAACAGGCAAGCCAGCACTTCTCATACATAATGCTAGTGACACCCATCCAAGATCCACTTCTTGATAATCACGAATACCACCGGCAGTTCTTGTAACCGGAGGAATCATACCAACCTTTTCGTAATATCTCAATGTATCAGGTGTAACATTATATATTTTGCTTACTTCATTAATTGTCATAGAAATTCATCCCCTATATATTAATACTTAGAGTATACTCCAAGTCAAGTCTTTTTTTTATTATAAATTAAATTTTTTGCAATTTCAATATGTTTATTTCAAAAATATTTATATTGTTTTCGGTGACTTATCTATGATTTTAATTCTAGAATGGGTTTACTTTTCAATCAAAATTGACAAAAAAATAACGAATATGATATAATAAAATAGAAATATTATGTCATAAGAAGGGATTTAATGAAAAAGATATTTGCAATATTACTTTCATTGATATTTGTTGTTTCTTTATGTAGTTGTTCATCAGATGATGATAAAATTCGTTTTGGTACTGCCGGTATTGGTGGTATTTATAACGAAACAGTTACATCAATCAGAGAACTTGCCGATGAAAGTGGAAAACTAAAAATCGAACAAAAAACTACTGCAGGTTCTGCAGCAAATGTTAGACTGCTTTCTCAAGGATATTTAGATGCTGCTATTGCACAATCAGACATTGTAAGTGATGCTTATAATGGCGAAAACAACTTTGAAAAGTCAGGTGAATATAAAGGCTATAGCGCTTTAGCATCTCTTTATACAGAGGCTTGTCATATTGTAGTGAGAAAAGACTCTAATATTAATTCAGTAGATGATTTACTTGGCAAGACTGTCAATATCGGTGAAAAGGAGTCAGGTTCTGAACTAAATGCAAAACAAATTCTTGCATCATATGGACTAAACTCTAAGATGGTTAAGGAAGTTAACCTTGATTATGCCGAAGCTGCTAAGAAACTTGAAAACAAAGAAATTGATTGTTTATTTGTTACTGTTGGTATGAATGCAACTATTGTTGATGAATTAGCAAAACAATGTGATATTAAACTGCTTGAAATTGATAATGCTACATCTAATAAGCTAAAGTCAGCTTACTCTTATATTGATTGCAAAATTCCAAAGAATACATATAACGGTCAAAACACAGATATAAATACTATTGGTATTAAATCTGTTATTCTAGTAAGTGACAAATTATCTAATGATAAAGTAAAAGAACTTGCCAAATTGATTTTCAATAATGCTAAGGAAATTCAGCTGACTGTATCTGCTGATATTGACATTACAGAAGAAAATGCAGTTAAAGGTATTAATATTCCATTTCATAAAGGTGCTATTGAATATTACAAAGAAAAAGGTATTTCAGTTAAATAACTATTAACTGCGAAAGGATTGATAACATTGGATATTACACTAGATATGTATCAAACAGTTGCAGTTGCTGTAGTTGTTCTGATGATAGGTAATTTCTTAAAAAAGAAAATTTCATTTTTACAAAGGTTCTGTATTCCTTCACCTGTTATTGGTGGTTTGCTATTTGCAATATTTACATTAATATTGTACGCAACAGGAATTGCAGTAATTGACTTTGATGACACATTAAAAGAAGTCTGTATGGTTCTGTTCTTTACTTCGGTAGGTTTCCAAGCCAACTTAAAAGTCCTCAAGAGTGGTGGTAAGGCACTTATAGTGTTCCTTGTACTTGTTGTTGTGCTTATGATTGGACAGAACTTTGCATCAATCGGACTTGCAAATGTACTGGGACTTGACTCCTTAACAGGTATGACAACAGGTTCTATTCCTATGATTGGTGGTCATGGTACTGCCGGTGCATTTGGCCCTGTACTAGAGGACTTTGGTGTTTCAGGTGCTACAACAGTATGTACTGCCGCTGCAACATTCGGTTTGATTGCCGGTTCACTAATGGGTGGTCCTATTGGTAACAGACTTATTAAAAAGCATAATCTACTAGATACTATAAAAGCTGAGGATGACAGTTTCCTAGTGAAAGAAGAAGAAAAGCATGAAAGACATTTTTCTATGTATGCTCCTGCAGTTTTTCAGTTGATTATTGCAGTAGGAATTGGTACAATAGTATCAGAGCTACTTTCACTTACAGGAATGACATTCCCTATTTATATTGGTGCAATGATTGTTGCTGCTATTATGAGAAACATAGGTGAATACACAGGTAAAATTACTATTCATATGGGTGAAATAAATGACCTTGGTGGTATTTGTCTATCTCTATTCTTAGGTATAGCAATGATTACTCTTAAATTATGGCAACTAGCTGACCTAGCTTTACCACTTGTTATTCTACTAGCCGGCCAAGCAGTTCTTATGTTCTTATTTGCCTACTATGTTATATATAACATTATGGGTAGAGATTATGATGCTGCAGTAATTGCAGCAGGTACTTGTGGTTTTGGTATGGGTGCTACGCCTAATGCTATGGCTAATATGCAAGCTATTTGTGATAAATATGCACCATCAGTTAAGGCATATTTGATTATTCCTATTGTAGGTAGTTTGTTTGCTGATTTCTTAAACAGCTTAACAATAACATTCTTTATTAATTTATTGTGATAATTTGGAGGTAATGTTTTATGAAGGACAAGGACAAGGCAAAAGACAAGTATAGTTTCAATTCAGAAAATTTAGCAGTACCTGAAGTTCACACAGGAAAAGTAAAGCAAAATGATATTGTAGAAGAGGATGATGATGAACCTGTGCTATATGATGTAGCAGTTCCGGAAGTTCACATTAAGAAAAAGAAGAAAAAGTAATATGTAACACTAAAAGTCCTAAGATGAATAATCATCTTAGGACTTAATTTTTTGCAAAACATTTGACTAATTTGAATTCTAATAATCTTCTTTTATTTTTCTTCAATATACTTTTCTTCTAGCAATTTTTCCATTACTTCAATATCATCAATATTTGTAGTATCAAGAATTCCAAATTTACATCTATTCATATTATGAATATTGCTCTCTACATCTTTTAATTTATTATTTTCAGATTTTTCCATTACGCATAATTCCTAAATTTAAAGTTAAAATAAAAAGCCCATTAGAATGGGCTTTTTATGGCGAAGGGTTGGAGATTCGAACCCGACTTAGGGCAAATTCTAGGTAACATAGATTTTATGGGATAGCCTCGAAAAATGGCTTAGGTATGCGATTATTAAGGTAAAAATATCTTTATTTAAAGTTTAATATTTTTAATAAAAATAAGTCATATTTTATAGAAATATGACTCAAATATGACTCAAAAATATTTTAAAAAAGCTCCACAAAAGTAAAACAACCCCACAACAGTTCTGACACTGTTGTGGGGTATCTTGCATGAAAAATTAATTATAATTGTTAATTCCTTAATTGAATTATCTAACTAGATAATACTTAAGGTTACGGTACATATAATAGTAACCCTTGTACTTGCCCTCTGTAATATAACAGATAATTCTAAATTCTCTGTCCTTATCAAGTTGTTTTGTATATTTAATCTTACCCTTGACAACTCTTTTGTATGTAGAACCTTTGCCTACTACAATAGTTTTATACTTAGATATACCTGACTTATTAAGTCTTGTGTTGACCATATAGCCGGTTTTGCCATTATAGCGAACCTGACTCCAGCCGTCTCCCATATCCTTTAGCCATTGTACTTTAGTACCCTTTGGCACAGTAAATAGAACACGACTAGCATTACCTACTTTATCAATAAAGTGCTTGTTATAAACAGGGCATTTTAGTTTTGTGGTAATCATAGTCTTACCAAATGACTTATAGCAGATATTGCAATCAAAAGTATTGCCATTAACAATATACTTACTTGTGTACTGCCAAATGTCACAATCATAATCTTTAGTACTAGAGTACTGTGCTAACCAAATACTGTAATTTTTCTTTAGCGAACTATAATTCAGATTATTTTTGAACCAATTTGCATTAGCATATACACCGGCTTTATATCCGGCTTTTTCGATTGTTTTGCAGAATTCTTTTGCGATTTTTGTTAGAGTTGACTTACCTAGATATGTTAGGTTTTCCTCTTCCATATCAATGTAGATAGGCATATCTAGACTTCTACCCTTTAGCCAACCTAGACAGACTTTTGCCTCTTTCTTAGCCTCTGCAACAGATTTTGCATAACTGTAATGGTAAACACCTACAAGCATCTTATTTGCCCTTGCCTTTTTATAGTTGCTTTCAAAGTATGGGTCTTTCTGACTAGACACCATACCATAACCACATTGAATTACTACACCGGTAATACCTTTCTTCTTTAATGCTTTGTAATCAACAGTGTTGTTCCATCTGCTTACATCTACAATCTTTGTTGACATTAGTTATCATCCTTTCCTTTGTTCTGTAATACATCAATAGCCTTATTAATAATAGCCGGTAATGGTAAACCCATTAAACCGGCATTTTCTACGATAGAGATTAGTTCATTAGCCATAAAGCCTATGATTACTGCATCTCTTATATAACTAGTGCCAATTGCTAAATCAAGCCTATACGCAATTAGCACAAATAATAGGGTCATGCCCTTTTTACACAAGCCTTTCCAACCGGCTTTACTTTCTAATGCACCTGATGATGTTTTCTTGCTATTGTGGAATATACCTGCAACAACAAGACCTGACACATAGTCAATAGCCATAAATAAACATAGTGTTACCAGAGCAGTATCCCAACCACCGAACAACCATGCAAAAAGTCCACCTACTGCACCAATAGCAGTACAAATCCATTCTTTCATCTTAATTCTCCTTATCTGTTGTGACATCTTCAAAGTCACTGTTTGAGTTCTCTGTATCTTCGTTAGTTGTTTCAGTTTCTTCAACTGTGTACCAACTGTCGATAGTCAGCATATCTTCATCTGTCAAGACTGACTTACTATACCAGCTTAGTGCGTATGCTCTGACTTGGTACTCATCAAGTCTGTTCTTCATTGTTTCTAAAGTCTTAAAAACAAAATCATGTAAGCTAAACATTATTACATCACCTCACTTTCGTGTGCAACAAGAGCCGTTGCTAACTCATTAAACTTGTTGTCAATGTAATTCTTTGTATCAGCAATATAAGTTAGCTGACTGTCGCAGTCTGATACAACAGTTGTGCTTGGATAATACATATGTAAATTCAAAAATCCATTAATTTGTTCATTAGTTAAATTTATAACTGTCGGTGTTTGCTTTACCCCAACTAAAACAATACCGTTATTTTCATCAGCACAATTCTTTAGTGTTGCTTTTGTATCGTTAAGTGATAAACCTAAGTCAACATACAATGTATTTGTTCTTATATCAAAACAAGGATATTTTTCTGTACCGGCAAAAGCAAAGAATTGAAGTACATTACAAAGTGGTGCATATTTAACAGAACTATTAGCCCATTGCGTTGAATTTGATAATGTTAATGTACATCTATGGGTGTTTGTGCCACTTGGATTTTCTTTCAGATTATCAAAATCACTACTCAGCAAAACTAACTGCTGTAATTTTTCTGTGATAAAGCCTGTGCCGTCACTATTAATTGTCAACACATCACAAGTATTGTCTACACCTCTTAATATATAGTTTAATTGCAAGTTTTGAGAACTTTTTTTATTACTAAATGTAATACTTGGATTTTCAACACTATTAATATCAACAGGATTTGTTGGTGATGGTACTGCACTTTGTGTAGATTTACCGTACAAAGTTAAACCAACAATATTACAATCACTACTGTCATTAAGCACAACGCTAGTTGACTTGTCTGTTGTAACTTTAATTTGCGAATTAGACATAGTATTACAAATATAAGGCTGTAATTGATTTGCTAACTCTAATGTACTTCTTTCGATATTGTAGGATAGAGGCATATTATCTTTATATTTAGCTTTGCATAAGCAAGGGTGTAAGACTACATCAATATAGTTAAGAAGTGTACCAGTTTGGACTGACAGTACAATTTCACTCAGATTTTCGTTGCTTACCGTAAATGACTTTTCAGAATAGTAAGTTTCTTTTTTATCTTTGTCAATTAATGTGATTTGGCTATAACAGTTGCTTTGTCTATTAGTAGTCTTACCGCTAGTGATGTAATACTCTCCATCATCTAATGATATTGCTTTGACTAACAAGCTTACATATTGTTTTGTTGGTGTACCTGTGATATGATACCCTCCATCATCTGTTGCCGTTGCAGTTAATCCGTTGGCAGTTATACCATTTAAAATAGACCAATCAAAAAGATTATAACTTTGCACTAGATTTGCTTTGCTTTTGTCTAGTTGGGCAATATTCGTAGCATTCTTCTTTACTGCTGTATCATTGCTTGTCTTGTATGCATTAAAGTCTGTATTATCAACTTTATCTACTTTCAATACAACAATATCAGCTTTGTTCTGTGCAATGTCTGCACGTGGTTGTTCTGACTTTGTTTCAACAAAATCCCACACACCTTTTACGCTAGGATAAGCAGTTGTGCTAGGGTGTGTAATCACATCAACCTTATTAGATAGGCTTTCCTTGCCATTTACATTCGTATTAGTTGTTGCAATTTCTCGTTGTGCTGTTTCTTTGACAATCTGTAAATTGTCAGCAACCTGATTAATATTAGCGTTTAAAGTTTGTACATCTGTTTTGTGCTGAGCTTCAATACTTGTTGCTCTGTTCTCCCAATCAGACTTATCTGCATTTACTTGTTTCTTCAGCGACTTAATAGCACTTGCTAATAGTTCATTTACATTGATGAAGTTATCATCATTTGAGTAAACAATACTAACACCGTCAGGTACTGCACCACTTACAATTTGAACATTTCCAACTGTGTTATCAATATAAATTGTCTTTAGTGAGGTACATCCACTAAAAGCACCATTATTAATTTTTGTAACATTATCTGCAACAAATGCTGTTACAATATCTGTCTGATTTGTCGCAAAACTTCCTGCACCTAATGCTTCCGTTGATGTTGTGTTCTTTAGCACACCATCAGAAGTGAAGGTTGCAGAGTAGCTAAAGACTATGCCTTTGTTTGCTTTTTCAATACCGTCATCCATCTGATTCAAACTTACCGATAAAATTGGTGTGTTTGATGATGGGCTATCTTCCCAACCTACTTTTTTATAGCTCATTATAATTCTCCTTTCGCCTCTAATGTATCTGTCAAGGCTTGTATACCACTAAGGGTTCTTGACAGGATTACACTGCTAACTACTGTCATTTTCTGTTTACCGTTTTCGTATAATGGAGCACCGTTTACATCAGTTTCATACACATTAAACTGTACATTGTCCCCAACCTGTACCCAAGGTCTGCCATCTGTTGTGGCAGTAAATGGGGTGTAACTACAGTTATAGAACCTTTTTGTAATGTCACTAGGGTCACCTTTATTATTCTTGTAATTGTACAAGTCATTAAGTATATGCCAATTAGATGTATTCATATCTTCATTCTGCCAGCAAATTACATTTTTCGTTAAGTCATATACTTTTGTTTCATTGTCCGGTATTTCCGTATTGCCCGGTCTAAATGTAGTTTCTTTTTCGGTTGTCTTTCCGTCAAGATTTCCACCATACTTCCATTTAAAATCAGTATAGCCCTTTACTATGTAATCCTCATAGCTTAAATCCTCATAAAAGTCATATACTTCAGGTGAGTCTGTAGGTGATATATAAACCAACCCAAAATTGCCTTTTACAGTATCGCCTTTCTTCTCTAATGCATCAGAAAAAGGAGATATAAAACCAAATACACCTATCATTTCACAACAATCCCTTAGTACGCTACCGGATGTTACTAGATTGTTCTTATCCAATAACCAATGACCATTCCTAGTTTTAAAATTATATATTTTGTAATTAACTCCATTGGTACTAAAAGTGTTTGTTAAAATACCTGATGTTTCACTTACTGATGGATGATAAGTTAAGTTAATAAAGTCAGACATTACAGTTCCTAGTGGTCTGAATGTAGCATTCTGCCATTCCTCGAATAAACTTTTTGTTCCATCCTTTTGGTTCAGCTTTGCCATATAGTCATATGCAGTAAGTTTATAAATGTGTTTATCATCTCCATCACGCTGAAATTTATCAACATAGCCACAGAACAAATCCCATGTTCTTTCTTGTACTTGCCTACCGGGATAGATTTTAGCTGATGGGTACAGAGTACTTGACGGATAGATATAGTCACCTAGATAACTTTGAGTTAGTCTAACATATATCCATTTGCCTTTTAATTTATTACTGAAAATTCTATCCTCAGTATCACAAACTGAAATATTGAACTCAGAGGCTATGCAACCCCCAAACTTCAATGTACTTTCACTGCATATTGACTGTTTGAGGGTCATACTTTCTTCAACAATATTATCCATTGTGATTGTTGCTATATCTGAGTTATTAGGAAAAAGAATTTCAACTGTATTTTCCACAAGGTCATTAATAATATGGTCCTTGATTTTGCTATCTACTGTAATCATTACATCACCTCAATACTCAATAAAGGTAAGTTCAAGAGCCTTGTACTCTATATCTGTACCCTTAATAACTTTTGTTGTGTATGTAATATCAGGCATATAACAAACCATCTTACGATACTTCATTAATTCTTCATCCCAATACATTACATATAGCTTTCTTTGTTGCTTGTGAATAAAAGCATTGTTAAGTGTTTTCCTGATTGACTTTAGTTGTTTTAGGTGGAGTGGTATTGTCTGAAACACTATTTTAGACTTATAGTTTGGTGAGGTAACTCTATGTAACTTATTCTTGGTATCTCTATAGGCTTTTAGTTCAGTTCTTTGTAGTGGTGTTGATTGATATGATTCCTTAGCCATCAGGTCGTGTGGGAATGGTGTATAATCAACTTCACTTGCGTTTACTACTTTACCAATATAAATTAGAGTACCGTTAAATTTATCAAAATCAAAATTAGCCATAAAATCACCTACCTATGCAAATGCAGACTTGCCGAACCTTTTACGGTAGTCACTGTCCTTATTAACCATTCCTTTGAATATAACTTCACCATCAAGATTAATGGTAAGGTTAATATCCTTATCATTACCACCAAAGTTACCCTCAGCCATAGCCTCTAAAAATGCTTGTTTCATTGTTGATAATGGGGAAACAACCTCAGTTTCTCTTTTGTTATCACCAAGCATTGCTAAAAATTCACCGTGAGATGCCGGAACAACAGTACCGGTAGCTAACTTAGGAATTAACGGAACTTTTTCAGGCATGGAAAAATTCCAATCTTGCCCAAACACATCACCGATAGCACCGGCTATTCCACCAACTGCATTAACGATAGCCGACACTGCATTATAAATACCAGTCCAAAGCATATTAATACCATCAATAATTAAATTGATAACACCCTTGATTATGCCCCAAATGCCATCCCAAATTCCTTTAAAAAAGTCTTTGATACCGTTCCAAGCCTTTTTCCAATCTCCAGTAAAAATACCTGTAATAAAGTCAAGCAACCCCCCAAGAGCATCTAAAATACCACCGACAACATCACCAATTACAGTGAATACTGTGTTAAACACACCACCAATGGCCTTAAAGATATTTGTAAAAACAGGTCCAAAAGTTTTAACAAGAAAATTAACAATAGGTGATAAAAAGTTATTCCAAATTGCTGAAATACAATCCCCTAACTTTCCGAAAAATGAGACTGCCTTTTCGAAGATTGGTTTTAAGTAATTATCCCAGGCTGATTTAAAAACATCAACAATAGCGTCCCATGCCGGTTTAATCCATTCGTTATAAACATTCATAAGAGTAGTACCAATATTTGTAAACATATCGCATATGTTACTAAACACAGATGAGCCGTCACTTTCCCACCATTCGGATAAGAAGGTACCTATGTCACTAAAAACAGTACCCACTAAAGATAAAACATCAGCAATCTGCAATTGAATATTATCAAAAAATGTCCCAATAGTTTCACTATCCTGTTCAACCCATTCAACTAATTTTCCTGTTGCAATTTCAAAACTATCAGATACTATTGTACCAACTCCACCAGCTAAATCTGTAATACCTGATAGCAAATTAGATATTGCATTTTCCATAGTTGGTCTAACCCTATCAATGCTATCACCCAGTAGGCCAAATGCTCCGTCAAAGAAAGTTGATAAATTATCAAACCCATTTGAGAGGTGCGTACCAATAGTGTTGATAAATCCTATTATTTTTTCTTGATCCTTTGTAAGCCACTTACTAATACCACCTGTTAGGGTCTGTAATTGCTTACCTCCCACCTGAACTATACCACCAACAAATGAACCAACTGCTCCTAAAGCTGCCTTGCTGACATTTTGTACTTGTTCTAAGTAAGCTTTGGCTATTGGTATTGATTTTTTAAAAATATTTTTGCAATTATTTCCAATAGCCGACCAATCAACAGAATTAATACCTTTTTGAATGTTATTTAAAAAGGTATCAAATCCACATTTTTTGTACAAATCTTTTAAAGCATTAGTTAAGCTATCTGAAATACCTTTGCCAACAGATTTCCCAATTCCACTTCCCGCATTAGGATATTTGGTGGTATTCATTGGAACTAAATTACCATTAGCATTATCACTTTTAGCACTATTAGAACTTGTATTTTGGGATAGAATATTTAGTTGGTCATAATTTGCAATACCATTTTTTAATTCTTTATTATTCTTTTTATTTGCTTTAGTTGTATTGTTTACGGCTTTAGTCAATGACTTTTGAGCTTTAGTAGATTTATCTATATTATCTGCACTTGATTGTGCATTTTTGCTAATATTAGATGTTGAATTAGATGTATCCTCACTCCATCCAAACATTTTAGATAATCTTTTTACTGCTTTATCTGCAAAAGCTATTAAACTTGATAATGCATCGTTTATAGTTTTTACTGCCGGAAGAAGTATATTAATTAGTACTGTTCCTATTGTCCCAGCCAGTTCTTTCCATCTTTCTGACAAAATACGAGTTTGATTTGCCCAACTTCCTTGTGTTTTAGCGAAGTCACCCTGCGCTAATTGTGTTTGTTGCATTACAAAATTATAACGCAGCTGTACTTTTTCAGCTTGTGTCATTGCTGAAGTAGATTTTGTTATACCTTGTGATAATGCAAAAGCCTGTAAGTTTGCATCAGTCATTACAATACCAAACTGTTTTAATGTTTCTGTTTCACCTGTAAAGATGGATTTAAGGGCAGTACTAGATATTTCTTGGTCAACATTATAAAATGATGCCATATCAGCAGATAAACCCGTTAAAGCAATAGACATATCACTTGCATTCTTCTCGGCTAAACCCATACCTCTAGCCATTGCCATAAAAGTTGAACCGGTTTGTTTTGCAGTTAATTTTGAAATACCAAAACTATTAACTGCCTTATTGGCAAAAGTCTCCATTTTATTGCTCATTGACCCAAACGCAGTATCAACAACATTTTGTACTTCCGTTAAGTCAGATGCTGTATTAAGTGCTATTTTACTAAAAGATATAAGTTTGCTAATACTAAATACAGCAGCCACTGTTGTTCCTAGTTTTACAAAGGAAGATTTTAAAGTTCCTAATCCATTAGATATTGTCCGAGTACCTTTATTAAAACCACTTTTATCAATTTGTGTATTAAATATAAGAGAACCATCACTTGCCATACAACCCCTCCTTCCTAAAAATGGATATAAAAAATGCGTACACCACTTGATGTACGCATAAAAAAAGCCACTCTATCGCACAGAGTGGCTAGTTTTTATTTTGATTTTACACTGTAATACTCAATATTAATCTTTGGCAATGTAACATCAGAACCAAGGACTGATGTGTAAGAATACTTACCGTCACATTCACCCCAAATGGTGATTATATCATCTTCAAGAATTCTATCTGCATTCTTTGGTAATTCAACAGTTGCAAAAATAGTATCATCCCAAAGACCATATTCGTCTTTAGTAACATTAATTCTTAAATCAACAGTAGTATTGTCATCAAGCCAGTGTTCATCTTCTTGTACCTGAATAACCTTACCTGTATATTTTAGTTTCTCACCTTTATGTTTGTCAGGATTTCTGGACAAATCTTTGAAAGAAAGTGTCTTACAATTATTTTTGTAAGCTTTAGCTGATACTTTCTTTTTTGCCTTTGTTGTTGGTTGCACTGTTGTAGTTTCTACTGCACTGGTACTAACCGTTGTTGTTTCTTTATTATCAGTATCTTTACTGCTATTTCCATTACGGGCAGAACCGGCTCCGATAGAAATAACGATAACTACAACAATAACCCAGAACCACCACTTCTTATAAAACGGTTTCTTAGTCCCATTATGTTTTTGAGAATTTTTCATTAAATTATTCATTGTGAAATTTCACCTCATTTTTATAATTTTATTACATTTTAAATCATAATTCGGTGAAAGTCAACATATTTTTTATAAATATTCAAAATATACTATTAATAAAATCCAATTCCTGTTGTTCATCTTGTGAAGTAGCTTTTCTCTTTAGGTCTATTAACTCTTTGTGGGTACTGTAAAATTCTCTCTCCCACTTTTCAAGTTTCTTTCCTTTAGACTTCTTACCTCTAATGTTCATTACCTGTGAAAACAAGCCATCTCCAATTTCATTAAATAGACCTAGAAAAGTCCACCAATGAAGGTACTTAACTTCTCTTGTTTCGTAACCGGCTACTTTATTAATAGCCGGAAAGATTATACTTTCATCTTGTTCCCAATCAAGTATTTTTCTTTGATTTTGAGATTTTGGAATATCTCCACCATCAAGAAACCACATTGCTTTTTTAATAGCTTGTTCTGTATTAGCCGGTACTTCTTTATACAAACACTTCAGACATACTAAAGCCTTACAATATTGGTCTAGTTCAGGGTCATTGAATGCTTGAAATATTAACAATGCAACACGGAAATCTGAATTAATTTCATATGTTGCATTGTCAATTTCAAGGCTTTTAGGAAGTTCACCAATCATTTTACTTTAGATGTGTACTTATGTACCTTTTCAGCGATTTCTTGTTGTTCTACCCCAATATCTTTTTTTATAGAAGGAAGAATTGCCTCTAAAAAATTCTGAAAAACAGGCTTACCGCCGGCAATGCTGATACAGTTAGTATTACCAAATATAATATCAGAAACATCACCATCAAAAATGAAATCTATTTGTTTTCTGATTTTTCTATCTACACTTACGAAAAGATTATTAGCCTCATCAAATGTATTTGCAGTAGAATTTTCATATTCTTTTGCAATCTTATCAATTTGTTTCATTCCTTTTGTGAATCTATCAAAAATCGCATAATCGGTCATTTTAATACGCAAAATTCTACTTTCATCACCGTTAATAGAATATTCTTTATATCCAACATCAAAACTTAAATTGTTCATTAGACTTCTCCTATACTGCTGTAAATGTTGGTACTTTGTTAGTAATAGCAACAGTACCTTTCTGACGATTACCTTCAAGCGAAACATTGTAAGGAATATTTACACCACTATTGTTACCACCTGCACCACCGTAAGACTGTGGCTTTACAAAACAATCCTCTACCCAAGCACTAGCACCTGTAACTGCACCTGATGCATCAATAGTAGCATTGTTATCAATAAGTACTTCAAGAATTTTTGTTCTGCAATTTTCTCCTGTAAGTCTATTCATAGCAATGTCTTTTAGCTTGTCAAAGATTTCATCTTCTGTGTTTGCATAGTATGTTTCTACACCTAGAGTTGGTGCGTAACCATTATCAATAGTTTGGTCAAGAATATTCTTTGAGTCTGCCTCCGGATTTAGTTCCATTGATAGTTCCTCAATATCTCTACCGATTAGAAACCAACTAGGTGTCTGACTACCAAAACTAGCGTCAATGTAGTGCATTAAGTAACTTCTTTTTAGCTTACCTGAATACTTGCCGGGTGTACCACTTACTGCTTTTGTTTCTGCCATAATATTACCTTCTTTCATTAAAAATCAATTTTGTATTGTGATATAATCTGCAACTGATATATCACACCGTTATTCATATTGCCATTTGGTATTTCGTAAATCATACCATTTGAACAAGTTAACTTTGTTAGAGTGCCTATATACTCTTTGTCACCTACCTTGACAGTAACTTCTTGATTATCTGCAAAATGTTCAAGGTACATTTGAAGTGAGAGTAAAGCACCTGTATTTACCATTCTGTCATAGTCATTAACGGACTGATACACTGCGTATAAAATAAAGTTATGTTGCCTTGTCTGATTACCTAAAATATCTTCCTTTAGCAATGTATCACCGGTTGAAGATAATCCGTAACTATCAATTGTGTCATCTGTAAAGTCAATGGATATTTCATTACACACTTCTTTAATCTGTGGAAAACTCTGCAAAGCTGACTTTACTAATCCAATTATGTTCATTTCCCATTACCACCTAAAATTTTTGCAGTACCGTTCAGGATAACATCTTTCTTATCCTTTTTCATTCGTTCAAACCACATCTTCCCTGCTAAAGGGTGTTTAGCAGTTGAATACTTTAACTCTCTACCGGTAGGGTATTTCTTTGGTGGACTGTAAAAGCCTACCAATTCACCATTCTTGTATAGTGGAATATTAGGACCATAAACAACACCATAGTATAAATACCTTGCATAAGGTCCTAACTGTACAACCTTACCACTACCAATAACTGTACCTACTGTGGCAGACTTAAACAGAAAGCCTGTATCCATAGGTGTGTATGGTATCATCTGCCTTATAACTTCATTGTCAACAAACCTTTGTGCCTTTTGAAATTCCTTTTCAGTTAAAGAACCAAAGTCACTATGCCACTTAAAATTCAGACTTCCGTTAGGTGTGTTAATTGTGCTATCTTGTGGCTGACTAATAATCATACATTCACCTACTTTCCACTAATCTTGATGTGTTGTAACCTTTTAGCACCATAGTCCTTGATGTCTATTGACATAATAGTGTTGTAACTAAAAGACTTGTTAAACTCCTTCATACTTTCCGATACTGTCTTTTGGTCGGTATTATTAAATTCAAAGTCACAATAACCTTTTACAATAAGGTCTTGTGAGGGTTTCTTAGGCACAATCTTCATTCCTGGGAAAACATCATTAGCCGGTAACAAGCTACTGCTAGGAGTAATTACAAGGCTATCAAGTGGTATATATACAGTTACACTGTCAGCATTCTGTAAACCACTTTTCATAACATTACTTGCCTTGTTCTCTTGCCAATGACAATGGGGTACATAAAACTTACTGTACCCCACCCCATTAAAATGATATATTGTACATTTAAAATTAGTAATCACTTTACACCTCTGTACAGTAAGCCTGTACCACTTAGCCACATATAAATTACAGACTTAATTTTCTTTGACAAAACCTGTCTTTGGCTTTCTGTACTTTCATATGTAACTGACATATCACCTGTCTTGTCAGAGGTTACATAGTTACTACTATTTTGTTCTGCATGATAAAGCAGTTCAGCCACTTCACAACAACACATTTTTACTTGTTCAGGTATATCGCCCTCATCAATGTTGTCACAAGTATAGTGCCTAATATAGTTAGTTGCTTTACGGAAATAAACATAAGGGTTAGCAGTATTAATGACTGCACCTTGATATTTATTTTTATAAAAATCCATATTTGCATAAATCATCATACTGCTTTACCTCTTATTCAGATACTGACTTTACTTCATTTTCTACTGACTGAGTAGCTGTGTTCTGTGTTGCTGTGTGACAGTAGATACCTGCTACTTTGTTCTGATACACCCTAGCAATACCAACATTACGATAACCAAAAGTCCATGCGTCTGCATCAGGGTTTGCGTTAGGGTCAATAATCTTAGGTACTTTGTGCTTGGTGTACTGGATTACTGCTGACTTATGGATAATCTCAAAGTTAATGTCAACAGATTTTGCTGACTTAGCATAACCACCTTTTTCCTGACCACTGGTCTTACCGTCATTTAGTGTAATGTTAGTCATAAATCTTGATGATGGTACAGGAACAATCTTAGAAAATCTTTCAAGCACTTTTCTTGACTTTGTTGTATCCATATCATCAATTACACCGTAAAGGTCTGAACGAATGTACAGAATTCTGTTATCTGTAGGTACTTCGTCATCATCCATCTTTGCAGTAGCAGTACGAAGGGCCTTGATAATACTGTCACCTGTAGAAAGGCTACCATATGCAGAAGAAATACCCTTGATACCTGAGTATGTAGAAAATCTAAATGCATCAAGTTCAGGTACTTCCTTAGTACGGATAAACTCACCTGCAAGTCTGCCAAATGCAATACCGGCAGTTTCAATATTATCCATACTGTCAACCGTAAACTTTCTGCCTCTATCGTAGTTACAAGCTACTGTCTGATTCTTAATAGTTACATCACCGTTAATATAACCACTGTTACGGTCATAGTTAGCAAGACCGTCCATTTCAATCATTGGAATAATCAGTTCGTTAGCATTAGCACCGGCTTGTGCTAGTTCTGATGCACCGTCCAGCTCAGAAGTGAGTGCAGAATTCTTATACACTTCATCAAGAAGTGGCACATAGGATTTTGCTAATTCAATAGTATTTGCCATAAAATAAAACCTCTTTTCTTAATTAATTATTTTCTTTTGGTTCACCTAAACCCATAGCAGACCTAATGGCTGACATTGATTCAGGTTTAATATTTGTGTTACCGGTGTTCTTTACCGGATTTTTGAAAGGCTCATCTGACTTGAACATGTAGTCATTTTCTGTCTTTACATCCTTGATAGCCTTTTCAATATCTTCTGCTTGATTTTTTGATGTTTTAAGGTTGTCAAGGTCAAGCAAAGCCTTAACAGCTTTACTGTTCTTTGCACCACTTTTTGATAAAGCCGTATCAAGTACAGAAGTAAACTCCATATCTGAAATTTTATCCTTGTACTCTTTGTCCTTGTTTGCAAGTTCTGTGTTAAGACTATCAATTTTACCTTGTAAGTCCTTAACATCAACCCCATCAAATTCTTTTAGTGCATCTTGTGCAGTCTCTAGCTGATCCTTTAGGCTATCTCTTTCCACAATAAGTGGTTGTTTAGCCTTTTCTAAATCTTGGTTGTACTGATTCAGAACCTTATCAATATTATCCTTATCAAGTCCTAAATCTTCTAAAAATTTTCTTTGCATAATAGCTCCTTTCGATACGCTTTTTAACGAGGTAGCACCTCTTTCTATCCTTAGTTTAACGACTTAGGAACGGTCAATATTTGTAATTTTGGGTATAAAAAAAGCACCTTACAAAATGTAAAGTGCTTAAGTAGCAGTATTTTGTCACGAAACATAAAAAGTATAAAAACTAATAGTCTAGACAATCGTTATTCATCATCATAATCAACAATCATTTTATGCCTTCCTGTTTTTTTATAATACTCATCATCAAGTTTTCTTACTTCATCTTTAATGTATTCCGGGGCATCTTTATTTAGCCGTCTATGACAAGTATTATCCAAATGAGACCATTTTATATACTTATTAAATATCTCAGTCATAATTATTTATCCCCCTTAATGATATTTGCAACTTGCTTAGATGTGTATTTTGCCTTCTTATTCATACTTTCTGCAATACATTCAGATATAAATTCATTTATATCTTGCATAGCATATTTTGATACGGTATATTTACCTTTAAATTTATTGTTATCATATTCAGGTAATGAACGCATTATATCCTGTATTGCTTTTAATTTTTCATTCCACAATGGGTCATTCAATTTATGTTCAAGCTGAATTGCATGACCTATTTCGTGCCTTATAGCGTGTAAATAATGTGCAGTTGACCATTCACCGGACTTGTTCATTTTCTTTGCTTTTTTAGTGTGTTCTGATACAAAACTTTTCTTATTAGCAAATCTTAACACTAATTCTCTTGAATTATCATTGTATGAGCCATATGTACTCAAATTACTATCTCTAAGAACACCAACAGAAGATATGGTAGATATGTTTCCAAACTTCTGTTGCATATTCTCATATTCAGTATTAAAGATTTTCTTAACATCTTTAGTTACACCTTTTTCAAATTCTATTATACCACTATCGTTACTTTTTTCAATATTTGATTTACTGTTTTGTATAGTTTTTTCAAAGTTGGTGTTGTCACCGGAATCAGAAAGTTTATGTACACCATTTTCAATAGTCTTTGTACCGTTACTCTTAGCCACCTTATTACTTTTATCTAGCTTAGCACCTATGTTTCCCAGTCCGTCAATATTTATTCTTTGTCTTTGTTGTGGTAGGTTCATAGCCTTTGAAAGTCTTGCATATTCGTCTGAGGTTTTGTTGTACCGTGCATTGGCTGCCATTAGGTCATCTTCACCGGCACCACCCTCTGTAAGCAGTTTTATTTCTTGTCTTTCTGCTCTCATTATGGTTTCAAGTTTTCTTTGTCTTTGCAGAGCCTCATACTTTGTGTAGCTTTTACCTCTGAACTCTCTTTTCTCATTATCTTCTTGGTTCATTCGGTTTAGTTCTTCATCTGTATAAGTCCTTTCCGATACACCCTTAATAAATGGATAATAGTTGTGATAACAGTTAGCACCACAAAGCCCTGTTACTGTACCCAGTCCACAAACTGAAACTAATTCTTCCTTGCTATACACTCTACCTTGCCAAGGTTGGTGGGTAGGTCTTGCCCCACTATGATAAGTAGTTTCAAAATAGTTTGTTTCAAGTTTTTCTGCATTACTCTCATTGATATTTGCCACTACCTGATTATAACCTGTAAGGACTGCTCTCCTTACTGCTACCGATACTCTACTGCTGTAACCACTATCATAGTCAATGTACCTTAGTCCTGAATTAGTCATTTCTTTTACTGTATTTTTCAGTACAGTATTGTAATCAAATGCACCTGTTGCAATCTGAGTTATTGCCTTGTCAAGAGTGTTTTGGTAGTAGTCTGTAAGTGGTGTATATGTTAGCTTAGTTGAGTTAGGCTCTCTAAGTGCAAAGCCTAAAGAACCGGTAATGTTCTTTAGCTCTCCTTTAGTCTGAGTTATCATTGATGTAACAAGTTGTTGAAGTTGTAAGTTATCTTCATATGGTATGAAACTTTTCCCAACTGCTTCGTAAAGGCTTATATCTCTTGCATAACCACTTCTTATAACATTAGAAAACACCTTGTCTATCTGTTCATCAGATAGATTCAAGGTGTTCTTGATATAACTCTTTATTTCTTCTTTACTTTTTCCCAATTCATAAAGTCTGTTAATTTGCCAATCTGCTGACCTTGTAATCTCCTTATTATTAGCTTGTAACCGTCTAATAATGTCAAGCATAATAGTTTGTTCCAGGTCATTAAAAAGGCTCATAATAGGCTGAGGAACAGACTCTATATTCTTTTCAGTACTTTGCATTAATCTTTACCTATAAAAGCCAGTACAATAACTGTAACACAAATAATTGTTGTAATAATAATTGAATTACTCATTCTATCACCTCAGCTTTTTGTGGTAGGTTCTGTAAAGCTGTGTCAATGTCTTCACCCATCCACTTTGCTCTGTATTCCTCAGGTCTTAAGATACCTAGATTAAGGTCCTGTATATCGTGATTTCTTTCTGTTTCTTCATCTGTCTTAATGCTATCCTTAAAATCACAAACAAACTTGTAACCACTTGTAGTCATTGAATTATAAAAAGCTAAAGCATACACAAGGTCCTCCATACAATCCTTTAAATTTTCTTGAATTGCATTGACTGTGTTGTACTTTCTGTCTTTAGCCGACTTAATTTCCGTTGCAGTTTTTGCCACTGTTGCCGGATCGGACAAGTCACCATAAGCAAGACCAACAGAAAACTCAATTTCTCTTTTGTATGCCTCAAGTCCGGCTTTAATATCAACTTGTCTGATTGTCGGTGAATAGTCCTGTAGAATTCCCTCATTATCATCAAGGTCAACACTACGATATAACCTTTTATTTAACTTTGCTACTCTATTACCTTTTAGTGCTGATTCATCAATGTGTATAGCTCTTTCTCCACTTTCAAACTCCCAATCAAGCCTACCAAACTGAATATCTGCTTTCTGAATAATTGGCAACGCTGAATCAAATATAGAAATAGGAGTCATAGAGCCGTCAATATCATTGTCAATAGGGTTACGATAATAGCCGAAAGCAGTTTTATTCATTGTGGGATATGTGATACTTTCTTCTAGGTCTGCCCATTCTTCAATACTGCTTAATGGTATCTTATTGCCTAATGTGCTTTCACTGTCAGACACATAGGCAGAATTAGTAATTGTCAGTCCCTTGTCTTTATCTAGGTCGTGATATTCAAGTCTTGTATAGAACTTGTTACCTAGCTTTTTAAATTCAGGAAATATAACTTTAATCAGTCTTCCGTCAGTATCATATTCAACAGGTATAAAGGCATTGGCAGAAACAAACTGAACTTTACTGCCACCTAAAGGCTTTATAATCATAGCACCGGTGGCTAAACCTCTTTGAAAGTGTGTGTTAATGTTTCTAATTGCTTTCTTGTATATTTCATCAAGTGGCTTGTAACTGACACTTGAAGTCATTTCAGACAAAGAAACATTGCTAAATTCTCTTACAATGGACTTTTCAAGTCTTAAACTGACAACATGATATTCATCAAGCCACAAGGCTCTGCCTGAATAACTGTTCTGCCACACATCAATAGACTTTAACATTTCATCAGTTAAAGCAATATCAATATTAAGTGCATTCTTAATACTTCTTAGCTTTGTTGGAAACACTCTGCTCCACACTCCTTTCAAAAAATTTATAAGTCCCATTTTATCCCACCTTTATAAACCTTTTCATATTTCTTTCAAAGGTGTACTCAAAACCGTCAAGACTATCAATATCGGTAGATCCGTCATCAAGCCTTTCATCATTTAGCTTTTTATCGTTCCATACTGCCTCTGTAAGTGCCGTTTTTAGGCTTCCACAACTATCAGTAATAAAGAACCTATCTGCTCCCATAAGTCGCAAAGCACATTGAATACGGTCTTGTATAGGCTTTTTCCTAGCCGGTCTAACAATAACATTAGGAAATTTCTTTTCAAAGGCTCTTTTTATACCTCTACCTAAAACAGTTTCGGCATTATCCCAATAAACATAATCAACTTTTCCTACCATATCAAAAACAGACTGTGCAAATTCTATAGCCAGTCTGTCTAAATCGTTACTATCATATTCTCCAAAGTGCCTTATACTTTTAATTGCCACCAGCTCACTGTAATTATCAGTTGTACCGGTAGCAACAAACGCATGACCTGACTTATTACCACCAAAGTCAATACCAATAGTTACTTCTTGTAAAGAGCTTTTTAGTATCTGTTTGTATGGTAAATCAGGGTTTATTCTCTCTACCAGCTTACAATAATACGCTTTTGGATTGTCTGCAAATTTGCGATAAATAGCACCTTCGGCACGAACCCACTTGCCTAAAATCAATCTATCATAATAGATAGTACCTTCATACTCATTACACAAGTTTTGTACAAATTCTTTAGACAAAAAGGAATTGTCAAAGATTGTATACTCTTGCAAATAAATATCTGCATCACTGTCAATAAACTGCTTTAGCCAGTGAGTAGGGTGTTCAGGATTAAGGCTACCGTCAAAACAAGAATAAGGCTTATCAAGTCTTGACTTTAGCATAGCAAATACATCTTCATTCCACTTTGCTACTTCATCACCATAAATATATTTAGCTGAAGCACCTTGAATTTTTGCAACCTGACTAACCTTTTCAGCACCTAAACAATAAACATCTTCACCACAGATTTTAGCAATGTTGCGACTGTTGATTGTTCCAACAACATCAGAAGTATATCGTTCTCTCATTGGCTGAAGTACATTTCTCTCAATAGTTTCTTTAGATACACCGATAATAAAGCAAAGTCCGTCTTTGCCTATTCTCTCCCTAATTCTCATAGGTACAATAAAAGTAACATCAACAAAACTTTTACCGGAACGAACTGCACCACTCTTTATGTTCCATCTATGGGTAGCATTTACAATATATTCTTTTTGCTTATTTGTGTAACCCATTCTTTGTACTCCTTAGTGCATCATCTTTAATCTCTTTCAAAATATTATCCAGCTTATTAAGTGCCGTTGTGTCTGTTTCTTCTTTCTGCTTATCTCTCCACTTATCAGGTCGTCTGTTTTTAAGCCAAAATATTTGAGCCGTTGTATTGCCCTCTAGTGCTGATGAAAGCAAAGCATTTTCAACTTCATAGTCAACAACTTCTTTACCCTTTTTTAAGGCATTACAAATATTACTATGCTTGTTCTTCCAATCCCACAAAGTTTTTGCAGAAATGCCCATATTCTTCGCTATCTGTTCATCAGTTAAACCATCTCTAGCCCAACCCTCCAGCAATAATAAATTTTCTTTTAGTAACCACTTTTGATATTTTCCCTTTGCCAAATCCACCACCTCTCTTTATTAAAATGCAAAAGAAAAAGGCTAAGCAGCGCTTAACCTTTGGAAGTTTATTTAATTGACGAAACTTTTACCTTAAAATGCTTGTGATTGTAATCCGTTTTTTGTTTTGGATTATTAAGTTCTTCAAGCTTAACATTTAGGACTTTGTTTAAACATTCTAATTTTAATTTACAATATTTTTGGTTGGTATCACATTTTTTCTGTTTTAAATCATCCGCAAAATCTAAAATATAAAGAATTGATACTACAAATATTGTAAACCAGAGTAATTCATTTGTGATTATGTCAAATAAATCTTTATCACAGGCGATAATTATAGATGAAATCCCAATCAACGCAGCCATAATTACATCAATAATACTTTTTATATGTGATAAAATTTTATCGACACGAAAATTATATAAATCTAAATAAATTATTTCATTCTTTATTTCTTGAATACTCATATTGCTATATATGTAATTACATAATTTTAATTTCATATTAACATAAGTGTCCTTTTTACATAATCGAATATTCGTATCTTTTATTAATCTTTTTCTTATGTTATGACTTACCTTTTTCATTTCAATAATCACCTCATATTATATTATACACTTATTCAACAAAAAATGTTGTAATTTGCAATAAATTGTCAGTATATATAAAATATGATGGTTATATATATGAATTTCACTACAACAAAACCCACCTAAGTGTTTAGGTGGGCAATGCTGAATTTTTTATAAGAGGAATAGTAGAAGTGAAAATCATTCTTGCAATCTTATCTATCTCTTTCGGTTTTCCATAATATCATTATAGCACTTAAGAATAGGAATTAATAGGAACTGATAGGAACTACCTAATCCATATTGTATTTTTTTCTAAAGGCTTGTAATGCTCTACCATGCAAGGCTCTAATCCATCTATCAGAACAACCAATAGTTTCGGCAGTTTTCTCAAAGGTTTCACAATTAAGGTAATATTCTGTTAGAACCAATATGTAAATTGCATCATCAAGACCATTGATTTTACTTCTAACATCATTCTTCATACAAATAAGGTCATCAATTTCACTGCTGATTTCATTTTGTAAATCCACTATCTTGTCAACTTTTTGTGTAAAGTCAGTTGTGTTTGAGGACTTAACACGGTCACCGTTTGTTTGTGGACTCATCTGTGTTATGCTTAACCTTAACCTATGTAATTCCTTATCCTTAACATTAATCAACCTATCAGCAAACCTTACACGATTAAGGTACTCTTTAGCGTTCATTGTTTCACATCCTTTAGTTTCTGCATTTCATACTTTAGGTCTGCACAATCTCGTATCATCCTAGAATTCCAACTAATCAAAATATGAAATGCCACTTCTTGTGGACTTGTTTCTCTGTCAATTACTTCAACACCATCTCTCAAGGCATCAAGAAATGTATAATACTCAGTTTCAGAAATATCTCCGTAACCAAAAGCCTCTGCCAATTCATCTTCTGATGCATATTCCAGCACCTTCTTTTTGCGTTCCTCACGATTAGCTTTAATTCTTGTGATAGTTTTCTGTAATGCTCTGATTGCAGTATCAAGCTTTTTGATAACTATTTCTCGACCCTTAATTTCAACCTTTAAATCTTCACTTGTCATATAGCAATCTCCCCACTTTCTAGCTTAGCTCTATACTGACCGTAGCTTAGCCTTGTACCGTTTTCTTCGTTGTACTTATGTAAGTTATACAAAGTACGGTTAAGGTTATGTTTTCTTGACTGCTTTGGTGTTTTAGCTTGTTCTTGCTTTAGCCTTTGGTTCTTTACTCTGTTGTGTGTCTTTACACACTCATAACTGCAAAACTTTGCATTGTGGTTTCTTGCAGTAAACTCATTTCCACATACTGCACATACTCTCTTAATTTCCATTATTGTTACTCCTTATTTCAACATCATCAAGTTTACATACCACTAAAGAATTTGTAGCTAAACTGTCTTGTAGTTCAGCTTGATATATAAACTTGTTTTCTTTTGTACTTCGTCTGATAATACAACCAACCAAGTTATAAAGACTTCCCTTATAACTTACTTGCCTATTCAAATATTTCTTAACTTGAGAAATGTCCATTTACAGGCAACTCCTTTATCCTGATATAGATACCGGGAATATCTGCCCAAAACTTTTCTACCAGTTCAGAACAAACAAGTGCATCATCTTTCCAAAAGCCTAACTTAGTCATTACATCTTTCAAAAGCTTTTGTAAGTTATCTGTATCAGGCTTTGTTGTACGATAGTCACCATCACTATGTTTTCCCTTTAGTGGGAAACACCACTTTGTAACAAGTGATACACCTGAAACAAACATTTCCTTTGGAACATATTTGCTTAAATATGCTTCAAGTTTTGACCTAGCCTCTTTCAGTCTTGGTTCTTCATAGAAGATTGGTTTACCGTTCACATAACTAATTTTCTTTTCTTGATGTGTAATTGTTGGTGGGTCCATAGGCATAAAAAATTCAGTAGTCTTCATTTTATATCCTTTCTGCGTAAATCGTTTATTTTTAAACTTCTGCTTTTTCGTGTATATTATTACTTAATATAAAAGGGGAATTTAAAACCCCTTTTATATATATATAATATATATAGTTTGTCTTTGTCCCGGACAAAGTCGATAAGTTATTCGAGAATGTCCCTCTCAGGGACATTCAATTTTTATCGAGTTTGACCCTATGAGGGACAGACAAATTAATCGAGTTTGTCCCTGTCCCTATATTGATAAATTTTAAGTTTAATTCTTAATTAGAATTATTTTTCAACCCTGTATTACCGTTATCAATCCAAAAACCACCATGTTCTTTCAGCTTTCTTCTGATAGTTTTTTCTGATTGACCTATATAGGATGCAAGGTCTTCAATACTGGCTTGACCATTTTCTTGAACTGCACTAAAGGCAACTTCTAATGATTCTTTTCGTTCATTCTTTCGTTCTTCAGCACTCTTTTTGTTGCCAAAATTTTTCTTGTAATTTGAGTTTTTACTATTCATTTGGCTACTACTGTCAATATCACTTAAAACACCTGTATCATCAATCTGATGTATAGGATAATTGAACCAACAGTTGATTGGTGAGAACCTAGGGAACTCTCTTAATGTACCTTCAATTCTCCAAGCTGAACGAGTTTTGATGGACTTTCTTTCTTCTTGAAATTCAGCCCTAGCCAAAGCTAAAGTATTCTTACTTAGCTTATTTTCGGCTATCTTTTCCATATTGTAGGAACTTTCTAAATCATCCTGAGAAACCTCCTCATCAATATTAGAAACAAATCTTTTCAGATATTTATAGTAAATAGCACATTCAGCTTTGTTCTCTTGATACTTAATAAGATTATCGTCAATTTCAAGTTCTATAAGGTCTAACATGGCATCAGGGTCACGAGCAAAAACACCACTGCCTGAGGCTCTGTCCATAGACTTCTTAGTACCTTGATTACCTTTTGAATGATGGTGACAGTAAATAACTGCACATCCCAGTTCGGCACAAATTTTGTCAAACTGATTACAGAACTTAGACATCTGTTCTGCACTGTTTTCATCACCTGTAAGGACCTTGTATATAGGGTCAATAATAACTGCTATATAGTTCTTTTTTAAGGCTCTACGGATTAGCTTAGGTGCTAATTTATCCATTGGTGAGGCTTTACCTCTTAAATGCCATATATCAATATTCTTTATGGCATTAGGTTGCCAATTTAGTTTCTTATATACATCAGCAAATCTATGTAAACAACTTGCTTTATCAAGTTCAAGATTAACATACATAACTTTACCTTTAGTACAATTAAAACCTAGCCACTTCTTTCCCTCAGCTATTGCAATAGTAAGTTCAATAAGTGCAAAAGACTTACCGGCTTTAGATGGTCCGGCTATAAGCATTTTGTGACCTTGTCTGAGAACATTATCAATTAGTGGTGGTGATAGTTCAGGTAAGTTATCAAAAACATCTGTTAGGTTTTCCGGTTCAGGTAAATCATCATTAATACTTTCTATCCACTCATACCATTCATCCCAACTTTCTTTGCCTATGTTGGTATCAAGTAAATATTGTTTCTTACCTTTTCTTTCAATACCGGGCATTCTGCTTAGTCTTGATGGGTTTTTGTTCTGCTTATCTGTAATAAAGCCGTTCTTGTCACAAACTTTATAAAGATAATTTACTCTCTTACTGTATTCTTCATAATTTGTAGCATTTATCTTTACAATAGCGTGAATAGATTTATTACCTGTATGTACAAGACAAGCTACCGGCAATTCAAGTTCTCTGATAATAGTATTTTGAGTTTCAATAGGTATTTCATCAGATTCTACAAGTGCATAACGGTAGTCGGTTACATTGTCATTTTTAACACCTTTACCGTCTAAAGGATTAAACCTTATCCAAGCACCTACATCTTTGTTATAATCCCCAAATACTGCACCTATATCATCATCTTTCAACTTTGACAATTCTTCTATTAACTGACCTGCAGTTCTATCGTAATTACCCTTTGTAGGTAAGTTCTTACCGTCAGCAGTTTGCCAACAGTCTGTTACATATCCCACATTATCGTCAGCCTCAAACAATACACTAAGGTATTTAATAAGTTGTTCTTTAGGGTGCCACTCCTTGGGTAGTTTTAATTCTTCAATTTCAAAACCACCGTCTATAACTTTTAATGGGTCATTACTGATTTCATCATCCCAGTTCATAGCTTCATCAGGTGCACCAACAGGTGGCTTGTAACCAAAGTCACAAGCCATTTGATATATAGTGCCACCTGTTACCGGTGAAGAATTTCCGTTAAATGTTGCCCATTTTTTATGACATTCACCACTGTGGTATCTGCTACTATCTCTACTGCTCCAGTTATCCCAATCATATTCAGAATAACCTTCTTGTTTAAGAGCCATACCAACATTAATCCATTCCTGATAGTCTAGCCTTGAAGGGTCAATATATTTAATTAATTCAACTAAATTCAGCTTATTATTCATAGCTATTCACCCTCTCTATACTGTGACGGATTGATGTTTCTAGGTACATGCCAACCGTTTGCAGCAATTCTATCTATCATCTTCTTTGCATTTTCAAATTGCCATTCACCAACATGCTGAAATCCATAACGCTCTAAACATCTTATCTGTTTAGGTGTGGTAAGTCCTGTTTCTTTGCGTTTCTGTAGTCTTTCAAGTAGCATTGTAGCCTTACCGGCATTATCAATTTCATCCGGAAAAATACCTAGTTTTTCAAGTGCTTGTACTTGCTTTTTGCTAGGTGGTGCCATCTCCCAACCAAAAGCCGGAACATATGAAGATAAATCTTCTGCTTGAATTGACATTTCAAATTGCAAAGGGTCAACAAGTTTTCTTTTTCTTGTTTTCATTTTTTGCAGTTGTTCTGCAAGTGCTCTTTCTCTCTGTTCAACAACATCTTCTGATGCCTTTTCTTCAGCCTCTTCAATGTCAATAGGACAACCTGAATTTTCTGCTAAATTTTCAGTCATTTTCTTTGCCACTTCGTCAGATGTACAAATTAAGTGAGCAGGTCTGCATAGTTCGTGTCTTTCTGTATGCCACAGAAAATCAAGAAGTAATAAATCTTCTTTACCTTTACATAGTCTTGTACCTCTGCCAACCATTTGACAATAAAGACCTCTTACTTTTGTTGGTCTTAATACAATAATGCAATCAACTGATGGACAATCCCAGCCTTCCGTTAAAAGCATTGAATTACACAGAACATTGTATTTATCGTTTTCAAAATCACTTAATACTTCTGCTCTATCTGTACTGTTGCCATTAACCTCAGCTGCATTAAACCCCTGAGTATTTAAAATATCTCTAAACTTCTGTGAAGTCTTTACAAGTGGCAGAAAAACTACTGTCTTTCTGTTTGCACAATACTTCTTCATTTCTGTTGCTATTTGATACAAATATGGGTCCAGTGCAGTATCAATATCACTGGCTTTAAAGTCACCGGCTTGTGTTGATACACCTGATAAATCAAGTTTAAGTGGTATTGTTACTGCCTTAATAGGAGTTAAATACCCTTCCTTAATAGCTTGTGGAAGGGTATACTCATATGCTAGGCTATCAAACACTTGTCCTAGATTTTTCATATCACCTCTGTCAGGTGTTGCAGTAACACCAAGTACATTAGCCTCAGAAAAATGTTCAAGTATTTTTTTGTAACTATCAGAGATAACATGATGTGCTTCATCAATAATAATTGTGTCAAAGTAATCACAACTAAATTGATTTAGCCTTTTATCTCTCATAAGTGTTTGGACTGAACCTACAACAACTCTATACCAACTGTTAATACAGGAGTTTTCAGCTTTTTCTACTGCACTTTTCAGTCCGGTAGCCTTTTCTATTTTGTCAGAGGCTTGTTCTAACAGTTCGCCTCTATGGGCAAGGATTAAAACCCTTGCCCCTTGTCTTACACAATCTTCTGTAATCTTTGCAAAAACTATTGTTTTACCACACCCGGTAGGAAGAACCAAAAGAGTTTTCTTGTCCCCACTATTCCACTTTTCAAAAACTTTTTCTTTTGCCTCTTGCTGATATGGTCTTAACTTAATTTCACCCATTAAAACTGACCCGGCACAAAGGCTTTAGGCTGACTGTTTTGTTGTGGGGTTTCGTTAGGTTCTAAGAATTCTTTGATTCTGTTAATTTCTCTTTCTTCGCCTTTATCATTAGTGTATTTATTTACACTAACCTTACACTTACCTTTTCTGCCTGTTACTTCACTCCAATTCATTCGTAAAGGTTCTCCATGTTTTCTCAAACCAATAGAAGTAAAGAACTGACACAGTTTCCACTCAACTTTTTTGTTAAGAAGTAGGTTTTCTTTAACAGTAGCAGAACCTGCTTCTGAAGTTAGCTTAATTGATAGTTCAGCTTTAGGACAAGCTGACATCTTTGTGCTACCTTCAAATCTCTTTCTTTCAAAGCCTAAAATCTCAAAATCGTATGTACCTTCAGGAAGAAGAACAAACTCACTATCATTTTCAATGGTGTCATCCCATCCCATTGCTACATCATTGTTATTGTATTCTGCCATATAAAATCATCCTTTCTTTAATCAAATGGTAAATCATTGTTTTGGTTAATCAGTTCTACAACTTTATCCCAGAAAGTAATTAACCAACCTTCAATAAACTCATTACCATAGTCCTTTATCTTAGTATCTTGTGGGAAATATCCCTTTTGTGCCACAACAAGTTGAATATCCTCTTCTGACACATTATCAGCTTTCATCAGATCTACTAACTTCTTAGGCAATCCTTCCGGAATCGGAACATTAGTTGCTTGTTGCTCCACCGGTGGTGAAGTTGGTACATCATCTTCTACAAGGTCATCAAGTTCAGAAATAGGGTCACTTGTAACTACTTGTTGTGGTTTTGGTTCTGATACAATAGTAGCTGTTGTACTGTCACTAGGGATAAATGGAGAAATCACAGAGTATTCAAAAGGTACTTCCCTATCAAGACCGTATCTGTTTTTTGCATCCCAACAAGGATTATGCTCTGTGTACATTACTCTCTTGCCACCTGTAGCCTTGTACTTGTTGTTGTCTGTTTTCTCCACATAAGTCTTATAATTGACAAAGAATACTGCATCTGCCCATTCTTTTAATAAAGGAGCATTTCTTTTGTCCAGCTTTAGTTCCCATCTATCATAAGCACCCATTTCATCAGGTTGTTCAAACTTTCTCATAGTAGCATGAGCAAGTACCACAACATTAATATGCATATCAATCAAGTCTTCTAACAGATTAAGTATCTTACCAAAAGCCTCTGACTGATATACATAACCTTTACCATAGCCAAAGTCCTCAATGCCTTTCTTCTGTGCAGATGCACATACTGATTGACCACATAACTTTTCAAGCCAATCAGCAGTATCAAGAACAAAAGTTTTGCATACATTAGGGTTCTGCTTAACATATTCAATCTGTTTAATAACCATCTCCATTGAAGTTGGTCTATCAAATCTACTAACATTAAGTCTTTTTGTGCCACCCTCTGTATCACAAAAAACAGGACTAGGAAACTTAGAAGCCATTGTTGACTTACCAATTCCCTCAGGACCATAAATTACAATCTTTTGTGCTGACATAATTACACCACTTGAAATGTTCATAGATTAAAACTCTCCTTTCTTAAATTCCTTTTTTACAAAAGGCTTTTGTTCTGTATTCTTAACATATCCATCTTCAATAATGATGGAACATTCATCTCCGGTTGACACTCTGGTTGCAATAGCTTGTAAGTTCTCACTTTCAAGCCACTGATTAAATTCTGCCAGTGTTTCAACATCCATTTGTTCCAGCTTATCTAATAGTACAAAACCACAATTCGGATTTAGCTTTCTGATAATAGCAGTAGCTACTTTTAACTGCTCTGCACCACTCATATTGTCCCACTTATAGCCTTTATAAGTTAGTTCTTTACCTTCAACTGATAGACCCGGTAAAGGAAGATTAGCATTGTTAAGTAGGTCATACTTCCTCTTGCGTATTTCTTCAATCTTATGTGTTAGATTGTTGTACTGGTCTTGATAATTCTTGGCATCTTCTTCAGCTTTCGCTTTATCAAGATTTGCTCTAACCTTACGGTTAATACTATCAATATTAGCAATACTTTCTTCAAGTTCAGCAGTTGACTTATCTTCAAGTCCCTGTACAGAAGTTTTTGCAATTTCAATGTCAGATATTATAGTTCTTCTCTTATCCTTTAATTCTGCTAAATTTCTTTCTAAAGTAGCAATTTGAGCAGTAAGGGACTCGTTCTGACTTTCCAATGAACTTAAATGTTCCCTTTTCTTCTGATTCTCACCGTTCTGCACAAGTATTGCTTGTTGTTGCTTAATTAAGTCATAAGGAGAAATAAGTTCAGAAGGTACGCCCTCATACTCTTCCATTTCAAGAGCATACTTCTTCTTTTGGTCTGCAATATGACCGATAGCGTGTCTTTGATTGTATGTTGTGGTTTCTTCATTTTCCAACATATAAAGTTCATCACCAACACCAATAATCTGTAGTAAAATATCTGCCTTTTCTTTTCCTGATGCACTCATAAACTTTGGTAAATCAAGAGCAAAGGAACTGATAAATTCATTCAGCAATGTTTGTCCACTTTTGTTACCTTCCGGGTCAATGACCTTTAAGCTACTATTCTTGCCACTTCTCTCAACCACAATACCGTTAGATAGCTTAATCTTTAGGTGTGGTGGAATTGTAGAACCATCTCTCTTAGGAGATGATGGCATAAACTTGTTACCACCAAGACACCATGCAATACTATCCAGTACAGATGTTTTGCCTTGACCGTTTCTACCACCAAGGACAGTTAAGCCCTCAGCAGTAGGAGTTAAGGACACAGCCTTAACTCTTTTAACATTTTCTACTTCTAATGATGAAATCTTAATTGACATTTTTACTATTCCTTTCATTTAAAAAAACTTGACATTTTAGAAATTTTTCTCTAAAATGAAATTAGTTTACTTTAATATGTTCCGTAATAGGAACACCTTTCTAGTCACTAGGGAATTGCAGTTCCTTAGTGGCTTTTTCTTTTGTTTTGGTTCATACTTCTTCGCCCTCAACAATGTGTTCAATTTCTTCCGGTTTTGTGCCTAAGGCTTCCTCAAAACACTTTGTCTGAAAATCATCCTTAGTTATACAGAGGTTCTCCCTACTGTATGCCACCTTAAAATCGTCCATAATATAAGACAATATGCGTGGCAAAACATAGACCATACCAAAGTAGAGAAACGGAAGAAGTAAGAAACCACCATACTTTGACAGTAGATTGATATGTAGTGCTAAGGAAACAATGATTGTAACCACTATTGTTACTGCCAGTCCTACTGCTTTAATACTCTTCTTCATCTTCACTCTCCAACTTTCTTAAAAGTCTTGCTATCTGATTTTGGTTTTCCCTAATCATTTCTAGCAAGTGCCTTTGTTCGTTCATCACTTCGTTCCAGCTATTCTGTAGCCACTTGGTATTGTCAGTATGTGCCTTATTCAGACAACCTATAACACCTAGGATTAGAAGTACAAATGCCAGTATGATAACTGCAATAGTGAAACTTCCCACTTTTTTCACTTCCTTTCTTTTGCCTAATTCAGTAGTGCTGAATCAGGATGGTTATTCACATAGTCAGTCATACCCTAACTTATTCTTGCAAGTATTGATAAATCTTCCATCTTTTAAAATTCCTTTCATTCACAACTTATGTTGTTTTATCTGATACAAGGTCCATTACTGTTACTTTACCTAGCCTTGCTATCATCATTAGCTGACCTAATGTAAAGTAAGAAGGATCCTTGTAATACTTGTTAATTGTCGGCTTGGACAAGCCTAGAAGCTCTTGTAATTTGTTCTTGCTTATGTTCTGCCGATTAAGACAATCTTCAATATTACATATAATATTGTGCTTGTACTTGTCTTCCGGTCTTGCCAATAGCTTAGGCATTTATTTCACCTACTTTCTGATACTTTGGTTTTCCAAAGTTATGTTGTGCCTTGATTGTCCTATAACTCAGATTAACCTTAATTTGAAGGCTTTTGATCTTCATAGATGGTTATTCCATTGTCCCTTAAATAATTATCTATATCGTGAACAAACTTTGAGATTATAAAGAGCTTTGCTCTTGTTCTTGGATAATCATAAATAAGCTTAAAATGTTGTTCTTTATCATCTGGATTAATTGCCAAGTAATCTTCTTCTAATTCATTAAGCAAATAAACTAAAGAGTCAATACATTGGCAAATCATCCATAGATCACTTTCTTCAACATAGGTTTCATTGTTGTGCTTTATCTTTATCAATTAAAATCACCTCTTTCCTCAATTATCATTACTTAATTCAATTAATGGAAGAACACATTGTTTCTTTAGTAGGTCATAGATAAATAATCTACCTTTCTGTGTCCAGTAGGTATGTACTTTGGTGTGCACCTTACCATCAGAACCATTAAAAGTTTGAGTTTTGGTGTTTGTATAGCCTTTATCAGCATACTTCTTATACAATAACCAAATCTTATTACCCTGCTTATACTGAATACCCTCCTCATGAAGAATATTGTTAAGCCATTGCGCTGTCTTACCATAGTCTTTTGCAATCTCTGTTACTGAAATCAAATCCTTACAATTAAGAACTACATCATAGTAACTAGCTTTAGGCTTTAACTCTGCAATCTGTTGTGTTTGAACTGCAACAGTTTCATTCAAAGCTTTTGTTTTTTCTCTTTCTTCTTTAAGAGCCATAAATGCCTTGATTGCCAAATCAGGATTTGCAATTAATTCATCTGTTACATACATACCGTTTCTACGAATAGATGGAAGAACCTCAGAGGTTACCCATCTCTTAAATTTCTTTGCAGTCGGTAGCTTACTTGATAAGATAAGACTGTAAAGACCGGATTCATTGATAACAACCGGTTTCTGTTCTCTTCCGATGGAGTCACGAATCGTTACCCCATCCAACTTATCTTCCTCATCTATATGATCAAGCAATGCTTTTCTTGGATTGCTGTAACCTAAAACAGTAGCTACATCTTTACCAACAAAATATGGTTCATTCTCAATGGTTAGTGTTCTTACTTCGGAATTTTCAAAATTCCATTTTGTTAAATTGTTCATTTTAACCTCCTATATTCTACTTAAAGTGGATTTGCTTTGCAAAAAAAATATCATCCATAGACATACCGTAAATCTTACATAACTTTTTAGTTTGAAGAACATCAGGTGATGTTCTTCCTTTTTCCCAACTGATAAGTGTAGATTTACTTATTCCCATTTCATTAGCAACTTTTTGTTGAGATAATTCAGCATTAACTCTTGCAGCTTTTAAGGAAATTTGCATTTTTATCACCTCCGTCGTTCATTATTATATTCCACTTAAAGTAGATTGTCAACACTTAAAGTAAAATTTTTTTAAATAAATATTGATTTTTTACTCTTTAAGTGTATAATATATAAATAAGAGAGGTGTAAGTGTATGTCAGACAATGATTTAAAAAAGGTTTTTTCACAAAATTTAAATAACTATTTGACTATATCTAAAAAGAGTCAAATAGAAGTAGCTAATGATTTAGGAATAAGTACATCCACTTTTTCAAGTTGGTGTACAGGACAAAAAATGCCTAGAATGGATAAAATAGAAATGTTGGCTAATTATTTCGGGATAGAAAAATCCGATTTAATTGAAAAACACGATAGCAATGAAGATGAAACTCTTAAAATTCTAAATCGCAATGCAAGAAAAATGACAGTAGAACAACGAAAACAATTATTAGACATTGCAAAAGCAGTGTTTAAGGAGGCTTTTAATGACTGAACCTGATTACCATAGATCAACAAATAAAGCATATGAAGTATTGAACAAATTACCAACATTCTCACACATAACAAACATTTTTGAAATACTTAATTATTTTAAAAAAATTAAAATTCAGACCTATTCAGATACTGCAATGTGTTTAGAAATGTCCTTTGATAGTTTTTGTGAATGTGTATCTTCTGATTATGGCTTTAGTATTAAGGAGCCATCTTCTTCAAAAACATTAATACTGTATAATGACCGTAAAAATATTACAGTTATAAGATTTACTTTAGCTCATGAACTAGGACACTATTGTTTAGAGCATATAGAGGATGGTTCTTGTGAAGATAGAGAAGCAAATTGTTTTGCTCGTAACCTACTCTGCCCCATTCCAGTAGCGACTGAATTAGATTTAAACACGGTATCCGACTATGCACATTTTTTTAATGTTAGCGACCTTATGGCTAAAGTTGCTTTGGATAAAAGAAAATGTGATTTATATAATATTTCAGATAATAATTATAGTGTTCTAAATGACAAAATGTACTGCTATTTTAACGGCATAACATTAGCTGAATTATATGGGTATTCAGAGCGAAGGATGTACTTATAATATTAATTGCGACTCCCTAATAAAAGAAAAAGCACTACCTTGCTGGGAACAAGATAGTGCTTATATGAAAGTAAAGAGTGGTTGTTTCACTTTCAGTATGATTATAATATATTTTGGCATATTATGTCAATACTTAATAACGATATATTACTAAGTTAAACAAGGTGATAAAATGAACAATTATATTTTAATAGCCGGAGTTAATGGTACAGGCAAGTCAAGTTTAAGAGGTGTACTTGAAGGTCAGAATGTTCTTCTAGGTCACATTATAGATGCAGATGTTATTGCAAAGGAAAACAACTTTGATAACATTAAGGCAGGTAAAAAGGCAATAGAAGAAATAGACTACTGCCTAGACAACAATATTTCTTTCACACAAGAAACTACTCTTGCCGGTCATAGAACTGTACGAACCATTAAACAAGCTAGAAAGCAAGGCTACTATGTTACAATGTACTATGTTGGTCTTAATTCAATGGAAGAAAGCATAAACCGTATTGCTAACAGAGTTAGAAAGGGTGGTCACAACATTCCTTCTGATGATGTTAAACGCAGATTTGACAAAAGAATTAAGTCACTGGAATCTGTACTTCCACTTTGTGATGAAGTTATCTTTTATGATAACGAAAACGGTTTTGTAAAAGTAGCCGAAATCAAAAATAATAAATTCCAATATTCCAACGGTTATAAACCACAATGGATTGTGGACTATAAGAAAGCACTTAATTTATAATAAAAAACTCTACCTTACATAAGGTAGAGCATAGAACAGTGGTGTATTAATATGAAGAAAAAGGTTAAAGAACAATACAACATTGCTGATGAATTCAGATATAATGACGATACTATTAAATCATATATTCAAAACAGACTAATTGGGCAGATAAAATGGTACGATAATAAAAGTGCCAAAGAGCAAAAGGTATATAAGAGATTATCAGTTATTTCTATTATAATTACTGCCACTATACCTATTGCAACATTACTACTTGACTTTAATTGCATAAACTGTTTTGTTAAAATACTTATAGCAGTATTTAGCTCAACTGCAACAATTCTTTCAAGTATAAATTCTCTATACAAACATAGAGAACTTTGGGTACAGTATAGGACAAACTGTGAATTACTTAAAAGTGTACTACACAGATATTATACAAAGTCAGCTGAATTCAAAAGCACCTCAGATGAAGAGGCTTTTGCACTTCTTGTTGAAAGTTGCGAACAATACTTTACAAAAGAGTTTGATAACTGGAATAACATGTATTCCAATAACAATCAATCTTCAACAGGTTCATAAGTCTTTTCAAATATATCAGGTTTGCAAGGGTATTTTTCCCCATTAACACCTGTTATTACATAGTCACCGGGACTTGCAACCATATCCCCCTCTAAGGTGTGAATTACTAATTTTTTATCAGTCTTATAAGCCTCAATTATTACAGGCTTTTTTCTGTACTTTTTAATATTTTCTTGCATTTTTTACTCCTAATTTTTGAAAGGTGGTTTTATTATCAGAACATTTAATATATTTATAAGTCACGCTTGGAAATATGGTGACTCATATGATAAACTTGTAACATTATTGGATAATGCATCCTATTTTAGATACAAGAATTTCTCTGCACCGGAGTACAACCCACTAACTAATACTGATGGTACACCGGTAACAAACAAATCACAAATAACAAGTGCTATTGAAAATAAGATTAAACTTGTTAATTGTGTTATTGTAATCTCAGGTATGTACTACAATAACAGAGAATGGATGGAAAAAGAAATTGAAATTGCACAAAAATATAACAAACCTATTATTGCAGTAAAACCTTGGGGCAACACTTTAATGCCAACAGATATTCAAGTTGTTGCTGATACAACGGTAAATTGGAACACTGATAGTATAGTTGGTGCAATTGAAACTTATTTCTATATTTAGGATTATACAGTAAATTAAAAAAATTGTAAAATAAGCATATTTGTAAAAAATGCACAAGATATTATTAAGTAAATGAATAAATATACAAAATCGCCCTTCGGTGTTGGTAGCACCAAAGGACGATAATCATTACACAGGGTGCAATGATACATCAAAATGCAAGTAATATTGTATCATACCCTTGTAAATTTTTCAATATAATTTACAAGGGATTTTTGCACCCTTTTTTAGAAAGGATGTGTAAATGTATGGCAAAGCCTAAGAAAATGCCTAGTGGTAAATGGAGAGTTAGAGTGTATGATTATACAGATAGTGACAATAAAAAGCACTACAGGTCTTTTACTGCTCCAACACGAAAAGAAGTTCAGTTCCTTGCAAATGAATACCTACTGAATAAAGATAGTGATACATATGAGGATATGACATTGAAAGAGGCTTACAAGAGGTACATTAATAGTAAGTCTGCCGTTTTGTCACCATCAACAATAAGAGGGTATATATCAGTATCAAAGAATTCTTTTCCTAAACTAATGAATACTAAGTTGTCAAAATTAACCCAGTATGATATTCAAGTAGCAGTTAATGAGATTTCAGTTTCTTTTTCTCCTAAAACAGTAAGAATTCGTTATGGTTTACTTACTGCTGTACTTAATATGTATCGACCACAATTAAGGTTACATACTACATTGCCTAAACCACAGAGACCAAGGAAGGAATACATAATACCTACAACTGCTGAGGTTAATAGATTACTTGCTAAGGCAGATGAGAGAATCAGAGTTCCTATACTTCTCGCAAGTGCCGGAAGTCTCAGAAGGTCTGAGGTGTGTGCATTAACTAAAGAGGATATAACAGACTTTGGTGTGTATATAAACAAAGCCATGGTTATTAACAGTCAAAACAAGTATATTGTGAAGCATACTACTAAAACTAAAGCCGGTACAAGGTTTGTTCCTCTGCCTACATCAATAATTAAAGAACTAAGAGATTGGAAGTATTTTGGATGTACACCAAAGGATATTCAAAGATGGTTTAAGAAATTAAGGGATGAGGTTGAAATAAACACAACATTCCACAAACTCCGTCATTACTTTGCTAGTGAGTGTCACGCAAACGGAATACCAGACAAGTATATTTGCGAAATTGGTGGGTGGGAAGATGTTGCAGTATTACAACAAATTTATCAACACACACTAAAAGACAAACAATCTGAATTTAGCAAAAAGATAGTCACACTTTTTAATTCAAATCTTGAAAACAATAAAAAGTATGACCCAAAGTATGACTCAAAAAAGAAAAAAGCCCATTAGAATGGGCTTTTTATGGCGAAGGGTTGGAGATTCGAACTCCAGGCTTTACTTTCGTAAAACACGATATTTCGAGTATCGCACCATTGACCACTCGGACAACCCTCCAAATAAATAGGAAGTGCGTTAAGTTAATGTCACACTTCCATTTTATTATACAACTTTTATTAATTCAAATAATGCAATTATAGAATTATTATATCTTTTTATACTTTTTCTGCATTTTCCTATTTCTAAAAGTATGACCTTTAGTATAAATGATTATCAGTATTGCAACTATAATAATTACTGCAACAACAATGTACCAAACATATGACGGAATTGAATTTAGATTAAAGCACCTTACATTAATCCACATTTGGTTCATTCGTTTATTTTCATCACTATTAAAGAACATCATTACTGCACAACGTTTTAAAATATCTTCTGTAGGATATTGAGTAAACAGTTGTCTTTTTGTTTGGTCTTTTGTAGTCTTTACAATATAATTTTTATCCTTGGAATTACCTGTAAAGAAGAAACCTACCGGGTAATCAACAGTTTCTTCATCATCTTCTGCACCGTAGTTCCAATTAATGTATTCAAAAATTCTGTTGTCATCACCACCGGAAATGCAACTTGTATAACCGATATAGTACATATTACGAATTACATTATCAGGTCTTGAAACAAAGTTAATAAATGACTCAGCTACTTGTTGCTTTTCTTTATCGCCGTTAATACCTTGCTTTAGCATAACCCAACCGTCACACCAAAGGTTTGAACATTCCTTAGGCACTGCATATTCAAGGTAACAATTGTCTTCTTCTGCTTGGTCAAGGCTATATACTGCATCTCCTGACCATTGGAAATTGGCAACTACTTTACCTGACACCATATCGGATTTACCACTATCAGTTTCAAATGAATAAACATTATCCTTGATACCCTGTAATCTTTCTTCTGCTTTATCAACTGTTGATTGTGAGGTATCATTCATTAATTTAGTTATTTGCTCATTATAGTCCTTAGAATTCTTAAATTCATCGGTTGACATTTTATCTGAATTTATAAGACCTAAAACTGCAAAATAACTATCTCTAACGCTATCTTTAATAGTGATTTGTCGGCTATACTTTTTATTTTCAAGTATCTTCCATGTTGAGGCATCTTCTGTTGATACAACATCAGGGTTATATACAAAACCCATTGTACCCCACATATAACCGGCTGAATAGTCACTCCACTTTTTGTTATCAATCTTAGTGGTATCCATTAAGTTTTTGATATATGGTGATACACCTTTTGCATAATAGTTATACTTGTTGCTAGTATCGAAAAATTCTTTTGATAAAGGTACTAACATATCTTCATCAATCATTTTCATACCCATATAATCTGATGGACAAACTAAATCAAAATTATCACCCAGGGTAATTTGGTTATATAAATCCTCATTTGTGCCGTAAGTTGAATATTCAACCTTAACCTTTTTGCCATAGGTTTTATAATACCAATTTTCAAAATCAGTAATCATAGAATTTTTACCGATTATATCACCACTGTCAAGGTCAATGGTATCATCTTTGTCCCAATTACCCTCATCAATATATTCTTCGCAATTTGAAATTCTAAGGGTAATAACATCCTTATCTTTAGCAGATACTGACATAGGTAAAATGAAAATAGATGCAGTTATTAAAAGCATAATTAAAATAGAAATTAATTTTCTCATCTACTTTCACCTACCTTTTTGTTTGTTCTGAAATAATTAATCAAAACAATTGCAATAACGATTGCAAAGATAATTGTAGATAATGCCCATAAGGCTGTTTTTATGTTTGTTTGAGCTCCTTTTGTAGCATTTACTACATAGGTACTAATTGTATTAAAGGTAGCCGGTTTTGTGTATGTTGTAACAAAATAATCATCAAGTGAAAGTGTAATTGAAAGCATAAAACCGGAAACTATACCAGGCATAATCTGAGGAATTACAACCTTAAATAATGCTTTTGATGGTGTAGCTCCTAAGTCTAGAGCTGCTTCATAAAGGTTATTATCCATTTGTATAAGTTTAGGTACAACAGAAAGATATACAAATGGTGCACATAAAGTTACTTGACCTATAACAAGTGGAATATATGTGCTTTTATCAATACCAAATGCAACAATTAGCAGAATACAAATTGAAAAGCCTGTAACTACATCTGCATTAACAACAGGAATTTGGTTAGCATTTCTGATAAATGCTTTCGGTAATCTCTTTGAATAAAATGCACCGATTGCACCACTAGTGCCTAATACAACTGCCAGTATAGCAACAACTAATGCCAATACTAATGTATCTACAATCATTTCTAACAATTCTTTTGTAGTAAACAAGGTTTCATAATTATGAAGAGAAAAACCTCTTATAGCACCGATTGTGGTGGAATCTGTAAAGCTATATATTGCCAAAATAATAATTGGCAAATAAATTGATAACAGTACAAGAAATACCCAACTTGCTGAAAATATCTTCTTTATCATAGAGAAGCACCTCTGCTTTCTCCAACACCATCACCAAGTCTGTTGGTAAATATTGTTACAATAAAGATAATAACCAGAAGTACAATGGAAATCATTGAACCATTGTGCCAATCATATGCATTAAAGTAACTATCGATTAAGCTACCCATAATATATGTGCTATTGTATAGCATATCAAGTACAACATAGTTTGTCATTACAGGTAAGAATACCATAGTAACACCACTGATTATTCCAGGCATTGAAAGTGGTAATGTTACCTTTAAGAAAGTAATTCTATTATTAGCACCTAAGTCATTAGATGCTTCAAGAAGTTTCTTATCAATTTTTTCAAGTGTTGTATATAAAGGTAAAATCATAAAAGGTAAGAAGTCGTATGTCATACCGATTATAGTATTTAAAAAAGGATGGCAAGCAAGGTTACCCTCTATTGCAGTTAGAATTTCTTTTAATGCAGTAATTCTTAATGTGAAGTTAATCCACATAGGCATAATAAAAAGCATCAAAAGAACTGATTTTCTTTTTAGCTTAGAATTCGCAAGTATTAATGCTACAGGATAAGCAATTAATAAGCATACTACTGTAGTAACTAAAGCAGTAAACATACTATAAAGCAAAGTGCCTATAGTGTTACTGTCAGTAAAGAAATCTGTAAAATTAGAAAGTGTAAACTGACCCTCGCCATTAGTTAAAGCATAATAAATAATTACAAGCAAAGGTGCAATTACAAACAAAACAAGAAACAATCCGTAAGGAATACAGAGTTGTTTACGAGAAAACTTAAACATTTTTCAACCTCCAAAATGATGATTACTTTAATTTCAATGAAATATTTTCTTTAGGAATAATCAGACTGACAAAGTCATTTTCATTCCATAAGTCTTCATCATCAAATATGAAGTCATATTCGTTTTCTGTTCTAACAATATACTGATAGTGGTCACCTTTATAAATAAGTGAAATAATATTGCCGGTAGTTCCACCCTTATCAGCATCATCACTCATTTCAATTGAACCAAATACAGGGATAGAAACTGAAACTTCTTTGCCTACTACATCAATTTCATTACCCTTTTCGTCAACAAGCACATCATCAACATACTTTGAATTAGGATAAAGCTGAGTAAGGTCACATTCAAATTCACCATCAGCAAATTCAACTGTATTGTGCTTTGTAATAATACCCTCAAAGTCGTTTGTAGTAAGGTTATTTTCAATCAAATGAATACTATCAGGATCAATATCAATAGAAATTGTGTCTCCTACAACTGCATTGTAAATTGAGTTAATAACAATTTCATTATCACCTGAAAGAACAGTAATTTCATAATGAACACCTTTAAATACGACAGAGTCAACTACAACATCCATCATACCCTCGCCCTTGGGTTTCATTACAATATCTTCAGGTCTAACAACAACATCAACCTTAGTTCCAATATGGAAGTCATCAACACAAGTAAATGTATGGTCGCAAAACTGTACTTGTAGCTTATCAGTAACTTTACCGTTAAAAATATTACTTTCACCGATAAAGTCAGCTACAAAAGCATTCTTTGGTTCATTGTAAATTTCTTCCGGTGTACCAATCTGCTGAATTACACCATCAGACATAACAACAATTTTATCAGACATTGTAAGGGCTTCTTCTTGGTCATGGGTTACATATATGAAAGTGATACCAAGTCTTTCATGCATTGCTTTAAGTTCAATCTGCATTTCTTTACGCATCTTAAGGTCTAATGCACCTAAAGGTTCATCAAGTAAAAGAATCTGTGGTTCATTTACAATAGCTCTTGCAATAGCAATTCTCTGTTGCTGACCCCCTGACAAAGTATCTACAGAACGCCTTTCAAAACCCTCAAGGTCAACTATCTCTAAGGCTCTCTTAACCTTTTTGTCTATTTCCTTTTTAGAAAGCTTTTCCTTACGAGTGATAATCTTGCCATTATCTTTCTTGTAAGTAACTTCATTAGTTTTTAGCTTTAAGCCAAAAGCAATGTTATCATATATATTAAGATGTGGAAAAAGTGCATATCTCTGAAATACCGTATTGATAGGTCTTTCATATGGAGGAAGTTTACTTATATCCTCACCTTTTAAAGTGATCTGACCCTCCGTGGGAATTTCAAAACCTGCAATCATTCTTAGTGTAGTTGTTTTACCACAACCTGATGGTCCAAGAAAAGTAACAAACTCGCCTTTCTTTACTTCCAAATTAAAATCTTCAACAACCACAACATCATCAAAAGATTTTCCAACATTTTTAAGTTCAATAATATTCATTGAATTAGATACCTTAGACATAACGACCTCCTTATTTATTACCCGCCTAAAAAAACAGAGGAAAACTCCTCTGTTTACGTTTAAAATTATACACAAATTTCTACTTATAGTCAATGAATATAGAAGATAATTAATGTAAATTTAATATAAAAATAAAAGCACAGAGAATTCTCTGTGCTAATAGGACAATATGTGACAAGAAATCAGGAATTTTTCTTATCCCAATTTCTAATATGTACGAAGTAGAATACTGCACCAACAAGTAACATACCACCAACAATATTACCTAAAGTAACATAGATTAATTGGTCTGTACCTGCAAAGTGCTTTAAATTTTCACATTGCTGAGCAGTAATACCAAATAGCTCTTTAGCCTTTGCAACATACTGTGGATTAGTTGTTGCTAAAATACCTGAAGGTAAATAGAACATATTAGCAACACAGTGTTCGAAGCCACAAACAACAAACAAACAGATTGGGAAAAATACTGCAAAGATTTTGCTTATTACTTCCTTAGCTACACTAGACATTAGGATTGCTAAACAAACAAGAATGTTACATAAAATACCACTGACAAAAGCAGTAGATGGAGCAAGTGAAGTTTTTCCAATTGCAACCTTAATTGTATAAGCACCTAGGCCACCACTTGATAGGTCAAACTGACCTGAATAGAAAATCAAGAAATCCATTATAAGTGCACCAAGTAAATTAGAGAAATACACAATAACAAGATTACGAATCATCTTAGACACTTTAATTTTCTTATCAAGTGCACCCATTATCATTAAACAGTTACCGGTAAAAAGCTCACTACCGGTAAACACAACAAGCATAAGACCTACAGGGAAAATCACACCGGCTAACATCTTTGCAACACCGGCATTATCAATACCATGAACTACAACATTACTTGCTGCACCACCAAATGCAATAAATGCACCTGCCATCATACCCAAAATAATCATTTTTAACAGTGGTAAATTTGACTTTTTAACTCCGGCATTAATATTAATATCAGCCATTTCAGCTAACATATTTGAAGTTCTTCCCAAAGTTTCTCCCCCATTTCAAATTGACATCAAGGATTATTTTATCATAAATACACCTATTTAACAAGTAAAGTACATTATATAAAATAATCATAACATATAATCAATATTGATATAGTAGTAGGTAATATCAATCCCAAATTTTTGTAATATCAGCATTAGGAAAAAATTCTTTATTTAGTTTATCTTTTAACTGCCCTGTATTATCATCAAAGTAATCATTTTTTGCACATCTGATTTTCTTATTATAGAAGGTAAATTTAGTTATCATTACATTTGTAAAGATTTTCTTACAATCATTTCTATTATAAGTGTAGGTCTTATTCTTAAATTGAAACACAATATTATCATTATCAAAATAAACTTTATAAGCAAAGGTTGAAAAATAATGGATTTGTCCTATAAACATACCTATTAAACAAATCTCTACACCTATAAATAATATAAAGTTACCTACAGTAACATCACCTATACAGAAAGCAAAAATCATAATTAAAGTTACTAGTGACAAAAAGGATATAACGAAAATTGAAAATACTTTCAAATATTTTTTAAATCTACTCATTTTCATGAGAACACCTCCATTATTTTCAATACTACTTTCAGCACTAATACTAAATATTACTTCTTTATAAAAGCTAAAGTTTACCCTTAAGATAGTTATACTCTGCATTATCCATCTTATTGATTTTTACATTCAGTACACCATGGTAATAATCATATTGACCGGATGCATAATTATCAAAATCACTATATTTTTCACCGGTTTCTTTATCTGCAAAAACACTTTCTTTTCCAATAGAGATACTTCCACTATTATTATCCATTTTAAAATCAACTTTGTTCCCATCAACATATGTATTAAAGCAATGTGGTTGTCCATACGGAAATAATTTATTACTACTAGTAAAACTGATGTTATACTTCTCGTTATACCAATCAGTGTTATATTTAGAACCAATATCATCGTATGAATAGGCTACTATTAAAATAATAGCAAATTCCAAATAAAATCAAGGCTATAATACCAATTCTTAATGTCACAGGTAATTCGCTTATTATCTGTTTAATATTTATAGAAGAACTTACTGGATTAAATACACCAAGCATATAAATCTCTCCTATCCTCTAATTATAGAAACCATATAAATAAGATAAGCGAACCGATATAGAGAAATACTCTGTTTGTATAACTCTTTATACGCAAGGAAATGTTCCTCCGTATTTTTTGAAAATTTTCTCTACTTTACTGCGTTCTGAATTAGAAATATTAAAATACTTATCTTTAAATTTTACAATACCACAAGAATCACAAGCAATACAGTAATAGTCATTATCAAAATTAATAGAGATATTTTTATCAAAACCACAAGATGGTTCATCATTATATAGTTCTTTCTTATTAAATATATCTTTGACTATATTACTCTCAGCCTCAGTTAATATTACTGATATGTGTTTATTGTCATAATTATAATTTAATTGTCCAATAGAACTATCAGCGATATTAGTTGTATTATTACAAGCGCATAAGAACATCATAAAAGGTATCATTAATAACAAGGTTATAGTTTTAATATAGTATTTTTTAATCATATTATTATCCTCCGAGAGAAATTGTTTTTATATATAATTCTTCAAATTATTATCATTCTGTACTTAATTCTACAAGCAATAAATATACAGAATTGAACTACTATTACGGTCTTATGATAAGAGAAATCATTAAAATATATCTTTTAAACTACTATTCATTTAAAAAAAACGGTTCAAAATTCATTCTGGGATACCTTTTAATGAGAAAATCATAAACTCTTCGACTAACAACCCAATATGGCAAATGCATTTCATATTTTTCATATGTTGCATTGTCGGTCTTTTGAGCAATTAGATTATTATTACTATCATAATAATAGTCAGTTACTTTTGAACCTACTTTTTTCTGAGTTCTCATTCCGTTGGCATTATAACGGTATGTTACCTTTGTACCATTATTTAACATTATATGGTTCATGAATTAATGCAAACTAAAGATTATGAATACAACGTTGATTTAAAAATCATTTTATCATTAGTTACCGATTCAAATAGATACCATAGTCTGGCTCAGAATCATCAATTTCAGAATCTTTTGTCGGTTCTAACTTTTCATTTAAAATGCACAAACACCACAAACCTTCATTTTTTTCGTTAATATCGTCTTGGTAACAAATATTAACTACAAATTTGAAAGAATCTTTCTTGTTTTTTAAAATAGCTAAACAATAAGTAAAGGCAACTGTACCATTATCATCAGTACTATCGCTATCACCTGCCCAATCATAATCAACTTTTTCAGATTTTATTGTATAGTACTTAAATGCCTTATCTAAGTCTTTATCAAAGTTTTTGTATTTCTTCAATACATCTTTGGCAAAAAGTGATTTTACCATTTCTTTATCTTTGTTATCAAAAGCTTTTACCACCTTTTTCATTGTATCAGTAGCAATTTTTTCTGATGATGCAAAAAAAGAATTAGGTAGAGCCTTTAGGTCACCTCCAATAATATTGCATCCGGTTAGTGAAAAAGTAAGAAACAATAAGGAGATAACAATACAAACTAATTTTTTCATTTTTACACCTCTAGACTACAAACTCAAATATCCCCTGAATTTTTTAGTGTTAAATTTCCATTTTTTCAATCATTAGATTTCGTTTTCTTCTTGATATATGTATTACTCAAATTGCAATAACTTTCCGTAAACAACTTCGCTTATTTTTCATATAATTACCTACTTTATTTTGAAAAAATACTTTCCGGTTTCAATAGGCAAATATGTTTTATTGAAGAATCCAGTAGTTCTCCTATATTTATATGAATTACCACTAATTCAACAACAAATATATTATTTGTTAACTTAAAATAGAATAATAATCATATCCATCAACAATTGTATCACATACAGTTACACTATAAATAATCCATTTACCATTATCATTATGAAGTTCAATTATATGGCTTCCATTTGAATCGTTTACAACATTATTTCTGTTGTCATATGACCTATAAATATATCTGTACTCAGCAAAAGCTACACCATTATGTTTAAATACTTTACTGATTTTTCCACTATTTTTCTCATTAACAATATTATTCACGTTATCCCGATAATTCATTTCACTAAAGTCTTTTCTTGAAATTATTCCATTAAATTTAGTGTCAAATCGACCATAGTTTTTATACGCACTATTTTCTATTTCGTCTACTAAAGAATACACTTCACCTTTAATATTAATAGGATTCAAGTAAAAGAACATCGTAATAAAATTTGAAAATAAATAAGAAAAAACAAGAACAATTATAAAACATACCTTTTTCATAATATTCACCTCATACTCAATATGTAAACACATCTATTTTTCATCTTTTTATTAGTAGTTCCTCTTAACATTGCATATTTGTGTGGATTAGTATGGGCTGCATAAAAGATTTTTTTTTACCTTACTAATAATAGTAGCATGAATAATGATACCTTTACCATTATCAAAATACATTAAATCTCCCATTTTTATTTTATTTTTTTAATAAATTTTAGGTGCTTATCATCTGATAATTTGTACAAATATAAAACACTAATTTTACGCACAAATTTAGATCTCGCAAAGTAGGCATAATTTTTACTTGCAACAGTCCAATATTGTGTATAAGTACATTTCCAATATGAAGACTTTATACAGTACCAATTCTTACTCATATTTAAGCCACCATAATGTAAACATTGAGAAACAAAATTTGCACAGTCACCTCCCTTATAATCAAAATCAGGGTATTGTGGATTATGTTTATCATACCATTTCTGAGCATATTCAATTGCTTTTTTAGGATTATATTTGTTGCTTTTATAACAATGTATTAAAGTTGTATTATCGCTAAAACAACATTGTCCACACGGATCAACATTATTAACAGGATTATTCTCACAATAAGTATAAATATTATCGCCAATTGCAGTACCTGAAGAACCAATAAAAGCAGTATCATCAGCATTGATAAATCTACCTGTAGTTGGGTCATAGTATCTGGTTTGAAGATAATAAAGAGTGGTATCTTCATCATAAACATAGCCACGATAACGAAGATAGTTTGTTACCTTAGAACCTACTTGTTTTTGGGTTCTCATTCCATTTGCACAGTTGATTTAAGAAATACACATACATCATTTATTTTGACTCATCAGGAAAAATTTCTTCTGTCACACTCGTAACTTTCCATTGCCCTGATTTCTTCTCTAACTCAACAAATATTGGTATTGGTTCATACCAAGTGCCACTACTAGACACTAATTGATCATTTTTATCATAAGATGTATAATGATATCTAAATTCAGCTTCCGCTTTATTGTCAGTTATTTTAATGTCAGATATATAACAACTATTTGTTTCTCTTTTTACGCTTTCTCTATCATCTCGATAATCCAAACTTTTGAAATCATCTTTTGATATAAAACCAGTGTACTCCTCATTTAACCTTTCACCATATGTATCATAAGCATTTTCCATAACAAAATTTAGTTTTAGCTTTAAATATTCTTCTTCAGCATCAAAAGAATATGTTTTGTATAAATTCAAACCCAGCAATAACAAAATAGCAATTAAAATTCCATACTTTATTACTGTTTTCCATTTCACCATCATTCTAGACCACTCATTTCATTTGTAATATACAGACAGTACTATTTCTTTTGCCTTTATTTTTTTAGGATTCTTTTTATCCTTATTACTTAATAATTTTTTATTGAAATTGTTTACAGTATGAGCTGCATAACAAATTATTTTTTTGCCCTTTACTTTAATTATTGAACTAATTATCGAAGCGTGCGTATAGATTCCATCACCATTACCATCAAAATAAAGCAAATCACCTTTTTTAATACCGTATTTATTTATAATTTTGTGTTGAATGGTATTCATTAAATTTTAATTATCCCACCATCCCAATAACTACAATTACCTGTATATAATATAAGTTTATTGAATTATTCTCACAATACACAAAAATATTACAACTTAAAACAGTACCTGAAGAACTGATAAAAGCAGTATCATCAGCATTAATAAATCTACCGGTTTTGGGGTCATAGTAACGGCTTTGGAGATAATACAGACCTGTATCTGTATCATACACATATCCTCTATATCGGAATAGGTTGATCTCTTTAACTGTTGCATATGATGGGTTAACATTAGATTTTTCTTTTAGGATATTTCCCCATGCATCATATGTTATTGTTTCTCCGTTATATGATGTCAGCTTGTCCTTCCATGTTGTATCATAACCATATGTATTTGTTTTTTTAACGCATTGATTGAACTGTTATAGACTTGTACCTTTTTTATGTTACCTGCGTTATTATAAGTAACAATAGTTAATCATTAAACTCATTTTTATAATATTCAAAGAATTTTTCTGCTTGACCATTAGTATTAGCAATTTTAACAAAATCAACTATATACCAAGAATAATCATAATCCACAATCAGTATAGGAATGTTTTTAAACTTATCCCTAATTATGTCTTCATTCTGTATTTGATTGACAACCCCTGCAATTTCACAACAAAGGTCGTAATACCCAGTTGGTCCTTTACCAATATAATTCATATCATCATCGTACATAGAACTTTCATCTTCTCTAATTTCACTAATTCCTTGAGAAACAAACCATTGATACAAAACCTCTGTACCATCAACACATTCATCTTCATCAGCTAAAAAATACTCCTCACTATTGTCCCATTCAGCAATATTCCATCTTTCCTCACTACATTCAGGAGCATTATCACAATCCTTTTCTGTATTATATAACATAACAATACTAGGAAAATTCTCAAATTCTTTGTAGCAATTATTACATTCAACTAAAATAGAAATAGCATATACATCATCTTCTGCTATTTCGTTAATATGGTTTAAAATCTCTTTATACAAATATTGTTTTAACATTAATATCACTCCTAAGGAATTTGTTTAGTTGCTGCTAGCAACAATTCTCTAATATATTTAAGAATTGCTATTGTCTTCTTTCGTTCACCTTTACCTTTACTTAATAACCTATATACTTTATCGTGATATACCTTTGTATGCATACATCTGTGAAGTCTATATTTTACATAAACTAAGTTATAAGTTGAATTAATTCCTATGTTTGCCTTTTGTAAAAGTTTTCGAGAATTAAATGCACGAGCAGCTTTTTAGCAACAATGTGATGCTTTTCTTTTTTTGAGATTTAGATTTCGTTTTAGCTCTATCAATGGAATTGGCAACAGTATCCGACAATGATTAACAAGCCTCAATGATTCACAATCCTCTTTAATTTTTGCTCCACAAACTCTAACAACATTATTTAAAGCATCACGAACAGCAGGACTACTGAGAAATACCGCTCCAACAGTTATCACTAACGCACCAACAACTAAATAAGCCCAATCATCTACTAAAAAGAAATGCCCTGTTTTATCAACATTATTAATAAAATTATTCTCACAATAAGCGAACATATTAGTGCTTAATGGAGTACCGGAATTTGTATCTACATATGCTGTATCATCAGCATTGATAAATCTACCGGTTGTTGGGTCATAGTATCTACTTTGGAGATAGTACAGACCTGTATCTGTATCATACACATATCCTCTATATCGGAATGGGTTGAACTCTTTAACTGTTGCATATGAATTGTTAGTATCATCAGTTTCTTTTAGGATGTTTTCCCATGCATCATATGTATATTCTACCATTACTTTGCCTTGGTGATTTACTATCTTTGTTATATCACCCTGTAGATTCTTTACATAATAATACATTGCGTCATTTAATGACATTATTTTTAAATAACCAAACAACCGTACTTATGTAAGCAAATTTTCTTTATCTAATTTGCTCACATAGTTAGAATATTTCATATTCATAGAAGATACAATTAATTTATTATTAATCTTCTTATAATTTATAAATAATATATCTTCATTAGTTAAATGAATTGAATAATATTCATCAAAAGCAGGATAATTAATAAAATTCAGTTTGGTAGCAGAATCAATGTTTTTTATATCATCCAAAGTAGTTTCATCGACAATGATATTGCTAAAATCATCTTTATTAAGCTTTTTCTCGGAAGCTACAGCAAAATTAATTTCTTGATTGTCGTCATAGAAAACATATAATTTGCCATTTTCATAATTATACACATTACAAAACTCTGATTTATCAATGTTTATAGTTGTGTATTGAGGCATAAGATGATTTATTTTGCTAATATCTCTGAATATAAATGTACTCATTTTTTCTGGTTGTTTTGCTGAATAAACAGCTGCTTCTTTTACTGTAGCAAAAGGATATTGTTTAGTATCTTTATCCTCTGACTTACAACCACACAAGTTAACAACACCAATAACTAAAACAACAAAAAGTAATGTTGAAAATAATTTTTTCATAATAAACGCTCCTATCTAAACCTAATGACATTCATACAGACAAATATACATACATCATTTATTTTGTGGTTTTTTTCAAATTTAACTTACTTATAATTATATTATAGCTTACCTTTATTTTCCGTAAGGAAACAACATAGACTATAATAGAAAACAATAAAATAGCAGAACACATACAAATCGGCACAATATTTTTTGATAATAATGCAAAATAAAATACTGTACTTATACCAAAAAAGCATACAAGGACGATTATTGAAAGTGTAATTGTAAGACAATTTTTGCTTTTTCTTATTTTCTCAGTAGAACAATCCAATAGTGTTTTTTCATCTTGTACACAAATATTATTCACTTCAATATAAGGTATGGAAAACTCATTATTGCTACTTGAAAAAGAAGTATCTTTGTATTTTAAATTAATATTAGTATCTGATTTTATTTTTATTATGTAGTTTTTTCTTATAGAATATGGTTTTATATCGCTATAATCTAAAAAATTAAAAGATTCTAAATTATACAAAGATATTAAAACTCTAAAACACATTAAAATGGTTAAAAACATCTGAGAAATAACACTCATATTTTCATCATTTATTTGTTCAACTGAAAAGTGATATTCTCCTGCTTTTTCACAATTAAATACAACAACATCATTATAGGTGGATAATATTTTATTCTCTCCATTAAAGCGTATGTTTAAAGGTCGTGCATATTTTCCAATTTTAGACTGTATTTTTATTTTCATTTTAATTCACCATAATTTTATAGTACATATCTTATTATTAAGTTTTTTATCTCCTACTAGAATGTCTAAAAATCCTGAAATTAAACCACCTCTTGATAGAACAATATCTATATTGTTTACTACAAAATTTATAAATTTATTAAAGGCTGCATTTGCAAGAAATGCCGTAATATGTTTTGCTATTTTCCAACTCGACAACATAATACCGAATGTTCTTAATATACCACCTCTTTTGCTTAAAGCACCTGATACCTTACCAATAACTTTAACAAAAACTTTAAGAAATCTCCTTATAGGTGAACGAATTGCTTTCTTTAAAGCTTTCTTACTATAATGTTTTACCAAAAGTTATAAAGGAGAAAAAACTTTACCAACTAAATTTACCCCTGGTATTATGCTTATTATTAAATCTATAAATCCGGCTACCATTCCACGAGTAATTGTGATCGACCAATATCCATTTGGATCGACTTTATTAACAGGATTATTCTCACAATAAGCGAACATATTTGTGCTTAGAGGAGTGCCGGAGTTTGTATCTACATATGCAGTATCATCGGCATTGATAAATCTACCTGTAGTTGGGTCATAATATCTACTTTGAAGATAACACGTTGCAGTATCTTCATCATACACATAACCACGATAACGAAGAGGGTTTATAGAAGCTAATTCATCATCTGATTGAGATATAATATCTCCCCAAGCATTATAAACATAATCAGCTTTTTCTTGACCGTCTTCATCAAGAATCTTTACTATGTCACCTTGCAAGTTCTTTACATAATAGAACATCTTACCGTTATAAGTCATTGCCACCGGACTGTTCTTGGAATCATAATATCAGCAATTAGATAATTACTACTATTATCTTACATTAAAGATTTTTTTAATGAATAGAATCATTTAAATAGCTCTATTTGTTTTTCTTAAAAATCAAGGTTTTCCCTTTGAGGTAGTTGTATTTCTTATTCTCAACTTTATCTATTTTAACAGTTAGTTTTCCCCATGAGTAATCATAAGAAGATGCAGAAGCATAACTTTTAAAATCAGTATATTTTTTACCATTTTCTGTAACTGTATAATATTTTCCTATATAAAAGCAATCGTACTCAACCATAACATCTACCTTATGATTGTTAATAGTTGCATTTTTACATTGATCTCCTCTAACTTCAGGAAAATTTTTGCCGTAACTTGAAAATGAAAAATTATATTCCTTACAATACCAATTTTGTTTATATTCTTCACCACTATCTAAATATGTATGCATATTATAATTTAAAAAACTAAAAAATACTGTTAATAAAATTAAAAAAGCAGAGCCAAAAATAATAACTTTAGTTGATGTTTTTAAACGCTTCATATTTACCTCGTCAAAATGTAAAACCAATTATAAAATTGCTTTTTTCTTTTTTAGCAAAAGACTTAATATTGATTTTTGTTTTATAAGTACTATTAACATCTTTGTTATATGCTTTGTACTTTTTGGATTTTTTATCATACTCAATGCAATAAGTATGAATACCATTATAAAAATGATCGTTCCAAAGTGAAATAATAGCAATTTTTGCTTTTTTAATTGACTTTATAAAACGATCAAAAGTTGACTCTCCTTGGTACATGTCTCTTTTTATCTTATGAAAATCAAAATATCCTGCAATACCTAACGGATTTGTACCCCAAAGCCCACCAAACATATCCATATCATTCATTTCAGCCTCAAGCAGAACTTGATAGAAATATTGAAATTTTCCTAAACGCTTTAAAGTGTTATAGATCGCAATAAGTTCACAACCTACACCTGCAACCGTAGCATTATTAGATCCGTATTTTAAATTTTTAACTTTCTTGTTTTTTGTCCATAGATATACCCACTAAATCTACCTAAAGCAGACCGATTGTCTTTATATCTTTTTTTAAGTTTATTATATCTTGTACAAAATGCTTGCCATGCATCAGGATAGCCCTCATACATTTTCTTATGAGCTTTGTAATAAGAACTCAGATTATGATACCATTGGCCAGTATAATCAACATTATTAATATGATTATTTTCACAATAAGCGAACATATTTGTGCTTAATGTAGTACCGGAATTTGTATCTACATATGCTGTATCATCAGCATTGATAAATCTACCTGTTTGTGGATCGTAGTAGCGGGACTGGAGATAGTAAAGTCCTGTGTCGGTATCATATACATAACCACGGTAACGGAGCTTGTATATTACCCTCTATTTTAATACAAACTTGTTTTGTCTTTTAATCACCTAAATTCAGCCTATCATAAAAGAGTAGTTATTGTTAAGACATAGAAGATAAAGCTGTAGTAGATAATACTGTCAACTCTTCTTTTATTACAGATTTTTATAAGTCAAACACTTGCGATAAAAATAACTTTGATTCTATATAAGGTAATTAAAATCAAACTCATATATTTGTCTTTTGAATATAAATCTCACCTTTTTCATAAGAATACCCAACATAATAAAAATCAAAAATATCATTGAAATTGATTTCTTCATTTGTTTTATTATTGGGATAGTCACAGAGAATGAATACCGTGTCAGTTGCAGGAGATAATCTCTTGTTTAACATACCTCCAAACGCCTTTTCTCCGGGTGTAGTTTCCGAACTCCATAAGTAGTTGTAAATTTCGCTTTTTTGCTCTAACTTCATCCACCTGTCATCTAAATTGTTTTGAAATTTTTTATTTTCTTCATTACTTAAAGTGAGTATCACTATTATGTCTCCGTCACCATGAAAGCCACCGCCATTCTTTTCGAAAAACGTGATGTCATTATAAGGAATAGATAGTTTCAGCGTTTGATTTATTTCAGTTATGACAAATTGCGGCGAATTATACTTTCTCAAAAAAATAATTGTTGTCAATAAACCAAACACGCATATTATAGATGTAATTATTATTAATATCTTCTTTCTTGCAATCATTAATAATCACCTTTTAGCATAAACAATAACATAAATTTTATATGGAACAATAATACCTTGATTTTGATCAGCCAAAGCCATATTATTTCCAACTTTAATTGCCCAATTTCCTGAATAGTTCTCTAGTTTAAAATCATACTTATCTTCTAATAAAAACTGAAAATATCGACAACCATTTATCCGCATTTCATTCACTGTTACACTGATGTTGTGAAACGCCCCTAACAAATCTCCGGAATTATATACTAACGAACACGTATAATTGGATACCCATTTATTTTTATGTTTTTTCCTCACTTTTTTAACTAAATTTTTGAATTCATTTGTTTTTTTATTTTTTTGATAGAGCCGTTGAAGAATTATACCAAAGATTTGATGGCTTATCGCGTAGACTATGTTCTAAGAATGTTGCTGAATATGTCCATTTCTTTTTCTTTAATGTAGATACAACCCAGTTTTTCCAGAATTTACGTCCTGCTTCTTTTTCTTCTTTTAATAGCTGACCATTGTAATCCGTAAACATTATCGCATTATTCTCGCAATAGGTAAAAATGTTTGCACTTAAAACTGTACCAGTAGCACCAATATACGCAGTATCATCAGCATTGATAAACCTACCTGTTTGTGGGTCATAGTACCTGGTTTGGAGATAATAAAGAGTGGTATCTTCATCATACACATAACCACGATAACGAAGTGGATTTATTGAAGATAGTTCATCTTCTGACTGTGATAGAATATTACCCCATGCGTTATATACATAACTAGCTTTTTCATTTCCACCTTCGTCAAGGATTTTTACTATATCTCCTTGCAAATTCTTTACATAGTAGAACATTTTTCCAAAATCTCCCCTACTCAATTTTTAATGAGTAAGGGAGATTTAATTGATTGTTACTAATGGATAATTAGACCATGGGGTTTAACAAGTCTATTATAAATGTCATAATAGAAGAAAAATATTACACTGTACCATCACCTAGAGTAGTTGTGGACAACACATCTACCATTTTCAATGTAAAAAACATACCATCATGATAGTTTCATATTTAGGATTACCCATCAGTTTCATAAAAGACATAATCATTATTCCTTAAATCGTTATATTTTTTGGAATAAACTCTATCAATATGCAATGTAATACTACCATCAGAGTTAGAGGAACAGTGACCTTCCATTATTTTGGGTTCACCAGTATAATAATCCTCAGCGACTAAAAACTGCTTACCATCACAGGGTTCATAAGAATACTCTTCACCATCTATAAAAATCTTATTCATAGAAAAAACATCATATGGAAATTTATTTGAATAACTTACAATTTTCATTTTATTATTAGTACATAACCATTCCTTGCGAACCTCTTCACCCTGAATTGGTAGAGAATAAGAGTTATACATCATATAACCAATAAGCAATAATGAAAATAATGCAACTGCACCAAATAATATAAAAATATATTTTCTTTTCATTACATCACCTCAAGTAAAACAATATCCAACAACAAATTTCCAAGATTTAATTTTTGTTAGATCTACAACTTTTGTATCTCTAGCGTTATTGGTATAATTATATGCCCAACACTTGTCTTTACTTTTTTTTACAACAAAAAAAGTATGGATACCAGTTGAAGAATCATTATTCCATTTAGATATTATTCCAATTTTGTACTTATTCATATCATGTTTAAAATCATAAATATTATTTGACTGTACATAAATAATCTTATGTGCATCAAAGAATCTGCCTATCTTTCTTGGATGAGTGCCAAACTTACCTCTATACCAAACAAGATCATTCATTTCTGCCTCTAATATAATTTGAGAGAAATTCATAAACTTTTTCATTTTTTTTAATGCATTATATATTGCTACTAATTCACAACCCACATTCGATATTCTACTTTCACTTTTACCATATTTCATATTACTAACTGGGTAATTTGCTTGACCATAAATATAGGAAGAATATTTACCAATACAATTTTTATTATATTTATTTCTTTTACATAATTTTTCATAACTTTCTAAAAAATTATACCAAAGAATTGGCGAAATAATCATATATTTCTTAAAATTGTAATCATAATATTTTTTTAATGAATAAAACCATTGACCAGTATAATCTACATTGTTTACAGGATCATTTTCGCAATAGGTAAAAATATTATCGCCAATTGCAGTACCTGATGAACCAATGAATACAGTATTATCAGCATTAATAAATCTACCTGTAAACGGATCATAATATCTAGTTTGAAGATAGTACATTGCAGTATCTTCATCATATACATAACCACGATAACGAAGTGGATTAATTGAAGATAATTCATCATTAGACTGTGACAGAATATTACCCCATGCGTTATAAACATAATTGGCTTTTTCATTTCCATCTTCGTCAAGGATTTTTACTATATCTCCTTGCAAGTTCTTTACATAGTAGAACATTTTTCCATTGTAAGATAAAGCTACAGGGCTATTCTCAGTATCATAGTAGAAGAAAAGTGTTGCATTGTCGGTCTTTTGAGCAATTAGATTATTATTACTATCATAATAATAGTCAGTTACTTTTGAACCTACTTTTTTCTGAGTTCTCATTCCGTTGGCATTGTAACGGTAAGTTACCTTTGTATCATCATTTAATGTTGTTGTTGAAAGCCATCTACCGTTTCTCCACGTAAATGACATACCGTCACGATAATTCAATGGATTACCGATTTCATCATAAGTAATATAACCGATATTATTGACTCTAGTTAATTTGTCGCACCATTGTTTATCTTCATAATAATATACATTACCATGAACGCTACCGGTAGGATGTTTATCCGAATCAAGTGCTTGTGTATTAACAGAATGAATATTACCATTACCATCTAAAGAATAATTTATATAGTAGTTATTTACATAGTCATATTCCTCAGTTAGCTGATTCTTTTTATCATACTTGTATCTATGTGCTTCTTTACCATCTTTTTTAATAGAAGTAATATTACCGTTGTTATCATATTCATACTCATATTTTGATACAACTCGACCATCAAATAACACTCTTTGTTTATTTATATTCCTTGATGATAAGGTATCAGTAGAATTAGCATTAACATTATCTTCATCATCAAAGTTTTCATCACCAATATACTTATTAACAACATTTAGTGAATGCTTTGATTTAGTTAAGACAGATGTAACTCTACCAAATTCGTCTTTTTCTTCTGTTGTTTTTAGTCCGTTATAATCAACAAATGATTTACCGTCACTATCAGTACCACTTGTTATTGTTCTCGTGTTATTTCCGATTTCTGTTTTTTCTACAGTATTACCGTTTTCATCGGTTGTAACACTATTTGCAAGGGTGCTGTCTTTACCAAGTATAAACTGACTCTCTAAGTTTCCGTTACAATCATAGTAATAATAAGTTGTTTCTCCACTTTCGGAGTCATCACAAACAGAAATTTGACCGTTTTTGTTATAAGTATACTTAGCGATAGTATTGTCATTACACTTAATATTTGTAACATTATTGTACTCATCATATGTATATGATATTACACTACCGTTTGCATATGATACTTTCAATAAATTTCCGTTATATGGACTATATGTATTGGAAACTATCTGTGAATCGCCAACATATGTTGATAAGAATTTGTTGTATTCATTGTAATTAAACTTAAAAGAAAAGTTATTATGTGATATTGACTCAACATTACCTTGATAGTCATAATCATACTTATTGCTTGCACCACCTGTTGTAATAGAAGTGGCATTATCAGAAGAATCATATGTATATGATGTTTCTACATTATTACCATTAGTTATGGAAGATTTGTTTCCGTTAGCATCATATGTATATTTGGTAGTATTACCGTTTTCATCAGTTTCTTCTGTTACATAGTTACCTTTTGAATCATATGTTGACTCTGACTTAATATATGATTTTGAAGTATCTAATTCTTCAGAAAGCATATCGCCATATTCAACTTCACTACTTGCACTTGTTGTTTCTTGGGTATTATCATCACCGTTAGAAGAAGATGCACTATCAGTTGAAGTTGTGCCAGGTGATACCATAACTTTTAACATGGCATTACTTGGTATCATTGTATTACTATTATAACCATAAACAAATGCATAGTCAACACATTGTACGAGCTTTTCACTATTTTCCGGTGTTACTGACAATGATACTGACTGTACAGAGGTGGTATTAGAATTAAATGATTGATAATGACTTTCAGGAGTATCTTCTCCTTGATAATAAACATTTAGTGCTATACCAAAAGTTCTATTTTCATTTGATAAAGGAACAGAAATACCTTGTGCTTGTCCTGTTAATACAAATGAAACATTCTTAGCATTTACATTTACCTTCTGATAAATGCTTTTATTTGATGAATTGTTAGAATTTTGCTCGGTTTGGCTTTTAGAAGTAGTTGTTGATACAATTGGAGTACTACTAGGCACAGTACTTGTTGCTGTACTTGTATTAGTACTAGACGCTGTTACTTCATTATAAATAATCGCATCATATTCTCTTCTATATATACCTTCAACAGATTTAACAACATTACCATATGCATCTGTTGTATCAACAGAATCGTGTTCATCTTTTATTACTGTTGTATGTTTTGTCTCAGTTATGACATTAGAATTTTCTGTTTTATCAGAATTTTCAGTTTTCTTATCATCATTAGAAGTTGCTAAACCAGGAACACCTAATATACAAGAAGTACTACTATCTGTAGAATCATCACTTTTTAAAGACTCACAACCAACCCAATTATTATCACCGGAAAAATCACTATTTTTCAATGCATTATAATCATTTACAGTTTCTCCTTCTTCTAACTGTAAACAATCAAACCATGTTGTATAATTCTTACCGTTTGACTTTAGAAGCACCTTTACATCAGTTGCTGTTGATGGAAGCTTTGCAGTTACACTAATTCTTTTCCAATTAATCTCGTCACTTACTGCAAAACCATCAATAGTTTTTTCTTCTGAATTATCTTTATACTGAATAGCCAGATTTACTTTGCCTGTACCGTTGTTTTCGCAAGTTGCCTTAACATATGCAGAGAATGTAATGTACTTACCTAACAATGATTTTTGACTAATATTGTGATAAATCACACTGTCCTTGTCTTGTTTATCTTTGTTATAGATTTTAATAGCATTTGTACCAAAGTATTTTGTATCGGTATCTAAACTATACTTATTATCAGGATTTGAACTTTCGCTATAGTAATAACCATCATTGTTCTTAATACCGGAAAAGTCAGATGTTTCATCAAGATAATTCTTAATAAAGTTATCCTTACTTTTAGTTACAGTAAGGTCGGAACTTTGACTATTTGAAATATAACCATTTGCATTCATTGTTGAAACTTTTGTTCCATCAGTATCAAAAGTATATGTTTCTGATGAACCGTTTCTATCTGTAACTTTAGTTGTATTATCAGCTTTGTATTCAAAGTTTAGATAATTACCTATTTTATTCTCTGAACTTCTTTCAGTAATATTAGTAACTTTATTAGTAGTATTATAAGTTAATGAATATGAAGAACCTGTTTTTACTTGTGAACCGTCTTCTTTTGTATATTTTACTGAAATTAATCTACCTAGATTATCATAAGTATAATTTGAACAACTGTTATCAGGTAATTTAACTTTAGTCAACAGTACTTTTCCATTTGACTGTGTATATGATAAATTAACCTTTCTTGAATTAGGAAGATTAATAGTTGTTATATACTTCTTACTGTTAATAGTGGTTGTTGTAAAAGTAGCTTGTGTTTGATTTGTAGAATCATAAATATAGTTTATATATCCATCACTACTATTTCGACCGTACCCTATACAATTCTTAGAATTATCCAACTCAGTAATTTTGTATAATATTCCTCTACCATTATTTGATTGGAAATAAAGCTTTTCTGAATCTTTTTCAAGGATATATCCACTACTTGTTTTAGTTAATTTTAAACCTAAATCTTCATCATCTTCCCATTCAGTTGGTGCATTGCCTTCACCTCTAAGATAATGTTTTCTTCTATCTGACTCAATATATACATATTGATATGGATTATCACCGGTATTTAAGTTAGTATCTGTAATTGGTTCAATGTATTGATTAAAAGAAAAGTTCCAACCGTAACCAATCATAGAATCTTGATAACATTTATCATAATCAAAACTATTATATGTTGCTGAAAGTGAAAGTGGCATTCTAGCAGCCTTGCTTTCGTAAAAGTTCTGATTTACTACTAAATTTCCAAGATAATCATTAATATTAACATCAGCTTTACTACCGGCAGAAACAGTATGATATGATAAGCTTTCTTCTTTACCTGTAAAATCTTTATAAACCATTGTAAACATTGGCTTATGATGAGTTTTATCACCGATTGATAGATTTACGGTTCTTGTTTTTGCACTATCTTTAGCTTCCAGAATAAAGCCATTATTTGTACTTTCACCGGTAGCCCATGAATTTACTAATGAAGTAATATCAAATGATACATTATCACTTGAACCGGCTATTGCTGAATAATCTTTTACTATACTATCATAATAAGGTGAAGTACTTTTATAATTATGTAACTTAATAATAAAAGGATTACTTTCTGATACATCACCTATAATTTTTTCAATAGAATATGAATATGTAGCCTTAATTACTTTTTGAGAAGAAGTAAGTGTAGGTAATTTAGTTATAACCCATCTAATATATTCAGAAGATGATAAAGTATATGGTGGATTGTACTTTGTAGATGATGTACCATATCCTACATATGAATACTTAGTATTAGATACTTGACCGGAAGATATTTCCGGATCAATAGTTACAGGATATTTAATATCTGATGATAATAGGAAATCCTTATCAGCTATTAATTTAACCTGCATAGTATCATCTTTATGATTTAAGATTTCTAAAGATATATTCTCACTATACTTTTGATTTGCATCTACCATATATGGTGCTGAAATTGTATACACAACATTCTTTCCATTATACAAATCAATAGTATTATCATCTTTTAATTTTGGAGTTAGTTTTCCGATATTATATGAAATAACATACTCATTCTTTGCATTTGGGCTATTTAGAACAATATTTTCTTTTACACCTTTTGTTGTAACATTGCATTGCAAGTCAACATTATTATAAATATTCTTATATTCAGCATTTGATGTAATATTATCTATAGTAGTATCATTTTTATCGTCATTAGTTTTTCCGTTCTGAACTACAATGTTACTTTTATTAGCGTCATCATAATTCCAACTAATTTCGTGTTTGTCATTTTCAACTGAAACCAAACTGTCACTACTTGTATTTTTTGAAAGGGATACATTTACATCACTTTCTTTATTACTGTATGTTGAATTGTCATCAGACTTTACAAGGGTATTATCATAATCTACCCATTCATTTTTACTGTTTTTATAATGAACAGGTTCACCGTAATCAACAAACATTTTTGTTCCATCATCTAACAAGAATGTTTTAGAATTCTCAGTTCTCTGCTCGCTATCTTCACTGACAATATTGCCTATTTCTTCAGTTTCACTTTTAACATTACTAAAGTCGGCACTATTAGATTCCGAGTTAGAGCTTTGACTACTGTTATCCTGAACTAAAGCAACAACATTCATCGGAATTAAATATATCATTGCAAAGCATAGGATGATAGAAACAGTAGATAAACATTTCCGCAATTTACATTTCATTTTAAACCTCCGTTTTAATTTTTAATCATATACTCCTCGAAATATGATATTTCATTTTATTTTTTGCTTTGACTAATTTCTAAAACTATCACCTCGTTATCATTATTAATTATTTAATTTTCATATCTTCTTTATCATCTCCAAACTGTGTATTTACATCATATTCCTTCCTAACAGAAATAAAGCCCATCTTATATGTTAGTTCTTAGTGTTCATTTAAAACTACAAGTGCATTACAAGTACCCAATAACACTAAAAGAAAATTTTTCATAACTTTTTTAAACGGAAATAACAAACTTCGCACATAATAAAATAAATAAAAACAAATATTAATTCATTTTACTTAATGTGTTTATACACTGACAATTAATACGCATTCTATGCGTATTATTATAGAGTTTGTTTAATTTTGTAACTTAGAGTAATATTATTCTACTATAATAAAAATTAAATGTTAATATAAATAATAATTTTATTGTATAGTTATTATTACTGTTGTATTTGACTAATGATTAGAATAAAAATAGCTGCTAGCACTTGCTAACAGCTTTGATTAAAGATATGATTGTTTATTTAAGATTACTCAAGAATACTTATAATGTTCTATAATGATTTGTGTGTATCATAATGGGTTAATAATAGGATATATGTTGATTAATTTAGCATAATAATTTGCGTATGCCAATAATTATAATACAAATTACTATAATTTCACTTAATTAGTTTACACTATGCCTAGTCGTGTATAGCATTTACCTTTTATGATTATTTAAGTCTATATTATGCTATATTTCAACTTCAATTATTGGTAAATATTCTACAATAATATAAATACGCATAAGTCTGTAATATATAATTCTTTAAAAGCACTAAATTCTTTAGGAAAGTCTTTAGGAAAAGAATTATAATTTATGTTACTCATATAATCAACAGTTATATAATACTACTAAAAGACTTTTTCACCATAGAAATAGAAATAAAATCTACTTTTATAAAAAATCTAATAGTGATTCTCTTTCATTATAATTTTTTATCATTGAAATAAGGCAAATTATTCAGGAATTCTAATAAATCCTCAAAAGCTTCTTCAGGTAATTCATCTACATACTTCTCATAACTAATACATTTTGATTTTGTAGGATTAAAATAATCGTGACCTTTTATGTAAGTCTTTATCCAGTCAAGATTACCTTTCACATCAACAATTTTTGAATCATAGTCACTTTTAAATAAATCAATCCTATCAGTATCACCTTTATTTTGATCTTCAAAATAATTAATAAATTTTTGTTTCTTATCTGTTAATTTCTTATGAAGATCTTCATACACATCTTCTACCTTATTATATAAATCATGACTAACAAGCAACTCTGGAGAAAATAAGAATCCCTCAATTGAACTATATTTAGTAATATATAATAGTGAGATTGCTTTCGCAGCAAATTTATCGTTAATATTACTTTTTAATTGATTACTCAAATTTCTTTCAACCATTTCTTTACTCTTAGTATCAGCATCACGAATAATCGCGAAATCATCACCTATTGTTGTTTTATCCAGAAATCTTAATGATGCATAAAAATTAAGATTGTTACATGACTTAGTATCAATAACTGCTATTCTTTCTAATTCAACATCGTAATACTTTTTTAGAACAAATTCTAATATTTTCTTATCATCAGGTCCTTCAACAAAAAATACAAAATCAGTGTTCAATATATCTTGGCTAGAATATCCTATTTCGTTCAATACATCATCAATAGTTGTTTCTGTAACAATACTACAATAGTTAGATTCGTCCAACACAACTTTCCTAATATCATTTGTACTGAATTCTCTCAACATTATTGGTGAATGGGAAGTAAAAATCACTTGATTGTTGTCTGATATTTCAGATAGTGTTTTTGCCATAGATTTTTGCAACTGTGGATGTAAGTACAATTCAGGCTCTTCAATAATAAATATTGTATGTTTAGCACTAATAGCCTGATAAGTTTGTAATAAGGACAAAATATAAACACTACGCACACCGGCACCTACATTAGATAGTTCAACCTCTGAATCAAGAGCCGGATCATATAATTTTGTAATAATAGAAAAGGACTTATCAATATTACTAGTTGCTTTAATATTAACTTTAAAACCACTCTGATAATTTTTAGCAAAACGATCAGAAATGCTACTAGTGAATTTCATCGAAGTGTTCTTTGTTTTGAAGTTAATCAACTTTTGTAATTCTTCAATACTAAGTTCAGTAGGTTTTTTGGTTTCAAGCTTAACTATGCATTTACTTTCACAATCAGTGCTATTACAATCATCACAATTAAATTCAGCATTGCTAAATAACTCTGATTTAAGAATATTATTAAATACACTTGCAGTAATAGTTTTTGTCTTGCCAACTTCTTCATCAGAAAAATTACGAGAATCATCAATAAATGCTACAGAAGGTAGGAAGTTGACAATTTCTTTATTATGACTATATTCAACCTTATAACCACCTCTTTTATAAATCAAAGAAGCCCTTATTAGACCATTAGAAATATCAAGTCTTCTATGAATAGCTTTAATCCACAAAGGTAAATATGTATCTCTTGTATTAACATCTTCAATTAATTGGTCTTCGATGACCTTATTTCTCATTTCTTTAAATTCTGTATATTTTACAGATTCAAAGGAAGTTCCAGTAATAATCTCTTTATACTCAGGAGAACTTGAAGGAACTTTTGTAAAGCCAATTTTAATGTCTAAAAAGAATTCAGAAATATAATCATCATCACATTCTAATACTGCATCAATTTCAAAATCATTAGAACCTTTATATATATCTTTATCCTGTGGTGTATAATCACCGAAAAAAGTTCTAATTGCAGTTAAAAATGCACTTTTTCCGGCATTATTTTTTCCAATAAGAACTAATGCATTTTCAATGTTATTGATAGTTTGGTCTTTAATTCCACGAAATCCTTTAATGTGTATTTCTTTTAGTTTCATAATCCCTCCTATTATTGAAAACTCATACCTTAATTCTTACATATATTTATATATGTAATTTATAACTCCTTATAGTGTTGATTATACCATAATTATACAATAATATAAATAGTTTTTCACATTTATTGTGATAAAATTTTACATTATCGATTTGTGCAATATTAACAAATATATAAAATTATAAAAAATCTCCCCTACTCAATTTTAAATGAGTAAGGGAGAATAAAGTGGTATGTTTATTAATTGATACACATTACATCATTATCATTTATTTGATTATTCTCACAATAAGCGAACATATTTGTGCTTAGAGGAGTACCGGTATTTGTATCTACATATGCTGTATCATCAGCATTAATAAATCTACCGGTTTTTGGGTCATAGTATCTACTTTGGAGATAGTACAGACCTGTATCTGTATCATACACATATCCTCTATATCGGAATGGGTTGAACTCTTTAACTGTTGCATATGATGGGCTAACATTAGATTTTTCTTTTAGGATATTTCCCCATGCATCATATGTATATTGATATATTTCTTTTTGTTATAACCATAAACAAAAGAAACTTAACTGTTTTCCACTCGTACAATCATTTAATTTTGTTTATGGTATATAACATATACTTAAATAACACTAATATTAATCTCCAAATATAAAACAATAGAAAAAGTCTAATCGTACGAAATAATAATATCTAGTAATAATTCTTTATTAACAAGACTAGTTGAGATAAATTGCATATTATCAATAATGAAGTAATTCACACATTTGATTTTTCCATTTTCGCATATTTTAACTTCGCCCATGAACATGTTATTTGATATTTTTTCAACAGACAATATTTCTAATAGTCTATATTTGTTAGATAAAACATTATATTCAATTTTATCTTCTAAATTAGAAAAAATACTTTTACAATCAATAATATTTTTAATTTGGAAAATTACAATTTTCTTATTTTCATTATAAATATAGGAAAGGTTTTCACTGTTTTCTAAAGTCCAATATTTTGGAATAAGAATTCCTTTTCCATTCTCAAGAAACACTTTTTTTAATTTTACTGATTTATTTTTCAAATAACTACTATACTTTCCATAGAAGTATGTATAAATTATTAATACCATGATAGTCACTGAAGATATAATAGCTAGTCTAAGAAAATAGTTTTTATCTTCATCAATGCAAGCAAGTATAAGATGGCCAAGAGGACTTATACAAATAATAAACATTACTATAAAATCAAAATTATTTAAAAACCTTTTCAAAATAATCTCCTTTAATTAATTCAATTCTAATTAAAAAGGTAACCATTATTTCGCGTATACCCCCACCACTTATCAGCATAATCAATAGCTTTTGCTATCAGTTCACCAATAGTTGTTCCCAATAACGTAAGTGCAACATTGATTATTTGCGGCAAAGCTTTTGAAACAGTTTTTCCAAATAACGACATTATTTTACCTCTTATTTGACGAATCACTTTGTTTTTATTTCTTTTTAGAAAAGTTTTAAGTGCCCTTGTTGCCATATAAGTTTTACCAACTGATATAACAAGCAATACAGCGTCAATAATTCTGCTGACCCATTTCACACTATTCCACCAATGTTTTCCCAAATACCCCCATGGATCAGTATCATTAATATGATTATTCTCACAATAAGCAAACATATTTGTGCTTAATGGAGTACCGGAATTTGTATCTACATATGCTGTATCATCAGCATTGATAAATCTACCGGTTTTTGGGTCATAGTATCTACTTTGGAGATAGTAAAGACCTGTATCTGTATCATACACATATCCTCTATAACGGAATGGGTTGAACTCTTTAACTGTTGCATATGATGGGGTAACATTAGATTTTTCTTTTAGGATATTTCCCCAAGCATCATATGTATATTCTACCATTACTTTACCTTGGTGATTTACTATCTTTGTTATATCACCCTGTAAATTCTTGATGTAATAATACATTGAGTCATTTATTGACATTGCCGTTACTGAGTTGTTGCTATCATAGTAGAAATATGCTACAACTCCACCCTGCATCATTGCTATTAAATTGTTATTATCATCATAGTAATAGTAATAAGTGTAATCAGAATTATACTTACGAGTTCTTAAGCCTTTGATATTGTACTTGTATGTTATTGTATCTTTGGAAGTTTTTACTTGAGAAAGTTGTCTTCCGTTCTTCCACTGCATTGTCATTCCGTTACGATACTTTAGTGGATTGCCTATTGCATCATATGTTATTGTTTCTCCGTTATATGATGTTAGTTTATCTTTCCATGTTGTATCGTAACCATATGTATTTGTTTTCTTTAATGCATTGGTTGATGAGTTATATACTTGTACCTTTTTAATGTTACCTGCATTATCGTAGCTAATCTTTGTTTTTTCTTTTTGGCTATCATCTGTAATTTGGGTTAACTGATTTAGATTATCATAAGTATAACTACTCTTACTGTATGATGAATTTATCGGTACTCCTCCGGTACCTTTATCGTAACTTCTTTCTACTGACGTTGCAATATTACCGTTAGCATCATATGTATATTGATACATCAAGCCTTTAGTTGTATTGTCATAATCATATAGTATTGAACTTACATTATTTGTGGTTTTGTGAGATGTTGTTTCATAACCGTACTCTGTATAAAACAATTCTTCTCCGTTAAACTTTGTACTTACATTATCAAGTCTGCCAAAATCATCATTTTTACTTGATACTTTTACATTTCTTGGAGTATTTCCATCACCACTGATATATTCTACAAATTCATCATCGTTATCATCTGTTCCACGCTTAATAGTCTTGTATCTATTATTTATGTTTGTTTGCTCTACTGTATTTCCGTTTTCATCTAAGGAAATATTTTGAACTAACTTTACACTGCCTTCACTATCAATAGTTTCTGAAGTTTTTGATACAAGATTACCATTGCAATCATAATAGTAATTAGTAGTTTGGTTTAACCAATAATCATGTTCTCTGGTTACAAGACCTTTCTTGTTGTATTCATATGAAACAACATCATATCCTGCACCTGTAACTAAAATAATTCTATCATAACGGTCATAATGATATCTGTAAAAACCACCGTTACCATAACTTATTGATTCTAAGTTACCGTTATTACTATTATAGTTATATTTTACAATACTCTTATTTCCAACTTTTACTTCTAACAATTTATTATAAATTGTGTAGTTAAAGTTATAAGCAAAACTATTATGCTTTATAGAAGAAAGCTGGTTTTGATTATTGAAAATATATGTGTTGGATGAATTACCATTTGAAATAGAAGTAGTATTACCCTGAATATCATAACCATAGGAAGTAACATTGCCTTTGCCATCTTTTACAGAGGTTTGGTTTCCATTTTTATCATATGAATACTCAGTTGTATTACCTGCATCATCAGTTTCTTTAGTTATATAGTTTTCTGTTGAATCATATTCTACAGAATTTTCCATATAATCTTTTGATGTGTCTAGGGTTTCAGATACTACACTTTCATCAACAGGTTCAGCTGAATTATTTGTGCTATCATCTGAGTTACCATCTTTTTTCTCAAAAACCAAATTTTCTGCAAAGTTAAGCATTGCATTCTTAACTTCCATTATATTCTTATTGTAACCATAAACGAAAGCAAAGTCAACTGTTTTTATTATTTTATTTGCTTCTTCCGGTGTTACTGATAAGGTAACAGACTGTTCTGCTGAAGTATAAGCATTATACTCTTGATAATGGTCTTCAGTTGTATTATCGGCATAATTAATTTTTAGTGCTATACCAAAAGTTCTGTTATCTGTAGTTAACGGAACTGAGTTTGCCTTTGCAGTACCTGAAATGTTAAATACCACATTAGCTCTATTGACATTTACAGATTGATAAATATGCTTATCCTTTAGTGAATTATTATCACTCTCAGTATTATCATCAGTAGTATCATTATCATCGGTTGCATTTTCAGTTGTAGATTCGTAAGTTCTTTTATACTTCCTTGTTACAAAACCTTGTTGATAAATCTTTTTGTTACCATCGGTTTTTTCAATATTACCGTATGGTTCTGTTTCAGTTTCAATAGAAGTATAAGTTTGTGCTGTAGAATCTGTGGTTTCCTCAACTGTTGTATCAACAGTTGGTGCAGGTTCTCCACCACTACCTTTGATTGTATTCTCAGTTACAATATCTCCACTTTGATTATACCATTTATTTTGTTCACTTTTCCAATTATTTGCACCGAAATCACTGTATGAAAGAGCATTATAATCATTCATAACTTTGCCTTTTTCAAGTTGCAAACAATCAAACCATACTGAACCACTTGCATTTCTCAATGCACAATAAAATCTAATCTTCGAAGTATTCTTAGGTAATGTAACAGTCAAACTGATTCTTTGCCACTTTGACGCAGTCGTTGTTTCTAATAAAGCAATACTGTTATCATCACTAATTACTGAACCTGATGGGTCAAATGTTTTTAATTTTAGCATTGCACCCTTTTGACCATCACGAGTACCTGCTTTTAGAGCTTTATCAATATACACATAGCCTGATAATGTAACTGTGTCACCTGCTGAAAGGTTATAATCACTTATATTCATATCATGATTAATAGAAGTATAGAACTGGTTTGTTGACTTAGCATTATGTGTGATTTTTAGTGAGTTACCACCAAAATAATAAATTCCTGTATCTACTGATGCAGTACCACCTGAACTATTTTCTGTTTTGATACTCTCATTAGACTTTTTATAATAATGATTACCACCTAAACTATCAAAGTGACTGGATTCATCAATATAGTTGCGTGTATAGGAATCTGAGCCACCCATTGCTGATAGTCCGGAACCACCTTCACCTTCTTCTATATATCCATACTCATTTAATTTAGTTATTGTATTACCATATTCATCAAATGTATATGTTTCACTTCTACCGTTTCTATCAATGAAAGTAGTTGTATTATAACCTTTATTATATTTATCATTACTGCTTTCATGTGTACCGTAAACCATCTTTAGATAGTTACCTTCTTCATAACTACCTGTTGAGATGTTGTAGCCGTATTCAGCAGCTTTTGTTACCTTGCCATTTGAATATGTAAACTGCATTTTCATACCGTTTTCAGAATTAATATCATCATTAAAATGATATTTTACAACACTTAGGTAATTGTTACTATATTCAAATGTTGTCCATTTATTATCAATAAACTTAATACCATATGGCAAAGTACAACCTGAATAGTAGATGAAATATGCTGCATCATCAGAATCTACAGTAATCTTTGAATAACATCTTCTTGTAGAACCATCACTATCAGTTACTACATTGTAGTATACATGATATTTATGCAATGTACTTGTTATCTCTGAAAGATAACCGGCAGAATCATATGTATATGTAATTGTATTTTTACTATTATCAGGGTCAGTTTCTGACTTTATATATGATACATCATTTTTATTTGGAATATCATATACTTCAACTCTATCACTTTCAATAGTAAGTTTGTTATTCTGTACTTTTAATGTATAACCTAAATCATCTTCATCATTTAGTTCTGTTTCACCATCAACAATTTTAAAATAATGGTCAACTGCATCAGAGTCAGTATATACATAATATTTATCTGTTTTTTTAACCGATTTTTCAAAAGACATATGGTGACCGTATCCGGCAAGACCTAGGACATCTTTTCTTGAACTATGATATGTTTGATAAATGCTATAAGGCATTCGTTCGCCTTTTTCTTCATACAAACTTTGTTTGAAGATTAGACCACCTGTATAGTCACAAATTGAAGCATCAGCTTTTTGACCACAAGTAACTGTATGAGATGACAAATTATTTTCAGAACCTGTATAATCTTTATATATTATCTGAAATTGAGGTAACTTATCCTTTAAATAACAAAAGTAACCACCAAAGTCAGTTACACTACCATTACTCTTAAGATAAATACCGTTATTTTTTAGTGAACCATCAACCCATCGTTTATACACCTTAGTAATATCGAAAGTAACAGGATTCGTGTTACCGCTTTCAGTAGTAGCATAATCTATAATTTGACTTGAATCGTAAGTAACATTATTGTATGTAACACTACTATTCGACCAATCAGATTTAATAGGATAAGCTTCAATTTCCATATTAGACATTGTATCTAAAGGATATATAGACACTTTTGCACTAACAATATTTTTGTTTAGTAAATCACTATCAATATTTTTACTTTTAATAAGTGCACTATACTCGGCATTATTGGCATCTTTACCAAGATAAAAGTGTGTCTGCTGACCTTCTACTGAATTTTCTTTACTAGAATTTACTTGAGCTGTTTCAGTAGTTGATGGAGAGGTAGCAATTACTTCCGGATCAATAGTAACAGGATATTTTGTATTAGCATTATTCAAAAAATTTTTATCTGCAACAAGATTTACATACAACTTATTATCTTGTATTCTATCAATCTTTAGTGATACTTTAGAACTTTGTTCACCATTTGCGTCACACATATATGGTGCAGTAATTGTATATGCAACTTTACCATCTTTTATTAGGTTAATTGTTTGTTCATCTACTTGTTTCGCTTTTAAATCTTGAATATCATATTGAATTTGAAATTCATTATTTGCTTTTGCATTTTCTAGAATGATATTTTCTTTAACTCCTGTAGATGAAATAAAACATTGTAAATCAATGTTATCATAAATATTGTTATAATTCACTTCAGAAGAAAGATTTTGCAAAGTAGTAAATTTCTGATTACCTTCTAGTTTTTCATTTTCATTTACTACTTTAGCTTTTGAATTATTTGAATCAACATACTTCCAACTAATGTTACCTTTAGATGTATTAAGAGAAACTAACTCATCTTCTTTTGAGTTAGTAGAAATATCAACATCAATATTACTTTTCTTATTAGAATATTTTGTTTCTTCCTCATTACTAGAAGTTTCAACATTTTCCTTAACTAAAGAATTATCATATTCAACCCATTTTCCACTTTTAGTTTTATAATGAACCGGAACAACATAATTTACGGCCATAAATGTTCCATCATCTAAACGAAAATGTTTTGTATATTTATCACGATTTTCAGTGATTTCTGATACTATATTTCCTACTTCTGTTCCATCACCTATATTAGAAAAATTAGGATTTGATGGAGTTTCATCATTGTTCTTACCTATAGTTTCAGCTAATACTTGTGTTGAGATTGATGATAAAATTGTGATACACAAGATTATTGAAACAACTGACATAATTTTATTAATACCTTTTTTCATAGACTTCCCCTCTATTTAATATATTTTTGGTTTTCTACATTGTATTGTTAATTATCACCTCCGAGTAATTATATGTTCAATATTTGCAAATATTATATTCATTTTACTTAATGTGTTTATACACTGACAATTAATACGCATTCTATGCGTATTATTACGGAATTTGTATAATTTTGTCACTTAAAGTAATGTTATTCTACTATAATATAAATTAAATGTCAATATAAATAATAATTTTTTGTACAGTTGCTATTACTATTGTATTTGACGGATAAGTAAAAAAATAACTGCTAGCACTTGCTAACAGCTTTGATTAAAGATATGATTTTCTATTATAGACTTCTTAAGGAAACATATAATGTTCTATAACGATTTGTATATTTGAAAAAGGGTAAATAACAGGTTAAGTACAGCATAATTTTGCGTATTATTCTTATTATACCAATAATTATAATATTAATTACGATATTCTCACTTAATTAGTTTACACGACGTGCTATCGTGTATAGCATTTACCTTTTATGATTATTTAAGTCTATATTATGTTATATTTCAACTTCAATTATTGGTAATTACTCTATTAATTATGTAATTTTATATATTGTTGTAACAAATATTTTAAATGTTAGAAAACACTCTTTAGGAAAGTTTTTAAAAACTCTTTAGGAAAATCAAATTTTACATACAAAATCTTAGCCACAAAAGTAAATATCGCACTATAGCCAAAACGGCTAAAAGCGCGATAAATACTGGGTTTCTGATATATTTCTTGGCGGAGAGCAAGGGATTCGAACCCTCGAAACCACTTTAATGGTTTACACGATTTCCAATCGTGCTCCTTCGGCCATCTCGGACAACTCTCCACAACGCTACTAATTATAACTTGAATTAAGAAAAAAATCAAGTATTATTTTAAATTTCTTAAAAAAATACACCTTTTCAAAGGAAAAGGTGCTTATATTAGTATAAATATTGAATTCTAGTAATTGGAAGAATTACAAACTGTGCTTTACCAATAATATTCTCTTCATCAATAAGTCCGATTTCTGAGTAACGACTATCAAGTGAATCAAGTCTGTTATCACCCATTACAAATACTTTGCCTTTAGGTATTACTGATGGAATTTCTGTATTACCTTCTTTTAGTTCAGAACTAACATAAGGTTCATCAATTAATGTGCCATCAACATAAACCTTCTGATTTTCAAAATCAATTTTAAGACTTTGTCCTTCAGTTGCAATTACTCTCTTAATAATAGGCTTATCATATTCCTTAGCATGGCTGATAACAACAATATCGTTATCCTTAGGTGTGTACATAAAATTAGTAACTATTACCTTATCATTATCAAGAAGTGTATTCATCATTGATCTGCCATCAACATTTACAATTCTTAAGAAGAAAGTAAGAATAATGATAATCACAACAACAGCCATTATAATTGCTCTTGCTAAGTAATAGAAAAATCCAACTGTAGGGTTATTGTTGACTACTATGTAATCTTCTTTATTATTAACTTTTGTTTCCGACTGCTTCTTAGACTTGTCAAAATACTTTTCTTTTTTTCTGCTTTGCATAGTATCACCTATTAGTATAAGTATTTTGCATGGTTGAATGGGAATAATGTAAACTGAGCTTTACCAATAACATCTTTCACATTAATTAATCCTACTTCAACATATCTACTATCTTTAGAAACATATCTGTTGTCACCCATTACAAAGATTTTACCTTCAGGTATAACCTCAGGAATCTTAGCATCACCGGGTATTAATTCTGATGATACATAAGGTTCATTAAGTTCTTTACCGTCAACATAAACCTTTTCTTTGTCAAAGTCAATTTTTAGAGTTTGGCCTTCAGTAGCAATAACTCTCTTAACAATAGGTTCATCTAAATACTGACCATGGCTGATAATAACAATATCACCATCAGTAGGTGTATATAGAAAACTTGAAACAAATAGTTTATCACCATCATAAAGAGTACTGTACATTGATGTTCCGTCTACATTTACAATTCTAAAAAAGAAAGTAAGAATAATCAGAACAACAAAAATTACTGAAATAATTGACTTAGTCCAATCATATATCCAATTAGGTGCTGATTTTGTCTTAATTGTATAATTATTATCCATTATATCTCTCTTCGTCTAATTTCGTTTAGATAGTAAAAAAAGGGACGTGAAGTCCCCTTTAATTACTTTTTGATTTGTTCCTTAACCTTAGCAGCCTTACCTACTCTATCTCTTAGGTAATATAGCTTACTTCTACGAACCTTACCGTATCTAACAACCTTAACGTCAACAACGTTTGGTGAGTGTACTGGGAATACTCTTTCGATACCAACACCGTAAGAAACTCTTCTTACTGTGAAAGTTTCAGCAACGCCACTACCCTTCTTAGCGATAACAGTTCCTTCGAACATCTGGATTCTTTCTCTTTCACCTTCACGAATGTTAACTGATACCTTTACTGTATCACCAACATTGAATTCTGGGAAAGATTCTTTCATTGAAGCTGCTGCAATAGTTTTTAATGCGTCCATTTTATTTCCTCCTGTAATTTCAGATATTCTTGCCTATGTAGCAGAGGAATACCCGCTTCAAATTTTCGGTCAATGACCTCGATTTGACTCCTATCGTATAACGACAGATTCCAAATGCCTATATATAATAACACAATAATTTGTATTGTGCAAGTGTTTTTACAAAAAATATCACAATTTATTGTTGAATTTCTTGCAAAAATTTTCTAAAGTATACCGGAAGTTCTGAATTAAACTCCATATACTCTTCTGTTCTTGGATGAACAAATCCAATAACCTTAGCGTGTAGGCATTGACCCTTTAGCTTTGTAATAACTTTCTTAGGTCCATATACATCATCACCTGCTACCGGATGACCGATTGAAGCCATATGAACCCTAATCTGATGTGTTCTGCCTGTTTCTAAGATACATTTAATATGAGTAAAATTACCATAACTCTGTATAACCTCATAATGAGTTACTGCATTCTTAGAATTTTCATAGGTAATACACATTTTCTTTCTATCTTTTTTACTTCTGCCAATAGGTGCATCTACTGTACCATTTTCTTTAACATTGCCATAAACAATGGCTTGGTATTCACGCTTAAAGCTATGTTCCTTAATTTGTTCAGCAAGTCTATTATGAGCAAAATCATTCTTTGCTACAATCAAGAGTCCACTTGTATTTTTGTCAATTCTATGGACAATACCGGGTCTTAGTACACCATTGATACCTGATAAGGAATCTTTGCAGTGATAAAGCAGTGCATTTACTAAAGTACCTGTATAATTCCCCGGTGCAGGATGAACAACCATACCCTTAGGTTTATTTACTACCAACAAATCACTATCTTCATAAACAATATCAAGTGGTATTTCTTCTGCCTCAACAGTATACTCTACAGGGTCAGGAACAGTAAATTGGACTTTATCACCGATTTTAAGTTTATACTTTTTGTTTTGTAATTTATCATTAACCAACAGTCCACCATCTTCAATAATTGATGCAACTGATGACCTAGACATATCTTCTATAGTATCAGAAAGAAACTTATCAACTCTAACTTCTTGATTTTCATTTTCGATAATGTAATTAAGAATGTTCAACCTTATTCTCCTTCTTAGAACTATCAGACATAAATAGTAGATAAATTACAAGCAGTACTGTACCAACCGTAACTGCATAATCGGCAAAGTTGCATACCGGACTGAAAAAAGAAAGTTGCAAATAGTCTATTACATATCCATAAAGGACTCTATCAATTAAATTACCTATACCACCACCAATAATCAATGCTGATGATATTAAAAACATTTTAGACTTAATCTTTTTGAAAATGATTATATAAAGTAGGATTACAATAATAACTGAAGTTAGAGCAACAAAAATCCACCTCATATTTTCAAACATACCAAAAGCAACACCACGATTTTCAACATAATTTAAGTCTAATAAATGTGGAATTGCAGTAACAACACCGGTTTGTGGTAAATACATAGCTACAAAATATTTAATAACCTGGTCTATAACAACAACTAAACCGGCTATAGCAAGAGATAACGCTACCAACTTTTCACCTCATTAATAAAAACGGTGCACACCACAACAGAGTGTGCACCGTAATTAGTTATTTATTATTTAAGAACATTTACACATCTCTGGCAAAGAGTTGGATGTACAGGATCAGCACCAACAGTAACTGAATGTTCCCAACATCTTTCGCACTTTTCACCATCAGCTAGTTCAACATCAATCTTAGTATCTGAACCATTATCTACTACTTCTACACCGGAAACAATAAATACATTCTTTAGTTCAGGTTCTACAGACTTGATAAATTCAAGTTCATCACCACTAGCATTAAGAATAATCTTAGCATCAAGTGACTTCTTAAGTTTCTTTTCCTTAACTGCTTCTTCAAGAGCTTTCTTAACATCATCTCTTAAATCGTGAATCTTGTCCCACTTAGCCATAAAGTCATCTGAAACATTAATTTCAACAGGCTTTGGCATTTCGTTAAACATTACACATTCACCATCATCAGATGCTCTATGTGGAATATACTTCCAGATTTCATCAGAAGTATAAGCTAGGATAGGAGCAATCATTCTCGTTAATGAATCAAGAATGATATAGATAGTTGTCTGAGCAGCTCTTCTTGAATGACTTTCTTTCTTTTCTGTGTATAGTCTATCCTTAAGAACATCTAGATAGAAGTTAGACATATCAACAACACAGAAGTTTCTTACTGAATGATAAACCTGATGGAATTCATAGTTATCATAAGCATTTGCTACCTTGTTAATAAGTTCATTTAACTTAACAAGTGCCCACTTATCCATTGGTAGTAGTTCATCAATAGCAACAGAATTTTCGTCAGGGTTAAAGTCAGAAATATTACCTAAGATATATCTTGCAGTATTTCTAATCTTTCTGTATGATTCAGAAATCTGCTTTAGAATATCATTTGAAATATGAACATCAGACTGATAGTCGGTAGAAGCAACCCAAAGTCTTAGTACATCAGCACCGTACTGCTTAATAACATCTTGAGGGCTGATACCGTTACCAAGGGACTTACTCATCTTTCTCTTTTCTTCATCAAGAATCATACCATGAGTAAGAACTGCCTTATAAGGTGCAACACCATTTGTCGCAACAGAAGTTAGAAGTGAAGACTGGAACCAACCTCTGTACTGGTCATTACCTTCTAGATATAGGTCTGCAGGGAACTGCAGGTTATCTCTCTTTCTAACAACAGCAGCATGAGAAGAACCACTATCGAACCAAACATCCATAATGTCTTTTTCTTTATCAAATTCAGTACAACCACACTTCTTACACTTTGTACCTGCAGGTAGAATTTCAGCAGCAGTATGATTATACCAAGCATTAGAACCTTCTTTTTCAAATAGGTCAGCTACTGCATACATAGCGTCCTTATCAATATGAGCTTCGCCACATTCTTTACAGAAGAAGATTGGAATAGGTACACCCCATTTTCTCTGACGAGAAATACACCAGTCTTTTCTTTCTCTAACCATATTTGTAATTCTGTCACGACCCCATGAAGGAATCCACTTAACATTATTAATAGCTTCAACTGCTTCATCCTTAAAGTCATCAACAGAACAGAACCACTGGTCAGTAGCTCTAAATAGGATAGGTGTCTTACATCTCCAACAGTGAGGATACTGGTGGATAATCTTCTTTAGTGCGAATAGAGAACCTTGTTCATCAAGGAAAATAGCAATCTTCTTATTAGCTTCATCAGTTGTTAAACCTGCAAACTGACCTGCTTCTTCAGTAAGAACACCGTTAGAGTCAACAGGACAAATTGTAGGAATTTCAGGATAGTTCTGACATACATTAAAGTCATCAACACCATGACCGGGAGCAGTATGAACACAACCAGTACCACTTTCAAGAGTAACATGGTCACCGACAATAACAAGAGACTCTCTGTCTAGGAATGGATGAGCAGTCTTGATGTATTCAAGTTCACTACCCTTTACAGTAGCTACTACTTCATAATCTGTAACTTCAGCAACTTCCATTGCATTCTTATAAAGTTCAGTAGCCATTACAAGATATTCATCACCTGTTTTGATGATAGAATATTCATATCTAGGACCAACACAAATAGCAACATTAGCAGGTAATGTCCATGTTGTAGTTGTCCAAATAACAAACTTAACCTTTGATGGGTCAATTCCCAAGTTTGAGAATACACCCTTATCATCAGTTACATTGAATTTAACATAAATAGAATGACAAGGATCTTCAGCATATTCGATTTCAGCTTCAGCTAGAGCTGTTTTACATTCAGGACACCAATATACAGGCTTTAGTCCCTTATAGATATAGCCCTTTGTAGCCATATCAGCAAATACTCTAATCTGTTCTGCTTCAAATTCATGCTTTAGTGTAATATATGGGTTATCCCATTCGCCGATAACACCTAATCTCTTAAACTGTGTACGCTGGTCATTAATATAACCTGTAACGAATTCTTCACACATTTTACGAAGTTCAACAATAGAGATTTCTGCTGAGTTACCAACACCGGCCTTTTGTCTGGCCTTTAGTTCTGTTGGAAGGCCATGAGTATCCCAACCAGGAACATATGGTGCTTTGAAACCGGCCATATTCTTTTGACGAACAATAAAGTCCTTAAGAATCTTGTTTAAAGCATGACCTAGATGGATATCACCATTTGCATATGGAGGACCATCATGCAATACGAATAATGGCTTACCATCATTTTTCTTCATTAACTTGTCATAAATCTTGTTATCTTCCCAACCCTTTAGAGTTACAGGTTCACTCTTTGGAAGTCCTGCTCTCATAGGGAAGTCAGTCTTAGGAAGATTTAAAGTCTTATTGTAATCCTGTGACATTCTACTTCTCTCCAATTTATATTTTAATTATTCTTCAACATCATAATTACTGCCAAACTTTAGAACACCAAACTTAGTAGTACCTTCAAGAGCTGGGTCAGTTTTCTTTTCTTCCTTTACTTCTTCAGCAGGTTCTTTTTTTTCAACTTCTACCGGAGGTTCAGCAACCTTAACAGGCTCAGCCTTTGGTTCAACAACTTCTTCTGCTACTGCAGGTGTAGGAAAATCCTTAGATAGCTTTTCCTGAATTTCAGCAACAACATTATCAGTTGGTAGTGCATCAACAATATCAATGCAACTCTTAACTTTCATTAATAGTTCTGTTCTCATTTCATTAGCAAGTTTCTGTAAAGCAACTAGGGAGTCTTTTTCTTTCTTTACTTCTGCCTGTGCTTGTGCAATAAGTTCATCAGCCTTTTTCTCAGCATTCTTTACAGCAATTTCAGACTGTTCGTTAGCTTCCTTAAGTGTAGAGTCAGCAACTTTCTGAGCTGATAATAGAGCGTTACGAACTGTTTCTTCATCAGAACGGTACTGTTCAATTCTTGTAGCAAGAATATCCATCTTGTGTACAAGTTCAGCCTTTTCGTTATTTTTCTGTTCAAATGTTTCTATAACATCATCAATAAAAGAATCAACATCTTCAGCCTTATAGAAAGAGCCACCTCTGTTAGTTCTAAACTTGACATCCTTGATTTCATCAATAGTTAGCATCTTTATATCTCCCCTATATATATTGTTTTATTTTAATTTTTTGTCTGCCTTTTTTAGTTAAGCCATTAATATCATCAAGAATAAATTTACCATACTTTCGTATAGAAATAATGTCGTCTTGTGATACTTTGTCGCTTATATTTGTATCTTCTATATAGTTCTTAAACACATTACCCGAAAGAATAAGTGTCCTTACCTTTTCTCTGCTAAGACCGGTTATAGCAGCAACAACTGTATCCAGTCTAAGAGAAGCAACTGTATAGTCATGATACTTAAATGTTGGTGTATAATCAAAGTTATCAAGTGTAACTATTTTTGACTTTACTCCAACTTTAGCAATTCTATTTATTTGAGATAAAATATAGTCTGCTTGATTTTCTAACACAAAAACATAAGTTTTACCTTCCATACAAACAATGTCACCTATAACATTTCTGTTAAGTCCGGTAGAAAGAATTGTACCAAGAAACTGTCTATGTGTTAATTTATCTTGCTTTCTATATTTATATTCAATAATTGATATTGGATATTCCTCTTCCTTAGCGAAAAATCCAAGAACCTTCCTTTGGCTGTTTTCATAGCCACCAAAGAAATAGTAATCAGTAATACCAAAGTCCTTTAATGCTTCAATACAAATTGAAATTTCACTTTCATTAAGGAAAGAAGTAAACTCAGGTTTGTTCCTTTCCATAGAAAGATAATAAAGGTCACTTATTCTGGAAATCAGAATATCCTTTTCATCTATATTTTTACTCAATTAAAAAATAACTCCGTTATTTTCTAGTTCACCAAGTAAATCATCACCGGTGAAATCCACATTTTCAGGCATAATGATAAATGTAGCATTGGCGATTTTCTTAATCTTACCCTTTTTAGCATATGTAACACCACTTAGAAAGTCAATAATTCTTCTTGACATATCCTTATTAGTGTCTTCAAGATTAAGTACTACAGTGCGATTCTTGTTGATTTCATCTGCAATACCTCTTGTTTCGTCACCAAAACGCTCAGGCTTAAATAGAATAACCTGAATTTTTGTACTTGCATTAATGTTAACAACCTTGTTGCCACTGTCACTATCTGTATATGAGTCAGAAGTATATCTTCTTCTTTCTGATCTTTCAGATCTTCTTACTTCTCGCTGATGTTCTCTTTGTTCTTCGTAAGAATCTTCATCATCATATGAATCCTTGTTGTTATCCTCATATGAGTAGTCATCATACTCATATTCATCATCTGGTGAATCCCACATTCTCTTAATCTTATCTACAAAACCAGCCATATCTGAACCTCCAAATTATTTATATATCCTATTTCCAAACAAAGCAGAACCGATTCTTACCATATTGGCACCTTCTAATATTGCTTCGTAATAGTCACTAGACATACCCATAGACAAAATGTCCATAGAAACATTATCTAATTTTTTTGATGATATGTCAAGGAATAATCTATTCATTTTTTCAAAATATCTACGAATTTCGTCTTTTTTTTCACAAATAGGTGGAATAGTCATTAATCCTTTAACATTTACAGCAGGTAAAGTGCTAATTTCTTCCACTAATTTCTCAAGCATTTCCGGCATAACACCGGATTTGTTTTCTTCTTTTCCGATATTTACTTCAACTAAAATATCAGAAGTAATGTTATTCTTTAAAGAACACTTAGAAACCTCTTTAGCAAGTTTCATTGAGTCGATTGACTGAATTAAATCAACCTTACCGACAATTTGTCTTACCTTGTTGCTCTGTAAGTGTCCAATAAACTGCAATGAACAATTTTCAAGGTTGTACTGGTCATACTTTGAAAGTAGTTCCTGAACCTTATTTTCTCCAATATAGGAAAGTCCCAGAGAAATTGCATAGTTGATATACTCAGGTTCAACAGTTTTTGTTGCTGAAAGAAAAGTAATATCGTCCCTTGTTTTTCCGGCTTTCATAGCAGCCTCTGCAATTTTCTCATTGATAAAATCATAATTATACTTAATATCAGTTAATGATCTTTCCATCTTTTAAGTCATTCCCCTTTACTACAATATTATCATATAAAGAAATCGTTTCTCCATTATACAAGTTTGTATTATCTGAAGAAGGATCACAAATAACAAAATCTGAACCAGAATAAATAATATTTACTTGTTTAAACTGAAGTTCATTGCCGTATAGTACATATACACCCTGAACTTTCTTCTTAGTAGTTTTCTGGTTACCCTTACTATCTTCTGTAATCTTTGTAACATAATCAGTATGAAGAGCATCCTTATTAACTCTTATACCTTCATAAGTTTTTAGACAAATTTCTACATTTTCTTTTCTAACGGAAGCCAGTTCTGAATTCATATAATTACACTTCAAAACAAGAATACTGTCTCCACCCTTTTTATCTTGGTTGATAGATTCAATAGATGCAGGGATTGTACTTGTTGAAGCATAAGGCATATTTACTGTAATTGAATCGTAGTTAGTTGACTTTAATGTTAAAGCCTCTTCCTTAGAAATTGGACAGATTACATACCAGTTTACTCTAGTAACAAGTTTACCGATTGTATCACTTGACACTTTCTTAGGTTTTTGTTTAAGTAATTTATTGTACTTTGTAATCGTCATTGACTTTGCATTTTTATACTTATAAATTGACTCATAACCATCAGCAGAAGAAACAAAACAACCGGCTTGTGAAGCCTTTACAGAACCTACTGCTTTATTAGATGTGTTCTGTAGTTCCTGTTTCTGTGACTTTAAATCGTTTAATCGGCTTGAAATGTCAACATTCTTACCTGCTACTAACATTCTTTCTGTGATTAAATATGTAATATCATCAACATAATTTTCACTGTCAAGAAAGTTCTTATCAGCAATACGGGAATTTAGTTCTGTAATAGAATTATTAATCTGACTATTAACAGTATCAATACCAACATCACCGTTAGATGCAATAGAACTTAACTTCTTAAGTCTAGTGATTTCACTATTAATATCTTCAAGTTTGTTGTTATTTAGTACATCATCTTCTGAACTGTAAATATCAGCTACCTTTTCATTCTTTGCAACTTTGTCACCGTCATCACAAGAGAAAGAAATAATACCGTCTGTACTGTTTTTCACTAACTTTTCATCTCTAACAATAATTGCATCTTTATAAAGTGAGTCAGTTGCAGTAATCTGTGTTGCTACTTCGGTATCTACACCGTTAAGGTCAAATACAGAACTAATGAAAACATAAATAACATATATAATTATAAAAATACATATTGCACTAATAATAATTCTTTTTGTCTTTTTATTAATCATTTTTTGCCTCATCTATATATTCAAAAACATTCTTTATTAATTCTTCACTGTTAAGTTTACATATATCAAACCATTTAATGTTTTTATCTCTTTTAAACCAAGTTAACTGTCTTTTTGCATATCTTCTTGTGTTCATTTTTAATGTTTCAACACACTTTTCTAAAGTATCTTCACCATTTAAATAAGGGAAAAATTCTTTATAACCAATGGCTTTTTGAGCAGTCAAACTAAGGTTACTGTTCATAAGGTTTTTAGCTTCTTCTAAAACACCTTGTTGAACCATTATGTCAACTCTTTGATTAATTCTATCATAAAGGAACTGTCTATCCTCTGCATATAATCCTATTTTTATCGGTTTATATGGTGATTCAACCATCATTGCCTCTTTATCAACTTGTGACTTAGGTTTGCCTGTAAGATAATATACTTCTAATGCTCTTGCAATTCGCTTATGGTTGATTTCTTTTGATAGTTTATCATAAGACTCTTTATCTACCTTTTCAAGTTCTAGGAGTAATTCTTCATCACTCTTAGAATTCAATTTATTTCTTAACTGTTCATCAACTTTTTGCTCAGTAAACTGAACATTATTAAGCAATGAATCAACATAAAGTCCTGTACCACCAACAAGTATTGGCAGTTTATTTTTATCTAAAATTTCTTTAATTGCACTATTTGCATCTCTTACATAATCTGCTACTGAATAGTTAGTTGATGGTGGAAGAAAGTCCATCATATAATGCTTTATCCCATCCATTTCTTCCAAAGAAGGTTTAGCTGTTCCAATATCCATATCTTTGTAGATTTGCATTGAATCAGCAGAAACTATTTCGCCATTATATTTCTTTGCAACCGCAATAGAAAGGCTTGTTTTGCCGGAAGCAGTAGGTCCGATTATTGAAATAATTTTTATCTTTTCCATTTAGTTATGCCCTTCCAAATTGTTTTTCAATTTCATATTTAGAAAGTTCAATACATACAGGTCTGCCATGAGGACAATATCTTATACTGTCATCAGAAAAAACTGTTTTCGCAATATCTATCAGTTCCTTAGCAGTACTACTGTCACCAGCTTTTATTGCTGAACGGCATGAAATATTGTGATAAATCCATTCCATATGTTCACTCATAACATTCTTTCTGTTTTCAGCTATGTAACCACAAATTTCAATAATAGTATCTTCAATATCATCATTTCTTAGGTATGATGGCGCACTTCTCACAATCAAAGCACCATTACCAAAGTCCTCTACATCAAATCCAACATTCTTGAACATATCTAAATGTTCAATTGCTACAGTATATTCATTCTTTTCAAGTGTAACTGTAATTGGAATTAACAATAGTTGAACAGAACCTGTTCCTTTTTCACGCTTTAGCTTTTCAAAAATTATTCTTTCATGAGCTGCGTGTTTATCTATTAAAACAAGTTTATTGTTATCAGTTTCTACAATGATATATGTATTCATTGCTTCACCGATAAACCTAAAACTTTGCTTGTCTTCGTCAATTAATGTTTTGATTTCAATATTTTCGGAAGAAGAATTAGTTTGTCTTTCTGTTGGTAACACAACATCAACATCACTTTTCTTTTCTTCCGTAGTAATTTTCTCTAGTTCAAGTTCTTCAAAAGGATTAACCTTTTGTACTTCTTGATTTAATGAAGTATCTTCTTTTACTTCATCCATTTTTGTTTCAATCTTACTTTCTGTTGAAACATTATTTATTACATTATTATTTATATTATTACATACAGTATTGTTTGTAGTTTGATTGTTTTCTGATAGTTTCTTGTTATTCTCCAGAAATTCCATATACTTCTTTTGAACAGAAGAACTGTCGGAAACTTTATTTACCTTATTATATTTTACAGTTTTTATCGGTAAATCAAGTTCATCAAAAATACTTTTTTCTCTTGGCTTTTCAGATGCTTTTTGAACCGATTTAGGTGATTCTTTATTAATAACCTTATTTGCCAAATTAAAAGGATTTAGAGGCTTTATATTTACAGTATTGTTGTGATTTAGTACTGCTTCCTTTCTACTGTCTCCACGAAGCAAAGCTGACTTAACACCATGATAAACTGTATCAAAAACAGGTCTTTCATTAATAAATCTTACTTCAATTTTAGACGGATGAACATTTACATCAACTGCTTCAGGACTAATCTGTAAATTAAGAACACAAGAAGGAAACTTACCAATCATAATTGAGCCTTTACAGGCTTCTTCTAGTGCAACAGAAATTGTCCTTGACTTTACAAAACGGCCATTAATAAATGTGTTTTGCATATTTCTATTTGCTCGACCATTTGTAGGTCTGCTAATATAACCGGTTAACTTCATACCGTTAAGTTCATAGTCAACAGGTATAAGTGTTGATGCAAAATCTCTGCCATAAACTGCATATATTGATGACATTAATTTACCGTCACCGGCAGTTTTTAGAACTCTCTTGTTATCCCTAATAAAAGTAATTGCAATTTCAGGATGTGACAAAGCAATCTTGTCAATTACACTTGCAACTGCATTACCTTCGGCAACATCCTTTTTAAGGAATTTATATCTAGCCGGTACATTGTAGAAAAGACTTCTCATAATAAAAGTTGTACCATCAGGACAACCGGCATCATCAAAAGAAATTTCTTCCCCACCATCAATTTCATAAGCTGAACCTATATTTTCTTCTTTAGCTTTTGTTATAAGTTGAACCTTTGAAACTGATGAAATTGATGCTAAGGCTTCGCCTCTAAAACCAAGTGTACCTATCTTTTCAAGGTCACTGTCAACTGAGATTTTACTGGTAGCATTTCTCTTAAAAGCATTGCGTACATCTTCTTTAAGGATACCACAACCGTTATCTGTAATACGAAGATAATCAATGCCACCATGCATAATTTCAACTGTAATTTGAGTAGCCCCTGCATCTATAGAATTCTCAAGTAATTCTTTTACAACTGATGAAGGACGCTCTACAACTTCACCGGCAGCAATAAGTTCTGCCGTATGTTTATCAAGTACATTTATTCTACCCATAGCGTCCACCACCTTTTAAATCATATTTTTTAGTTCATATAGTAAATTCATAGCTTCTATCGGTGTAAGTGTATTTACATCAACAGATTTTAATTTATCGGTTACTGCATTACTTGCAGTATCAAGGAGATTTAATTGCATATCATCTTCATTATTATGAGGTGATATATTAGCAAATGTTTCCTTATCATCAGTCTTACCGGAAGTAAGTTCTTTTAATATTTCTTTTGCTCTTTTAATTATCCAATCAGGAAGTCCTGCAAGTTTAGCTACTTCTATACCATAACTGTCATCAGCACCACCGGGGATAATTCTACGCAAGAAGGTAATATCGTCACAACGCTTTTTAACTGCTATGTTGTAGTTTTTAACTCCATCAAGAAGATTTTCCATAACAGTCAGTTCGTGATAATGTGTTGCAAATAGTGCCTTAGCACCTAGTTTTTTCTTATCAGCAACAAATTCAAGAACTGCTCTAGCAATACTCATACCATCATAGGTACTTGTACCTCTACCGATTTCATCAAGAATAAGCAAAGAATTTTTAGTAGCTTTCTTTACAATGTTTGCTACTTCATTCATTTCAACCATAAATGTTGATTGACCTGATGCTAAGTCATCAGATGCACCTACTCTTGTAAAGATACTATCAACAACACCAATCTCTGCATAACTTGCAGGTACAAATGAACCCATCTGAGCCATTAGTACAATTAGTGCTACTTGTCGCATATATGTAGATTTACCTGCCATATTAGGACCTGTAATAATAGCAACTCTGTTACTATCGTTATCAAGTGTTACATCATTAGGTACAAATGGTGCACCCGAAAGAAGTGCTTCAACTACCGGATGACGAGAGTCTTTCAAAATAATTTTACTTGATTGATTAACTTCCGGTCTGGTGTAGTTATTATCACTTGCAACATTTGCAAGGCTTGTTAGTACATCAAGTGTTGCAATAGCCTTTGCAGTTTTTTCAATCCTATCAAGGTTATTTGCTACTACTTTTCTAATCTCATCAAATATAGCATATTCCATACCGAATGAACGGTCTTTTGCACCTAAAATTCTACCTTCCAGATCTTTTAGTTCTTGGGTAATATATCGTTCACAGTTAGTTAAAGTCTGTTTACGGATATATTCTTCCGGTACTTTATCTTTATAGGAATTTGTTACTTCAATATAGTAACCGAATACTCTATTGTAACCAACCTTCAGCTTAGGTATACCTGTCTTTTCTTTTTGTTCAAGTTCAATTTGAGCAAGTAAAGAAGTACTGTTATTCATATCAGAACGGACTGCATCAAGCTCTTCGTTATAGCCCTCTTTAATAAGTCCACCTTCTCTAACAGAAAATGGTGGTTCTTCTTCAATAGCAGTATCAATTAACTGATGAATATCCTCAAGAGGATCTATATCTTCAGTTAACTTTCTCATAAGACTTGAATCAAACTTACTGATTAAATTCTTTATCTGTGGTAAATTCTCAAATGCACCACATAGAGAACGAAGTTCCCTGGCATTGGCATTACCGTAAACTATCTTTGTCATTAATCTTTCAATATCAAAAATACCGATTAATGACTCAGTAATTTCAAGTCTTTGAACTGTATCATCTACTAAATCAGCAATAGCACTTTGACGGTTAAGAATTGTACCAATATTAAGTAATGGGTGTTCAAGCCAATATCTAAGTAGTCTTTTACCCATTGCAGTTTTTGTTTTATCCAGTAACCAAATAAGAGAACCTTTCTTCTCTTTATTCATCATAGTTCTGGTAAGTTCAAGATTTCTCCTTGTGTTATAGTCAAGGTTCATATACTGATTTTCGTTATATACTTCAAAAGTATTGATTCTTTCATAACCGGTAATCTGAGTAACCTTTAGATAACTTAACAAAGCACCAACAGAAGAAACCATTTCTTTTTTATCTTTGATACTATTTACATCATTTTCTTTAAACTGATTTTTCATAGCATCAAGACAAATAGAATAACCAAATTCATCATCAGTCAGCATTTCCACAGAAGCAGAAAGTTTTTCTTTAATAAAGTTTGGCAAGGTTTTGAAATTAACAATTTCTCCACCTATTAAAATTTCTCTTGGATTGTAACTGATTAATTGGTCTTGTAGTTGGTCTTGCAAGTCTTCACCGGATATTTCTGTAATGAAAAGCTCACCTGTAGAAATATCACAGAAAGATAAGCCAATCTTTTTGTTAGCCATAAAGGCTGATGAAATAAAGTTATTTTTACCTTCATCAAGCATACCGGATTCAATAACAGTACCCGGTGTAATAACTCTGATAATATCTCTCTTTACAAGGCCTTTAGCTTTTGCAGGGTCTTCTGTTTGTTCACATATTGCTACCTTGTAGCCTTTTTGGACAAGTCTTGCAATATAGCTTTCGCAACTATGAAATGGAACACCACACATAGGAGCTCTCTCTTTTTGACCACAATCCCTGCCAGTGAGAGTTAAATCCAGTTCACGAGAAGCAAGTTTTGCATCATCAAAAAACATCTCATAAAAGTCACCTAGTCTAAAGAACAGAATACTGTCTTTATTCTTTTCTTTAATTTCAAAATATTGTTTCATCATTGGTGACAATTCAGCCATACTCTCACTTCCTTTCTAAATAGATATTAATTAGCCACAACTGCTACAACCACTACAGTCACCACTGCAACCTTGGTGTACATCTGTTGTTTCAGGATCTTCACCATTAGCTGAGTTTGTAATAATAGCAGCTACTCTACCTACAATCTTATCTAGTTCAGACTTTGCTTCATTGTAAGCAATCATATGCTGATTCTGCATAATCTTGCCGTAGATTTCACGCATTTCGTTATTGAAGTTCTGAATCTTTTCTTGGTCTCTGTCTTTCTTCATACCTTCTTCATTAATGGCAATTCTCTTTAGGTTGAATTCACCGATTAAATCTTGAAGTTCTTTATCTGCATCAGATGCAATTCTTTCGCTTTCCATCTTTGCATAACATTCTTCTTCTTGAAGAAGTTTACCGATTTCTCTTGCCATAGAAACAATTTTTTCTTCCATTGTTATTCTCCTTTATATTAACTTACCTTTTAAAATCCAGTTTCTAGCTTCAGTAATTTCAGCAATTTGGAATGTACCGATTAAGTTTTCATCACCGTCACATTCAACAATAATATTGCCTGAATTTCTACACTGAAGTTTGTTATTCTTCTTGTTTACACTTTCAACAAGAATCTTTTCTTTCTTACCTACCATTGAGGCACAACGCTTTGCAGCAATTTCTTCTTGAACTGCAAGTAGTTCTTGAAACCACTTTGACTTTTCCTCAGCAGGAATTGGGTCATCCATTTTAGCAGCAGGTGTACCTACTCTTGGTGAGTAAATAAAAGTAAATAGTGAAGTAAATTCTACTTCTCTGATTAATGACAAAGTTTCCTTAAAATCTTCGTAAGTTTCTCCTGGAAAACCTACAATAATATCACTTGTCAAAGAAAGATTAGGAATCTTTTCTTTAGCATAGTTGATTATTTCTAGATACTTCTTTCTGTCATAATGTCTATTCATCTTCTTTAGAATTCTGTCAGAACCACTTTGGAACGGTAAATGAAGATGAGTACTGATATGTTCACCACCAGCAATAGTATTGATTAGTTCCTTTGAACAATCCTTAGGGTGGCTAGTCATAAATCTTAACCAATAGTCACCCGGGATTTTATCAATCTCACCAAGTAACTTTGCAAAAGTAATATCTTCGTCAAGACCTTTACCGTAGGAATTTACATTTTGACCTAATAAAGTAATATCTTTATATCCGGAATTGATTAGTTCCTTTGCCTCAGAAATAACATCAACAGACTTACGGCTTCTTTCTCTACCTCTAACATAAGGTACAATACAGTATGTACAGAAATTATCACAACCATACATAATAGGCAACCAACCCTTGAAAGTGCCATCTCTCTTAATTGGGATACCTTCATAAATCTTCTTATCGTCATTATCTCTTTCGTAAACTCTCTTACCTGAGAACAAGGCTCTGTAATAAAGTTCAGGGAAATTCTGTAAAGAATGAGTACCGAAAACCAATGAAACGAATGGAAAGCTATTGTACATTCGTTCAGCAATATGCTTTTGTTCCATCATACAACCACATACTGCAATCATAATCTGTGGATGTTTTCTCTTAATTTTCTTTAATGCACCAACATTACCGAATACTCTATCCTCAGCATGTTCTCTAACTGCACAAGTGTTGAACAAGATAAAGTCAGCATCATCAGGACCTTCTACAAATTCAAAACCTGCCTTTGAAAGCATACCTTTAATTTTTTCGCTATCAGCAACATTTTGCTGACAACCATATGTGTGAATATATGCCAGAGGTACTTCTCCTCTTTTTCTGATATTCATAAGTTCAGAAATCAAGTTAAGATAATAATCTTGATTTTCCAAGAAATTTGTGTTATTTAAGTCACTTTTCTCCAAAGTAACACTCCTATCCATTGTTGTATCATCTTATTTTATCACAATATATATGTTTTTTCAACAGATATTTTTCTAATTTACTTTTGGATAGAGATAATCAGGTGTGTCACCAACAATAACAGTTTCACTAATAGCAAATTCATTTCGTATTTTCAAATTTTCCATATATGATTGACTGATAAAAACAACCTCAGCATCAACAATCATATTTACCCTATGTATTGTCTGATTTACACCTGTACTTTCAAATGTACTTTTTAATTCAACGTCAACCGAACCTGTCATATCATATGAGAATTTTATCCTAGGACCTAAGCTGGAAAGCATTGTAAGATTAGTTAAGTCACCTAAAGGTACTGAAAAATACTGAGTATTAAGGTCATCCATTTTATTTTGAAATACATCTGAAAATTCATTTTGAATTTTATTTACTGCAGGTGTATTTACACTTAATGACATTACCCCACCGTTTTTATTTTCTGTTTTTACCAGTAATTTATCATAATCATAGTCACTATTCGAAATAACATCATCTGCAATTTTAGATACTCTTTCCTCTACAAGACCTCTTGCTTCATTTTCCATGATTTTGTCTTGGAGTGGTTTCATATAACTTTCAAATGCTATAGTTAATAAAATAGCTATGATAATGAAAACTACAATGAACTTCATAAATTTTCTTTTTTTCTTAATTTTCTTAATAAGCAAAAAAACACCCCTGAGATATATTATCCCAGGAGTGTAAATTTGTTAAATCAGAACTTAATATCTTGCTCTTCTTCGTTATTAGTAATACCGTCTAAATCAAATTCAAGAACAGCATCACAATCAGGACATTCAACTTCGCCTGTTAGAAGTTGATTTTCTGAAACTGCAATTTTCTTGTTGCACTGAGGACAAGTTACTTCGTACATAGGTACATCAGCTTCATCAGAAGAATCATTATCCTGTGAAGTACAACAGCCCTTGCAACCTGTTGAACAAGAGAACTTATCTAGGTCTTCATCATCGTCACCATAGACTACATCTTCAAGCATTGATAAATCGTCGTTAAGTGTATCAACAATATCAACTGATTCATCATAACATTCTTCAAGTTCTTCTACTTCGTCAGCTAACTGACCAAGGAAATCAATAATTTCATTAAGAACCTTTACTTCGTCCTTGTTTTCGTCTAGGTTTAGACCTTCTGCTAATCCCTTAATATAGGAAATTCTTGCTGATAGGTTCATTATGCTCTACCCATATATTCGCCAGTTCTTGTATCGATCTGGATAACTTCGCCTTCGTCAATGAATAGTGGTACTTTAATTTCTGCACCTGTTTCAAGTGTAGCAGGCTTAGTAGCATTTGTAGCTGTATCGCCCTTGAAACCGGGATCAGTCTTTGTAACCTTTAGTTCAACAAAGTTAGGTGGTTCAACACCGAATACATTGCCCTTGTAAGAAAGAATCTTACATACCATATTTTCCTTAACGAACTTAAATGAGTCGCCTAGGATGTCAGCACTAATAGGAATCTGTTCCCATGTTTCTGTATCCATAAAGTAATATAGACCACCGTCTTCGTAGCTATATTCCATATCTTTTCTTTCGATAAATGCTGTTGGGTACTTATCATTTGGGTTGAAAGACTTTTCAACTACTGCACCTGTAATAACATTTTTATACTTTGTTCTAACGAATGCTGCACCTTTACCTGGCTTAACATGCTGGAATTCAATAACCTGAACTACCTGTCCGTCAAGTTCAAAAGTAACACCATTTCTAAAATCACCTGCTGAAATCATTGGTAATCCTCCTTAAATTTTATAAAATGCGACTACTCGCACAATTTATCATTAATATTATACATACAAATGGAATAAAAAGCAACCTCTTTTTACAGAATTGTTAATTCTTTTGGGAGGGACACAAAACTTTTGTAACCATTCTCTGTAACAATTACGGTATCTTCTATTCTAACACCAAAATTATCTTTTATGTATATACCCGGTTCAATAGTAACAATCATACCTTCTTTTAGGATAGTATCACATCTTGGGCTTACTGTTGGGTATTCGTGAATATCAAGACCTACTCCATGACCTGTTGCATGACCAAAACAGCCTTCATAGCCTTTAGAATAAATATAGTCACGAGCAATCTTGTCAATATCAGAACACTTCATACCGGGCTTAACACTTGCCATTGCCATTTTGTGGGCATCTAGCACAATGTTATAAACTTCTTTCATTTTATCGGTAACACTGCCTACTGCAACGGTTCTTGTCATATCACTATGATAACCCTTATATGTTGCACCAATATCAAAAGTAACAAAGTCACCATTTTTGATCATATCATTACTAGGCACACCATGAGGTAAAGAAGTTTTCTTGCCTGTAATGGTGATTAAATCAAAAGATACACTTTCTGCACCTAATAATTTCATTTGATATTCCAATTCTACAGATAAAGTTCTTTCAGTTGTACCTACTTTTATTAGTGGTACAATTTTGTTAAAAGCTTCTTCTGTAATATCTTGAGCCTTTTGCATTAACTGTAGTTCATAACTATCTTTAACAATTCTTAGGTCAAGAATAATTTTGTCAAGAGTATTTTCTTCTGACAAAGTAACATTTAGCTTATCGCTATATGTTTTGTACTGTTCCATAGTCAGTACATTTGTTTCAACATAAAGTTTAGTAACATTATCATTTTTTAGAACATTGTTAAGTTCATCAAAAAGTTTATTAAAAACAATAACATTCGCTGAATTTACAGTTTTCTCAGCCACTTCACCATAACGAAAGTCAACAAAAAGATAGGCATTTTCTTTAGTGATAAGCAAATATCCATTACTGTCCCAAAGTCCTGTAAAGTAATAAATATTCTTATCATTTGTTACTAAGAATGCACCATCTGTAATTTTTGATTTGATATTATTAATTCTATTCTTATAAATATCCAATTAAATCAATCCTTTTAATGCTTCAATACCAAGTCTGTAGCTGTCTTTACCAAAGCCACAAATTACTCCGGCACATACTGCTGAGATAACTGACTTATGGCGAAATTCTTCTCTTTTATGTACATTGGACATATGAACTTCAATAAACGGTACAGCAGTCACAGAGGCAATAGCATCTCTTAATGCGTAGCTATAATGAGTTAAAGCACCGGCATTTAGCACAACACCATCATATACACCTAAAGTGCTATGAATTTTATCAATTAAGTCACCCTCATGATTTGACTGAAAAATATCACATTCGAAACCTGCATTCTTTGCAAATGACTTAATATCTTGATTTATAGTATCGGCATTTTCTTCACCGTAAATATTTTTTTCTCTTGTGCCAACCATATTTAGATTTGGACCTAGCATTACTAAAATTTTCTTCATAGTAAAAACCTTTCTGGATAACAAAATACGGACAGTAAAATATTACTGTCCGTTTTTTATAAGCATATTACTTATACTTTCTCTTACGAGCTGCTTCAGATTTCTTTTTACGCTTAACGGAAGGCTTCTCGTAAGCTTCTCTCTTACGAACTTCAGCAATAACGCCAGCTCTAGCACACTGCTTCTTAAATCTTCTTAGTGCACTTTCAAGAGATTCATTGTCTTTTAATCTAACTTCTGCCATTGTATATTTCCCTCCCATCTGCCACTTGGCATGGGTAATTTTGCTTAATTGCATAAATGATTATACTACAAAAACCTAAAGATTGTCAAGTAAAATATAAATTTTTGTTGAAAATTGTATTTTAAGGCTTAACAACTATGTTAACAAGTCTTCCCTTAACATAAATTTCCTTAATAATATTCATACCTTCAACTGACTTCTTTACATTTTCTTCAGCCTTTGCAAGGGCAATAACTTCAGCCTGTTCTGCTTCTGCAGGAATCATAAGCTTAGTCTTAATCTTGCCATTAACCTGAACAGCAATTTCAATTTCATTTGCTTTGCACTTGCTTTCATCATATTCAGGCCAAGGCTGATCAACAACCATACCGTCACCTAAATTACAAGTTGACCAAATTTCTTCTGTTACATGAGGAGCAAACGGATTTAATAGAATTGAGAAAATTGCATATTCTTTCTTATTGATTGAACCAACTGCATTAATGTCATTCATAAGTGCCATTAATGATGCAATTGCAGTATTGAACTTAATATTTTCAATATCTTCGGATACTTTCTTGATTGTCTTATGAATTGAACATTCCAGTTCAGGACGAACTTCATCACCGTCAATTAGCTTTTCTTGTAGGTTATAGTATCTTTCTACAAATCTTCTACAACCCTTAATGCCCTTGTCATTCCAAGGTGCAGCCTTTTCAAAGTCACCAATGAACATTTCATATAGACGCATAGTATCAGCACCATACTGCTGTACAATATCATCAGGGTTAACAACATTACCTCTGGACTTACTCATCTTTTCGCCGTTTTCACCAAGAATCATACCATGGCTTGTTCTCTTTGCATATGGTTCAGGAGTAGGTACTACACCAATATCATATAGGAACTTATGCCAGAAACGGCTATATAGTAAGTGAAGTGTTGTATGTTCCATACCACCGTTATACCAATCAACAGGTGACCAGTAGTTAAGTGCTTCTATACTTGCTAATGCTTCTTTGTTGTGTGGGTCCATATATCTTAGGAAGTACCATGAAGAACCTGCCCACTGAGGCATTGTATCAGTTTCTCTATAAGCCTTGCCACCACAACAAGGACAAGTTGTTTCTACCCAATCAGTCATCTTAGATAGAGGTGATTCACCTGTATCTGTTGGTTCATATGAATCAACCATAGGTAACCTTAGTGGTAGTTCACTTTCAGGAATCGGAACATAACCGCACTTATCACAATGAACGATAGGAATTGGTTCACCCCAATATCTCTGACGAGAGAATACCCAGTCTCTTAGTTTATAGTTAGTTTTTGCTCTACCTACTTTGTTTTCTTCCAGCCAAGAAATCATCTTTTTCTTAGCTTCCTCTACTGTTAAACCGGTTAAGAAATCAGAATTAACCATTACACCTGTTGCACAGTCTGTAAATGCTTCTTTCTGTACATCTTCGCCACCCTTAACAACTTCGATAATAGGTAGGTTAAATTTCTTTGCAAATTCCCAGTCACGAGTATCATGAGCAGGAACAGCCATAATAGCACCTGTACCGTAGGATACCAGAACATAGTCAGAAACGAAAATAGGAATTTCCTTACCATTTACAGGGTTGATAGCCTTAACACCATCAAGCATAACACCTGTTTTTTCCTTAACTAATTCTGTTCTTTCAAAGTCAGACTTCTTAGCAGCCTCTGCCTGATAAGCCTTAACATCTTCAATATTCTTAATCTTGTCATTCCACTTTTCAATACAAGGATGTTCAGGTGAAATAACCATATATGTAGCACCAAATAGTGTATCACATCTTGTTGTGTAAACTGTTAGTTTATCGCCCTCAGTTGTGTTGAAATCCACTTCAGCACCTGTTGACTTGCCAATCCAGTTCTTCTGCTGAGCCTTAACTCTGTCAGGATAATCAACTAAATCAAGGTCCTTAATAAGTCTATCGGCATATTCTGTAATCTTTAGCATCCACTGTGACTTAACTTTTCTTACAACTTCACTGCCACAACGCTCACAAACGCCATTTACTACTTCTTCATTAGCAAGAACACACTTACAAGAAGTACACCAGTTAACTGCCATTTCTTTCTTATAAGCTAAACCATGCTTAAATAGCTGTAGGAAAATCCACTGAGTCCATTTATAATATTCAGGATCGGTTGTATTGATCTCACGACTCCAGTCAAAAGAAATACCAAGTGACTGAATTTGCTTTTTAAATCTTGCAACATTATTTTTTGTTACGATTTCAGGGTGAATGTGGTTCTTAATAGCATAGTTTTCTGTTGGAAGACCAAAAGCATCCCAACCGATTGGATATAGTACATTATATCCCTGTAATCTTCTCTTTCTTGAAACAACGTCAAGTGCAGTATATGGTCGTGGATGACCAACATGAAGACCTTGTCCTGATGGATAAGGAAATTCAATTAATGCATAGAATTTCTTTTTGTCGCTATTTTCTTCTGCATGGAAACAGCCCTTTTCTTCCCATGCTTTCTGCCACTTAGGCTCTACTACCAAATGATTGTACTTCAACTGTATTCCTCCATTAATCTACATCGTCAAACTTAACAACAGTACCGTCTTCCCACAATCTTTCAAGGTTGTAGTATTCACGGGACTTGTCATCAAATACATGAACGATAATATCAATATAATCAAGTAAAATCCAACCGTTACCTCGGTGACCCTCAACATGACTTACAGAAAAACCTGCTTCGTCAAGCTGATATTCAACCTCATCAGCCAGAGCTTTTACATGAGTTGAACTAGTACCGGTTGCAATTACAATATAATCAGCAAGAACTGAAACATCAGAAATTTTGATAACTTCCACATCTAGTCCTTTTTTGCTTGAAAGTGCTTTGGCAATTAAATGTGCCTGTTCTTTTGTATCCATTTTATTCATCCTTTAAAATTAATTCATTATAACAAGACAAAGCATTAGGGTGAATTGTCAATGCTCTGCTTGAGAGATCTTGTATAGTAAACTGTAAGCCATAAATCATAGCTTCTTCAAGACTTCTTAAAGCCTTTTCTCTCATAATATCAACACCATCATAATTTCTTTCATCACCGGTAAAGTCAGCTACAAAAATAATTTTCTCAAGCAAAGACATATTACTTCTACCGGTAGTATGAAATCTAATAGCATTGATAATATCAGCATCATTAATATCTAAATATTTCTGAATATATATCGAACCTGAAATTGGATGCCACAATTTTTGACTTAATTTTTCAATCTCATCCAAAATTATACCACCCTCTGTTATAATTTTCAACTGTTCATCAAAAGGTGTTTCTTTTGTTACATCGTGAAGGATACCGGCAGTCATTGCTTTCTCTACATCACAACCATAAATTTTCGCAAGTTTTTGAGCTTGTTTTGCAACATTTACAGAATGAATATATCTTTTTTCTCCCATTCTGCCTTTGATTATCTTCTTATAAGACTCAATACTCATTACTTCACCCCATATAATTGATTATTTCTAATATATTCAAATACATTCTTATCAATTAAATCTCTTTTAAAAGCCTCATTCACATCATCTCTTACAATGGTTGAAGAAAGTTCCATAATAGGTTCTTTCAGAATTATTGACTTGCCATTATGCTGTTCCAAAACTTTTGAATATTCTACTAAAGAATTATAGTCACCATCATCTCTTGGGCAAGTAATCAGTGTAGCTAAGCTGAAAATTTCATCAGGATTTTTCCATTGTAAAAATGTTAAGTACATATCAGCACCTGTAACTAAAAATAAATTATCATTAGGATAAAATTTTTTCAGTTCTTCAAGGGTTCTGTATGTGTAACTTTTGCCTTTGAAATTTTCTTCTAAAGTTGAAACAATAAAATTATCATTATCTTTAGTAGCTATTTTACACATATTCACTCTGTGTTCAAAAGGAACTGCATATTGCATACTTTTATGTGGACTGATGAAAGTCGGTATAAAAATAACCTTTTCTACATTACATTCCTTTAAAACATTTTCTGCAAGAGTTGTATGAGCTTTGTGAATTGGGTTAAATGCACCACCAAAAATAGCAATATTCATTACTTATTTGCTCTTGGTAGTTTGATTACAGGTTCATCAGGGTTAGGCTTGTATAGAACAAATTTTGAACCGATAACCTGTACTACATCACAATCAAGTTTTTCTGATAAAATATCAGCAACTTGTCTTGAATTGATTTCACAATTTTCAAGAACCTTACCCTTAATAATTTCTCTTGCATAAAGTGCATCTTCAGCCTGTTTAACAACTTGGTCTGTGATACTGCCCTTACCAACCATTAAAATTGTATCAATTGAATTTGCAATACCTCTTAGGTATGCTCTCTGTTTACTTGTTAGCATAATTACTCCTTAAATATATTTTAACAACTTTTCCCTTAATATTCTTAGTGCATTACCTCTGTGACTGATAGCATCCTTTTCTTCGGAAGTTAGTTCTGCAAAAGACTTGCCACTATCAGTAATGAAAATTGGATCATAACCAAATCCCTCTGTACCATGAGGTTCATATGCAATTTTGCCTTCACTATAACCCTCTGCTGTAATAACTGTACCATCTTCAAGAATACAACAAATACTTGAAACAAATCTTGCAGTACGCTTGTCTTCCGGTACATCTTTCATTTCTTCTAGGACTTTATTATATCTATCTTCATCAGTTGCATTTTCACCGGCATATCTGGCTGAATATACTCCCGGTCTGCCATCTAATGCATCAATCATCAAACCTGAGTCATCGGCTACTGAAGGCATACCTGACTTTTCAAAAGCTGACATAGCTTTAATTTTAGCATTTTCGGCAAATGTAGTGCCTGTTTCCTCAACATCACCTAGGTCAATGTTACATTCCTTAGCAGTAACTGCGTGAATACCCAGTGGATTTAGAATTCGATTTAGTTCTACAACTTTGTGTGCATTATTAGATGCAATTAAAAACTTTCTCATTCTTTATCACCAAAATCAAACAGTGCTTTTGCAAAATCTTCCGGAACAAATTCTTGTAGGTCATCAATCTGTTCACCAACACCAATATACTTAACCGGAATACCTAGGCCGTTCTTAATTGCAAGAACTACACCACCCTTAGCAGTACCGTCAAGCTTTGTAAGAACAATACCAGTAATGCCCGTTGCTTTACTAAACTGTTCAGCCTGATTAACTGCATTTTGACCTGTTGTTGCGTCTAGTACAAGCAGGTACTCTTTATCTGCATCAGGAAGTTCTCTGTCGATAACTCTACCGATTTTTGCAAGTTCATCCATAAGGTGCTTTTTGTTGTGTAAACGACCTGCAGTATCACAAATGATTACATCTGTGTTTCTTGCTTTTGCTGCTGAAATAGCGTCATAAATCACTGCTGCAGGGTCAGAACCTTCGTTCTGCTTAACAATATCACAACCACTTCTGTCAGCCCAAATTTCCAACTGTTCAATAGCTGCTGCTCTAAATGTATCTGCTGCTGCAAGTAGAACACTCTTGCCTTGCTTCTTTAAATTATTAGCAAGTTTACCGATAGTTGTAGTCTTACCTACACCGTTAACACCGATTACAAGAATAATAGATGGCTTAGTAGTAATTTTTAGTTCTTCATCACCTCTAAGCATATCTGCAACTACTTCTTGTAGAAGTAGTGTGATTTCTTTAGGGTCTTTGATACCTTCTTTTTTAACTCTGACTCTTAATTCATCGGTAATCTGTTCTGCTGTTTGAATACCAACATCACCCATTACTAGTAGTTCAGTTAGTTCCTCAAAAAGTTCTTCATCAATCTTTGTAAAAGACTTTAGCATTGAGTCAATTTGACTTACAACACTATCTCTTGTTTTTTTTAGACCTTCTTTAATCTTTTTAAATAGTCCCATTGTTTTACCACCTTAAATTAGTTTGCTTTCATTCCAAGCTTTGCTGCAACTTCTGATGCACGAAGTTCAAGTAACTTAGAAATACCCTCATCTTGCATTGTTACACCGTAAAGAACATCAGATTCTTCCATTGTGCCTCTTCTGTGAGTAATGGTGATAAACTGAGTTCTGTCTGTCATTCTTCTCATATACTGAGCAAATCTGTCAACATTAACATCATCAAGGGCAGCTTCAATTTCGTCCATAACACAGAATGGTGCAGGTCTGACTTTCATAATTGAGAAATATAGTGCAATAGCAACAAGTGCCTTTTCACCACCTGAAAGTGCCTCTAGATGAACAACAATCTTTCCGGGAGGATGAGCGATAATATCAATACCACTGTTTAGAATATCATCAGGGTTTGCAAGTTCAAGAGAAGCAGTACCACCACCAAATAATTCTTTGAATGTTTCTCCAAAGTGCTTATTGATTTCGTGGAAGTTCTCAATGAAAGCATCTTTCATTTGTTTAGTTAAGTCATTAATAAGTCTTTCGATTTCATTCTTAGACTTTTCTACATCAGAAACCTGAGCACCTAAGAATTCATATCTTTCGGATACTTCCTTGTATTCTTCAATAGCTGAAACATTAACAGAACCAAGACCTCTTATTGATGACTTAATTTCATTAAGTCTTTTTCTTGCAGTTGAAACATTTTCAATTTCAATAGAAATTTCTTCTGCTTGTCTTTTTGTAAGTTCATATTCATCCCAAAGTTTTGCAATAATATCATCATACTGCTTTTGTAGGTTGATTTTTCTTTCTTCAAGACGAGCAAGTTCTCTGCCGGAAACCTCTCTTGTAGAGTTTAGGTCCTTTTCTTTCTGTCTAAGTTCTACACTTTTCTTTTCAAACTTTTCTTTATCGCCATTTAGCTTTTCAATAGCGTTATTGAATTCAGCAATTTTATCTTGATAATTGTTTGAAATATTAGTGTAGCTTTCAATCTTCTTATTAATTATATCAATATTTGAATTTACAGAAACAATCTGATTACGCAAGTTCTCTTTTCTTTCGGTTTGATGTTGACTGTTGTATTCGGATGTTCTGATTTCACTGATTAAAGCCTCTTTGTCCTTTTCATAAGTTACAATTTCAAGTCTGATATTTTGTAACTTTTCTGAAAGTTGTTCTCTCTTTTCAGTTAGTACAAGTCTGTTTCCTGTAAGGTTAGAAGTTGTTTTTTCGATATTTGCAATTTCTTCTTCAAATGCACTAAATTCTTTATTGGCAGTTTCTTTGTCTTTTTGTAGATTAGAAATTTTATTTTCACATTCTACAATTTCATTCTTTGTAAAATCAATACTGCTTACTAAAGAGTCATATTCATTTTGACAAGCCTTATATTCAGTTCTTAATCTGATAAGTTCTTGTTGTTCAGTTGACAAATCTCCTCTAGTACCTAAAATATCAGCCTCATACTTTGCAAATTCTTGCTGATTGTTACTGTACTGTTCTTTAAGTTCATCTGCTTTATCTGCAAGGGCTTTAGCCTCTTTACGGTACTTTTCAATTTCACTTGCACGAGATAACAAGCCTGTTCGTTTATTTAAAGAACCACCTGTTAGAGAACCACCGGCATTTACAACCTGACCATCAAGAGTAACTACCTTGAAACGGTATGAATACTTCTTAGCAATAGATACTGCTGAATTAAGATCCTCGGCAATAACAATCTTACCAAGCAAGTTTTGTAAAATGCCTTTGTATTCATCTTTGCAATCACACAAATCGGATGCTACACCAACAAAACCAAAACAACGGTCAATACCATTTTCATTTAGGTATCTAGGTTTAATTGTAGCAATAGGTAGGAATGTTGCTCTACCACCTTTGTTTTCCTTTAGTGTGCGAATTGCTCTCTTAGCATCTTCTTCATTGCCTGTAACAATGTTCTGCATTGCACCACCTAAGGCAGTTTCGATAGCTATTGCATAGTCTGTTGGTACTTTAATTAATCTTGAAACAGGACCATGAATACCACCGATTTTGCCATGTCTTGAAAGGTTCATTACAGTTTTTACACTATGAGCAAAACCCTCAAGGTTCTTTTCTAGGTCTTCTAGGATATTGGCTCTTCTTAGCTTTTCATTAGAATCAAGAGTTAATCTGTCAATCTCACCTTTAGAATTTTCATTTTTTGCTTTTAGGTTACTGATTTTAAGTTCTAAACCCTTAATAGAATTGGAAAGCATTTCTACCTTTTCGGCAGAGTCTTTACCCTGTGTCTTATAATCTTCAAGCATTTTAGAAGTAGTTTCTAAATTACTTTCTTTTTCTGACAATGAAGAATTTAGACTTTCTATTCTTTCATTAAGTTCATTAATTGATGAATCACTTGTAAGTAAAACTACCTTTGCATTAGCTGATTTTTGGGATAATTCAGCTAATTTAGAATTTAATTCTTGAAGTTCATCACCACTACGAGAAGCATCAACACTGATAGTATTTAGGTTTTCGGATACTTCATTATATTCCTTTTGCTTTTCTTCAATGTTTAACTTTAGCTTTTCAACATTTTCTTTTTTCTCTTTAATTTGAGATTCAATTTCAGTAAAGGAATTGTCAAGTTGTTCAATTTCAGTTTCAAGTCTTGTTATAGTTTCTTTGTTATGCTCAATGTCGTTATTTGCAACAGAAATAAGGGCATTGTTGTTGCTAACCTCTGACTCAAACTGAGAAATATTTCTTCTTATGGTGTCAATCTTAGAAGTGATTTCACCATTTTTTAGATAGATAGATTCTGTTTCTGAACTGATATTTGCAAGTTCTTGTTCAGCATTTTCATACTGTGCTCTTTGAATATCTATTTTGTCGTCTTGTTCTTTGATAATATTTGCTGAATTATCAAGAGTATTTAGCCATAAAGCAATTTCAAGACCTTTCTTTTCTTCAGAAAGTACAAGGAACTTTTGTGCTTTTTCTGACTGTTTCTTTAGTGGACCGACTCTGTCTTCAAGTTCACCAACAATATCTCTAAGTCTGACAAGATTTTCTTCTGTACTTTTTAGCTTTCTTTCAGCTTCGGTTTTTCTATATCTATAACGAGAAATACCTGATGCTTCTTCAAATATTTCTCTTCTTTCTTCACTTTTTGATGCAACAATACTGTCAATTTTACCTTGACCAATCATAGAATAACCGTCACGACCAAGACCTGTATCCATAAATAGTTCATGAATATCTCTAAGTCTTACTGTGGCTTTGTTAATCATATATTCACTTTCGCCACTTCTGTAATATCTTCTTGTAACGGCTACTTCGTCACCATCAAAAGGAAGTATTCTGTCTTTGTTATCAATAGACAAGGTAACTTCTGCATAGCCGGTCTTTTTTCTCTTATCTGTTCCGTTAAAGACAACATCTTCCATCTTAGAACATCTTAGAGTTTTGGCAGACTGTTCACCCAGTACCCATCTAATTGCGTCACTTATGTTACTTTTACCTGAACCGTTAGGTCCTACTATAGAAGTAATACCCTTATCAAAGGATAGCTTTATTCTATCGGGAAAAGTCTTAAAGCCATGCAATTCCAATGATTTTAGTAGCATAAGTCACCTCTTTCTTTAATAATAAACTGAAAGTCCTTAAGGGTATCACTTTGTTTAAAAGTAACTATGTATCCCAGTTCTTTAAGGACTTTAATATTTGCCTTTTTCTGTCCAATAGCTTTTGAAATAAACTTATTACCTACAATAACAGAAAATTCGCCTTGTGGGTATTTTTTTATTTCATTTACTAACATATCAAGAAACATTTTGCTTTCACATAATTCTCTAAATGCAGGGTGATAAAAACCTGCTACAGAAGTACTTACTAGTTCATCTGAATAATGAAGTCCTACTCTAATAACATTAATTTTTTTATCATAAAACATTTTAAGAATTTTTGCACAAGTATTTATTGTTGTTTCTTTACTATATGGAACATATTTTTTATCGTTATAATACTTTTCAAGTAATGTGTCTTTCATAGTTATTGTTGGATAAATTCTAACAGTATCAGGAGAAAGACTGATTAATTCCTCAGCAGTTTCTATATCCTTTTCAGGTGTACTGCCATAAAGACCAATCATCATTTGTAGTCCTAAAGAAATGTTATACTTCTTAATAAGATTAGAAGCATTTACAACATCAGTAGCACTATGACCTCTTTCATTAAGAGAAAGAACATCATCACACATTGACTGTGCACCAAGCTCAATTGAAGTTACACCATAACTTTTAAGCAAAGTTAAAACTTCATCATCTATTGCATCAGGTCTTGTTGACAATCTAATACCATAAAAGTCATTTATATATTGCTTTGTAGCATTAAGTAAAGAAACCATATAACCCCTATCGATGGCAGTAAAGCTACCACCAAAGAAAGCGATTTCGGTATTTTTCTTATCAACACCACTTTTTATTGCAGTTTCTATTGCAGACACTACATCATCTTGAGTTGGTTGATATGAATGACCTGTAATATTTCTTTGGTTGCAAAATACACACTGGTGAGGACAACCGTTATGAGGCACAAAAATGGAAATATTAGAATGTTTAATATCCCATCAACTCCAAAGCCTCTCTTGCAGCCTGTTGCTCTGCATCCTTCTTACTTCTTCCCCCACCTTTGCCGATTACATTACTGTTTAGGTGTACTTCAACTACAAAATGTCTGTTGTGGTCAGGACCACTAACATCAACAACTTCATACTGTAAAGTTTCTCCAGGATTTCTCTGGATAATTTCCTGTAGTTTAGTTTTGTAATCTTTAAAGTTCTTACCTGCTGTATGGTTCTTGATTTCAGGTACAACAAAAGAAAGTACAAACTTACTTGCCTTTTCCATACCACCATCAAGATAAATAGCAGCAATAACTGCCTCAAAAGCATCAGAAAGAATTGATGGTCTTTCTGCTCCACCACCTTTTCTTTCACCGTTGCTTAGGTAAATGTACTTACCTAGGTTAATCTTCTTTGCAAATACAAACAAGCTCTTTTCACAAACTAAAGATGCTCTTAACTTTGTAAGGTCACCCTCAGGTAATTGTGGACAATTGTTAAAAATATAATCAGAGACGGAAATTGAAAGTACTGCATCACCTAAAAATTCCAATCTCTCATTATATTTAAGGTGTTGCTTCTTATGCTCATTAGCATAAGAAGAATGTGTTAGTGCCACCTTTAAAAGTTCTTTATCTTTAAATGTATAGTTAATTACTTTTTCAAATTCTTCCATTATTTTATTCCTTTTAATTTATTAAATGAGTCTTCAATAACCTGTGGTACATTTGCGTTAATGTAATCAATAGTTAGTCTAACTGCATTAAAAATTGTTGTTGCATTAGAACTACCATGTGCTTTAAATACCGGTTTTTTGATACCTAGAATTGGAGCACCACCATAAACATCTGTATTCATAGTTTCCTTAAATTTCATTAGGTCACCATATACAAATAATGCACCGATTTTATTCTTTACACTTTTCTTAAAAATATCAGTAACTGCATGACTTAGTGACTTTGCTACGCCTTCATAATTCTTTAGTAGAATATTACCTGTAAAACCATCACAAACATACACATCACAAGCACCGTTGGAGATTTCTCTGCTTTCTACATTACCAACAAAGTTAACAGGACTGTCCTGTAGTAAAGCATAGGTATCTTTCTGTAAGTCTCCACCCTTATGACTTTCAGTACCAACATTAGCAATGGCAACCCTTGGGCTTTCTCTGTGCATAACTTTTTCCATATATACAGAACCTAAGATACCAAATTGACGAAGAATCTCAGGTCTAGCATCAAGGTTTGCACCACCATCAATAAGCAAAAATGATGAACCGTTAAATGTAGGTAAGATTGGTGCAAATCCGGGTCTCTTGACACCCTTTAATCTTTTAACAATTAAAGTACCACCTACACATAAAGCACCACTGTTACCGGCTGAAACAAAACCATCTGCTTCGTTATTTGCAACCATCTTTAGACCTAGTGCCATTGAAGAATTGTTGTATTCTTTCATAATAGCATTAGGTGTTTCATCAACAGGAATAACATCTTCTGTATGGTTAATTTCAATATTTGAAATATCTATATTATTTTCTTTTGCCACTTTCTTGATAATATTCTCATTACCTGTTAGGCAAATTTCAATTTTAAAATGCTCTTGAGCTTTAACTGCACCTTTGATAATTTCTAAAGGTGCATTATCTCCACCAAATGCATCAATTACTATCTTCATCATAAACCTCTTGAATTTATAAATTCTGTTAGCTTTGCAAAGGACCTATCAGAATAAGCCTTTGCCCTCTCTTTCTTATCCCTTGGTCTTTGTTCAAGTTCAGGTAACACTCCTAAATTAGCACCCATAGGTTGGAATTTAGAAACTGTTTCATCACTGATATATCTTGACAAAGAACCTATCATTGTATATTCAGGTAAAGTTACAGTTTGTTCTCCAATATATCTCATAGCTGCATTTATACCTGCCATTAGTCCTGAAGATGCTGATTCCATATATCCTTCAACACCTGTAATTTGACCGGCAAAGAAAAGTTTTTTATTTTCTCTTACAGAATAATCACTATTAAGAATTCTTGGTGAGTCGATAAAAGTATTTCTATGCATTACACCGTATCGTACAAACTCAGCATTTTCAAGTCCCGGAATCATTGAGAATACTCTCTTTTGCTCAGGGAACTTTAGATTAGTTTGAAAGCCTACTAGGTTGTACATAATACCGGCACTGTTCTCTTTTCTTAGCTGAACCACTGCCCAAGGTCTATGACCTGTTCTTGGGTCTTTCAGACCTACAGGTTTCATAGGACCAAAACGAATAGTATCGTGACCTCTTTGTGCCATAACTTCAATTGGCATACAACCCTCATATACCTTTGGATTCATTACATCAAAGTCATGTACAGGTGCTCTTTCTGCTGAAACAAGTGCTTCATAAAAATTGTCGTATTCTTCCTTATTCATAGGACAATTAATATAGTCATCACCGTCACCCTTATCATAACGAGATGCAAAGAAAGCCTTGTTCATATCAACTGTATCAAACTTTACAATTGGTGCAGCTGCATCATAAAATGAAAGACTGTCACCAAACATAGTTTTGATTTTGTCATAAAGCAAATCGGAAGTAAGTGGTCCTGATGCTATGATAGTAATACCATCAGGAATTTCGGTAACTTCTTCATTTATTACAGTAATATTAGGGTTATTATTTATTTCATCATTTACTAGATTAGAGAAAATTTCTCTATCTACTGCCAAAGCACCACCAGCCGGTACTTTGCTTTTATCGGCACACTTCATAAGAAGAGAATCTAACATTCTCATCTCTTCCTTAAGCATACCAGCAGCACTTTCTTTTCTGGCAGCTTTTAGACTGTTTGAGCATACAAGCTCACATAATTTATCTGAATGATGTGCCGGACTTTTCTTGTTAGGCTTCATATCATAAAGGTTTACCTTTATGCCACGCTTAGCAACTTGATATGCAGCCTCACATCCTGCAAGCCCACCACCTATTATATTTATACTCATTGGTCTTTAGTATAGCCACAACCCTCAGTTGCACAGAAGATTGTCTGCTTTTTGCCCTTCTTTTTATATAGAATTTTGCCACACTGTGGACACTTTTCATTTACAGGTTCATACCAAGACATATAGTTACAATCAGGGTAGTTACTACAACCGTAGAACACTTTGCCTTTCTTGGTTTTACGAGTAATAACATCTCCACCACATTCAGGACATTGAACACCGATTTTCTCTACAAACTTCTTGATATTCTTACATTCAGGGTATCCCGGACAAGCAATGAACTTACCGTATCTACCAACTTTGACAACCATCTTTCTGCCACAGTTCTCACATACAATGTCAGTTTCATCTTCTTTAAGTTTAATCTTGACACCTTCCATATCTTCTTTAGCCTTTTTCAAGGTCTTATCAAAGTCAACATAGAAATTATCAAGTAGTTCAACCCATTGTTCGTCACCGTGTTCAACCTTATCCAGATCTTCTTCCATTTGTGCAGTAAACTTAACATTTACAATTTTAGGGAATCTTTCTTTTAATAGAGTTACAAGTGCCTCACCAAGTTCAGTCGGTACAAGGGACTTTGCTTCTCTCTTAACATATTCTCTACTTGTAATTGTTGAGATTGTTGCAGCATATGTTGATGGACGACCGATACCGTTCTCTTCAAGTGCTTTGATTAGAGATGCTTCTGTAAATCTTGCAGGTGGCTGAGTAAAGTGCTGATTAGGTATAATTTCTCTAACCTTAGCAGGCATATTCTTCTCTAGTGGAGGAAGTTGCTTTTCCTTTGTACCTTCAGCATCATTACTGTCAACATAAAGTGTTGTATAACCGTCAAAGTCAACTCTGTAACCTGATGCCTTAAAGATATAGTCATTAGCATTGATTTCTGCCTGAGTTGTTTTGTGGATACAATCAGCCATCTGACAAGCAGTAAATCTATCCCAAATCAGTTTATATAGCTTATACTGTTCAATAGTTAAACTATCCTTAACCTTATCAGGTGACAATGATGGAATTGATGGACGAATGGCTTCGTGGCCATCCTGAGCATTTGAACGAGATTTAAATACTCTTGGCTTTGGTGGTAAATACTCAGGTCCAAAGTTATCATTAATATACTGTGTAACTTCTGCAATTGCATCGTTGGAAATTCTTAATGAATCAGTTCTCATATATGTGATAAGACCTGTTGTACCATAACCCTCAACATCAACACCTTCATAAAGTTCCTGAGCAATTTTCATTGTTCTTCTTGATTGATAACCAAGTTTACGAGATGCTTCCTGTTGCAATGTTGAAGTTATAAATGGTGGGTATGGTGACTTTTTACGAGTACCGTTTCTTACTTTTGTAACAATAAATTCAGCATCTTTGATTTCTTCAAGAATCTTGTCAGCTTCTTCTTTATTATTAATCTTAATCTTTTTACCGTCAGGTCCAAGTGCTAAAGAGGCATTGAAAACTTTTCTGCTTGATTTTGGAGAAAGTTTTGCTTCAATTGACCAATATTCTTCCGGTTTAAATGCTCTGATTTCGTTTTCTCTGTCTACAATAATCTTAAGAGCAACAGACTGTACTCTACCGGCAGAAAGACCTCTACGAATCTTTTGGCTGACAAATGGACTTAACTTATAACCAACTAGTCTGTCAAGAATTCTTCTTGCCTGTTGAGCATTTACAAGGTCAATGTCAATAGAACGAGGATGAGCCATACCGTTATTGACACCTGTCTTAGTAATTTCATTAAATTCAACTCTATTTTTATCTTCTAAATCAAGTCCTAAAATATATGCTAAATGCCAAGAAATAGCCTCACCTTCACGGTCCGGGTCAGTTGCAAGATAAATCTTGTCACTGTCTTTTGCAAGTGACTTTAATTCATCAACTAACTTTTCTTTACCTTTGATGATAGCATATTTAGGAGCATAATTTTTCTTTATATCAACAGCAAGTCTAGCCTTTGGTAGGTCACGAACATGACCCATTGATGCTACAACTTCATAATCTTTTCCAAGATATTTTTTGATTGTTTTAGCCTTAGCAGGAGACTCCACTATTACTAAATTTGACATTTATCTATCCTCCGATAGTTACTTTATTTTATACTGTTTGCCTGGTAAAACTACTATTAAATCCATAAGTTCAAGATTTGTTAGTATTCCGGAAATTTTATATACCGGTAAGTTACATTTATCAGACAAATCATCTATATGTATAGGCTCATTTCCGATAGCATAATAAACCTTTGATGAATTTTCATCAAGTTTTACATCATATCTATGACCCTTTATAAACTCTTTTTCAGGTTTTTCATTAGACTTTTTTGCAGGAATTTTCAGCACTGTACTGTCAGGAATATCATACTCATCATCTTCATAAACTTCTAAATTGTTAAATTCATTATAGTAGTTTAGAATATCAAGATAAGTAGTTACAGGAATAGCACCATCCTTAATAAGTTGGTTTGAGCCAACAGAATAGACACTATTGATGTTTGCCATTACGGCAAAAACATCTTTGCCCTGTTCTTTTCCGGCAATATCGGCTGTGACTAATGCACCACTTTTCTTACCTGCTTCAACAACAAGAACACCTCTTGAAAGTGCAGAGATTATTCTGTTACGAGATAAAAAGTGATGTGGCAAAGGCTCTGTATCCGGAGGATATTCAGAAATTAAACATCCTCTGTGTGTTATAGCCTTTCTCATAGGCTCATTTTTCATAAGGTAAGGATAATTGATACCACAACCTAAAACACAAATTGTAATACCATCAGCGTTTAATGCACCTGTATGTGCTGAACTGTCAACACCCATTGCACCACCACTAATTATAGTTACCTTACATTTTGAAAGATTATGAGAAATACTGTAAGCCACCTTTTTGCCATAAGTTGTAGCTTTTCTTGTACCTACAATCGCAATAGTTAAAAGATTATCAACTCTGGGTAAATATCCACTAACATATATAACTGCAGGTGGAGTATCTATATTACGCAAACAGTTAGGGTATCTGTCGTTATCTATAGCAAAAATAGAATAACCCAGACTTTCACATTTAGATATAATTTCATCAGCCTTTTCAATTGGAGTTTCTTCTAGATGGTTAATTTCCTTTTCGGTAAAAATACCACAAAATCTCCATTCAAAGTCCTGACCATTATAAAATACAGAAATATCCCTATACTCTTCAGTTTCGTAAAGTCTTTTAACTTTTGGATTATCATAGCCAAGAGCTAAACTTAGCCATATCCAATAACGATTATTATTCATTATTTGACATTTCCCACATAATTATACTAGCTGCTACTCCGGCATTTAGAGAATCAATCTTGCCCTTCATAGGTACAATAACTTGGTAGTTACAAGCATTAATAGTCATTTCACTTAGTCCGTTAGCTTCGTTACCTATTACAACAAGTGCATTCTTTGAAAACTCAAAATCACCTAGAGTTTTGGCAGTATCTTTTAAACAAGCAGCATAAGACCTGCCATGCTTATTAAATTCACATTCAATATATTCTTCTGCGTCATTAATAATATAGAAAGGTACACGGAAAATTGCACCCATACTACCTCTTACAACCTTAGGACTATAAATATCACAAGAATCTTTTGTGATAAATACACCTTTGATTGAAAAAGCATCAGCAGAACGCAATACTGTTGCAATATTGTCCGGATTTTGCACATTATCTAAAAGTACAAACTTACCATTATAATCAATTTTATCAATATCATCAGTTTTGTCAAGTGTTTTAAGTACAAGCATTACACCTTGAGGTGACTTTGTATCGGACAAAACATTGAAAATATTGTTAGGTACAACTATTGATTCATCAGAAATTGACTCAAGTCTATTGCATAATTCAAGATTTCTTGTATAGAAATTTTCGCTACAAAGTAGCACATCAATATGAATATTAGAAATTAAAACATCTTGGCAAGTTCTTAGTCCTTCTGCAACAAACTGTTTATTCTTGTTCCTATACTTTTTCTGCTTTACTAGTTTATGAATATGCTTTAGAGTACCATTTTCTCTACTTGTAACAAACTTCATATAATGACCTCTTTTTTAGATAGTAAAAAGCGTTTGAGGTAAAACCTCAAACGCATAACACTTAAGCTTTTGTAACTTTTTCAACAAGGCTAGCAAAAGCTGCCGGATCAGAAATAGCGATTTCTGAAAGCATCTTTCTGTTAAGGTCAATGTTAGCCTTCTTAAGACCATTCATAAATGTGCTGTAGTTTGTGCCGTTTAGCTTACAAGCTGCAGAAATTCTTGTGATCCAAAGTCTTCTGAAATCTCTCTTCTTCTGCTTACGACCAATGTATGCATAGTTACCAGATTTCATAACTGCCTGCTTAGCCATCTTAAAGTGCTTACTCTTTGCACCGTAATAACCCTTAGCAAGCTTTAATGTTTTGTTTCTTCTTTTGCGAGTCATCATCGCGCCTTTTACACGAGCCATTCTATATTTCCTCCGTTATTTCGTAAGTTAAATTCAAAAAGTTAATTATTTGTAAGGGATTAATCTCTTAATCTGAGCTGTATTTGTCTTATCAGCTACACAAGTCTGTCTTAGACCTCTCTTACGCTTTGTGTTCTTCTTGTTAAGAATGTGCTGCTTGTTAGCATGAGCACGGATAACCTTACCATTCTTAGAAAGTTTAAATCTCTTTTTTGCACCACTATGTGTCTTAATCTTTCCCATTATGAAAATCCTCCTTAAAAATTACTTATTTGGCTTAGGAGCTAGAAACATTAACATATTTCTACCTTCAAGTTTTGCTGGTTTTTCGATAACAGCAACTTCTTCACAAGCTTTAGCAAAACGGTTCATTGTGTCATAACCCTGTTCTGGGTGACCCATCTCTCTACCTCTAAAGCGAATTGAAACCTTAACCTTATCGCCTTTCTTAATAAACTTAAGGGCATTGTTAAGTTTTGTGTTGAAGTCATGCACATCAATATTTAGTGAAAGTCTAACTTCCTTAATATCAAAAGTACGCTGGTTCTTCTTATTTTCTTTTTCCCTTTTAGCTTGTTCAAAACGATACTTGCCATAGTCCATTACTTTGCAAACAGGTGGCTTTGCCTGTGGAGCAATCTTAACTAAGTCAAGGTTACTCTCCATTGCTATATTGAAAGCTTTTTCTGAAGACATAATACCTAGCTGTTCGCCTTCGGCACCAATTAGTCTTACTTCCTTATCACGGACTTCTTCGTTAATCTGTAGTTTCTTGTTGCTGATTGTCGAGCACCTCCAAAATAAATTAAAAAAGTGGACAGATAAACTCCGTCCACTCTAATACGCATCAGTAAAAAACTGTAAGTATTAACCCACGCAGACGGCACCCCGTAGGTGAAAGCATAACTGCCTTTCTTTCTTTTACTCAATTATTATATATAAAAGCATTTAATTTGTCAATACCTTTTTGACAATTAATTAGAAATTTGATAATATGATACTAACGAAAGTCGAGGTAGACAAAATGAATAACTTTTTTCAACAACAATTGTACCACAATTATCAAATAAATCAAGAGAAAAAAATGATAAGAAAAGAAAGCAACAAACTTTCCTTTATGTTGTTTATTGCAATTATATTTATGAATATTGCAGCTACAGTACTATTTATGTTTATAAGTTTTTTCAGCAAAGATACTTCTCTTACTACTACAGGAATACAAAACAGTTATTCTTCTTATGACTACATTATTAATGGTTTAGGAGAATTTGCCGGTTTCTTTGTTGTACCATTTGTATTTTGCTTAATATTTCGTTACAAATTTAGTGAAGTTATTCCGGTTAACAGTAATAAGAAATATAATCCTTTATTATTGGTATTAGGTGGATATGCAATTTGTACTGTTGCAAATATTGCAGTAAGCCTACTGAACAATAATTTAAGTATATTTGGATTGACAAATACAACCGGTGTTGAATTTACAACTAAGACACCTCTTGACCAAGTTATTTACCTTATATGTATTGCAATTATTCCTGCTTTAACTGAGGAATTTATATTTAGAGGTGTTATCTTAAATTCATTTAGAAAATTCGGTGATGGCTTTGCAATTTTAATATCTTCTCTCCTATTTGGGTTTATGCATGGTAACTTTGTACAAATTCCATTTGCATTTATTGTAGGTTTAGCTTGTGGATTTATAGTTGTAAAGACAAATTCAATTATACCGGCTATGGTTTTACATCTACTTAATAATGGTACATCGGTACTTATTGATATTGTAGCTAACTATGTTGGTGACAATTTGTATTCTGTGATTTCTTCGGTAGTTATTTTTACACTTACACTACTGGGCTTCATTTCAATAGTTTTACTTGTAAAAAAGGGTCTTAACTTTAAATTTGGAAATAAATCTATTGTAAGTTTAGGTGCTAAGGATAGGATAGTTCAATTTTTTACTAATCCAGGCACTATAATTCTTCTTTCATTCTTCATTATTGAAGCATTTATTACTTTATTAGGTTTTTAATTATGTATAATGAAAAGTTTATGGATATTGCACTAGAGGAAGCTAAGTTGGCTTTAGACGAAAATGAAGTTCCTGTTGGTGCAGTAATTGTTAAAGATGGTGTTGTAATTGCTAAAGCTCACAATACAAGAGAAAAAACTAAAAATGCACTTCATCATGCTGAGGTTATTGCAATAGATAATGCTTGTAAAGAGTTATCCGGTTGGAGACTTTGGCAATGTGAAATGTATGTAACAATGGAACCTTGCCCTATGTGTGCCGGTGCTATAGTTAATGCCAGAATACCTAATGTATATTTTGGTGCATATGATAAAAAGTATGGTGCTTGTGGTTCTGTTATCAATATATTTAATATGAAAGAAAATTTTAAAGTTACTTATGAAGGTGGCTTTAAAGGAAAAGAGTCACTTGAACTTTTTGATAAATTCTTTAAATATTTAAGAAACAAAAGAACATAAAATTAGTCCTTAACAAATTGATTGTTAAGGACTTTTTTCTGCTTATTTTACTGTTAAATCGTAGCTAATATCAATTAAAGAAAGTATTTTTTCATCATCAACAGAACCATCAAGGCATATTGTTATCCAATGTTCCTTATTCATATGGTATGCAGGATAAAAACCTTTTTCTTCTAAAAGTGAACCCAGCATTATTGGGTCGCACTTAATATTAACTATATCTACTATTCTATCGGAATATTCACCTAATCTATTCTTAGGGATTTTCATTAATAAAGCAAACCATTTGTTATTGTTACTATGCCTGAATACAGTAGAAACATTATCATTTTTAAATGGTTTATCAGGTTCTTCACTAAATATTTCTGTAATAGATTTAACTAAACTTTCAAAATTCATATTCATATTACTTAGTTTTCTTTAAAATTTTATTTGCTGCAATAAGCACACCTGTCTTACCACAATGGAAGTTAAATGAACCTTGCATCCATACTGCAAAAGGTTCTCTAAGTGGTGCATCAGCAGAAAGCTCAATACTTGAACCTAAAGTAAAAGTACCGGCAGCCATAATAACCTTGCTATCATATCCCGGTAAATCATCCGGTACAGGTGTTACATAGCTATCAACCGGTGAACCGGCTTGAATACCCTCACAAAAGGCAATAAGGTTTTCTTCATTTTCAAGAAGAATAGCTTGTACAATATCTCCTCTTTTTTCATTCATTGTTGGAGATACACCGTAACCCATTAGAGTAAATAGTGTACTTGCAAAAACAGCAGTTTTCATAGCTTCACCTGTAATATGTGGTGAGTTAAATGCACCTAGGAACATTTCTCTCTTTGTGCTGATTGTAGCACCAAGTTCTCTACCTGTACCCGGTGTTGTAAGTCTGTAACTACAAATTTCAACTAAATCTTTTCTACCGGCAATATAACCACCTGTTGGAGCAATACCACCACCGGCATTCTTAATTAAAGAACCTGCCATAATATCTGCACCAACTTGAGTTGGTTCTAGTTCTTCAACAAATTCACCATAACAGTTATCAACCATAACAATAGTTTCAGGTGACTCTCTCTTAACTATTTCTGCAATTTTCTTAATATCAGCAATAGTTAATGCTCTTCTTAGAGAATAACCTCTTGAACGCTGAATATAAGCCATTTTAGGCTTTGACTTTAGCTTTTCAACTAAAGCATCATAATCAACTTCATTATCCTTTAATGGTACTTCATCATAATGAATATCAAAGTCCTTTAATGAGCCTGAGTAATTACCCTCAATACCGATTACACTTCTGATTGTATCATAAGGAATACCTACAACAGAAAGCATAGTATCTCCGGGTCTTAGCATACCAAATAAAGCAACTGTTAATGCGTGAGTACCTGACTGAAAACTTTGTCTTACTATTGCATCTTCTGCACCAAAAGCAGTGGCATATACTTCATCAAGAACTTCTCTACCTCTATCGCTATAGCCATAACCTGTACTATCGGCAAAGTGACTTTCTGACACACCACAAGTTTGGAATGCCTTTAGCATTTTGTTCTGGTTATATTCTTGTATTCTCTCTATTTCTTGGAACTGAGTTTTGCACTGTTCCATTGCTTTTTCAGATAGTTCTAGAATTTTACTATCTAAATCAAAAAAATTCATCTATGTATTTCCTTCCATTTTCCTATTATATTAAAACCCATTTTGGTATAACATTCTTTTAAATCATCTTCACAAAATAAATATAAGTTGTCTTCTTTTACATTATTTAAAAGGCTTTTTGCATAATCATTATTTCTATACTGAGGTAATGTTGCAATTGGTGAAATTATTTTACTGTATTCATCACCTGTTATTATTGCACAAGAAACTATTTTATCTTCTAGCTCAAGTGAATAAATTTTACTGCAATTTACTCTAACTTTGGAATGTAAATCAGTTGCAAAATACCCATAATCAGCAATTTTTACAACAGTTGAATTGCAGTTATTAAAGAAGTTAAAAACACCTTTATATTCATTAACGGTAGTAAAAATGCAGTTATTTTCTTTTACATTGTTATTAATAAATTCTCTTTTCATAATTAAGCCTGTTTCTGACATAGAAAAATTAAAATTCAGAGAATATTTTTCATTAAACAAAAGATGAGAAAACCCTAACACATTGAGAAATTCTTCAATTTCCTGTATGTTAGAATTTTCTGTTAAAAATAAAATAAACTGATTATCTAACCTTGAAATCAGCGAAACATAATCTTCATTAAAAGACTGATACCATATATCAAGAAAGTCACAGTTAAGCCCATAAGATTTATACAATACATTTATTCTGGTGAAAAATACATCCTTATCTTTTAGCTTAGCTGTAACATTCTTATATTTTGTGTCATCAGACAGATATTTTATCATTTCAATTCTTTAACAAGGTTCTTGAAGTGAATACCTCTCTCCATAAAGTTCTTGTACAAATCAAAACTTGCACTTGCTGGAGATAGAGAAACAATATCACCCTTAACTGCAACTTCAGAAGCTTTTTTAACTGCCTCTTCCATATTAGATACACGATAAATTACAGGGTTACCCTCACTATAGCTAGGTGCCTTCTTAGTTGAAGTTTCAATTTTATCAGCAGTATTGCCCATTAAGATAAGAATTTTAACCTTCTTACAAATAACTTCACCTAGTTCATCATAGTTAAGGTTTTTGTCATAACCACCGGCAATAATAATAATCTTTTCATCATATAGAGAAAGTGTACCTGATGCAGTTCTTGTAGGACTGGATGCAATAGAATCGTTGTAGTACTTAACACCATTAAATTCTCTTACAAATTCTGCTCTATGTTCTACACCTTGGAATGTTTTTGCTACTTTAACAATAGTATCAACATCAACAATACCCCATACAGCTGAGATAGCAGCCATATAGTTCTCTACATTGTGCATACCCGGAATGAAAATATCTTTAATGTCAATAATTTCTGTTTCTTTACCGTAATCAGAATAAACTATCTTGTTATCCTTTAGATATGCACCGTTAGTAACAGTATTTCTTCTACTAAACTTAACTAGTTGACCACGAACTTCACTTGAGAATGAATTTGAAATTTCATTATCAAGGTTAAGAACAGTCTTTGAGAAAGCATTTTGATGAAGAAGAATATTCTTCTTGGCATCAACATATTCTTGCATATCCTTATGTATATCAAGGTGATTTGGTGAAACATTTGTTACAATAGCAATTTCAGGACTTTCTTTCATTGAGATTAGTTGGAATGAAGAAAGTTCAACAACTGCATAATCATCCTTAGTAATACTTTCAATTTCAGGTAAAAGTGGCTTACCGATATTTCCACCTAAAAATACCTTTTTACCGGCAGCTTTTAGAAATTCTGAAACAATAGAAGTTGTAGTTGTCTTACCGTCAGAACCTGTAACTGCTATAATATGACAGTCGGCAAGTTCAAAGAAAAGTTCCATTTCTGAAGTTACAACAACACCACGACTACGCATTTCAACAAGTTCATCCATATAGTACTTCATACCGGGTGTTCTAAACACTATATCAACATCAAGATTCTTTAGGTAATTATCACCTAAAGAAAGTTTAACACCAAGTTCTTCTGCTTTCTTAGCATTATCTCCTAGGTCCTCAAAATTTCTTCTATCACAAGCAGTAACATCAATGCCCTTGTTTACGAACATTTCCATAACAGGAAAGTTACTGATACCAAGTCCACAAAATGCTACTTTCTTATCCTTTATACTTTCAAAAAAGTTATCAATTTTTGTCATAAGGTTCAACCTCCTAAATACATACTATATTATTATACCAAATGTAAAGAAAATTTCAATTATTTTATGCAAATAACGCAAAAAAACGGTGACAAAGTCACCGTTCTAATTAAAATTATTCTCTGCCAAGAAGTGAGTCAACAGAAGTTTCCAAAATATCTGCTAATGCAACAAGTTCAATATCTGTTACATAACGGATTTGACCTTCCAGCTTAGAAAGACCTGATGCATTCATATCAACGCCATTAACCTGCAACTGTGCAAGAAGTTCCTTTTGCTTCATTCCCTTCTTTTTTCTTGCAGATTCAACACGAGCACCAATTAGGTTTCTGTCGCCTAAGTTTTGTTTTCTTAGCCTCATAATATTCTCCCCATTTACATAATTATTTTTCTTTAAAGTAATTCTTTTGAATAATTCTAATAAATAATTCTTTTAAAATATTCTTTTAAAAAATTCTTTAAATTCATTATGAACATATTATAATACTATAAAAGAAAAAAAACAAGACCTTTTTGTAAATAAATTTAAAAAATTGATACTTTTTATCGAATTATATTACACGATAGTGATATTTTGTAATATTTTTGTAATTTTCTTATAAAAAATTATTTAAAAGAAATATAAATAGCAAAAAAATAAGGGTCATAATGACCCTTAGCAACCAAATCTATAAGCCGAGTTCTGTCGTGAATAGCCATCTATCTTGGCAGTGTGTTGCCACAACTGCTCAACGCCACCTCCTCGGGACTGCCGAGCATGCATTATGTCCCTCCACGGTGTTGCTCCAAATAGGGTTTACACGGCTAATATGTCTCCATATTACCGGTGAGCTCTTACCTCGCCTTTCCATCCTTACCACATAAGTGGCGGTAATTTTCTGTTGCACTATCCCTAGGGTCACCCCCGGCGGCTGTTAGCCGTTATCATTGCTCTATGGAGCTCGGACTTTCCTCGGATAGTCGCTTTCGCTTCTAACCGTAGCTATTCAATCTAGTTGCTACTATATTTTAATAGAAAAATAATATTTTGTCAAACATATTGAATGAATTTATAATAAGTTGTATAATATAATAAGATTTTAATGGAGGATTACAATATGGATATTAGACAAGAATCTTTACAAAAGCATTATGAATGGAATGGCAAAATCGAAGTTGTTTCCAGAGTTAAGGTTAATAGTAGCAAAGATTTGTCACTGGCTTACACTCCCGGTGTTGCTGAACCTTGCCTTGAAATTAATAAGGACTACAACAAGTCATTTGAACTAACAAGAAGAAACAACCTTGTTGCAGTAGTTACTGATGGTTCTGCTATCTTAGGTCTAGGTGACATTGGTCCTGAGGCCGGTATGCCTGTTATGGAAGGTAAATGTGCATTATTCAAGGAATTTGCTGATGTTGATGCTTTTCCTATTTGTGTTAGAACTAAAGATGTTGATGAATTTGTAAATACAGTTTATCTTATCAGTGGTAGCTTTGGTGGAATTAACCTTGAAGATATTGCAGCACCTAGATGCTTTGAAATTGAAAAGAAGTTAAAAGAAAAATGTGACATTCCGGTATTCCATGATGACCAACATGGTACTGCTATTATTGTTGCAGCCGGTTTACTTAACGCACTAAAGGTAGTTAATAAAAATATTGAAGATGTACAGGTTGTAATTAACGGTGCAGGTTCTGCCGGTATTGCTATTTGTAAGCATCTGCTAAACATTGGTTTTAAGAATGTTACAATGTGTGATATTAACGGTATTCTTTGTGAAGATGATGATACTCTTAAGGATGCACATAAGGAAATTGCAAAGGCTACTAACAGAAGTAAAAAGACAGGTAACCTAGCTGATGCAATGAAAAATGCTGATGTATTTATCGGTGTAAGTGCTCCTAACATTGTTTCTGAAGAAATGGTGAAGAGTATGGCTAATGACCCTATTATCTTCTCTATGGCTAACCCTACACCTGAAATTATGCCTGATAAGGCTAAGAATGCCGGTGCTGCTGTAGTTGGTACAGGTAGAAGTGACTTCCCTAATCAGATTAACAATGTACTTGCTTTCCCAGGTATCTTTAGAGGTGCTTTGGATTGTAGAGCAAAGGAAATCAATGAAGAAATGAAAGTTGCTGCATCTTATGCAATTGCAAACTTAATTTCTGATGATGAACTAAATGCTGAGTATATTCTACCGGAAGCATTTGATAAGAGAATCGGTAAGGCTGTTGCTGAAGCAGTTATTAAAGCTGCTAATGAAACAGGTGTAAGTCAGATTTAATTATCTGTTACAATATAAAATAGGCAAAAATTTAGGAGATGCTAATGCATCTCCTTTTTTTATTTATATTACATTTTTTCTGACATATTGAAGTAAAGTTTCTTTATCGTTAATTAAAGTATTTTCAATAACTTTATTAAGCAAAAGATTAAGTGTATCCCCTATTATTTTGCCTTTTGACATTCCACAACCCATAAGGTCCGAGCCATTGACTTTAAGATACTTTAAGCTAAAACATTCGTCATTATCCATAATATCACGAAAGATACTATTAACTTTATCCAGTTTATCAATCTTTTCTTGTTGATGGTATGATGACTGAGAAAGTACATCAGCCATTTGAATTTTCATAAGCATTGAAAAATTATCTGAACCGATATTTTTTAATACTTTTTTAATTATAATTCTGTCAGGCTGAATTCTTAAATCGTGAATTGAAATTAAATTAACCACAGTTTCAGTAAAATCTTTTGGGTAACGAAGTCTTTCCAAAATTATCTTTGCAATACCTGCACCGGTTTTTTCGTGACCTCTAAAATGAGAAACACCATTTTCATCTTTATTTTCTGACATAGGTTTACCTATATCATGAAGTAACATTGTCATTCTTAAGATTGGGTCGTTGTCAATATGCTTAACGCAAGAAACTGTGTGTTTCCATAAAGTTTTGTTATGGTGTGGTGTGTTTTGTTCATAATGAAACATTGTAGAAATTTCAGGAATGATAACTGCAAATACATCTTTAAATCTTCTGAGAATATAACTACAATTTTCACCACACAAAGTTTTTACAAGTTCTGTTGCAATTCTTTCTTTAGAAATATTATTTAATAGTTCTTTATTCTTTGCAATTGCGTTATATGTATTAAATTCTACTGAAAAGTTATAAGTTGATGCAAACCTTAATGCTCTTAAAATTCTTAATGCATCTTCCTTAAATCTTTTATCCGGTTCACCAACACATCTAATAGCCTTATACTTTAAATCTTCTTGACCGTTGAAATAGTCAATTACACCTTCACTTGGGTTATATGCCATAGCATTTACTGTAAAATCTCTTCTTGCTAAGTCTTCTTTTAGTGAAGTGGTGAACTCTACATTCTTAGGATGACGGTTATCTTCATAATCTCCATCAATTCTATAGGTTGTGATTTCATAAACTTCATAATCAATAATTACTGCAACTGTGCCATGCTTTATTCCGGCATCAATAATTTTGTAATCTTTGAATATTGAAATAATTTCATCCGGTTTTGCATTTGTGGTTAAGTCATAATCCTTAGGTGTTAAACCAAGTATCATATCCCTTACACAACCACCTACTGTATAACATTGAAAACCATTTGACTCCATTTTTGAAATTATATTTAAAACATTTTTAGGTAAAGTAAAATTCATATATATCATCTCAATTATTTTTATATTTATTATACCACATTAATTATGTATAAAAAAGTTAAATTTAAGTCAAAAATAGCACAACTTCATGTTGTGCTATCTAGTTATATTTTAATTTTTGTCAACTATCTTTTTCTTAATAGCAGTTGTAATGAGAGTAAGAATAATAAATACTATTATTGTAAAAGCAAATGAACATAATAAAAACATAGAAGAATTATGATTTAGTGGTACTGTACCTAAAATTTTGCCACCAAACAAGAAACCTAAAACTAAGCAAACAAAAATAAATATTGATAAAGAAAGTCTTAGTTTATTAAACGGTAAAGAAATCTTCACTACTAGTGCAAACAATGCAAAAGCAGTTACCATAATACAGACAGTTTCCAGAGTTTGAGTATTAAATCCAAGTTGATAACCTAAAGTCATAACCAATATAGAATTTAGAGTAACCGTTAAACCTGCCGGTATTGCACCACAGATAATGTTAATGAAGAAGTTTCCTGTAATTCTGTTATTGTTATATTCCATAGCTAATATAAATGATGGAATACCGATGGTAAGTCCTCCGACAAATGAAAGTTGAATTGATTGGAATGGATAGGACATACCAAAAATAATAACTAAAACAGAAAGTAAAATTGAAAAAATATTTTTAACTAAAAACAGTGATGAACTTCTTTGGATATTCTGAATTGTTCTTCTACCCTCAGTAACAATATATGGCATTGATGAAAAGTCATTATCAGCAAGTACAATTTGTGATACACACTTAGCAGCCTCACTACCTGATGCCATCGCTACCGAACAATCAGCTTTTTTTAAAGCTAATACATCATTTACTCCATCACCTGTCATAGCTACTGAATGACCATTATCGTGTATTGATGAAATCAGCTTTTCTTTTTGTTGAGGAGTTACTCTACCAAAAATTGTATATTCTTCTGATGCTTTTTTAATATCTTCATCAGTTTTTAAAGTGCTACAGTCAATAGCTTTATCGTAGTTATCAATATTAAAAGTTTTGGCAATATTCACAATAGTATTTACTGAGTCACCTGAAATAATCTTAATATTAACTCCTTGTTTTTTGAAATACTTTAAGGTTTCTTTTGCATTTTCACGAAGTTTATCTCTCAATAAAACATTACAAATAGGTGTTCTTGTATCACCCTTAATCATTACAAATGTTAGAACTCTGTAGTTATTTTCATATTTCTTAATATCGGTTAAAATATCATTTTCATCATCATTAAGGATAAATTCACCTGCACCACAGAGAATCTTCCTATCACTAAAAGTAACAGAAGAACATTTCTTTTCAGAAGAAAAGGCTTCTACTGAAACTGCTTTTTCGTAATGGTAACCATCAATTTTATCCCTAACTGCATTCATTGTACTGTTGTAGTCAATGCTATTATTTGCAAAATCAGAAAGAATATTTAGCACATCATCATAAGTATAGTCACTTAGGGGAATAATATCCTCAACAATCATTTCATCACAAGTCAGTGTACCTGTTTTGTCAAGACAAAGAGTATCTACTCTTGCAAGTGTTTCAATACAATAAAGGTCTTGAACAAGAACATTTTTCTTAGAAAGTCTTATAACAGAAACAGCAAGAACTGTACTTGTCAAAAGTACAAGTCCCTCAGGAATCATACCTATAAGTGCTGCTACCGTTTTAACAACTGCATCTTCCAATGAAACATTTAAGAATAATAACTGATGTAAAAACAGTATTGTACCCAATGGAACTAAAATACAAGTTACTACTTTAATAATTTTTTTAATAGTTCTGAAAATTTCAGAATTATTTTCTTTATAATACTTAGCAGAATTATTTAGCTTTGCAGCATAATTATCGTCACCTACTGCAACAACCTTTGAGATACATTGTCCTGAGTTGATAAAGCTACCGGACATTAGCTTGTCCCCAACTTTTTTTCTGATTAATTCACTTTCACCGGTAAGCATACTTTCATTTACAAAGCACTCACCGTCAACAACAACACAGTCAGTTGGAATTTGATTACCTCTGCTCAATGAAAGCAAATCATCAAGAACAATATCTTCATTATTAATATCTATTGTATCACCATTTCTGATAACCTTTGAATTGTTACCGGAAATAATAGACAGTTTATCAACTGCTTTTTTGCTACGAATTTCTTGCACAATACCGATTATTGTATTGAAAAATACAACACCGATAAAAAGCATATTCTTGTATGAACCAACAAGAAAAACTGCTAAAGCAAGAACAACATTCAACAAGTTAAATAATGTACAAATATTTTTAAATAAAATATTTCCTAAGGTTTTTTCCGGTTTTGAGGTATCAACATTAACCTTACCCTCTGAAACTCTCTTGTCAACTTCTTGGGTAGTTAAACCTGTAAAAATTTTTTCTTCACTCATATAGCACCCATTAAATAAAAAATTTGGAACTTCTGTACTGAAAATCAGCACTAAAAAAATAATACTACCAAAATAATATTTTATCAATACTATTTCCAAACTATTATACTATAAAACAAGAAAAAATAATAGTATGACATATAAATAAAGGTGAGGTTATGAAAAAAGTTATTTCATTTATAATAGCTATTGTGGCTATATTAGGAGTATATAATACTATAAATCCATCAAATGCTATTGTGACAAGTAGTGACTTAAAAAATAAAACAGTACAAATCGGTGGACAACCTTTTGGAATTAAATTTTATTCAGAGGGTGCTTTAGTAACCAAAGTAAGAGAAAATTCTCCTGCTGATAAGGCCGGTATGAGGGTTAATGATATTATAATAGGTATTAATAATGAAAAAGTTAAGGATAATGAAGTTGTAAGGAATAAAATTGAAGAATATAAAAATCAAACTATTAAGTTTACTATTAACAGAGATTATGAAATTATTGACTTAAACATTAAACCTGAAAATCACAATGGTAATTATACAGTAGGTATTTGGATAAAAGACAGTTGTGCCGGTATAGGAACTATAACTTATTATGATACAAACAATAATACTTTTGCTTGTTTAGGTCACGGAATTTGTGACAAAGAATCAACTAACCTACTACCTATGGCTGAGGGTGATATTTGTCCTGCAATTATTCAAAGTGTTGACAAAGCTAAGAGTGGTTATGCCGGTGGACTTAACGGATATTTCTTAGATGATGAAATCGGTAAGGCTTATTATAATTCAGAATATGGGCTGTTCTGTAATAAAGAAATAGAAACTTCCTACAAAGAATATAAAGTTGCTACTAAGGAAGAAGTTAAAAAAGGAACTGCTTATATTTACACAACTGTTGAGGGTTCTAACCCTAAATTCTACAAAGTATATATTAAACCGGAATGTCACTTCTTCTTTGACAAAATGAAAGAAATTACAATTGAAGTTACAGACAAAGAGTTACTGAAAAAAACAGGTGGCATTGTACAGGGTATGAGTGGTTCACCTATAATACAAGATGGTAAACTTATTGGTGCAGTTACCCATGTATTTGTCAATAATCCTGAAAAAGGTTACGGAATTCTTGCTGAAACAATGATAGATGAGTCAAAATAAAAAATTGTAGAAACGGCATATTATTGGGGTATTTTGTAATATAGTGGGTAGTGGTGACACAATATGTTGAGATTTAAATTAATTTTTTGGAAAAAATTTAAGTGTAAACCCTTGATATATTTGCCATAATATGGTATGATTATCTCAACAAATTAACAAGGGAGAATTTTCATGGAGAATAAAATCAAACTACTTCTCACAGAAGAACCAAATGAATTTGATGAGGAAACACTCCGTTTTCTCAACAGTAAGAACTTTTCAGTTCACTACTCTGCTAAAGATGGTGAAGAACTACTAAACAAAATTAACGAGATACACCCTGATGTGGTACTGTTCGACTTGTTCCTAACAAGACTAGATGGAATAAGCGTTATGCGTCACATTAGAAATGAAAGCAACTGTTCCCCACTTTTCATTGCATTTTCTAACTATAGAAGTGCTTTGCTTGAACAAGAGGCTATGAACAATGGTGCATCTTACTTTGTGCTAAAGCCTTACAACATTAACGACCTTACTGAAAACATTACTATGTTAATGAACACAAAGAACATTATGAACAACCAAGGTTATCAAAGCAATCTTAACATTGAAGTAAAGGTTACTGAGATTCTTCACCAAATCGGCGTACCTGCACATATTAAGGGTTATCACTACCTAAGAGATTCAATACTTATGTCTATTGAAAAGCCTGAAATCATCAATGCCGTTACTAAGGAACTGTATCCATCAGTTGCACTAAAGTATGAAACGACTTCCAGTAGAGTTGAAAGGGCTATTAGACATGCAATTGAAGTTGCTTGGGACAGAGGTGATGTGGATGTGCTTAACTCCTACTTTGGATATACTATCCACAACTCAAGAGGTAAGCCAACTAACAGTGAATTTATTGCTATGATTAGTGATAAATTAAGACTACAACTAAAGAATGCAAGTTAAAAAATTATGGGTACTGATTTTCAGTACCCATTTTTTATGAGAAAAAAACTGCTCTCTAAATTAATAGAAAGCAGTTTTGTAATTAAATCAATAAATTTTCTTAAAGAAACAACTGTGGTTACCTGTATGACAAGCAGCACCTGTTTGTTCTACTGTTACTAATAAAGTATCATCATCACAATCGGAATAAATTTCAACAACCTTTTGAAGATGGCCTGATGTTGCACCTTTATTCCATAGTTCCTGACGACTTCTACTCCAAAACCAAGTATAGCCTGTTTCAAGTGTTTTAGCCATAGATTCCTTGTTCATCCAAGCAACCATAAGGACTTCACCTGTAGATTTCTCTTGAATTATTGCCGGAATTAAATCTGACTTAACAAAATATTTATCTAAGTTATTTTCCATAATTAACCTCTTGTTAGTTTAATAGCCTTTGGTAAATTAAGTGTACCTTCATAAATTGACTTACCACAAATTGCACCAAAAATATTAAGACTCATCAAGTCCTTAATATCTGTTAAATCTGATATACCACCACTTGCTACAATGTCAGCACTTACAGAATTACTTAGCACTTCAAGCTGAACAAGGTTAGGACCTGTTAGCATACCGTCACGGTTAATATCGGTAAAGATAAACTTTTCTACACCAACATCTTCCATTCTCTTGGCAAGTTCTGTGTAGTAAATATCGCTACCGTCAATCCAACCCTCTGACTTTACCATACCGTCCATTGCATCAATACCAACAATAATTTTGTCGCCAAAATTCCTAACTGCATCAATAACAATCTGAGGGTTCTTAACTGCAACTGAACCAAGTACAACTTGGTTGACACCGTTATTTAGGTAATATTCAATAGACTTAATATCACGAATACCACCACCAACATCAACAAGCATACCACAGGACTTTGCAATATCACAAATTAATTCGGCGTTTTGCATTTTACCGTCTTTTGCACCATCAAGATCAACCATATGTAGGTATCTTGCACCGGCATCTTTAAATGACTTAGCAGTAATATATGGGTTTTCAGCAACTTTTTTAACTGTATTGTAGTCACCCTTTTGTAGGCGAACACAGTTACCGTCTTTAATATCAATAGCAGGAATAATATACATTAAGCATCAATCTCCTTTCTTATTAAATCAACAAGTTCTTCAATTTGTTTTTTGTGTAGTTTTAGACTTGCAACATTAGCAATTAATCTTGCTGAGATTGGACAAACATCTTCAACAACTTCAAGTCCGTTTTCTTTTAAAGTTGAACCTGTTTCAACAATATCCACAATTGCATCACTTAAACCGATAAGTGGACCAAGTTCAACAGAACCTTCAATTTTGATTACACGAACATCCATATTTTTTTCTTCAAAGAATGATCTTGTAACATTAGGATACTTAGTAGCAATTGTTAATGCTTTGTATCCACCATAAAGGTCTTTACCCTTTTGTGTTGCTACTGCAAACTTACATCTACCAAAACCTAGGTCAAGTAGTTCATAGAAACAATGACCGTTTTCAAGAATTGTATCTTTGCCAACAACACCAAGGTCACAAACTCCATTTTCAACATATGTAATAACATCGGCTGCTTTAGCTAGGACAACTTCGATTTCGCCGTTACCAATTGGAAGGATGAGCTTTCTGCCCTTGTTGATAACTGCATCACAGTTGTAACCTATCTTTTGAAATAATTTAATTGTATCTTTTTCAAGTCTGCCTTTTGTTAAGGCTATTCTTAATGGCTGCATATCATTCACCTACAACTAGTAGTTCCTTTACTCTGGTTTTGTCTGCATACTGTTTAGCTTCTTCAATTGTTTCAAATACGCTAAACACTGCATTTTTGCCCTGATTAACAAGTTCTTTTGTTTTTTCAATAGCTGTGATTTCAAAGCCATCTTTTGCACAAACAAGAATTTCCGGAATAGGAGCTTCGTCTTTGTTGCTATCTTTTAACTTAATTTCAACAAGGTCATCTACATTAACTGCAAAACCGGCAGCACCTGTAGGGAAATCAAAGTTTTCCATTAGTTTGTCGTATCTACCACCTGAAATAACTTCATCACCGATACCGTTTACAAAAGCTGTAAAAACAATACCACTGTAGTAGTTAGTCTGTTGAACAATACCAAGGTCTATAATAATCTTGTCACCAAGGTTAAGTTTTGATAAATCTTCAAATATTTCTTTTAGGTAGTTTAATGCTTTAACTGCCTTTTCATCATTACATAGATTTAAGGCTTCATCAATTACTTCAACACCACCAAATAGTCTTGGTAACTTTCTGATAGCTTCAACATCCGAACTTTTAGGAAGTTTATCAAGGATAGTATTTAGGGCTGAATAATTCTTGCTTTCAATACTTACTCGAATAGCTTCAGCAGTTTCAGCAGATACGTTTAGTCTTTCTACTAATGCGTTAAATACATCAGCGTGACCGATTTCAATACGGAAATCATCAACATTAGCTGACAGACAGTCAATAGCAGTTGTTAAAATTTCAAGGTCTGCCCTCTTACCTGTTGCACCGATAAGTTCAACACCCATCTGCATAATTTCGTTACTTCTACCACGCAAAGTAGGATTGTTACGATAAACGGACTGACCGTAATAAAGTCTTAGAGGTAAATCGTAATTCTTTAGACGAGTTGCTGCCATTCTTGCAATAGGTAATGTTGAATCGGGACGCATAACCATTAGTCTGCCTTTATTATCAGTTGTCTTAAACATTGCTTCTTGTGGATAACCTGAGTCCTCCAAAGAAAACAAATCATAAAATTCAATACAAGGAGTATCTACCTTTGAATAGCCCCTATTTACAAAACAATTCTTAATCTTTTCCTGTACATCGCAAGAGGTGATACATTCTTCAAACAAATAGTCCTTTGTACCCTCCGGTGTAATCATTAAATTCTTTCTCATAAATTACCTCGCACTTTAGTGTGCTAATATGTTAACACAGTAAAGAAATTTTGTCAACCTTTAATTTTCTTTAACCTTCTCAGCTTTTTCGACTTTATCTAAAGGTTCTTTGGAAATATATTCTTTATTTCTAAGAAGTTTCTTGTTTACATCTTTGCCAAGTAGGTTATAAATTACAACGAAAGCAGGAATACCCATTAGCATACCGGCTACACCGAATAAACCACTACCTACAATAACACTGAATAAAATCCAGAAACCTGAAATACCGATTTTGTCACCGATAACCTTAGGACCAATAACATTACCGTCAAGCTGCTGTAAAAGAACAATAATAATTACAAACCAGAAACATTCTGTTGGGTTAATCATTAGTAGAATAAAGCCACTAGGAATTGCACCAAGGAATGGTCCAAAGAATGGAATAACATTTGTAATACCAACTACAACTGCAATCAGTAAAGCGTAATCAAAGTTGAATACAAGTAAAATAATATAGCAAAGTACACCGATAATTAAAGAGTCAATTACACGACCGATAATAAAGTTACCACATACTTCATTTGACATATGAGTTACTTTGAAAATCTTGTTTTGCCATTTCTTAGGAGCATAAGCCATAGTAAGTTTCTTTACTTGACCACACATAAGTTCCTTTGATGATAGGAAATAAATTGATGCAACAATACCGATAATCCAGTTATATACACCATAAGAAACAACTTTTGCAGTAGAAAGGATTTCAGGGAAAATACTGCTTAACAGTGACTTAACAGTATCAAGAATATTACCACCTGAGAACATCTTTGTAAACTTGTTAATAAAGTCAACAAGACCGTTATCCATTTGTAGTGATAAACCGAATGTTGCATTTGCCCAATCTATAAATTGTGCAGCCAACTGTTCAAACTGTTTACCATAGTTAATAATATTTTTAGATAACTCTGCAAAGCTATCTACCAAACTAGGTATAATAATAACCATTAAGAAAGCTATTACAGAAATGGCTATTACATAGGTAGTTATAATAGCAAGTGGTTTTCGCATTACTTTACATTTTTCATGTTTCGTGCCTATGCCTTTATAGGCTTTTTCGTAAAAGAAGTTATATGGGAACTTTAATATATAAGCAATAATAAAGCCATACATAAATGGTGTTAATACAGTAAAAATTGTAGAAATAATACTTACTACTTTGTTAAAATTCATAATCAAAAAGCAGAATAAAGCTGCAACTGCTATTAGGATTATACCTCTTTTTAGTCGTTTATCTTTCATATATTCCTCCTTAGAACAAAGACATTTGTGAACTTTCAGGTAAATCATTTAGACAACCTACATTTTTAAGTGTTTCAATAACTGCTCTGGAAACTTTAGTTTTAATAATCATTTCTTCTATTGAAAGATACTTATTTTTCTTGCCACATTCAGCAAGAGAAATTGCAGCAGCTTCACCTATACCTGAAAGTGACATAAACGGTAGTCTAATCTTACCATCTTCTATAATAAATTTCTTAGCTTCGGATTTGTAAATATCAACAGGTAGACACTCAATGCCTCTTGCTAACATTTCGTTTATAATTTCCAAAGTAGAAAATTCTGTTTGTTCTTTAGCAGATGCTTCATTACCCTTTTGCTTGATAATCTTCATCTTCTCTCTAACTGCATCTCTGCCTTTCATTACAGTTGCCCCATCAAAATCTTCACCACGAACTGTAAAGTAAGCAGCATAATATGCAAGTGGCTTATGCACTTTATACCAACCATAACGCAAAGTAGAAATCATATAAGCAGCAGCATGAGCCTTAGGGAACATATACTTGATTTTCATACAAGAATCAATGTACCATTCCGGAACATTGTGACTGCGCATAGCCTCAAAATGTTCTTCTGTAAGTAACTTTGTGGCATTACCCTTACGGACAATTTCCATAATCTTAAATGCCATACCAGGTTCAAGACCTTTGTGCATTAAGTAGGTCATAATACTGTCACGAGTACCGATAACTTCTGAAATTGTACAAGTACCGTTTTTGATAAGTTCTTGAGCATTACCCAGCCATACATCAGTACCATGGGATAGACCTGCAATCTGCATAAGATCGGCAAAGCAAGTTGGTTTTGCATCAATCATCATCTGTCTTGTAAAGTTAGTACCACATTCAGGTAAGCTAAGAGTACCTGTTTGACAATCAATATCCTCCGGTGTAACACCTAGTGCTTTTGGTGAAGTAAACAATGAATAAACATCAGGATCTGACATTGATACTTCCATAACGGGAATACCTGTAAATTCTTCTAAGTAATGATAAACTGTAGGAGAATCATGACCAAGTTCATCAAGTTTACAAATTGTATCATGGATAGAATGGAAGTCGAAGTGAGTAGTAACATTATCAGACTTCATATCATTTGCAGGATGTTGTACCGGACAGAAATCATAAATTTCTTTACCCTTAGGAACAACAACCATACCACCGGGATGCTGACCTGTGGTTCTTCTAATACCTGTACAACCACTGGCAAGTCTTAGTTCTTCGGTTTTGCTATAGACTCTACCCTTTTCTTCTTCATATTTCTTTACATAACCAATAGCAGTTTTATCGGCAACTGTTGCTATTGTACCGGCTTTAAACACATTATCGTGACCGAAAAGTTCTTCTGTATATCTATGGGATTTACTCTGATACTCACCACTAAAGTTAAGGTCAATATCAGGAACTTTGTCGCCCTTAAATCCTAGGAAAGTTTCAAATGGAATTTCGTGACCGTCTCTATCCATAGGTGTACCACACTCAGGACAATCCTTTGGTGGCAAGTCAAAACCTGAACCATAACTACCGTCTGTGATAAATTCACTGTGCTTACATTTACTACATACATAGTGAGGAGCAAGTGGATTAACTTCTGAAATACCTGACATTGTAGCAACAAAGGAACTACCAACAGAACCTCTTGAGCCTACCAAATAACCATGAGCTTCACTATCTGCAACAAGCTTTTGTGCAGTCATATATAGAACAGAGAAACCGTATGTGTTGATAGAATTAAGTTCCTTATCAAGTCTTGCTTTTACTATTTCTGGCAATGGATCACCGTACTTTTCCTTTGCTCTTTTCCAAGTAATTGAGTTAAGTTGTTCCTCAGCACCTTCAATAAATGGTGGGAAGTTTCCCGGTGGGATTGGTCGTACATAATCACACATATCAGCAATAGCATTTGTATTTTTAACTACAATTTCATATGCTTTTTCTTCACCAAGATAATCAAATTCCTTTAGCATTTCTTTAGTTGTTCTAAAGTATAGTGGTGCTTGTTGGTCTGCATCTGCAAAGCCTTTTGATGCTTGTAAAATCTTACGATAATCCTTATCATGAGGGTCTAGGAAGTGAACATCACAAGTAGCAACAACAGGAAGATTAAGTTCTTCACCAAGTCTTACAACAGTTCTGTTATACTTGATTAAATCTTCTCTGGTAGCACTACCGTTTCTAATCATAAATTCATTGTTGCCTAAAGGCTGAATTTCTAGATAATCATAGAATGATGCAATATCCTTAAGTTCTGCCCAAGGTTTACCGGAAGTAATTGCTCTGAAAAGCTGACCGGCTTCACAAGCAGAACCGATAATTAAGCCTTCTCTATGCTTAATAAGTTCAGACTTAGGAATTCTAGGCTTCCTATAAAAATACTTTAAATGAGCATAAGAAATAAGTTTATACAAGTTCTTTAAACCAACCTGGTTTTTAACAAGAATAATCTGATGATAAGCAGGTAGTTTCTTTTGGTCTGCACCGTTAAGGTGGGTATTAATATCTATAGTTGACTTAACTGCATAGTCGTCCATTAGTCTATCGCATAGACTAATGAAAATTCTTGATAGAATTTCAGCATCATCAGTTGCTCTATGGTGATTAAAGTTACCTAGTCTTAAATATTTAGCAACTGTATCCAGTTTGCAATTCTTAATATCCGGTAAAATTGAACGACAAATTGCAACTGTATCAATAGAAGTTAGGTTGTATTCTACACCCATTCTATCGCAAACTGCTCTAATAAATGATGTATCAAATGGTGCATTATGGGCAACTACAACTGCACCATCTACAAATTCTAGGAAGTCTTTTACTGCTTCTTCATCAAGTGGTGCATCCTTAACCATACCATCATTGATACCTGTAAGTTCAACAATCTTTTCAGGAATTGGCTTTTCAGGATTAACAAAAGTTTCAAATGTATCTACTACTACACCATTTTTAATTTTTACTGCACCGATTTCTGTAATCTTTTCTTTTTGTGCAGAAAGTCCTGTAGTTTCTATATCGAAACAAACAAATGTACCATCAAGACTTTCATCCTGAGTACCTTTAACTGCAGAAACAAAATCATCAACAAAATAGGCTTCGCAGCCATAAATAACTTTGATTTTGTTTTCGTCTTTATTAATTCTTTCAGCTGTATTCATAGCTTCAGGGAATGCCTGTGCTACACCATGGTCAGTAATAGCAACTGCTTTGTGTCCCCATTTATATGCACGATTAACAATATCACTTGCAGAAGAAATACCATCCATATCGGACATATTGGTATGCATATGTAGTTCTACACGCTTTTCGTCAGCGTTGTCTTTTACATCAATTTTTTCAGTAAAACCGATAGAACGAGCATTTAGTACAAGTTCACCGGCATATCTATCATTTTCAATATCACCATCGGCAATAATTGTTTGGCCTTTCTTAATTTGGTCAAGGACTTTTGTAGAGGCTATATCACCGAAAACTTTTACATTTACAGAACCTGAATAGTCGGTACATAGAATATTGAAAATATTTTTATCTCCGGAACGAGTAACCTTCTTTTCAACACTAAATACATCACCCCATACTGTGATTTTACCTGTATCATAGGCAATATCACTCATTGGTGAAGGTGCTTTCTTGATAGTTCTACCGTAAAGTGGTCTGCACTTTTGTAAGTTAACTTGAGGATAAAGGAACTTACCCTCTCTAACTTCTACAAAGCCTTCTTTGTTCTGTAGTCTTTCCTCTGCATTTTCTTCAAGGCGTTTTTCTTCAATAGCATAAGTTTGAACTACTTGTTGAACTTCTTGTCTTACTGTTGTTTGCTCTACAGTTTTCTGTTCTTCAATATAAGATTCATTTTCAGCATCCATTTCAAGGACACCATCAACATTTACTTTTATTAGCAAACCAAATCTCTCTTGTACAAGGTTCTGCAACTCATGGTTAAAATTCTTTGCCTTTAGTAATGCACCACCACCATGTTTAATGGTAATATTAAGCAAATTGTTTTCAAAAGTTACTTCACAATCTTTGAATGTACCGTTAAGAGTTGGAATTCTGTTTCTCAACTCATTAAGTAACTCATCAAAACAATCAGCAGAAAATAGTGATGAATTAAACTTTGGTGTAATAATTACCTTGCTTAGTGCAAGTTTAGAATTCATCAATTCACTGTTTAGGCTAGAAAGTTCTGTATCACTAAAAAGCCTATCACAATGAATTATGAAAGACAAAGTTCTTGTACCTTTATTTATTCTTAAATTTCCCACTTGAGAATGTACTAGGCTTTGGTCTAGTACATCCTCACATATGTAGTCTGAAAAAATTTCTTTAACTGAACTCATTTATACTTCTCTATTTCTCACAATTTCTCAATTTCTTCTACTAATCTATCAAGTAGTTGGTCTTCCGGTACTTTGCAAATAATTTCACCTTTTTTGAAGATAAGACCAACCTTATCACCACCGGCAATACCAATATCGGCTTCTCTTGCTTCTCCCGGACCGTTAACAATACAGCCCATAATTGCAACTTTAATATTCTTCTTACAATCCTTAAGTCTTTCTTGTGCTTCATTTGCCAAAGCTATTAAGTCAATCTTTGTTCTGCCACAAGTAGGACAAGATACAAACTGAATACCACCATCATACATATCAAGTGACTTTAGAATATCCTTAGCTGCATAAATTTCCTTTACAGGGTCAGCAGTAAGACTAACACGAATTGTGTCACCAATACCTTGTACTAATAAAGCACCAATACCGGCAGCAGACTTAATAATACCCATTCTCTCAGTTCCGGCTTCTGTTACACCTAGGTGAAGTGGATAATCACATTGCTGAGATGCAAGTTCATATGCTTCAACCATATTCTTAACTGAAGAACTTTTCATTGAAAGAACAATATCATTAAAATCAAATTTTTCTAAAAGTGAAGCATGATATAGTGCTGAATCACAAAGTGCTTGTGGTGTAGGACTACCATACTTTGCAAGAATTGACTTTTCAAGTGAACCTGAATTTACACCGATTCTAATAGGGATACCGTTATTTGCACAAGCATCAGCAACTGCCTTAACATTACTATCATCACCGATATTACCCGGATTAATACGGATTTTGTCAACACCTGCTGCAACTGACTCAAGAGCAAGTTTGTAATTAAAATGAATATCTGCAACAACGGGGATTGAAAGATTCTCCTTTAGTGCTGAAATAAGTTTAACTGCTTCCATATCAGGTACGGCTGCTCTAACAATATCACAACCTGCTTTTTCAAGAGCCTTTGCTTGTTTTACACTATCTTCAATATTATGTGCCGGTACATTTAGCATAGATTGAATTGCAATCTTCTCTCCACCACCAATAACAACATTACCGGCTTTTACTTTTCTTTTACTTGCCATAAAATCACCAAATTAATTTAAAAATATCATTAGCAGTAATTAAAATCATTAATAATATTAGTAGTCCCATACCAATTCCGTTAACAATTGCTTCAACTTTTCTTGGTACAGATTTACCTCTAATTGCTTCAATTATCAAGAAAACAAATCTACCACCATCAAGGGCTGGGAATGGCAACATATTAAATAAACCTAAGTTTACTGTAATAATCATCATAACATAGATTATACTATTTACAGCACTCATAAATCCTGATGATAGGCTTTCTGATGCAACAGTAGTAACTGCTGAGGCAATACCGATAGGACCTGACATATCCTTTAGTCCAAACTTACCGGTTAACAATCCACCTAAACTTGCATATATCATCTTACAAGTTGAGATAGTTTGTTTAAATGTTTGAGAAATGACTGAACCAAAAGTCTTTTCAATAGGCTTTACATAAAAGTCAATTGAAACCTGAGGGTCACTATTATCTTTAGTTGTATAAGTAAAGAACTGTACGTTCTTTAGTAGCTTTTCTTCACCGTTTCTCTCAACTAAAATATCAGCAGTGTAACGCTTACGGGTTTCTTTCTCTACAATTTTTTCAACCTTATAATCCTTGATACCACAAGCATCATTTATTTTCTTGTAATAATTTTCGTAAATAGAATAGGCATCTTCTTTACTTTTTGCCTTTACTATTTCGTTAGTTGACTTAGAAAGTAGCTCATTAACTTTACTTACTTGTTCATCACTAAGTTTATTATTTTTATCTTGAACCAAACTAACTGCCATATTATAAAGATTGTTGCCACAGTCCTCTTTGTAAATCTCTAATGTTGAACCGTCAACAGTTTTAAGTTCAGCAGTAGAAATTGGGTAGTTAAAATCCATACTAGTGGATATTCCGTATCCGTTAATTTCCTTAATCACATCTCCTGACCGCAAACCTGTGCAAGAAGAAAATGATGTTGCAGGAAATGACTGTACTTCAGTTGAAGAATACGCATCCTGTTGTACCACTACAACAAACATCAACACAAAACCAAGAATAATATTCATAACTGCACCGGCAATTACAACTATCATTCTTTTCCAGACCTTTGCATTATTGAATGCTCTAGGTTCAGGTGACTCTTCATCTTCGCCTTCCATAGCACAAAAACCACCAATAGGAAAAATTCTCAGTGAATATTTAGTTTCACCTTTTCCAAAAGAAAAAATCTTTGGACCCATACCAAGTGAAAATTCGTTAACCTTAATTCCACTTTTCTTAGCAGTAATAAAGTGGCCGAATTCATGAATAAAAATAATTAATTCAAATAGTAATACACCAATAAGAATTAATGCAATAGTTGTTAAAACAGAAGTAATTTTAATCTCCTCCAATTACTTGACAGAATCTAATACATACTGTCGTGCAGATTTATCCGCATTTAATACATCTTCTACTCTCTTTATCTCCTGTACTTCCACATTATTTAATGCATCATACACAAGGTCACCAATTTCTAAGAATTTAATTTTGCCATCTCTAAACATCTTGTTGGCAACCTCATTTGCACCATTAGCAATAGCCGGTGCAGTTTTTCCAATTTCAATAGCCTTTTTACAAGCTCTTAAACACTTAAATGTATCATAATCCGGCTTGTAGAAAGACAAATTGGAAATCTCAGTTAAATCAAGTTCTTTAACAGGACTTTCATATCTGTTTGGATATGTAATAGCATACTGAATAGGAATTCTCATATCAGGTAATCCCAACTGTGCTATAACAGAATTATCCACAAATTCAATCATACTATGAATAATTGACTCTCTATGAACTACAACATCAATCTTATCTTGTGGCATATCAAATAGCCAACTTGCCTCAATAATTTCAAGACCTTTGTTCATCATTGATGCTGAGTCAATTGTAATCTTTGCACCCATAGACCAGTTAGGATGATTAAGTGCATCCTTAACTGTAACATCCTTTAGGTCATCAATTTTCTTTCCAAAGAACGGACCACCTGATGCAGTAAGAATTAACTTTTTAAGTTCTTTCTTTTGGTTCATACTTTGTAAACATTGGAAGATAGCTGAATGTTCACTATCTACAGGGTACATATTTACATTATTCTTCTTTAATGCATCCATTACAAGGCTACCACCTGCAACTAAAGTTTCTTTATTTGCTAAAGCAATATCCTTATGTGCATTAATTGCAGCTAAAGTCGGTGTTAAACCAACCATACCAACAACAGAATTTAGAATCATATCTGCTGAAGAAATTGTAGCTGCTTCAATAAGTCCATCAATACCCGAAAGGACTTTTGTATCAGTATCGGCAATTTTTGTTTTAAATTCTTTTGCCTTATCTTCGCAAAAAACAACAGCAAGAGAGGGTTTAAACTCTCTCACCTGTTGTTCTAAAATATCAATATTACTATATGCAGTTATAGCTGATATATTTAAGTTTAGTTTGCGAGATACATCAAGAGCCTGAGTTCCGATTGAACCTGTTGAACCCAAAATTGATATATTCTTAACCATTTTAACCTCTTACATAATAATCACAGTAAATAGTGTTACTACATAAACAAATGGTGCAGTAACAATAACACTATCAAATCTATCCAGCATACCACCATGTCCCGGCATAATGCTACCATAGTCCTTAATGCCAAGAGTTCTCTTAATAATAGAGAATGAAAGGTCACCTAGCATAGATAGTGGTGTATTTACAAGTCCGATAATAATTAATGCCCAATAATTAATGTAATCATAACCGAAAATAAAGTTAAAAATTAGACCGATAATAACGGCACTAAGAATACCGGTCAGAACACCACCGGCTGCACCTTCAATAGTCTTTTTAGGACTAATTTCAGGACAAAGTTTATGCTTACCATATTTAACACCGACAAAATAAGCACCGGCATCAGCAATCCAAGGTACACCCATAATAAGTACTGCATAGAAAGCAGTATAAATATCAAACAATGTTGTTAAGTAAGTCGTTGCACCCATACCTGTTGTGATAAGTACAGTAGTAAAGAATGCATAGGCAATATTCCCTAGTCTGACTTCATGATGGAAGAACACCATCATACAAAGCATTGCAATTAGGTAAATAAAGAATGGCAAGAAATTAAATCTTGTAAATGATACCATTGGCATTGCAAAACCAAAGGCAATACTTAACAAACTGATTCTGTATTCTTTTAATAGTTTCTTGGCTGTTAACACTTCTGACACCATAAGTGCAGTAAGAAGTGAAAGAATAATTGTAGTAAATAGTGGTGAAACAAACTGACTTAATAGCAATACAACTATTACTATTGAAATACCAACACCAGCAGTAATAAGCCTTGTTTTCATATTATCCTCCTAAACCCCACCAAATCGACGGTTTCTCTTGGCATATTCAATTAAGGCGTAATTCATATCATCAAAGTTAAAATCAGGCCACAACTTATCCATAATTACATATTCGGAATATGCAGATTGCCACAATAGGAAGTTGGAAGTTCTATATTCTCCGGATGGTCTAATGATTAAATCAGGATCAGGCTGACCGGCAGTATAGATATTATTTGAAATAGTATCTTCTGTTATGTCATCAACAGAAAGTTCACCATTCTTAACCTTTTCTGCTATAGACTTTGCAGCCATAACCAGTTCATCACGACCACCGTAGTTCATAGCTAGGTTAAGAACCATACCATCTCTGTCTTTACTACCTTCTTCAGCATCAATCATTAGCTTTTGTAAATCCTCAGAAAAGCCATTAATATCACCAATGAACTTTAGCTTAATAACATCATCTTGGAAATCTCTCAATGCTTCTTCAAGGTACTGTTTAAACAGTTTCATCAAAGCATCAACTTCATCTTGAGGTCTTTTCCAATTCTCTGTTGAAAAGGCATACATAGTAAGGTACTTAATGCCAATATCACTACAATAACGAATTATCTTTCTAAAGTTCTTTGCACCGGCAGAATGTCCGGCACTACGAGGTAAGCCTCTTTTCTTTGCCCATCTGCCGTTTCCATCCATAATAATTCCAACATGTTCAGGTAGAATAATGTTGTCTATTGAATATTCTTGTTTTTTTCTAAATAAAGCCATATTAGATTGCCATAATTTCCTTTTGCTTTTTCTCAGAAATAGCATCTATTTCTTTAGTGAATTTATCAGTAATATCCTGAACTTTCTTTTCACCATTTTTCTGGTCATCTTCTGTAATGTCACCGGACTTCTTAAGAGCCTTAATCTTATCAATAGCTTCTCTTCTTGCATTACGAACCTGTACCTTAGATTCTTCAGCCATTTCCCTGATTTCCTTAACAATTTCTTTTCTTCTGTCCTCTGTTAGAGGTGGGAAGTTAAGTCTTAGAACCTTACCGTCATTCTGAGGGTTAATACCAACATCAGACATCTGAATTGCTCTTTCTAGATCCTTTAGCAAAGAAGTATCCCAAGGCTGAACAACAAGTGTTCTAGCTTCTGCAATTGAAACTGCAGCAACCTGATTTACAGGTGTTGGTGTGCCATAGTAATCAACTGTTACCTTATCAAGAACTGCAGGGTTTGCTCTACCTGCACGAATACCACTGTATTCTTCTTCCAGGTGGTTAACTCTTCTCTGCATTTTATCCTTTGTACCATTAATAACTGTTTGCATTTATATATCCTCCAAATTACTTTTCACAAATTGTACCAATATTTTCACCACATACTGCTCTGAAAATATTGTCAGGTTCGTTGACACTAAATACTAATATAGGCATATCGTTATCCTTACATAGTGAAGCAGCTGTGCTATCCATAACAGCTAGGTTATTAGCAAGAACTTCATCATATGTAACCTTATCATACTTCTTAGCATTAGGATTTTTCTTAGGGTCGCTATCATAAACACCATCAACCATAGTAGCTTTCATAATAATGTCAGCATCAATTTCTACTGCACGAAGAGCAGCAGCAGTATCTGTACTAAAGAATGGGTTACCTGTACCACAACCAAAGATTACAACTCTACCCTTTTCAAGGTGACGAACTGCACGGTTACGAATGTATGGTTCAGCAACCTGTGGCATTGAAATTGCAGTCATAACTCTAACATCAACACCTTCTTGTTCAAGTGTGTCCCCAACACCTAAAGCATTGATAGTTGTAGCTAACATACCCATATGGTCTGCTCTTGTTCTATCCATCTTGCCTGAACTTCTGCCACGCCAGAAGTTACCACCACCAACAACAATAGCTACCTGTACACCGGCATCTACACACTTCTTGATTGACTTACAAAAAGTTTCAACTATGTCAAAGTTAATACCTTTCTTTTCATCACCGGCTAGAGATTCACCGGATAATTTAAGAAGAACTCGATTATATTTCTTTTCCATGGAAATTACACTCCTATCCATAATATATATTTTTAGACACTATAATTGTACACTAAACCAAGGAAATTGTAAAGTTAATTATTAATGATTTTTAACAAAAATTATAAACAAAAAAGGCTACCTCGTATGAGATAGCCTTAAATATAAGCAAAAATTAAATTACTTAGTCATTGCTGCAACTTCAGCTGCAAAGTCGTCTTCACGCTTTTCAATGCCTTCGCCCTTTTCAAAACGAACGAATTCAGTAATTTCGATAGAACCACCAAGTTCTTTAGCTGTGTTGTTTGTGTACTGCTGAACAGAAATCTTGTTTTCCTTAACGAAAGCCTGGTCTAGTAGGCAGTTTTCCTTATAGAACTTGCCAATCTTACCCATAACAATCTTATCAGCAATTGCTTCAGGCTTACCTGAGTTAACAACTTCAGCCTTCATAATTTCTTTTTCATGTTCTAGAACTTCTGCAGGAACATCTGATTCCTTTAGATATGGTGTGTTAAGAGCAGCAATCTGCATTGCAACATCCTTACCATATGTTACGAATTCAGGCTTGTCAGCTAGGTCAGTCTTGAAGTTTACAAGAACACCGATAACGCCACCGGCATGAACATAAGCTACACAAGCACCTTCCATTAGCTTAAAACGACGAATCTGAATGTTTTCGCCGATAACAAGAACCTTTTCCTGAAGTAGTTCAGCAACTGTCTTGTCTGTACCTGATGCGTTGCAAGCTAGTAGAGCTTCAACATCAGCAGGATTATTATCAATAACTGTCTGAGCACAAGTATTTACAAATGCCTGGAAATCAGCATTCTTTGCAACGAAGTCAGTTTCAGCATTAACTTCGATTACAACACCCTTCTTGTGATCTTCTGTAGTCATAGCAAAAGCCATACCTTCAGCAGCAACTCTGCTTGCCTTCTTAGCCTGCTTTGCAAGACCCTGTTCTCTTAAAAAGTCAACAGCCTTTTCCATATCGCCGTCTGCTTCAACTAATGCCTTTTTACAGTCCATCATACCGCAGCCAGTCTGTTCTCTTAAAGCCTTAACATCTTTTGCTGTAAATGATGCCATTTATATCATCCTTTCGTGGTAATTATATAATTTAAAATAGAATATTAATTATTCTTCTTCAGCTGCTTCTTCTTCAACAACTTCAGCAGCACCCATCTGACCTTCTCTGCCTTCGATAACAGCGTCAGCCATTGCACCGGCGATTAGCTTAACTGCACGGATAGCGTCATCGTTACCAGGGATAACATAGTCGATTTCGTCTGGGTCACAGTTTGTATCAACAATAGCAACGATAGGAATATTTAGCTTCTTTGCTTCTGCAACTGCGATTCTTTCTTTTCTTGGGTCGATGATAAATAGAGCACCTGGAAGTTCATCCATGTCCTTAATACCACCTAGGAATTTTTCAAGCTTTTCAATTTCAAGGTTTAGCTTGATAACTTCCTTCTTTGGTAGAAGATCAAATGTACCGTCTTCTTCCATGGCACGAAGCTGCTTTAGACGAGCAACTCTTCTTCTGATTGTTGTGAAGTTAGTCATCATACCACCAAGCCATCTAGCATTTACATAGAAAGCACCGGCACGAAGAGCTTCTTCCTTAACAGATTCCTGAGCCTGTTTCTTTGTACCAACGAAAAGAACGCTCTTACCTTCTGTTGAGATTTCCTTTACGAAGTTATAAGCTTCGTCAAGTTTCTTAACGGTTTTCTGTAAATCAATAATATAGATACCGTTTCTTTCTGTGAAGATGTATTCTGCCATTTTAGGGTTCCATCTTCTTGTCTGGTGACCAAAGTGTACACCAGCTTCTAATAGCTGTTTCATTGAAACTACTGCCATTTTTAATTTCCTCCTTAGGTTAAATCCTCCGTGAGTGTTATTGATTTTAATTGCCGAAGTTAAGTTACCACCATGACAATTAGCACCCACGTGCGTAATGCGATTGATATTTTATCATAAATAAAATAAAAAATCAAGTGCTTTTGTAAGAAAAACACTTGATTTTTTATAGTTTTATGTAATTTTAAGTATTGATTATCTGTCAAAGAACCTTACATCTTTATATGTAAGCAAATAATCTTGTGATTCATGCCATTTGCTTTCACATAGTCTAGGATTATAGAAATATAAAATTCTATGCTGAACTGCTGAATGACCTTCTTCTAGAATGTACTTAACTGCTTTTCTTGCTGCATCATTTGGCTTGTACTTAATACTGCCATCATAACCGTAACCTCTTCTTACAGAATCAATAGATTTAAAGTTGCCCATTACATATGTATCTCTAATAGCCTGAGCTACAAGGCAACAACCGTAAAATCCCATTGAACCGGCTTCACCCATTACAAGTCTGCCTGCAATGTCAAGGTCTTTATCAGTCATCTTGATTTTTACACCATCATACTGATAATTAGGGTCAGGATTTTTAATAGCAATTAAGTAACCGGCAGAAAGTTGTCTTTTCTTAGAGCTTTCACTTGGTTCGGAAAGTGTACGCAACTTAGTACCCTTAACATCTTGATTCTTCTTTACATGGTAATAATCAAGAGTTTCGGTTTCGTACTCTCTTGTAGTAGTTGTTGTTTTAATCTGTTCTTCAGAACCTTTTTCTATTGGAGTTCTGTGGTTTTTCTTAACAGCTACTTGGTATTGCTTTGTTGATGACTGAGTAGTTGGCTTAGTTACCTGATGAGTAGTTGAAGAAATTTCAGCTTCACCAAACATATCAAAGGCATTACCATAACCCATACCAACATACTCGTCACTTTCATCACTATTTAAAGAACCTTTTTCGTCCTCATAAGCAATTTCGGTTAGTGCAGTAACCCTTGGATAAAGTATAGCCAGTGGAGTTAAAGTTATAGCAACAACAAGAAAAACAATCAATAATCTTACTTTCATTGATTTACTCATTAAAATTCCTCTTTAGTTTTTAATTTGAAGAAAAAACCTTCACTAATTATTATATTACTTTAGAATATGTATTTCAACGGATTTTTGCACAAGATATTGTGTTAATTAGTGTGCAACATTACCAAATGAATGGCTATTTTTGTCTTCTGCGTTTAAAACCCCCAAACATTTTCTTAGGTGGTGGTGTAGGGATGTTCCAATCTACAAGGATAGTATCCTCTCCTATTAGACCGATTTTTGACCAAGGAATGATAAAATCTTGCTTTCTGCCTAACAAACCAAAGCACCTAAATCCTCCATAAATTATAAGTGAACAAAGTGTAGCATTACAAGTATCAATCTCTAGGTCATCAACATAACCGATTCTACAACCATTTGAACGATTAATCACCTCCTTATGACGAAGTTCATAAAAACTACAATTCATAGTAACCTCCGTTGACTTTTTAATTTGCCTTTGTTATTATTAATATGTATATAAATTTATTAATATAACCCGGAGGTTAATATGGATTATAAATTATTTTGTGATTCAACTTGTGATTTAACTGATGAAATTGCTAAGAAACAAAATATTGAAATTATCCCTATGCAATTTTCTGTTGATAACAAAAACTACTCTCATTATCTTGATGAAAGAGAAATGACATTAAGCAACTTTTATGCTGCACTTAAAAATGGTGCTAATGTAACAACTGCTCAAGTTCAATACGATACATTTGCAAATAGCTTTGAACCGTTCTTAAAGGAAGGTAAGGATATTATTTATATTTGCTTTACTTCCGGTATGAGTGGCACATATAACACTTGCAAAATTGCAGTTGAAGAATTGAAGGAAAAGTATCCTGAAAGAAAGATTTGTGTAATTGACTCACTTTCAGCTTCTGTTGGTGAAGGCTATCTTGCTTATCTTGCCGGTGTTAAGATGAATGAGGGTGCATCATTTAAAGAACTATGTGACTATATTGAAAATACAAAGATGAAAATTTGTCACTGGTTTGTTGTTGACGATTTAGACCAGCTTAAAAAAGGTGGCAGAATTGGTGCTTTATCAGCAGCTTTCGGTAAGGCATTACAGATTAAGCCTCTTATCTCTGTTGACAATGACGGTAAGCTAATTGCAGTTGCTAAAATCAGAGGTAATATGAAAACATATTCAACTCTAATTGACAGAGCTAACAGAGATGGTGTAAACCTAAAGGAACAAACAGTTTTTATTGCACATGCCGAATGTCCTGAAAAAGCTGAAAAGCTAAAAGAAATGGTTGCTCCACTGGTTAAGGAAGTTAAAATTGTTAAAGTCGGACCAATCATCGGTTCTCATGTTGGTCAAGGTATGTTTGCCCTTACATTCCAAGGTGAAAGAAACTTATCATAATTTTTAATTAGTTTTTACAGAAAGAAATCCGTACTCAAATGAGTACGGATTTTTTATCTTTTGTTATGATTCGAAGATTGCAATAGGCACATTAAAAAAATTCCTATTAATGCTCCTACAAATAATCCTATAATAAAACCTAAAAGCATATTATTGTTCACCTACCCTTTGACAATTTTATATTAAGGATTATGAGATAATAATTTAGGGTGAGATAATGACTATTTATATTGACACATTAATTTTTTCTAACATTATTATTGATTACCTCTTACTAAGTATTACTACAAAAATTTTGAAAATTAATTACAAATTATACAGAATAATTCTTGGTTCACTATTCGGTGGAATTTCTTCTTTAACTATATTATTACCTTGGGGTAATTTCTTATTCAATTTTGTCGTAAAGCTAACAATAATTTCAATAACAATTCTTATTTCATTTGGTTACATAAATAAAATTACATTTGGTAAAAGAACTTTTGTACTTTTCTTAATTACAAGCTTATTTAGTGGGCTAATACTTTTTATGTTATCAATTATTAAAAGTGATTTTATTATGATGAAAAACAATATAGTTTACTTCAATATCTCCCCTATATTGTTAATTATTTTTACTACTATATCATACTTTATACTTAGTATAATTGAGAAAATTAGGATTGACAGAAAAGATTTAATACACAAAATAACTTTTATTTTCAATGATAATAAATATAGTTTTCTCTCAAAATATGATACTTGTTGCAACATAAAAGAACCATTTAGTGGGAATGAAGCAATATTAGTTGAAAAAGAACTGATAAATACAATAATTGTTCCTGAAGGTAAAATTAGAATTATTCCTTTTAATTCACTTGGAGGTGAAGGGTTGATAGAAGGATTTTTGCCTGATGAACTTTACATAGACAATATTAAAATCGAAAAACAAGTTTATATTGGCATTACAAACAACATATTTAAAAATGAAGTGAAGTCTATATTTAACTATAAAAATATATGTGAGTGATTTTATGATTAGACAATTAGTAAATAAAGTAAAGTTAATACTTTGCAAGAATGATGTGTTTTACATTAACAGTAGTGAGTCCTTGCCACCACCTTTAACCAAAGAAGAAGAACAAAATCTGTATAATGAAATTTCTCAAGGAAAAGAAAGCAGTAAAAACAAACTTATTGTTCATAACCTAAGGCTAGTGGTTTATATAGCAAAAAAGTTTGAAAATTCCGGTGTACCCATTGATGACTTAATTTCTATCGGTACAATCGGACTTATTAAGGCAGTAAACACATTTTCTCCTGAAAGAAGTATCAAATTAGCTACATATGCAAGTAGATGTATTGAAAATGAAATACTTATGTATCTTAGAAAAACTTCTAATATGAAAAATGAAGTCTCTATTGAAGAACCTCTCAACACCGATTGGGACGGTAATGAACTTTTACTATGTGATATTCTTGGTAGTGAAGCTGACATTGTAAACAAAGATATCGAACAGGAACTTGAGAAAAAGTTACTGCTACAGGCAGTTGACAAACTAAATTCCAGAGAAAAATTGATTATGGAAATGAGGTTTGGATTAAACAGTAAGAAAGAATTTACTCAAAAGCAGGTTGCTGATAAGTTGGGAATATCACAATCTTACATTTCCAGACTTGAGAAAAAAATAATTAAAAGACTTAGAAACGATTTGAAAAAAGTAGTATAAAAAAGAAACACGGTATTGGTATTTCCTTTAGTTTGACTGAATTAGAAATACATACCGTGTTTTCTATTATTTATCTGTCCATCTGTGAAGAAACATCTTCGATACCGTCTTCAACATCATCTGCTGCATCTTTTACTGCATCTCCGGCATCTTGAACAACATTACCTGCCTCACCAATTACACCGTCATTATCATTGTTACCGTTTTTATTATTTGTTGAGTTTTCTGTACTTGAAGTCATTTCTGTTGTGGAAGTGGAAGTTTCCGTTGTAGATTCAGTTGTGGATGTAGTAGTTGAGTCAACTTTGCCCTTATCCTTGTTACCACAACCTACAAGAGAAAATGCCAGAATAATTGCCATAAACACAGGTATAATAATTTTTTTCATTTTATCACCTCATAAAAAATTACCGTACCACAAGGTACGGTAATAGTGTGCAACAAAATAATTAAATTATTAGTTTTATGGATAAATAGTTTCAATAATTTTCTTAGCATCATTTACCCATTTAAAGATAGTGATACCACCATCTTCTCTGTATTCAACACAAAGTCCTGATTCTTTGCCGTTTTTGAAGTTTGCAATATATGATAATTTACCATATTTATCAAATCTTGCACCTACACCCTCAGGCTTATTGTTACTCCAAGTACCGGCATGGAATGAACCATCAGATGAACGAACACCTACACCAAAGCCATTACGCTTATTGTCTTTCCATTCACCTGTATAACAAAGACCACCATTCTTATAATAGAATGAACCAAAACCATTTCGCTTATTGTTTTTGTAGTTACCTTCATAAGCAGTTTTGCCATTTGACATTTCAGTTCTACCATAACCATCACGCATACAGTCATCATTAATATCACCGTAGTAACAATACTTTTCATTACCACTATTAATAATTAGATCGGCATTTTTGTCAAATCTTTCTGCTTGTGGTGTTTCGTTAACACTTGTAACTACCTTTGGTGGTTCATTTTCTTTACTGCTATTCATCATTGCATTTAGAACTTCACGCAAGATTTCTTCATTAGTAAAGTTTGGTGCAACCTTAGTATCATCATCAATAGAATTATCTTCCACTGTTTCTTGTTGTTCTGTTGGCTTTTCTTCTACTTGATTTTCTTCAACAGCAGTATTTTCGGTTTCTTCTGCTACATCAGTTTCATCGGTAATATCTTCTGTCTTTTCATCATTAGTATCGGTAGAATTTTCTTCAATATCACTTGATTCATCAGTATTTTCGGAAGTTTCAACTTCTTCTTTTTCTTCATCAACTACTGTCTCATTAATTTCAATGTTGCCTTCAATATTTTCCTCGATAGTTGTAGTTTCTTCCGGTTCAACTGTGTTTTCTGAAGTATCATCATATTCAGTTGAAATAGATTCTACTTCAACTGTATCTTCATTATCTAAAGCAATATTTTCTAAATCTAATGATGAAGAATCTTCAACATCATCAAATACAGATGGGTTGTCTTCTTCATTAAAATCAAAATACTCAGACTTAGAAATATCAAAGGTTTGGTTCATATTTTTCTTTAGATTAAAGTCATTGTCTTTAAAATTAAATCCTGTTTCTCTGTCTTCAGGAGTGTTGTAAACCTTTGGAGCATTTCTATCAGCTATAATAGTTTTTGCTCTTTCTACTTCTCTTTTAACACTTCTGATTTCTTCATCAGTACCAAAATACACAACACCTCTATTTGTTAGGGCTGTAACCGTAATATAAGGATTGCGTTCTGCTAAAATTTCAAGTACTTCATCATCTTCATTAATTTCAAGAAGATGTAAGTCTGCATTAAGGGACTGACCTCTATAATAAAGCACAGGTTCATCACCATTTGTACCACAAGAAACAACAACTGTTTCATTATCTAGAGCAAAAGTAACTGTCTTGATAATATGGTCATTAGAAAATTCAATAGAACTAACCTGCTTACCTTCATCGTTATAAGTTCTTATTTCATAAGAATTGATAGAAACAATAACAGATTCTTCAATGGTCTTTTTGTTCTTCTGAACAACCCACTTCATAGGTTTATTCTTTTCAAGATTGTATGTATATTTAATTGTAAAATCATTGAAATTCTGAACAATTTTGTCGGATTGTCTCTTGTTATGCTCAAAAAAGTTCTTTCTAATCTTTGATAGAATATCATCCTTAACACTATAAGGAATGAAAGAATTAAAAGACATTCCGTAAATTATCAAATTTTCTTCATAAAATGTGGACATAAACTTTGCTCCTTAAAGTAAAGGCACAGTTAATAACTGTGCCTTCATTTAGTAATAATCGGATTACATTGAAATTGTCTTTGCAATTTCATATAGGTGAGTATCAAATACTCTTTCCATATTAAGTGCTTCTGTAATATCGTAGTCAACAATCTTGCCGTCCTTAAGTGCAACAACTCTCTTTGACTTACCTTCTGCAAGAAGTTCAACTGCTTTGTAACCCATTTCTGAAGCAACAACTCTGTCACGAAGTGTTGGAGAACCACCACGCTGAACATGACCAAGAATTGTAGCACGAGATTCAATGCCTGTTCTTCTTTCGATATACTTAGCTAGGTCAACAGAACCACCAACACCTTCAGCAACAACAACGATAAAGTGTTGTTTGCCGTTCTTTCTTGTTTCAAGAATTCTTGAGATAACATCCTGTTCAATGTTGTATGGAACTTCAGGAACTAGAATAGCAGTAGCACCACAACTAATACCTGTCTGAAGTGCAATATCACCACATCTTCTACCCATAACTTCAACAACAGAACATCTATCATGTGACTGTGAAGTATCACGGATTTTATCAACCATTTCCATTGCTGTGTTCATAGCAGTATCGAAACCTACTGTATAGTCAGAACAAGCAATATCATTATCTATAGTACCTGGGATACCAATACAAGGAACACCAGCATCTGAAAGAGCTCTAGCACCCATAAATGAACCATCACCACCGATAACAACAACACCTTTAACGCCCATATCCATACAGTTTTGAGCAGCATGTTGGATACCTTCAGGAGTCTGGAACTCTTTACTTCTAGCAGTATAAAGAATTGTACCACCTAAGCTAATAATATTTGTAACAGAACGAAGATCCATTTCTACAAAATCTTTCTTTAGAAGTCCACGGTAACCTCTCTTGATACCAAGAACATTAAAGCCTTTGTTGATACCTGAACGAACAACTGCTCTTACGGCAGCATTCATACCTGGTGCGTCGCCACCACTAGTTAGCACTGCGATTGCATCTTTTGCCATTGTTAATTCCCCCTGGATATTATTTACTTTATCATTATAATACATAAGTACGGTAATAATCAAGTATAATTTTCTGTTTTTACTTAATTACAACATTTTCTTTACCTAATATGTAGTATAATTCATCAATTAGCACATCATTTACATCAGCCCACAAGGCACGAGGGGCTTTGTACTGTTTGTTTTCATCGGTAACATAAAAGATAACCATTGTACTTCCAGAGAAAATTTCAAGAATATTTTTTACTTTCTTAAATTTTTTACTATTTCTACTAGTAATCCTTAAGTACAGTTTATCAGGTTTTACTATTCTTTTGTTGTCGATTCTTGTTATTGGAGATAACTTTTTTTCTCTTCTACTTGGTAATTCTGTTGGAATGTTATCTTTTGGTGGTGCAGGTCTGATTTGATTGACAATCACCTTAGGGTCTTCATTTTCCCTTTTATTGACAGTACCAATCATTTCAACAATATTACTTTCAAAAATATAGTTACCATAGTCAGCTAAAGTTTTTGGGAAGATAATTGCCTCCATCATACCGTATTTATCTTCTACATTAAGGAAAGACATCATTTGGTTTGACTTTGTAATTTTGTTCTTTACCTTATCAATAATCACAAATAGTTTAATCTGCTGACCGTCTCTGTAACGCATATTATCTTTATTGATTACATCACCTACCCTATCAGCTCGGATAAGTTTTGCATAATTATCATATTGTGATAAAGGATGACCACTAAGGTACATACCTGCAATTTCTTTTTCCATTGCTAATAGTTCAGAAAATGGAAATTCAGAAACATCAGGCATATTAACCGTTTTTGTATTTTCTTCTTTACTGTCACCCATATCAAAGAAAGAAAGCTGACCTTCTACATTTTTTCTATGGTCATATTCTAAATTTTCAAGAATATTTTTATAAACAGAAAGCATTTGCTTTCTGTTTGCCCCTAAGTTATCTAAAGCACCTGACTTAATCAGACTTTCGATACCTCTGCTATTCATATTCTTGCCATATAGTCTTTTGCAAAAATCATAAAATGAAGTGAATTTTCCATTCTTTCTTTCTTCAATTATTTCATCAATAAAGTTTCTGCCTAAATTCTTTATTGCTAAAAGTCCAAAACGGATATTATTGTCAACAGGTGTAAATCCACTATATGAATAATTTACACTTGGTGGTAATACTTTGATACCGATATGCTCACATTCTTCAATATATACAGAAAGTTTGTTTTGGTTATCAAGTACACTGGTTAATAATGATGCCATATAGTACTTTGGATAATAACACTTTAGATATGCAGTTTGGTAAGAAACTGTTGCATAAGAAGCTGCGTGAGATTTGTTGAAAGCATAGGAAGCAAAACTTTCCATTTCATTATAAATAGAATTTGCAGTTGCTTTATCTACACCTCGTCTAATACAACCCTCTACTTCAACTTCACCTTTTTCATTTACAAGACCGTTAATGAAAATTTCTCTTTCCTTTTCCATAACATCATGCTTTTTCTTACTCATGGCTCTTCTTACAATATCAGCTCTACCTAGTGAGTAACCTGCAAGTTTACGGAAAATCTGCATTACTTGTTCTTGATAAACAATACAACCGTAAGTAACTTTTAAAATATCTTCAAGTAATGGGTGTTTATATTTAATTTTGCTTGGATTATGGCGATTTTCAATATATGTTGGAATACTGTCCATTGGTCCGGGACGATACAAAGAAATAACTGCAATTAAGTCTTCAAGGCTATTAGGTTTTAGCTGAGTTAGAACTCTTTTCATACCTGCACTTTCAAACTGGAACACACCTTCCGACTGACCTTTTGACATCATATCAAAAACGCCTTTGTCATCTAAAGGTATATTTTCTATTGAAAAATCTTTATTTTCCCTATGAATCATTTTAACTGCATCATCAATAACAGTTAAGTTTCTAAGTCCTAGGAAATCCATTTTTAGAAGTCCAAGTTCTTCTAAGGTTGTCATAGTAAACTGAGTTACTACATTATCGTCATTCTTTGAAAGTGGTACATAGTCAGATACAGGGTCTTTGGTAATTACAACACCGGCAGCATGCATTGTTGCATGGCGAGGCATACCTTCAATTTGCTTACTCATATCAATAAGGTCTTTGATTTGAGTATCTGTATCATACATTTTCTTTAAATCAGGATTTTGTTGAAGTGCTTTATCAAGTGTCATACCGATTTCGAATGGTATTAGTTTTGCTACTTGGTCACATACTGCATATGAAACACCTGTTGCTCTGCCTACATCACGAACAACACCTCTTGCTTGCATTGTACCAAATGCAATAATTTGGGCTACTTTATCCTTACCGTACTTATCAATAACATACTGAATAACTTCAGGTCGTCTTTTATTGCAAAAGTCAATATCAAAGTCAGGCATTGACACTCTTTCAGGGTTTAAAAATCTTTCAAAAAGTAAATCGTACTTTATAGGGTCAATACCTGTAATACCGATACAATAGGCACAAAGTGAACCTGCACCTGAACCTCTGCCCGGACCTACAGGAATACCACTACCCTTTGCAAACTGTACAAAGTCATTAACAATAAGGTAGTAATCAACAAAACCCATTGACTTAATAACACCTAGTTCATACTCAAGTCTATCTACAATAGATTTATCGGGATTACTGCCATAATTCTTGTACAAACCCTCATAACAATTTCGCTTAAAATATTCGTAATGGTCCTCATTATTTGGCACATCAAAATTAGGAAGTTTCCTTACACCAAACTCAAATTCTACATTACATCTATCTGCAATTTTCTGTGTATTTTCATAAGCAGAAGTAAGTTCAGGAAAAAGACTTTTCATTTCTTCTTCTGTCTTTAAATAGAATTCATCTGTTTGGAATTCCATTTTGTCTTCATCATAGATAGTATGGTTAGTTTGAATACAAAGTAGCACTTCATGCATTTTGCTTTCTGACTTTTCAATATAATGACAGTCATTTGTAACTACCATAGGAATAGTCAGTTCACTTGAAATTTGCTTAATTTTATCTGCTACTAAAATTTCTTCTTTTATATTATGGTTTTGAAGTTCAAGGAAATAATTATCTTTACCAAACAAATCCTGATAATACTTTGCTACTTCTTTTGCACCCTTATAATCATTAGCCAAAATTCTCTGTGGCACTTCACCGGCTAAACAAGCAGAAAGACAAATTAAGCCCTCATGATACTTTTCAAGTAATTCTCTGTCAATTCTTGGTTTCTTATAAAAGCCCTCAGTAAAACCGGCTGAAACTAATTTAATTAAGTTCTGATAGCCTTTATTATTTTCACAAAGTAAAATCAAGTGGTAATAATCTCTGTCTTGTTGAAACCTCGAATTAGGTGCAACATAAACTTCACAACCAATAATAGGCTTAATACCGTTCTTTTTACAAGCTCTATAAAAGTCAATTACACCATACATTACACCATGGTCAGTAATTGCCAAAGCATTCATATTTTTTTCTTTACATGCAGAAGCGAGCCTATCAATACGACAGGCTCCATCTAATAAACTATATTCACTATGTAAATGTAAATGAACAAAAGCCATTTTACTCACCTATAACTTTAGAAATAATCTTGCCATCTGTAACATTAATAGCAAGTGTATCTCCATTTTTAACATCCTTAACTGAAGTGACGGTTTTATCATTATTTGTAACAACAGAATAACCTCTTTTTAGAATTGATACCGGATTTAGTGACTCTAGTTTTGTTGCCAGAAGTTCAATTTTGTTAGCAGTATTCTGGAATATTCTGTTACTGTTATTCTCATACTTTTGACTTAGAAAATCTAAGTCATTATATAATTTTGCAATTTTATCATCCGGTGAAAGTGACAATAACTTTGCTGTAATTTCTGAAACAATATTATTATTTTCAATTAACTTTTTATCCATTAATGATGATAAATATTGTCTTTGGGCATCTAGATTTTGCAAAATTTCGTTTCTATCAGGCACTGCAAGTTCTGCACCGGCTGATGGTGTCGGTGCTCTTAAATCAGACACAAAGTCACAAATTGTAAAGTCGGTTTCGTGACCTACTGCTGAAATTACAGGAATGTGGCTATTATAAATTGCATAGGCTAAATTCTCGTCATTAAATGCCCATAAATCTTCAATAGAACCACCACCTCTGCCGATGATGATTGTATCGCACAAATCATATTCATTTAACTTATTAACTGCATCAACAAGTTGAGGAACAGCATTATCACCTTGAACAAGAACAGGACATAGAACAATATTAACTGAAGGAAATCTTCTGGTTAAAATATTCTTTATATCTTGTACTGCTGCACCTGTTGGGCTGGTAATTACACCAATAGTCTTAGGGCAATATGGAATAGGTTTCTTATGACTTTCATCAAACAGACCCTTTGACTGCAATTTTTCTTTCAGTTGTTCATAGGCTTGATATAAAGCACCTATACCGTCAGGTTGCATATCTTCAATATAATACTGATACTGACCTGTAGCCTCATACAAAGTAACTCTACCTCGGCAAATTACTTTCATACCCTCCATAGGTTTAAACTTTAGGTTACGGGCATTTCCGGCAAACATAACTGCACGAATAACAGACTTGTTATCCTTTAGAGAAAGGTAAATATGACCACTTCTATAATGGTCAGTTAGGTTAGAAATCTCACCACACAAAAAGACATAATTAAGCCTTGGGTCACTATCCAATATTGACTTAACATAAAAATTCAGTTGTGAAACAGTTAAAATTTTAGGTTCAACCGGTAGCATCTTTCCATCCTCTATATGCAAGGCAAGAAATACCAACTGCATTATCTGTTGAATATTCAGGCTTTGCAAAAACACAATCTAATCTTTTTTCCATACTTTCTCTAATTATGCTATTGCTCATAACACCACCTGCAAAAACCAGAGGCAAATCTCCGTACTTATCTTTTAAAGCAATAGCCATTTTATAGATAGTTTCTTCAATATACTTTAAGCAATAAAAAGCAACTTCTTCTTTAGGTACATTATTTTCTATCATTTTTTTACATTGATTTTCAACACCACTGATACAACAATTTGTACCTTTTAGTGTTGGTTTAGGTTTTACTTTGCCTTTAAAATCAAGTGCAAATTTTTCAAGTTCTTTACCACAAGGAAAAGTACAACCTAGAAGTAAACCAATTCTGTCAACTGCTTGACCTGCATTTAAGTCAAGTGTATTGGCTACTAAATCAATATTAAAATCTTCATCAACAAGCAAAGCCTCAGTTGTACCACCACTAACATGAAAAGAAATAAACTTCTTACCTATTAAGTCAAGTCTATTAGCTGAATAAAGTGCTGAAACAATATGGCCATGTTGATGGGTAAATTCATACAAAGGTATATTTAGTAAAGCTGAAAGTGACCTTGCTAAACCTAACCCTACAGTAAAGCAAGGCATATAACTGCCCTCTACAGGTCTAGGCTTTGCTGATACACCTACTGCTGTAATAGGCTTGTCAATATACTTCTTAATTTCTTCTACAAGGTCAGGAAGTTGCTGAGTATGGTGAAAAACTGCATCACTTTGACGAATACCTTTCTCACCGGCTTTAACAGGTAACAGCTTTCTTGCACTATAGTCCTTGCGGTTGTCACTATCATACAAAGCAACTGATGTTGTATAGTTACTTGTATCTATTCCAAGAAACAAAGGCATTATAAATCCCTTGCAATAGCACCCAGTACGCCATTGACAAATTTATATTCATCTTCACCTGAGAACTTCTTACTTAGTTCTACTGCCTCATTGATAGTTACATTTGCCGGAATATCATCAAGGTATTTTAGTTCATAAACTGCTAGACGCATAATACCTAGGGAAACTTTATTAAGTCTTTCAATTTTCCATTTGCCTGTTAAATGTGAAGAAATAATTTCATCAATTTCTTCAACATGCTGAGTTACACCATCAGCACATTTTAGGGCAAAATCTGAATAAGTATCATCTCTTGATTCTTCAGCACATTCTGAAATTTCTTCTATTGAACTATTTGTAAATAGCTTTTCAAAACAAATTAAAAAAGCCTGTTCTCTTTCTTCACGGCGTGTAATATTGTTATCACTCATAATTACTATCTCCTCAAAAATATTAATGTAATTATATCATATTTTTAAGGTAATGTAAATATAGCTAAATCTCAGTTATAGTGATATTTTCAAAATTTATGCCTGTTTGACCATATACAACATCCTTGATAATCATAGGACTTGACTTTTTCATATCTTCTTTCGGTACTACAACAGAACATCCTTTTTCTGTGATACAACATAAACAATCTGTAAAGCCTTTTGCTTTTAGTAGGTTTTCAATATTGGTTTGGTATGTAATATACTTTTCGATTTTTTCTGCTTGAGCCTTTGCACTTTCTTTTGAGTCAGTTGATGAGTCGGATTTTTCCAGCACTTCCTTTGCAATATCCACAACCTTATCTTGGGACTGTTCTCTCTTGGTTCTGGCATCTGCAAAGTAATTTGATTGTTTTGAAGATAATTTTGTCTTTGACGGTGAAGTTACTGTTGTATCATTATTTACATATTCAGCAGCACCCAGTTCTTTTGTTGAAGAAGTCAGTAGAGTATTATCTCCACCAAACTGCCAATTTAAATATACTGCTGCACCTAAGGCAATTACTAAGGCAGCTACTATTAAATTTCTTTTTTTCATTTTCATAACTATTTCTCCTTTAGCTTAGTTATACAAACTTTATCTGATGAAATATTTAAAGTTTTTGTAACTGATTCCAATACAGTTTCTTTTATTTCAGGATTATTTGCACCTGTACAAATAACAAGTACACCTCTTACAGCAGGTTCAATTTCTTTTACTTTGGTATCATCTGTATAAATTTGTTCTGCTGAGTTTTCCATTGTTATCATCACCTTCGCATTTCCTACACCTTCTATTGACTCAACCATATCTTTTATTCTTGTTTCTTGGGTAGATTGATAATCACTTATTGAACGAGGACTAATAGTATCATCACTACTTTTACCTGAAAAAAATGTAGAACAAAATATTAATGCAATTCCTATAATTCCAATAATATAAATCACTCTTATTAAATTTTTATCTTGCTTAAGCTTTTGTAACTTTTCTTTCATTTACTGCTCCAAAATTATCTGTGGTGTAACACTGAAATTTTCTTTAATAAGGTTAGTTATTTTGCTACTTGTTAACTGATTATCATTAGTAATATATATGCTGATTGACTCAATAATTATGCCATTATTTTGGTCTGTTTTTAGAGTTACTACTGCATTATTTATATTGATGTTATTTTGCTCTAGTATTGACTTTACAGATTTTTCTAGGTTGATTTTTGTTGTAGAAAGTACTTTTTCATTATATTCTTCCGATATTTTAGTTTGGTTAGGTATATTAATATTTATTTTATTATTTTCCGTAAATAAAGACTTTATGGGCATTATCATAGTAATTACAAGTACAGTAGAAATTATAAGGTTAAGTGTCTTTCTTGTTCCACCCTCAGGTACTAAAAACTTCACTAAAATACAAGCAACTGTACATATGCATAACATTACTGCTGTATTGCTGATTAAGTTCATGTACCATTCCCCATTGTTAAAATTATTGCAGTACTGATTACATAAATAGCCATTACACATAAGATAATTACAAGTAAAGTAGTAAGTACTGTACTGCAAGATTTTATAATTGATATTGGTCCTTTGATACCTAACATATTACCTATGCCACCGGTTATATTTAGTGAGATTATCCACAATAAACAATGAATTATAATAGGTAAAAATACAATCATTACACTAATAATTACAAAGACACCTAGTCCGGTTTTCAGTAAGCACATACTACCTTGAATTGTTTTATATGCTTCTGATAAAGCTGAACCTACTATTGGAATAAATGATGATAAAGTAAACCTTACTGCTCTGGTGGAAATTGAATCTGCTGATGTAGTAATTAAAGTTTTAAAGGTTAGTAAACCTGAGAAAACTGTCATTGCAAAGCCGATTATCCATTTTATAATTTTGGATATTTCAATTATAATGGCTTGCATATTAAGGTCAGAAGAAATTGCAGAGGTAACAGATAGTCCCAGAAATACACTTAATAAAGGTGAAACAATATTCTTTGCAATATAAGTAACACCTTCACCTACCATAACAACCAATGAATAATATGATGCACCTGTGATACTTTGTCCATTTATAATTAGTATTACTGCCATAATGGGAATATACAGTAACATAAAACTACCGGCATTGTTAATTGACTCTATTGCTCTATTTATAACAGAAATTACAGGTGATGAGATTGAAAGGGTAACTACTAATACAAAAACTGTATCTGTAATGCACTTTAGTTCTCTATTCTTTAGACCATCCCTAAAATTATCAAATACTGAATAAATAAGAAGTAAAGAAAGAATTAGTGCTGATGAAGAAAATGGTGTTACACCCTCATCATTTACAATATCAAAAATCTTTTCAAATACATTTGAAAAAGACATATTGATTATACTGTTGTAATCCTTTTCATCTACTCCAAAATCTTTTAGAATTTCTTTACTTTTATTATCAAGGCTATCGGTAAGTGCACCACCACCGATTTCTTCCAAAGCATCTGAATATGTACTTGCATAACATTTTGTTGTAAGTGAAAGTGGTATTAAAAGTATTATAAGAATTACAACTATCTTTTTCATTGTACACCTGCTAAAGATAGTGAGATTTTCAGTACTTCTTTAAATAAGGGAATTGCCATTACAAGAGTGATTACTTTACCTGCAAAAGAAATTTGTGATGACAATGAATTACAACCACTTTCCTTGCACATATCACAACAAAATTCCGTTAAGAAACATATGCCTGTACACTTTAGAAGAATTGTTACATACTCAGTATTTATATTTACGCTTTTGAATAGAAGATTTATGTAATCTACTACATCAACAATATAGTCAAGAATATAAAGTAAAACGATAATTGAAGTTGTTATTATGATAATTAAGGATATTGATGGATGGGTATTTTTTAAGGCAATAGAAAGTACAAATGCAACAACTGCTACCGAACAAACTAATAAAATTTCGCTCATAAACCAAACACCGATTTTATTGTGTCAAATAATGTACTGATTTGTGAAATTATCATCATTAGTGCTACTATTAGTCCCATTATAGTAGTTAATAAGGCTTGTTCTTCTCTACCACTACGAATTAGCAATTGATTTAGCACTGCAACAATAATTCCTATTGCTGCAATTTTGAATATCATATCTACTTCCATAAAATCACCTTAAATAAATAACACTACAAATGCCAGTCCCGAAAACAGACCTAACATTCTGTAGAGTTTTCCTTTATTTTTTATGTCTTCTTTTGAGAGTTTATATTGTTCTGAAAAAAGTTCTTGATACATTTTTATATGGGATAATTCACCGTCAATATCTGTTGTTCCTAAAACTTTGAAAAATGATGATAAAAGTTCTCTATCTTTATTATTAAAATTGAGATTTTCTATTATTTTTTCATAGTGGTTATTTTCTGCATTTTTCAGTGGTGCAAGTTCATCATCGGCTAAGTTGAAAACAATTTCTTCTATATCATCTTTTCTAAATGTTATTGTTGCTTGTAATCTATTTAGGAACAGAAGTATTGTGGAAAGGTATTTTCTTCTTCTTTGTAATTTATAGGACATATAAAAGCCTATTGAAGTAAAGAAAGTGAATGCAAAAAACAAACCTATATATTTTAAAATCAATTTATTTACCAATTTCTTTCATACTGATTATTGAGTCAACTGTACAAGGAGTACCTATATTTTTCAGCATTACAACTGAAGAAAAGCCGTTAAGTTCTTGGAGTTTCTTAAAAATCACTTTGTTCTTTAGTTCAAACGGTGATGATGAATGAATGGTAGCTATGAAATTAACACCGGAATTAAGTCCATAAGAAATAGCTTTTACTTCTTCTTCGGTAACTATTTCATCACAAATCACATAGTCGGGTGCCATATTTCTTACAGAATGTTCAATAGCATCTGTCTTTTTGTACATAGAATACACATCACAGTTACCTAAATCTTTGGTTAACTCACCTCTATAGGTTGAAGAAATTTCATTACGACTATCAATAACACAAACTTTCTTACCATAATTTAGAGAAAGTTCTCTTGCTAAATCTCTAATTAAAGTTGTTTTACCTGAACAAGGTTTGCCACAAATTAAAATACTGCCAAAATTATTATTAAGTTGCTCAAGTAAATTTCTACTGCAACCTATATACTCTCTTGCAATTCTAACATTTAAGGAAGTAATATCCTTTACATTAACTAAGTCACCTTTAGAATAGACACCTGTACCGGAAATACCCATTCTATGACCACCATTAATAGTGATGAAACCATTTGAAATTTCTTGCTGACGGTTATACACAGAATATGTACAAGCTTTTGTAAAAGTTTCTGTAATTTCAATTTTAGATACTTTAATGTAGTTTAGGTTGTTAAACAAATCAGCAGTAAAGGACTTGTCCGTTAAATAGTAAGTTACACTTTCACAAGTTAAGGCAACAGGTCTGTTAGTTCGTAAACGAATTTCCTGAATATTTTCCTTGATTTCACTAGGTAGTTTACTGATTGAATGTACAATTCTTTCCGGTAAAATCTTGAAAATATCCTTTAACACATCATAAGTTTTGTCCATAAATTTCATTCCTTTCTGTAAATCATATGTTTATGGGCAAAAAAATATGACTACTAAAAGATAAACAATTAGTAGTCATAAAAAATTATTAAATTAACTTTCCAGCATATTTAGAAGTTGTTCTTCTGTAATAATAGTAACACCTAGGTTTTGGGCTTTTGTTAGTTTACTACCTGCCTCTTCACCTGCTACTACATAGCTGGTTTTTTTACTTACAGATGATGAAGTTTTACCACCGGCATTCTCTATCATCTTTGAAGCCTCACTTCTTTTTAAGGTTGGAAGTGTACCTGTTAGAACAAATGTAAGCCCGGTGAATTTGCCTTCTTCTGACTTTTTCTCTACAGGTGGCATCTTTACACCACATTCTTTTAGTTCTTTAATTAGGTTGATACTTTCTTCATGGCTAAAATATTCTACAATACTTTCAGCCATAACAGTTCCAAAACCATCAATGTTGGTGTAATCTTCAACTTTACTGTTCATTATATTCTCAATAGTTAAAAGGTTATCACAAAGTAATTTTGCAGCCTTTTGACCTATATGACGAATACCTAAAGCAAAAATAAGTCTGTATAGTTCTTGCTCTTTTGACTTTTCAATAGAGTCAATTAAGTTTAGAGCTGACTTTTCAGCCTTTCTTTCAAGTCCTAATACATCCATAGGAGTAAGTTTATACAAATCTACCGGTGACTTAACCAAAGAAGAATTTACAAGTTGCTCAAGTACTGCCGGACCTAAGCCCTCAATATCCATTGCATCTCTACTTACAAAGTGGATTAAGTGTCTTAGTAACTGTGCCGGACATTCAGTATTTGTACAACGAATTGCTGCCTCTTCACCATCTCTAGTAACTTTACTGCCACAAGACGGACATACTGTTGGGAATACATATGGCACAGTATTTTCTCCATGAGATTTTAGAGAAACAACTTCCGGAATAATCTCACCGGCTTTACGGATAATTACAGTATCACCAATACGAATATCCTTTTCTTTGATAAAATCTTCATTATGGAGAACTGCACGGCTAACAGTAGTACCGGAAATAAATACCGGTTCAAAAATGCCTACCGGTGTTAATGCACCTGTTCTGCCAACATTAATTTCAATATCAAGAAGTTTAGTTTCTTTTTCTTCAGGTGGGTATTTATATGCTTCTGCCCATTTAGGAAATTTAGCAGTTGCACCTAATAATTCTCTCTGAGAAAAATCATCCACTTTAACTACTGCACCGTCAATAGGGAAACCAAATGTACCACGAATATTATTGATTCTTTCAATTTCAACAATAACATCTTCCATATTGTCATATCTATTATAGAATGGAGCAGTTGGAAAGCCCAGTTCTGTTAAATAATCAAGGCTTTGTTTATGGCTTGTTAAAGTTACACCTCTGATTTGCTGAATATTAAATATAAAAATATCTAGGTTTCTTTGAGCAGTAATTTTAGAATTTTTCTGTCGCAAAGAACCGGCAGCAGCATTACGAGGGTTTTTGAATGGTTTTTCCTCGTTATCTTCTTGTATCTTCAGAAGTTTTAGGAAGTTATCATCGGACATATAAACTTCACCACGAACTTCAAGATACTCAGGTGCATTCTTTAGTCGTTTAGGTAAAGACTTAATTGTGATTAAGTTATCTGTAATATCTTCACCAACAAAACCATCACCTCTTGTTGAACCTCTGACAAATACACCGTTCTCATATTCACAAGAAACAGAAAGTCCATCAAACTTAGGTTCAACTACATAAAGTGGATTTTGTACTACTTCTCTGACTTTACGGTCAAAATCAAGAAGTTCACCGTGACTAAATGAATCATGAAGGCTCATCATTTGTACTGTATGAGTAACTTCACTAAACTTTTCACCTGCACTGCCACCAACCTTTTGGGTTGGTGAGTCTTTCTTTAATAGTGTTGGAAACTGCTTTTCAAGGTCCTCAAGTTCTCTTAAAAGTTTATCATATTCATAGTCACTGATTTCAGGGTTATCCTGATTATAATATAAATTGTTGTGGTAGTTTAGAAGATTGGTTAATTCTTCTACTCTACTTTTCGCATTATTAATATCCATAATTATCTTTTATTCACTTCAGAAGTGCCCTTTTCCCTTAAATATGTTGACTCTAAGTCTGCAAGATGAAGTTTTACTGCTAATGGGTATTTATCATATGCCTGGCTAATAGAAAAGCCACCACCTTCATCAAAACCACCCATATGCCAACGAATTGCCATAGCTTCATCAAGTCTTAGACGCATTTTTCTTTCAATTAAAAACACTGACTTTTCACCATGACCGTATGGAAATTTATCATCAATGGTAAAGTAAGGAACTTTCTCCCATTTACCTGTTTCTTCATTTTTAGAATTACGCATACTTACTGTATAAAATTCAGCTTTACACAAATCGTGAAGTAATGATGAAATAGTGAAACTTTCTAAGTCATCGGTTTCTTCATCAAAATGCTTATCCATTAAGGTATGATATACAGAAAGTGAATGAGCACAAAGACCGCCTTCACAAGCATTGTGATAACGAGTACTTGCAGGTGCTGTGAAGAAATCTGTCTTTTCAATCCACTTTAGTAGTTCTTCACTACCTTCTCTGTGGATATTTTCTTTATATATTCTGATAAATTCTTCTTTATTAGTTTGGATGTCAAATGTGTTCATATTCATCTCCTAAAGTAAATTTTCATCATATACAGCTCTTACACCACCAATAAACTTTGGTCGAGTACGAGCAGCAATAATTCTTGCTTCACCGATAAATTTATTCTTTAGTTTTAGAGGTACTGCAGTTTCTTTTAGGTGCATACCGATTAATACACCACCAATATCAATACCTGCATCAGCCTTAATATGTTCAACCATTACAGGGTTATCAAAAAGTTCATAAGCAGTTGTTGCTGATGAACCACCTGCCTTAGGCTGAGGAATTACATTTACTTGTGGTAAAGATAATTTATCAGCAAGTTCCTTTTCTACTACTAAAGCTCTATTAAGATGTTCACAACACTGTACTGCCATATAAACACCCATTGACTTTAGCTTTGGATAAAATACGCTGTAAACTTCTTTAGCTAGGTTAAGGTTGCTATCAGTACCCATAGGGTTACCATGAATCTCTGATGTTGAACAACCGATTACAAGAATATCCCCTGACTTTAGCTTTGCCTTTTCAATTACTTCATCAAATACTTCTTTTGTTTGTGACTTTACATCTGTTTTCATAATACTCACCTCAAGTAAAATATATCACAAAATAAAAATATAAAATGCAAATTAAGGCACCATAACGGTGCCTTATTTCACAAAAAAGAGGCATCAATAAAGATGCCTCTCAAAAATCAATTATTCAGCAACTTCTGCTGTGTCTTCAGCTTTGTCAGCTTCTTCAGGTAGAAGTGCACGCATTGAAAGAGAAACTCTCTTCTTATCAAAGTCAATAGCAATAATCTTTGCTTCAACTTCCTGACCTACAGAAAGAACATCCTGAGGCTTGTCGATTCTCTTGTTAGCAATCTGGCTAATGTGAATTAGACCGTCAATACCAGGAATAATGTTAGCAAATGCACCGAATGTTGTTAGACCAACAATCTTGCACTTAACTACAGAATCAACCGGATATTTATTCTTAAGAATGAACCATGGGTTGTCTTCTTCCTTCTTATAACCTAGAGAAATCTTCTTTGTTTCTTCGTTAATGTCCTTAATGTAAACTTCAACTTCGTCACCAACATTAACAACTTCTGATGGATGCTTAATTCTTGACCAGCTTAGTTCGCTAATATGAATCATACCATATACGCCACCGATGTCAACGAATGCACCGTAGCTTGTTAGAGACTTAACAACACCCTTGTAGTGGTTGCCAACTGCTAGTGTTTCAAGTAGCTTAGCCTTTTCTTCAGCTCTCTTTTCCTTTAGAACAGACTTAATAGAACCGATAGCTCTCTTTCTTCTGCCCTTTCTTGAAACTTCTAGAAGTCTGTACTGTACTTCCTTACCAACTAGTGCTGATGGGTCTTCATCTCTTGAAAGTGTAGCCTGTGAAGCTGGGATAAAGATTCTGTTGCCCTTTAGCATAACGATGATACCACCGTTAACAGCTTCGATAACCTTACCTGTGAAGATTTCGTCGCTACCGTTAAGTGCTTCAAGCTCTTCCCAATTCTTCTGAGCGTCAACTCTCTTCTTAGAAAGCATAATTGTGCCTTCCTGGTCGTTAGTCTTCATAATTAGAAGTTCAATTTCGTCGCCAACCTTTAGAACATCCTGAGCAGTTTCAGTTGGGTCATATGAAATTTCGTCTTTTGGAATAAAACCAGCCTGTTTTCTACCAACATCAACTGATACATCGCCATTAGGAGCGATGCTCATAACAGTACCCATAACCCTCTCATTTGTATTCATACTTTTTAGAGATTCTTCTAGCATCTCCTCAAAGCTTAGTTCATTTTCATTTACGCTGGATGTATTTACTTCACTCATCTTATCCAGTACCTCCTTAATAATCCTTGCCGGTGTAGATGCACCTGCAGTTACGCCAATACTATCTGCTTTCTTCACCATTTCAAGTGGGAGTTCATCAGCTGTTTCAATGAAAAAAGTATTTTCACAGTTGGATGAACAGATACTATACAGCTTGAAAGAGTTGGAACTGTGCTTATCGCCAATAACAAACATCAGGTCAACTGACTTTGAGATATTGGCTGCTTCTCTCTGACGTATAGACGTTGCATTACATATTGTATCAAAAATTTTTGTATTTGTATAGACATTTTTCAAACTTTTTAAACTTTTTTCCCATTCTTTTAGGTCAAAAGTAGTTTGAGCCACAATTTTTATGGTTTTATAATTCTTTTGAGGAATTATACTAAATAATTCCTGTAATTCCTCTTGATTTTTAAAGGTGTAACACTTTGACTTACAGTGTCCCATTATGCCTTGAACCTCAGGATGGTTCTTGTCACCGGCAATAATAACAATACTATCATCATCTGTTTCACTTACAATTTTATGTATTTTAGAAACAAATGGACAAGTAGCATCAATATAGTCAAGGTGTCTTTCATTAATTTCATCCACAATAGACTGTGGCACACCATGGGAACGAATTACAATAGTTTCATTCTCTTTTGCTTCACTAATCTTGTCTATTGTTCTGACACCTTTTTCTCTAAGTTCATTAACCATTTGCATATTATGGATAATAGGACCTAAAGTACAAGCCGGTTTATTTTCGTCAATCAATTTATAGAGAATGTTTATTGCTCTATTTACACCAAAACAAAATCCTGCTGACTCAGCAACAATAATCTTACTCATTACTTATCTTTTCTATCCATTTCTCTAAATTTTGAGATTTGCTCCATAATAATTCTTGAAGCCTCTCTATATTCTCTTGGTGAAGGTTCTTCATCATTTGAGAAGCCTAGATCTTCATATGAAAGTGGTTTACCGATATGGATAACTCGCTTTGCAAAAATATTTTTCTTGTTACCAACAACTGTGATACACATTGGTACAACCGGTGCTTTGGTTTGACGGGCAATTACTGCACAACCACTTCTTGGTCTCATAAGTTCACCGGTTTTTGTTCTGCCACCTTCAATGAAGATTGTCATAACTTTACCGTCATTGATTAAATCTTCACCTGTTGCAATAGCTTTACCGTCATTTGCACCTCTTGTTACAGGAAATGCACCAAGTATCTTAATCAGTCCACCAAAAAATTTATTTTTAAACAGTTCAACCTTTGCCATAAAATATACTCTTCGTTTATGAGTTAAACCAACAAATACAGGGTCTGTATTTGAAAGATGGTTTGATGCAATAATATAACTACCATTCTTTGGAAGCTCACATTCTCTGATTACTGTGTATCTGTATAGTAACTTAAAAATACAAATTACGATAGCTCTACAAGCAAAATAAAAGGCCTTATGCTCTTTAATTTTTATAGGTTCATTGTTTGTTATATTCTGTGTTTCTTTTTCCTGTTCACTCATTACATTCTCTCCTTTATTACTTTTAGGAGAAGTTCCTTAGAACCTTCAAAGTCATAGTCACTTGTATCAACAAGAACACTATCCTCAGCAGGTTTTAGTGGTGCAATTTCTCTATGACTGTCTTGATAATCTCTCTGATTAACATCTTTTAGCACTTCTTCATAAGTTGAGTCAATGCCTTTTTCTATATTTTCTTTGTGTCTTCTCATAGCTCTTTTTTCAGGAGAAGCAGTTAAGAAAATTTTAATCTTGGCATCCGGTAAAACAACTGTACCAATATCTCTGCCATCCATAATAACATTATCACTTTTAGCCATATTTCTCTGTAAACCAAGAAGAAATGCTCTTACTTCAGGAATAGCAGAAACTGCTGATGCAAACATACTGGCTTCAGGTGTTCTGATAAAACTTGAAACATCTTCACCGTTAAGTAGAACAATCTGTGTTCCTTCATCATTAAAACTTAACTTAACATCAATATCATTAAGCATTGAGATAATCTCTGCTTTATCTTCTTTCTTTAGTCCTCTACGAGATGCTGCAAGACCGATTGTTCTGTACAAAGCACCTGTATCAACATAAATAAAAGAAAGCTCCTTAGCAACTTCCTTAGATAGTGATGACTTGCCTGCACCGGCAGGTCCATCAATAGCAATAGCAATAGACATAATTTTAACCTTCCTTTATAGCACTGTAATATCCTGCAAGTCTACCGGTAGAAAAGGCAATTTGCAAGTTAAATCCACCTGTATAAGCATCAACATCAATAACTTCACCACAGAAAAACAAGCCTGAAAGGATTTTGCTTTCCATAGTTTTAGGGCTGATTTCTTTAGTGGAAACACCACCGGAAGTTATAATTGCTTCTTTGATACTGCCAAGGGACTTAATTTTTACAGTAAAATTCTTTAAAATTTTATTTAGTTCCTGTCGTTCTTCTTTTGTAATTGAATTACACTTCTTTGTTGGGTCTATGCCCCACATTTTCAAGACAACAGGAATTATTTTCTTAGGTAATAATTTACCTAATGAATTGTTAATTTGATTATTCTTATGTTCGGAAAAATCTTTTTGAAGTCTTAAATCTAACTTTTCTTCAGATAAAGCAGGTTTAAGGTCAATGGAGATTTTATAACTTTTCTTGTCAAAATTTCTCATATGAGAACTTGCCGATAATACAAGAGGTCCTGATACACCTTGATGAGTGAAAAGCATTTCACCTTGTTCACTAAAAATTTCTTTACCGTTTTCATAAGCCATTAAATTAACATTTTTTAGTGAAAGTCCTTGAAGTTCCTTGCAAAATTCGTCACTTGAAATTAATCCTACTAATGATGGCTTTATTTCTGTAATAGTATGACCGACAGTTTTTGCTAACTTATAGCCGTCACCTGTTGAACCTGTACCGGGATAACTCATACCACCGGTAGCAATTATTACACAATCGGCATCATACTTATTACCTTTTGTATCAAGTACACCACTGACTTTACCTTCAGAAGTTAAAATAACCTTTGCAGTTGACTCAATGATTTTTACACCATTATGCTTTGCAAAAGTATAAAGTGTATCTGCAACATCCATTGCTTTATCTGAAACAGGGAAAACTCTGTTTCCTCTTTCAGTTTTAGTTTCAAGTCCTAAATCATTAAAGAAATCTATTGTATCTTGACAATCAAAATTATTAATTGCACTGTATAGAAATCTCGGATTTGTAGGAACATTTGCAATAAATGTATCTTTGTCACAGTTATTTGTAATGTTACATCTACCTTTACCGGTTACCAGAATTTTTCTACCGGTACGGCTATTCTTCTCAAGTAATGTAACATTAGCACCATAATATGCAGCAGTACCGGCAGCCATAAGGCCTGATGCACCACCACCAATTACAACTACATTAGGCATATTATTTAGTATCCTTTTCTTTTTCTCGTTTAGTATAAACACCTTGCTTTGTCCAAACCTCTTCAAGTTCTTGGAATGTGTGTTTAACCTTTTCTTTCTGTTCAAGTACACAAGCAACAACCAGTGCATTAATTAGTGAAAGTGGTGCTACTAAAGAGTCAACTACTGATGCCATATCACTTCTGGCAATAAGTACATTGTTAGCACACTCTACTAATGGTGAAGCCATACTATCGGTAATGGCAACAACTTCAGCTTCTCTTTCTCTTGCGAATTCCATAGCCTCTACTGCAGTAGTGGAATATCTTGGGAAACTAATACCAATCATTACATCATCTTTTGAAATTCTAAATAGATTTTCATATGTTGAACTTTTGGATGTTGTATTGATAATATGTACATTACCGTAAATCAGTTGTAGGTAATAACCTAGGAATGTTGCAAGGGATGAAGTTGAACGAACTGCAAAAACATAAATTTCTTTTGCTTTAGAAAGTGCTTTTACTGCATTGTTAAAGTCTTCATGAGAAATTTCTTCAATTGTTCTTCTGATTTTGTCAATATCAGAATTTAGAACAGAAGTAAGAACATCATTGTCACCGATTCTTGTTTCGGTAACTTCAATTCTCTGTACAGAAGTTAACTTCTCCTTAATCATTTCCTGCATAGCTTTCTGTAATTCAGGATAGCCCTCATAACCAAGTTCAGAAGCAAATCTAACTACTGTACTTTCTGAGACACCAACTGTTTCACCTAGCTTTAAAGCAGTCATATATGCTGCTTTGTCGTAGCTTTCTTCTATATACATTGCGATTCTTTTCTGTCCTTTAGAGAAAGAATCCATTTTCATTTCTATTCTTGTTAATAGATGTTTAATCATGATTCCATATACCTCTTTATATCTTTACACAATTAATTTTATTTTAACACAAAGAAATAATTTTTTCAATCTAAATTACACCAAAATAAATGGTAATATTTTGTAGGTTTATGAGTCTTTGAAACAATATAAATTATAAATTGCAAATTCTTGCAAAAAACACTTTAGTATGTTAAAATAATCACATCCTAATGAAAGGAAGATTTATAATGATTGCAATAATTGACTATGGTGCAGGTAACATTCAAAGTGTTTACAAGGCACTGAAATTTATTGGTGCTGACTGTAAAGTTACTAGCGATAAAGATGAAATTTTAAATGCTGATGGTGCTATACTTCCCGGTGTTGGTTCATTCGGCGATGCTATGGACACAATGACTAAGAGAGGTATCAAGGACACCATCATTGAATACACAAAAAGTGGTAAACCATTCCTAGGTATTTGTCTTGGTCTTCAGTTACTTTTCCCTGAAAGTGAAGAAACTCCCGGTGTAAAGGGTCTTGATATTTTCAAGGGTACTATTACAAAAATCCCTAATCAAAACAGAACTTTAAAAATTCCACATATGGGTTGGAATAATATTTCTATCAAACAAAAGAACGGTATCTTCAAGGATATTGAAGGTGAACCTTATGTATATTTTGTACATTCATTCTACTTAAAAGCACAGGACAAGGATATTGTTGCTGCTACAACACAGTATGGTATAGAGATTGATGCTGCTGTACAAAAAGGCAATATTATTGCCACACAATTCCACCCTGAAAAAAGTGGTGAAGTTGGACTAAAAATGTTAAAGAACTTTGTGGAGATGGTTAAGTAATGTATGCTAAGAGAATAATTCCTTGTCTTGATGTAAAAAACGGTAGAGTAGTTAAAGGTATGAGTTTTGTAAACCTTGTTGATGCCGGTAATCCCGTAGAAGCTGCTATTCAGTACGACAAAGAAGGTGCTGATGAACTTGTACTACTAGATATTACTGCTACAAGTGATGGCAGAGATACTATGGTTGATATTGTTGAAAAGGTTGCAAATTCTATTTTCATTCCTTTTACAGTTGGTGGTGGTATTCGTACAGTTGATGACTTTACCACAATGCTAAGAGCAGGTGCTGATAAGGTTTCTGTTAACTCTGCAGCTGTATACAGACCTGAACTTATTAACGAGGCATCTTATAAATTTGGGGCACAATGTGTTGTTGTTGCTATTGATGCTAAGAGAAAAGGTGACTCATGGGAAGTTTATACTGCCGGTGGCAGAACACCTACAGGTATTGATGCAGTAGAATGGGCTATTGAAGCAGAAAAAAGAGGTGCAGGTGAATTACTTGTAACCAGTATGGATGAAGATGGTCAAAAGCAAGGTTATGACCTAGGACTTACAAGAGCAATTTCTGAAAAGGTAAATATTCCTGTTATTGCTTCCGGTGGTGCAGGTGCATATGAGCACTTCCTTGATGCTTTTGAAAAAGGTAAAGCTGATGCAGTTCTTGCAGCATCACTATTTCATTTTGGTGAAATACCTATTCCTAAACTTAAAGAATATTTAAGAGAAAATAATATTTCTGTTAGACTATAATATTAATATTTTAAACTATAAAATTAAGGCACAACTGATTAAACGGTTGTGCCTTTTACTTTGCTATTTCAAAAAGTCTTTTTGCATTTTGATTTATATTATCTACCGGAAAATCTCCGACTTTTTTATTTATTAATTCAAATGTTTCACCATAAGTTGTTGGTGAATTTCTAATCATATTATGAGCATCACTACCTATAAAGTGAATTAAATCCTTATTAAGTAGTTTTTTAAATTTTCTGAATATGGCTTTATTCTTATAAGAAACTGCATTTGTTTGGAACATTACACCTTCACTTGAAAGTTTCTGTAACAATTTAGGATTTTTAATTAAACTTTCATATCTTTCAATATGAGCAAGTATTGGCATTACACCATACTGATTTATAATTCTAAATAAGAATTCATAGGAACTTCCCGTAAAGGTTGTAGAGTAAGGAAACTCCAATAAAATATAATCACTGTTACCGTAACAAACAGGCTTTAGCGACTTATTGTTCATTATAATATCTGTTACATAAACCTCAGCACCAAGACAAAATTCAATATCACTTGGTAAACTTGGTTTCAGTAAATTAAAAGAACTTTCCCTACGAGTTAAAAAAGAGTCCATACTCTCTTGATGGGTATAGTAATGAGGAGTAAGACAAATATGCCTTACTCCTTGGTTATACAAAGTATTTATAATATTGACACTAACATCCACATTTTCTGCACCGTCATCAATTTGTGGCAAAATGTGTGAATGAACATCATATAAATTCATAAAATACCTCAAAAATTCTTATGCAAGAGCCTTACAAACTAGGTCGCCCATTTCTGAGCAAGTAACCTTGTTCTTACCTTCTTCATAAATATCAGGAGTTCTGTTTTCTGCTAGAACCTTATTAACTGCATTTTCGATAGCTTCAGCAGCCTTCGGTTCATTTAGAGAATACTTTAGCATCATTGCAACAGAAAGAATTGTAGCAAGAGGGTTAGCAATATTCTGACCTGCAATGTCAGGTGCTGAGCCGTGGATTGGTTCATATAGACCTAGGCTAGAATCTGATAGAGATGCTGATGCTAACATACCGATAGAACCGGAAATCATTGATGCTTCATCAGAAAGAATATCACCAAAGATATTGTTTGTTAGGATAACATCAAACTGACCTGGGTTAATAACAAGCTGCATAGCTGTGTTGTCAACATATAGGTGATTTAGTTCAACTTCAGGATAATCCTTTGACATTTCGATTACTGTTTCTCTCCATAGACGAGATGCTTCAAGAACATTAGCCTTATCAACAGAAGTAAGCTTTTTGTTTCTCTTCATAGCCATTTCAAAAGCTACCTTAGCAATTCTCTTGATTTCTGAAACTTTATACTGTTCTGTATCATATGCTTCAACTTCACCGTCAGCTTCTCTTCTGCCTCTTTCGCCAAAGTAGATACCACCTGTTAGTTCACGAACAACCATAACATCAAGCTTATCGCCGATGATTTCATCCTTTAGAGGAGATGCACTCTTTAGTGGTTCAAAGATAACTGCCGGGCGTAGGTTAGCAAATAGACCTAATGCACCACGAATACCTAATAGACCTGCTTCAGGTCTTTCTTTACCCGGTAGCTTATCCCACTTAGGACCACCAACTGCACCAAGAAGTACAGAGTCAGATGCTTTACATTTATCAATAGTTTCCTGAGGTAGTGGTGTACCCTTAGCGTCAATTGCTGAGCCACCTAGTAGAGCCTCATCATAATTTACCTGAAAACCATATTTATCAGCAACACAATCAAGTACCTTAACTGCTTCGTTAACAATTTCAGGACCGATACCGTCACCCTTTAATAGACAAATATTGTACATATTCATTTTAAATCTCCTTCTTTATTAAAAAACTCTGTTAATATAATATCACAAAAATATACATATGTAAATATTATTCCTCATCATCTTCCTTAGGTAGAGGGATTTTTTGGAATACTTCGGATACTTTATCTCTCTGCCACAACATTGGAGTAATACGGATAGAATAACCGTAACCACCATCCATTACCCAATCAAATGGTTTAGCCTGTGGCAAACCGTAAATAGCAAGTAGTGTCATAATTACACCACCATGAGTTACAATAATTGCATCAGTTGTACCGGTTTTCATAAGACCTGTAACAATATCCTCAAACATATGGCAAATTCTTCTTGTAAAGTCTGCTGAGCTTTCGCCATGTGGTGGTTTCACTTCGCTACTGCCACCAATCCATTGTTTGAATAATTCATCATCCTTTAGCTCATCGGCAGTTTTGTCTTCCCATTCACCAAAGTTACATTCAGATAGTTGGTCAATAACAATGGGTTTCATATTCGGATAAAGAATCTCACAAGTTTCTTTACATCTTTTTAATGGGCTAGTAAACAGTGCAGTTGCACCCGGGTACTTCATATTGTGGTCAAGTTTCTTAAGCTCCATTTTGCCTTTATCGGAAAGTGGAACATTTGTTGTACCTATATATTTACCTTTATGAGTTTCATCAATATTTCCGTGACAGATAAAGTGTATGTAGTATGATTTCATAATTACTCCTATCTTTACAAATAGTTTATTTTGTATTATACTCATAGTATAAGGATGTGATTGTATGAATAATACATTTGGTAGTATTATCAGTTATCTTAGAAAAGAAAAAGGAATCAGCCAAAAACAAGCCTCAAGTGACTTAGGAATCAGTCAAGCACTTCTCTCCCACTATGAAAAAGGTATTAGAGAATGTGGTCTTGACTTTGTTGTAAAAGTGGCTGATTACTATAATGTTAGTTGCGATTATCTTCTTGGCAGAACAAGTGAAAGAGATGTTATTGCTATTAATGAAGGTACTAAAAAAACAATAACTGCTGAAAATCCAAGTGAAAAAATCATAATGGACAGTATTGATTTTACCTACAGAATTCTTTCGGAAATGAACCACAGAGATATTACAAGATGCACCACAGAAATGTTAATGTGCAGTATATACAATGTAATAAGAATACTTTACAGAAACAACAATCTTAACAACGAGGAATTCTTTACACTTACTAAAGAAAGTTGCAACTGTTACTCCGAGGCCACTTATCAGCACAGAAAAGGTAGGCTGACTGACAAAATAAATGAATTTAGCAAAAGTAGAAGAAATGAAAACAAAGTTTACCTCTCCTACGATATTATCAATAAAAAATATGATGATATAGCCAGTTCTGTATTTAACCTTGTTCATAACGCAGAAAGAATAATCAAAAAATAATATTATAAAAGGTGGGAATTTATCCCACCTTTTTTGGTTTAAATTAATTATCGGCAGAACCTGTATTTGGTTCAGTTGAAGTTGGTTCAGCACCTAAAGAAACCTTAATTGTAACAGTTTTATCGTATTCAATTTGGTCACCTGACTTTAGGTTCTTATAGTCAATTACAGTATTGTTAGGGTACTTTGAGTTATACTCGGTTTCTTGCATTACAAGTACACCTGTATCTGCAAGCATTGCTGCAACTGTCTTAATATCCTTACCGGCAATATCAGGTAAAGTTCTCATCTTAGCACCTTTACTGATTGTTAGGCTGATATTTACTGCTTCATCTTCTGAAGTAATTGGTGTACCGGCAGCCGGTGTTTGTTCACAAATATAACCTTCTTCGATATTATCGCTAAACTTTTCCTCTGAATTAATATTGATAATATATTTATCAGAACCCTTTAGCTGACTTTTTACTGCTGAATATTTCTTACCAACAAAGTTATCTACTACCGGACCACTCCATGCCTTAGTAGCTGTTGTATCTTGAACACCACCATGGTTGCCATTTACTAAACCAAAACAGTTAGTAGCAACAAGTACTGCACCGATACCAACAAATACTACAAAAGAAATAAGTGCTGCAATTAAAGTAACTTTCTTGTTTTCGTTATTTTTCTTTTCTTCTATTTGTTGTTTACTTGGATCGGATAGACTGGCAGTTTTGCTGATTTCTTCTTGAATCGCCTGAGCAGTCGGAGCAACAGAAAGCTGACTTCTGAGTTCATCAAAATCTGCAATTCTTTCTTTTCTGTCAACCTGTAAACCATTTGCTAAAGCAGTAACAACATGAGGAGGTAATCTCTTAACAGTATTAGTACTCATAAGTAGACTACTGTCCTTTAGTCTTTCTCTTGCATTAGCAGGAACATGACCTGTTAATGTATGGAAAAGTGTTGCTGTAAAGCCATAAATTTCGGTAACAATATCAAGAGTAAAGTTCTTTTCATATTGTTCAGGAGCAGCGCAACCACTATAAAGCTGACTCTTTAGTGGAGTACCTCTCTTTCTTTCCATAGCAGTACAGAAACCTGAAAGTTTAAGCTTGCCGTCTTTTGTTATGTATAAGTTTGATGGTGAAACTGCGTAGTGACCGATACCTCTCTTATGAAGTGACTCTAAAGCAGAGATAAGTGGCATAAACAGTGGTCTTGCAACTTCCCATTCAAGTTGTCCGTTATTTCTCTTTAGATAATCTTCAAAGTGGTTCAGTTCAAGATATTCTTCAATTTCATATGCAGTATTGTTCTCTTCAAATATATCAAGAATTTTAATCATTACTGACATATTATTAAGTTCTTGTACAATCTTGTAATATGAAATAAAGTTAGAACGCAAGTTCTTGAAAACAGTTTCATCATTATATCCTACAACAAGGTCTTTCTCACCTTTTGAACGGTCAAAAATACCGATTGGTAGAAATTCTCTAATGATAACTTTCTTCTTTTCTTCTTTATCATAACCTAGGTAACGGGTACTTTCACCATTTGTGTCGATACCTCTACCAACAATATATCTATCTTTTAAAACAGTATGAAAACCTAGGAAAGGTTCTGGCTGAGTTTCTGTATTGTTAAAGCCGCAATCAGGACAGATTTGTTCATCGCCTATTTCTTTCATACAGCCCATACATAGTGCCATACTTCTCACTCCTTTTTATATTTTTACACTATTAACTTAGTTTAATGCTTAAAACATTATATCATAGTAAAGGTACATATTCAAGAAAATTTATTACCTTTTGATGTTACAGTTTTGTTAACTAATAGGTGATTGTTCTTTTTCTCTGTCAAAATTCGTATTATTGTAATATTTTTCTCTTAAATTTTTATTATAAAACCTCTTGTGCTTTCTAATATTAAAAGTATAATAATATAATATAAAACATAACAGAAAGGTAGATAATATGATAATTTATGCTACTAAAAATATGCTGGATAGATACAAATTGAATACTCCTGATGAAATGATATCTGAAATTTCCCCTCTTGCTAAGAAATTAAGAGAAATAGAGAAAGACAACTCCCTTTACCAATGGGGATGTAAGTTATTTTATTTTGATGGCAAGAAGTGTCTGGAACTTATGCATTTTGAAACTAAATTCGTTGTTTTTCTTATTAATTATAAGGTTTGTTATATAGATAATACCATGAACGATGTTTTTAACTATATTTTTGATATGTACTCATCAGATAAAGAAATGGTTAAGGCACTTAAAAAATATGTGAAATCATCACCGGTTTCTATCTTCGATAAAATTACAAATAGAAGTATAATATCAAGTTTAAACCATGTCCAGTCTGATTGGGCTTGGGATGGCTCTCGGTTTTACAATTACATAAAAGATGGTATTTTGCACACTAAAAAAATTAACAGAGATGTTAACGATTTCATAACCACAATTAAAATAAATAATAAAAGTAAATACATTGTTCCTTATGAGTATTTTGCTAAAGTAATGAAAGAAAAATTTAAATAACAAATTTAAAAAGTCAAGGATTCAAGATCACTTGACTTTTTTAATATACTAAATTTTGTTTTATTAAAATAAAGATAAATAATTATGAGGTTCCAGACAATTCATTGCACTGCTCATTATACAACCACCATCTGCACCGGCATTTCTAACCATTGAAAAGTTTTTTGGTGAAATACCACCTATTGCATATACAGGTATTGATACACTACTGCAAACTGCTTTAAGAAAATCAAGTCCTCTACCCGGTAAACCTTTCTTGCAATCAGTATCAAAAATATGACCTGCTGTAATATAGGTACAACCTAGTTTCAGAGCTTTTACTGCATCCTCTACCGAATGGCAAGATGCACCTAAAATTTTGTACTGTGATTTTTCTTTATCTGTAAGTGTTGCAAGAACATGCAAAGGTAAATGCAAAGCATCGTGATTTAGCTTTTCCGCAACTTTAGGAAAATTATGCAAGATACATTGAGTATTATATTTATTGCAAATTTCTATAACTTTTTTTGCTAAATCTTCATAGTCACTTTCCGGCAAATGTTTTTCCCTAAGTACAATTGCCTTAGGTTTTGCTTTTGCAAGTTTTTCAATGCGTAATAAGAAATCTTCTTTACAGATTGAACTGTTGGAAATAACAATAATATCAGACATACAGGTAATCGTTTAGAACAGGTTGCAAGCCTTCATCTGTAATTTCATCATACATTTTCTTTAGGCTACGGTTATCATTGATTTCAAACTGTTCATCACCTTGTTCTTCTTCTGTTTCTTTACCACTATACTTACTTTCGTGATCACCGATACCGGTAGATACACCGGCAGAAACTTTTGTTGCTGCAATCTTTACAATACCATTTCTGAATTCTGCACTTTCTCTTGAAGAAACTGTAATACCTACATATGGTAAAAAGATACGATATGCACATAGAATTTGGCAAAGTTGAGTTTCGTGTACATCAAGTGGATTAATCTTTTCATTATTGATAATTGGTCTTAGTCTTGGACAAGACAAGGACATTTCTGCATGAGGGTACTTTCTCTGTAAATAATACACATGAAGTGCACTTGCTAAAGCATCTTTTCTAAAATCTGATAGTCCTAAAAGTGCTGAAAAAGCAACACCTCTCATACCACCTCTTAATGCTCTTTCTTGAGCATCAAAACGGTATGGCCATACTCTCTTATGACCTAGCAAATGAAGTGTCTCGTATTTATCTGTATCATAAGTTTCTTGGAATACTGTTACATAGTCAGCACCACATTTATGAAGATACTCATATTCATCAGTATTTACAGGGTAAACCTCAAGTCCTACCATACGGAAATACTTTCGTGCTAATTTACAAGCCTCACCAATATACTCTACATTGCTTTGACCTCTGCTTTCACCGGTAAGAATCAAAATTTCTTCCATACCACTATCGGCAATAACTTTCATTTCTTTTTCAATTTGTTCCATTGAAAGTTTCATACGATTAATGTGATTGTAACAGTTAAAGCCACAATAAACACAATAGTTTTCGCAATAATTTGCTATGTATAACGGCGTAAACATATATACGGTATTGCCAAAATGCTTACTTGTTTCTACTCTTGCTCTCTGAGCCATTTGTTCTAGGAATGGTTCTGCTGCAGGTGATAAAAGTGCTTTAAAATCCTCTATAGAACAAGTTTCATGTTCAAGTGCTTTTCGTACATCTTTTGCAGTATATTTTGAATAGTCATAAGAATTCATATGGTCCATTACATTCTTACAAACATCTGACTCAATAACTTCCATACCGGGCATATATTCCATATGGTTTTTACGGTATGATGGGTCATTCTCCAGTCTATGTTTCTTTTCAAGTGCTTTTGGTGACAAAAACTCTGAGTCAATTAAAAATTCGTTTTCCATTAAAATTCACCTCTTAATTACGCAAAAAACCTGTTAATGGGTCTGAAGAAGATGCACCACGAGTTAGAACTCTGCCTAATCCTGATAAGTATGCCTTTCTACCGGCTTCTATAGCATTCTTAAATGCTGATGCCATTAATGGTAAATCACCGGCAGTAGCTAATGCAGTATTTGCCATAATTGCTGATGCACCCATTTCCATTGCTTCACAAGCCTGAGAAGGTTTACCGATACCGGCATCAACAATAATAGGTAAATCAATTTCATCAATTAGAATTTGGATAAAGTCTTTAGTTGCTAGACCTTTATTTGAACCGATTGGTGAAGCTAAAGGCATAATTGATGCTGCACCGGCATTAACTAAATCACGAGCAGCATTTAGGTCAGGGTACATATAAGGCATTACAACAAAACCCTCTTTTGCCAGAATTTCTGTAGCCTTAATAGTTTCTTGGTTATCAGGAAGTAGGTACTTACTATCTCTCATAATTTCAATCTTTACAAAGTTGCCACAACCAAGTTCTCTGGCTAGTCTTGCAATTCTTACTGCTTCATCAGCATTTCTTGCACCACTTGTATTAGGTAGTAATGTAACATCCTTTGGAATATAATCAAGGATATTTTCTTGTTCCTTAGTATTTGCTCTACGAACTGCAAGTGTAATAATTTCAGCACCGGCATCCTTAATAGCTGAGTCAATAAGTTTCATAGAATACTTACCTGAACCTAAAATAAATCTTGAGTTAAATTCATGACCACCAATGATAAGTTTATCATTTTCCATTATAATTTCCTTCTTTCAATGTATATCAAGTTATTTTAATTGATTATTTTATTAAAATTAGCCTCCACCCATAAAGCTAACAACTTCTACTACATCACCATCTTTTAGTACAGTTGTTTCATAATCAGACTTTGAGATAATTACTTCATTACATTCAACTGCAATAGTCTTTGGGTTATAGTTTGCAATTTCCAGATACTGTGAAATAGTCTTTCCTGACATATCAACTTCTTTACCGTTAATTGTTACCACTTTTACACCTCCTATAAGTAAAAAAGAAGCTACCCTATGTTTGGGTAACTTCTCAAAATACATTAATAAATATATCCCTACGTTGGCATTATCCAAATCAGGTAATGGTCGAAGATTATATCTTCCTCTCAGCCTGTAACACAAGCTCCCATAATTTTTACTTTAATAATATTATACTCTTATTTATTATTATTTTCAATAGTTTAAAATTTTATTTTACTTTTTACGCCGTTTTTTCGCCGTTTTCTTTTAAAGAAATAAAAATACCCATAGGTTAGCTAAAAGTGGCTTACCTATGGGCTTTTCTTTGGTGGAGATGAAGGGGCTCGAACCCTCGACTCCCACAATGCCATTGTGGTACTCTCCCAGCTGAGCTACATCCCCATTCAATAAGATAATTCTATCACAAGGTAATGAAAAAATCAAGAATTATCTTTTATAATATCTGCTACTTCAACAGGAATTACCTTTTGCAATGAGGATAGTGGCAACTCAACCTGGTTACCTACCCTACCTGCTGAAAAGTAGATAGTATCATAGTCATTGGCAGTCTTATGGATAAAAGTTTTAAACTGCTTTTTCATACCGATTGGCGAACAACCACCATGGATATATCCTGTTAGTGGCAAAAGTTCTTTTTGGTGAATCATCTCTATTGACTTTTCTTTTGCAACTTTGGCAGCTTTCTTTAAATCAAGTTCTTTATTTGCCGGTACAACAAAAACATAATGTTCTTTACTTTTACCAACAGTTACAAGGGTTTTAAAAACCTTGCCTACTTCTTGATTAAGAGCATTTGCTACTTCTTCTGCGTTAAGCTTTGTATTATCATAAGCATAGTGAGAATACTCAATTTTCTTTTGGTCAAGAATTCTCATTACATTGGTTTTTTCTTGTTTTTTTGCCATAATATCACCACTAATTTTTGCTCATCATATTATAAGATGTTTTTACTGCATCTTCAGAAATATCACAAAACAGTTCATACACATTTACATTGCTGAGAACTTTATCAAGAACAGTTAATAGGCTTGACATTTTCTGTTTATCATTAATACAAAGTGTTTGTGGCAGGAATTTCCCTATAGCTTTCTTGGTAGATATTTTATTGATAACATTTTCTTTGCCTTGGTTGATGCAACAAATACCTTTTAGTGGTACTAAAATATTTTTATTAATATCATGTTTACCTGAAAAAGGTGTTCCACAAGCATATATCTTATTATCAATTATTCTGATAACCGGTTTGTCGTCATTTATCATAACGGCTCTGTCCCCAAAATACTTCATCCATAAAGCACAATGGGTTGACTTTCCTGTACCACTATTTGCAGTAAAAAGATAGGCTTCATTATCAACAGATATTGCTGATGAATGAAGAAGTATTCCGTCATAATCTAAGATTGCTTCGTAAAATATCATTCCATAAATTACATACTCAGCAAGTGACCTTGATGTATGAGGAAAAGAAAGGATATAGTTATCTATCCTTTCTTCTGTAACATTGAGAGTTATGTCTGGTTTTAAATTTTGATTTTTTGCTAAATATTTTTCAGAACGAGTAATTGTCTGTTTATATTTTGGTTCATAATAAACATTTAAACCACACATATTATATAGCATAAAAACCTCTTATTTATAATAAGTTAATAAGATTGCTCTACCTCTGTTGATTGTGATTTCAGCTTCATCATCAACAAAAACATTGCTAATGCCACGAGATACATTATATGTTAAAGTCTTGTTGTTTAACATATATTCTGCACCTTTATATGTAACATTTACACTTTCACAACCATAAGGGAACACTGAGAAAATAAGGCCTTTCTTGTTGTTCATTTCGTATGAACCTTCCTTTAGGATACGAATTTCCTCACCGTTGTTTCTTGCAATACCGTTATAGTTATATTCTGAGAGAAATGCCAGAGTTGCAATGTTTGCAAATGTATGGTCGGTTCTACCACCGATTGAACCTAGTAGTAAGAAGTCCTTATAGCCTCTACGGATACATTCCATTACACAATGTTCTGTATCAGTATCATCCTTATGGGTATTTAGTTTAACAACTTCTGTGTTCTGTGGTAGTTCTTCCTTTAGTGAATCAAAGTCACCGATAATTAGGTTTGGAGTCAGACCTGCTTTCTTTGCAAAAGAATAACCTGAATCAGCACAAACAATAAAGTCATCACTTGTACATAGGCTTTTGATTTCTTCTACATTTGTATCCGGTGAACCGGAAATAATTACACATCTCATTTTCTTCTCTCCCATTCTTTAATGTCTTTTATTTCATTATACATATCAACATAGCTATTGTGTCGTGACTTTTGAATTTTGCCTTCTTCTACCATTTGTAGAATAGCACAACCCTTTTCACAAGTATGGCTACATGAAGTAAACTTACACTGACCGATATAATCTTCAAATTCAGGAAACATATATTGAAGCTGGGTTTTGTCTTGAATATTAAACTTTTCAAGTTGCATAGTTGAAAACCCGGGTGTGTCACAAACATAACCCCCATTAAACTTCAGTAATTCAACAGTTCTTGTTGTATGACGACCTCTGCCAAGTTTATCACTAACTTCTCCTGTTTTTAGCTGAAAATCAGGAAAAAGCTTATTAAGTAAAGTTGACTTACCAACACCACTGTTGCCAATAAAGGCAGTGATTTTGTTAGGTAAAAGTGAATATATTTCATCTACACCTTCCCCTGTAACAGAAGAATAAAGTATAGTCTTGATACCTGTACTGTTATAGATATTATATATTTCTTTACCACTTTTTATGTCAGACTTTGAGATTACAATAACCGGTTCAATATTGTTATATACAGCAGTTGCAGTCATCTTGTCAATAACTGTATAGTTTGGTGCAGGAGAAACTGTACTACAAACTATAACCAATGTATCAATATTTGCCATTGGTGGTCTGACAATAGAGTTCTTTCGCTTATGTATTTCTTCAACTGTAGGATAACCACTTTCAGGTATAGAGATTGTCACTAAATCTCCAACTACAGGAGTTTTGCTTGTCTTGCGAAACGAACCTCTAGCCTTACATTCATATGTATTGTCAGTGGTTTCTACATAATAGAAACCACTGATTGCTTTTATAATTCTACCCTCTACACTATTCATTAAAAAATACCTTTAATATGCCGGAGCAGTAGTAGGTTGTGGTTCTTGAGTTGGCTCTGTGTAATTGTTTGTTGTATCTTGTGGAACTGTTGTTATATCCTGAGTAGGTGCAACAGTTGTATCTTCCTGAGTAGTAGGAGGTGCAGTAGTTGTAGTTGTTGCTACTACATAATCATGATATGTTGGAGTTGCCTTCTTATTCTGGAAGTCAATTGTATATTCCTGATATAGCTGACCGTTTAGATATACCTTAACCTTTGAGTCGGTTTCCGTACCTGTTAAAGTAAAGCTATATGTCTTTAGTTCTGATGGAATAACATTTGTTGTTGTAAATACATTGCCATCAAATACAACCTGTAGTGAAACACTGTTTGTTTCATTCTTTGGCAACTGAACATCAATCTGAATAGACTGAGCATCCTTTTTACCACCTGAAAGAACAAGTTTTACTGTGTAGCCTTTCTTTACAGTACCACCCTGTAAAGGATTTTGTCTAATAACAGTATCCTTTTCTTCATAACTGTTTTCGTCATATTCGTATTCTACATATAGACCTTTACTTTCAAGAATTTCCTTAGCTTCAGAAATATCTTTACCTGTTACATCAGGAATTTTAACTTTCTTTTCAGCAGGGCCTTTTGAAACATAAAGATATACTGATGAACCGATAGTTGTTTTCTGTCCCGGATTTGGGAATTCGGATGATACATAGTCAACATTAACATCTTCACTCTGTACATAAACAATCTCAGGTACAAGGTTTCTTGACTCTAGTTCTTTAATAGCATCTTCCTCTGTTGTATTTAGAAGATGAGGAACTGTTACATCAGAATTTTTACCGTTTACAGTTAGCTGAATAGTTGAACCTTTCTTAACTTTCTTTGAATCTGCTTCTGGTTGTTGAGAAAGGATAACACCTTCCTTTTTAGTTGAGTCATATTCAAAGTCCAGTTGGAAAATAAAGTTCTCTTTATTATCTCCTTGCTTAACATCAAGGATTGTTTTGCCAACATAATTTGGAACATCTGTATCTGCATTTGAATTTGAGAATGAAGAAGTTACAAAGTAAATGCCAAAACCGATAAGACAAATTACAAATGATGCTACAACACCTAGGATTGCAGACTTTTTCTTTGATCTGACTTTCTTTTCAGGTTCTTCACTATCAAAATCTTCCGGAACAAACTTATTAGAATCTTTGTTATCATCAACTTTCTTTTCTTCAAAGATTCTCTTTGTTTCATCCTTTTTCTTAGCTTCTCTTTTCTTTTCAGCAGGTTTTGGTTCTATTGGCTTTGGAAGACTGTAACCAAATACAATGCTTGGATTTAATCTGAAACGGTCAATATCATTAAGCATTGCCTGAGCTGACTCATATCTATCCTTAGGGTCTTTCTGCATAGCATGAAGAGTGATTTCTTCAAGACCTTGTGGAATGTCAGGATTAATCTCTCTTGGTAGCTTAGGAGTTGACTGAAGTTGCATAATAGCAACAGAAACTGCATTATCAGCTACGAAAGGAAGTTTACCTGTTAGCATTTCATACATCATAACACCAACAGAATAAATATCTGTTTTACCGTCAGTGTTGCCACCCTTTGCTTGTTCAGGTGCTATGTAGTGAACAGAACCGATTGCTTGTTCTGTCATTGTTCTTGTAGCAGAATTAAAGTTACGGGCAATACCAAAGTCAGTTACTTTGATAGTACCGTCTTGAAGCAACATAATGTTCTGTGGCTTAATGTCACGGTGAACAATACCCTTTTCATGAGCGTGTTGTAATGCTCTTAAAATTTGAGTTGTTAGGTGCAATGCTTCTTTCCACTGAATTACACCTTGCTGAGCAATATACTCCTTAAGAGTAATACCGTCAATATATTCCATAACAATATACTGAATCATATCACCAAAAGAAACATCATAAACCCTTACAATGTTTGGATGTGAAAGAACAGCAATAGATTTACTTTCGTTTTTAAATCTTCTGATAAAGTCTGCATTATCAAGAAATTCATCCTTTAGGATTTTGATTGCAACTTCTCTATCGTCAACAGTATCATAACATCTATAAACATTGGCCATACCACCAACACCGATAAGTTCTTGGATTTCATATCTACCGTCAAGCTTTTTGCCTGTGTACTTATCTATCATAACTCTTCCTCCTTAATATATTGTAATAACGGTAATGTTGTCTGTGCCACCACCGAATTTAGCTTCTTCAACTAACTTGTCGGTAATTTGGTTCTTAGGGTTGTTATTTACAACCTCTGCAATTTCCTCTTTGCTGACACAATTAGTTAAACCATCGGTACAAATAATAACAATATCTCCCGGTTTATATTCGTACTGAGTATAATCCACTTTGATAGTATTCTTTACACCGATTGCTCTAGTAATAAAGTTTTTGTTTGGGTGAACTAAGGCTTCATCTTCTGTAATCTCCCCACGACTTACCATTTCTTGAACTAAGGAATGGTCCTTGGTTAGCTGATAAGCCTTTTGATTACGAACAAGATAAGTTCTTGAGTCACCTATATGTACAATATGAAGAATATTGTCCCTTAGGAATACACACTCACAAGTAGTACCCATTCCGATAAGTTCAATATTTTTTTGAGCTAAATTATAAACTTCAAGGTTTGCACCGGAAACTATGTTTGTAAGTAGTGCATATAGTTCTTCGTTTGTGAAATCACTGGTATATAGATTTTTCATTTCCCTAGCTATATATTCACAAGCAGTTGTTGAGGCTGTGTGGCCACCATTAGCACCACCCATACCGTCACAAACTACAGCCCATACTGCACCGTCACACATTTTTCCGGAAAGACAATAATCCTGATTATCGTTTCTGACAAGACCTTTATCTGTTTTACTATGTATATTCAAGATTACTTTCCTCCTTTCTTGTGCTTACCTTTTAGTTGTCCACAACTTGCATCAATATCGCTGCCTAAAGTTCTTCTTACAGTAGCAGTAATACCATATTTAGCAAGTACATTGGTAAATGATATTAACCTTTCTTTGTTACTCTTGCGATAATCATTACCTGTAACATCATTTACAGGAATTAGGTTAACATGACACAGCATACCTTTTATTAAATTACCAAGTATATTAGCTGCTTCGTCACTATCATTTACACCATCAATCATAGCATATTCAAAACTTACTCTACGATTGGTTTTATCTATATAATACTTGATGGCTTTCATAAGCTCATCAATGTTATAAGCATCGTTAATTGGCATCGTTGCACTTCTCATTTTATCAGTTGGTGCATGGAGAGAAACAGAAAGTGTAATCTGTAACTTTCTATCAGCCAAATCATAAATTCGTGGAACAATACCACAGGTTGACAAGGTAATATGCCTTTTCCCTATATTCAGTCCATCATCTGATGAAACCAAATCAAGGAACTTCATTACATTGTCATAGTTATCAAGTGGTTCACCCATACCCATAAGAACAATATTGGAAATTCTTATGTTAAGGTCTTTTTGGGCTGATTCTATCTGGGCAATCATTTCACCGGCAGTAAGGTTTCTTGTAAAGCCTTGCTTACCTGTTGCACAGAACTTACAACCCATTTTGCAACCTACTTGAGTTGATATACAGATTGTGTGTCCGTGGTGATAACTCATCACAACAGACTCAACACATTGCTCATCATTAAATTTAAACAAATACTTAACTGTACCATCATACCGTGAAATTTGCTTTTTTTCAATATATGCAACAGAAATGTAACAATATTCACTTAACTTTTCTTTTAAGTCCTTTGGTACATTCTTCATTTCATCAAAGGAAGTTACACCTTTGTTTATCCATTGGAAAATTTGTTTTGCTCTAAACTTTGGGCAATTTAATGATGAAATAAGCTCTTCAATTTCTTGTAAATTCATTGATTTTAAATCAGTCATTTAATCACCCTTTCTCAGTATTGCAAAGTAGAAACCATCTGAATTATTAGTTTCTGGGAACAATGAACATTCATATTCATTTTCCTTTATGGTTCTTTTAATATTCTTTGGGAGAATTAACTTCTCACCTACAAAATCTTTATGTTCACTTAGGAATTTTTCTACTAAAAGATTGTTTTCTTTTGGGTTAAGGGTACAAGTGGAATACATTAATTTTCCACCGTTTCTTACTAGATTAGCAGATGAACATAAAATTTTATACTGTATTTCTGTTAAGTCATTATTAACTATATTGTCTTTATATCTGATTTCCGGTTTTCTGCGAAGTAATCCAAGCCCTGAACATGGAACATCACAAATAACTATATCAGCAACATTCTCTTCATCAAATGAAGTTGCATCATTAATTTTAGTATTTATAATACTTATTTCTAACCTTTTAGAAGTGGAATAAATCAGCTTGATTTTATGTTTATAAAGGTCATAAGAATTTATCTTACCTTTATTATTCATTAGGATTGCACCGGTAAAGGACTTTCCTCCGGGTGCTGAACAAACATCATACACAACATTATTTTCTTTAGGTGATAATGTTGTTAATGCTATATTTGAAGAAAGGTCTTGTATGTAAAATTCTCCGTACTGAAAGGCTTTAATATTTTCTACCGAACCTGTATTTTTCAGAGTAATTACATTTTCTAAAATAGACTTTTCAGCAATTATATTTTCTTCTCTAAGATTTTCAATTAAAGTATCTTCATCAGTTAAAAGTGTATTTACTCTGGCATATAGTGGAGGTCTGCCATCTACTGAATTTAGCATATGGGTAGTTACCTTTTCGCCATAACTGTCAAGCCATAATTTTATAATATCTTCCGGTACTGAATACTTAACTGAAAGCAATTTTGTTTTGTCTTTAATTTTACTTAAATCACACTTGGTTTCTGCTCTTGAGATACTTCTAAGAATACCGTTAATGAAACCTGATGACTTAAAAAGTCTTAAATTCTTTGCAAGTTGTACTGCCTCGTTAACAGATGCATTATCCGGAACTTTGTCCATATAAAGCATCTGATAAACTGACATTCTAAGGATTACTAAAGTTTTGGTTTCTATTTTCTTTAGTCTTACAGAAGAAAAGCTACGGATTACATAGTCAAGAGTTATCTTCTTTTCCAGTACTCCGTAAATAATTGCTGAGGCAAAAGAAGAGTCTAGCTTATTAAGATTATTCTCTTTTAATGCTTTATTCACTGCAATTGAACTGTAGGACTCTTCAGTTTCAATTTTATAAAGCACATCAAATGCTACTCTTCTTGGGCTTTTCATCTATTATCTTCTCCTATTATTTGCAATAAAAATAAGTCTTAGTAATTGTAGTAAAGCAGTTGCTGCTGAGGCAACATAAGTCATAGCGGCTGCTTGTAAAACTTTCTTTGTACCTTCATATTCTTCAGGGTAAAGTAGGTTAGTATCTCTGATACACTTTAATGCTCTTCTTGATGCATCAAATTCTACAGGTAAAGTTACGAAAGTAAAAAGAACTGATGCTGAGAAGAATATGATACCTAGCCATAAGCAGAATGAAAACTGTGTTGGCAAAAATAAACCTACTAAGAAAAGTATCCATCCTAAGCTAGAACCTACCCTAGCAATTGGCACAATAGCACCACGAATTTTGTTTGGTACATAACCTGTAGCGTGTTGTACTGCGTGACCTGCTTCGTGACAAGCAACACCTACTGCTGCAACAGAAGCTACATTATAAACACTATCGGAAAGTCTGATAACATTTGTTCTTGGGTCAAAGTGGTCTGTTAAGTTACCTGCAACTTGCTCAATACGAACACCATGAACACCATAATGATTTAGAACATACTCAGCTGCTTGAGCACCTGTCATACCACGCATATTCCTTACATTGCTATACTTGCTAAAATTGCTGTTTACTTTAACTTGACATATAAGTGACAAAATAAGGCATGGCAGCATAAACACAATATATGTCCAGTCAATACCATAAAAGTAATGATACATAATTTATTCTCCTATCACTGTGCCTTTTTCAAGTTTATGACCTTGTAAAAAAGCTTTAGAATCCATCTTTTTTTTGCCCTGTAGTTGAACAGTATTTACAACAACTGCACCTTCACCACAAGCAATAGTAAGTGGATTTGTGTTTAAAATTTCACCGGGTTTACCTTTATCCTCTGTAAGTCTTGTTTCAAAGATTTTTAGGACTTTGCCATTAAGTTTTGTTGAGGCAACAGGCCACGGTGAAAGTCCCCTAACTTGGTTATGAACTTGTAAATTAGTCTTTGAAAAATCAATATTACACATTGACTTATCAAGCATTTTTGCATATGAACTTTTACTGTCATCTTGCTTGATAGGATGAAGTTCACCTTTTTCTGCTTTTTCAAGTGTATCAAGGATTAGCTTACCACCCATTTCTGCCAATGTATCAAAGACTTCACCGGCTGTATCGTTGATGCCGATTTCATATTCCTTAGTTTCAAGAATATCACCGGTATCAAGACCTTTTTCCATATACATTGTAGTAACACCTGTAACCTTGTCACCGTTTAAAACGGACCACTGAATGGGTGCTGCACCTCTGTACTTTGGGAGTAAAGAACCATGAACATTGATACAACCATATTTTGGAATATTCAAAATATTTTCAGGTAAAATCTGCCCATAAGCAACAACAACAATTACATCAGGATTAAGTTCCTTAATAATTTCATAACTATCGCTATCCTTTAATTTTACCGGTTGATAGACAGGTATTTCTAACTTTTCAGCACAAACCTTTACATCAGGTGGTGTTAGTATCATTTTTCTGCCTACCGGTTTATCCGGCTGAGTAAAGACAGCTTGTACAAAATGAACTTTTGCAATGTTTTCTAATGATGGAACTGCAAAGTCCGGAGTACCCATAAAAACAACATTCATTAGCCTAACTCCTCTGGGTCTAACATTCTAACAACAATATCCTTAAATACAATACCGTTTAGATGGTCAATTTCGTGACAGAAAGCCTTTGCTAAAAGTTCTTCACCTTCCATTTCAAAGAAATTACCGTTACGGTCTTGAGCCTTTACTTTTACATACATTGGACGCTTAGTGATACCGTATTCTCCGGGGAAAGATAGACAACCTTCTGCAGTTTCTTGTTCACCACTTGTTTCAATAATTTCAGGGTTAACAAGTTCAATTACACCCTCACCAATATCAATAACAACAACTCTTCTTAACATACCAACCTGTGGACCTGCAAGACCTACACCGTCAGCTTTGTGCATTGTTTCAGCCATATCATCAAGAAGTGTTGCTAACTTATCGTCAAACTTCTCCACATTTCTACATTTCTTATGAAGAATTTCATCTCCATCTTTTACAATATTTCTAATAGCCATACTCATTCACCTAATTAAAAGACAGTGGATTTATATCTACTGTTATACCTATATTTTTAAATTCCTTATTCTTAGAAAATTCAAGTAATGTTTCCTTAACAACATTACGGAAATCCTTTGAATTTCTACACTTAATTATAGTCTTGTATCTATATTTATTATTTACCTTATAAACATAGGCTTGGCTTGGTCCAAGCACTCTTAAAGGCATACTGCTATAATTATTTTTGATTTTGTTAATTAAGGCATTTTGAAAGGCATTTGCACACTTTATTGTTGCACCCTCAATTATACCTTGATAACCTATAAGACAAATGTCGGAAAAAGGAGGATAAAGCAGAGCTTTTCTCACTCCTATTTCACCTTTATAAAATGTATCATAGTCTTGCTTTGCCGATAGACCTATAACATAATTTTCCGGTGTTGAAGTTTGGATAACTGCAACACCCTTTGAGTCACCTCTGCCGGATCTACCAACTACTTGAGTTAGCAGAGAAAATGCTCTTTCGTAACTTCTGTAATCATCAGAATAAAGCATTTGGTCGGCATTGATAACACCTACCAATGTTACATTTGGGAAGTCAAGACCTTTAGCTACCATTTGTGTACCGACAAGAATATCATATTCACCATTTGCAAAAGCAGTAAGTTTTGTTTCATAACTACTTTTTGTCATTGTGGCATCAGCATCCATCCTTAATACTTTGGCACTTGGAAACATATCAACAAGTTCTTGTTCTGCTTTTTGAGTACCTGCACCACTAAACTTAAGTGTATGCTGATGACAGTCCGGACACTCATCCGTATAAGGAACTGAATGGCCACAATAGTGACACATCATTCTATTGTTTGCACTATGGTATGTCATAGAAATTGAACAATTGGGACAAGTTACAACTTGACCACAACTTCTACAACTTAAAAATGTATTGTATCCTCTTCTGTTAAGAAGAATAATGGACTGTTTTTTATGAATTAAGTTACTTGAAAGAAGTTCTTTTAGTGTTGTTGAATAGTTACTAAAATTACCTTTCATTTGTTCTTCATTCATATCAACAACAGAAACTTGTGGTAATGTTGCTTTACCATATCTTTCTGTTAATTTTACAAGATTATAAATTCCTTTTTCAGCCATATAGAAACTTTCTACACTTGGAGTAGCTGAAGAAAGAAGTAACAAAGCGTTATGCTTATAGCATCTAAACTTTGAAATATCTCTTGCATTATATCTTGGTGTTTGTTCGGATTTATAGGAACTTTCTTGTTCTTCATCCATAACAATCAAACCGATATTTTTTAGTGGGGCAAAAACTGCACTTCTTGTACCCAGAACAATTTTTGCATCTCCTCTACTGACCCTTTTATATTCATCAAGTCTTTCGCCTATTGATAAACCACTATGGAATACTGCAACATTATCCCCAAACCTTGAAGTAAATATTTTGATTAACTGAGGTGTTAAAGCAATTTCAGGTACCATTAATATTGTACCCTTATTGTCATTAAAACACTTTTCAATTAACTTCATAAATACTGAGGTTTTGCCACTGCCGGTAACACCATAAAGTAAAGAAACTGAGGCTTTGTCATCACAATATTTACTATATAAATTATCAAAAGCAGATTGTTGTGATGGGCTTAAAATCACTTCATCTTTCTTTACATCTGAAACAGTATAAGGAATTCTCATAACTTCATCAGTAAAGTACCTTGCAATCTTTTTCTTAACCAAAGAATCGGTTACTGACTGGGTGTAGCCTGTATAGTAACAAACTTCCTTTACAGAAGCTTTATCCACAACAGTTAAAAGTTCTGCAACTTTCTGTTGTTTTGGTGTTAACTTATAATCATTAATATCAACATCATCACAAATTGACACCATTTTTACTGTTGCATCTTTAGTTTTTCTAAAGGCATCATCTTCTCTATTTACTACACCTTGACGGTAAAGTTTATTAAGGGAATTTTCTCCTATAGAAAAAACATTTAAGATTGCTTCTTTTTTTACCGGTTTATTCTCTGATAAAAGATAATCATAAATTTCTCTTTCATAGTCAGTTAAAGAATTTAGTACATCATCATTAACCTTTACTGCTGTATAAAATGTAGAAATATTATAATTTATTCCTACCGGTAGCATTACCTTTACAGAATCATAATAAGTACAAAAATATCTATCATGGATAAAATTTACTGTATCAATCATTTCTTGGGTAAAGATAGGCTTATCATCTAGTAATGATGAAATTTCTTTTAGATTTTCTTCTTTACCATAAGACAAAGACAAAATCATTCCTTGGCGAAATCTATCTCCTCTGCCAAAAGGTACAAGAACTCTCTGTCCAACTTTTACATTAGACAAATGATCCGGTACTTTATAGCTAAAGAGTCTGTCAAAACTGTAAGTAGTATTATCTACTGCAATTCCTGCAATGAGGAATTCATCATTCTTCATCTTCTGGTTCAAGTAGGTTGTACTTGTGATTCTTAAAATCTTCGATAGCAAGAAGAACCGGCTTTTCGTCAGTAATTATACCCTGTTCTTCAAATTCCTGTGCAATTTCTCTTGCTCTCTTTGCAACACCGATTACTAGTGCATAACGACTTTCCTTACCTGATAACATATCATCTACTGAAGCTAAACGCATAATTATATCTCCTTTTTATAAATTAATTATTTCTTTTTTCTTTCTCTTTTTTCACTATATCAATAACTTGGTTTACTGCATCTTCAACCTTGTCATTAACAACCTTAACATCATACTTTGGAACAAACTGTTTTTCAAATTCTACTGCTGAAAGACGCTTCTTGATAACCTCTTCGGTTTCGGTATTTCTGCCACGAAGTCGAGATTCAAGTTCTTCTAATGATGGTGGCACAATAAAGATACTAAGTGCATCAGGTCGCTTATCCATCATTTGAAGTCCACCTTGAACTTCAATTTCAAGAAATACATCAAGACCTTTCTTTAGCATTTCTTCAACGGGTTTCTTAGGTGTTCCGTAATAATTATCAGAATACTGAGCGTATTCAAAGAACTCATCATTCTTAATCATTTCTTCAAATTCTTCTTTTGAAATGAAGTAATATTCTCTACCGTTTACTTCTCCCGGTCTTGGATCTCTTGTAGTAGCAGAAACAGATAGTCGGAAATTATCTTCTTTCTTTAGCATTTCCTTCATAATTGTTCCCTTACCTACTCCGGAAAAACCGGAATAAATAATAAGTAGTCCTTTGTTATTCATCGCTTTGTTCACCCTCCAATCTGTTACCTATTGTTTCAGGAGAAATAGCAGAAAGTACAACATGGTCACTGTCTGTAATAATAACTGCTTTACATCTTCTGCCGTAAGTAGCATCAATAAGCATACTTTTCTGCTTACTATCCTGAACAATTCGTTTTATAGGAGCAGAATCAGGACTGACTACAGAGATGATTCTGCTTGAATTAACTAAATTACCAAATCCAATATTAATAAGTTTCATAAAGCACCTTTATTCAATGTTTTGAATTTGCTCTCTAATCTTTTCAATTTCAGCCTTAATATCAACTACCATATGAGATAGTGTGCTGTCGTTAGCTTTACTACCGATAGTATTGGCTTCTCTATTCATTTCTTGAATAATAAAGTCAATCTTTCTACCGATTTCACCATCGCTATTCATAAGTAATTTTAGCTGGTCAAAGTGACTTCTTAGACGAACAGTTTCTTCATCAACTGCAACCTTATCTGCAAAAATTGCAACCTCTGTTAAAATTCTCTGTTCATCAAAATCAGCACTACCTAAAAGTTCTTCAATTCTTTCTTTTAGTCTGGATTCATAATCTTTTACTCTTTCAGGTGACTTTTCTTCAATCTTTGAAACAATAGAAAGGATAGTTTCGGCTCTTGACATAATGTCAGCCTTCATCTTCTCTCCTTCTACTTCTCTCATCTTAATAAAGTTATCAAGTGCTACATCAAGAACTTCCTTAACTGCATTCCAAACTTCTTCCTCATCTTCAGGTGCTCTGTGTACTTGGAAAATATCGTTGTACTGAGCAACAGTAGAAACAGAAATATCATCTGCTACACCATAGTCTGTTGAAAGTTTCTTTAGTGCATTAATGTAACCTTGTGCTAAACTTGGGTTAATCTTTACAATTGACTCTGTGTCTTCCTTTTGGCTTAAAGAAACATAAACATCAATTTTACCTCTGCTAACCTTTTCTTTAATATAAGACTTTAACTTTTCTTCAAGAAAGTTATAGCCTCTTGTTGTACGGCAATTAAATTCATAGTAACGGTGGTTTACACTCTTGATTTCTACTACAATATCTCTGCCGTCAACAGTTGCTTCGTGTCTTCCGAAGCCTGTCATTGAACGAACCATTATTATAACCTCGTATATTAATTAAAAAATTCATTTTATACATATATGGGCATTTCGTATTTGCATAGTACCCTATATTGTATTTAATACCTATTATAGCAAACATTCAAGAGTATAACGCACTTTTGTAACCAAATTGTAATATATATTTTAAGCATTTTTCTAAACAAGAATAACAAATAAATATATTTGCATTTTTCCTATATTTGTGATATAATTTTAAGGCAAATTTTAATATAAGGGATGATATAAATGTCAGGACATAATAAATGGAGTACCATTAAGCAGAAGAAAGGCAAAAATGATGCTGCCAGAGCAAAGGTATTTACAAAGATTGGTAGAGAACTTATTGTTGCTATTCGTGACGGTGGTTCTGCTGACCCTAATGTAAACTCAAAACTTCGTGATTGTATTGCTAAGGCTAAGGCTGCTAATGTTCCTAATGACAACATTGAAAGAATTATTAAAAAGGCTGCATCTTCTAATGAAGGTGACAGCTATGAATCTGTTACATATGAGGGTTACGGCCCATCAGGTATTGCTGTAATTGTTGAGGCTCTTACAGATAACAGAAACAGAACAGCCGGTGAAGTTCGTCACTACTTTGATAAGTTTGGTGGCAATATGGGTACACCGGGTTGTGTTGGTTTTATGTTCTCAAAGAAAGGTGTTCTTGTTGTTGAAAGAGAAGACTTTGACAAAGATGAAGACACTGTAATGGAAGAAGCTCTTGAAGCAGGTGCTTCTGACTTTGAGGCTGATGAAGACATCTTCACAATTTACACAGAGCCGGATGACTTCTCTGCTATTCGTGATGACCTTGCTGCTAAGGGTTATGAATTTGTATCTGCTGAAGTTGAAGAAGTACCATCAACATACACAAAGATTGAAGATGAAGAAACTAAGGCTAAGATGCAGAAGATGCTTGATATGTTTGAAGAAAATGATGACATTCAGAATGTTTGGCATAACTGGGAAATGGACTAATTAGTTTTTGAATTACATCTATTTCAATAATTTAGGACGGTTAAATATAAATAACCGTCCTTTTCTTTTGTCTTTAAATTTTAAAAGTATGAATAATTATTAGTAGTTATAAAATAATTATAATATAGTAAAGCATAAAAAAGCCACAACTGTAAAAGTTGTGGCTTTAGATTTAAACATTCTTATTTAGCTTTTGTTGTTTGAGTTGCAGCCTGTGTAGCAGTTTCTGTTGATGGTGCAGTTGTTGTAGTAACTGTTGTGATACCTTCAGGCTTCTTTTCACCGTCTTTATAGAACTGAGCAGAACCTAGGATTGACTCACTAAACATTGTCTTGTTATTCTTATCAACAATAGTTAGGATACCGTCCTTTAGTTTATATTCAAGAGTTGCCTTATTCTTGTCTTTATCAGTAACACCCTTAAATGTTAGCTTACCATTTTCAGCAGAATAAGCATAGTAGTATGTTGAGTCCATACCAATATCACTGTTACTTGCATGAACAGTCATAATACCGTTATCCTTGATTTCAATGTCGCAATCTAGCTGATACATACCATAGTAATAAGAAATCTTGTATTCTGTATTCCACTTACCGATAAGGTCCTTATCAGTCTTGTAGTCCTTCATAGACATTTCATCATAACCGGGATTTTTGTCTTGGTTCATTTCAATTGTCTGAGACTCAACCTTTTTACCTGTTGTCTGGTCTGTATAAGCATCCTGAGTTAACTTAAGTGTTGCGTTACCAAATAACTTAACACCTGTTACTTCGTATGTAAGTTCAGAATTACCGATAGTAATCTTTTTCTTATCACCACTGGTTGATAGCTTATATTCACCCTTAGACTGTTCACCCTGAACATTCATATAGTAAGTACCCTTACCGTTTGAATCAGCCTTTTCAAATGTGTAATATACTGCAATCTTCTCAACTTCATCAGCAGTTGAAGATGCTGAACTGTTGTTCTCTACTTCTCTCATCCATGTACCTGTGATTGTCTTTGAACCAAAAATCCAATAAACACCAAAAGCAATAAGTGCTACTAAGAATACACAAATTGCAATAAAGATACTTGGGTGAATGTACTTAAATAGGAAGAACTTTTTCTTTGGTTCTTCTGTTGGTGCAGTAGTTTCCAGTGGTTCACCATCTGCATTTGTTAATTCACCGAACTGTGATACATAACCACCGTTTTCGTCTACACCGTTAGTTTCCTTAGCTGAGGTATTTTCCTCAACTAGGTTTTCATTGTTGATATTGTTTTCGTTATTATCCATTAGAATATTCCTTTCAAAAATTTCGCTATATACTACTATACAATATTATTCTCAATAAATCAACATTTTTATTTTTATATATATTGATAAAGTTATAACAATTTAATAAAAATCCAAAAAACTTATTGATAGAAGGTTGATTTTGTGGTATATTTTTAAGCAAGGAAATATGTTCCTTAAAGAAAAAGCAACTCATAAAGGAGAAACTTGAGATGGATTCTAACACTTTATACAATGTATGGTGCGAAAACGCCAAGGAAGATAAAGATTTAATTGAAGAATTAGCTGCAATTAAAGGCAATGAAGATGAAATTTACGAAAGATTTTACAAGAACCTAGAATTTGGTACTGCCGGTCTTAGAGGGGTTATCGGTGCAGGTACTAACAGAATGAACATTTATGTTGTTCGTCAGGCTACTCAGGGTCTTGCAAACTATGTAAATAACATTGGTGGTGGTGCAGTTGCAATTAGCCACGATAGCAGAATTAAAGCTGACCTATTTATGAATGAGGCTGCTAAGGTTCTTGCTGCTAACGGCATTAAGGCATATATCACCAGTGAACTACAACCAACACCTGTTCTTTCTTTCCTAGTAAGACACTTTGGTTGTAAAGCAGGTATTATGGTTACTGCTTCTCATAACCCTGCAAAATATAATGGTTATAAAGCATATGGTAGTGACGGTTGTCAGATGACAGACAATGCTGCCGGTGCAGTTTATGATGAAATTCAGAAGATTGATATGTTCACAGGTGTTAAGACTATGGACTTTAACAAGGCAGTTGAAGAAGGTCTTATTGAATATGTTAATGATGATGTATATACAGAATACCTTGCTAATGTTAAAGAACAGCAGGTAAATGAAGGCCTATGTGCTGACTCAGGTCTAAAGGTTGTTTACACACCACTTAACGGTACAGGTAACAAGCTGGTTAGAAGAGTTCTAAAGGAAATCGGTATTAATGATGTAACAGTTGTTCCTGAACAGGAAATGCCTGACGGTAACTTTACAACTTGTCCTTACCCTAACCCTGAAATCAAGGAAGCTCTACAGTTAGGTCTTGATATGTGTGAAAAGGTTAAGCCTGACCTACTACTTGCTACTGACCCTGATGCTGATAGAGTTGGTATTGCAGTTCCTGATAACGGCACATACAGACTAATTACAGGTAACGAAACAGGTATTATGCTAACTAACTACCTACTAAGCGTTAGAAAAGAAAAAGGCACATTACCTAAAAATCCTATCGTTGTAAGAACTATTGTTACTTCCCTACTAATTGATGAAATCTGTAAGAAGTACAACTGTGAACTAAAGAAAGTTCTAACAGGCTTTAAGTACATTGGTGAAGTTATCCTAAGACTTGAAGAAAAGAATGAAAAAGAAAGATTTGTATTTGGTTTTGAAGAAAGCTACGGTTATCTTGCAGGTACTTATGTAAGAGATAAGGATGCTGTTGTTGCTTCAATGCTAATCTGTGAAATGGCTGCTTATTACAGAAAGCAAGGTAAGACACTTGCTAATGTAATTGATGAAATTTACAAAGAATACGGCTATTACAGAAACACAACACTTTCATTTGAATTTGATGGTGCCAGTGGTATGAAGAAGATGAAGGAAATTATGGATAATCTTCGTGAAAATCCACTAAAGACTGTTAACGGTGAAACTGTTAAGAAAATTTACGATTACCTAAAGAGTGAAGAAAAAGATGTTGCTACAGGTGAAATCACACCTATTGACCTACCAAAGTCAAATGTACTTCACTTCTGCTTAGGTGGTAATGCAGTTATCATAAGACCTAGTGGTACTGAACCAAAGATTAAGCTTTACATTACTTCTATCGGTAAGACAGAAGAAGAATCAGTCGAAATTGGTAACAAGATTGCTGATGATGTTAAGGCTCAGTTAGGTCTAAACTAATTTAATTAATCATAAAATTATGGCTATGTAGAGTTTCTACATAGCCTATTTTTGCGTATAAAAAGGTGGCTGATTACAGCCACCTTAATTTATTATAAATATAAAATTTTAGAATTTTGTAATCTTGGTTAAACCTACTGAAGTGATTATTAGTGTCAAAAGCTCTGCCACTGCAAAAGCTAACCACACACCTGTCATACCGAATAAAATTGACATAACAACTGCTGAAAGTATAATCAGTACAAAACCTCTTGCAATTGATGTTGCAAATGCCCACTTAGGAAAATTTGTTGCACTGAATATACCTGAACCTACTACATTTAAACCTGCAAATATAAAGCCTATTGAATATAATCTTAAGCCTACTACTGCATACTTTTCAAGTAATAAATTATTTTCACTGTTAAACACACCAACAATAAAATCTGTAAACACAAAGATAAGTAAAATCATTATTGCCGACAGTAACAAAGAAGTTATAATACTCAGTTTTCTTAAAATTTTTATATCGTCTTTATCACCTTTACCGTAATGTTCGCTAAATAAAGGCTGACTACCTTGTGATACACCATTAAATACGGAAATTCCCACAAGAGAAACATTTGCTACGATACCGTAAGCTGCAACACCTGTGTTACCTGTTAAACCTAAAATCAGGAAGTTGAATACTATTGTAATAACACCTGATGAAATTTGTCCTACAAATGAGGATATACCAACCTGACAAGAATAAACAAGCTTCTTAAATGATGGTTTCTGTGGCTTTAATGATGTTGTATTTTTCTTTGAAAAGATATGGATAAAGCAAATCATTACACCTACTATCGGTGACAATGCAGTTGCTAGGGCAGCGCCTTCCATACCCATATTTAGTGGGAACATTAGCACATAGTCAAATATAATATTAAACAAACTACTGAATAATGTTGCTGACATTGCTATTGATGGTGAACCGTCATTTAAAACAAATGCATTGAAAATATGATTCCAAATAAAAAATGGTGCAAATGACATAAATATCATTGTGTAACCTCTTCCCACTTCTACAATGGTACTGTCACCACCCATAATAGAAACAACTTGTCCCGGAAAAAATAAACCTATTAATGAAAATATAAGACCTATAGTTGTTCCCCAAAACAGTGCATTAAAGAAATAATTTGTTTTACTTTTTGAGCCTTTATTTTTATTAATAGAAAATCGTATTGCTGAACCAACACCAATCATTGCACCTATTGCAAAAATAAAGCTATATATAGGCAACACAATATTTAGAGCCGTAATACCGTTAGCACCAACTGACTCTGAAATAAAAAAAGTATCTGCAAGAATATATAGTGACATACCTATCATTCCCAAAACATTTTGAGAAACATATCTTACAAATTTCTTGGTAACACTTTTGTTATTACTTTTTGCTATGGTCATATAATCCCCCATTCCATAGTAACTGATTGTAACACAATTAAACAAGAATATCAACATAAATTTACTGTCCCATTTATGGTATTGACTTTATAGAACAAATGTTCTATAATTATATAGAACAAAGGAAAGGAAAAGCAAAATGAGAACAATATTACACAGTGATTGCAATGGTTTTTATGCCAGTGTAGAGTCTTTACTACATCCGGAATATAGAGATAAGCCACTTGCCGTTGCAGGTGATGCCGAAAACAGGCATGGTATTATTTTAGCTAAAAATGAACTTGCTAAAAAATATTTTGTAAAAACCGGTGATGCTATTTGGCAAGCAAAAAATAAATGTCCGGAACTTGTTGTTATTGAACCACACTTTGACCAATATATGAAATTCTCAAAGCTCACTAAGGCTATGTATGCTGAATATACCGATAGAGTTGAGTCCTTTGGTTTAGATGAGGCATGGCTTGATGTTACCGGTTGCAATAGAAGTGGTTATGAAATCGCAAAAGAAATTAACGAAAGAATTAAATATGAACTTGGAATTACTGTTAGTATCGGTGTTAGCTTTAACAAAATTTTTGCAAAGCTAGGCAGTGACTACAAGAAACCTGATACTATAACTAAGATTGATATTGACGGTTATGACGGATACAAAAACAAGGTGTGGCCTCTCCCTTGCGAGGACTTACTTTATGTTGGTAAGGCAACTAAAAAGCATTTACACACTATCGGCATATATACAATTGGAGATATTGCAAATTGCCCTGTAGAGATACTTAACAGTAACTTAGGCAAAATGGGTGAAGTTCTACACACCTTTGCAAATGGTCTTGACTCTTCTCCTGTTGCACAATTTGATGAAAGACCTGATGTAAAATCTATCGGTAACTCTACAACCACACCCAGAGATTTGGAAAATTACTCTGATGTAAAAATGATTGTGCAAATACTTAGTGACAGTGTTGGCAGAAGAATGAGAGAATTGGGCTTTAGGTGTAAAACTGTTACTATACAAATAAGGGATAAAGACCTTTTTTCTTTTACCAGACAAGGGCAATTAAATAATTATAGTAGTTGTACAAGTGATATTCGTAACAAGGCTTTGGAATTATTTAGAAACAACTATAACTTTAGAAAGCCTATACGTTCTATTGGTGTATCTGTTAGTGGGCTTATTGGTGACAACTCACCATTTCAGCTATCTTTCTTTGAGGACAACAACAAGGATATTAGAGATGAAAAGTTAGACAAGACACTTGATTCACTAAAAAACAGATTTGGCAACTATGCAGTACGACCTGCCTTTTTGATGAAAGACAAAAACCTTACTTTATTAAATCCAAAAGATGACCACATTATTCACCCTGTAGGATTTTTTTAATGGAGAAATTTTATGAAAGAATATGTTAGCGTTACGGCAAAATTTGATGAAGATGGAAGTTTGTTGCCTTTGGTGATAAACTGGGATGATGGCAGAAAATATAAAATTGACAAAATCACCGATATTCGTTTTGCAAGTTCCCTTAAAAGTGGTGGTGTTGGTGTTAGGTACACCTGTCAAATTATGAACCACACAAGGTATTTATATTTAGAAAGTAACCGATGGTTTGTTGAAAAATAATTTTACACTATATTGGGAATGAATAACTATGTTGTTAAGCCAAAATAGCATCAATCAAATTATATTGAAAACTCAGTAACTAATTGACTAAACACAATAAATCATATAGAATTATATTGTTTTTAGGTGTGATATAATATTAAAAAATGGTAACTAAAAGGAGGAAACAACTATGTAAGTACTTGCAGTACCAATAAGAGGGTCATTTGAAGTTTCACCTGATAAAGTTGAGCTTTTTAAAAAGGAAACTAAAGATTTTAATGGTAGACAAATTGCATTAGAAAGATTAAATAAACATAGTAAAGGTGATGTTGTTTGGGTTTTGAAAAAGTAGAAAAATAATAATATTGTTTCAAGGTATTTACTCAGTTAATATTAAATTAATTGATTTATTAGGTATAGAAAAGGTGCAGTAAAAATTACTGCACCTTAGTTTTTATAAATATTTATTTAGTTAAATGACACTGTATAATCATCAACATAAACTGTAACACCTATCGGATTACCGGCATTGTCAAAGTAAATATTGCCGTCATATGAACCTAAAGTAATTGAATTACCGTCAATTTCGTAATTACCACTTTCGTTAGCTACATTACCAACCTTTAAAGTGTAAGTACCGTTACTATTTAGTGATAAAGAAACATCACCCTTTAGTTCCTTAGAAAAGTCATCAGAAATAACATCACCATCAGGAGTAATGCACTTATATGGTGCAAATGAAGCAGTTACACCACTACCGGTACCGGAATTAGGAGCAGTTGTTGGTTCTGCCTCTGTAGTAGTTGGCTCTGTTGTTTCTTCCTCGGTAGTAGGCTCTGTAGTTTCTTCTGTTGTAGGTTCAGTTGTATATTCTGTAGTATCTTCTTCAGATGTAGAATATTCTTCTGAAGTTGTAGTTACTGTAGTTGTAGAAGAAGTAGTAGTTGAAGTAGTTGTGTTATCACTTTTATTTTTGCCACAGCTATTGAGAACTATAACAACTGCAACAATAATAAGTACAACTACTGCTACAATCAAGCCGATAATAAGAGGCTTTTTGTTGTTATTTTTCTTCTTAGGTGAACCATATGTATCTGTACGAGAAACAATAGGTTTTGGTTCATCATCAACCTGACCCATATCGTAATCATCTTTATAGTTAGCTTTATCTGCTTGAGAATAGCTACTAATTTCTTCACTATCTTCATTATCACCGGAAAAGTCATCACCATAATCATCATTACTTAGTGAATGTTTTGAAACATATTCACCGGTATTTTGATTATCACTTTTACTGTTAAGGTTGAAAACCTTTGTTTTATCTAAATCATCATTAAGGTCATTAATATTGACCTGTTCATCATCATAAGGTCTTTTATTGTCACTCATTCTTTTCACTCTCTTTCTTTTCTATCATTTGTAATAAAACATCCCTTTTAATCATTTTACCATTGTGGAAAATAAAGTCCTCTTTACTTTTCTTAACTTTTTCTACATCAACATCACTAAAGTCTTCTTTGGACTCATTACGTAGTTGAGCTAACTTTTCTTCTGTACTTTTTCTATCGTGAACTAAATCAGCTTTACCTGTAATCATCATCATCATATTTTCTTGAATAAAAAAGTTAGATACAAGAGAAAATGATGCAGGATAAATCAGTAGTAACATAATAGCAGAAACCACTAAAACTGCCACACCGTTACCCATACAGAATATAAGTGGTGTTGCACAAATTGCAGTTAAAATTGCTAAAGAGAAAAGTGCAGCAAAGTTAACCTTTAGTTCACCTATGGCCATTAATGCACTGTTCTTGAGAATATCCTTTTCGGATAATTCAAAAGTTACTGTCATTAGTGGAATATATAGATACATAAAAAGTACCCACAAAGCAATTAAAATTACTGCAACAAGCATAACATACATCATACCACCAAGGACTTTTGCCATTCCTGCATAAAAAGAAAAAGAGAAAACTCCTATAGTAAACACAAAGTAAAGTATAATACTATGAATTAAAAATTGCCTATAATTTTCGGTTACACCACTAATAAAAGTTGTAAAAACATCTACATCTTCACCACGACCAAGGTTTCTTGTTACCTTGGTTACACCTGCATATAGTGGATAACATATAGGTATAACAAGTGTAGTAATAACAATGTTAAGTACTGAACCAAAGTTGTTACCTATAAGGTGTAGCAAAAAACCTACAATACCAAATGGTAAAGCAAAAAGTAAATTTGTAAAAATGATTTTATGTATTTTTCTAAAATAAATAGAAACTAGATTTTCAAAAGTAAATTTTTTTCTTTCTGTCGCCATTATAATTCCTTATCCTGAATTTTATATGTTAAAGAAGTGAAAATACAGTAACAAAAACAGTACCGAATCCACCACAGAACCAACCATTGCTATAAAAAGGCAAGTGGCTGAATCTTCAACAAATTCTCTTAATTCAAGAGAAATATTCTCTTTCTTGATAATCACCTTAAAAACATTTGCTGAAAGATGAAAGGTCTTTTCACCTTGTAAAGCAAGTGAAGCAGAAGAAACAAAAAAACCGGGTATCATAGCAAGCAGGAAAAATCCAAAACCCTTTAGACCACTGATTGAACATAAGGTTGTTAAGGATAGACCCATACCAAAACCTTTAAACATAGTAACAAGTGGTGTAAGTCCGTTTCCCCATGGACAAAATCCAAGTAAAAATATTGCCACAAAAAATATAAATATAGGGGCAAAATTACAACTAAACACACCCAAATAATCAAGACTTGCTCTACTTGTAAAATCAGTTGGAAATAAAAAGTCAAAGGACTTTTTAAATTCTAAATCGGTATTTACCCCGAAATATATACCCAGAATAAAACCTACTAAAATTGAAATAAGAAACATAGCAAAGATACCGTATCTTTTTATAAAGTAGGTTATGTTATTTTTTCTGTTGTGAAAATTTTTTGGTGATTTAATTTTTAAAACTATTCCTTTCATATATACCTCCATAAGTTGTCCTTATGTAAGAATATATATGAAAGGATTTATTTATTTATGATTATTTACCAAGCTCTTCTGCTCGATTTGTACAAGACTTCATAGCTTCTTTGATACCATCATAGAATTTGTAGTCTTCTAAAGTTTTTAGTGCTGCAAGAGTAGTACCACCCGGTGAAGATACTTTCTTAATAAGAGTATCAAGAGAGTCACCACTATCCTTAATCATAGCTGCACTGCCTTCTAGGGTAGCAACAATAAGGTTTAACGCACTTTCATAAGGAATGTTACACTCATTAGCATAGTCAGCCATTGCCTTTGCAAATAGGTAAATATATGCCGGACTACTGCCGTTTACTGCAATAATTTCATTCATATGATCCTCAGTAAACACTTCTACTGCACCATTAAGACCAAACATATCCTTTACTACAGAAAAGTCCTCATCACTGATATTATCTGATGGGCAAAGAGCAGTTGCACCTTTACCTAGTAGTAATGGTGTATTTGGCATAACTCTAACCATAGGACAATTGCATCCTAGGGCCTTTTGTACATAAGAAATTGAGATACCTGCTGCAATAGAAACAAAAATCTTTTCTTCGCTTACTGAGTCTTTAACACCACTAAGCACTTCTTCATAGTTCTGAGGTTTAACTGCTAAAACAATAATATTGCTATCAGTAACTACCTTAGTAGAAGTATCACAAGTAGTAACACCTTTTTCAGCCATTAGCTTAAGCTGATTTTCGTTAACATCAAAAACATTAATGTTTTCAGGTGCAACCACCTTATTCTTTAGCAGTCCGTTAATAATGGCAGTTGCCATATTACCTGCACCAATAAAACCTATTTTTTTATCCATTATTCTCTCTCCTTTTAGCTACAACCAAAGCTTGGGTTATGATATACACAACGATAATAGAAGTTGTTTTTATTCTTTTCACCATCACGGGTATAGTCACCGTAATAGTACATTTCACCTTCATCAATTCTTCTATACAATAGTCCTGCATAGCAACTGCCACCGGCATGATGGTAACAGAAAATATTGCTGATAAAGTCCTTGATAAACACATTCTTTAGGTCACGAGTACCTTTCTTGTTATAAGAAGTTACATTTAGATACTTGTAGTTAATATAACCAACTGCACCCTTACTGTCAATTACCTTATAATATTTTTTACTGTATATTGAAGCACCGGCAAGTTTAAGTGTAGCACCTTTGGAAATAGTTTTTACATTAGCTGAACTATCAGATGCAGACTTTTTCATAGAAACTTTCGCAGTTGTCTTAACCTTAGTTGGGTTGGAACTTGAACTTGGATATGAATGATTAACAAACATATTAATAATATCACTATCATTGGATAAAATACCTGTACCACAGTTATATACAAGTGTAACTAAAGCATCAAATTGTCTTTGATTAAACTTTATTTTGTTGCCAAGTAGGAAATTATTTACCTTAGTAACATAACCATCAGTTTCTACAGAATCAACTAGATAAGCCATAGCTTCACTCTTGGTCATTCCGTTATAGAATGAGTCACCTGAATAAATAACTCTACCATAACCAACAGTTAAGCAAGGGAAACTGGTTAATGGGTCAAACATAGCATTTGAAAGTAGTCCTTCATAGTTAGAGATAAAGTTAATAACGCTGTTACTTGCGTGTCTTTCTTCACAAGAAGTTTCTGTATTGCTGGTAACCTTAGTTACAAAAGCTTTACCATAACTACCGACACTTTTTGACCAAGTACCGTTGTGTTGTGAATAAGCAACTACCTTGTACTTACCGGACTCAGTTAACTTTTTCTTACCTTTCCAAACGTAGTTGTTACCACTTACGGATTTTTCTGTTGCTTTTACAGTATATTTTTTGCTACCGATTGTAACATCAAATTTAACTGCACTTCTGCTTTTATCTGTAATAGCAACAAATGTTACTGTGCTATTCTTTGGTGCTGAGTTAGGATTTGCATATGTAAACTTTACAGCTTCTGCACCCTTAACATCAAGCAAACAACTTGCCCAACCATAAGATGTTTTGCAATAAACAACTGCTTTACCGGCTTTCTTAGTTGTTACCAAACCATAATTTGTAACAGTAGCTACTGAATTATCTGAACTGGACCAACTTGCACCGGATGAAGAAGAAGTTAAATAAACTGATTTACCTTTAGTGATATTATATTTTTTATTTGAAATATTTACACTATTATTCTTTGTACGAACATTTACACTACAAGACAAAGAATTTGCACCAACACTGGCTTTAACTGTTGTTGAGCCATTTGCTTTACCATACAAAATACCTTCATCATCAACTGTTGCAACTTTAGAGTTACTTGAAGTCCACTTTATCTTTGAACTTGAAGTATTGCTATACTGAATACCGTAGTAACTGCCTTTATATACAGAGGCTGATGTACTCTTTAAAGTAAGAGGACCTTTTGTTACACCACCTGTAGATGGAGGTGTTGGTGATGTTTTTGTAGTTTTGAAATAAATGCTTATGTAAGATTTAGAAAGATAACCTGTTGAGCCGTTGTAACTTACCTTTGACCATGAAGAATTACCGTTATTGGACATATTCATTGTTGTGCCACTTGGAACAACAGTAATTACTCCGTAGGAAGTACCGGCACCTTTTCTTAAATTTACATTATCGGTAGTTTTACAAGTCATATAAACGGATGAGCCCTTAGTTTTGTTAATATGCTTTACCGGAACATAACCTGCTTTTCCTGAGCTGTCTTTACAATAAACCCAGCTACCACTACTATTCTTTTGAATGTAAAGCGCTTGTCCCTTTTTTATTTTCTTAACAACTTTACCTTTTGAACTAGCTGACTTTCTCATATTAAAATTACCGTTTGCAGTAACTTTATACTTGTTGCTATAAGCTGAAGAAGTTATAGGCATAACAAAAAAGGTTGAAATTACGATTATCATAGCCAGAAAAACACTAATAGCTTTTCTAGCCGAAAACGAATTATCCATTGAAATCACCCACTCATTGTTTAAAAAATATTTTTCTATACTTATCTATGTACTGAGCAACTGCTACCCTAATCGCAAAGTCATAAAGTATAAAAATCAAATTACCTGCTAATAGGAAAATTAAAGGAATGTTAACTCCAAAAACTTCAAATGCATCCTTTGGTAATGAAAAAACAAAAAGCATTAAGAAATAAACAGATACACAAGCAGCATTGAAAATTGCAAATTTTATGATATACTGAACCACTTTACTTTTTAGTCTTTCTATATAGCTTTTTACTATAGGATAATAACCAAAAAACAAAGTAAAGAACAGTGCTGCCTCTTTATCGGAAACAAACAAAATTGACATTATGGAGATTACTGCATAAACAAGCATTGACCAACCAAAACCAAATTCCAGGAAAATTGAAATTAGAAAAATTCCTGATAGAACCGGAAAGGCATATGTGCCAAAAGGAAAAATACCTGTAAACATCATAAGTGCTAAAGATACTGCAGAAATTACACCACCGATGGCAATTTTAAAGGCTTGAGTTTGTTTCATTAGCATCCACCACCACAGCAGTTACAACACATATCTGCACACATCATACCGGCACACATATCGCAACAACTACAGCCATACTGTTGATTAGGCTGATTATATGCACCACCTGCACCATACTGTCTTGCACGCATTATGTTCTGATAAGCTGCTGTATATTCAGGATTACCGGGATTCATTTGTACTGCCCTTTGGATATACTGAAAGGCTTGTTCTCCCCAACCTTTCTTTGAAGCAATCATACCCTTTAGGAAGTACCACTCAGCAATCTTCTGAGAATCTGCCATTGAATCCAACATTCTGTCAGCTTCATCAAGACTGTTTGTCATAATCAGCTGACGAACTCTCTGGAAAATTGGGTCAGATGCTCCACCATAACCGGCACTTGAACCATATGATGATTGGTCCTGAGAATTTTTGTTCTTTCTCATATCCATAATCATATCATATGCTTCGTTTATTTCTTTCATTTTTTCATCTGCAACATCTTTTAAAGGAGAATCAACATACTTATCAGGATGATACTTTTTTGCAAGTTTTCTGTATGCTGACTTTACTTCTTCATCAGTTGCTGTTTCTGGAATATCCAAAATTTTATACGGATTTGTTACCATTCTTTTCCTCCGAAAATAAAACTGCTCTCTGCTTTTGAGCTAGTCCCTTTAGCAAAATATTATCAATAATACCTTTATATAATGTAATATCAAGTAATTCAAAGGCATTATATGCTTGTGCTAATGACTGGTTCAAAATCTGAGAAATGTAGTTTTTGAAATTTTGTTCACCGTTATAATTCATTAATAAAAATGGATTATAGTTATTTTTCTCTCTATCTTCTTCTAAATCATCAGCAGCATCCATAAGGTAAATCCATCTACCTAAGTTATATCCCATTGTTTCTAAAATTAATTTTCTTGATTTGTCTTGTTCCTCATAAGACAAAACAGTCTTTAACATTTTAGCAGTAGGGTCTGCTGACATATCCAGCTGAACATTATCCATTGATTCAACTATAAATTGTTCTTTAGACATTGTTTCAACTGCATTATATATGTAAGGATATTTTTCTTTTGCTTTATTTGCCCATTTCTTTGCAATAGGTTTCAAAAATTTGTATGCTAATTTCTTAATACCCTTTGAGTCGGAAATGTTATCCACTATCTTAAAGTAAACACTTACAACAGAAAGTGCCGATGCTTTTGAAAGTGCATCTTCACCGTTCTTTATATAGGTACATTTCTTCAGTGGGTTACATCTACACATTTTCTTTTCGTAACCGGGACATTCACCGTTAAGTGAAAGCAAAAGCAAAGCATAAAAAGTACAATCGTAGGATAGTATAAACCTTGACAATTTGCTATATTCCGTGCCAAGTGTTCTACATAATCCACAGTAAACAGACTTGTACTCATTAAACTCTCGGACAAGCAGTTCGTCTTTATATATAGTAACATAACCAAACATACTGTCCACCTCAACATATAATTTATCTAGTTTATTATATCACATCTTTTGACATCTTACAATAGCTATATTACAAAAGGTTACGATAATATTGTAGTTTGTTACTAAAAAGTAACTTTTATTTCATTTAATATATACTTATTGTTAATTTATGTTCATAGAGATTTTTATAATTCTACATTGATTATTTGTTTATTAATAACAAATAAATGCAAGATATTTTATTTTAATTGCAATTTTACAAGTATTTTCAATGTATTTTCAATTATTTTTTATAATTTTGCAAGAAATAAAGTATTGACAAGCAAATTTTATTATGCTAAACTAAACTCAGACAAAGAGGTCAACTACCTAGAGGTAGTTTGCGTCTTTGTCTTTTTTTATTCTATTTCCATATTGAAAGGAGAACAAAAAATGGATAGGGGTAGTATAGCTTTTATGATGGTTTGCACTGCACTGGTATTTATTATGACACCGGCACTTGCATTCTTTTATGGAGGACTAGTAAGAAAGAAAAATGTAATTAACACAATGATGGCTACAATGTTCATTGCCGGTACTGCTGTACTGATGTGGGTACTATTTGGTTATTCACTATCATTTGGCGGTGACAATAGTGGTTTCATCGGTAACTTTGACTTCTTAGGTCTTAGTGGTGTTAGTATTAGTGAAAGCACAAGAGGTCTTGAAATTCCTGACCTACTATTCTGTGCATTCCAGATGATGTTCGCTATTATTACACCGGCACTTATTACCGGTGCAGTAGCAGGTAGAATGAAGTTTAAAGCTCTTGTACCATTCATCTGTTTATGGTCTTTACTTGTTTATTATCCTCTAGCCCATATGGTTTGGGGTGGTGGATTTATGGGAGCAGAAGTTGAAGGTGGTTCAGGTTTATTTGGAACAGGACTATACCTTGATTCTGTTGACTTTGCCGGTGGTAATGTTGTACATATCAGCTCAGGTGTTACCGGTCTTGTACTTGCTATTATTCTTGGCAAAAGAAGAGATTACCACAAAAACAGTTATCAGCCACACAACATTCCATTTGTTCTTTTAGGTGCAGCATTCCTATGGTTTGGTTGGTTTGGATTTAATGCAGGTAGTGCTTTAGCTGCTAACGGTACTGCAGTTCATGCATTTATGACAACAGGTATTTCATCAGCTTGTGGTTTAATCTCATGGTTGATTATGGATATTATTACTGCTAAAAAGCCAACACTTGTTGGTTGTTCTACAGGTTTAGTTGTTGGTTTGGTTGCAATTACTCCCGGGGCAGGATTTGTACCAATTTGGGCATCTATTATTATTGGTTTACTTGTTAGCCCTATTTGTGTTGGTGGTGTACACCTAATCAAAAAGGTTCTAAAGATTGATGATGCACTTGATGCTTTTGGTTGTCACGGTATTGGTGGTATCTGGGGTGGTCTTGCAACAGGTATCTTCGGTGTTAAGGAACTTGCTCCCGGTGTTGAGTCAGGTGCTAAGTGGGATGGACTTGTATTTGGTGACTATCACCTATTCCTCGCACAAGCAGAAAGTATTATAGTTACTATTGTAATTGCAGTAGTTGGTACACTAATTTGTGCCGGTATTGTTAAGCTATTTGTTAAGAAACTTAGAGTTTCTGACACAGTTGAAAGACTTGGTCTTGACGAATCACAACATGGTGAAGTTGCTTATCCGGCTGACATTTAATTAATATATTATTTCATAAAATACCTCCTTATTGAATTTTACTAAAAAAAAATATATAATAATATAAAATCCAATTTGAGAGGTATTTATGAACTGTTACGATTTTGATAAAACTATATATAATGGGGACTCTACTAAAGATTTCTACTTATTTTGCTTAAAAAGACATAAAGGTATTATTAAAACTTTTCCCGGTTTAATTAAGGCTTTCACAAAGTTTTATGTACTTAAAAAAGGTAACAAAACTGATTTTAAAGAAAAAATGTATCGTTTCTTACCTTATGTTAATATAGAAAAGGACTTACCTGAATTTTGGGCAAGTCATAAGAATAATATTAAAGATTGGTACTACAAAACACAAAGAGAAGATGATGTTATTATTTCAGCTTCCCCCGAATTTCTCTTAGAACCTATTTGTAAAGAACTTGGAATTAAGTACCTAATGGCATCTAAGGTTGATATGAAAACCGGTAAATATGAAGGAATCAACTGTCATGGTAAAGAAAAAGTCAGAAGATTTTATGAAATGTTTCCTAACGGAAAGATTGAGGACTTTTACAGTGACAGTTACAGTGACTCTCCCCTTGCTGAAATTTCAAAGAAAGCCTTTCTTGTAAAAGGTAATGAACTAAAAGATTGGTAAACAAAAACTATTTAATAAGAGGTTTTGACAATGAATAAAATTTATAAGGTTGAAATTATAACTCGTCCTGAACTTTTTGATGATTTAAAAGAAGCACTTAACTACCTTGGTGTTAACGGTATGACAGTTTCTGACGTAAACGGTTGTGGTATGCAGAAAGGTCACACATATTACAGAGGTGTTAAAAGAGATGTTAACCTAATTAAGAAAATCAAGGTTACTGTTGTTGTTTCTGAAATTCCATATGAAGAAGTACTAAAAGCAGTTGAAAAATGTTTAAAGACAGGTACTGTTGGTGACGGTAAGTGCTTTGTTACTGAAGTTGTTGATGTTCTAAGAATCAGAACAGGTGAACGAGGAGTTGCAGCACTAATGGGTGCTAATGAATGTTAAGTAATCTATAATTTATATAAGCCACTCTTACGAGTGGCTTTTTCTTTCGATAGTTTAATTTAATACTATAAGAAAACTGCCACCCATAAGGATGGCAGTTATTTTTATTTACAACCACAATCAGGCTTTTTATTTTCATCACCAATATCACATACTGTTGGTGGGAAAAATTCATTTGTAGGGAATTCAAGTCTGTTGAACATTTCACAAGGATTATCGGAAGTTGTGACACACTCTTTCTCAGGAATACAGAAGTCATATGCCGGTATAAGCATTTGTACATTTCGCTCTATCTGTACTATTGTAAAGATACCGATTGTTGCATACACAGACATTGAACCATTCTGCAAGAAATCTCCACCAAACCTGCGACAAATTGACTCAGGAATTCTACAAGGTGGATTGCAAGGACATTTGCACTCACAAACCTTTGCTGATAGAGCAATTGGTGTTGCTACCTGAACAGTAGCTTTCGGTAGATTTTGCGATGGTTGAAGTTGTTTACAATCGCACTCATCATAGTTATACTCACTTGTAAAAGTCTTTACACTTCCCTCACTACCATAAAGAATAACCTTTTTACTATGAATTGCAAGACCGTTTACTGTTACAGGGCAACTACCCGGTGACATAAATGCCTCAATAGCAACATCAAAGAAGAAGGTCATATCCACAGAATAAAAGCCTCTATGGAATGGTACTTGCTCTAGTGTTGAATACACTGTAATAACATCTGCTGACTTAATTCTGACGGATACTGCACCGTCAATTACTGATTGGCTTTGTTCGGTAAAATATACCCTTAAATCACTAAGGCAATCCTTATCTCCACAACTGTCATATATTCGTTGGGCATCAATACAAATAGATTCCTTAGGGTTGCAAGTAGTATGTTCACCAAAAGGACTTTCTGCCATAAGTAAAACCTCCATACATAGTGAAACTTTTGTTTCCGTCATTGACGGTGTAACACTATATCATATGGAGGTTTTCTGATTTTGTGATTGAATAGGTGAATTTTATTTTGTTAATTTTTTTGATTGTGGGTTAAGATTAATCAGTTCTATAAATTAGGGTTTGTCTTTTTAATTTTGATTGTTAGTTAAGGTGAATTTGTAGTGAGAATATATACCATAAAATCATATAAATCTATGACTCACAGGTGTAGGGGACATCATTGATGTCCCGTTTGAAAATTAACCTTTCTATTTGTATTTTGTCCTTTGTAGATATTATAAATTTATAATCTGCAAATAGGACAATAATCCCGTAGGTATCACACTTTTTAACGGGCGAACAATGTTCGCCCCTACGACTGTAAGCCATAATATGATATAAAAATCGGTACTGTTTATGCTACAAAATATTGTTGTATTATGAATTATACAACCAGATAATTTACAGTTTATACAAGGACATAGTTTACACTTTTCATATTTAAACATCCCCACAAACCCAAATTTATCAAACTAATCTTTACCCACAGACAAAATTGAAAAAACCAAATTTGTCTTACTTATAATAATCTAAACAATAAGAATTAAAATAAAATAAAAATTAAAGTTTTTCCATTTTACAGAAGTTTGCCATTAGGGTTTTTGTACCGGCAGTATCAAAGGCAATTTGCAACATTTGGTCATTACCCATTTTGTCTGCTCTAACGATTGTACCCTTGCCAAAAACTTTATGCATTACTGCATCCCCTACTGCGTATGTAGTTGACTTAGGAGTGGTTGTAGGTGTTTTCTTGAAGCCTGAGAAGTTCTTTTTAGGTTTACCATATTTTAAGAAATCTTCACTGACTTTTTCTTTTCTTTCCTTACCCTGTAAATCAACTAATTCTTCAGGAATTTCCTTAGTAAATCTGGATGGTCGGTTATGCTGAGTTGAACCGAATAACATTCTGTCCTGTGCTCTCAGTAGGTACAGTTTTTCTTTTGCTCTTGTGATACCTACATATGCAAGTCTGCGTTCTTCATCCATTTCTTCAGGATTCATAATTGTCATATTTGATGGGAAAATGCCCTCTTCCATACCCGGAATAAATACTACAGGGAATTCAAGACCCTTTGCACTATGAAGTGTCATCATTACTACTGTGTCAGAGTCAGCATCATAGTTATCAATATCTGTTTGTAGGGAAATTTCTTCTAGGAATGTTGTAAGGTCAGCATTGTCCTCATATTCCTTTTCAAAATTAACAATATTAGAACGAAGTTCCTCTATATTTTCAATTCTTTCATCAGGCTTATCCTTTTCTGTTCTGATATATCTTTCATAATCAGTATGCTCAAGGATAAGGTTATAGATTTCAGCTAGGCTATACATATTGCTATTTACTGCATCAATGAAACCATCAATCAATGCAACAAACTCTTTTAGCTTTTTAGCTGCTCTTGAAAGGTCAGGATAAGCATCTGCCTCTTTGATAACATTATAAATACTGTCACCTAGGTTTGTGGCAATATTAGCAGCCTTTTCAACAGTTGTTGCACCTATTGCTCTCTTAGGCTTATTGATAATTCTTCTTAGCCTTATATCATCATGAGGGTTATTGATAACATGAAGATATGCTACCATATCACGAACTTCTTCTCTATCATAGAATCGGTGACCACCGATAATTCTATGTGGAATACCTGCTCTAGAAAGTGAATGTTCCACAGCATTTGACTGTGCATTCATTCTGTATAGAACTGCAAAGTCAGAGAACTTTCTTCCCTCTTTTACACCATCAAGGATTTTATCTGCAATAAACATTGCTTCATCTCTTTCGGAAAAAGCAGTATAGAAAGTAACTTTGTCACCCTTTTTATTTTCTGTCCATAGTGTTTTACCTTTACGGGCTGAGTTATGCTTAATAACCTCATTGGCTGCATCAAGAATTGTCTGTGTACTTCTATAGTTCTGTTCAAGTCTAATTACTTCAGCACCCGGAAAGTTATTTTCAAATGACAAAATATTTTCAATAGTAGCACCACGGAATTTGTAAATACTCTGGTCATCATCACCAACAACACAAATGTTGCCTGACTTTTCAGCAAGTAGTCGTACAAATTCATACTGTACTTTGTTGGTATCTTGATATTCGTCAACCATTATATATTTAAATAGGTTTTGATAATACTCCAGTACATCAGGACAAGTCTTTAGTAGATGAACAGTATTCAGTAGCATATCGTCAAAATCCATTGCATCTGAGGACTTAAGTCTGCCTGTATACTGCTTATACACCTTAGCAATAGAAACAAGACGGTTATCATAACCGGCTTTTTCTTCCATCATTTCAGGTGTTTCCATTTTATCCTTAGCGTGAGAAATTTCATTTAATACAGTTTTTACAGGTAAAAACTTTTCATCTATATTAAGTTGCTTTAAAATTTCTTTGATAAGTCTTTTTTGGTCATCAGAATCATAAACAGTAAAATGGTTTGAGTAACCGATTCTGTCACCATATCTACGCAAAATTCTTGAACAAGTGCTATGGAATGTTGCTGCCCAGATGTCGTCACCTTGTTCCGGTACTGCCTTACAGATTCTTTCCTTTAGCTCTGTAGCTGCTTTATTGGTAAAAGTAATAGCAAGTATCTGCCAAGGTCTGCAAAGTCCCATACGAAGAATATAGCTGATTCTGTTTACAAGAACTGTTGTTTTACCACTACCGGCACCTGCAAGAATAAGAACAGGACCTTCTGTTTGAAAGACAGCTTTCTGCTGCATATCATTCATAAAAGAATACTCTTTTTGTAATTCAGTTAAACTCATAATCTATCTCAAACTTTCCTTATATTTCTTTATTAGAATTATCATACAAACATATACATTATATCATAAAAAAAGAAAAGCCACAACAAAAAGTTGTGGCGAAAAATCTTCATTTAATTAGCTAAAATAACCATTGATAATCTTTTCAATATCTTCGTGATTCTTAGCAATAACTAACATTGAATATAGACCGTTATCCTGTACTTTACAAGCCTCAATAGTAGAAACCTGATCAGTGTTGTAAGACTGAGCATTGCTTAGCTTTTCGTTTAGGTAAGAATTAAGTTTTTCATTAATCTTATCCTTACCTTCTTCGTCATTAGCCTTAGTTACAATAACTGTTGTTGGAAAGTCACCGTCTTCTGAAACTTCTGCAATAAAATCTGCAACAGTATTAGGGTCAATATCAAACTGTTTCTGTAAATCTTTTGTATTTGAAATAGTCTTCATTGAAGAAAGATTACCATTATCATTTACATCAGAAAGAACCTTAGCAAGTTCAACATCCTTATTACTGCTACTTGAACCACAACCTGCAAATGCAAATAATACAAATACAAGTGATAAAGTAATAGCTAAAACTTTTTTCATTATGTTTGCCTCCATATATTCATATTTTACTGTATCAAATTATACTATTATTGACGAAAAAGGTCAATTAAAATAAATAACAAATTTTAGGATTTTTAATTATATTATATCACAATTATTACAAAATTATTATTAAAATTAAAACAAAAAATGAGCACTGATGAAAATCAGTGCTCTGTGGCAGAGGTATAAGGATTCGAACCTTAAATGACGGAGTCAGAGTCCGGAGTGTTACCGTTACACTATACCTCTATATTCGATTTGCGTTGTCGTGTCTCTCAACAACGATATTTATTATATACTATTTTCAAGAAAAGTCAACCCTTTTTTATAAAATTTTTTAATATTTTTTTATTTTCTTTATTTCATCTATTAAATGTACCATTTATGGGACTTATCCTTTACTATACAAATTAATTTTACATTAAATATTGATATTTTTATTTATGTGTGTTAAATTTAAGAAAACGATATTAGGGTTTATGTGCGAGTTCCTTTGGTTCCCGAAAAACCATTGAGAACACGGCGCCGTACCTAATATTGGTTCTGTCATAATTGAAGTTTATGTGCGAGACCCTTTTGGTTCGGGACAACTGAGGTCACGACGCCGTATTCAAAAGTGACAGGACAGACACTGAATTAATAATTCGGTGCCTTTTTTCTTTTTGGGAAAATTTACTCTTGAAAACCTATTAAACATATGGTATTATTATATTGTGTTATTATGTACAAAATAAAGAGGTAATAAAATGAAAATATCAACAAAAGGTAGATACGCACTAAGAATGATGCTTGACCTTGCTGAAAATGGCAATGATGGGTTTGTAGCACTTAAAGATATTGCTGAAAGACAAAATATTTCTAAAAAATACTTAGAACAGATTGTTCCTATTCTTAACAAAGCTGACACATTAAGAACTAACAGAGGTTATCAGGGTGGTTACAAGTTATCCAGACCTGCTGACAAATACACTGTTGGTGAAATCCTTAGAATTACTGAGGGCAGTATTGCACCGGTTGCTTGTCTTGATCAAGACCCTAACGAATGTGAAAGAGCCGGTGAATGTATTACTTTACCTGTATGGCAAGGACTTTATGAAGTTATCACTAATTATCTTGACAACATTACTTTGCAAGATATTCTTGATATGCAAAAAAACAGGGCATCCGACAATTATATGATTTAATTCTTAATTTAGCCTTTTAATTTAGCCTAGCCTATACATTATTATATATAGAAAAAGTAGATGTTTATTCTTAATAAGCATCTACTTTTCTTTTACAGGAAATTCAATTTTATGATGAGAAATTTTAATTTATACTAGATTTTCTTTTTCAAATGCTTGTTGCAAGTCTGCAATAATATCGTCTGCATCTTCAATGCCTACACTAAATCTAAAGAAACCGTTGTGGAATTCTTCCGGATATAGATACTGTCTTTCATCATTTTCACCTAGGAATACTATTAGGCTTTCATCGTGACCTAAAGAAACTGCTGATGTAATAACATTTAAATGGCTTACAACTCTATTATATGTATCATGGTCTGCTTTTAGACCAAAGGACAATACACCACCATAACCGTTAGTCATTTGTTCTTTTGCAATTTGATGGTTAGGGTGATTTTCAAGTCCAGGATAAGCAACAAAGCTAACACCTTTAACTGTTTGTAGGTACTTAGCTACCTTTAGTGCATTGTCGTTATGCTGTTTCATTCTAAGTGGTAATGTTACAGAACCTCTCATAATTAGCCATGCGTTAAATGGACTGATTGTTGCACCTAGGTTAATCTGTGACTGTGCTCTGATAATATCAAGATACTTCTTCTTACCGATAATAGCACCACCCATTGCATCACCATGACCGTTAATATACTTTGTTAAGCTTTCTACTGTAAAGTCAGCACCCAGTTCAACAGGTCGCTGATTGTATGGTGAAGCAAAAGTATTGTCAACAGAAAGCAATGCACCGTTGTCATGTGCTACCTTAGCAATAGCCTTAATATCTGAAATTGTAAGTGTTGGGTTACCGGGTGTTTCAATATGAATTAGCTTTGTATTAGGTTTAATAGCTTTCTTAACATTTTCTACATTTGAAGTATCAACAATAGTTGTTTCTACACCAAATTTATTATTTAAAAGTTCATTTAGTAATCTATAAACTGCAATATAGGTAACACTTGAGAAAATCACATGGTCACCACTTTTTAGCAATGCAAAGAATAAACCTGATAAAGCAGCTACACCACTGGCAAGTACAACTGCCTCTTCTCCACCTTCAAGGGATGCAAGTTTTTCTTGTAAATACTGTTGGTTAGAGCCACCGTTTCTTGTATAAAGATTTTTACCTGCACTACTCCAGTTTAAATCACTAGGGTCATAAGGTAATTCATAACTATTTGCCATTGTAATTGGTCTTTTGATAGCACCGGTTTCTTTGTCAATACCGTTGCCTTTATGTACTGCTCTTGTCTGAAAACCTAAGTTATTATTAATGTCTTTACTCATAATTATCTTCCTTTCATATATAACCTATCTGTTTAGTATGTTTATAATATACATTGTTATTATCCCGTTGTCAAGACCTAATTTTGATTTTTTTATTTTGGATTAATTATTTATAGGCATAAAAATGGTCATACATTTCTGTATGACCATTAGTTTAGTTAACACTATTAAATTTACAAATTACAATTTTGCTGATTTACCGATAATATAACTATCTAAATCTGTTACAGTACAAGTAGGGTTATAGGAAGTTTTTGTTGACTTAGGTTTCAGCTTTATTTCCCTACTATAATCTGTAACACCTTTACCTGAGTTAGGTACTTTTGAAGAATAAATTCTGTCTGCTGTAAAGGCAAGGACAAGTACCACACAAATTGTAATTGATATTTTTAGTGGAATTTTGCGAAGTAGATTATCAAGTAATGGTGCAACTATATAAACAACAATAATACCACCAATACCAAACACAAGCAGACCTTCTGCACAAACTCTACCGTTGATATTTAGGAAATATCCACTATAATCCCACCATAGTTTGCCGTACTGATATTCCAAAAATACCGAGGTGAAATATTCAACTATACCACAAAGTACAACTGCTGAAATAAACTCAATAATAGGGTTTTTCCTAAGTTTATTAAGTAAAACAAGAATCATTACACAACCACTACCGTAAATAGGCAACCAAGGGCCATGCATTACACCACGGTTTACAAATTCACCTTTTTCGATAAAGTGGAAAATTACTTCCCAGAACCATCCCATAAAACAGAAGATAAAGAACATCATTATTAATGAAGTTACTGAGTATCTTCTCATATAGTGTAGATGTTCAAATTTTGTTTTTCTTACCTTTTCACCTAATGGATAAAGTCTTGTTGGGTATGTATATCCGTTAATAACATCCTTAAAGTTAACAATTTTGATTTTTCTTTCAGTAAATTCTGTGTATTCCTTTTCTGTCTGATTGTAAGTAGGAATCACACCAAATACATTTGCTACGAAAGTAAGGAATTTGTTTCTCTTATGAATTACAGGTTCAGGTGTATCCATAAGTTCAATAATGTCCTTATATGAATTTCTAATTATTTCATTAGAAGCTTTTTCATATAGATATGTATCATTTAATAAATCAACATTCTCTAGATTTTCTGATTTACACTTTTCTCTACGATTTACATAATATTCACAAACAACAGATTCTTTATATGGGTTTAGGAAGAAAATGCCTAGAAGTCCCAGTGTAAAGAAGTCTAATAGATACCAACCTATGAAAGAAATATCCAGAACAAATAATTCCCACTTATGACCTTTCATCATTTTTCTAGATAAAGTAATAGCCTTTAAAGGTAAAATATCCTTATTCTCAGCTACTATATAAGGTACTAATGCATAGGAATATCTTTTTATAATACCACCTACAATTGTTAAATTCCATAAAAACTGAAATACTTCTTTCAAACCAACAGTAAGTGCAACTTTAAACAACTTTCTATCCTTATAAATAAACAAAAATCTATGGAAAGGCATCTTCTCATATACTCTGCTTTCCATAAAAATTCTTCTATATGCAACAGAAAATGTATTGAAAATAATTGCCCAAATTAATATTATTAATAGCAAAGAAAGTACAACAAGAATTGCAGCTAAAAGGTAACTTGATTCTGCAACATTCTTAATAGCAACAAGGATTGTTAAAATCATTGAACCTGATGAAACCATATTTACAACATGAGCAAGGACACCGTCTTTTCGACCAAGTTCAAGTCCACCGTAAGTAACATCTTTATTCTTCTCATCATCCATAAGTTTGGTAGCAGATTCTTTTATCTTCTCTTTATCTTCACCCATAAAGTTATCAATTAAGCTATATGTATTGGCAACAAATGGTGAAACACTTGTAATGTCTGTTTGGCTACTATCACTTGTAAAAGCCTTTACAATATCTGTTGAACCAACAAACTCAATACCAAATAACGAAGCAAGTAAACAGGCAACAACACATATCCAATAATGTGTATTCAAATTCTTTTTTCCGGTTTTTTTCAGCCCTTTTCTATCCATTATACCACCTCCAACAGCTCAATATTCAATTAATTGTATCATAATAAATAATTTAATTCAACTAAATAACAAAATAGTAATAAATCTATTTTGTATCAACAATTAATTGTAAATGCTCATTATGTGTGCTATAATTTTCCTTGTTGAGGAGATATGATATGATTGCTTTATTTTTAATTCCTGTATATATCGTTATAAACATTTATATACTACATAGACTGAAAAACTTTTTAATTAAGTGTAAAGAAACATTCAGCAGAAAATGGCTACAAGTTATAATATACACTATTTACGGTATATTTGCTGTGTCACCTATAGTGGGTTTCCTGATGCCTTATGGTACAGAAACTAAACGAATGGCAACAAGAGTTGGTAACTACTGGTTTGCATTACTGATATACACAATTATTATTGTTGCTATCGGTCACTTACTTTCTATTCTGTTAAGAAGAGTTTTCAAGGTTACACCACACAACTTCTTTCAAATAAGGAAAAACAGTGTTATAAGTGGTATTCTTACACTTGCTATTATTGGTGGTGTTTCTGCTTATGGTCTTTATAATGCCAGAGATATTAAAGTTACCAACTACAACATAACAGTTCATAAACAGGTTCAAAATGTCAATAGTATGAAAGTTGTGTTACTTGCCGACTTACATATGGGTTACAGTATTGGTGTTGACCAAATTGAAAAGATGGTTAAGCTGGTAAATGAACAAAAACCTGATATGGTATGTATTGCCGGTGATATTTACGACAATGACTATAATTCACTTGAAGATCCGGACAAGTTAGCAAATTTACTTTCTCAGATGAAAAGTACATATGGTACATATGCTTGTTGGGGTAATCACGATGTAAACCAAAAGATACTTGCCGGTTTTACATTTAGCACAGGTAATACACTTGAACATGATAAGAGAATGGACTCATTCTTTAAAAAAGCTAAAATCAACCTGCTAACTGATGAAGTTAAATTGATTGACAACAAATTTTATATAGCCGGTAGATTGGATGATGAAAAACCTGCTACCGGTGAAGTTAAGAAAAGTGCTGATGAACTATTAAAAGGTCTTGATAAATCAAAGCCTATCTTCACTATTTATCACGAACCTAATGAACTGGATGAATTAAGCAAAGCCGGTACTGATGTATTATTATGTGGTCACACTCATGATGGACAAATTTTCCCCGGTAATATTTTTATTAAGCTATTTTGGGAAAACGCTTGTGGTTACTTAAAGAAAGGTAATATGCACAACATTGTTACTTCCGGTGTTGGTATTTATGGACCATACATTAGAGTTGGTACTCATGCTGAGATTTGTCCTATTACGGTTAATTTTAAATAATCGGATATAGAAAAAGACTCAAACCTAAAAAGTTTGAGTCTTTTCTTATGTAAAAATATTTACTGTCTTCTTGGTCTTGGTCTTCTAATATCTCTGCCTAAGAAATCAATCTTAGCACAATTACCCATTACACGAGATACAAACCTTGGCGAATAGCTTTTCTCTAAATCTTTTAGAGTTAGGTTAGTATTCATTATTGTAGGTTTTCTGTTTAGCAATCGTGAATTAAAGATATTGTAGATTGTTGATGTGGAATAGCTGGACTGAAATTCTGTTCCTAAGTCATCAATAATAAGTAAATCACAAGTTACAAGAGAATTGATTGTTTCTTCCTCTGTATCGTAATCATACTTAAAGTGACTTTTCTCCAAAGTTGAAAGCAACATTGGTGCTGAAACATAAATTACACCAAAACCATTTTGGATAACTTCGTTTGCAATTGCTAAACTTAAATGAGTTTTGCCTAGTCCTGTTGCACCTCTCATCATAATACTTGGTGAGTCCAAAGAAAAAGTTCTTGCATACTTTTTGCAATAAGCAAGGACTTTGCTCATTCTTTCATATGGTGAAACTTGCTTATCCTCCTGAATATCCATATCATAATAATCAAGACTAAAATTATCAAATGATGATAATTCCAGTGGTGAGGACTTGTTAAGTTCATCACAAGCAACATCAATTCTGATTTTCTTTAAACAATCACAAAGAACTGTTCTTCCTTTTTCATCATCATATCTTCCTGTATCATTACATTTAGTACAAGAAAAATGTGGTTCTAAAGCATCTTCTTTGTAACCATGAGAAACTAAAATATCTCTTGCTTCACTTTGAAGTGCTAAACTTTCTTTAGCTAATTTCTTTGTCATTTCTACTGCTGAACCACCATTTAAAACTGCCTTTGCAGTTTCTGAACCTATGATAATCAATTGTTGTTCAATTTCTTGTAATCTAGGAAATTGGCTATAAACTATGCTCCTCATTCTATCCTGATTATGTAGAGCCTCTAGCCTTTTATTATTTAATATTTCGTCAGCTTTTTGATTAATTTTACTGTTGAACCCCATAGTAACCTCTTAGTCAAACATACTGAAATCTTCATAACTGTCTATATCGTATGATACAGCTTGTTTTTCTTGATTTTTGTTAGTTGAATTTGAAACAGATTTCTTTTCTTCAAAATCTCTTAATTCTTGTAATGTTGTAATACCGTTTTTGTGCCAATTTTTAAGGATACCATTTGTATATGAAATATTAAACTTATTCTTATGATTAACACATCTTTCATATGCTTCCTTAATCATTTCATCAGAGAACTTCCATTCATTCACCCAACGGTTGGAATTTTCCTGTTGTGCTTTTGTTGGATAACCGGAATTATACATACCTATAATCTGAGAAACTCTCTTCCAGCTTTCACCATAAGTTTGCATATTGGCAATTCTTTCATCTGCTCTTTCGAGAGTAGTAATGTCATTTGCTGCCCATTCAACACCCATTTTCTCAATATATCTCATATTGTCTTTACCGATAGAATGGCAATAGTAAACAAGCATCATAAGTACTTCACAAGGCAAACCGTCTGTTTCATGTAACATCACAAGTGTTGCAATGTCACCACTTGAAATCGGCTTACCAAACACATTCTGAACTTCTTCAAGAAGTTCTGCAAGTTGCTTATCTTCCTTTAACCTTTGAGCAACAAAAACTGAATCAGGCTTTTGTTGACGAGAAAGTGGTCTTGGTTTTTTAACTTCTTTTACAGGTTCTACATTTTGCACAGTGCTATTAACCGGCTTTTGATTTACAGAACCTTGATTTATTGGAATAGGATTTTGTTGTACTTGATTTACAGTAGGGTTAGGTACATTTGTTCTAGGTGTTGCGTTTCTTGAAACAGTTTCCCTAGCAGGTTGTACTTTAGGCTTTTGAACCGATGCATTATCTCTAAGTGGTAAATCGTAAGTATTTGAAAGTACTTCCCTACTAACCCAAAAGTTTAGGGCATCTGTAACATCATCACTATTTATACCTAGCTTGTCACTTAAAATTTCTTCTGTAAGTGTATCTCCATTATGTCGCAAAACATATAGAAGTACCTTTAGTTGATTTTCTGTTGCTAGTTTTATATCTTCATCAACTACACTATTAGGTACTGGGAAAATAGAACCCCACTTGCCTAGATTAAGTTCAATTAACAATGCAAAACACCCTTTCTTCTAATTCTCTTTATATTGTAACACAGATTGTACCATAATTTTGACGAAAAATAAAGTTTTTTTCAAAGTTTTATCTTGACTATTTGAAATTTTATGATATAATACAATTGTTGTGAAGATATGCGGATGTAGCTCATCTGGTAGAGCGCCACCTTGCCAAGGTGGAGGTAGCGGGTTCGAGCCCCGTCATCCGCTCCAGTAAATAGTGGTTTTTGACCACTATTTTTTTATTTACACAATTTAGGAGGAAATGGTTATGACATATACATATACACCACATGGTGTTTGTTCAAGACAAATTAACTTTGAACTTGATGATGATTGTAAGGTAAGAAATGTAAAGTTTGTTGGTGGTTGTGCCGGTAATACTCAGGGTGTGGCAGCTTTGATTGAAGGTATGGATGCTGAAGAAGCTATCAAAAGACTAAAGGGTATTGACTGTAGAGGCAGAGGCACAAGTTGTCCTGATCAGCTTGCCACTGCTATTGAAGAAGCAGTTGAAGAATTTTAATTTTTCAATATAACTTTTACAAAATAGAGTTCAATAATTAAAAAAACAAAAAATTATGCCGACTAGTAATTAGTCGGCATTTTTATATTTACATTAAATTTTATTTATCTTCAGCAAGTTGTTTCTTGAAAATTGTTCTGAAAATCTTTCTTACTATTGGACCGGCATAACATAACTGCCAGAACATAGCCATAGGGAAATTCATAACTGTAATCTGTAACCAAGTTGAAACTATATTTTCTGCACCACTGTAATTAAACAGAACTGATGCAACAAAACTCATTACAGGACACATAAAGCAAACTGTAAGTGCTGAAATCATTAGAGTAATAAAGATTGGTTGAGTCTTTGCAGGGTCAATAGTTTTAAATGTTAAATGCTTTACAACTCTGCCTACTACTAAAAATTCCAGTACAAAAGCTACGGCACACATAATTGGCATTTCCGAAAAAGCCATTAAGAATACTTTGTTGCTTAGTCCACCCATACTGATTGCAATGTTATAACAAATCATTGCATACACCATTAGAATAACCATCATAATGGTAAAAATAACATCTTGAAATTTTGTTTTTGGCATAAATTTTCCTCACTTTTCTAAAAAATAATAATAAAAAAACAACACATTAAAAATTTTGTGTTGTTCGTTATCATCACTTAGAAAAGTAATGTGCGTTTCCAATTTATACCCTATATTTAATTTGCCTTGGTTATTTTATCATAAAAGATAATATAAATCAACAATAGCGTGTAGAAAAATCTACACGCTATTTCTTTAGATTTTTATTGAAAATTACTTACTTAGGAAGTAATTCATCATTGTGAAACCTTTTTCAATGTATTCACCGGTTTTCTTAGCATTAGCTTCTGTAAATACATCTACACCACTGTTCTTTTCATCCTTGCTATTATAGATTAGGAATGGAACAGGATTTGATGAATGAGTTTTAATGTTAAGTGGAGTTGGATGGTCAGGGCATACCAAAACTGCAAAATCATCATAACCCTTTAAAAATTCAACTACAGGTGTTAAAATCTTTTCATCAATTAGTTCAATGGCCTTTACCTTGTTGTTGTATTCACCTCTATGACCACATTCATCAGGTGCTTCAACATGAATATAAACAAAGTCCTGACCTTTCTTAAATTCTTCAATAGCAGCCTTTGCTTTACCTTCAAAGTTAGTATCAATGTAGCCTGTTGTACCATCAACATCAATACTATCCATATCGGCACAAATAGCAATACCCTTTAGTAGGTCAACTGCTGAAATCATTGAACCTTTCTTCTTGAACTTATTATAGAAACTGTCAAGAACAGGTTTTGTGCCTTCACCCCATAGCCAAATTGAGTTAGCAGGACGCTTACCCTCAGCAACTCTCTTTTGATTTAGTGGGTGGTCTTTTAGTAGGTCATATGACTTTTTCATTAAATCATATAGTGGTTCTACCTTGCTACCTGTTGGAATATAATCCTTGATAACTCTTTCAGAAATATCATGAGGTGGTGTGAAAGAAACATTGTCTTTGTCACCGTTAGCCCATACTAAGCAATGTCTATACTGAACGCCGGCATAGAACTTAAAAATGTCATTGCCTAACTTTTCATCAATATAATCAATAAGAACCTTTGCTTCTTCTGTACTAATATCGCCACCACAATAGTCAACCATTGTTTTGTCTTCATAATTTTCTTCATCAGACAAAGTTACAAGGTTACATCTTAGTGTAACATCAGTTTCCTTTAAATCAATACCGATTGAAGCAGCTTCCAGAGGACTTCTGCCTGTATAATAAACTGCCGGTTCATAACCAAGTACAGAAAGGTTAGCAACATCAGAACCGGGTTTTAATCCCTCTGCTACTGTCTTAACCATACCTACTTCGCCCTTTGATGCAAGAAAATCCATCATAGGTTTATTGGCAACTTCCATAGGAGTTTTGTTGCCTAACTTTTCAAATGGCTCATCAGCCATACCGTCACATAACATTACTAAATATTTCATTATTGGTTCTCCTTGTGTCCAATCATCTTTAAATAAGCGTTAATGAAACCGTCAAGGTCGCCGTCCATAACTGCATTTACATTGCCTGTTTCATAATTTGTTCTATGGTCTTTAACAAGTGTATATGGCATAAATACATATGAACGAATCTGGCTACCCCAAGTAATTTCCTTTTGAACGCCCTTAATATCTTCGATTTTATCTAAATGTTCTCTTTCTTTAATTTCCATCAACTTAGACATAAGCATTTTCATAGCCACATCTCTGTTCTGATATTGGCTACGCTCAACCTGAGACGCAACAACAATACCTGTTGGAATATGTGTTAGTCTAACTGCTGATGAAGTTTTGTTAACTTTCTGTCCACCTGCACCTGATGCACGGTAAACATCCATTTTAATATCTTCGTCACGAATGTCGATTTTAATATCATCATTAATTTCAGGCATAACTTCAAGTGAACTGAAACTTGTATGTCTTCTACCTGCTGAGTCAAATGGTGATACTCTAACTAATCTATGAACACCGGCTTCACTCTTCAGGTAGCCGTAAGCATTTTCACCTTCAACTAAAAGTACAGCAGACTTTAGTCCTGCTTCATCTCCTTCTAGGTAGTCAACTTCCTTAACATTAAAGCCATGGTCAGCTGCCCAACGAGTGTACATTCTGTAAAGCATTTCAGCCCAATCCTGAGCTTCTGTACCACCACTACCTGCATGGAAAGTAAGGATAGCATTGTTCTTGTCATATTCACCTGTTAGCAAAGTTTGTAGTCTTTGCTTTTCCAGAATTTCTTCTACCTTAGCAACTTCACTTTCTGCTTCTTCAAGTAGTGACAAGTCCTCTTCCTCATCTCCAAGTTCAATTAGAGTTAAGGTGTCTTCATACTTATCTACAAGCGAATTAAAGTTATCCACCTTTGCGTTAAGGTCAGAAGTTCTCTTAAGAATCTTCTGGCTCTTTTCAATATCATCATAAAAACCAGGTTCAGCAGCACGATTCTCTAACTGTTGAATTTCACTTTTAATAGCCGAAAGACCAAGTGCATCCGACAAGTCATCAATCTCAGGCTTTAAACCCTCTAGTTTTAATTTTAATTCTTCAAACTGTACCATAATACATACCTCATTTACATTATCACAATTCATTATATCCCATAATTCCGAAAATGTAAATAATCATATTAAACATAATACAAATATTAGAAAAAATGTATTGATATATGATAATATATTTGATATAATATATTAAAATTGGTAGCATAATAAGTGTATCATGTGCTAACTATACACTAATAAAAGAGAATAAAGGAAGTAAAAATGGACTATATAGGTTTTAGATGTCCTGTTTGTGACAAAAACTTTCATGCTGATGATGATGTAGTTGTTTGTCCTGTGTGTGGTACTCCCCATCACAGAAAATGTTACGAAGAACTTGGTCATTGTTACAATGAAGATAAGCATAGTGAGGGCTATGACTTTGAGAAAGAAGAAAATGAAAGTGATGTTCCAGAAGGATCTGTAAAGTGCAAGAATTGTGGTGAAATTAATTCTGAGGGTACTTTTTACTGTTCAAAATGTGGCACACCTTTGATTGACATTCCGAACAATAATTTTGGTCAAAATCAAAACCAAAATACTAATCAAGGAAGTCCTTTTAACAACCAAGGTAATCCTTACGGTAATAATCAAAATGGTAATCCTTTTGGTAATAACCCTAACGGTATGCCTTTTGGTGGTTTTAATGCAGTACAGTTTGACCCTATGGGTGGTGTTGCTCCTGAAACTGAATTTGAAGATGGTGCAAAAGCCGGTGAAGTTGCTAAGCTAGTTAAGCAAAACACACCATACTATATGCAAGTATTTAACAAAATTAAGACTTTCAACAAGTCTAAGTTTAATTTTGCCGGTTTGCTTTTTGGTGGTGGTTATCTACTATATAGAAAGCAATACAAACTAGGTGGATTTATCACAGCAATAATGATTGCTTGTTACACATTTTTCACTTACGGTAATTACACAGTTATCAGTCAAGTATTAAATGATATTGTAAACACACATACAAATATGAATCCATCTGACATATATCCAATGTTTATGAGTGCAGTTGAAAAGCTGGATACCGGTGATTACTTAATAGTAATCTTCTCGTTTATATGTCTGCTTATATATTATGCATTGCATTTGGTGTGTGGATTTATAGCAAACAGATGTTACTACAAACATTGTTGCAAACAAGTAAAGAAAATTAAGTCACAGAGTTCTTCAGAAACTGCTGCTGACAATGAATTGCAAACAAAAGGTGGAGTTAATACTGCTCTAGCATTTAGCTTAATTGTTGTAATGCTAATACTTAACTATGCTCCGGTCTTTTTATTAAGATAAAAACAAGTAAAATTAAGGATTGAGGTAAATATGAAAATTACAAAGGCTGTTATTCCTGCTGCCGGTTTAGGTACAAGAGTACTACCTGCTACAAAGGCTATGCCAAAAGAAATGTTCCCTATTGTTGACAAACCTGCTATTCAGTACATTGTTGAAGAAGCTGTTAAGGCCGGTATTACTGACATTTTGATTATCACTAACAGAGGTAAAGGTGTTATTGAAGATCATTTTGACCGTGCACCTGAACTAGAAGCTGCTCTTGACAAACCTGAAAAGCAAGAAATTCTTGAAACAGTAAAGAATATTTCTAAACTTGCTAACATTACATTTATCAGACAGGTTGAAACTAAGGGTCTTGGTCATGCTATTCTAAGAGCTAAGAACTTTGTTGGCAATGAACCATTTGCAGTTATGTATGGTGATGATGTTATCATTGGTGAAAATCCTGCAATCGGTGAACTAATTGAGTCTTACGGTGAATATGGTAAGGGTGTTGTTGGTGTTAAGCTAGTACCTGAAACAGAAATTCACAAATACGGTTCACTTGCAGTTGAAAAAATTCACGACAATATTTATAAGTGTACTGATATGGTTGAAAAACCACAAACTCCTGAAGAAGTGCTTTCTTGCTACTCTATTCTTGGTAGATGTGTTCTTCCTCCTGAAATTTTTGAAATTCTTGAAAACACTAAGCCTGGTAAGGGTGGCGAAATTCAGCTAACTGATGCAATGAAAGAAATTGCTACTACTGTTGGTATGACTGCTGTTGAATATACAGGCACAAGATACGATATGGGTAACAAGCTAGGTATTCTTCAAGCATCAATTGAAGTTGGTATTAATCACCCTGAAGTTGGTGAGGACTTTAAGAAATATCTTAAGGAATTTGCAAAAACTCTTTAAGATTACATATTATATAAAAAAATAGTGTGCAGAAAATTCTGCACACTTTTTTGTTACCTAGCTTTATTTAAACAGAACATTAATTTTCTATTAAAGAAATTTCAATACCTACTACACCGTACTGACTTTGCTTTTCTGTAGGATAATATTTTTCCATATCCTTAGGTGTAGCCATATGAATATTACTTTCATTATAGCCACATTTATCAAGTGGTAGGTTATTATATAATTCTTCAAAAGAACTAAACTTATGTAATCCAACTACTTTAACTGATAAAGTTTCCTTATTATCGAGGTTAGTGAATGTTATAATATCCCCTACTTTTACCTTTTGTCTTTTAGGGTCAAGAAGTCTAAGTTCATAAATTTTCTCTTTATCTTTGATAGAATTAAATGGTTCACTACATAAATTCATATAATGTGTCATAGCAAATCCACCTTTATCGGATTATGCTTTTCATAATAATAATATGAAGTAAAACCAAGTTCTTTTAAGATTTCAAAGGCTTTATCAAAATCTTGAGAAAGTGCTTCTACTGTATGAGCATCACTACCTAAAGTAATTAAATAGCCACCTAATTCTTTATATCTTTTAAGGATATTTTTGTCAGGCATTGGTCTTGAAAGTGGTTTAGTGATAGTAGAAGTATTAATTTCAAGTGCTTTATTGTTCTTGATTAAGGTTGAGAGAATTTCATCAATTACATCATTATACTTTGAATAATCTAGCTTAATATCAGTTCTTTCTGCAATATATCTTGCCGGATAATCAAAATGTGCTAAACTATCAAAGCCATTCCACTTTACTACTTCAAGTTGTTCATTAAAGTATTCTGTAAGTAAAGTGTCAATATTATTCTCGTTATATTCTAGAAAATAAAAGTCCTCTCTGTCCCTTACTTCGTGAGTTGATGCTAAGATAAAATCATAGTCACCTAAACCTAAAGCAACCTTGGTCTTTTCCGGTGAATGAGTAGGTTCACCTAGTTCAACACCTGTAAGAACTTTGATTTTGTCACTATAAACTTCTTTTAATCTCTTTGACTCAGCTACTGACTTTGGGATTTCTTCTTCAAGAACTGACTCAAATTTCTTTTCATCATAAATACCTATTACATCACAATGGTCAGTAAAAGTAATTACATTAATATTTTTCTTAACTGCACCTTTCACCATATCCTCCATTGGTACTTCTGCATCAAAAGAAAATGATGAATGAGTGTGGCTATCACATATAATCATAAATATCACCTATAAGAAGTTTATCACATTTTGCACTTTAATGCAATAAAGTGACTTTACAATTATACGATTAAGTAGTATAATTAAAGAAATTAATTTTTGGAGGTACATTATGAAAGCTGTTATCACTGTTGTAGGTAAAGACACTGTAGGAATTCTTGCTAAAGTATCTACAGTATGTTCTGAATATGACGCAAATATCGTTGAAGTATCACAGAGCGTTCTTCAGGATATGTTTGCTATGATTATGCTTGTAGAACTAGGAAAGAAGAATTTTGGTGAACTTTCATCTACTCTTGAAAAACTTGGTGATGAAAACAACCTTAAGATTCACTCAATGCATGAAGATATTTTCAATTCAATGCACAAAATTTAAGGGGTATAAGTAATGCTAGAAACAAAAGATATTCTTGAAACAATAAATATGATTGACAATGAGGACCTTGATGTTAGAACTATAACAATGGGTATTTCTCTACTTGATTGTATGGATAATGATATAGACAAGGCTTGTCAGAAGGTTTATGACAAGGTTTGTTACAGTGCAAAAGACTTAGTAAAAACAGGTATGGATATTGAAAGCGAATATGGTATTCCTATCATTAACAAGAGAGTTTCTGTAACTCCTATCGGTATGGTTGCTGCTCCATGTAAGAACCAGGATATTACTAAGTTTGCTAAAACACTTGATAAGGCTGCTGATACACTTGGTATTAACTTTATCGGTGGTTACTCAGCACTTGTACAAAAAGGTTTTGCATCTGGTGATATGGAACTGATTAAGTCTATTCCTGAAGCACTTGCTACTACTGAAAAAGTATGTTCATCTGTAAACATTGGCTCAACTAAGGCCGGTATCAATATGGATGCTGTTAAAATTATGGGTCAGATTGTTAAAGACTCAGCTGAACTTACTAAGGATAAAGATTGTATTGGTGCTGCAAAGTTAGTTGTATTTTGTAATGCTCCGGAAGATAACCCATTTATGGCAGGTGCTTTCCATGGTGTTGGTGAAGCTGACAAGGTTATTAATGTTGGTGTATCAGGTCCCGGTGTTGTAAGAGCTGCTCTTACAAAATGTGAAAATCACAACATTGCTCAAATTGCCGATGTTATCAAAAAGACTGCATTTAAGATTACAAGAATGGGTCAGCTAGTTGCTCAACAGGCTAGTAAAAGACTTGATGTACCATTCGGTATTGTTGACCTTTCTCTTGCACCTACTCCGGCAGTTGGTGACTCAGTTGCTTATATTCTAGAAGAAATGGGTCTTGAAGGTTGTGGTGCTCACGGTACTACTGCTGCTCTTGCTATGCTAAATGATGCAGTTAAAAAAGGTGGCGTTATGGCTTCTTCAAGAGTTGGTGGTCTGTCAGGTGCATTTATTCCTGTTTCTGAAGATGCCGGTATGATTGCTGCTGCTGAAAACGGTTACCTTGACATTACTAAACTAGAAAGTATGACAGCTGTTTGTTCTGTTGGTCTTGATATGATTGTTGTTCCGGGTGACACATCTGCTGATGTTATCAGTGCAGTTATTGCTGATGAAGCAGCTATCGGTATGGTTAATACTAAGACAACTGCAGTAAGACTTATCCCTGCTATTGGTAAAAAAGCCGGTGACACTCTTAACTTTGGTGGTCTACTTGGTTATGGTCCTGTTATGGAACTTAGAAAAGGTTCACCTGCTAAGTTTATTAACAGAGGTGGTCAGATTCCTGCTCCACTACAGGCACTTAAGAACTAATTAAGTTTATATTACATAACGAAACTCCTCACAATTGTGAGGAGTTTTTTTGCAATTATTTATTAACTTTGTTTTTCACTAAGGAAACAATAATATCTGCGATTTTATCAACAGAATATTTACTACTATTAAGTGTTAAATCATAAGTAGAAGTTGCTCCCCATTCCTTATTAGAGAAATGTTTGCAATGATTTTTTCTTTCCGTTTCTACTCTTTTAATTTTTGCTTTAGCATCATTTTCTGACAAATTATCCCTTTTCATAACTCTTGCAATTTTATTTTCGAGGTTACTGTCAATAAAGATATGTAAAGTATTTTCATAGTCTTTAAAAATAAAGTTACCTAATCTGCCTAAGATAACACAATCGCCCTTGGATGCAAGGTCTATCATAACATTTTTTTCCACATTAAACAGTTTATCGCACTTTGTACTTTCGGCACCCTCATAATAAAACTGTGAATAGAAATTATAAAAAGCACTGTTAGCAATTTTTTGCTCATTATTCTCTACATAATGTTCTGTGTTTCCACTTTGCTCAGTTGTTAATGTAATAATATCCTTGTCATAATATTTAATACCAAGCTTATCAGCCACCAATTTGCCGATTTCTCGGCCACCACTACCGTAACCCCTAGCAATTGTGATAATAAGGTTGTTAGTGCTTTCTTTATGTTCAGTTGTTTCAGATGTTGCAGATTGTGAAATAAGTAGCATTGTTAAAAAAGCAAGGTGCTTACCAAAAAACTTTGCAATTAATCCTACTATTAAAGCAGCTACAATTGTACCTTCTCTTACACCATTGATTGTGTTAAACAACATAAATGAAATTATACCGGCTGTTACTGTCATAGAAGCATCAAAACAAACCTTTGTAATACCAAAGTCAACACCAAAACGAATTGTTAGTGAACGAACAAATGACTCACCTGGAAGCATAAGAACATCAGCAATTACTTCTAAATAAACACCAAAACCAAGGATTACACAACCGGTTAACAGGTAAAGAACTTTTACTACATAAATATCGCTATTAACCCAAGTTAAAAGAAACATAGAAATATCTATAAAATAACCAAACAAAATTGATACAGGAATTTGCAATAAATCTATTTTGTTAAATTTCTTTCCTAGAATAATAATCTGTAAAAGAATTAAAAATAGACTGAAATAAATTGTGAATACACCTAAAGTTGGTGTAAATTTTAGGCTAAGTACATATGGGATACTTGAAATCGGTGAAGTACCCAAACTTGCTTTTGTTACAAGTGCAACGCCTAAAGAACTTATAAAAAGTCCAAACAAAAATACAATATATCGTCTAACTAAATTTTTCTTCTTCATATTAACACTCCTTCAAGTTTTTATTGACTCTATTTAGAAAATTTACAAATTGCATTTTCTCTTCATCAGTAAAATCTTTCAGAGCATTATTCTCTAGCTTGGCAAAAGACTCTATAACAAACTTTGCCTCTACTTTTCCCTTTTCAGTTAAATACACAAACTGAAATCTGCGATTATCAGGATCAACCTTACGAATGATAAGTTCATTCTTTTCCATTCTCGCTAAAATGCTTGTGACAGTTGCTTGTTCAATAAAACAAGACTTTGCAATATCTTTCTGTACTGCACCATCATTTTCGTAAAGGTATTCTAAGATTTTTGGTTGTCCTTTAGACAACTTTCTATCTGCTACATTGTCAAATACCTTTTTTGTGTACATTGTGTTATTCTCCATCATCAACTTATGATAGCTCATTACCTCTCCTTCTTTCCAATAATTATGATAACACTTTGAATTCTAATTGTCAACAATAGAACTACTTTTACACAAAAGAAAAAACAGGTGCATTGGCACCCGTATTTTCTAACAAATTAACAAGTGGAACAAAGCAATTCTGCATATATACATTTATCATAGGATAAATTAAAGACTAGAAATATATTTAGAATATCTTTTTCCTTACAAGTAGATTATAGCACTATATAGTATTATTTGTCACTATTTGGTACAATATTGTTATGAAATTGAAATAATTTTGTTTTAATAATTACAAATTGGTATTATTTAGTAATTATATGTCGATTAATTTTTTGACATTGTTTTGTTTAATTAAATAATTTCATTCTAACGGATTTTTAAATTTATACTCTACTTTTCTTACTCCAACATTTATTATTAAACCTATAAAAATAGCCCCACATAAAGTGGGGCAAAATGTTTGACTATTTTTTTATTAACCGATTAAGCCAGGTTTTGTATCATAGAATGATAAGAAGTCTCCCTTATCAATAATCTTATTATCATTGATGATAATCCATTTTTCTGTACCGGAAACACCGTTGTAGTCCTGAGTCTGAACTGTACCATTGTTGATGATTAAGCTATAATCAACACCATTAGCTACCTTAAATGTTGTTGTAAACCAACCATCATCACCCTTTGTTAATGACTGACCTGGCCATTTATTATAAATGTTAACAGAACCTAGTTCTGTATCATACCAAGCCCACAGTTTTGGTGTCCATGTAGCAGAACCACTGTGCTTAACATGAAGTGTTACATCATAGTTATCATCATCATAATAGAATAGTAGTAGCTGACCTGCAAACTTGTGCTGAACATCTACTGAAGAAACTTCACTTTCTACCTTATTACCATCTAGTGTATATTCATTAGCATACTTATAGGCAATTAGTTTATCAGGTGTATAAGTATCGCTCTTACCGGCAACTATATCCATTACCTTATCAGGAGCGATTGGCTTATTAGTTGACTTACTAATATATCTAATACGGATTTTATTTACTAGACCATAATCTTTGTGAGTAATCTTCTTCTGAACTAAAGTAGCATCAGCAACATTAACAACACCATCCTGGTTGTAGTCAGCTGTTTTAATCTGTTCTTCAGTTAAAGTTGCAGTTTTGCTTAGATACTTCTGAATTAGAGTAGCGTCCTTAACAGTTAACTTTGACTTACCTGTTAGGGTCTTTTTTAGATTTTCAGGTACATATTCACCATAGAGAAATGTAACTGTCTTATCAGTAGTACCGAATGTACCATACTGATCACCATCAATACCAAGAAGCTCATACTGTAACTTTAGATTTTCATCTGTCTTAGCTTCATACTTTGTACCAGCTGTACCGTATAGAACCTGCTTTGAAAGAATCTTACCTGTATCAACATCTTTGTTAACAACTGTAACCTTTGATCTATTAGTCTTGATGTTAGCCTTTTCATATGTTGACTTTTCAACAAGAACCATAGCAGTCTGTGAAGGAACTTCAATTTCATTACCCTTAATGTACTTAATTGGAGTTAGACCTGCTTCATCACTGTCGGCAATAACAACCCATTCTGTATCATTAGCAAGAGTTTTATCAAATGCCAGAGAAACTGTTGCACTCTTCTCAACATCATTATTCATAACAACAGCAAGTTTGTTCCATTCGCCTTCAGTAGCATTAGAAACTGTGTAAGAAACAATATTAGATGAATTCGTTAATGTTTGACCGAATCTGTAGTTATCCCTTAGGTTAATGTCATCTGTTGTAAATGGTGAGAATGACTTACGAATATCAAGCATACCCTTGTAGTAAGAAACTAGGTCTGCATTCTTGGAAACATCATTCCAATCAATCATATTTTCTGTAGCAGCAGAATTATATGAGTTTTCGTCACCATCTTTAGATCTACCCATTTCTTCACCTGCTAGGAAGAAGTGAAGACCCTGAGAAGTTGCACCGATTGTTTCGGCAAACTTATTGATACGAATTAGGTTATTATTTCTTGCTCTGTAATCAGATGTCTTACCATATACAGAACCCCATAGTTTATCGTATAGAGTGTTGTTATCGTGGCAAGATACATAGTTAACACACTGTGCAGGAGAATAAGCCTTCCATTTTGCAGCAGAACCGGCTGTGTTAGCTCTTACACCATATCTAACACCCTTAGATGTATCAACTAGGTTACCTTGGATATAACCCTTAGCATCGATTGATGAGTAACTACCCTTAACAGCATCACGATACTGGTCGTTGAACATACCAACCCTGCTATCCAGAGCCTTTGTAGAACCCTGTGAAGCCATCCGTACTGTATCACCATCATAGTCTGTTAGGTCATTCTTAGTAGACATTGACCAACCTTCGCCATATACAGGCATCTTAGGGCTAATCTTGTCTAGTGTTGAACGAATATCATTCATTGTCTTAACATCATGTAGACCCATTAAGTCAAAACGGAAGCCATCAATGTGATATTCAGTTGCCCAATAGTTAACTGACTGAACCATAAAGTTATGATACATAGCTCTTTCAGAAGCTGTATCATTACCACAACCTGATGCATTTGACCATGTACCATTAGCGTTCATTCTGTAGTAATAATCAGGAACTGTACCCTGGAAAGATGTATTTGTGTTGTACATATGGTTGTATACTACGTCCATAATAACACCGATACCAGCCTTATGTAGAGCCTGAATCATCTGCTTCATTTCATTAATTCTAACATTACCATCATATGGGTTTGATGAATATGAGCCTTCTGGAACATTGTAGTTCACTGGGTCATAACCCCAGTTAAACTGATTATCAGGACCTGTTTCATCAACTGAACCAAAGTCATACATTGGGTTAATCTGAACATATGAGATACCTAGTTCTTTTAAGTAATCAACACAAGTTGGAATTGAACCTAGGTTGTTTAGAGTTGTACCTAGTTCTGTAAATGCAAGATACTTACCACGATTCTTAGCAGAAACACCTGAGCTTTCAGAATATGAGAAGTCCTTTACATGAATTTCCCAAATTGAAGCATCAGCAATGTCATCTGTTAAAACATGCTTATCCTGATCCCAACCTTCCGGATTTGTACTGGAAAGGTTACAAACCATTGAACGCTTACCGTTAACACCTGTAGCTACTGAATATACATCAGGAATTTCCTTTGTAGTAACCTTTGTACTGTCAGCAATACTTGCAGCTGTTACTGTGTAAGTGTAGTATGTGTTTGCTAGATCACCATCAGCCTTTACTGAGTAAACACCTGTCTTTTCATCTAATGTTAACTCTTTTGAACCTAAGTCCTTAGCACCTTCTTCTTTATCAGAACCGGTTGCATAAAAATTAACCTTTACTGATTTAGCTGTAGGTGCCCAAACCTTGAATGTTGTTGCTTCTTTAGTATAAGTAGCACCAAGGTCTGTTCCGTTGTAGCGATACATACTATCAATTTTGTGAGCTGCTGTTTCATACTTTGTTGGTGTAGAAGCAGTAGCTGCTGATGAAGAAACTGTAGCAAATGGAATAACAGTTGCTAACATCATGATAGAAAGAACTACGGAAATAATTCTTTTCATTTTATTTTTCCTCCCTTTTTTTATTTAAAAAATAATTTTTCAAAGAATATTATTTCTGAATTTCAATACCCCTAATTCTCTTCTTCTTTCTTGAAGAACGAACTTTTAGGGTAATACCTGCACCGGCTAATAGACCAAGTCCTACCAGTGCAATAGTTGTAACAAGAGCTTTTTTGCTATTGTCATTTAATTGATAATTGTAAATAACAGTTTGTTCTGCTTTTGTATAAACACCTGAGGCATTCTTTGGAGTTGATGTTAAAGTAAGATTCTCATACTCTTTAGCCTTTGTTTTATACTTCTTATCTTGTTTACCTTCCAGCTTCTTGATGTCCATAATATTGCCATCAGAATCCATATAGATAACATTAACTTGACATTTCTTTGTCTTTTCTTTAGTAAACTTATAAGTGACTACCTTATCACCTACTGCAAAAAGACCTGCACCGTTTTCAGGTAATGCATCTGTATCAAGTACATAGCCCTTAATTGAAGGAATTTCATCAGTAAAGTACTGCTGACCGACCTGGTTCTTTAGTACTTTACTTGGAGCAATAGCTTTATCGGTTGATGAGTCAATAAACTTAATTGTTACTGTGCTATATTCACCTGTATAAGCTTCAACAGTAAATTTACAATGTTTGTTTTCAGAAGTAAATTTACCTGTTGTGCTTTCTTTATTAACTATCTTGTATTTTCTTCTTACTGAGTCACTAGGTGTAACACTATAGCTATCACCCACTTGACCTTTAACAATTTCTGTAGAAACCTTTTCACCTGTTTTGTTATCAACATAATCAACAACAACTGCACCCTCTGTTGAGTGACAATTTTTATCAAAGCTGTCTTTATCAACAAGAATCATTGCTGAACTTTGTGGAACTTCTACAGTACCTGAAACTGTACCTAGGTTTCTTAAACCGGCAGTTTCATCATTTGCAATAATTACAAAATCATCTGAATAATTCTTAATCTTGCTTAAATCAACTTTAACAGATTTATCAGGGTTGCCGTTTAGAAGTACTGCAACTTTCTTAAAGTTGTCATTTTCTAATCCATCAACTGCAAAAGCAACTAAACCCTTTGTATCATTTTCAAAGAAATCCAGGTTCTTTGCAGTAGTAGTTGTTGGGTCTCTAAATGCATTAAACTTCTTGTGAATCTGTATCATACCTTTATAGTACTCTACAACATCACTGTAGTTATTAACACTTTCCCAATCAATCATATTTAGAGTTGCCGGTGACTTAAAGCTGTTTTCATCACCGTCTTTACTACGGCAGAACTCTTCACCTGCTAGGAAGAATGTCATACCTTGAGCAGAAAAAATTGTTGCAGCATTTAGCTTAGTCATTTCAACTAGATTTGCATGACGCTTTCTAAAGTCCTTTTCATCAGGATATAGAGAACTGACTAACTTATCATATAAAGTATAGTTATCGTGACAACTTGAATAAACAACAGACTGTGTTGGTGCTGAAGCCCAACCGTTGACACATTCACCGGAAAGACCGATTTTGATATTACCGGTTTTCTTACCACTTGCTAAGAAACCTTTATCTGTTGCATCAAAAGTTTTGCCCTTAATAGCATCACGAACTGTATCATCAAAAGCACCGATTCTACTGTCCAACTTATCCATATTAGCTTGAGTTGCTAAGGCTGTACCATCATCACAAGCAGTCTTTAAATCCCATGCTTCACCATACATTAGAATTTGTGGATTGATTTCATCAAGAGCATAACGAATTTGATTCATTGTATCACAATCATGAAGTCCCATTAAATCAAATCTAAAGCCATCAATGTGGTATTCACTAGCCCAATAAGTAATAGAATCAATCATAAATTTTCTGAACATTTTATGTTCGGAAGCAGTATCATTACCACAAGCTGAACCATCAGAAAATGTACCGTCACTATTCATTCTATAATAATAATTTGGAACTGTTCTGTTAAAATAGCTATCTTCACCTGTATAAGTATGGTTATAAACCACATCCATAATAACACCGATACCGGCATCATGAAGAGCTTTAATCATCTGTTTACATTCATTGATTCTAACATTACCGTCATAAGGGTTAGAAGAAAATGAACCTTCCGGAACATTGTAGTTTACAGGGTCATAACCCCAGTTAAACTGGTCATCTTTACCGGTTTCATCCACTGAACCAAAGTCATACATAGGGTTAATCTGTACATAGTTAACACCAAGTTTCTTTAGATAAGAAATACAAGTAGCATTGTTGCCACTTACACCATCGACAACTGTACCATCTTCTGTAAAAGCTAAGAATTTACCTCTATTTTCTTTACTTACACCGGAATTTTCAGCATAAGAAAAGTCCTTAACCTGTACTTCCCAAATAACAGCATCTGTCTGATTCTTAACAGTTTTGTGAGTATCTTTATTCCAATCTGTTGGATTAGTTAAAGATAAATCAACAATCATACCACGCTTACCGTTAGCACCAACAGCTTTAGCATAAATATCTACTACTTCTTCAGCTTTGCCATCATTAGTAACAACATATGTATAGTATATGTTCTTTAGGTCACCTGTTAAGGTACAAGACCATACACCGTTTGATTTATCAAAAGTCATATCTTGTTCCTTAAAGAAGCCATCCTTGTTTTCTTTCTCTGAGCCATACTTATAAAGTCTAACCTTAACTTCGGAAGCAGTTGGTGACCAAACCTTGAAAGTAGTAGCTTTCTTAGAATAAGTAGCACCTAGGTCATTTCCGTTATAAGATGTTTCGTCTAGTTTTGATGCATAAGCAGCATAATCTTTGGTTGTTTCAGCATTAAAATTCACTATATTTAATCCCACCACCATAACTAGTATCAAAACCATAGAAAGAATTTTTTTAATAGGCATAAAATCCCCCTTAGTTCTGTATTCATACACACTCATTCTAACAAATATTATTATAAATAATTTTCTACAAAAGAATTAAACCGTCTTTATAGACGGTTTATGTGTAGAAAAAACAGGTCAAAATATAGTCATTTTGACTATATTTTCATTTAACTTATGAAAGATTTATTAATAAAGTCATTAATCTATGCCGTATGTTGCCACACCTGTTAATTCTTCTTCTATTCTAGACAATCTATTATACTTTGCAGTTCTTTCACTTCTGCATGGCGCACCTGTTTTTATCTGTCCTGAGTTACAAGCAACTGCAATATCTGCTATTGTTGTGTCTTCACTTTCACCACTTCTATGAGAAATTACAGTTGTATAACCGGCTTTATGGGCAAGTTCGATTGCATCAAATGTTTCTGTTAAAGTACCGATTTGGTTCATTTTCACTAAGATTGAATTGCCTGCTCCAACCTTGATACCATTATAAAGTTTATTTACATTTGTTACGAATAAATCGTCACCTACTAATTGTATGTGGGATAACTTTCCGGTAAGCTCTTCCCACCCTGACCAATCAAATTCTGAAAGCCCATCTTCTATTGAGATAATAGGATATTTCTCTGTAAGATTATCAAGATATTCAATCATATTTTCTGTAGTCATAGATATTTTTCTCTTAGGCAAGTTGTACATACCCTCAGCATACCATTCTGATGAGGCAATATCTAAAGCTAATTTTGTATTTTCCGTGTTATATCCTGCTTCTTCAATTGCTTTTAAAATATATTCAAGTGCTTCTTCATCACCTGAAAGGTTTGGTGCAAAACCACCTTCATCACCTACTGCAGTAGAAAGTTTATCCTTCTTCAACAATGTTTTTAGTGTGTGGTAAATTTCCGTACATTGTCTTAATCCGTCACGGAAACTGTCAGCACCTACCGGCATAATCATAAATTCCTGAATATCCACATTATTATCTGAATGAGCACCACCATTTAGAATATTCATCATAGGACAAGGTAATCTATGAGCATTAAAGCCACCTAAATACCTATATAATGGTAAATTAAGTGATGATGCTGAGGCTTTTGCTACTGCAATTGAAACTGCCAAAATAGCATTTGCACCTAAGTTTTTCTTATTCTCTGTACCATCAAGGTCACACATCATTCTATCAATTAATCGTTGCTGATATGGACTTGTACCTACTAAATGATGAGCCAAAGTTTCGTTAATATTTTTTACTGCTTTGTATACTGACTTACCAAAATACACATCATCATTATCTCGAAGTTCTACTGCCTCAAATGCACCGGTTGACGCACCACTTGGAACAATTGCAGACTGTACTGTACCATCAGATAATGTTACTGTTGCTTCAACTGTTGGATTACCTCTAGAGTCTAGGACTTGTCTTCCCTTTATTTCTTCAATTAACATACACATATAAAAAACCTCCTTTATCATTATTGACAAAGGAGGTTAAATTATACTGATTAGTCTAGGTAATCTTTTAGAATTTTACTTCTTGAAGGGTGTCTTAGCTTTCTAAGAGCCTTTGCTTCAATCTGACGAATTCTCTCACGAGTAACATTGAATTCCTTACCTACTTCTTCAAGTGTACGACTTCTGCCGTCTTCAAGACCAAAACGAAGTCTTAGAACCTTTTCTTCTCTTGGAGTCAAAGTATCAAGAACTTCGTTTAGTTGTTCACGAAGTAATGTATGAGATGCAGCATCTGCAGGTGCCGGTGCATCATCATCAGGAATAAAGTCACCTAGGTGAGAATCCTCTTCTTCACCGATTGGTGTTTCCAAAGATACAGGTTCTTGAGCAACACGCATAATATCTCTAACCTTATCTACAGGCATATCAATTTCTGATGCGATTTCATCAGCAGTTGGTTCGTGACCATTCTGGTGAAGTAACTGAGAAGAAACTTTCTTTACCTTGTTAATAGTTTCAACCATATGAACAGGAATACGAATTGTTCTGCCCTGATCGGCAATAGCTCTTGTGATAGCCTGTCTAATCCACCATGTAGCATATGTTGAGAACTTAAAGCCCTTTGTATAGTCAAACTTATCAACAGCCTTTAGCAAGCCTAAGTTACCTTCCTGAATAAGATCTAGGAATAGCATACCTCTGCCTAGGTAACGCTTTGCAATAGAAACAACAAGTCTGAGGTTTGCTTGACATAGTCTTTTCTTAGCTTCTGTGTTGCCATCAGCAATTTTAATAGCAAGGTCAATTTCTTCTTCAGGAGAAAGCAGTGGAACTCTACCGATTTCCTTTAGATATACCTTTACCGGATCATCAATTGCAACTCTTTCTGCTGCAATTTCGTCACCCTTGCTGGATGATTTTGATGCTACGATTTCAATATCTGATAAATCAACACTGTTGTCTTCAATGATTTCGATACCCTGTGCTTCTAAACCATCATATAGCTTTTCCAGTTGTTCAGGTGAAAATTCAATTTCACCGATAGCATCAAGGATTTCTTGGTTTGAAAGGCTTCCCTTTTGTTTACCTTGTTCAAGTAAATCTTTGATTACTGTTTTCTTATCAACCTGTCCACTCATATATATCTCTCCTTATTCTCGTTTCTTCTTCAGATTATTAATCTGCTGACTAAACTCATCAAGTGATGTGTTTGCGATTTGTTCCTTCGACAACTTACCCTTTTCCTCAAAGATAACACTTATGTACTCATCCAGAGCTTGTTGAGTAGGATTTTTGTCTATTGTTTTATTGACAATAGAATAGACTTTGTTCACTTCATCAGAAGTAAAATCCTCGTTTAGAGAAGTTAATGGCTCATAACCACCCTCAATTCTGTTAACAAAATAACCATATAGTTTTTTGTTAAAATCTGTGACAAATGAATCATTAGGCACTCTTGAATAAATATACTGCTCAACCTCAGGATGATTAACCATATATGATAATAACATTTCTTCGGCAATAGTTGCCCTTGGCTTATCCTTATGTTGCAAGTTTATTTTGTCTTCTCTGCCTGAAAGATTAGTTCTGATTTTTCTAAATTCTTCTTTTCTATTGCTATATTTAATTTTACTTCTAACTCTCTTTAGAGAACTAGAAATTGACTCTGTATGAACACCTGTTTCATCAGCTAACTTAGAGCTGTAAACATCTCGTTCTACATCATCATCTATTTTAGCAATTATATTAATTGCTTCATTGACATATTTAACTCTTTGGTCTGCCAGTTTTAGGTCATATTTTTTTCTTACTTTTGATAGCTGATAATCAACATCATTAAAGCTACCATTCACCAGATTATAGAAAGCAGCACCACCATTATCACCATGTTTTCTGATAAATTCATCAGGGTCTTTACCATCAGGAACTGTAAGGACTCTTATGTTAAGTCCTGTTCTTCTGAGAATTCCAATGGCTCTTTGGGTTGCTTTTTGACCTGCTTCATCGGCATCATAACAAATGATAACATCATCGGCATAACGCTTCATAACAGATGCTTGTTGACTGGTTAATGCAGTACCTAAGGTAGCAACTGCGTTCTGAAAACCGGCTTGATTTACTGCAATAACATCCATATAACCCTCACACAAAATAAGGGTTCTGTCCTGATTTTTCTTAGCATTATTAAGTGAAAATAAATTATTACTTTTACTAAATACAGGTGTATCGCTTGTGTTAAGGTACTTAGGCTTTTGGTCAGTCATAATTCTACCACCAAAGGCAATTACATTTCCCCTTACATCTATAATAGGAAACATAACTCGGTTATAAAATCTATCGTTTGTACCGTTACCACTTTTGTTCTTGTAAACAAGGTTAGCACTTATAAGTTCGTTATCCTTAAAACCTTTTTTTCTTAGATAATTTGAAAGTGCAAAGTGGTCATTAGGAGCAAAACCTAAACCAAAATGTCTGATAGTTTTGTCAGTTAGTCCTCTGCTATGAAGGTAATCTAAGCCTTCCTTACCTAAAGGACTGTACAGACATCTATGGAAAAATCTTGCAGTTTCTCTATTAGCCTCATAAATTCTTTTCTTAAGGTTTGCCATAGAATCATCATAATTACTTTCTTCCGGCATATTAAGTCCAGCTCTTTCAGCAAGAAATTTAACAGCCTCAATATAATCAAGATTTTCAATCTTCATTATAAAGGTAATTACATCACCACCGGCACCACAACCAAAGCAATAAAAAGAATTGTTTTCGGTATAAATATTAAAAGATGGTGTTTTTTCGCCATGAAAAGGACAAAGTCCTACCATATTCCTACCCTTACGCTTTAGAGAAATATAATTTGATGCAAGTTCCGTAAGGTCACTACGCATTTTTAGTTCTTGCAAAAAGCTTTCCGGTAATGGCAAAATAACACTCCTTTCAATAGTTGTAAAACCTACACTATTATATACAACAAAATTTATATTATTCCTTTATTTTTTCAAAATTTTTAAAAATATTTTTGAAAAAACAGATTTTATTAGAAAAATATGTTGTTACATAGGAAAATAATCTTCATTAACAACTTCTACTTCTATCTTTCCATTTGTTGCATCAGCAAGTTTTTTGTTAAAAAATCCAAGTTCATTTATTGGAATATGAAAACTGATAATAACATTTTCCAGAAAATTTGAGTCATCAATAATACCACCACACTCCGGAATAAGTCCGGAAAGTTTTCCGTAAAAATCGTAACTCAAAGTAACAGAACAATTATAGCATTTTTCCATACGAAGAATCTTGGAGGCATCAAGGGCAATCTTTGCACCATGGCTATATGCTCTGACAAGTCCACCTGCACCAAGCATAATACCACCAAAATAACGGGTAACAACTATTACGGTATTTACCACATTATTTTTGTTTAGCACATCAAGAACAGGTACACCGGCAGTACCCTGAGGTTCTCCGTCATCAGAATAACGCTTAATAAAATCATTCTTTAAGCTATATGCATAAACATTATGAGTAGCATCATAATGTTTCTTACGCTTTTCGTTAATAAAATCAATAGCTTCCTGTTCTGTTGAAATCGGTTTACAATAGCCTATAAAACGGCTGTGCTTCTCAACAAACTCAGCTTGATTTTCTTCTTTTGTAGTATAATAAAAATCTTCCATAACAATTAAAAAAACAGGCGGTACACTAAATGTACCGCCTCAACAATTACAAAATTATTTCATACCAAAACGCTTCTTAAATCTATCAACACGTCCGCCGGTATCAACGAGCTTCTGCTTACCTGTAAAGAAAGGATGGCACTTTGAACAAATTTCAACTCTGATATTTTCCTTTGTTGAACCTGTTTCGATTACATTACCACAAGCACAAGTAATTGTTGTCTGCTTATAATCTGGATGGATACTTTCCTTCATTTCATTTCACCTCTTTCGCTGAAACCGTAAATAACAGTTTAGATTATACAACATAAATCCTGAAAATGCAAGTGTTTTTTCAAAAAAATTTTTAACTTTCTAAATAATCAATTAAAGTATTGAAATTTAGACCAAGTTTTCTGGCTAAAAGAGAATTGTTTTTGCCAACATATCTCCACAAAGTATAGTCAGAGTCCATTGCAGTTACCTGCTCATTTTCTTTAGTATATCTTTGGATAAAGCCATACTCTGCACCGTACTTAATTAACCATTGATAAGCCTTAGTTTTGTTGAAAGTACTTCTCATTTCGCTATCAAACTCAACAGAAAGACCAAGTTGTCTTTCGCTGTTGCCACTATCAGCAATTCTTCTATTGGCAATTGACTCGGCTTTTGTTTGGGTATATTTACCTGTGTTAAGCAAAGTGTTTACATATCCACTATAGAGAGTATGTTGGTCATCATATGAAACATAACCTCTTCTAATCTTCAGGTCAACACCATCTTTTTTAGCAGCATTTACCATTTTGTTTAGTGAATCGTAAATCATTGTGCTAACCTTTACACCACCAAAATCTTTTGTTGTTGGTACATAGTTTCTTTCCAATGGGTCAGCAACACTAACAATTTTGTATAAAGTCTTTTGTTGTTCCTTTGAGATATAGTCATCATTGGACTTTACCACAGTTTCCTCACCTTTTGATGAGGAAACATAGGCATAGTAACTTAGGAATGAACCTAAGGCTAAAATCACAACCATAACAATAGGTAAAACATAGAACAAAATATTAATTGCATTTCCCTTTTTCCTAGGGGTATTATCTCCATAAACATAGTGTTTATCTTTTCCGGTATAAAAGCCTTCCGGCTTTGTACTGCCACCATGTCTTCCTTTGGATTTATCTTGCAAGATTTTCACCTCGTAAAATTATTACTTAATTTCTTTAGAATTGATTTCTTCAAGTGCATCTGTTAAGAACTTTTCAACACTCATTGAACCAAGGTCACCTTGTTTACGATGACGAACAGAAATACAGTTATTTTCAATATCCTTGTCACCAACAAGAATCATATAAGGAATCTTCTCTAACTGTGCTGAACGAATCTTGTAACCAATCTTTTCTGAACGGTCATCAACTTCGCATCTGATACCCTTAGCTTCTAGCTGTTTCTTAACTTCATAAATGTAGTCAAGATGTCTGTCGGCAATTGGTAAAAGTTTTACCTGAACAGGTGCTAACCATAGTGGGAATGCACCGGCATATTTTTCGATTAATAGTGCTAATGTTCTTTCGTAGCAACCTACTGATGTACGGTGAATGATATAAGGGTTCTTCTTCTGACCATCCTTATCAACATATTCCATACCAAACTTTTCAGCTAGGAACTGGTCAATCTGGATTGTGATTAGAGTATCTTCCTTACCAAATACATTCTTAATCTGTACATCTAGCTTTGGACCATAGAAAGCAGCTTCGCCCTTACCTACTGAATAAGGAATTTCCAGGTCATCAAGAATCTTCTTCATAACGCCCTGTGCTTCATCCCAATCTTCAGCAGTACCAATATACTTTTCTGTATTTTCAGGATCCCACTGTGAGAAACGATAAGAAACATCTTCATATAGACCTAGTGTCTTCAGTGTATATTTAACTAAATCCAGGCACTGAGCAAATTCATCTTCAAGCTGGTCAGGTGTACACATTAAGTGACCTTCTGAAATTGTAAACTGTCTTACACGAATAAGGCCATGCATTTCGCCTGATGCTTCATTTCTAAATAGAGTTGAAGTTTCTGACAATCTCATAGGTAGGTCACGATATGAACGCTGTCTGTTTAGGAAAACTTGATACTGGAAAGGACAAGTCATTGGTCGAAGTGCAAATACTTCATCATCTTTTTCTTCATCACCAAGTACAAACATACCGTCTTTGTAATGATCCCAGTGACCTGAGATTTTGTATAGGTCTGACTTAGCCATTAAAGGTGTCTTTGTTAACTGCCAACCACGCTTTGCTTCTTCGTCTTCAATCCATCTCTGTAAAATCTGAATAATCTTTGCACCCTTAGGTAGAAGTACAGGTAAACCCTGACCGATACAATCAACTGTTGTAAATAGTTCAAGTTCACGACCTAGCTTATTGTGGTCCCTTGACTTTGCTTCTTCCATCATTTCTAGGTATTCGTCAAGCATTGATGCCTTAGGGAAAGCAATACCATAAACTCTGCATAGCTGATGGTTGTTGGAGTCACCTCTCCAATAAGCACCAGTACAGTTTGTTAAAGCAACAGCCTTTAGAACTGATACATCCATTAGGTGAGGACCTGCACATAGGTCAACAAATTCATCCTGCTGATAGAAAGAAATAGGTTCGTTCTTATCGGCATGTTCCTTACAAAGTTCTACCTTATAAGGTTCATTCATTTCTTCTAACTTTTTGATTGCATCTTGTGGAGAAAGTTCAAACTTTTCAAGTTTGATTTTACTCTTAACAATCTTCTTCATTTCTGCAGTAATCTTGTCTAGGTCTTCCTGTGAGAATGGCTTTTCTACATCAAAGTCATAGTAGAAACCTGTATCAATTGCAGGACCGATTGCACACTTTGCGTTTGGAAAAAGTCTTTTAACTGCTTGAGCAAGTACATGAGAGGCAGTATGCCAAAATGCTTTCTTACCATCCGGATCATCAAAAGTTAAAAAGTCTAAAGTACAATCATTATTAATTGGGGTACGAAGGTCATAAACCTCACCATCTATCTTACAAGCACAAACTTGCTTAAAAAAGCCTCCTCCGAAACCTTTTACAATTTCGTATGGTGTTGTGCCATTTTCAAATTCCTTAACGTCATTTCTTAGTTTTACACTAACCATATTGATTTCTCCTTTGTATAAAAATAAAAGTCCCAATATTCTATAAAAGAATATTGGGACGATATAAACTAAATCGTGGTTCCACCCAAGTTCGGTATAAAAACCCTCATTTACCTTTAACGGAGTTAACCGGTATGTCATTTCCTACATACACTCAAAGGTAGTAACTAAAAGCTCCTAAATATTTTGCCTTACAGCTAATAAGCAAAACTCTCTTGATTCGGTGGCTGATAATTGTGTCCTTCTCAACGCTTTAAATTTATATTATCACTTTAATTTTCTATTGTCAATTACTATTTTTAATTTTCTTCATCTTTCGGAGATAAATCTTTATCATTTTTACCGGAAGTGATTTCCAGAATAAGTCTATCAACATTAGAAATTTTTTCTTCTGTTGTAAATTCCTTGTCGTTTTCATCACTACCTGATACTACAGGATAGTCCTCAACATACTTACCATAGGTTGCACCTGTTGGGAAATACCCACTATCTCTAGTATCAATAGACTGAAAACTACTGTCGTGAGTGATGTATAGATTACCGTTCTTACGCTCTTTAGCTTGGAGTTTCTCAAAGTTCTTTAGCTTTTGATTACGGATTTCTTCATTAAGTTCAAGGATTTCTTCCTGTGACTCAATAATTCTAACTTCATCTTTATTTTTACTATACTTTGAAATTTCTAACATAAAAGCTACTGCATACAAAGCAAATAAAGTTAACTCACAAGCTTTGATGATTTCCATATAATAACCACTTGTATAACCGTTAAGAATCAGTTTTGTTACAATTTGAACATCATATGTTACAAGTACTGAAACTAAAGGAATACCAAAAAGAACAATCTCTTTCACATAATTTTTTTGGTTTAACATTGAAATTATTGAAGTAGCTGAAAGTAAATACAATGACAAGAAAAGATAGATAAACAAATCAAGTACATCTGTCATTACAACTGAGCTTGCACTGTTCTCTGTTAAAGCAGTAAACAATTTTACAACGCACCATAAAGGTACTGTTAACATTAACAGTGAAACAGTTGATGGTGGTTTTTTGCCACTAATATGAGTCCAGCTAAGTAAGAATAAGCCAAAAGCTGCAACACAAGAAAGGATAATATTTAAAAGTGTAGTTGAAGTATAATTCTTGTAAATTAAGATTGACGGCAAGTAACAACAAACATCAACTATAAGTGCTACTGCTGAAAATAAACACATTGAACCTGCAAATGTATTCTTCTTATAATTATATACAGAAGCAGTCTTTTTATCAGTAACAGACATAATAAACAAAATAATAAACTGAACAAAAACAAGTCCTATTGTAACATATGATGCAATTATATTGTCATTGCCAAAAATACTGTTACCGGTTTGTTCTGTATAAATTTGATACACTTTAGTTATTAACATTAACAAAATTGTAGGTATTAGTGTAAACCACATCTTCTTATACTTCATAAAAATATCCTTTATAAGTTATTACATATCACGATAATGCTTTACTCTTCTCTTCTTTGACTTTTTCTGTCTGTTATGTTTAACAACAACAAATAGATAAATTGCAAATAGGATTACAACAATAATTGCTGCAATAATAAAGTAGATTGAAGTAAATACATTTTTCAAAATATCAAGCACATAAAGAAGGGTACTTCTCTCTACTGTTTCATCAGCTACAAGGTTAAAGGTAGAAACCTTTTCACCTTTATAATAAACTGATGCTTTACCTACATAGTCACCTTCTTTAATAGGTGCATCTATTGAGTCAGGAACATCTGTTTTGATAGTAATTTCTTTATCCTTAACACTGCTTGGTAGAAGAATATTGAAGTCATCTTCTGCACTTAACTGAATAGAATTTTTATCCCAAGACAAATCTACCTTTTCTTCACATACAGGAGTTTCTCTTGAAACAATTTCTTTAAGTTCAATATTTTGGAATGCCCAACGGAACAAAGCTGCTGCATCTTCCATATTATAATATTCATCAATACCTTGTTCTTCGTTATATGGTGCTTTCATAAGAACTGCCATATAACTATAACCATCAGCTACTGCCTGAGTAACTAAGCAACGACCTGCCTGATCGGTTGTACCTGTCTTGATACCCTTGGCATACTGATAATAATATTCAGTAGTTGAGTCAATTAGGTGGTTAGTTGATGAATAATATGTATCACCGATTGTATAGGAAATTGTATTTGTAATATCTGAGAATTCAGGTAGCATAAGTGCATAACTTGCAATCTTATATATATCTTCGGCAGTTGTATAGTGGTTAGGGTCATGTAGACCATGAGGGTTTACAAAATGAGTGTTCTTACACTTAAGTTCCTTAGCCTTATCATTCATCATCTGAACAAAGCGAGTAACACCACCTTCACCACCAACATAGTCAGCAAGTACAAGGGCTGCATCATTACCGGAAGAAATCATCAGACACTTTAGTAACTGTTCAATAGTAAAGGACTTACCTATATTATCGGAAACGGCAGACTGTGAACTGCCTGTACCTTCCAGTGGCTTTAGGACACTTGCCTTAATCTTAACCTTCTGAGTAAAGTCACTTACATTTTCGGCAACTACTACATAAGTCATAATCTTTGTTAGAGACGCAGGGTATCTCTTTACATCAGCATTCTTACTATATACTGTAACACCTGTATCTAGGTTTACAAGCAAAACTGTTTCTGACTTTGTCTTTACATTACAACCAAAATCAAAGTTAGAAATAGTTGCCGAGTCCTTATTAATATTAGAAGAAGTTGTTGCACTTACCGGTAAAGCAAGTGATGAACACAAAACGAATGTAACTAAAATTACTGAAATTATTGAAAAAATTCTTTTTTTCATAGAAAAAATACCTCTTATATGTTAATATATCATATATACTATACTACAAAACTGATTTACTTTCAATCAAAATTTTAAATTTTAGGTGATACTTTTTGATTTACATAACCGGAGATAAGCATGGAGACATTTCTTTCTTTAAAAGAAAAGAAATAAAAAAGCTAAAAAAGAATGATTACTTAATAATTACAGGTGACTTTGGTTTCTTCTGGAACAACAGTAGGCAAGAAATTGAAAATCTGAAATTTTTAATGAGACAACCATATAAAATACTTTTTGTTGACGGTACTCACGAAAATTTTAATATGATAGAAAAGTACCCTATCGTAAAATTTGGTGGTGCCAAAGCTAGAAAAATTGCACACAACATTTATCATTTATTGAGAGGTCAAGTATATATTATAGAAAAGAAAGGCATCTTCACCTTTGGTGGTGGAGTTAGCAGAGATTTGCAAAAAATGCTTGACATTAATATGTGGTTTGAAAGGGAAATGCCTAGCAAGGAAGAATTTATTGAAGGTGCAAAACAACTTAATAAATTTGGCGGTAAGTTGGATTATATTATTACTCACGAACCACCTACTCAAATTAAAGGTATTATTAATCCGGACTTGAAACCTAATGCAGTTAATATTTACCTTGAACAAATTGCAGAACAAGTTACCTTTGACAAGTGGTTCTTTGGATATGCACATATTGACGAAGAAGTCAGACCAAATTATTTTGGTGTGTTTAATGAACTTCTACCGGTTAATAAAAAAGAAAAACCCAGAGTTTTTTAATTAAAAACATTATGTATAAATAAAACTGCTTGAACAAATCAAGCAGTTTTTTCTTTTATAGAAATATATTAATTTAAACTTTCTCCACCTACTCTGCCAAAGAGTTGGTTAATTTCGGCCTTGATGCCTTTATATTCATCTTCACTTAGGTCACTTGATTTTTTAAGAATTTCTTCAGCACACATTTGTGCCTCATTTAAATCTTCCATATTGCCTAAATCGGCAATTTTCATTTCAGGTAAACCATGTTGTTTCTCACCAAAAAAGTCACCCGGTCCTCTAAGTTTCAAGTCCTCATCAGCAATTTCAAAACCGTTTGAAGTGCGTTTCATAGTTTCAAGTCTTTTAATAGTATCGTGAGTTGTATTGTCGGAAACTAAGATACAATAGCTTTTTTCACTGCCTCTACCTACTCTGCCTCTTAACTGATGAAGTTGAGAAAGACCAAACCTTTCAGCATTTTCTATCATAATAATATTTGCATTTGGCACATCAACACCAACTTCAATTACTGTTGTGGAAACTAGGACTTGAATTTTGTTATCCTTAAAGTCATTCATAACCTTTTCTTTATAGGCAGGTTTCATTTTACCATGAATAAGACCTACATTTATATTTTGAAAGTCAGTATGATTTCTCAAAGTTTCTGCATACATTTCTGCTGAATGTAGGTTAAGCATTTGGTTTTCACTTTCATCTACCAAAGGACAGACAATATAGCATTGATGACCTTCTTCAACATTTTTCTTAATAAAGCCCAAGGCTCTTGCCCTCTTTTTACCGTCAATCAGTAAGGTATCAATCACTTGTCTTCCGGGTGGTAATTCATCAATTATAGAAATATCAAGGTCACCGTAGATAATAAGTCCTAAAGTTCTTGGAATAGGTGTTGCACTCATTACCATTAAGTGTGGGTGATTTCCCTTTGAAAGCAAAGTTGACCTTTGTCCTACACCGAATCTATGTTGTTCATCAGTTATTGCAAGTGCTAAAGACTTAAACTCAGTATCTTTTGTTAACAATGCGTGAGTACCTATAATAAGGTTAGTTTCTCCCGAAGCAAGTTTTTCCCTTGCTATTTTTTTATTTTTAGGAGCTAATGAACCTGTTAGTAAATCTACATTAATGTCGGTATTTTCCAATAATTTTGAAATACTTTCGAAATGCTGTTGAGCTAGAATTTCTGTCGGAACCATAAAGGCTACTTGGTAGCCATTCTTGATAACACTATATGCTACTGCTGAGGCAACTGCAGTTTTACCTGAACCAACATCACCTTGAACAAGTCTATTCATTGGTGAGCGTTTGTTCATCATATCATTTAGACAATCATCAATAGTTCTTTTCTGTGCATTTGTTAGTTTAAACGGCAACATACTTAAAAATTCGTCTGTATAATTCTTCTGAAGAACAATACCATTTTCTTCTTTAGTATTACTTTTTAGAAATTTTAGGCCTAATATCAAAACTAAAAGTTCCTCAAAAACAAGTCTTCTTCTTGAAGTATAAAGTTCGTCACTATCAAGAGGAAAATGAATTTTCCTAATTGCATAATCAAGGCTTTGCAAATTGTATTTATCCCTTATCCATTGAGGTAATGGGTCATTTATCTTTTCCGGTAATAGGTCTAAGGCATTCTTCACTGCATCAGTAACCATTCGGTTATTAAGACCGGCAGTTAAGGGATAAATTGGGTGTATTGAAGTGCCATCACTAACCTTTGCAAATGTTGGTGCAATCATCTGTAATCCTGATTTAGCCTGAGTTATTTTTCCAAAAAAGAAATATTCTTCATTTTGCTTTATCATTTGGCTAATGTATTTATTATTAAAGTAAAGCAAAGTTACTGCACCACTATCATCATAAGCCATTGCCTTACAAATCATTTTGCCACTACCACGAGCAAAACCAACTTTGAAAGCAGTTCCTACAGTTGCCCTAATACACACATTAATACCGATTTCAGCCTCTTTGATAGGAGTAGGACTGCTCCAATCCTCATAGTTACGAGGATAATATCTAATTAAATCACCAACAGAATATACAGAAAGGTTGTGAAAAAGTTCTGCTCTCTTCTCTCCTATTCCCTTAAGGCATTCAATTTTCTTTTTAAATAGACTTGCCATATTATACCTCATAAAATCTTATAAACAAAAAAGGCAGGAAAAATCCTGCCCTTTTAAAACTTCTAAATTAATATTCTACACCCATAATGTAGTAATATACCGGCTGGTCACCCTTGATTAGTGAAATATCAATGTTGCTACCGTACTTTTCAAGCAATGCTTCATAAGCCTCGTTAGCTTCTTCCTCTGTAATATCTTCACCGTAAATCAAAGTAACAAATGATGCACCCTTTTTGATAACTTCTTTTGCTAGTTTTAGAAGAGCTTTCTGAGAAGACTTTTCACAAACACAAAGTTTGCCGTCCTTAAGACCGATAATCTCTCCTTCTTTAATCTTCTTACCACCAAATTCGCTATCTCTGGCAGCAAATGTAATCTGTCCGGTTACAACATTCTTAACTGACTCAGACATAACTTCTAGGTTTTCTTCAACTGTAGAATCTTCATCATAGTTGATAAGAGCAGTTAAACCTTGAGAAATTGTCTTTGACTGAATTACATAAACTTCTCTGTCATTTACCATATCAACAGCTTGCTCTGCTGCCATAATGATATTCTTGTTATTTGGAAGTACAACAACTACCTTTGCAGGTGTTGCCATAATTGCATCATAAATATCATCAGTTGATGGGTTCATACTCTGACCACCTGAAACAATGTGGTTACAACCCATATCTGTAAATAGTTCAGAAAGACCTTCACCGGCTGCAACTGATACAAAACCGATTTCTTCTGTTGGTTCAGCCTTTTGTAGCTTAGGTGCTTTTTCTTCTGTAGCACCGGCATTCTTGTGCTGTTCTTTCATATTTTCAACTTTAACAGTTAGTAGCTGACCGTATTTTAGACCTTTTTGTAGTGCCATACCAGGGTTATCAGTATGAACATGAACCTTAATGATTTCTTCATCATCAACAACTACAACACAGTCACCGATTGACATTAAATATTCCTTTAGGTCTTGTGGGTCTGCTAAACACTCAGCATCTCTGCCAACAATAAACTCTGTACAATAAGTAAAGTTAATTACTTCATCAAACTGAGCTGCTGCACTTTCAAAGTTATCTGTTTTAGCTTCTGTTTCTTCTTCAAATGGGATAATCTCATCATCAGCAATTACAGAAAGCATACCCTGGAAGATAACTAACAAACCTTTACCACCGGCATCAACAACACCTGCTTTTTTAAGTACAGGTAAGAACTTTGGTGTTAGTTCAAGAGCTTCTTCTGCTGCTCTGACTACTTCTGTCCAAACGATTGTAGCATTGCCTGTTTCTGTAATAATGTTCATACCGGCTTCATAAGCCATTCTTGCAACAGTAAGGATTGTACCTTCTGCCGGTTTAGTAACAGCCTTATAAGCCTCATCAACACCAATACCTAAAGCATCAACTAAATCCTCACCATTAGCCTTTTCCTTATCCTTAAGACCTTTTGCAAAACCTCTAAAGATAATTGAAAGGATAACACCTGAGTTACCTCTGGCGTTACGAAGCATAAAGGAAGCAGTCTTGGATGCTACTTCTGAAATAGGAGCATCTTCTATCTTCTTAAGTTCCTTAGCTGCTGCAGAAATTGTCATTGACATATTTGTACCTGTATCACCGTCCGGTACAGGGAAAATATTTAAGTCATTTAGTGCTTGTTTTTGAGCACATATATTATTTGCACCTGAAATGATGGCATCTCTAAATACGTTACCTGTTATCATCTCATCACATCCTATCCTTAACGATAATTAAATTCTTAACCATTATAACACAAAAAAAGGACTTGTACAAGACAAGCCCTTAAAATAATTGTATAAAATTTCAGCTTTTTAAATAGAAAATGTTTCCAGTTGTTTTGTTATTTCATAGTTATTCAACACTTTGTTGTTATTTTATCGCTTTTTCTACTAAAAAACTCATTGCTGTGCGTTCTTCACCATTGATTTCTACATTTGTAAATGATGGTACGCATACAATGTCACATTCTTCATTTAGATATGACCTTGCAACTGCAATTGACTTTACTGCTTGGTTAGTAGCACCGGCACCTACTGCCTGAATTTCTACCTGTCCCTCTTCACGAATAACTCCGGCTATTGCACCTGCAACAGAATTTGTTACTGATTTTGAAGATACTTTTAGTGTTTCCATAATTCTTTTTCCTCCAACAAAAAAATGTTTAGTTATATTATAACTTATTAGCGTGGCAATTTCAAGAGCTTTATTACATATTTTGGTATTAATTATCTTATTTCAATTCTCTCGATATCTTTTGTTACTGCTGTTTTGTCATCAATATCAAAGATAACACAATCCATTTTACAGTCACCATCTGCATAATCAAATCTTTCCGGTAGTTTATTTCTCAGTTTACTGATAATAATTTCCGGTTTAACACCAAGTACAGAATTAATAGGACCTGTCATACCTACATCAGTTATATAACCTGTGCCATTTGGTAAAATTTCTTCATCAGCAGTTTGTACATGAGTATGTGTGCCAAATACAGCTGTAACCTTACCGTCTAGGTAATAGCCCATTGCTCTCTTTTCACCTGTTGCCTCAGCATGAAAATCAACAATCTTGATTTTGCAATCATCTAATTCTTCCAGAACTTTATCCATTGTTCTAAATGGACAATCAAGAATATTATCCATAAATGAATTACCCATAACATTAGCTACACCAACAGTAAATCTACCCATATCATATTTACAGTAACCTACTCCCGGAGTTGTACTGTTTGGAAAATTTGCAGGTCTGATGATATATGGCTTTTCATCAAGATAAGAATAAAATTCTTTTCTTCTAAATGTATGGTTACCAAGTGTAATAATATCTGCACCACTTGTAAAAATATGGTCAGCAGAAGTAGGTGTAATACCATTACCGTCACTTGCATTTTCACCATTACATATAGTTAAATCTATTGACTTAATTTTCTTTAAAGAAGGAAGTTTCTTCCTTAGAAACTCACAACCGTTTTTTCCAACAACATCGCCAATACATAAAATTCTCATATATACACACTTTCTATATTTATATAGGTGAATTATTTTCAACCTTAAATTTATAAAGATATTATAACACACTTCATTTGCATAAAAAAGTAGTATTTTAATTTCCCACAATTATTGGTGACTGTACACATAAATTCTCTGTAACTTGATAATCACAATCTATATAGTAATAATCTTTATCTTGACGGTAGGTGTATTTACATTTTTCAATATTTTTGTTGTGGAAATAAAATTTTTCTTCTAACTTTGCAAGTTTGTTCAGTTGCTTTTTATATTCTTTTACAGAAATATTCTTCTTTTCTAACTTATAAATATATTCTTCTGTTAATGAAAAAGGCAAAACAATATCATTTGTATAACCGTAATAAGTTTTTTTAGTAGATTTATAGGTATGGTACTTTATATGATTAAAGTCTATAGGAAATGAAAACCATAGTAAATTACATCTTTTTCTCTTCATCATTTCATCAGTTTCACAGAGAAATTCACTTTTCTTTTTTATCTTATATGTTCTTTCATAATGAGTTCTACCAATAATTTCACCTACTGAATGTACAAGTGTAGTTGTGGTTTCTGTATTTTCTTCACTTTCACCATTTACAACTACACCGCTAACCAGCATTTGTCCCTTTACTACTGCTGAACCTACTTTAACCATTGGTGTACCTTTTAGAACACTTGACTTTACTACTACTGCATCTCTCCTGCATTTTAAGTTTGATGGCTGATTATTTTTTAAAACTTTATTTGGTACTTTATATTTTTCTTTCACTTCTACTTCAGCTTTACAGCCCGTTAGGTTAATTGAAATCCATCTTAATTCAGGCAGTTGCTTTACCACTTTTCTTTCAATGTCCTTTAAATTCAAATTTTCTTTATACACACCGTTACGAATTCCAACATCATTTAGAACATTTAAGATTTTAGTAGTTGGTACATTGTTGTTACCGTTTACAGTTGTTACCCAAATAAATTTACTTAAAGTAAAGGTTATTAAAAGAAATATTATTGCACCAATGAAAATACCTTTCCTTGCTTTATACTTCTTAATTATAAATGGTAAACCTACTTTCTTCTTTATCCTTGTTTTTATGCCTGTTTTATATAAAGATTTTCTTAGTCTTTTATACTCTCTGACATTAACAGAAAAAGAAATACCGTCTTTGCAAGGAACAATATTCCAATATGTATAACCTTGACGGTTAAGAATGTTAATTAATCTTTCTGTAAATTTTCCTCTGGCAATACAAGTAACATAGCCACGAACATAACGAATTAACTTTACCAGCATTTACTCACCTACAATATAAATTCTATTTTTAGCACAGTACCCTCTATTACTAAAGCTGAAGAAGAAAGATATTTTAGTTTCAGACCTCTACCGGTAACCGATATAACCATTGACTTTGTATTTACCTTAATATTTTCACTTTCATATTTTAAAACACCTGTACAACCCTCAATTGTGATTTCTCTATTACCAGTCATTTCTATTAACGGTATGTTTGAAGTTAAATCTGTTGGGAAAAATCTTTCAAAATCTTTCTTCATCAAGTCACCTCTTTCACTTATTTTTACGAAAGTAAAGTTATATTTATGACTAATTGCATATATATTAAAAGTGAAGACTTTTATTAATTTTAAGAAAAACTTAATATTTCTGTTTTCTTTAGGTACAATAATCATTCTCCTAGCATTTACTAGTACATATAAAGAAAGTGTTATTGAAGGTATTGATGTATGTTGTAATGTACTTTTGCCTTCTTTATTTCCGTTTTTCTTTCTTAGTTCATTTGTTATATACACAAATTGCTTTCAGCCTATTGCAAAGCATTTAGGTTTTGTCAGTAAAATTTTCGGTGTATCTAAAAATGGACTTATAGCTATTCTTTTATGTTTAGTAGGTGGTTTTCCTGTTGGTGGAAAAGCTATTGCTACTTTATACTCTGAAAACAAAATTACTGAAAGTGAGGCTAAAATTTTAAGCTATTGCTTAGTAGGTGCAGGTCCCGGTTTTTTAGTTACATTTGTTGGAGAAAATTTGTTTTGCAACAAAACACTTGGTATTTATCTGTTATTTGCAAATTATCTTAGTGTTCTTTTAATTACATTTTTAAACTGCAAAATACTGAATAAACGTTCTAAAAAGCCCTATATATATAATAGTATAGAGAAAAGCAGTGATTATAGCCTTGGAGAAAGCATTGTAAATGCCACAGAAAGCAGTATTAAGTCATCACTTTCAATGTGTGGTTTCGTGATAATTTTTATTGTTTCAAACAATTTACTTAAACTTTTGCCTATACATACCGAACTGATTTCTATTATTTTAGAAATAACAAGTGGTGTTATTAATTGCAATCATATTTTATCAATAGAAAGTGTTGCCTTTTTCATTGGATTTGGTGGAATATGTGTTCACTTTCAGATTTTTGGAATTATAAAAGATATTCATATTAACAAAGTGTTTTTCTTTTTAATGAGAGTTTTACAAGGTTTAATTTCTTATGTAGTAATGTTTATTCTCTTAAAAGTTTTTCCTATATCAGCAAAAACCTTTGAAAGTATAAACAAAGAAACTACTGTAACGGTTTCTTCTACTATATGGGGAAGTTTTGCCCTTATATTTCTTTCATTAATATTCTTAGTGTCAATAAATCATAAAAACAATCAGGAGGTTAATTTATGTGCGGAATAGCAGGATGGTTTGACAAAAACATTGACTTTAGTGAAAAGAAGGAGGTTATCGGCAAAGTATCACAATCATTAATACCTAGAGGACCTGATGAGAATGGTGCTTACATTACAAATGACATTGCCCTTATACATAGGCGACTTGTAGTTATTGACAGAGAAAACGGAACTCAACCTATGACTGTACAACACAAAGACAGAAAATATACTATTGTATATAATGGTGAGTTATATAATACTGAAGAAGTCAGAACTAAACTTATTGCAAAAGGTTTTAAGTTTAGAGGAAGAAGTGATACAGAGGTTGTACTAAAGTCCTACATTCAATGGGGAAAGAAATGTGTTGAAAAGTTAAATGGTATTTTTGCCTTTGGTATTTATGAAATGAAAAGCAAGGAACTTTTCATTTGTAGAGACAGAATCGGTGTAAAGCCTTTGTTCTATCATCAATACAAAGGTGGCTTAATTTTTGCTTCGGAAATAAAAGCTATTCTTGCTACCGGTATGGTAAAACCTACTGTTGATGAACAAGGTTTAATGGAAATTTTCTTTATGGGACCTGCAAGAACACCCGGAGTTGGTGTATTTAAGGATATTAATGAACTGTGTCCCGGTGAAATGGCTCTATACAAAAACGGAAAGCTACACAAAGAATTTTACTTTAAGCTAAAAGCAAAAGAACATACAGATGATTTACAAACTACTATTGAGAAAACAAGATACTTACTAACAGACTCAATTAAAAGACAGTTAATTTCCGATATGCCGGTATGTTTCTTCTTATCAGGTGGACTTGACAGTTCAATAATTTCAAAAGTTGCATCAATGTACTACAGAGAAAAGAACAGAGGCAGAATACACACCTTCTCTGTTGAGTATGAAGAAAATGATAAGTACTTTAAGAAAAGTTTATTTCAACCTAACAGAGATGCTGACTATATTAAAATGATGGTTAAGGATACTCATAGTGTTCATAATGAAGTTATCCTAAATCATCCTCAACTTGCTGATGCACTTTATGATGCTACTGTTGCAAGAGATTTACCGGGTATGGCTGATATTGATTCTTCCCTACTGCTGTTCTGTAAAAAGATAAAACAAGAATATACAGTTGCACTTTCAGGTGAATGTGCCGATGAACTTTTTGGTGGATACCCATGGTATCACAACAAAAATATTTTATTTGAACAATGTTTTCCTTGGTCAAAAGACCAAACTATAAGAAGAAAAATTCTAAAGTCCGGCTTATTAAAAGATGGCGAAGAATATGTACATGAAAGATACTATCAAACTTGTAGAAGAACCGATAAGCTAAGAAGTGATACAAAGGTATCTGCAAGAATGAGAGAAATGTTTATGCTGAACTTTTACTTCTTTATGCAATGCTTACTTGACAGAAAAGACAGAATGAGTATGTACTCCGGTCTTGAAGTTAGAGTTCCTTTCTGTGACTATAGAATTGTAGAATACGCTTACAATATGCCTTGGGAAATGAAAGCCTATGATGGCAGAGAAAAAGGTATTGTAAGAAAAGCATTTGAGGACATATTACCTAATGAAATATGTTGGAGAAAGAAAAGTCCTTATCCTAAAACTCACAATCCTGTTTATATGGAAATTGTCAGTAAAAAGGTTCAAGAAATTTTACAAGACAAAACAAGTGCATTATCCACTTTACTTAACAGAGATGGCATCAAGGATATTATGGATAATCCTGATAAGATAGAAACACCATGGTACGGTCAATTAATGAGAGCACCACAGATTATGGCTTATATTATTGAACTTGATGAATGGTTTAAAACATACAATGTTGAAATAGACATATAGAGATGAAAGCAGAGTTTTTGTAACTCTGCTTTTTTATGATTTATTTTGCACTTTTGATTTTCATATTGGTTACAAATCAATCACAATTAATCACTATTCGTTGAAATATCAACTTTGATATGTTATAATATCATGTACGGTAAGGAGATAATAGTAATCATGAAAAAGATATTATTCATTTATAACCCTGTATCAGGTAAAGGTGCAATAAAGTCAAAGCTTTCTTATATTGTAGAAAATCTATCGACTATGGGTGTAGTAACAGTTATGCCTACTAAAGCAAAAGGCGATGCTACTATATTTGTAGTTGAAAATATGGATAATTTCGATATTATCATTTGTTCCGGTGGTGACGGTACACTTAATGAAGTTACTACAGGATATATGAAAGTAGAAAAGGAAAGAAGAAAACCTTGTGGTTATATTCCTGCTGGTACAGTAAACGACTTTGCAACTTCACTTGGCATTTCTAAAAATATTAACAAATGTATTGACCAAATTTTGGATAGTTGTATCTTCCCTTATGATATTGGAGAATTCGGTGACAGATACTTTAACTATATTGCAGGTTTTGGTGCATTTACTGAGGTTGCTTACTCAACATCACAAAGTGCTAAAAATATGCTAGGCAAAACAGCTTATATTCTTGAGGGTATTAAAAGTCTTACAAAAATTAAAAGTGCTAATGTAAAAATTATTACAGAAAATAAAACTGTTGAAGGTAATTATATTTTCGGTATGATTTGCAATACTTTCTCTGTAGGTGGCTTACTTAAAATCGACAGAGATGATGTTTCTCTTGATGACGGTAAATTTGAAGCTATCTTTGTAAAGAAACCTAAGAACCCTATTGAATTTCAAGAAACACTTAACGACACATTAAGTGGTAAGCTAAACAGTAAACACTTTGAATATTTTAGAAGTAGCAACTTTAGAATTATTAGTGAAGAACCACTTAACTGGACACTTGACGGTGAATTTGGTGGCAAAACCGATAATGTGGAAATTCATAATCATGAAAGAGCCATTGAATTTTTACGACCAAATAAAGGGTGATTAAAATCAAAAGAGAACAATTTTTAAAATGTATTAACACTATAAAAAACAATAATGCTCTGTACAAAATAGTAAAATTCATTTACAAGTTTGTACCGTTTTCAATTTTTCTAGGCTACCCTATTCTATTATGCTACCTTTTATTTACTAAAGATATAAGGATTATCAAGGTTATTGTAATTCCTCTGGTTACATTTATTGGTGTAACTATAATGAGATTATTAATTAACAGAACAAGACCATATGAAAAATATAACTACACACCTGTGTTTCCAAAAGACACCAAAGGAAAAAGTTTTCCTTCTCGTCATGCAGCAAGTGCCTTTATACTTTCATATGCTTTTCTGTACATTAATCCGATACTTGGAATTATCTCACTGAGTATATCTTTAGTAATGGCATCATTAAGACCACTTTGTGGTGTACACTATATTAGTGATGTTGTTGCAGGTATATTGATTAGTTCTGTTATCGGAATATTGTTTTTCTTTATATTCTGATTTATGAAATTAGAAAAATTAAACTAAGGGCGATGAATCTTTCATCGCCTTTCTTTATTATTAAATGTAAATTGTGCATAATACTTTTGTGCAAATTTACATAAACAAGACTAAAAAATTCTATAAAAAATCAAAAATATGACGCTTTTTGATTGAAATTATGCGTATATTTGAAGTAATTTGAAAGAAAATGAAAAAAATATTAAGAAAATGCATAATTTCTATTGACAAGCTAATATTTTTATGTATAATTTAAACCATAGAAGGTGATTGAATGTTGACACAAGAAAGATTTAACACAATTCTAAATTTACTAGAAGAAAAAGGAGCTGTTACAGTTCAAGAATTATCAGAAGTTTTAGGTACTTCTGAATCAACAGTCAGACGAGATTTAAACACACTTAATGAACAAGGTAAACTTGAAAAGGTTCATGGTGGTGCCACATTAAAGAAATCTGACGATGGATTTGTAAACACCGAGGATGACTTTGTTACAAAGTCACATCTTCATTCTCAAGAAAAAGAGAACATAGCTAAGTACGCAGCATCCCTTATAAAAGATGATGATTTTGTTTACCTTGATGCCGGTACTACTACAGAAAAACTAATTAAATATTTGCCTGAAAATACCAAAGCAACATTTGTTACTAACGGTATTGTTCATGCAAAAAGCTTAGTTAGAAAAGGACTTAGAGCATTTGTTATTGGTGGAGAATTAAAACTGATTACAGAAGCTATCATTGGCGTTACTGCTATTGAAGAACTTAACCGATATAACTTCTCAAAATGTTTCCTTGGTACTAACGGTATCTCTAAGGCAAACGGTTTTACTACACCTGACATTGATGAAGCAATGATAAAAAACAAAGCTCACGAAAAAAGCTATGTTACTTATATTCTTGCAGACCATAGTAAATTTAACAGAGTGTTTTCTGTTTCTTTTGGAGAGATGTCAAATTCTTGCATCATTACAGACAAACTTACAGATAATAGCTACAAAGACTTAGCTGTAATTAAGGAGGTAGATGGATGATTTACACAGTTACCTTTAACCCTGCAATCGACTATGTTGTTGAGTTAGTTAGTTTTAACATTGGAGAAATTAACCGTACTACTAGAGAATATATGAACCTTGGTGGTAAGGGTGTTAATGTTTCCAGAGTTCTAACAAACCTAGAAGTTCCAAATGTTGCTCTTGGTTTTGTTGCCGGTTTTACCGGTGATGCACTGAGAAACGGACTAGAAAGAATGGGTGTTAAAACCGACTTCATCAGCCTTGAAGAGGGTAACACAAGAATCAATGTAAACATTAAAGGTGTTGAAGAAACCGATATTAATGCCAGAGGACCGGAAATTCCAAACTCTGCAATTGATGAACTATTTAAAAAGCTTGATAATCTCCAGTCAGGCGACACACTTGTACTTGCCGGTTCAATCCCAACCTCTCTCCCAAATGATATGTATGAGAGGATTATGGAGAGATTATATGGCAAGGGCATAAGATTTGTTGTTGATGCTACTCGTGATTTACTAGTTAAGTCACTAAAGTATGAACCATTTCTAATCAAGCCAAACAATCACGAACTTGGTGAAATCTTTGGACTTGAACTTACAACAGACAATGAAATTATCTACTATGCCAGAGAGTTAAAGAAACAAGGTGCAAAGAATGTACTTATCTCTATGGCAGGTGACGGTGCAATTCTTGTTGATGAAAATGATGTGGCACACAAGATTGGTACACCAAAAGGTAAGGTCAAGAACTCTGTTGGTGCAGGTGACTCAATGGTTGCCGGATTCTGTGCCGGATACCTAGAAAAAGGTGACTACAAATATGCTTTAAGAATGGGTACTGCTGCCGGTAGTGCTTCAGCCTTTTCAGAAAGTCTGGCTACAAAACAGGAAGTAATAGATTTACTCAATAAAATCTAAATTTATAAACAGGAGGTAAAATTATGAGGATCGTTGATTTACTCAAAAAGGATTGTATTGAACTTGGCGTTAAGCTAAATTCAAAATCTGAAGCAATTGACAAACTAGTAGATTTGCACAACAAAGCCGGTAATCTTGTTGATGCAAAGGTCTACAAAGAAGGAATTTTGGCAAGAGAAGCCGGAGGAACTACAGCTATTGGTGACGGAATTGCAATTCCACACGCAAAGAGTGAAGCTGTTAAAGAACCTGCTCTTGCAGTAGTAACTGTACCGGATGGTGTTGATTATGAGGCTATGGACGGTAAGCCTTCTAATCTAATCTTTATGATTGCAGCACCAAATGACGGTGATGTACATCTTGAAGTTTTAGCTAGACTAATGACAATGCTAATGGACGCTGACTTTAAGAACAAGTTGCTCAACGCTCCAAATAAAGACGCTTTTCTAAAAGCAATTGATGAATTTGAAAAAGTAAAATACCCTGACGAACCTGCTAAAAAGGAACAGAAAGACGGTTACAGAATTCTTGCAGTAACTGCTTGTCCTACAGGTATCGCCCACACTTATATGGCTGCTGAAGCTCTTGAAAAAGCCGGTAAAGAAATGGGTATTCCTCTAAAGGCAGAAACTAACGGCTCAGCTGGTGCTAAGAACATTCTTACAAAGAAAGAAATTGAAGAATGTGACGGTATCATTGTTGCTGCCGATAAGAATGTTGAAATGGCTCGTTTTGACGGTAAACCTGTTATTTCAACTAAGGTTGCTGACGGTATTCACAAGCCAAAGGAACTTATTAAAAAAATCGAAAGTGGTCAAGTTCCTATTTACCATCATCATGGTGGAGCTGCTGCTTCCAGTGATGAAATTGAAGGTGAAAGCTTTGGTAGAAAGCTTTATAAGCACCTAATGAACGGTGTTTCACATATGCTACCATTCGTTGTAGCCGGTGGTCTATTTATTGCAGTTGCATTCTTAATTGATACAATCTGTGGTTATGGTGGTTCAGGTAGTGGTAACTTTGGTACAATGACTCCTGCATCTGCTTTCTTAAAGACAATCGGTGGTGTTGCATTTAACCTAATGGTTCCAATCCTAGCCGGTTTCATTGCAATGAGTATTGCTGACAGACCCGGTTTGTTAGTTGGTTTAGTAGGTGGTTTCCTAGCAACTAGTGGTGCAACTTTTGCTAACCCTGGTGCTTTAACCGGTGATGCAGCTGTTGAAGCAGGTGTTGCTGCTGCTGTTCCATCAGGATTCTTAGGTGGCTTACTTGCCGGTTTCGTAGGTGGTTGGATTATGCTAATGATTGAAAAGGCATGTGACAAACTACCTCATTCACTGGAAGGTATTAAACCGGTTCTTATTTATCCACTACTTGGTTTAGGTGGTATTGCAGTTATTATGTGTGCAGTTAACCCAATCATGGGCTGGATTAACACAAGTATGACAAATGCTCTAACAGCAATGAGCAAAACAGAAGGCTTAATGGTTCCTCTATGTGCACTACTTGCAGGTATGATGTCTATTGATATGGGTGGTCCTTTCAACAAAGCTGCTTATGTATTTGCAACAGGTATGCTTTCAACAGGTACAGATGCTTCTTATATGATTATGGCTGCTGTAATGATTGGTGGTATGGTACCTCCTATTGCTATTGCTCTATCAACAACATTTAACAAAAACAGATGGACAGCTGAAGAAAGAAAGAACGGTACTGTAAACTATATTATGGGTCTATCATTCATTTCAGAAGGTGCTATTCCTTATGCTGCAGGTCACCCTCTACAGGTTATTCCTGCTTGTATCGTAGGTTCAGCAAGTGCCGGTGCATTATCTGCTCTATTCGGTTGTAAGTTAATGGCTCCTCACGGTGGTATATTCGTATTTGCTACAATGTCAGGTACATGGTACTGGTACATTCTTGCCCTAGCAGTTGGTTCATTTATTTCAATGATTCTACTTGCTCTATTTATGAAGAAGAAATCTAAGTAATAAATATATAATCACAATTTAATAATATAAAACTCAATTTTGACACAATTAAATATTGATAATAATTGACTTATATTGTATAATATTTGTGATGAGAAAACTTTTTTAATCAAAGAGGAGAAATTAAAATGGTATCACAAACATTTACTATAACTAATAGTCAGGGTTTCCATATGAGACCTGCAGGAACTTTTACATCTGCTATGGGTAAGTACCAAAGCACAGTTACTATCGTTAAAGATGGCAACAAAATTGATGGTAAAAGCATTATGAACCTAATTGCTGCTTGTATCAAGTGTGGCACAGAAATCACAGTTGAGATTGAAGGTCCGGACGAAGAAGCTGCAATGAAAGAAGCTGCTGAAATGATTTCAACAGGCTTTGGTGAATAATTAATCGTTAGTTAAGTACATTAGCAGGAGAGTTATTTATTATAATTCTCCTGCTTTTTCTTTTAAGAGGTGAAATTATGTTAAAAGGTGTAAACGCATCAGAAGGTATCGGTATTGGTAAAGTAATGCTTATTGAAGAAGTTTCTCTTGATTATGAGAAGAAACAGATTACAGATACTCAAGCTGAAATTGATAGATATAGAAAAGTTTTTGACGCATATTGTGAAAAAACAGAAAAACAAGCTGAAAACATTAAGAACACTATTGGTGAAAAGGAAGCTGACATTATTCTTGGTCACCTACTTATGATAAAAGACCCTGCAATGAGCAGTTCAATTGAAGGTAATATTTCAAGTGGTTGTTGTGCTGAAGATGCAGTTGCTCAGGTATGTGATATGTTCATCGGTGTATTTTCAATGGCTGATGATGAACTAACTAAACAGAGAGCATCTGATGTTGAAGATATTAAGAACGGTCTTATTACAATGTTACTTGGTAAGGAAGAAGTTGACATTGCCTCTGCCCCATCAGGTACAGTTCTTGTTGCTAAAGACTTAACACCATCAATGACATCTTGTATTGTAAAAGAAAACATTGTTGGTATTGTAACAGAAGTTGGTGGCAAAACAAGTCACTCTGCAATTCTAGCAAGAGCAATGGAAATTCCGGCTGTACTTTCTGTTCCTAATGTTATGGAAACATTTGAAAATGGTCAAGAAATTATTGTAGACGGTAGTCATGGTGAAGTAATTGAAAATCCTAGTGACGGTGAAATTGCTATCTATAGAGAAAAGACTATTGAATACAAAAAAGAAAAAAAAGAACTTAAGAAGTTTATCGGTAAAGAAACAGTAACTGCTGACGGTGTAAAAGTTGAGCTATGTTGCAACATTGGTAAACCTGATGATGCTGACGCAGTTCTATCTAAAGACGGTGAAGGTGTTGGTCTATTTAGAACAGAATTCCTATATATGGACAGTTCATCTATTCCAACAGAAGAAGAACAATTTGAGGCATATAAGAAAACTGTTCTAAAACTTGGTGACAAGCCACTTATCATTCGTACACTTGATGTTGGTGGTGACAAGGATATTCCTTATCTTGGTTTATCAAAAGAAGACAATCCGTTTATGGGATTTAGAGCAGTTAGATATTGTCTACACAGAGAAGATGTTTACAGGCCTCAGCTTAGAGCATTACTGAGAGCAAGTGCTTTTGGTAATATTAAGATTATGATTCCACTTGTAACTTGTATTGATGAAGTTAGAGAAGTTAAGGCTATGATTGAAAATATTAAGGCTGAGCTTGACTCTGAAAATATTGCATACAACAAGGATATTCAAGTTGGTGTAATGGTTGAAACACCTGCTGCATCTCTTATTGCTGACCTATTAGCAGAAGAAGCTGACTTCTTCTCTATCGGTACTAATGACCTTACAGGTTACACAATGGCAGTTGACAGAGGCAATGCTGATGTAGCTTACTTATATTCAGCTTTCCAACCGGCAGTACTAAGAAGTATCAAGAAAATTATTGAAGATGGTAAGGATATTATGGTTGGTATGTGTGGTGAAGCTGCTGCTGACCCACTACTAATTCCTCTACTACTTGCTTTTGGTCTTGATGAATTTTCAGTTAGTGCAACATCTGTACTAAAGACTAGAAAGATAATTTCTCAGTGGACTATTGATGAAGCTAAGGAAGTAGCAGAAAAAGCACTTACACTGAAAACAGAAAGTGAAGTTGTTGAGTACTTAACATCTGTTGCAAAGTAATATTAATAGTAAAACTATCTATGGAGCATATGAAAATATGCTCCGTTAATTTTTTAACGAATTTTAATGTTGAAAAACCACATTTTTAGGCTATATTCAATAGAAAATGTGAATATTACATTGACAAAGACTACTGAATTAGTGTAAAATGAAAGTACGGTATAAAATTATGTTAGGAAGTATACACATGTACAAAATTGTAAGTAAACAGGTGCTTAATCCTACCGTAACTAAGATGGAAATTGAAGCACCACTAATTGCTAAAAAAGCACAACCAGGTCAGTTCATCATTTTAAGAACTGACGAAAACGGTGAGAGAATCCCTCTAACTGTGGCTGATTATGACAGAGAAAAAGGTACTGTAACAATCATTTTCCAGATTGTTGGTGCTACAACTAATCAGCTAAACTCATTTAACGAAGGGGACTATATTCATGACTTTGTTGGTCCTCTAGGCAAACCAACAGAAACAGAAGGCTTAAAGAAAGTTGCTGTTGTTGGTGGTGGCGTAGGATGTGCTATTGCATTCCCTATTGCTAAGAAACTTCATAAAATGGGTGTTGAAGTTCACTCAGTAGTTGGTTTCAGAAACAAAGACCTAGTTATCCTGGAAGATGACTTTAAGAACAATTCTGATGTATTTAAGCTAATGACAGATGACGGTTCTTATGGTGAAAAGGGTCTTGTAACTAACGCTCTTGAAGAACTAATCAAAGAAGGCAACCAGTATGATGAAGTTATCACAATTGGTCCACTTATTATGATGAAATTCGTGTGTCAGCTAACTAAAAAGTATGATGTAAAAACCATTGTATCAATGAACCCAATTATGATTGATGGCACAGGTATGTGTGGTGGTTGCAGACTTACAGTTGGCGGTGAAACAAAGTTCGCTTGTGTTGATGGCCCGGACTTTGACGGTCACCTTGTTGATTTTGACGAGGCTATGAAGAGAGGTCAAATGTACAAAGAATTTGAAAGACACGCTTACGAAGAAAGTTGTAACCTTCTAAATAAGGAGGTAAAATAAGATGCCAAATATGAAAATTCCAAGAACAGATATGCCACAGCAAGAACCTGCAGTAAGAGCTAAGAACTTCCTAGAAGTTGCTACAGGCTACACAATGCAGATGGCTCTTGATGAAGCAAGCAGATGCCTACACTGTAAGCACAAGCCTTGCGTAAACGGTTGTCCTGTTAATATTAATATTCCTGATTTCATTAAGATGATTACTGAAGAAAACTTTGAAGGTGCTTATCAGGTAATTTCCGAAAGCTCTTCCCTACCTGCAGTTTGTGGTAGAGTTTGTCCTCAGGAATCTCAATGTGAATCAAAGTGTGTTCGTGGTATCAAGACAGAACCTGTTGCTATCGGCAGACTAGAAAGATTTGTTGCTGACTATCACAATGAACACTCAACAGAAAAAATCCAGAAGCCTGAATCAAACGGTCATAAGGTTGCAGTTATCGGTAGTGGTCCTAGTGGTCTAACTTGTGCCGGTGACCTAGCTAAACTTGGCTATGAAGTTACTATCTTTGAAGCACTACACACAGCAGGTGGTGTTCTACAGTATGGTATCCCTGAATTCAGACTACCAAAGGCTATTGTTAATAAGGAAGTTGACAACCTAAGAGATTTAGGTGTTGATGTTGAAACAAATATGGTTATCGGTAGAGTTCTTTCTATTGATGAACTAATGGAAGATGGTTATGAAGCAGTATTTATCGGTAGTGGTGCAGGTCTTCCAAGATTTATGAACATTCCTGGTGAAAACCTAAAAGGTGTTTACTCAGCTAACGAATTCTTAACAAGAGTTAACCTAATGAAAGCTTATAAAGAGGGTAGCACAACACCAATTATGCATGCTAAGAGAGTTGCAGTTGTTGGTGGTGGTAATGTTGCTATGGATGCTGCCCGTTCAGCACTAAGACTAGGTGCAGAAGAAGTTAACATTATCTATAGAAGATCTGACGCTGAACTTCCTGCCAGAGCAGAAGAAGTACATCACGCTAAAGAAGAAGGTATTATCTTCCGTACACTTACAAATCCTGTTGAAATCCTTGGTGATGATGATGACGCAGTAACAGGCATTAAGTGTGTTGAAATGGAACTTGGCGAACCTGATGCAAGTGGTAGAAGAAGACCTATCGTTAAGGAAGGTTCTGAATTTACTATTCCTATGGATTGTGTAATTATGTCTATCGGTACATCTCCTAACCCACTAATCAAGTCAACTACAGAAGGTCTTGATACTCAGAAGTGGGGTGGCATTATTGCTGATGAAGATGGTCTAACAAGTCGTCCATTCGTATATGCAGGTGGTGACGCAGTAACAGGTGCTGCTACAGTTATCCTAGCTATGGGTGCAGGTAAAAAGGCTGCTGCTGCTATTGACGAAGCTATTAAGAATAAGTAATTTGTTCTACATATAAAAGCTACAAAAGAGCAATCACAATTGTGGTTGCTCTTTCTTGTTTATATAGAAATTGACAAAAATAAAACCTCATCTTCTTAGATGAGGTTTATTTTTTTATTTTGCAAGTACTACATTAAGTTTGTTATCCACATTTAGTTTAACTACTTTTGTAGATAATTTTTTGTTGCTACTTTGATACTTTATTGTATAAGTAACTTTGCCTTTCTTAAGTCCTTTAAAAGTAAAGATGTATGTTGCACCTTTATTATTGAACTTTAAATCAGAACTAATATTAGCAACTGACTTATTTGAACTATGATAAGAATAATTGTAATTAGTTGTTGATGTTGTATTTAGCTTTAGAACATAATTCTTTGGTGGAATTGTCTTAGTAACATTTTTGTTTTCATCAACAGTTAGGTTAATAGTTTTCTGACTAATTCTCTTTTTCTTTGTGCCATACTTTAGTGTTGCAATAGCACTTCCCTTTTGCTTACCGGTAAAGGTAAATGTATACTTACAAGTTGTCTTTGATACATTCTTTTTCTTGACAGTAAAGTTAACTGCCTTTTTATTGTTTATTGTACAAGTCCAGCTATAGCCCTTTGACTTATTAGCATTTAGGTTTAATGTGTAATTCTTAGGTTTTGATACTGCACTTACTGAAACAATAAAAGTTGAAAGGCAAAGTGCCAAAACTAAGAATAAGGAAATAATTTTTGAAAACTTTTTCATAATAAATACTCCTTACTTTTTCTTTTTGTTCTTAACTTTTCTATAAACTAATATAGATACTAAAACCACCAACACACCAATTAGAATACCATACTGTAAAGTCATATTGGTTTCCAGTGGGTTTTCTGCATGATTAGTACCTTTTTGTACAATAGGTACGGTTGAAGTAAATTCTTCTACTGCATTCATTGATTCAGAATTAGCAAGTAAATTGTACATAATGCCTCCATTAATCAGCTTGAACATAAAAAGTATCAACAATCATTTTAAAGAACTTCTTGTTATCCACTTTATATTCAACATAATTTTTACCATCTTTATCTTTACCGGGTACTTTCTGAATATCAGCACTTGTGATACCTTTACGGAGTAAATCGGTAGCAAGGTAGCTAACCTTTGCGGCTGACAAATTAGTTGTCATATAAGGTTTTGCTGAATTATAAATAGTAACCGGTGTAGTAACATCACTTTTTGTCATAGAAACTGTTTTGTCTATAAATGCGTTTAAATATGCCTTTTGTCTAGCCATACGGTTGTCATTATAGTTAGCAGTTTCGTGGTTTCTTGAACGAACAAAGCTCTCGGCATCTTTACCGTGAAGTTCATATGTTTGACCTTCTTTGTACACAACCTTATTATTATCATCCTTATATGTAACAGGTGAAGTAACAGTAACACCACCGATAGAATCGTTTAATGCTGAGATACCACTAATATCAAGTGCAGTATAAGACTGAGCTACAGGAAGTCCATAAAACAATCTTCTTACTGACCTTACTGTATTCTCAGCTGATGTTTCTTTGCCATCACCATAAGCATAAGAAAGACAAATCTGGTTATTTTCTGTACGGATAAAGTCACCGGCAGTATTGTACAAATCAATATCTACCATTGTATTACGGCTAATTTGGAATGTTGTTGTAACACCATTGTCTGTGTCTATAGCAATTAGGTAAAGTGCATCAGCTTGACCACCTGTACCAACTACATTTTTAACAGTACCAAGTTCATCCTTATCAACACCCATAAACAATATTGAAGTCATACTGTCCTTGTATCTATAATTATGACCGTTATAGAAAATATAGTTACCGTTATCAATAACCTTTGTATCTGATGGTGGATTTAGCGACATACCACTTTTATCAAGAAGTCCATTTTTTCCACTATAATACAAGAAACCGAAAGTACCCACTACAAGTAAGCACAAACCTAAAATACAAGAAAGAATTGTAATAAGAACTTTCTTACTTTTTTTCATTTTGTGCTTATTGTGTTGACTTTTCTTATGATTTTTAGTAGGGCTAATTCTCTTTCTCTTAACAGAAGAAAGTACATAACCTGAAACACCATCAACATCAATTGCAGTATCATTTGCAATATTTTTTATTGGAGCATTCTTGTTAAAATCTTTACTTTCTTCAATTAGAGGGCTATCCTCTATTTTAATTAATTTATCGTTATTCTGTTCTTTCATTTTTTATCAATACACCTTGAACTAAAAATCGGTTTTCAGGACGGTTGTTTGTACAGGTACTAAGTGTAATTAGCTTATCGTTAATTGTTACTTTAGTGCCTTTTCTTACATTACTGACTATTGCGTTAGTAGGATTTAAACTATAGTCAATATATTCTTTAAAGACCTTATCATCTCTAAAATGGTCAAAAGAATTATTTATATGTCTATCATCATATTCATAAGCTGAATACACTTTATATGTCTTGATACTCTTAGGAGTATATACCTTAAAAGTTTTGTGCTTTGAGAAAAAGTCGGAATCTTCAAATTTATGCAAATCAGCAAACATAGTGCCATTTGCCATATTATGACCATAAAGAATAGTATTTCTGTCGGAAAAATCAGGTTGATTATAACTTTCCATATAGATAGAACCGGCATAAAGATAGTTCTTGTAATAATCTCTATGGAGATAAAAGCTTTGGTCACTTTCAGGTGCTCTCAAGATTGGATAATCAATGTTGGTGTCGGAAATTTTTATCCATCCAACAATATCCTTATTAATCTTATTTAACGCCTTAAAGTCAATAGGATTTTTCTCTTTAGTTTTCTTAACATTAGGTTTGTTATCGTCTGTTAATGTTGGTGAAACAACTTGGCTGGATAACTTTTTATACTGACTCTCTCCATTAGTACAAGAAGAGGTATTCAATACTAAAAATACAACACAACATATGCATAAAACAAGTGAAACTATAAAAACAATTAGCCATACAATCTTTCTTTTAGGCTTTTTTTCCGGTTCATTTTCTTTAATAATATCTTCAATAGATTTATTTTCTACTAGATTTTTATCTTCTTTCATAATAAAACTCCTTTAGAAAAATTATACCATAGTAAGGAATTTGGGTCAAACAAAAAATCCCCTACTTAAAAAGTAGGGGTATAATCTTTGTGATTACTTTTTCTTTGAAGTATATTTCTTATATGCAAACAAAGAAGATAGACCTAAACCGGCAGCAATAAGAACTGAATATGCAACATAGTCACCGGTTACAGGAGATGTAGTTGAATCACCTTTACCATCTGTGCCGTTGCCACCACCGGGATTACCATTATCTCCACCATTATTAGGGTTAGTAGTTGAAGTTCTGAACCATTCACTACTATCATCCTCTGGGTTTACAGTAGAGGCATTACCATTGCTATGGTCGTCACCACCACCGGGTTTACCGGTAGGGTTTGATGGATTATTATTAGTATTTCTTGGACGAGTTGTTGTAGCTACAGGACTTTTTCTACTAGCAGCACTAAAGCTAATTGATGAGAAACAAACTGTCATTGCTACAACAGTAATTGCTAAAATTGCAAATATTTTTTTCATAATAATTTCCTCCTATATTTAAGGATAACAGTTCATATTATTCATAATTCATTATATCACAATAATAAATAAAAATAAAGTTTTTTTCTAAAAATGTTATACAAAATTATTGAGAAAATTAGTAAAATTTATTGAATTAAATAGTACCTTTTGTAGAAAGCACTCCATTAATCCTTTGGTCAACAGTTGTTGCCATATCAAGAGCCTTTGCAAAGGCTTTAAATGTTGCTTCAATAATATGATGGTCGTTAACACCACGCATTTGTACAAAATGAAGATTCATCATTGCACTATATGAAATTGCATAGAAAAATTCATCAACCATACAATTATCCATTTCACCTGTTCTGTCATTTGTGAACTTTAAATCAGATACATAGTAAGGTCTGCCTGATAAATCAACACCACACATTACTAGTGTTTCATCCATTGGCAATAGAAAATTTCCATATCTCTTAATGCCTGACTTATCCCCTAATGCTCTTCTGATAACTTCACCCAGAACAATACCGGTATCTTCAATGGTGTGGTGACAATCAACATTAAGGTCACCTTTAACCTTTACTTCAAGGTCAAACAGTCCATGCTTAGCAAATCCTTCTAGCATATGGTCAAAGAAACCTATGCCGGTTTTGATTTTGCTTTTGCCACTACCATCTAGGTTAATTTTAATATAAATGTCAGTTTCCTTAGTAACTCTTGTTACTTCTGCAATTCTATCCACTATAATTCTCCTTCATTCATTAAAGAATTATTCTTCTTCAAATCTAACAAGTGCTGCATTTTCATGAGCAGTTAAACTTTCACAACGAGCAAACTTAGCAACATCTTTATAAACACCCTTAAGGGCATCCTGTGAATAATAGATAATGCTTGATTTCTTTACAAAGTCATCAACTGAAAGTGGTGAGAAGAACTTTGCAGTACCGTTAGTTGGAAGAACATGGTTAGGACCTGCAAAATAGTCACCAAGTGATTCACAACTATAACTACCTAGGAAGATAGCACCGGCATTCTTTATCTTTGTCATTACTAGGAATGGATCGGCAGTCTGAATTTCAAGGTGTTCTGATGCGATTTCATTTGCTGCATCAATAGCTTCATCCATATTCTCTGCAACTAGGATATAACCAAAGTTATCAAGTGACTTTGAGATAATTTCTTTTCTTGAAAGAACTGCAACAAACTTATCAACTTCAGCAGAAACTTTCTTTGCAAATTCCTCACTGGTTGTAATAAGAATTGCTGATGCAAGTTCATCATGTTCAGCCTGACTAAGTAAATCGGCTGCAACAAATCTTGGGTTTGCAGTTTCATCGGCAATAACAAGGATTTCTGAAGGACCTGCAATACTATCAATATTAACAAATCCATAAACTGCTTTCTTAGCTAAAGCAACATAAATATTACCCGGACCTACAATCTTATCTACCTTTTTGATGCTATCTGTACCGTAAGCTAAAGCACCGATTGCCTGTGCTCCACCTACCTTGTAAACTTCATCAACACCGGCTTCATTAGCAGCAACTAAAACTGCAGGGTTAACTTCACCTTCACTGTTACAAGGTGTTGTCATAATAATTTCCTTAACACCGGCAACCTTTGCAGGAACAATGTTCATAAGTACAGATGATGGATAAACTGCCTTACCACCCGGTACATAAACACCGACTCTTTCAAGTGGTGTAACCTTCTGACCTAGGATTGTGCCATCTTCTGTTGAGTTAAACCAACTGTTCTGTCTTTGTTTTTCGTGATAAGACTTAACATTTACAAGTGACTTCTTGATAACTGTCAATAGATCTTCTGAAATCTTAGAATAAGCATCCTTAATTTCTTCTTCTGTTACACGGATGTTGTCTTTATTAAGGTCAAACTTATCAAACTTCTTAGTATATTCAAAAAGTGCCTTGTCGCCATTTTCCTTAATATTAGCTAAAATATCAGCTACAACACTTTCATAACTACCGTAGTTATTAGGACTTCTCTTTAGCATACCCTCAAGGATATTGTTCTTTGATTCTTTAGTTAATTTGACAATTCTCATTTTCTTATCCTCTCTTACCACTAATATATGAGTCTAGGAATGAAATTAATTCTTTCATTTCTCTTTCTGTACCGATTGTAATTCTTAGATATTCATTAATTCTTGGTGCATTAAAATGTCTAACAAAGATTTTATTTTCCTTTAATGCATTAAATAATTCTTCACCACTAATTTCATTATGCTTAGCAAAAATAAAGTTAGATGAACTATCTAGGAATGAAAAGCCTAATTTTGTAAGACTTTCTTTAGTCTTTTCTCTTGTATCAATAATCTTAGCTACTATATTCTTAAAGTATGTATCGTCATCAATAGAAGCAACACCACACTTAATTGCAACATCGGACATTGTGTATGAATTAAAGCTGAATTTCACAGAATTTAGAACAGAAATTAACTGTTCATTACCAATACAATAACCAATACGCATACCGGCCATTGAGCGTGACTTTGAGAATGTTCTTGTAACAATAAGGTTGTCGTACTTATTGATTAGAGAAAGTGCAGTTTCTCCGCCAAAATCAATATAAGCTTCATCAACAATAACAACCTTGTGCTTATTCTCAATAATAATATCTTCAATATCAGATAAAGAAAGTGTTAGTCCAGTTGGAGCATTTGGATTAGGAAAAACAATACCACCGTTATCTACCATATAGTCCTTAGGTACAATGTTAAAGTTTTCATCCAAAGGTACTTCCCTATATTTAATTTGGAAAAGGTCTGCCCAAACTTTGTAGAAAGCATAGCTTACATCCGGAAATAAAATTTCCTTACCACTATTGAAGAATGACAAGAAACACATTGCAAGTACATCGTCAGAACCTACACCTACAAAAACATTTTCTTTCTTAAAATGATGATAGTCGGCAATAGCTTGTACCAAATCAGTAACATCCGGATCAGGATACTTTCTAAAGGAATTGTTATCCACTTTAGCAAGTGCATCCAGTACAGATGGTGATGGTGGATATGGATTTTCGTTAGTGTTTAGTTTAATAACATCATTGTCCTTAGGCTGTTCACCGGGAACATAAGGAACAACTTTTCTAAAATTGTCTTCAATCATCATTTTTCCCTCTGTTCTAAAGTCTCTTTCTTATAAATCACATAGGTTTTGTGCAAAACATTACACATCTAAATATATTATACTTCAAAAGTAACACATAGTCAATAAACAAAAGGATAAACCCCACACTATTATAGCATGGGGCTTAAAAGAGAAATATATTATGAATTTCTTACTAGCATTTTTTGAATTGCAGTACAATCCTTGATGTTAATCTTGCCACTATTGTTTACATCTGCAACTGCTTTTTGAGCATCTATTAAAGTTAATCTCTTAACAGTATGTTTCTGTAAAATTGTAGCATCTTGTACAGTAATTTTGCCATCAAGGTTCAAGTCACCAATTAAACCTTGGCGAGTTGACTTTCCTTCAATTACAATATTATTTACTGCAATTTCACCACCTGTTGGTTCGTCTGATGTATTACCACCTGCAATAGTTGTTGTTGATGTTGCAATAATTCTAACTGTAACACTCTTTGCACCGTTACATTCTTCTGGAAGTTTAACCTTGTTAATATAGTTAGTTAAAACCTTTCTGTTGTTAGAAGTAATTGTGAAATTAGAGTTTGAAATATCAGTAAAGTTTGTACCGTCAATGCTATACTGCATTTTCCAATTTGCAGGAGCTTTACTACTACCACCCATACTAATTGAGAATGATAAATCCTTACAATCAGTTCCATCAAAAGTAGTTTGAATATATGGAGTATCTCCCCAAGGGTTTTTCTTACCGGCTGACATTAGTGGTACAATTTCATCACCGTCTTTACCATACTCAGCGTCTGACCATTCAAGTGCTCTGCCGTTTTTACCATTCATAGATAGGAACAAATCAGCTTGACCGAATGTTGCTTTATAACCGGACTTATCACCATATTCTTCCAGCTTATCACCGGAATTCTTGCCTGTACTGTCAAAATAGAATTCTGAAATAGTGTTTGCACCAAGCTGATGTTCCGGTTTTGTTGGCTTTGTAGGTTCAGTTGGTTCAGTTGGTTCAGTTGGTTTTACAGGCTCTACATAATAATCAATAAACATATTTGACATATATGCAGCACGGCTAATTGCCCAATCTACCATATAATCATATACACCCTTAAATGTATTTGTATCATACTTAGTAGCAGTTGTGCTCTTTGTATATGTCTTTGTCTTGTAATCAAAACTTAGTTTATAAAGTGTGCTATGGTCTGCTAACCACTGTGGTTCTGGGTTTAACAATCTACCGGAAGTATAGTTCATTTCTGCTGAATCTTTAACTATATTGTAGTAAGCATCTGATGAATATAATTCTCCGGAAGAAATATTTTGTCCCTTAAATAGATATTCAATAGCAGGTACAAAATCTTTATACCATAGTTCGCCACTTCTCTTATAAATAACAGGGTTTTTGTACATTAGAGTACACATATTTCTATCGCCTTTAGTTGAAATATATGAACCTTCAGGCTTTGTATATGTACCACCATCAGAACCTACTGCATTACCTAGGGAGTTATCGTAATCCCATGTTGGAGCTGCATAGATTTTGTACTTACCATTAGCATCTTTTTTATTTACAAAATAGAATGAACTTATACCGGCATCCCAGTTTTTGCAATATTCATTTAGTAGGTACATTCTGGCAAATGAATCAACATCAATAACATCAGCTAAATCTTTTTGATTGTTCTTAACTGCATTATACATTTTTTCAAATTTTGCCTTAATGTAGTTATAAGCATTGCTATAGCCCTTATCTGATGAAGTAATATCAGGTGAAACTACTTCGATATTTTGATCACAAGTGTTAAAACAGAAACCTTCTGCTGCACCGTCAATCTTAATAACAAATGGGAAATCAGTTGGTGTTGTACCATCTTCGTTAATATATTCTTCACCGGTCATATCAGAAATCAAGTTATTTGAACCAACTTCAATCTTCTGACATAGCTGATATGAACCAAGATATACACCATTAATATAGAAATCAGCATATCTACTGTCTGAGTTATATGGAATACCAACTTGATCACCTAAATCATATAGGAATCTGTTTCTGGACAAAGAGTCATCTTGATAGTTAGCAACAATACTATACTTCTTAGTCTTTTCCATACCTGCAACAGAAAGTGCTGAATCAAAGTTAAGATTAAATGACTTCTTTGACTTTGCCCAAGAAGTGTTACCTCTACCCTTTACTTTCTTAATAGAAGTATCTGTAATTTTACCGTTACTTTCTGTAACTGCTGCAGTAGCCTTAGCATTATTTGACTTATTAGCACTTAGATAAGATAACAAATCTTGGCCGTTGAAACTTGCTGCATTATTTACATAAACTGCACATTCAGCACCACTTCTCATAATATTTAAAGTGTAGCTGGTTGAATTCACAGTAACAGTATATTTACTGTTTGGTGTGTAATTCATAGTAACTGTTGACTTTGATGGAATTTCAACATTACCAATCTTTACTGTTGAAGAGAATGTGTTATAAACATCAATCTTAGATTTATCAGTTGATGAAGGTAGGAAGAAATAGTAGTCACCACTATCTGTTAATTTACCTTTTTCATCATACTTATGTTGCCATATCTGCCAAGCTTCTGTTTCGTTTTCATTAGCAGATACACCGTGAACATAAAGGTTATTAGCCTTTGCATAACTAAACTTATATTCATCGGTTGAAGGTTGTGATGGTTCAGTAGGTTTAGTTTCTATAGGCTTTTCACCATATTTACCAACAGAACCATTGCCCTCTAAGTCTGTTGCAAATACACAGTTGTTGCCTTTTGCAAAATCTTCATATGTAAGAACAGGAGAATTGTTCCATAGTGTATCAGAACTGCCTCTCCAAAATCTTATTGCCTTTGCACCGGCAGTTTCATTAGTAAATGTATAACTAAACTTATAGTTACCTAAGTCATTAGTTACCTTTACCGGATTATATTTTGTTTTGTCAGCATTATTGATGGAAATGTTCTTACCGTCATTATCTGCCTTTGAATATTCTGTAAAGTTAATATACTCTGTAGCATAGGCACTAGTCCAATTATCACCACAGGATGAACAATCAAAATATACTGTATCGCCTAATTTAAAACCATCAGCCGATGTTGTTTTTGCAAATACAGCAGAGGAAGCTGTAAACATTGAAGTTACAATCATCATTACAGAAAGAATGATTGCAATGGGTTTTTTAATCATTTTTATCCCTCCTAATATATTTCATCATTATTATAAACCCATTACCTAAATAAAGCAATGAACTATTTGTAAATAACCACTTGAAATTTGTTGAATTTGCTAATTATTTTGCAATTTTTTAACAAAGTAAACTATTTAATTAACATAAAATAATGACAAATTTAAAATCATATGATATAATAATCATGGTGATTTTATGAAAATTAGTAATATGAAAAACCTAAATACTGCTTTAGATGAAAAGCAGAAGGAAATTGAAATTCACGGTAATATTAGTGACAAGGTTCTCAGAAGTGGACTTATAAGTAACATTGTTTTTGTAGGTGTGGTAACACTTATTGTGGGGATTATCGGCACAATAGTTTTCGGTATTACATACTTAATCTCAGATATTTACTGGACTATGGCAGTTGCTATTATCTCTTTATGTGTTATTCTTTTTGCAATTACAATTCTTCTAACACTTAAATTTATGCAAAAATTAAACATTGGTCTTGCAATAAAATTAAGAAAATATACTGTAAACAAAAAGTCCGGTAAAATTCTTTTAGTAAGAAAATAATTTTTACAATTAGATACGTAATGTATAATCCCATCTTCATTGAAGATGGGATTTTTCTTTTTTATAACATAAAAAAGGTTGCCCATAAAGGACAACCTTTGACTTTTACATATATTTGCTTGTGGCTTTTAGTCGAGCCATAGCTCTTGATAGAGATGCCTTTGAGTGATGATACTCAATCTGACTACGCTTTTGACGCAATGCTTCTTCAGCTCTTTCCTTAGCTTCTCTGGCTCTGTTAGCATCAATTTCGTCAGGTCTTTCACTTGTTTGAACAAGGAAAGTAACATCATTGTCGATAACTTCAATAAAGCCTAAACCGGTGAATACTACTCTCTCATCTTCATCAACAGGCTTGAACTTAGTAATACCAATATCAGTAGCCATCAAAATGTTTTCATGATGAGCCAAAATACCCTTTTCACCATCAAAGCAAGGAATAGTCATTTTCTCACATTCACCATCAAAAACAACCTTATCGGCTGCCAAGATTTTTAATTTAAAAGTATTCATTATGAATCACCTTTTATTCTTTCATTGCCTTTGCTTTAGCAATAACATCTTCAAGATTACCAACATTGAAGAAAGCTGCTTCAGGATATTCATCCATTTCACCATCAATAATAGCTTTAAATGAACGGATAGTATCCTTTAGTGGAACATACTTACCAGGAACACCTGTAAATGTTTCAGCAACATGGAATGGCTGAGAAAGGAATCTCTGAATCTTTCTTGCTCTATAAACTGTAACTTTATCTTCGTCAGAAAGTTCTTCCATACCTAGGATACCGATAATATCCTGAAGTTCCTTATATTTCTGTAGAATTTCCTGAACTTTACGAGCAGTTTCATAATGTTCTTCACCAACTACATCAGGTTCAAGAATTCTTGATGTACTTTCCAGTGGGTCGATAGCCGGATAAATACCTTGTTCAACAATCTTTCTTGATAGAACAGTTGTAGCATCAAGGTGAGCGAATGTTGTTGCAGGAGCAGGGTCAGTAAGGTCATCGGCAGGAACATAAACAGCCTGAACTGATGTAACAGAACCATTCTTTGTTGATGCGATTCTTTCCTGTAATTCACCCATTTCAGTAGCTAGTGTTGGCTGATAACCAACGGCTGATGGCATACGACCTAGTAGAGCAGAAACTTCTGAACCGGCCTGTGTGAAACGGAAAATGTTATCAATAAATAGAAGAACGTTCTGGTTCATTTCATCTCTAAAATATTCAGCCATTGTTAGACCTGTTTCAGCAACTCTCATACGAGCTCCAGGTGGTTCGTTCATCTGACCAAAGACTAGTGCAGTCTTTTCAATAACACCGGACTCTGTCATTTCTGTCCAAAGGTCATTACCTTCTCTTGAACGTTCACCAACACCGGTAAAGATTGAATAACCACCATGTTCAGTAGCAATGTTACGGATAAGTTCCTGAATAAGAACTGTCTTACCAACACCGGCACCACCGAACAAACCAATCTTACCACCTTTAGCATAAGGAGCAAGAAGATCAATAGCCTTGATACCTGTTTCTAGAATTTCAACAACAGGACTTTGGTCTTCAAATGAAGGTGGGTCTCTGTGAATTTCCCAATGTTGTTCATTATCTAGGTTTTCGCCACCATCAATAGTTTCACCTAGTGGGTTGAAAAGTCTGCCTAGTGTTTTTTCACCAACCGGAACTTTGATACCTGAACCGGTAGCAGTAACTTCCATATCTCTATATAAACCATCAGAAGAAGCAAGCATAATACATCTTACTTGGTCATTACCAAGGTGTTGTGCTACTTCCATAACAAGAGTTTTGCCATCATTTTCAACAGTAAGGGCATCCTTGATTTCAGGGATTGTGTCTTCAGTAAACTGTACATCAACAACAGGACCCATTACCTGAATGATTTTACCTTTATTCATTATATTCATCCTTTCATAAGTATATTATGAAAATTAACCTTTATTTTTCTGAGCTTTTGCACCGGAAATAACTTCTGTAATTTCTTGTGTAATAGCTGCTTGACGAGCTCTGTTATAAAGGACTGAAAGGTCCTTTAACATTTCCTTCGCACTATCTGTAGCAGACTGCATAGCCATCATTCTGGCATTCTGTTCACTACAGTAAGATTCAACTAAAGCACCGTAAATGTAACCGGCAATAAAGTCAGGTACAACATTATCGAAAACAGCATCAGCAGATGGTAAAAGAGTAATATTCTCAATATGAGTACCCATATCAATATGGTCTGATGTATCTGTAAATGCGTGTTTACGAAGTGGTAATAGACGCTTAACCTTTGGTTCAGTAGCAATAGCTGACTTCATATTTGTATAAACGATATAAACTTCATCAAGTTCTTTAGATTCATATAAATCCATAACAGTTTCTGCAATTTTTCTGGCTCTGTTTAAGCTAGGGTCTTGAGCAGTAAACTGGAAATGTTCGTCAACAAAAATATCTTTCTTCTTGAAATAATGACGACCAACTTGACCGATAACAAAAAGTTTATCGTTACTTGTTTTTTCTGTATCAATAATCTCTTGGGCTAACTTAATAACATTTTGGTTATAAGCACCGGCAAGACCTTTATCGGCAGTAACAACAATAATACCCTTACGCTTATCAGCGTCACCTGCAACATACTTTTGGTCACAGAAAAATCTGTTTTCAACATCAGGAACAAGTTTCAATGTTTTTCTGATTGAATCCTGTAGGCTGATAAAGTATGGATGAGTATTTTCATAATTTCTCTTAGCCTTTTTTAGCTTACTTGAAGAAATCATATACATAGCATTTGTAATCTTAAGGGTATCGTTGATACTTTTAATTCTGCTTTGGATTTCTCTTGTATTTGCCATATCAAGACTTCCTTTAACTTATAGACTTATATTCTTTTGCTACTTCAAGGATTTTATCCTTAAGTTCATCGGAAAGAACTTTCTTTTCTTCGATTTCTTTACCGATTTCAGGATGCTTAGTAGCAAAGTAATCTAGCATATTCATCTGGAATGGCTTAATATCCTTAACATCAACATCAAGCATTAGCTTGTTTTCGGCAACAACAAGTGAAATAACCTGTTGTGCCAGTGAAAGTGGATGACATAAAGGTTGCTTTAGCATTTCCATTAGGCCTTTACCAAACTGAAGTTGTTCCTTAGTTTCAGGGTCTAGGTCTGATGAGAACTGTGTAAATACTTCCATTTCTCTGTACTGAGCAAGGTCAATACGGATAGAACCGGCAGCCTTCTTCATAGCCTTTGTCTGAGCAGCACCACCAACACGGGAAACTGACAAACCAACATTAACAGCAGGACGCATACCTGAGTTAAATAGGTCACTTTCTAGGAAAATCTGACCGTCAGTAATAGAAATAACATTTGTAGGAATATAAGCTGAAACATCACCTGCTTGAGTTTCGATAATTGGTAGAGCAGTAATTGAACCACCACCGAGTTCATCAGAAAGTCTGGCTGATCTTTCAAGTAGTCTTGAATGTAGATAGAAAACATCACCTGGATAAGCTTCACGGCCAGGAGATCTTTCCAGTAGAAGTGACATTGCTCTGTAAGCAACAGCATGTTTACTTAAGTCATCATATACAATAAGTACATCCTTACCCTGATACATAAAGTATTCAGCAAGTGAAGTACCTGAATATGGAGCAATATACTGAACAGGAGCAGGGTCTGATGCAGTAGCTGAAAGAACTATTGAATAATCCATTGCTCCATTCTTTTCAAGTGTGTTAACAATTCTTGCAACTGTTGATGCCTTTTGACCGATTGCAACATAAATACAAATTACATCGTTACCTTTTTGGTTTAGGATAGCATCAGTAGCAATAGAAGTTTTACCTGTCTGTCTATCACCGATAATAAGTTCACGCTGACCTCTACCGATTGGGAACATTGAGTCGATTGATAGAATACCTGTTGCCATAGGTGTGTCAACTGATTTTCTCTGTACAATTGAAGGTGCTGCACATTCGATTGGACGGTAATCGGATTCTTTAATTTCACCTTTACCGTCAATAGGAGCACCTAGGGCGTTTACAACTCTGCCAAGGAAGTTATCACCAACAGGGATACCGGCCTTTTTGTGAGTTCTTGAAACCTTAGTACCTTCGTGGATACCACGGTCTTTGTCAAAAAGAATAACACCGATTTCGTTAGCACGAATATCCTGTACCATACCTTTTGCACCATTTTCAAATACAACGATTTCGCCGTACATAGCAGCGTCAATGCCGTATACACGAGCAATACCGTCACCTAGAGAGATAACTGTACCGGTTTCTTTCTCTCCATTATCAAAATCAAAATTTTCAATTTCACTTTTTAGTATTGAAATAATTTCATCTGATCTGATTGCGCTCATTCGAGTTTACCTCCAGACTAATTTACGATTTAATGCGTTAAGTTTATTCTTGAAACTTCTGTCAAATTCATGGCCGTTAGCTTCAATTACAAATCCACCAATAAGGTCAGGTTTTTCAATAAGTTCAAGTTCAACCGTACTGGCATTTAGCTTTTTCTTAACGAATACTTTTAACTTTTCTTGTTGTTCCTCAGTTGGTTTCACAACATAATAAAGATGAGCAACAACAATCTTGTTCTCTTTATTGTACCAATTATGATACTCTTTGAAAATATCATTAATAGATGTCATTCTGCCATTTTTTGAAACTACCTTGATAAAATTACAAATATCTTTTGGGAAAATCTTATCAATAATTTCATACTTTTTCGTTGGCATAATTACCGGAGAGCAAAGAACTTTCATAAGTTCCTTGCTTTCGGCAAAAGTATCTTCAGCAATACTAATAGAGTCAGCACTAACATTTAACTGGTACAACACCTTAGCATAGTTACTAACTGTTGTAGTCATTACTTGTCCTCCTCACCTAAAAACTCATCGTAGGAAGAAGTATCTGAATTGCTTGACTGTTCTTTAACAACCTTTGTTGCTGCTACAAGAGCAAGACCTGCAATTTCACTTTCAAGTTTGCTCATTGTCTTGTCATATTCAAGCTGAGCATTCTTTTGTGCTTTATCAACAATTTCTTTTGCCTGATCATTGGCAGAAGCAATAATATTGTTTTTCTGAAGTTCGGCTGTCTTTTTAGCTTCCTTAGTAATTTCAGCTGCTTTATCCTGAGCAGCCTGTACATTACCTTCGTACTCAGCCTTTAGTTTATTAGCAGCTTTCTTTGTGTCGGCTGCATTGTTTAGGTCATCCTGAATCATCTTTTCTCTTTGGTCCATAACCTTTTTGATAGGTTTTAGAAGGAAGAACTTAATAATACAGAAGAACACTAATAGGTTAATAACTGTGAATAAAATATTCCATGGATCTAAATTTAGCATTATTTATCCCACCTACCTTAGAATAGTAGAATAACAAGAAGGCCAACAACAAATCCGTAGATAGCTGTTGCTTCTGCAAGTGCTGAACCAAGAAGTAATAGCTTTGAGATTTTGCCATCTGCTTCAGGTTGACGAGCAACTGACTGAGAAGCCTTTGATGTTGCAACACCGATACCGGCACCGGCACCAAGACCTGTAAGTACGGCAATACCTGCACCCATTGCAATAGTTGGGTCACTGTTACCAGGTAGAAGTAGGATAATCAGTAGACCTACAACGAAACCGTAAATAGCAGTTGCTTCTGCTAGGGCTGAACCTAGAAGTAATAGTTTTGAAATCTTACCGTCAGCTTCAGGCTGATGAGAAACTGCTTCACAAGCCTTTGATGTTGCAATACCGATACCAACACCGGCACCAAGACCACCAAGAACTGCAAGACCGGCACCGATACCTGTATAAGATACAAGACCTTTACCTAGTTCTGCATTATTAGGAAGTAGTAGGATAATTAGTAGACCTACAACGAAACCGTAAATAGCAGTTGCTTCAGCTAGGGCTGAACCTAGAAGTAATAGCTTTGAAATTTTACCGTCAGCTTCAGGCATACGACCAACTGATTCACAAGCCTTTGATGTTGCAAGACCGATACCAACACCGGCACCTGCACCTGTTAGAACTGCAAGACCTGCACCAATTGCAAGTTGAGAAACATACTGACTTGAGTTATCAGGTAGAAGTAGGATAATCAGTAGACCTACAACGAAACCATAAATAGCTGTTGCTTCAGCAAGGGCTGAACCTAGAAGCAATAGCTTAGAAATTTTACCGTCTTCTTCAGGTGCTCTGGCAACAGACTCACAAGCCTTTGCAGTAGCAATACCGATACCAACACCGGCACCCACACCTGTTAGAACTGCAACACCTGCACCAACTGCGATACCAGGGGTTGCACTTGAATCTTTTAATAATAGAATAATAAGCAAACCAACAACAAAACCGTAGATAGCTGTTGCTTCTGCAAGAGCTGAACCTAGAAGTAGAAGTTTGCTAACGTTACCGTCTGCCTCAGGCTGACGAGCAACTGCTTCAGTAGCCTTGGATGTAGCATAGCCGATACCAATACCGGCACCAAGACCGGTAAATACTGCTATACCTGCACCAATTGCAAGTAATGTCAACATAGTGAACACTCCTTAATATGTTAATTAATAATTATTCTGTTTCTATACCTTCCTTGATAAACAAAGATGTCAAGAATACAAATACATAGGCTTGAATCAAGCCATCAAAAAAGTCAAAGTATAGACTAAATGCTACCGGCACAACAACTGGAACAACACATTCGATAAGTGTCATAACAACAAAAGCACCCAGAACATTACCAAATAGTCGCATACAAAGTGAAAGTGGTCTTATTCCAATTTCAAGAATGTTAAAGGGCAACATAATCGGCGTTGGCTCAATAAAACTCTTAAGAAACTTTTTCGGACGCTTCTTAATCAAAGCTGCACCTTCAATTAGGATTATACTCATGAGAGCCAAGGCAATGGTAACTGCCAAGTCCTTTGTCGGTGACTTAAAGCCAAAAATACCTATAATGTTACTAAACCCTATATAAATAAGAACAGATATTAAGTAAGGTACATATTTTGAACCTTCCTCTCCAACCATTCCACCAACAAATTTATAGAGCCAGTTTACACAAAACTCTAAGAAAACTTGTTTTCTGCTAGGATTTTTCACCCTCAGATTTCTTACAAGAATAAGACATAATGCAAGGAATACTGCCATTATAATCCAAGTGACAACAACCGACTCGTAAACTTTGATACCACCAAAGATTGGGATTGTAAACACAGGTTCACAGGTCATTTCCTGTTGGATTGATTCTGCAATATTGCCCATAATGTCGCCTCCTCTTCCATATAAAATTGTTTGGTTACGGTTCACTACAAAATATAGTGTGCCAATAATCTTATAACACCCATATTATCCGACTTTTGATTTAAAATGTCAATATTTTAACAGACATTTTGTAAAAAACTACAAAAAATTCAATAAACATTAGTACATTTTGTGTTTTTGCAAGTGATTGTTGTTTGTATTGCAAAATTTATATTAAAATATATTATTATAAACATAATTCATATATATTTTTGCAATATAACAAAGTATCACTTTCATCACTAGAATTTTAACTTGTAAATAATTCCCATCTATTTGTGGGTAATATTCAACAAAGTCAGCTTTTATGAGGATTATTTTACTTTATTTTAGTTTCTGTTTAGTAAATTTTTTCTTAACATATATATTTTATATTTACTTTATAGAATAATAAAGAAAACCAGTGCTAAAAAAGCACCGGTTTAGTTATATTATGTATTCAATTATTTAATTAATTCAGGAAGTTTGCGCATCCAATGGCTGATATTAATATGTTGTGGGCAAATTGACTCACACCATTTGCAATTTGTACAATCAGTTGCACTGCCACCTACCAAGGCAACACTGCCATCATAAAATTCTTTTGCAACCTTTACACTACTGTGAATACCAATCTTGTTAATTGCTTCAAGATTTCTAGGTATCATAACATGTTGAGGACAACGGTTACACTTATAGCAACCGTTACAATGAATCATTCTTGAATTAATATAGGTTTGCTGAGCTTTCTTAATAGCCATAATACGCTTACCACTAAGCATACCGATTGAAGAAACCTTTGCATATTCAAGGTTCTGATTAATATGTTCAAAACTACCCATATCAGAAAGTACACAACTGACACCTTCTTTATCCCAAAGATACTGCATTGCAATTTCTACAGGTTTAGCACAAATTTCATCAAATACAATTTGTGTAGACTTAGGTACATTGGCAAGATAACCACTTCTAAGTGGTTCCATAATATTAACTGCCATTCCCTTTTCCTTGGCATATTCAAGGCCTCTTAGACCTGCTTGATATTCTTCATCAATATAGTTAAGGTGAATTTGGCAAAAATCCCAATGTTCCCAATAGTCACAAATCCACTTAAACATATCAAAGTCATCATTAAATGAAAAACCAATGTAACGAATTCTACCGTCACGCTTTGCTTTATAAAGATGTTCAAGTACATTATACTTTAGGACTTTGTTGTCCCAGAAATTAGCATCAAGAGAATGAAGCATATAAAAATCAATTTGATTTACATTCATTCTTCTCATTTGTTCAGCTAAAATTCTGTCAAAATCATACTCGTTATTGTATTCCCATACAGGTGCTTTTGAAGCTAAATAAACCTTACTTCTGTAACCGTTCTTTAATGCTTTACCGGTAACAATTTCAGCTTGTCCGTCCTGATAGGAATAAGCAGTATCTATATAGTTAACACCATTATCAATGGCATACCTTATTAATTCAATAGACTTTTCTTGGTCGATAGTGTTGGAATTAGGAAACATAGGAAGTCGCATTGTACCAAAACCCAATGCAGAAACCTTTATACCGGTGTTTCCAAAATTTCTATACTGCACCTCAACACCTCCACATTTAAACATACCACAACATGATACCACAATATTTAGTGGAATACAAGGTACATTTTTGACATTATTTAGTTATATGTACATCTAATTGATTGTACGGAATTGCTATATTATTTCGGTCTAATGCCTTTTTCATACTTTCAATCATATCGTGATATACATCCCAATAGTCTTCAGTCTTAACCCAAACTTTTACCACCATATCAAGTGAACTGTCACCTAATGCATTTAGTCTTACAAAAGGCATTTCATCCTCTGTGATAACCTTATCGTTAGATAAAGCAACATCCATTAAGATTTTCTTCACTTCTTCAATATCGGCATTATAATCAACAGGTACATGGAAATCCAGTCTTCTCTTATCTTCTGCTGTAAAGTTTACAACTTCTTTTGACGAGATTACGCTGTTAGGAATCATAATATATCTATGGTCAGCAGTAAGTACCTTTGTGTGCATTAAATCAATTTGAAGTACAGTACATCTTTCACCGTTAATTTCAATTACATCATCGGTTACGAACGGCTTTGTAAAAAGAAGAATAATACCACAAGCAATGTTGGATAAACTATCCTTTAGAGCTAAAGCTATTGCAGCAGCACTGGCTGAGAAAAATGCTACCAAACCCGTTGTTGAGATACCTATATATGATAAAGCACTCATTATAATCACAACATAACAAGCAATTTTTATTGCATTTACAAGGAACTTTGAAAGTGAAAAGTCTATATTGGCCTTATCTAGACCTTTTCTAACTACTTTTGAAAAGGCTTTTGTTGCAAAATAACCACCTACTAAAATGATTATCATTATTAATAATCCTTCCCAATTAAAGTTTTCAAAAAATCTTGAAACCACTTTCCAAGTATGAGTAAAAAACTTTTCCATTGCAAAATCTCCTTACTTTACAAGCCCACTACGAAATTCCATATTGATTTGTGCAATTTCTTTTTCACCGTCAATATATGGCTGGTACATAGTCATTACATCAAAACCTACAGAACCTTCACAACTGTCTTCATTATAAGCTAAAGAAGTTTTGATAATTTCAATTCTTTCTTCTCTTGTTGTATCAGCAATTTTAATTGACTTATACATTTTAATTCCAGCTTTCTAATATAATATATAAAGAATTATACAATTTCAGTATCTCTGCCATTTACATCAATGTCATACTGTCTGCCATTGTAGTTAAATGAGAAATGGTGAGGGTTATCATCAGTATTAACACAAACTACTGTTGTTTCACCATTAAAGTTACGAGCAAATGCCCAGTACAAACATTCATTGCTAATCTGAACATAATCACCGTACTTTAGAGGAACACTATTCTTACGAATTTCTGCTAATTTCTTAATATGGTCAACAAGTTCTTGATTTTCAATAGGAATATTATCCACATCAATAGTAGGTCTTAGTTCAATATCTCCACCATCATTTTTGTGACCTTTTATTCCCCATTCACTACCATAATAAATTGATGGTACACCGGGTAAAGTATAAAGAATTGAATAAACATTAAACAAATCTTTAGGGTCATTGATTAATGATGCAACTCTGTTAACATCATGATTATCAACAAAGTTATAAAGCAACTTACCTTTGTATAGTCCCCATTCATTGTTAAATTCTCTGTTTACATTGTAACCAATATCACAAAGGTTCTTTGAATTTAAGCTATTGTAAATACCGTTAAATAGTGAATAGTTAGTAACTGAGTCAAGTAAATCAGGTTGCAACCATCTTGTATATTCACCGTTAATGATTTCACCCATTAGCCAGAAATCACTTTTCTTAGCAGTTGTTCTCTGCTTTAATTCACGGAAGAATTGTAAATCAATACAATCTGCTGCATCAAGTCTGATACCATCAATATCCCATTCATCAATCCACATTTCTACTGCGTCAAGTAGGTGGTTTCTTACATCAGGATTCTGCATATTAAGTTTAACAAGCAGTTCATGACCTTCCCAACTGTCATAATGAAAACCGTCATTATAACTATTGTTAAAATCAAATCTTAGACCACTAAACCAAGAGCAATACTGAGAGCCTTCCCTATGCTTTCTTACTTCTTCAAAGGCAAAGAACTTTCTGCCTACATGGTTAAACACACCGTCAAGAACAATCTTAATGTCATTTTTCTTTAGTTCCTGTGCAACCTTTTTAAAATCTTCATTTGTACCAAGTCTGGTGTCAATTCTTCTATAATCAGTTGTATCATAACCGTGAGTTGCACTTTGGAAAATCGGTCCAATATAAAGAGCGTTAATTCCTATATACTTCATATGAGGAATGTAGTCAATTAGCTTTAAGATTTTGTGGGATTCATTATCTCCACCTTTATTTTCCATATCACATCCGAAAAAACCTAAAGGATAAATGTGATAAAACATTGATTCATTAATCCATTTTGTTTCCATAACTGTACCTCCCAGAAACATTCTATTATCCATTTTAACGAATAAACACCTTAATTGCAACAAAAGTTTGTAGAATAGGTATATATTTATTCAACATTAATATAATTTATGTTGATTATTTGTGTAAAACCGAAAATTTTTATTTCATATTGAGTTAACAATACTTATGTGCTACAATTGGAAATGTGGTATTAGCAAATTACAAAGGAGGAATACATTTGAAAAAAATAGTAACAATTTTACTGGCAGGCTTAATGTGTGGTGCAATTCTTGCAGGTTGTGGAAATAGCGAAGCCCCTAAGCAAGTACTTAAAGGATATAGCGACAGTGAAACTTATTCTGATGGTGATGAAAGTTCTACTCAACAGAATTTTAGTAAATACACTTACGACAAAAGTTATGACAGTAAGTTTAGCAAAGATGAAAATTATACAAAGGTTACTTCTAAAAACAAGGAAGATATTACCGGTTATTTTCAGGACTTTGACACTTGGGGTACTACAAGTTCCTTTAGTGACCATTACGACTTTAAAACTGATATGATTACCGAAGGTGACTACTACTGTATTGCAGATGAAAATGTTAATGTAAGCTCAGTTGGTCAAAGAAAAGCAGTTAAGATTTATCACGAATATTCTGTATATTATTATGATACAGAAAGTCATACACTTTACTACATTCACAACAACCTTAACGAAAGTTAATTAAAAAAACAATGCCCTTATAGGAATAAAACCTATAAGGGCTACTTTTTTATCTGAAATTAATGTGCAATAGAAGTTAATTTTCTATCTTTTCTGTCTTTAATTAATCTTGCAAGGTATACAAATGGTGTATCACATAGACTGGTAACAATATAAATAACATAGCTGGAAATCATAATGCTAAATAATGTGCCGATTTCATATGTACCCCAGAAAGCAAAGATTGTGAATAATGCAGTATTTAGAATTTGAGAAATTAGAGTTGAACCGTTGTTACGAACCCATAAAAATCTTCTCTTATCACCAAAATGCTTTTCGGTAAATCTCCACCACAAATGATAAAGCTGAACATCGATCAGCTGAGAAATTGCGTATACAACCAATGAAGAAATCATCATTCTTGGTGTATTTGAGAATACTGCTGTAATTGATGGCATTACCCAGTCAGACTCTGATGGAGTATACAGCATCCAGCTTTGTGTCATACAAATAAAGAATACTGATGTAAACACACCAATCCATACTGCCTTGTTGGCTTCTTTCTTGCCTTCGGTTTCACTGAGAATATCAGTTACAAGGAATGTTACTGCAAAGAAAACATTACCTAAGGTTTGTTCCATACCAAAGGCTCTAATCATAATAAGTGCCTCAATATTAGCAGTAATTGTTGCAATAACAGTAACTGCATAAAGACCGGCTTTTCCAAAGAAATTATATGCAAATAATGCACCACCAAAAATAAACAGTAGTGAACCTATAAGTAATAAATTATTAATCATTTGTTTGTTCCTCACTTTCTCCACCAACACCAAAGTCAGTATTTTTCATTAAAATATCTACCCTATCGTTATCAATATAATTTGGTGCAATTTTTTCTGCAAAAACTTTGATAACGGAATTGTCAGGTTTCACGTTAGTTGTGTTATCATTCATAATGTTTACACAAACTCTGTCAAAGTACTTTAAACCTGTTTCAATATCATTTTTCATAGAGCTTTCTGTTTGTCCGGTTAATCCAAAGAGTAAACAAACTTCATCTGCATATGTTCTTATTTTTTCAGGAGTTGACTTACCAAAACCTTTTTTCATTACATTTTCTCTATAGTCAACATCAAAGGTTTCAACACCTGTCTTTATTCTTACATTAATGTTGTGTTCCTTGAACTTTTCCTTTAATGCAGGAACTTCTTTGTGATGAATATAGTGACATTCAAAATGTACTGTAGAAATATTCTTTTCTTCACAAGTTTTGATAATCAAATCCATAGTCTTGTTATCTAAGTCACAAAAACTACCGGAATTAATAACTTCCAGCTTATTATAAATACCTGTAACCTTAGATAGCACCTGTGCATTTAGATTATAGTTATCCTCCTCATCAAGACAATAGTCAAGATGATAGTCGCAAAATGTACATCGTTTCCACTTGCAACCACTACCTCGTAATAAAACAATTTCACGAGGATTTTTGTCCTTTAAGACACTGTACCTTTCCATATTTCCTCCTTAAAATAACGGAACAGCAAAAATAAAAAATGGGCATAGTTATACTACGCCCAAAGTCAATAAAATTATTATTGCTAAAGTCCGTAGTTTTGTTTATCGTCAGGATGGTCACGAACTGACGGGCAAAAAGCCAAAAAGTATTATACAACAAGATACAAGGTTTTTCAAGTATTTTACAAAAGAAAAATGAGTTGAAGCATTAACTTCAACCCATAGAATAATTATAATTTATCAGGAAGAAATTCCCAAGATAATTGTAACTATACGAAGTACAAATAGACCAAATGCAACCCACATAACAGGGTGAATGTCTTTAATCTTACCTGTAACAACCTTTAGGATAACCCATGATAGGATACCGAACATAATACCTGTTGCAATTGAATATGCAAATGGCATCATAATGATAGCTAAGAAACCACCAACTGTATCAGCAATATCTGTGTTGAAATCCATCTTTGTAATGTTCTTTAGCATTAATAGACCAACAAATACAAGAGCAGGAGCAGTTGCAAATGATGGAATAGCTAGGAAGATTGGATATAGTGGAAGTGCAAGTAAAAATAGGATTGCAGAAGTAAAAGCAGTAAGACCTGTTCTACCACCTTCAGCAACACCTGTTGTAGATTCTACATAAGATGTAACTGTTGATGTACCAAGACAAGCACCTGCACAAGTACCAATAGCATCAGACATTAAAGCTCTGCCAACTCTAGGTAGTTCACCTTTTTCGTTAAGTAGCTTACCTTCCTGAGCAACACCGATTAGAGTACCAACTGTATCAAATAGGTCAACAAATAGGAATGCAAATACGATAACTGCAAAGTTAACAACATTTGATGCTACATAACCGAAGTCAAAGTGGAATGCAAGTTTTGAACCCATATCTGCTACAGGACCAAATACATGGTAGTTAGAGAAATCAGGAATTAGTGAAGTACCATCGTACCAACCTGTTAACTGAGCAATAATACCAAGTACCCAAGTAGCTAGAATACCGATAAGGATTGAACCCTTAACTTTGAAATGCCATAAAGCAGCAACAATTAATAGACCAACTAAAGCAAGCACTACAGGAGCTGAACCTAGGTCACCTAGCTTTACAAGTGTTGATGACTGAACTGCCTTACCATCATAGTAAGCATCAGTTGTAACAACACCGGCACCCTTTAGACCAACAATAGTAACGAAAAGACCGATACCTGCTGAGATACCATTCTTTAGGTTTGCAGGAACTTTGTTTACCAAAGTTTCTCTAAACTTAAAGATTGAAAGGATAATAAAGATAATACCTTCTACTAGGATTGCAGTTAGTGCAACCTGCCAAGGGTTTGTGATGCCCTGTTCTTGTAACTGAGGAACTACTGTGTATGCAAAATAAGCATTAAGTCCCATACCGGAAGCAAGAGCCACAGGATAATTAGCGAAGAATGCCATAATTAATGTAGCGAAAGCAGCAGAAACAGCTGTAGCTGCAAAAACAGCACTCTGGTCCATTCCTGCTGCTGACAAAATACTTGGGTTAACTGCCAAGATATAAGCCATAGCAAGGAAAGTTGTGACACCGGCAATAATTTCAGTTCTTACTGTAGTGCCATTTTCTTTGAGTTTGAATAATTTTTCCATGTTCTACTCGTATGAATTAAATCATACTACCCCTTTCATAAAAATATTGTTTATAGAAAACACAATATATATTTTAATACATTAAAGAAGTAAAAAGCAAGTAGAAAAATATACAAAATAAATAGTTATTGACGAAGTTTATTGCTTTTTGTTACAATAGAACAAAGGGGCTTAATAAAAATGAAGGAAATATTAGCAATACTACTTATTTTACCAATTATTATGGGGTTATTTGGTTGTACGAAACAAAATAATTTCGTCAGTAAGGAGAAAAAAATGACTATCAAAAATCCACATATCATTTATATTAGAGAGTCATATTCTGACAAAATCAAAGCAATCTTTTCCGGCTCAACAAGTAAAGAAACTGAAGAAGTAAATCTAAAGAGAATAAAGTCAAGTGATGACTACAATACATATAGTTGTACAGGTGACTACAAAAAATATGACAGAGTTATGTTTATCGGTGATGATACCGATAAATCAATGGTTCTTGTATTTAATAAGTACATTAGTGGTTATCACCTAGAGGCCGGTAGCTCAGAAGGTAATATCGGTATTCCATTTGTATATGACGAAAAAGAAGAAGATGCAAAATATGAAACAGTATCCTTAAAATACAATAAGGATAAAGAGAAAAATATTTTCATTTACACACCTAAAGAATATGACAAAAATGATAAGAATAAAAAGTATTCTGTCATTTATATGTGTGACGGTCAAAATCTTTTTGACAAATTGTCAACTGACAAAGGTTGTTGGAATGTTGCTGAAAGTGTAAATTCTATGATGAAGAACAGTGACAACAACTGTATTGTAGTTGGTATAGATAATGGTGACGGAAACAGAGATAATGAACTTACCCCTAACATTGGTGAAATCAGAGAAGACCAAAAGTCTTTAGGTGATTTTGAAAATGGTACAGGCAAGGAATTCTCAGATTTTGTTGTAAATACTGTTATGAAGTACATCAACAAAAACTACAACATTTATACCGACAAAGAACATACTGCTATATGTGGTAGTTCTTCCGGTGGACTTGAAGCTTTTTATATTGGTATGGAACACGGTGATAAGTTCCGTTCTATCGGTGCATTGTCCCCGGCATTTCTATTATTTAATGAAAACACATGGAACAAATACTTAAAAAATCTTGATTTTAAAGGTAACTATCCCCTATTTTATATGTACAACGGTGATGGTGATGAACTTGAATCAATGCTACTAACCGATACTAAAAAAATGATTAAGTATCTTGAAAACATAAATTATCCTAAAGATAAAATCATATTTAAGGAATACAAAAAGGCTTGTCACAATGAGCATTTTTGGAGAAGTATCTTCCCTGAATTTTTATATTACACATTTAATAAGTAATAAAGTGGAAAACAAAAATCCTAAAAATTACAAAAAACTATTGACAAAAGTTTTTGATAAGAATAAAATATGATTGAAAAGCAAGGATAGGGACAGTACATGAAGTACTTTTCTTCAGAGAGTTATCGGTTGGTGAAAGATAACGAAAAGTTTCATAGTAAATCACCCTTGAGCTGACATCTGAAATTTAGTAAGAGCGTTCGTATGTTCTGCGTTAAAGAATAGTACATAGTGGTGTATGAATTAAGTGATTGCTTTTTTGCAATAAAAAGAGTGGTACCACGGAGATTACGGTCTTCGTCTCTTTATGGGACGAAGGCTTTTTTATTTTTATTGAATAGAGGTTATTAAAATGTTGACATTAGACAAAATCTATCACGCTTCTCATGTATTGAAGAATGTTGTTAGAGAAACAAAGCTTGTTGAAGCTCCAAAAATCAACCCTGAATGTGAAGTTTATCTAAAGCCTGAATGTTTACAGCTTACAGGTTCATTTAAGCTAAGAGGTTCAGGTTATATGATTTCTCAGCTAAGTGATGAAGAAAAGGCACATGGTGTTATTGCTTGTTCTGCCGGTAACCATGCACAGGGTGTTGCACTTGCAGCTACTAAGTATGGCATTAAGTCTTTAATCTGCTTACCTGATGGTGCTCCTATTTCTAAGGTAGAGGCTACTAAGAACTACGGTGCAGAAGTTTGTATGGTTAAAGGTGTATATGATGACGCTTATGCAAAGGCTATTGAACTAAGAGATAAATGTGGTTATACATTTGTGCATCCATTTGACGATATTAATGTTATTGCCGGTCAAGGTACTATTGGTCTTGAAATTATGGAAGAAATGTCCGATGTTGACGCTATTGTTGTACCAATCGGTGGTGGTGGACTAATTAGTGGTGTTGCATTTGCTGCTAAGAAGTTAAATCCAAAGATTAAGGTTTATGGTGTTCAGGCTGCCGGTGCACCATCAATGTACAACTCAATTAAAGAAGGTAAAATCATTAAGCTTGATTCTGTTAATACAATTGCTGACGGTATCAAGGTTATGGAACCGGGTGAAAATACATTTAAGTTAGTTTCAGAATATGTTGATGAAATTGTTACAGTAACTGAGGATGAAATTTCTTCTGCTATTCTTGCACTTATCGAACAACAAAAAATGATTGCTGAAGGTGCAGGTGCAGTTTCTGTTGCTGCTGTAATGTTCAACAAACTACCTGTTAAGGGTAAGAAAGTTGTTTGTGTTGTTTCAGGTGGTAATATTGATGTTACTATCCTATCAAGAGTTATCAAGAGAGGTCTTATGAACACAGGCAGAAGTGCTTCCTTATGTATTGAACTTATGGATAAACCGGGTCAGCTGGAAATGGTTAGTAAGATTATTGCTGATTGTGGTGGTAATGTTATTTCTGTTCATCACGAAAGAGCAAGTGAAATTGCCGACATTAACGGTTGTTACCTAAGACTTGTTCTTGAAACAAAGAATTTTGACCATATTGCTATGATTGAAAAAGCATTAAAAGATAATGGCTTTAAGCTAGTATAATTTACATATAAAGGAGTAATCAAAATGAGTGAAAAAGTTTACACAAAAAATGCACCTGATGCTATTGGCCCATATTCACAAGCAGTTAAGACAGGCAACCTAGTATTTACTTCCGGTCAGATTGCTATTAACCCTTCTAGTGGTAATGTAGAAGCTACTACTATTGAAGAACAAACTCATCAGGTTTGTAAGAACCTAAAGGCTGTTCTTGAAGAAGCAGGTACTTCCCTAGACAAGGTTGTTAAGACTGTATGTTTCCTAAAGAATATGGAAGACTTCGGTGCTTTCAACGGTATTTACGGTGAATACTTTACTGAAAAACCGGCTCGTTCTTGTGTTGCTGCAAAACAGTTACCTAAGGATGTTTTGGTTGAAGTTGAAGTTATTGCTGAACTATAATAATTAATCTCTATTCACATAGCTGTCTACCGTAACGGTAGGCAGTTTTTCTTTTGTTAAATATAGATTATACCTTATCAAATTAAAGATATATCCTTATCATATAATTGATATTTAATACATAGAATTGTAAAGTGTAAGAAAAAATTTTATAAAATTTGTATATAGGTCTTGATATTTTAAACAAAAGGTTCTATAATGTTAGTAAATAATTGTTAAGAATATCAATTATGACAAAGCAAGAAATTATATTTAATATAAATGGAGGTAATTAAAATGGCAAGATTTACTCTTCCAAGAGATCTTTATCACGGCAAAGGAGCTCTTGAAGCACTAAAAGATTTTAAAGGTAAGAAAGCTATCGTATGCGTAGGTGGCGGTAGTATGAAACGCTTTGGTTTCCTAGACAAGGCAGTTTCTTACCTAGAAGAAGCAGGTATGGAAGTTAAGCTATTTGAAGGTATTGAACCTGACCCATCAGTTGAAACTGTTATGAAGGGTGCTCAGGCTATGCTTGACTTTGAACCTGACTGGATTGTTGCAATGGGTGGCGGCTCACCAATTGATGCTGCAAAGGCAATGTGGATTAAGTATGAATATCCTGACATTAGTTTTGAAGATATGTGCAAGGTATTCGGTATTCCTAGTCTAAGAAAGAAAGCACATTTCTGTGCTATTTCTTCAACATCAGGTACTGCTACAGAAGTTACAGCTTTCTCAATTATTACAGACTACTCAAAGGGTATTAAGTATCCTATTGCTGACTTTGAAATTACACCTGATGTAGCTATTGTTGACCCTGACCTAGCAGAAACAATGCCTAAGAAGTTAGTTGCTCATACAGGTATGGACGCTATGACACATGCTATTGAAGCATATGTTTCTACTGCTAACTGTGACTACACAGACCCTCTTGCTCTACACGCAATTAAGATGATTCAGAGCGACCTAATCGGTTCTTACAATGGTGATATGGAAAAGAGAGACAATATGCACAATGCTCAGTGTCTTGCAGGTATGGCATTCTCAAATGCTCTACTAGGTATTGTTCACTCAATGGCACATAAGACAGGTGCTGCTTTTGCTGACTATGGTGCACATATTATCCATGGTGCTGCTAATGCTATGTATCTACCAAAGGTTATTGCATTTAATGCAAAGAATGAAACAGCTGCTGAAAGATACGGTCAGATTGCTGACTTTATGCACCTTGGTGGTGACTCACTTGATGAAAAGATTTCTCTACTTATTGACCATCTAAGAGGTATGAATGATGAACTAAATATTCCTCATTGCATTAAGAACTATGGTCCTGACTCATATCCAACAGAACAGGGCTTTGTACCTGAAGATGTATTCCTAGAAAGACTACCTGAAATTGCAAAGAATGCTATTGCTGATGCTTGTACAGGTTCTAATCCTCGTATTCCTACTCAGGAAGAAATGGAAAAACTTCTCAAGTGCTGTTATTATGATACAGAAGTAGATTTCTAATTTTATAACACATACTATAAAAGGCTATTACTATTGTAATAGCCTTTTTTCTTGAAAGGAAGGTAATTGTTATGAAAAGAACTGTTGATGATAAGGGATTTACATTAGAGGAATTTTTACAAAATTACAAAGCTAAGGACTACCCTAAACCATCTGTAACTGCTGATATTGTTTTATTTTCTATAAAAGAAAATAAAGTTCAAGTATTACTGATAAAAAGAGGTGGTCATCCATTTCTTGACCATTGGGCATTACCCGGTGGATTTGCTGAAAGTGATGAAACAATCTTTGATACTGCAAAACGGGAACTTTATGAAGAAACTTCTATTAAAGATATACCTATCGAAGAAATCGGTGTGTTCTCTTCCCCAAACCGTGACCCAAGAAGTTGGACAATGACAGATTCATTTCTTGCTATTGTTGATAAAGACAAGATTAAGCCTATAGCCGGTGATGATGCAAAAGATGCAAAGTGGTTTGATATTAAAATTAATGACAGTGATGATAAGGTTAAATTAGTTTTAAACAACAAGGATGAAAATGAAATTATTAATATAGAACTTGAAAAAAATATAACTAAAGGTGTTACAAAAAATAATGCTGACTTTAAAATTATTAGTAATGATGGACTGGCATTTGACCATGGTGAAATAATTTGTAAAGCACTTACAAAAATAGGGTTCATAATTTGTTAATATTTTTTGTTTAAATACCTTGAAAAATAAAATCTTTATGTTATAATCTTTATGATAATTAGAAAGAATTAGGAGATTTTATATGAATATTAAAAAATACAGATTTGGCGAACCATTCTGTACAGACTCTACTGTAATTGATTTGCCAATTGAGAAGGAAAGCCCTGACTATATTTCTTTAAAAGAAGATAACCTATTTATCTCAATGTCACTAAATGATAGTGATGCCATTTATGGTCTTGGTGAACAAATGGGTGGTATTAACAAAAGAGGCAGAAAGTATCGTTCATTCTGTTCAGATGACCCTTGCCACACAGAAGAAAAGGAAGCACTATACGGTGCACACAACTTCTTCATTATTAGTGGCGAAACAACAGTCGGTTACTTTATTGATTTTCCGGGTACTGTTCACTACGATATGGGCTTTACTGTTGAAGATGAAATTACAATTTCACTGGAAGGTAAAGACGCTGACTTCTATGTAATTAACGGTGAAAATGAACTTGAGGTTGTTAAGAACTTTAGAGAACTAATCGGTCAAAGTTATATGCCTCCAATGTGGGCATTTGGTTATCAGCAAAGCAGATGGAGCTATGCTAACAAAGAACAGGTAGATGCAGTTGTAGATGGTTATGAAAAGGCAGATATTCCACTTGATTCTGTTATCCTTGACATTGACTATATGGATCACTACAAGGACTTTACAATTGATGACAAGGCATTCCCTAACTTCGAAAGCTATGTAGCAGAATTAAAGGAAAAGGGCATTAGACTAATTCCTATTATTGACGCAGGTGTTAGATGTGAAGATGGCTTTGATGTTTATGAAGAAGGTGTAAAGAACAACTACTTCTGCAAGGATAGAAACGGTGATGACTTTAAGGCAGCAGTATGGCCCGGTATTTGTTGTTTCCCAGATTATCTAAAGGCTGACACAAGAAAGTGGTTTGGTGACAAGTTCCATACACTAACTAACAAGGGTATTGAGGGTTTCTGGATTGATATGAATGAACCTGCTCTATTCTTCTCAATGGAAGGCTTTAAGAAAGCAGTTGACTTTGTTAAGCAGTATAACGGTGAAGACCTAGGTTGTTGGGACTTCTTTGAATACAGAGATCAGTTCTCTAAGCTATCTAACAGTATTGATGACTACAAGAATATGCACCACCTAGATGGCAAATACAGCCACTATGATGTTCATAACCTATATGGTTATATGATGACAAGAGGTGTTGGTGAATGTTTGCCAAAGGACACTCTCCTATTCTCCAGAGCATCATGCATTGGCTCACATAGATACGGTGGTATTTGGACAGGTGACAACACATCTTGGTGGAGTCACATCCTACTTAACCTAAGAATGTTACCATCACTAAATATGTGTGGTTACATTTATACAGGTGCTGACTGTGGTGGTTTTAATGGTAATGCAAGTAGAGAACTTGTAATCAGATGGATGCAATTATCTGTATTTACTCCACTATTTAGAAACCACTCTGCTATTGGTACAAGAAATCAGGAAGCATATGCATTTAGCAATAACAAGGAATTTAAGGATGTTATTGAAGTTAGATACAGACTTATTCCTTACCTATATGACCTAGCTAAGAAATGTGCTGAAAACAATGAAATGATGTTTAAGCCACTTGCATTTGAATATAAGGATGCACTATCTAAGGAAACTGATGACCAGGTTCTTCTTGGTGATGAAGCTATGATTGCACCTGTTTACGAACAGAACAAATCAGGCAGAACAGTATATCTACCTGAAGAAATGACATTCTACAAGCTTTCAGGCAACAAGGTTGTACATAAAGAGAAACTTGAAAAAGGTGTTCACTTTGTAAATGTTGCACTAAATGAAGTACCTCTATTTGTACGAAAAGGCAAGAAAATCCCACTATGCAACACAGGTAAAAATGTTGACAATCTTGACACAACAATTGTAGAATATCTAGAAGGTTAATTACTATTAATAACAAAAGCTGAGTTTGTAAAATCAAACTCAGCTTATTTTTATGCACAGAATTATAACAAAAAAGGCACTGAAAACAGTGCCTTAATTTTATCTTTTATATTTATTTGGAATAATGATTTCTGATGTATCCTGCTTTAGTTTTTTCTTCTTTGGCTTATCAGCAGGTTTTACATAATGAACATCTTTAAAATCTTCTTCATCATAATCATCACCGTAGTCCTCAGCACCACCGTGAGCTGACTTTGCATGAGAAGAAATATTCTGTGTTTCTTCAGGTTCTGCATTTGTATTGGAAGAAATTTCATCAAAGTTATCTTCTTCATCATCTTCAATAATTGCATGAGAACCACTAACATCAGATTTGTTAGATTTAACTTTTACATTAGGTAAACCTTTTCTCTTGTTTCTTATTTTCTTAATTGTAAAGATTACGAAAATTACAATACAGATTAAAGCTAATGCAAATGAAACTAATGCAAGAGTTGATGCCCAATTAAGATTATTAATGAAAGCATCCCAACCAGTAGCCTTTTCACTATTTTTAATATAGTCAAATGGGCTTGAGCTTTTACCTTTTGATTTATTTTTAGATAATTCTTTTGAGATTTTATCCCAGTCGCTATCTTTTAACTCAGTATCATCAATGTCTTTAACATTTTTGTATGTTGGAGTTGTTGTTTCTCCGGCATCAGCATTTTTATCGGTATTAGTGTTAGTATCTGTATCAGTATTAGTATCAGAATTTGTATCACTACTACCGTCTGAAACTTCACCGTTATCGTCATAGAAATTGTAACTACCAGCATTACCATCATAATTAGTGTTAGTATCGTTACTGTAATTATCAACTACCGGTGCTTCAGTATAATCCTGAGCATATGTATATGTATCAACATTATTGGCCGGTTCCTGTGACTGAGTATAAATCGGTTCTGTATTTACTACTGCCGGTGCAGTTGTATAGACTGCTTCTTGATTATTGTCAACATAGTCCTCAGCATTTGCTACTGTTGCAAATGAAAGAGTAGTAATTGACAATACGCAAACTCCACATATACAGATAAATTTCTTTAATCTATTAATCATAAAAAGTAGCTCCGTACTGTTAGAAAATTGTTTAACAAATCTTACTTAGAAGAAGTTGTTGTTGTGCTTGTCTCTTCTGGCTTTTCCCAGAACATATCAGGGTCATACTTATTAACTACAGATTCGTTTACTTCACACTTAAGTGCCTTAGCTTCTTTCTGTAGGAATTTGTTGTAATCATCATTCTTCATTTTTTGAAGAACATTCTTCCTAGTAGAATCATCCTTAGTTAGATATTCCTTTTCGCCATCCTTAGTGTTTTGCTTCTGGATAACATAAATTGTCTTGGAATCATCTTTACCGATTGTAACAGCCTTAGCTTCGTTAACTTTCATATCAACAAGCTTCTTAGCTACATCTTCACCAATTGAAGAAGAACTTAGGTTGTCCTTATCAAGTAGTTCACAACCCTTTTGAACTGTATCACTAGCCTTTGAAGAACTCTTTGTAGCCTTTAGATACTTTGTACACTGATCTTCCATTGTTGAACCGTTGTTAATAGCCTTAGCATAAGATTCTGCATCAGATGTTAACTGCTTCTGCTTCTTAGAATCATAAGCCTTTGATGTCTGCTGACCTGATTTATCAGTTGTTGTTTCTGATAGAGGTACTGTAAAGTATGTGTAGTATGTGTAGTTGTCATCAAAGAACTTCTGTAGGTCTGAGTCAGGAACTTCTTCTGAACCACCCTTACCATACATTAAATCAAATAACTTCTGCTGTTTACCGGACATATTGTACTGTAGTTCCTGATAGCTTTCCTTAGAAATACCATAAGGTTCCAGAATATCCTGTTCCGGTGTTGTTGAGTAACCCATCTGTGAGTAATACTCAGCCATATAACCCAGTGTCCAGTCCTTTTCAGCCTGTTCAGCATAAGATGCTTCATCAACTGTAGCATTTAGACTATCTAGCTTACTGTCAAGATAAAGAGCTTCTCTAAGAGTTAAATCAGCTTTATCCTTAATCCAATCAGAAGCTACTGCTTCCTTACCGTCATCATCCTTAATCTTTAAATCAAGGAAACTTTCGTCTTTCTTGTAACCATCTGCTTTCTCAGCATAAGTCTTAGCCTGGTTATAAGCATTGAAAAGAGCAAAAATATAAACACCAATTGCCTTTTCATTTTTGCCTTCTTTGTAAGACCATTGAGCCTTTGTACTGATTGGAGTACAAGCTGCTGCTGATACCATAATTGCACCTGCAACTGTACCAGCCATTACTTTTTTAATATTCTTAAAATTCATTTGATTATACCTGCCTTTAGGATAAGATAACATAATAATATAACATAAGTTGTATTATACAATAATTCAATCAAAAAGTCCATAAAAAACACTAAAAATTCATAAAATCAACGATTTTTTCTTTATTTTTGTACTTTTATGTAGGAATTTGTCTATTATTTCTCCCAGAATAATTCTGTTAAAGAACTAAGACCGTTTTTGTTCTTGTCAACTTTAAGTGTAATATATGGGTTTTCTGATGGTGTTAATATAGCTTTGCCGTTAGCATTGCCTATTAATTTATAAAGTTCCGGATTTTTCAAATCGTTTACTTTCAATATAATATTGCTTTCACTTTGCTTAATATCATAGATACCACATTCTTTTGCTTTGTTCCTTGTTAATGCAATATCACAAAGACCAATTACAGATTGTGGCATATCACCATATCTGTCACAAAGTTCATCAACTACATCATCATAGTCATCAGGAGTTTTTATATCTGCTATTCGTTTATAAGCATCAAGTCTTAGAGATAGACTTTCAATATAGCTTTCAGGAATATGGGCATCCATCTGAATATCAACAGTACATTCATTTGTATCAGTTGGTTTAATCTCTCCCTTTTCTTCCTTAACTGCTTCATTAAGTAGCTTTAGGTACATATCGTAACCAACATCCTCCATATGACCATGTTGTTGACCACTTAGGATATTACCTGCACCTCTAAGTTCAAGATCACGCATTGCAATCTTGTAACCACTACCAAACTCAGTAAACTCTCTAATTGCATTAAGTCTTCTTTGGCTAATATCAGAAAGCACCTTATGAGGGTTAAATGTAAAGTATGCATAAGCTCTACGGCTACTTCTGCCAACTCTACCTCTTAACTGATGAAGTTGAGAAAGTCCCATATTATCTGCATTTTCAATAATTAAGGTATTTGCATTTGGTAAGTCAATACCTGTTTCAATAATTGTTGTACATACAAGCACATTGATTTCTTGGTTCAACATTCTTGCCCAAATATCAGACAATTCATGTTCAGACATTTTACCATGAGCAACTGCAATTTTAGCTTCCGGTATTGCTTCTGAAATTGCAACTGCCTTTGCGTTGATACTTTCTGTATTGTTATGAAGATAGAAAACCTGTCCCCCACGCCTTAGTTCTCTTCTAATTGCTTCGTGGAGAATTGCAGGTTCATGCTCAAGTACATAGGTTTGTACCGGTTGTCTGTTGGTTGGTGCTTCTTCCAATACAGACATATCACGAATACCACTCATAGCCATATTAAGTGTTCGTGGAATAGGTGTAGCTGACAAAGTTAGTACATCAACATTCTTACAAATTTCTTTAAATCTCTCTTTATGAGCAACACCAAATCTTTGTTCTTCATCAATAATTGCAAGTCCTAAGTCGTGGAAAGTAACATCCTTTTGTACCAGTCTATGAGTACCCACTACAATATCAACTTCACCACGCTTTAGCTTTTCAACAATTTCTTTCTGTTGTTTTGCAGTTCTAAATCTACTTAGCAGTTCAATTCTTACCGGATAACCGTCAAATCTATTGATAATAGTCTGATAATGTTGCCATGCAAGGATTGTTGTTGGACAAAGAATTGCACATTGTTTACTGTCACAAACACACTTAAAGGCTGCTCTCAATGCAACTTCAGTTTTACCAAAACCAACATCACCACAAAGTAGTCTATCCATTGGAGCAAGTCGTTCCATATCACCTTTGATTTCATCAGTACATCGCAATTGGTCAGGTGTTTCATCATACATAAACTTGGCTTCAAAGTCCCTTTGCCACTCACCGTCAGGTGAAAAAGCATAGCCCTTAGCTTTCATTCGCTCTGTATACAGCTTAGAAAGTTCCTTAGCCATATCCTTTACTGCTGAACGAACTCTGGTCTTTGCTTTCTGCCATTCACTGCCACCTAGTTTAGATAACTTTACATGTTCATTATCTCTAGGACCAATGTACTTTGCTACCAAATCAAGCTGAGTTACCGGTACATAAAGTACATCACCTTTTGCATAAGTGATTTTGATATAGTCTTTCTTTACACCTTGTACTTCTAGGTTATGAATACCACTAAAGATACCTATACCATGAGTTGAATGAACTACATAATCACCATTGTTTAATTCTGATAAAGAATAAATTTCTTGACCTTGCTTTTTTCGCTGTACTTTTCTTTTAGGCTTTTGCACTGACTGACCATATGTTATTAAGTGGAAGTCAGTTTGTAATAGTTCAAAACCTGTTGACAAAGCACCTTCCATAACATAAATGTTACCTTGTTCAGCTTTCTTTAAGTCTGTTACAAACTGTGCTTTAAAACCTTTTTCTTTTAATTCTTCTGTAAGATTTCTACCTGACTTTTCTGTACCTGCAAGAATTGCAACAGTAGTTCTTTCCTTAAAGAATTCATTTAAATCTTCACAAAGTACAGTTAATAAACCATTCCATGGTGCAACTTGCTTTACATTAAATGAAACAATATCACTTAAAGGTAAATCAAAATGACCACTGGTAAAGTTATCCATAAAAATTGTATGTCTGGTGTTTACAATTTCCAAAAATTCCTTATAGTCCATTGAGAACTTATCAAGACCTCTGCAAAGAATACCATCTTCAAAGTATTCTTTCATATCCTCTTTATACTGAAATTCCATAGACTTTACTCTATCAGAAATATTAGTGTGTTCACTGATAAAGATAAAATCTTCTTCATCAACATAGTCAAGGACAGTTGCAGGTTTCTTATATACTAAAGAAATGTACTTATCAAGGATAGTTAGGTTTACACCATTGGCAATATTTTCAGCCTCTCTATAGAGAGTTTCCTTTGCTTTTTCAGTTTTTTCACTTCTTAGTAAATTAGCTTTCTTAACTATTTTTTCAGAAAGTTCTGCTTTGTTTTCCACAAGAATTTCATTTGATGGGGAAAGTAAAATACTATCCACCTTGTCAAATCTTCTTTGGGTAAGAATATCAAAATGGTTGATAGAGTCGATTTCATCACCCCAAAATTCTACACGAACAGGGTTTTCGCTATCCGGTACAAATAAATCAAGAATACCACCTCTCAGTGCAAATTGACCTGTACCCTCAACCATATCTGTACGCTCATAACCAAGCAAATTAAGAGCCTCTACACATTGTTCTGTAGAGATTTGCTGACCTTGTTTTAAGTGAAGTGTAGCTTTTTTTAATATTTCCGGTGGAATAGTATATTGAAGTAATGCATCAATTGTACCTACCACAATATCACATTCACCTGTTAAAAGTTTTGTAAGAACCTTTAACCTTTGGTGTTCGTATTCCCTGGAAATACCACTAACTTCTCTAAAATTAAAGTCTCTTTGAGGATATACACAAGCCTTGTAACCCATCATACATAGGTCATTACAAAATACTTGTGCTTCCTTTTCATCACCGGCAACACAAAAAGCTCTGGCATCGTTATAATGACAGAGCGTTCCTATGATATTTGATTTAAAACCTGAATTAAGTGCTGTTACTGCAACTGCACCTTTTAACTTTGCATAAGAATTTAGTTTTTGAAAATTCTTTAACTGTGCAACACAATCAAATAAAAATTCCATTATTCACCTGCATATTATTAGGTTAGGAATTAAACAAATTCATTGCCTTATCAGCATTACCGTCAATAATGTACTTAATAGCCTCACAACAATTATCGGCCATTTTATCAATCAGTTTAATTTCGTCACCTGTAAATTTTGAAAGAACCCAAGCAGCCAAATCATAGTCTGGATGAGGTTTCTTTCCTATACCTACCTTTATGCGAGGGAAAGTATCTTTACCACTTAGATAAATAATGTTCTTAACACCATTTTGTCCACCGTGGCTACCTTTTCGGCGTATTCTCATCTTTCCAACATCAAGGGATATATCATCAAATATTAATATCACATTCTCAGGGGGGATTTTGTAGAAATTCATAGCCTCTACAACAGCTTGACCACTATTATTCATATATGTCTGTGGTTTCATTAGTAAAACCTTTTTACCGTCAATAGTACATTCACCTACAAGTGACTTGTACTTAATACGGTTTACATCACAAGAAAACTTTTCTGCGATTTTATCAAGACAGATAAAGCCTGTGTTGTGACGGGTATTCTCGTACTTTTTGTCCGGATTACCAAGACCAACAACCATATATTCAATAGAAGAACTAAATTTCTTTTTACCAAACATTTTATCACCTAAAAAATAAAGGGGCACTAAAGAGCACCCCTTAAAAAGTTAAAATAATTATCAATTATGAGTTGATTGGAGAAACAGGCTTGTCAGAATAAATTCTTTCAATAGCTTCTGCAAATACAGGAGCAACAGGAAGAATAGTAAACTTATCAAGCATCTTGTCTTCTGGGATAGGCACTGTATCAAGAAGAACAACTTCCTTAATAGGACTCTTCTTAATTCTGTCAATAGCAGGACCTGATAGAACTGCGTGAGTTGCACAAGCAGTAACATCAACAGCACCACCCTTTTCGATGATAGCTTCAGCAGCGTTACATAGTGTACCGGCTGTATCAATCATATCATCAACTAGGATAACTCTCTTACCCTTAGCATCACCAATAATGTTCATAACTTCAGAAACATTAGCTTTCTGGCGTCTCTTATCAATAATAGCAAGACCACAACCGATTTTAGCTGCAAAATTTCTTGCTCTTGTAACTGAACCAAGGTCTGGGGAAACAACAACATAATCATCTGCGTTTGTACCCATCTTTTCTCTCATATGTGCTGCAAGAATTGGAGCACCGATTAGGTGGTCAACAGGAATGTTGAAGAAGCCCTGAATCTGATTTGCATGAAGATCCATTGTTAGGATTCTGTCAGCACCGGCAGCAGTAATAATATCTGCACAAAGTTTAGCTGAGATTGGATCTCTAGCCTTTGCTTTTCTGTCCTGACGAGCATAACCGAAGTAAGGCATAACTGCAGTAATTCTACCGGCAGAAGCTCTCTTCATAGCATCAATCATAATTAGCATTTCCATAAGATTATCATTTACAGGTGTACATGTTGACTGTACAATAAAGCAATCAGAACCTCTTACAGACTCGTTAAGTGAAACTGCAATTTCACCGTCAGAGAATGTACAGCAATTGCTTTTTCCAAGTGGAAGTCCAAGACAACCTGCGATTCCCTGTGCTACATCCTTATTAGATGAGCCGGAGAAAATCTTAATGTCTTTACCATTGAAATTCATTTTTTAATCCCCTTACCTATGTTTGTTTTTAGTTTATATATAAAATTTAACAAGTAAATTTAATACCTTATTTATAGCCTTTGCTCTTAGCAATTTCGTTAAGTTCCTTTAACTGTTCAGGGTCATTAGCACCTAAAACAGTATCAGGGTTGCTTGAAACAAATGCTGAAACAACTTCATTCTTATCTAATAGAAGTTTTAGTGCATCAGGAAGGTAATATTCCTTAGCATTGTTATCACTTTTAATTTCACCTAAAACAGAAAGTAACTTTTCGCAATTAAACCAAAAGCCACCTGAGTTGATTTCATTAATTTTCTTTTCTTCTTCATTACAATCTTTCTGCTCAACAATTTTTAGGAAATTGTCGTTTTCATCTCTGACAATTCTACCGTAACCTGTAGGGTCAGAAACTTTAGCTGAAATTACTGTTGCAACACTACCCTTTTCTGTATGAAGAGCAAGTGCATCGGAAATAGTCTTTGCATCCATAAAAGGAGCATCACCGTTTAGAATAACAACATTGCCACTGTGCTTTTCCAAAAAATCCTTAGCCATCATTACTGCATGACCTGTACCAAGACGCTCAGCTTGATAAACAGTTTCTACTTCAAAAGGAAGCGAACTTACAAATTCATCAATACATTCCTTCTTGTAGCCTTTTACTACACATATGTCATCAACACCGGCTGACTTTACTGAGTCGATAACCCATCTTAACATTGGCTTTCCCAAAACTTCTGACATTGGTTTAGGAAGGTTACTTTTCATTCTTTTACCTTCGCCACCTGCCAAAATAATTGCACAGTTACTCATAATATACTCTCTCTTTCTATGCTATACACATAATAAGACACTACTATTATCCCACAATTCCTCAAATTTTCAAGTACAAATCCAAAAAAACTGAAAAAATTCTTAAATTTTTAACATATTACACAATATACATTACAAAAAATCTCCACTTTTTATAAGAAATATTTTTCCAAAAATGTGGCTATTTTTTTATTTTTTTGTTATAATTATTCTTAGACTAAGAAAGTCTGCAATAAAACTGCAGGTGAATTACTTAGTGGTTAATTTTATACTTTTACAGGAGGATTCAAACTATGAGTCACAAGTATGTGTACCTTTTTAAAGAAGGTAACAAGGACATGCGTAATCTTCTAGGCGGTAAGGGTGCTAACCTAGCTGAAATGACAGGTCTAGGCCTACCAGTACCACAGGGCTTCACAATTACAACAGAAGCTTGTACAAAGTACTATGAAGATGGCAGAAAGATTAATGATGAAATCCAGGCTGAAATCATGGAATACATCATCAAGATGGAAGAAATCACAGGTAAGAAGTTTGGTGATAAGGAAAACCCACTACTAGTTTCTGTTCGTTCAGGTGCTAGAGCTTCTATGCCGGGTATGATGGATACAATCCTTAACCTAGGTCTAAACGAAGATGTTGTTGCTGTTATGGCTGAAAAGTCAAACAACCCTCGTTGGGCATGGGACTGCTACAGAAGATTCATTCAAATGTATTCTGACGTAGTTATGGAAGTTGGTAAGAAGTACTTTGAAGTTCTTATTGACGAAATGAAAAACAAGAAGGGTGTTACTCAGGACGTTGAACTAACTGCTGAAGATCTACAGGAACTAGCAGAACAGTTCAAGGCTGAATACAAGAAGCAGATTGGCGTTGACTTCCCTACTGATCCTAAGGAACAGCTAATGGGCGCTATTGAAGCTGTATTCCGTTCATGGGATAACCCAAGAGCTAACGTTTATAGAAGAGATAACGATATCCCTTATTCATGGGGTACTGCAGTTAACGTACAGGCAATGGCATTCGGTAATATGGGTGACGATTGTGGTACAGGTGTTGCATTTACAAGAGACCCATCAACAGGTGCTAAGGGTCTATTCGGTGAATTCCTAACAAACGCACAGGGCGAAGACGTTGTTGCAGGTGTTCGTACACCAATGCACATTTCTGAAATGGAACAGAAGTTCCCAGAAGCTTTCGCACAGTTCAAGACAGTTTGTAAGACTCTAGAAGATCACTACAGAGATATGCAGGATATGGAATTTACTGTTGAACACGGTAAGCTATATATGCTACAGACAAGAAACGGTAAGAGAACAGCTCAGGCTGCTCTAAAGATTGCTTGTGACCTAGTTGACGAAGGCATGAGAACAGAAGAAGAAGCTGTTGCAATGATCGACCCTCGTAACCTAGACACACTACTTCACCCACAGTTTGATGCTACAGCTCTAAAGGCTGCTACACCAATGGGTAAGGGTCTTGGTGCTTCTCCGGGTGCTGCTTGTGGTAAGATCGTATTCACAGCTGATGACGCTACTGCTTGGGCAGAAAAAGGCGAAAAGGTTGTTCTAGTTAGACTAGAAACATCTCCAGAAGACATCACAGGTATGAAGGCTGCTGAAGGTATCCTAACAGTTCGTGGTGGTATGACATCTCACGCTGCTGTTGTTGCTCGTGGCATGGGTACTTGCTGTGTATCCGGTTGCTCAGACATCAATATGGATGAAGACAACAAGGTATTCACACTAGCAGGTAAGGAATTCCACGAAGGCGATCCAATTTCAATTGACGGTTCAACAGGTAACATTTATGACGGTATCATCCCAACAGTTCCTGCTTCAATTGCCGGTGAATTTGGTAGAATTATGACTTGGGCTGACAAGTACAGAACTCTAAAGGTTAGAACAAATGCTGATACACCTGAAGATGCTAAGAGAGCTAAGGAACTAGGTGCTGAAGGTATTGGTCTATGCCGTACAGAGCATATGTTCTTCGAAGAATCAAGAATTGCTGCATTTAGAGAAATGATCTGTGCAGATACAGTTGAAGAAAGAGAAAAGGCTCTAGATAAGATTATGCCATATCAGCAGGGCGACTTTGAAGCTCTATATGAAGCTCTAGAAGGTAACCCAGTTACTATTCGTTTCCTAGATCCTCCTCTACACGAATTCGTACCAACTGAAGAAGCTGACATTGAAGCTCTAGCTAAGGCTCAGGGTAAGACAGTTGATCAGATTAAGGCTATCATCAACGGTCTACACGAATTCAACCCTATGATGGGTCACCGTGGTTGTCGTCTAGCAGTTACATATCCTGAAATTGCTAAGATGCAGACAAAGGCAGTTATCAAAGCTGCTCTAAACGTATCTAAGGCTCATCCTGATTGGAACTTAGTTCCTGAAATTATGATCCCACTAGTTGGTGATGTTAAGGAACTTAAGTTCGTAAAGAAAGTTGTTGTTGAAACAGCTGACGCTGAAATTGCTGCTGCAGGTACAGATCTAAAGTACGAAGTTGGTACAATGATCGAAATCCCAAGAGCTGCTCTAACAGCTGACGAAATCGCTAAGGAAGCTGAATTCTTCTGCTTCGGTACTAACGACCTAACACAGATGACATTTGGTTTCTCAAGAGACGATGCAGGTAAGTTCCTAGATTCTTACTATGACAACAAGATTTATGAAAACGATCCATTTGCAAAGCTAGACCAGACAGGTGTTGGCAAACTAATGGAAATGGCTGTTGAACTAGGTAAGAAAGTTAGACCGGATATGCACTGCGGTATCTGTGGTGAACATGGTGGTGACCCAACATCTGTTGAGTTCTGTCATAAGATTGGTCTAGATTATGTATCTTGCTCACCATTCAGAGTTCCAATCGCAAGACTTGCTGCTGCTCAGGCTGCAATCGCTGAAAAGAACTAATCACTACTTGTAAAAGTATTTTAGGGGGTTGCCCATATGGACAGCCCCCATTTTTATATTTATTTTGAGTATTCATTCGAATACTCTTTTTTTATATTGTGCCGCTTACAGTAATAGTTGAAACTCCAGGTGTTATGCTAACTGCACCTGTCGTGTCATCCCTTGTAGTTGTAGCAGAAGGAACTGTAATTGCCCCAGCTTTTGTTTCAAATTCGCCTGTTGTAGTGTTATATTCATATTCATTACCTTCTGTCCAAGGAGTTCCATTGTATGTAACTTCTATATCAGAAAGTATAGGGTCAAATTTATCTGTCAAAATAACATTATCAGCTGCGACTATTGCTACATTTCCCCTATTCTCAATGGTAAATGTGTAAGTTACTCTACCGTTATTTTCTACAACAATTGGTGTAAGTGCCTTTGTAATTGAAAGCATTGGTTCAGACTCAGGAAAAACTGTTTCATTTGCAGTAATAGGTGTATTAATGCCATCACCAATTACTGAAACAGTATTTTCTATTGAGCTTTCCAGATCAAGTGGTGCAAACTGATTTGTCCTAACTTTATATACAATAATAACAGTACCACCTGCCGGAATAGATATTCCGGTAATAGTTAGTGGTGGACCTACTGTAACTGTTGGTGTATTTTGAAGAACCCCATTTACATAATAAAGAATTGCACCTTGGATATACTCTAGTGGTACTAATGAGAGTTCATTATAATCATACTCACCTAAATTATCCGTTAAGATTAAGTTACTAATTGAAGTTGAACCTGAATTTCTTATTGTCATAACATAGTTTATTTCACTATCTGCATAATATCTATCTAAAACTGCAGTCTTTGTAACAGTTATCTTCTCAACAATTTCACCGATTGTAATATTAGAATTTACTGTTTTTCCATTATAGGCTAATGTAGCCTGATTATAAAAATTTGCCATACATACATTCTCCATTTTTAATTTTCTGGGTAATAACCCTAATATATAATATGGACTTAAATATTAATGTTGACAAAAAGGACTATTGCATAAACAATAGTCCTTGATTTACTATATCATTTAATTAGTTAAGTGACATATTGAAGATTTTCTTATCTTCCCCACCTGTTGACTTATAAGTAAAAGTAACTGTTAAAAGTCCCATCTTTGAGTTATTAGGGTCTTCCTCAATATGAGCATCTGTACATTTTACTGAATCAACCTGATTGTTAACTGCAGTTGTAATTTCTTTCTTTAGCTTAGCATTTAGCTGGTCAGTGACCTTACCGTTAGCAGTTGACATAATCTTAAGTGCATCACTACCTGTAGTTTTGCCGTCCTTAGTTGTCTTTGGAGAAGCAATAACAAAGTAAACTTTCTGTTCAATAGTTTCATAATTTGTTGGAAACTTATCAGTATCAACCTGTGGCTGAGATACTGTAGCATTCTCAACATCATCAGTATTCTGCTGAACTGTATCGCCATCAGATACATAAGCACCCTGAGCGCTACTTGAGTTATCCTCATCATTACAACCTGCAAACAACATCATTGTTGTAAAGGCAACTAAACAAAGTGATAGTGCTAAAATCTTTTTCATAAATTTCATTTCGTTTTCCTCTCTAAATAAATATTCTTCCCTATTATAATAACACAAAATTGTGAACAATTCTATATTTTTTCTTTATTTTATTTGCACAAATTTCAAATAAAATATTTATATAAAACAACTAAAGAAAAAGGGAATGGTTGCCCATTCCCTAAAAACCATTTATGAACCTGCTGATTTGTAATTACTAATACCTTTGTTCCACACAAAGATTGAAACTAAGAATAAAGCAGTAGAAATTTCGACTACATTTTCATTATTAAAGTCGATTTTCATATCATACTTAGTAGTACTGTCATCTTTTACATTAGTGCCTTTGTAGATACTTTTAATTAGACTTACAAATTCTTTTCGCTTATCGTCTGTTAAAGTAGTGGTTTTGTTGTTGTAGGTAATCAGCACCTTACTACTGTTAACATCAAAAACATTTAATGCATCTTCTCCACCTTTTAAATTATTACAACCTACCATAATTACAACCAATACAAGTGATAAACATAATAATAAAATTTTTTCATAATAATCTATCCGAAATTTTATAAACCCTTTGGTATCATATATTTAATCCACTTTTAATACATCGCATTATTTTGGTACTGTCAATAGTATTTTACAAATGTGTAAAGGGCAGTTTCTAATAAAAGAAACTGCCCTTGGAGGAGATATAAAACAAATAATTTTTTATCTTTATTTGTCAGTTGTTTTTGTTGTTTTCTTTTCAGCTACTTTTTCAGTTTTAGCCTGAGCCTTTGGTTCAGCTTTAGCTTCAGCCTTTGGCTTTTCTTCAACCTTAGATTCTGCTTTTACTGCTTTCTTCTCAACCTTTTCTTCTGTAGCTTTTACAGTTTTCTTTGTTGCCTTTTTAGCAGTAGTTTTCTTTGTAGTTGTTTTTGTAGCTGTCTTAGTTGTTTTCTTTGTTGTAGTCTTCTTAGCAGGTGCTTTCTTAGTTACCTTTTCTTCCTTCTTTTCTTCTTTTTTCTTAGGTTCAGGTAACTTTTCAACACACTTAAAGAACATAGCACTCATTGGTGGGATTGATAAATCAATACTCCAATTAGAATCATGTCTTGGCTTTTCTTCGCACATAATTCTCTTACCATTTGTAATACCGTAACCACCATATTCTTCATCATCAGTATTGAATACTTCTTCATATACACCATAGAATGGTACACCGATTCTGTAATCAACTCTGTGCATTGGCTGGAAGTTAAATACACAAATAATGTTATTGCCGTCTTTATCAATTCTACGGAATGCAATAATTGACTGAGTATAGTCGTTGTGGTGAATCCACTGGAAGCCATCCCAGTTAGTATCAATTTCGTGCATTGGTCTTTCTGTAATATAGAAATGATTTAGCTTAGAAACAAAGTCCTTTAATCTCCAATGCTTTTCATATTCTAGAAGATTCCACTGAATACTTTCTTCTGCGTTCCATTCATCAAACTGTCCAATTTCTGAACCCATAAATGTTAGCATTTTACCCGGATGAGCAGCCATATAAGCTAAGAATAGTCTTACACCGGCAAACTTCTGGTCATAGTCACCCGGCATTTTATTGATTAGAGAACCCTTACCATAAACAACCTCATCATGAGAAATTGGTAAGATAAAGTGTTCGCTAAAGCAATACATAAATGAGAATGTAAGGTTATCATGGTTGAATGGTCTCCATAATGGATCAAGTGACATATAATGAAGCATATCGTTCATCCAACCCATATTCCACTTATAGTCAAATCCTAAACCACCATCATCAACTGGACCTGTAACCTTTGGCCATGATGTGCTTTCTTCGGCAATCATCATTGTATGAGGGTGATACATATGGATAACTGTATTTAGTCTTTGTAAAAATGCAACTGCCTCTAGGTGTTCCCTGCCACCATACTGGTTAGGAACCCACTCACCATCTTGACGATTATAGTCAAGGTATAGCATTGAAGCAACTGCATCAACACGGATACCATCAATGTGGTAAGTATCTACCCAATACATAGCTGATGAAATTAGGAATGAAATTACTTCATATCTTGAGTAATCGAATACATATGTACCCCATTCTTTATGTTCACCTTTACGGCTATCAATATATTCATAACAAGCTGTGCCGTCAAAACGACCTAAGCCATGAGCATCCTTAGGGAAATGAGCAGGAACCCAGTCAAGGATAACACCGATACCGGCCTTGTGACATTCATCAACAAATGCCATAAAGTCATGTGGTGTACCATAACGAGAAGTTGGAGCATAGTAACCTGTTACCTGATAACCCCAGCTACCGTCAAATGGGTATTCTGTAATAGGCATAAGTTCTACATGAGTATAACCCATTTCTTTTACATAAGGAACAAGTTCTTCAGCAAGTTTGCGATAGTTAAATACACTACCGTCCATATACTTTCTCCAAGAACCTGCATGAATTTCGTAAATATTCATTGGCTTTTCTAGGTGGTTTGATGACTCCTTGTCCTTAATCCACTGGTCATCTTCCCATTCAAAGCCACTTAAATCATAGAACATAGATGCATTATCCGGTCTTGTCTGAGAATGGAAAGCATATGGGTCGGACTTTAGTTGTCTTTCGTTCCAAGGTGTTTCAACACAATATTTATAAATATCGTACTGCTGAATACCCTCGATGAAAAGTTCCCAAACACCGGCTTCACTGATTTTGTACATATAGTTAGCATCGTTATTCCAACCGTTGAAGTTACCAACAACAGAAACAGAGAGAGCATTTGGTGCCCATACTCTGAAAACTACACCATCACGATTATCCCAATTAACTCTATGAGCACCCATAAACTCATAGGCTCTAACAGAATCGCCTGCATGGAATAGTTCGAGGGGTGTACGAGAATCATTAAATTTGTAATCCATTTATATTAACACTCCTTCAATGTGTACAACTTACATTCAATAAGTATATTTTATCAATTTTTTTATTATAATTCAATACATTTTGAAAAACTTACATATAAATTTTGCGACATATTTTGTGCAAATTCCACAATTAGCAATGTTTTTCAAAATTAATATTCCATTCAAGAATAAATACCATGAAGAAACTGATGAATAATCATATCAACTGCTGATTTATCCATCTTAGGTTCTTTCACTGAATGATATTCATACATATGGAAACCAATCATACCAAGGAAAGTTGTTGCAAATTGGTTTTCCCTACCGTTCATATTACCAAGTAAACCTCTGGCATTTATGAAAATCGACTTTACAATGTTATTTATCTCTGTACAATGACGAATAAAAGCATTGTTAAATTCACTCATTGGTGGGCTATACTGCATTGTCATTAACATTAGGTAAAGGTGTAAATTCTCACAACCTTCTGATACATAGCAATAAGCAAAATTATGAAGACTGTCTTCAAAGGAACTGCTACTGTTAACTACTTCTCTAAGTTTTACAACTACAGGGTCAATGTACTGTTGCATTATACCCTCAAGAATACCGGACTTGTTCTTAAAATGATAATAAAGTGCCGGTTTGGTTAACTCGCATTTGTCAGCAATTTCCTGAACACCTACTGCGTCATAGCCTTTTTCATAAAATAATTCTATTGATACTTGTAATATTTTCAGCCGTGTTTGTTCATTAGCCATAATACCACAACCTTATAATGTATATTATTATTTTACCGAACGGTAAGTATAAAGTCAATAGTAAATAAACATTTTCTTAAATAATTTATAAATATAATATTCTACAAAAGAAAAATCCTTTCATTGACTAAACAATAAAAGGACTTTTCGATTATTAAATTTAAAATTATACGCAATATTTCTTGTTAAAAATTCAAAGTAAACTACTTTTTATAAAAATGAAAATCACAACAATCTCCACCATAACCCAAAGTTTTTGTTCGTTTAAAACCTATTTTCTTTAGTCCACCGTATGTAATATCATCAACATCACAAAATAAAGGGCAAAGTTCATCACAACCATTTTCCACACAAGCAGTATGCCACAGGCATTTTTTCATTGTAACATCGAAGTAATCTTTTCCGTAATTTTGTTCACTTACCCATAAATCACTTTTACGCACAACCCTAAGAAATACACTGCTGTAAATCTTATAGAAAAAAGGTACAAGCTCCATTTTTGCAGTAGAAGAATGTTTCTTCTCTGCTACTTCATTAATCATATAATTTTGCATATAATTATGTACATCTTCATTGGATAAATCAGCTTTTAACAAAGTCTTATACAAAGCAATTCTAGGAAGTATTGTAGTGATAAGGGTATTCATCTGATTTTCTGTTTTATTGTGAGTGTTTTTTATTAGAACATTCAGTATTTTTTCTTCATTACTAAAAAGTTCAGTTCCCTTTTCTTCACCAAATTCTCTAACTAAATATCCTTTAATCTGCTTTTGTTGCTTAATTTTCATTATATACACCTCACAAATTAATTCTATAAAGTAAAATACACTATTTATGATTTTGTTTTATTTTTTCTTGCAGTTCAGCACTGGTCATAGGTCTACCGTATAATCTCACAAATGCTACTACATTCTTTAACCCTCAACCATTTGAATCTGTTGTTGTGAATATTCTCCATATTCTGTTATAAGTTCAATGTTTTCCGGATCTTTTAGAACCTCTTCTAAAATGCCATCAAAACTATAAGTATGTTCCCCCTCCTGACCATGATGGCTGGGAGGGTTCTTTCATTTATTTATATAGAATAGAAACAAAGACTATATCTACCTTATCCTCAGAATTCACATTTCCATTTGTAGAAAGCATTCTTCCACCACTAGAAATTGAATCAGCAACCTTATTATCATATTCTATTGTTCTAAAATTAAATTCATTTTTCAACGTATAATAATAAGGGTCTGTTTGCTTTGTAATCGTTTCTGCACCTCTGTCTATAATATGCGCAGCTACTCCTTTAGCAAAGGCCAATCGGCAAGCATCCCATATTATTAATTCAGAGTAGGACGATTCTGGATTTGCCGCTATCTGCTGTCTATTCAATCCGTATTCAAGCATGAGCGGAAGATAATATTCTATCATTTTTCGATTCCAATAAGAGCCAACGTTCCAACAGATTACTACGTCAAACTCGAACCGATTAACTAAATCATTTCTAACATCATCTTCTGCTATATCACCTTCAATAAAAATAACCTTTTCTGAGTAACCTTTATCCGAAAGTAATTTTTTTGCCTGCGTAATGCAATCTACATTTTTTTCAATTGCAATAACTCGATGTCCCTTTTCCACCAATGCCAAAGTACTATATCCTGTTCCACATCCTATTTCTACTACTGTTTTGTATGATATCAATTTATCCACCATCCACGAATAGTATCCCTTTTCGTAGAAATATTGTGCGCTTGAATTCCACTGGTTTGCATATAATAATTCATCTGTCATAATGATTCCTCCAATCTATGTTATCTATTCCACTGCCAAGTCTGCCTCATAGTATCGAGTGGCTTAAACTGCGGTCGGCTCTGATAACAATTTTAGTGCCACAACCTATGACATCTAATCCACAGCCTAAACCCTACCGCATTTTTTCGACCATCCACTTTTTCTACAGTCAGACTAAAAAGTAGATATGTTTCCATACAAGAAAGCCGAGCTTTCCGCAAGGCTTCTCTGATGATACTAACCTCCGAAAAGCCCGGAAATGCGTCACTTTCTAGCACTTATTTATCTTTTCTTGACATCAATACTACCGTCTCAATATGGCTCGATTGTTCAACGAAAAACATACTCAACCCCTATTGTACAAATGAATTATTTTTGAACTAAAAAAGGTCATCATAAAACTCTTCAAATTCATCGATAAATTTATTTATTTTTTCACGGTCATAAAATCCTTGAACTTTCCAAAACATAAGTATTTGTTTAAATTCTTCTTCCCGTTCATCCACAAACCCTCTGCACAGTTGTCCATTATATATTGCACTGTCATCTTCAGAGCAGTCAAAACATGCCGTATCTTCACCCAATCTAGAACAATCACCACACGTAAGTTCCTTTTTTTCAGGAATAAGATGGCAATTATTCTCAATATTTACAGGAAATCACGAGCTTGAATATGAACATATTGCAGAGCCTGTTTCGCTGGTATTTCCTATATTTTTTCTATATTTACAATTTTTACACTTCACTTTATCATAACTTCTTTCATTTTATCTTTTTTTGAAAACACTTTATCCAATTCAAATCCAATCTGCCAAAATCCCATATCAAGCATTTTCATCTGAGGGTATGGCATACCGTCAACTTCCATTTTTTCTCTAACTGGTTCAAGTCGTACAGAATTTTTTCGTAAAAATCAACAAGTTTCATAATGGACTTTAAATTGTAATTTCCCGTTGTAACCTTTTGTTTTTTAATACCTGCTATAAAATATCTATCGTATGCCGGAACACAACCAAGAGTTCCCATAAGTATTTTGGTGATAAGTGTAAAGGATAATTGATTTTTTAATTCTTGCCCTTTTACTTCTCTCCTAATTTTATCATAATACTGCCCCAAAAACGAATTTATCTCTAGGAGTAATTGTTGGTTGCTCTCTTTTCTAAATTCAATACACTCAATTCCAGCCAACGCATCGTACTCATTACTTAACAACTCTTTCACTACCGGAATATGTACTTTATAATCTTTTTGCAACAAAAATGATGAACCACGATACATGCCCCAACTTGCCAAATAAAAGGCAAGTTGTAAACTCAAATAATCATAATCAATCTCTTTACTGCCTCGTGCTTTTATAAAATGTGAATAGCAATGTTCCCATGAACGGTATCGACCATTCTCGTCAATCTTCAAATCATTGTAAAATTCTGTTGATGATTTGATTATCAAATCCACTGAATCCATATCAGCCACCACCTATTAACTATTTTACATCTATTTACAATTTAAGAAAATAAACATCTGATCAAATGTAACTTTCATCACATTATTAAATACATGTTTCATATCTTCAAAAAGCCAGAACTCACCTAAGTTTTTTTCCAAAATTCTACGAAATCTAGATATACTCATAAGTTAGAAACTCCTATTCTTTATATTAATAAAACATCTAATCACATTAGATTTATCATAACTCTACATATTTCAATTTTTCTAACCATACTTTATACATTTGTTAATAAGACCACACACTCAATGTGGTTTGTATGAGGGAACATATCCACAGGTTGGATTTTGGTAACGGAATAATCTTTTGTAGTTAGATAATGCAAGTCTCTTTCCAAAGTTTCAGGGTTACAACTTACATAGACGATTTTATCCGGTGAAAGCTCACAGAGAGAATCTAGGAATTCTCTACTACAACCTGCTCTTGGTGGGTCAACAAAAACAACATTTGGTGAAGTTACTTCTTCCCCTGCCATTTCTGTCATAAATTCACCGGCATCTTTACAATAGAAATTTATGTTATTCTTCTTATTAAGTTCTTTATTTTTCTTAGCATCTTCAACTGCTTGAGGGTTAACCTCTACACCTACCACACTTTTAACATATTTTGATGCTACAAGACCGATTGTACCTATACCACAATAAGCATCCAGTACAACATCATCCTTATTTAGCTGAGCAAATTTAATTGCAGTTTTGTAAAGGACTTCTGTTTGAAGTGAATTCACTTGGTAAAATGACTTTGGTGAAATTTCAAACTTACAACCACATAATACATCCATAATTGTACCTTTGCCGTAAAGCACCTTTTCATAAGAACCCAGTTTCATTTTTGTAGGGTTAGGGTTCACATTATGTACAATAGTTGTAATCTTTGGGAATAGTTTAAGAACACCTTTGACAAACTCTTTTTCTTTAGGAAATTTACCTTTAGCAGTAACAACTGTTAGCAGAATTTCACCGGTATTTTGAGCAGTACGAACTAAAATATTCTTGAAAAAGCCTTTATCTGTTTTAGGGTTATAGATAGGAATATTTAGGTTCTTTAGAACTGTTTTTACTGCAATGGCAATCTTGTCACTACGCTTGCTGTTTAACAGACAATGCTCAACACCAACAATACCGTTATTTGATGACTGAAAAACACCACTGATTATTCTGCCACCCTTTGTTGTACGGTACACAGTTTGAACCTTATTTCTATAATTATATGGTGAATCCATACCTATAATTTTCTTAACATTACAAAATTGTGAAAGGCATCTTTCTACTTTATTTTGTTTCCAACTTAGTTGTTGTTCATATGGCATATTCATTAGCTGACAACCATTGCACTTTTTATATACAGGACAAATTAATTCTTTTTCCATATTAAAAACTCTTTTCTCTATTTTTTATCATTATAACATAATAATGTGGAAATAGATACTTTTTATTATATGGTTTCACTATTGTAATCAAATAAAAAACTGCACAACTTAATGTGCAGTTAGTTCATAGTCTTTTTCATATAATTTTTTATCTTGTCTCCACATAAAGAAAACTCTTGATAATAGGATAATCACAACACTACCTACAAATATTTGAAGTGGATATGTTATTACACTAATTTCTGGGATTATCATACTTAGTATTGTAATTGCTCCAACAGGTGGCATATACATTTTTGTATAGGTTAAAATCAAAAGCATTATTAATGTGGCAATTAAGGCTGAAACTGTTAGTGGTAATTCTAATTTTATTGTTAATAAATATCTAGATAATGAACCTACTAAAGCACAACCTGTTATAACCAAAACAGTTTTTATAGGTTTGTTTCTCACTTTATTTCTTGGTCGAGAGAACTCTGTAAATGCTACTAAAAGTGGTGGTGCAATGATAAATTTATAGTTAAAATAAATTGCCACAAAACCAACAATAGCAACACAAGCTATCCTTAGTGCAGTATCAATAATATCATCTTTACTGTTTAGCATTACAGGTATATATTCTTCATCTTCTCTAATTTTCATTTTCAAAAATAGTTGATGAAAACCTATTACCAATATGGTTAATATAACTGCAGAAATGGGATAAATAAAACTTTTCGTTTGCATCATAACCGGCAACACTATTGCAGACACAAATGGTGCAAAAGTTGTACCGGAAAACATAAATAATATTTGTGCAAAAGAAAAGGCAATAATCATTTGTGGGAAAAGTGTTAGTCCACTATACCTAACTATCAACACACCAACAGTTGCACATATTGTTATCAGGAGTAACATTCTTTTTCCGTTGACCTTCCAACTTCTCTTTTGTGCTACCATATATCCAACTGCAAGTGCAGTTATCTCCGGGAAAATTATTTCTTTTTCATTAAGTAATTCAGCTATCCCTACCATTAACCCAACAAGTAATAATGTGGATATGTAGGGTATTATTTTTTTGATAAATTGTTTCATAAATGTTCTTTCTATTTTTTATTTTCTCTATTATAACATTTGTTTTAACTTAATACTATACAGAATTTATAATATAATAATATTAGAATATGTATTGCGTTTGTATATACAATGCTATATAATATTATTAAGGAAACAAATTATAATTTTGGAAGGAGTTTTATATATGGCAAAATCAGCAAACTTATATGCTAGAATCGAACCTGACCTAAAAGAAAACGCAGAAGCTATTTTGAATGTACTGGGCATTTCTGCGTCAAGTGCAATCACTATGTTTTATAAGCAAATTGTAATGCACAATGGTATTCCCTTTGAACTGAAAATTCCTAATCATCCACTAGATATTAACAAAATTACAGAAGATGAATTTAATAAGGAAATAGAGAAAGGTTTACAGGATGTTGAAAATGGAAATACTATTCCGGCTAAAGAAGTATTTGCATCTATCCGTAACAAGTATGACATATGAATTATAAAATAGATATTACATCTAAGGCTCAAAATGATTTAGAAGAAATATTCAGATATATTGCTTTTGACTTACAGTCTTTTATAAATGCATCTAATCTACTTGACCGTTTAGAACAGGCTATATACTCTTTAGAACAAATGCCTGAGCGTTTTAGATTGTATGACAAAGAACCATGGAAAAGCAAAAATTTGCGTATTATGCCTATTGATAATTACTTGGTGCTTTACATTACAAACAATGTTAAACATATAGTTACAATTGTACGTGTAATGTATGGTGGCAGACATATCGAAAAGCAAATTAATAAATAATATTGATATGAAAAGGCTCTCATTACTAGCAAATAGTATGAGAGCCTTTTTTTAATTGAAAATTAAATTTTATTCAGGAACTGATAACTTTTTATCTCCAAAAACATATTCTTTTCTGTGTTTCTATATTCATCAAGTAACCTTAATTATTTCTAACCAAAAGGCAGACATTTTCCACATGGCTGGTACGAGGGAAAAGGTCAAATGGGGTTAATTCTACAGGGGAATAATCGTTATCTGCAAAAAACTTTAAATCACGAGCTAAAGTTCCCGGGTCACAAGAAACATAAACAACTCTCTTTGGTGACATAGCTTTAATTGAAAGTATCAAGTCCTCTGTCAGTCCTTTTCTTGGTGGGTCAACAACTACAACATCAGGAGAAATATTGTCATTCTTTAGCTTTTCCCCACACTTTGTTGCATCACCACAAATAAACTGTGCGTTATTAATATTATTTAGCTTTGCGTTAAGTTTAGCATCTCTGATTGCCTGAGGTACAATTTCAATACCGATTAAACTTTTACATTCACTAGCCATTGTAAGACCGATTGTACCTGTACCACAATAAAGGTCAATTAAATTTTCTTCACCTGTAAGGTTAGCATATTCTTTAGCTTTGTTATAAAGTTTCTCTGCTTGACTATGGTTAACTTGATAAAAACTATTTGGGGAAATTCTGAAATTAAGTCCACACAAGTTGTCAATAATATAAGTGTCACCATAGATTGCTCTATTTTTTGTACCTGTAATTACATTTGTTTTTTCTTTATTAGAATTAATTACAACACTTTTTAGGTTAGGTATATTTTCTTTTAGAGAATTAACAAGTAAAGTTTCATCCTTTAGTTTGTCACCGTTAATAACCAGACAAACCATTACTTCACCTGTTTTTTCACCGTATCTAACATACAAATGTCTCACTAAACCTTTGTGGGTTGTTTCATCATAAATAGTTTCATTAGTGGTTTGCAAATAGTCCTTGACTACTGCCATTACCTTATCAAAAATTTTAGGTTGTAACAAGCAAGTATCGGTATCAACCACCCTATGGCTATGAAAACCATAGAAGCCCATTTCAACATTACCGTCTTTATTTTTATCTAAAGGAAACTGTGCTTTGTTTCTGTAATTATCCGTTACATCTGCTCCTACAATAGGATTGATTTTTACATTAAGACCTGCAATTCTTGCAATAGCATCCTTTACTTTTTGCTCCTTGATTTTTAATTCAGCATCATAGGTAGTATGACGGTAACAACAACCACCACATTTTAGAAAAACTTTACAATCTACTTCTTGTCTATATTCTGATGGCTTGATAATTTCCATCACTTTGCCAAAGCAATAACGCTTTAGCACTTTAACAATCAGTACATCTACCCTGTCACCTACTGCTGAATTAGGTACAAAAATTGCAATACCCTCATCACTTTTACCTACACCATAACCCTCACTTGTTGTGCCGGTTATATCAATTATTAATCTGTCATTCTTCTTAATAGTCATAATTTTTTTCATATCTTAATTTTAACATTTATACATAGTCAAATCAACAATTTTATAAAATATCCGTTATAGTAATTGCAATTTATCTTATAAAATTATATAATGGAACTATAAATAAATTAAAGAGGTAATTATTGTGGATAAAAAGCATTTTTTAGACGATAAAAAAAGAATTCATTTTATGGGAATTGGTGGTAGTGGTATGTGTCCACTAGCAGAAATTCTTTTAGCTAAAGGTTACGAAATTACAGGTTCTGATATTGCAGAGGGTGACACCCTAGAAAGAATCCGTAACTATGGCATTAAGGTATATATGGGACAAAACGCAGAGAATATTAAGGATGCAAAGCCTGATGTTCTTTGCTACACAGCAGCAATCAAGGATGACAACCCTGAACTTGTTGCAGCTAGAGAAATGGGTATTCCAACACTTGAGCGTTCAGAAATGTTAGGTATTGTAGTAAGTCACTACAAAAAGAGTGTTGCTATCAGTGGTACTCACGGCAAGACTTCTACAACAGGTATGCTAACTCAAATTCTTGTGGGTTCAAAGAAAGACCCATCAGCTATTATTGGTGGTAAGCTACCATACATTGGTGGCAACAGTCACGTTGGTAAAAGTGATATTATGGTATGTGAAGCTTGTGAATATGTTGACTCTTTCCTACAGCTACACCCATTTATCTCAGTTATCCTAAATATTGATGCTGACCATCTTGACTACTTCAAGAACCTTGACAACATCAAAAAGTCATTTAACAAATTTGCTCATCAGACAAGCAACCTTGTTGTTTATAACGGTGACAATGCAAATGCTGAAGATGCACTTGAAGATGTTAACATTAAGAAGATTACATTTGGTCTATCAATGGAAAATGACTACTATGCAACAAATATGCAAAGACATGGTGTTACTCAAAGTTATGATTTAATGTATCAAGGTGAATTTCTAACAAAAATCAACCTATCAGTACCTGGTATTCACAATGTTTATAATTCTCTTGCAGCAATTACAGTTGCAGATTATCTTGGTGTACCAATTAAAGATATTGCAGAAAATATTGCAAAGTTCACAGGTGTACACAGAAGATTTGAATTACTGGGCAAACCAAATGGCATTACTGTTGTTGACGACTTTGCTCACCATCCAACAGAATTAACTTCTACACTAGAAACTGCTATGGAGCTTGGCTTCAAACATGTATGGGCAGTTTTCCAACCACATACATTCAGCCGTACTGCACTATTAATGGATGACTTTGCTAAGGCTCTAAAGATTCCTGATACTGCAATTATCTCTGCTATTTTACCGGTTAGGGAAACTAACACATACAATGTTTACAACACTGATTTAGGCAAGAAAGTTCCAGGCTCAGTATGCCTTGAAACATTTGATGAAATCACTGACTACATTGTTAAGAATGCTAAGGAAGGCGACCTTGTACTAACAATGGGTGGTGGTAATGTATATATGTGTGCTAACCAAATTGTAAAGGCACTTGAAAATAAATAATCTGTAATTTCTACTATTGTAGATTATTTTGTAATATGAAATGATGTGATTTTTATGACAGCACTTTCTAATAAAGATATGGATAAACTAAAGGAAAAAGCCTTACAGTTACGCCCAAAAATTGATAATTTAGAATACTCTCACGGCAGAGTTGCTGAGATACTGGGTATTTCTAAAGAACACTTAATAGAAATTTATTGTGAAATGGGTTTTCCCTATTACACAATGGATATTTCAGAAGTTAAAGAAGATATAAATACTTATAAAAGATTTTTTAAAAAAGCATAAATTAAAGCTCTATGAAACTAGATTTTCATAGAGCTTTATTGTTATATTTTTTGTCTTTGATAATTTATAATCAGTATTATAAATTAGGGTTTTTCAATTTTGTCTGTGGGTAAAGGTAAGTTTGTTTTAAATTTAATTGGCTATAAAGAAAAAATTTATAGTGAGATTATGCATTTTAAATTATATATAACTATGACTCACAGGTGTAGAGCCTTTCAACAAAAGTTCACATTAGCAAATCAAACTTCGCCTATGGCTCGTTTTCTTTGATGTTCACTTAATTGTT